>BNJT01000338.1_pt1:562500-570000 | contig 1179851 bp, 1295 predicted proteins | sample 8540491 | NCBI WGS metagenome assembly BNJT01 (sample SAMD00202455, study PRJDB9452) | human saliva metagenome | host: Homo sapiens | reverse complement strand
ATCCGGTGATGGACTTATCCCTATCCCTTCGGAAAGCTGTGCTCCCTCTTTCTGAATAGGAAAGAAAAAGCCTGCTATTTTCTCTACCAGAGCTTGCAGCTCTCTATTTTTGGCCAGCTCCTGCTGTGCTATCGGCATAAGCAGCTTCGCCATTACAATAGAAAGAAGCAGAGAGGTCATAGCAAATATCTTCTTTAATAAACCCTTTTTGTAGCCATGCCAGAGCATACCCCCAAGGGAAAGGAGTAGGACTAAGCCTACTCCCATTTCACTAATTCCCATATATTACCCCATAAAATGTTCTTCTCGCAAAATCAGCTTATCGTCCTTATTATATTTCGGACGAAGAAATGCCCCTAATTTCTTACCAAGGCTTGGTTTCTCAGCCTGGTCAGCAGCCTCTTCCACCAGATCCTCCGCACTTTGCTTATTCAAAAGGATACCGTCTTCTTCCATAAGCTGAATTCTTTCGTAGAGTGCTGTAATACCCTTTTCCGTAATAGCACAGTCAATGCTGTCTGCATAGGAAATCGCATATTCTGCAAAGTCATCTATACTCATTCCCGCATTTTTCTTTTCTTTTTGCCCAAGAGGAGAATGTTTTTCCAAAGCATCGGAAATAGCTGATAAGTCTTCTTCCTTTTTCTCTAAAACTACGGTTTCTCTTCTCTCTTCTTTAGCAGAATGAGCAGCTTCCGCTTCTTCCCCTTCTAAAGGCTCTTCCTCGTAGCCTTCATTTTCCTCATCTTCATAGTACTCCTCCGACTCTGTAGCTTCTAAATCTTCGGAATCTATATCTTCTTTAGCAGCGAAAGAATTATTTCCCTTTTCTTTTGCTTCCTCTTCCTTACGGGCCTCTTCCTCCAGAACTTCGGTATAGGGTCTTGCAGGCCGATCAAAGATTGAAGGCTTATGAGGAACATACTCCTCTTCCACCTTTTCTTCCGTCTCTTCCTTCTCCAAGGACTCTCCGGCTGTGTCTAAATCCACCTCTTCCAGATCGTTATCCTCTTCCTCCTCCGGCTCTTCCTTATTGGAAACAATGTCGAAGTAGTCAATAAATCTGGGTCTATCCTCCGCCATTCGGTCAAAATGGTCATATACATCCACCAGTATAATGGAGGATGCATCCTTCGGATTTTGAATGTATCTTTCGATTTCATCCACTACGGAATATTTCAGCTTTCCGGCCTCTTCAACGATTAAGTCTCTTTCCTTCAGCTTCTCGGCAAAGGGAGCAAAGCCTTTCTCATTCAGTTTGTCCGCATTGGTCTTAGCTACCTTGAACTGTAAGTTGTATTCCTGATGGAAGTACTTGATTTCCTCCACTGCAATCCGGGAACCCCTCTTCCAGGCTATCCGCTTCGATAATCATGTGGTAGGTGTTAAATTCCGTATCTTTCTTTTCGGTAAATGCAGGACTCTCCGTCTTTGAACTTTCTTCCGCTTCCGATTCTTCTTCCGAATTACTTTCGGAAACTGTTTCGGAAGCTTTCTTTGGCTCCTCTACAGAATCCCCTTTCTCCCCGGAAAATGCTTTTTCTCCGGTATAGTCCTCTTCTCCGGACTTTTCTTCCGCTAACTGCTGCTCTTTCTTAGCCTGAATTTCTTCTCTGCTTACTTCCTTTTGGGACAATGGCGTAGAGTTCTCTTCCTCAACAGTCTTTACAGCAGGCTTTTCTTCCTCATTCTTCTGTCTAAAGCTTGGCTCCTTCTCTTTGAACTCAGCTTCATTCTCTTCTGAAAATGCAAAACTTTCTTTACGAGGAGCTCTTCTTGTATCCTCTTCAAAGGGACGATACTGAAGCTTTAAATCCTGGGCCTTATCCACATATTTTCCCATACCGAAGAGAAGAATCATCTTATCGCAAAGGGCAATACAATCTTCTTCCCTTCCCGCCTCTCCATAAAGCTTTGCCAGCTCATAGAGCCACTTTTCATCCAGCTCGGTTTCGGTAAACTGCTCCAAGGGTCCCACCAGCTGGGAGGCCATAGCCCCCTTTGCCTTCAAAATCTTATAACGAAGCAGGTATTTTCTGGGATCCTCAGGACTCACATCCAAATTCTTTATAAAATTCAATGGCTTCTTCAATAGATCCGGAACGAAGAGACAGCTCTGAAAGCTTATAGAGGAAACGCTTCCCCACCGGTGCTCTCTCAAAGGCCATAAGAAGAATATCCTTAGCTTCTTCGTATTCTCCGTTGTACTCATAAATATCCGCTATGGAAGAAAGAAGGTTTGCATTACGCACCCTATTCCAGTCAATGGTATCCGCAATCTGCATAGCAGTCTTGTAATCTCCCTGACTGCTTAACTTTTTAATCTGTTCTGCCTTGATACTAAACTCGTACTTGTCCATAATACCCCTTCCACTTCCTATAAGCTGACTCTTCCATCCAATGCTCTAAAAAGTGTTATTTCATCAATGTTTTCTATATCTCCCCCTACAGGAACCCCGGAAGCAATACGACTTAAGGGTATTCCTAAAGGTTTAACCAGTTTTGTGATATAGCTTGCGGTGGTCTCTCCTTCCAAAGAAGAGTTGGTAGCAATAATTACCTCTTCCACTTCTCCCTGCAAACGAAGCATCAATTCTCTAAGACGAATATCTTCCGGTCCTATACCCAGCAAAGGAGAAATTGCCCCGTGGAGAACATGGTAAACCCCCTGATATTTTCCTACCCTTTCATAGGCAGACATATCCCTCGGGTTTTCCACCACCATAATCTGTTTTTGATTTCTTTCCGCACTACTGCATACCGGACAAAGCTCCGCATCTGTTAAAGTGCAACAGCATTTGCAATAGCGAATGCTGTCTCTAGCCTTTTTAATGCTGTCCGCCAGAGCATAGGCCTGTTCCTTCTCCCCGTTAATCAAAAAGTAGGCTAACCTTTGTGCGGACTTCGGACCTATGCCCGGAAGCCTGGAAAGCTCCTGCACCAATCGATCCATATCCTTGGAAAAATACTCCATTAAAATCCTAACCCCATTCCGCCGGTAAGCTTGCCCATCTCTTGATTGGATTCCTTCTCAATGTCGGAAAGAGCCTGGTTCATGGCCAAAACAATCATTTCTTCCAATGTTTCCACATCTTCCGGATCTACGGCATCCTTATCCAAGCTGACACTTAATACCTTTCTCTCTCCGTTAAGCACTACCTTTACGGCACCGCCTCCGGCCTGTGCAAGGTACTCCTTCTTTGCCAGCTCTTCCTGGGTTTCCTCCAGCTTCTTCTGCATCTTCTGATACTGCTTCATCAGATTATTCATATTCATGCCGGGCATTCCCCCGCCAAATCCACCATGCTTGCCATAGCTCCTCCTTAATTTCAAATTAAGCATAACTTTGTCTATTTTACCATGAATCCCAAGAATAAATCTATGAGAAATCTTATAATTACCTTACAGTGTGGGCTTCTACTCCTGATCGCTTATCTCAATTGTCATGGAAATCTTGTTTAAATCTTCATCGGAAACATATTTTGTACTTCTCTCCTCCGTCTCCACCTTCCCCAAAACAAAATGGAATTCTTTCTGATATTTTGCAGAAATGACCCTTCCGATTTCCATTAGTTCCTTATCGGTAAAAAGCTTAGCAAGAAGTCCCAGACTAGGCACAATGGTCATGGATTTTTTGTCCTTTGCCGGATAAACTCTGGATTTTTCTAAAGCCTGTTTTAAGCTTGGAGAATCAAAGTAACTTTTGATAACATCCCAGTCTTTTTTCAAAAGCATGTAATCCTCATACTGGGCTTTAGGAAGAACCACTTCCTTCTCCATAACTTCTTTTTCTTCCGTAGTTTCTTTCTTGGAAAATGCAGTATTCTCTACAGGAAGAAAACTGCCATTTTCCATCTTCTCTTCCAGCTCTCTTAGCCTCTGCAAAAGGGCATCCGTCTTTCCTTCCATTTCCGGATGAGCCAGTTTTACCAATGTACTTTCCAAAAGGACCCGCTTTTGTCTGGCAAAACGATATTGCTGCAAAAGTTCCGTGAATAAGCGGATACCTCGTAGAATTTCTTCCATAGAGAGACTTTCCGCATCGGAAAGAAGCTGCTTTTTATTTTCTGCCGACAAATCCATTAAGCCGTCAATCTGCTCTACGGTTTTCGCCAACATAATATTTCTATAATAACTTAGCAAGTCGGAAGTATATTGCCCAAGCTCCTTACCCTGTTCCAAAACATCGGAAACCAAGGCCATAGCTTTTGCTATATCCTTCTCTCGAAGGGAAGCAATCATTTGGGAAAATGCTGCTGTATCCACTGCACCTAATATTTTCAGTGTATCTTCATACGTAATTTCCCGCTGAAAATCATAGCTGGCACACTGGTCCAAAAGGCTCACCGCATCACGCATGGAGCCATCTCCCATCCGGGCAATATAATGAATAGCCTCCTCTTCAATAGCAATCTGCTCTTCTTCCACAATATGTCTTAATCTATCTGCAATTACTTCTGCAGGAATCCTACGAAAATCATAACGCTGACAACGGGAAAGAATGGTTATGGGTAAAGCATTGGGCTCTGTGGTAGCCAAAATAAAAATAGCATACTCCGGCGGTTCTTCTAAGGTTTTTAAAAAAGCATTATGAGCTGATTCTGTAAGCATATGTACCTCGTCTATAATATAGACTTTATAGCGCATACCTACAGGAGGATATTCCACTTGTTCCCGAATCAGTCGGATATCATCCACCTTATTGTTGCTGGCCGCATCCATTTCATAAACATTGATACTGGTGTTGGATAAAATAGCCTTACAGTTTTCACACTCATTACAGGGATTTCCGTCCTTAGGATTTAGGCAATTCACAGCTCTTGCCAAAATTTTCGCCAAAGAAGTTTTTCCCGTTCCTCTGGTACCACAAAAAAGGTAAGCATGACCAATTCGGTCATGACTTACCTGATTCTTAAAGGAACGAGTGATGGCATCCTGTCCCACCAAATCATCAAAATCCCGGGATCTCCATTTTCTGTATAACGCAGTATATGACAATTTTTTATCCCTTCTAGTCTTCGTCTCCAAAGGAAATACCAAGCATCTTGGCTTCCTTTACAATGCCGGAATCCGGATCAACAGTCTTTAATTTCCCTGCAATATCCGCCAAGGGAACCGTGGTAATCTCATTATTTTTCAAAGAAAGCATTACCCCAAACTTTTCTTTTTTAATCATTCTGGCAGCTTCCGCACCGATTCTTGTAGCAAAGACACGGTCATAGGGCACCGGCTGTCCTCCTCTTTGGGTATGTCCGGGAACCGTTACTCTCACCTCAGCACCGGTTTTCTCCTCAATTTCCTTCGCCAGCTTGTAGGCCACAGAGGGATGAACTTTTCTATCTTCTGCCAATTTTTTCTTAAGTTCCTTCTTTGTAAGCTTTGCTTCCTCCTTAGAAATAGCACCCTCAGCTATAGCCACGATGGAAAAACGAGAGCCACCGGCATGACGCTGGGCTATTTTTTTGCAAACAGAATCAATATCGTAAGGAATTTCAGGAACCAAAATAATATCAGCCCCTCCTGCTAATCCTGCATAAAGAGTAAGCAAGCCGACTTTATGTCCCATAATTTCTACAATAAAAACTCGACCATGACTTGCAGCTGTAGTATGAATACAATCAATAGCATTGGTAGCAACTTGCACAGCCGAATAAAAGCCGAAGGTCATATCCGTACCGTACAAATCATTATCTATGGTCTTGGGGCAGCCGATAACATTCAGTCCTTCTTCGGATAAAAGGTTGGCAGTCTTTAAGGATCCATTACCGCCTAAAACAACTAGACAATCTAAACGAAGTTTTCGATAAGTATGCTTCATCGCCTCAACCTTATCTAAGCCATTGGCATCCGGTTCCCGTATCTGCTTAAAAGGAGTTCTACTGGTTCCCAAAATCGTTCCACCCTCCGTTAAAATTCCGGAGAAGTCCGAGCGCTCCATCTTGCGATATTCATCGTAAATCAAACCCTTGTACCCATCCAGGAAACCATAAATTTCCACATCTCCCAGAAGGTTGTACAAGCTTTTACCTACACCACGCATCGTCGCATTTAATGCCTGGCAATCTCCACCACTGGTTAATATTCCTACTCTCATAGTACCCCCTTAGAAAATGTTGGAAGCTCATGGAACTCTTCTACCCTACGAACTTGCTTTTCTACAATAGAACAAAGTATGGGGAAATGCAATAAAAAAAAAGAGACTATATTAGTCTCTTTCGTTGCGGGAGATGGATTTGAACCAACGACCTTCGGGTTATGAGCCCGACGAGCTACCAGACTGCTCCATCCCGCGATAATCAAATGGGGCCTACAGGGCTCGAACCTGTGACCCTCTGCTTGTAAGGCAGATGCTCTCCCAGCTGAGCTAAGACCCCAGTTTTGTAGAATATTCTACATAAGACATATTGTCTTAATGGATGGAGGTGGATTCGAACCACCGAAGTCACTGACAACAGATTTACAGTCTGCCCCCTTTGGCCACTCGGGAATCCATCCATATATAAGCCCTAAGGCTAGCGACCCGGAACGGATTCGAACCGTCGACCTCCGCCGTGACAGGGCGGCGCTCTAACCAACTGAGCCACCGGGCCATATTTTCGCACCTTCAAAACTACATATCAATGATTATCCTAGACTAGACTTTAGACAAAAACCAGACGCATTGGATAAGCCCTCGACCTATTAGTAACTGTCAGCTGAATGTATTACTACACTTACACCTCAGTCCTATCTACTCGTTCTCTTCAAGGGGTCTTACTCTTGCGATGGGATATCTCATCTTGAGGTTGGCTTCACGCTTAGATGCCTTCAGCGTTTATCCATTCCCAACTTGCCTACCCTGCTATGGGATTGATTCCCAACAGGTACAGCAGAGGTCAGTCCATCCCGGTCCTCTCGTACTAAGGACAGATCCTCTCAAATATCCTACGCCCGCGCCGGATAGGGACCGAACTGTCTCACGACGTTCTGAACCCAGCTCGCGTACCGCTTTAATGGGCGAACAGCCCAACCCTTGGGACCGACTACAGCCCCAGGATGCGATGAGCCGACATCGAGGTGCCAAACCTCCCCGTCGATGTGAACTCTTGGGGGAGATCAGCCTGTTATCCCCAGGGTAGCTTTTATCCGTTGAGCGATGGCAATCCCACTTTCATACCACCGGATCACTAAGTCCGTATTTCTACTCTGCTCGGACCGTCGCCCCTCGCAGTCAAGCTCCCTTATGCCTTTTAGCACTCTATGGATGGTTTCCAACCATCCTGAGGGAACCTTTGAGCGCCTCCGATACACTTTCGGAGGCGACCGCCCCAGTCAAACTCCCCACCTGACATTGTCCCTTGACCGGTTTACGGCCTAAGGTTAGAAATCCAATAACATAAGGGTGGTATCCCAACAGCGACTCCAATAATACCAAAGTACTATCTTCTTCGTCTCCCACCTATCCTGTGCATACATTACCGAATCCCAGTATCAAGCTGGAGTAAAGCTCCATGGGGTCTT
>BNJT01000338.1_pt1:0-557500 | contig 1179851 bp, 1295 predicted proteins | sample 8540491 | NCBI WGS metagenome assembly BNJT01 (sample SAMD00202455, study PRJDB9452) | human saliva metagenome | host: Homo sapiens | reverse complement strand
TCTATTATTTAAAAATACATTAGTTTAAACTATCTCATTTAAAAGTATCTTAATTTAAAGTATTTTTAATTTAAACTATCTTAATTCATAGCATCTTATTTAAAAGTATCTTAATTTAAATTTCTTAAATTAAGTCTCATCTATATTGCTTTCAGTATTTTCTTCAATACCTTCTTCAATTCCTTCCTCAGTAATTTCTTGAATACTATCTTCGCTTTCTTCCTCGGTATCACTTTCTCTTACCTTGGCAACGGAAGCTATGGTAGTATCCCCGTCCTTATCAAGGTTCATAAGTTTTACCCCGGAGGCATTTCTTCCGATGATGCTGATATTTTCCAGACTCATACGAATCATAATGCCTTCTGTGGTAATCAGAAGAATTTCTCTATCCTGGTCGCATAGCTTAAAGCCTACCAAATCTCCGGTTTTTTCCGTAATCTTGTAGCAACGCATTCCCTTTCCGCCTCGGTTTTGAGACTTAAAGGCGGATTTCTCCGTAAGTTTGCCGTAACCCTTTTCGGAAACCACCAGCATGTTTTCTCCCTGGGAGGATTTCTGCATACCGATTACTTCATCTCCCTCATTGAGACGGATACCGATTACACCCATGGAAGATCGTCCTGTTCTACGTACATCCTTCTCGTTGAACTGGATAGCCATTCCCTTCTTGGTCACCAGAATAATATTTTCTTCTTTGGAAAGAAGCTTTGCTTCTATTAACTGGTCGTCTTCCTTTAGGCTGATGGCAATTAAACCGTTCTTTCGTACATTGGCATACTCGGAAAGGGCAGTCTTCTTTACCATTCCGGACTTTGTGGTCAGAATTAAGTCCTGCTCATCCTTAGGATCTCTTAGGCAGAGACTGGCATTTACTTTTTCTCCCTCCTGTAAGGGAAGTAAATTTACTAAGGCTGTGCCTCTTGCAGTTCTGCTTGCTTCCGGAATCTCATAGCCCTTAATACGGAAAACCCTTCCCATATTGGTAAAGAACATAATGTAATGGTGGTTTGTAGTCATAAAGAGGTCTTCAATATAGTCCTTCTCTATGGTTTGCATTCCCTTAATGCCCTTACCGCCACGGTTTTGCTGACGGAAGTTTTCCGGAGACATTCTCTTAATGTATCCAAGACTGGTGGAAGTAATCACCACATCATCATCGGAAATCAGGTCTTCCGCATCCAGAATCTCATCGTAGCTGAAAGTGGTTTTTCTATCTTCCCCATACTTGTCCGCTACAACGTCCAGCTCTTCCTTAATTACGGCAAGAAGCTTTCTCTCATCTCCAAGAATTTCCTTATAGTAGGCAATCTTTGCCAGTAAATCCTGGTATTCATTTTCCAGACGCTCTCTTTCCAAACCGGTAAGAGCGCGAAGACGCATATCTACGATAGCCTGGGCCTGCACCTCGGTGAAGGCAAAACGGGCAATTAAGTTTTGTTTTGCTTCCTCTACATTTTTCGCCCCACGGATAATGGCAACAATCTCATCAATATGGTCAAGAGCCTTTAATAGTCCCTCCAAGATATGAGCTCTGTCCTCACACTTTGCAGGTCATACCGGGTTCTTCTGGTCACTACCTGAATCTGATGAGCCAGGAACTCTTCCAAAATCTCCAGGATATTTAAAATCTTCGGCTCTCCCCGAACAATACAAAGCATGATTACGCCGAAGGTTTCCTGCAACTGAGTATGCTTATACAATTGATTCAGAATCACATGGGGATTCACATCTTTTCTGCACTCAATGGCAATCTTTGCCTGGGAATTTTTTCCTGCTGCATCATGGATATAGGTGATGCCGTCAATCTTTTTATCCTTTACAAGATCCGCTATCTTCTCAATTACTCGAGAACGATACACAAGATAGGGAAGTTCCTTTACCAAAATGCGGTTTTTTCCGTTTGCCATGGGCTCAATCTCACAGATGGCCCGCATCTTAATCTTTCCTCTACCGGTTCTGTAGGCTTCTTCAATTCCTCTTTTTCCTAAAACAGTGGCTCCCGTAGGAAAATCCGGTCCCTGAATAATGGGAAGCAGCTCCTCTATTTCCGTCTTTCTTCCTGCAATACGATTGTCAATAATGCAGTCCACAGCTTTTACCACTTCCCTTAAGTTGTGGGGAGGAATATTGGTGGACATCCCTACTGCAATTCCTGTGGCGCCGTTTACCAAAAGGTTTGGAAAACGGGAGGGAAGCACCACCGGCTCCTCATATTCGTTGGAGAAATTCGGCATAAAATCCACGGTATTCTTATTGATGCCCGCCAGCATTTCTCCGGCAAGCTTTGACATCTTAGCCTCGGTATAACGCATTGCCGCAGGACTGTCTCCATCCTCGGAACCGAAGTTTCCTTGCTTATCAATCAGGACGTGCCGCATAGACCAGGGCTGTCCCATATATACCAGGGAGCCGTAAATGGAAGAGTCTCCGTGGGGGTGATACTTACCCATGGTTTCTCCAACAATTGTGGCACACTTTTTGGTTTTTTTATCCGGAGTAACGCCCAGACTTTGCAAAGCATAAAGCACTCTTCTTTGCACAGGCTTTAGACCATCCCGAACATCGGGAATCGCTCTGGACACAATAACACTCATGGCATAGTCGATATACGCATTTTCCATGGTCTTTTTTAAGTCCACATCCTGCACTTTATCAAAAATATTTGGCTCCAAAATTGGCCTCCTTCAACTTGCAATTCTATTTGGAAAATCTTTTAGATATCCAAATTTGTAACATAGCGGGCATTCTGCTCGATAAATTCTCTTCTGGGCTCTACCTGATCTCCCATTAAGGTGGTAAAGGTAATATCCAGCTCTGTCTTATCCTCGTCACTCATATTTACGCGAAGCAAAGTTCTGGTTTCCGGATCCAGTGTAGTTTCCTGCAACTCCTCTGTATTCATTTCTCCCAGACCCTTAAATCGGGAAACATCTGCTCCCTCGGCTCCGATTTCCTTTAAAATTCTCTGATATTCCTCATCGGAGTAAGCATAGTAATGCTTTTTGTTCTTCTGAATATTAAAGAGTGGGGGCTGAGCCAGATATACATGTCCCTTCCGAATTAAGTCCGGCATAAAGTTGTAGATAAAGGTCAGCATCAGAGTGGAAATGTGGGCACCGTCCACATCCGCATCCGTCATAATAATGATTTTGTGGTAGCGTAATTTGCTTAAATCAAAATCTTCGTGAATACCGGTTCCAAAGGCGGTAATCATCCCCTTGATTTCCTCATTGGCATAGATTCTATCCAGTCTAGCCTTCTGCACATTTAATACCTTACCTCTAAGAGGCAGTACGGCCTGGGTTTCGGGATTTCTTCCTTCCTTGGCGGGTCCCAATGCGGAATCTCCCTCTACGATAAAGATTTCGCATCTTTCCGGATCCTTGCTGCTGCAATCCGCAAGCTTACCGGGTAAGCCCACCCCGTCCAGAGCAGACTTTCTTCTGGTTAGATCTCTTGCCTTTCTGGCTGCAGCCCTGGCTCTTTGCGCCAAAATGGATTTTTCGCAAATCAACTTGGCAACGCTTGGATTTTGCTCCAGGAAATAAGTTAGCTGCTCGGAAACAATTCCCTGTACCGCAACCTGAGCCTCGGAAGTTCCCAGCTTTTGCTTGGTCTGTCCCTCAAACTGAGGATCCTCAATCTTCACGGAAATAATACAGGTTAATCCCTCACGGATATCCTCTCCTGAAAGATTTGCTTCACTGTCCTTTAAAAGCTTATTCTGTCTTGCATAGTCATTGAAAGTTTTGGTTAAGGCATTTTTAAAACCGGTCAGGTGGGTTCCCCCCTCCGGGGTATTGATATTGTTTACGAAGGTATAGATATTTTCCGTGTAGGAGTCGTTATGCTGCATAGCCACTTCCACCAAAATCTTTTCCTTCTCTCCCTCACAGTAAATTACATCCGGATAAAGGGCTTCCTTTCCTTTGTTCAGGAAAGTAACAAATTCCTGAATTCCTCCCTCATAGTGGAATTCCTTTTCCTGCTCCTGACCTTCCCGCTCATCCAAAAGACGAATCTTTAGATTCTTGGTTAAAAAGGCTGTTTCCCGAAGACGAATCTTCAGGGTTTCAAACTCATAAACGCTTTCTTCAAAAATGCTTGCATCCGGAAGGAAGTGTACCTCGGTTCCCTGCTCCTCTTCGCTGCAAGTTCCGATACACTCAATAGGCTTTGTTACCTTTCCCTTGGCAAAGGACATGGCATAAATCTTGCCCTCTTTAAAAACCTTAACATCCAGCCACTCGGAAAGAGCATTTACTACACTGGCTCCTACGCCATGAAGGCCGCCGGAAACCTTATATCCGGCTCCTCCAAACTTTCCTCCTGCATGGAGGACGGTAAAAACGACTTCCAAGGCGGACTTTCCCGCCTTTTTCTGTATATCTACAGGAATTCCTCGTCCATTATCCCGTACGGTAATGGAGTTATCCTGATGAATTTTAACGGTAATGGTATCACAAAATCCGGCCAAAGCCTCGTCTACGGAGTTATCCACGATTTCATAAACCAAATGATGTAAACCGCGAACAGAGGTGCTTCCGATATACATTCCCGGTCTTTTCCGGACCGCTTCCAGCCCCTCTAAATCTGAATTTGGTCTGCACCGTATTCCTTAGAACCATGAAGTAAATCTGCTTCATTTCCTCCATATTCTTCCATCTCTATCGACATAGTTCCTCCTCTTTACTGATACTGCACCTGTCCATTTTCCACATAAAACACATGGTCTATGGGGAAACGATGCTTCACCAATTCATCCAAGCCTGTACAAGTAATCAAGCTTTGTAAATTTCCTAATTGTTCTAATAAAAAATTCTGTCTTTTTTGATCCAGTTCCGAAAATACATCATCTAACAAAAGAATGGGATTATCCTGAATCCTTTCCCTCACCAAATCAATTTCCGCCAATTTCAAGGATAAGGCTGCTGTTCTTTGTTGTCCCTGAGAACCAAAATGCCGGATATCCTGCCCGTTTATCTGAAAGGATAAGTCATCCCTATGGGGACCGAAAAGGGTGGTCTGTTGTTTTTTCTCCGCCTCCCTGTTTTTTTCCAGCTGCAAAGAAAAGTTATCCTCGGAAACATTTTCCTCATAGCTTAGGAGAAGCTCTTCCCGCCTTCCGCTGATTTCCCCATGTATTTTTTCCACCTTTTTCTGCAAGTTTTCCACAAAATCCCGGCGGATAGAAATGACCATCTTCCCATGCTTTAAAAGCTCCTCATCCCATGCAAAGAGAGTTTCTTCCAGCTTTGGTTTAAAATACAGTTCCTTTAAAAGCTTATTTCTTTGCTGCAAAACTTTATTATACATAGATAAATGATAGAGATAAATCTTATCCAGCTGACAAAGTTCCAAATCAATAAATCTTCTTCTTTCCTTTGGTCCGTTTTTAATCAAAGACAGGTCCTCCGGAGAAAAAATAATGATATTGCCAAGGCCGAAAAGGGCGGAAGTTTTTTTCACCGGAAATCCGTCTATAGCCACTCCCTTTACTTTTTATTTTTTTCTTTAGGTGAATGTCTATCCGATGGGAAATCCCTTTTTTTCTTGAGAATCATTTTCAAATGGGCTTCCTCCGCCCCGAAATGGATGAGCTCTTTGTCCTTACAAAAGCGAAAGGATTTTCCGGTGCTGCCAAAGAAAATGGCCTCCAAAATATTCGTCTTCCCCTGGGCATTGTCTCCGTAAAGGATGTTGTTCTTCTCTCCCAGAGGAAGCTTCAATTTTTCTATATTTCTATAATTTTGTAATTCTATGGATTCTATAATCATCCTACGGCTTCCGCATTAAAGTTAACCGGTAAAATCATGTAATTGTAGCTTTCCTCCTGATCCCGAATAAAGACGGGAGAGCGGGAAATAGTAAAGTACAAATCCACCTCTTCCTCTTCAATATTCTGAAGGGCATCCATCAGGTAAGTAGGATTAAAGCCGATGAGTAAATCCTTTCCTTCCTGCTGTACCGGCATTTCCGCATCCATCCTTCCGATGTCGGAAACAATTTTCAAAGACAGGCTCTGGTCTTCAATTTTTAAAATCAAAGGCTGCTTATCATTGTCTCTGGCCAGGATTCTGGCTCTGTCGATATTTTCCAAAAATTGCCTACGATTTAAGCGAATCTTGGTTTCGTAATCAGTAGACAACATCTGGCGAACATGAAAATATTCTCCCTCCACCAGCTGGGTTACCACGATGGTGTCTTCAAAGGAAAATTGAAGATACTGCTTGGAAAAGCAAATCTCCACCTTATCCTCTAAGCCTCCGCTGATAATTTTGGAAAGCTCAGACAGAACTTCCTTGGGAACAATGGCGGAGCAGTTGTCATAGGACTCGGAAAGCTCGGTCTTTCGAATGGCAATTCTATGTCCGTCCAAGGCTGTAATGGAGAATTGATTGTCGATAATTTCGAAATATTCTCCTGTCATCTTCTTATTATTCTCCCCAGAAGCGGTGGAAAAAATAGTTTGATTAATCATGTTTCTTAAACTCAGTTGAGAAATCTCTACAATCTCCTGTTTCTCTACGGAAGGAAGGGAGGTAAATTCCTCAGGATTTCTGCCCATGATTTTAAAGACGGACTTTTCACACTGAATGGTACAATTTCCGTTTTCCTCCGTACTAAGAAGAATATTCTTTCCTTCCGTCTGGGGCAAACGCTTGATAATCTCTTGGAAAAGCCTTGCCTCCAGGGCAATCTTTCCCGGCTCCAATATGTCTCCCGGACAAATGCTTTCTATTCCAAAATCATTTTTGTTTCCTGTTAAACGAATCTGCCCCTCAGTGGCGTCCACCAGGATGCACTCCATAATGCTCAGGGTGGTTTTGGAAGCAACAGCCTTCCCTACCACTTGCAGGGTGGAAAGCAAATCATTTTTTTGAAAAGATAATTTCATAGGAGTCCTTTCTTTTTATTCTATAGGAGCTTTATGAAAAGCCGCTAAATTTTATTCTTAACAAGCATTGCTTGTGAGCCTCGTGATTTTTTTTGTTCTTTCTTTTTCTTTAGTAGTGTTATTAGGGGATGTGGAAATGTATAATCCCTAAAACACCTTGATTTTTCAATGCTTCATCCCTTCTTTTTTTCTGTGGAAAGGGGAAGGAAAAAATGGGGATTAGGGAGAGATTTTTTTCCGTAAAACCTCTATTGTGGATTGCAATTGTTCATTTGTGGACAATTCCCTGGATATCTTATCGCAACCGTGAATGATGGTGGAATGGTCTCTTCCTCCCAAAAGTTCTCCCACAGTATTTAAGGGGATGCTGGTCATTTCCCGACAAAGGTACATGGCAATCTGTCTGGGAATAACGATTTCCTTGTTCTTTCTTTTGGAAACAAGGTCGGAAAGACTCAGGCCGTGATGCTCCGCCACCACCTCGATAATCCATTTCGGGGTAAGCTCCTTTTTCTCCGCCGGAGTAATATTGTCCTTTAAAAGTTCCTCTGCAAGACTTAAAGTAACGGGTTGTTTAATCAGGCGGGACTTTGCCACCACCTTGGTTAAGGCTCCCTCCAGTTCCCGGACATTGGACTTAATATTGTCTGCAATATATTTGATGACTTCGTTGTCAATGTTATAGCCTTCCAGTTCTTCCTTTTTCCGAAGAATCGCCATCCTGGTTTCCACATCAGGAAGCTGGATATCCACGGTGAGTCCCACCTCGAAGCGGGAGAGGAGTCGTTCTTCAATATTGTCAATCTTCTTCGGCGGCTTATCGGAGGCAATGATAATCTGTTTTCTATTATCATAGAGGGCATTGAAGGTGTGGAAGAATTCTTCCTGGGTTCCTTCCTTTCCGATAAGGAACTGAATATCGTCTATGAGAAGAACATCCAGTTCTCTATACTTTCTTCTGAATTCCGCCGGGGAAATATTATTTTTATTACGGATACTGTCGACAAATTCGTTAATAAAGGTTTCGGAGGTAACATAGCGAATCTTGGCATTTTTGTTTTGCTGTAAAATGTAATGGGCCACAGATTGCATCAGGTGGGTTTTTCCCAAACCTGCTCCTCCGTAGATATAAAGAGGATTGTACTGTTCTCCCGGCATCTCCGCTGCCGCCACACAGGCTGCATGGGCTAAGGCGTTGGAGGAACCTACTACAAAGCTGTCGAAGGTATAGCGGGAGTTAAGGTTGGCATTTTTTAAGGCCTCCTCCAGTCCCGGCTGTTCTTCCTGGTTTTTCTTTGGATAGAGTTCTTTTAAACCGTCCTCGTCGGTGAAGAGAATCTCGGTGTAGATGCCGGTAATTTCTAAGATAGAAATCTTTAGAGTATCGGTATAGCGCTTCCGAATCATACTGAGAAATTGTTTCATCTTTACCAGTATAATCAGCTGATCCCCGATAGAATCGTATAACTCTAAGGGAGCAATCCAGAGATCATAGGTTACATCCGGCATTTCATTTATTTCTCTGGTATGTAGGAGGATTTCTTCCCATTTTTCTTTTATGAGGTTAAAGTCTTTTGCCATTCCCAGACTCCTTAAAATCAACGACAAGGGGTTTCTCGCTATTTTTCCAAAAAAAAAAGTAGCTTTTTTCTGAAAGACAGTTCTTTTTATTTTACAGCAAGAGAGCCTCTTTCGCAAGTTCACATCCCTAAGGAAAGAAGAATAATTCTTTTCAGAAAATATAGAAAAAAAGACAGAAGAATTATTGGAGTAAAGAATAAAAAAATAGCGAAAAAGAGTATAAATGGAGTATAAAAATAAAAGCTGTCCACAGAAGATAGCCAAAAGAAGCCTTTTTCTACGAGAAAAAAGGAAAATTATACACTTATCCACAGTTTATAAACAGTTTGTGGATAAGGTGAACAGATGTTTTTGTGGATAGAATCTGTGGATAAGTGCATAATTTTGTGGATAAACCCTGTTTTTTTACAGGATTTTTCCGGCTTTATTTAGGGGATAAAGAGGGTAAGATATACACATTTCTTCCGGAAAATAAGTTTTTTCCAAAGGGTATTGACGATTTATAGCCCTTTCTATATAATAATCTGCGATGTTTACCCAAAATTAGGAGTTTATTCGGGACCTTTCGGATAAGGACGAATAATTCCCGGAGAAACGATCGGTGGCTTCAGGCCATACACTAAAAAAAGGGAGGTGTCCGTATGCATAAGGGAAAAATGACTTATCAGCCAAAGACAAGACAGAGAGCAAAAGTGCATGGATTTAGAAAGAGAATGTCCACAGCCAACGGTAGAAAGGTTTTGTCTGCTAGAAGAGCTAAAGGTAGAGCAAGATTATCTGCATAATGCAGAAACATAAAGGAAGCTTTCTTGAAAAGCTTTACGGGTAAAAACTTACCCTGTAGAATACAGAAATGAGGCCGCTGGAAAGCGGTCTTTCTTCAACCTTGGAGATATTTTATGAAACGTTTTCCTTCCATGAAGTCAAATGAAGAGTTTCAGCATTGTTATAAAAAAGGAAAATCCTATGCCAATGCTTATTTTGTGATGTTGATAGTGGAAAACGGCTTAGACTATTCCCGGCTGGGAATATCCTGTTCCAAGAAGGTGGGGAATTCTGTAGTTCGCCATGGAATCAGTAGAAAGCTTCGAGAGATATTTCGATTACACAAAGAAATCAAAGAGGGGTTAGACATCGTTTTAGTCGTAAGACAGAAGGTAGCTTTTGCAAGCTATTCGGAATTGGAGATTGCTTATCTCGATTTATGTAGCAGGCATCATATACTTAGTAATGGAGAGAAGTTCTGAAATTCTGATTTTTTCCAAAGGGAAATAAAAGTCCTATTATAATAGGGAGAAACTCGGACAGAAAATACGTTTTATCAGGAAATAAGTTGATAGAAATTGCGAAGCAGCTTATTCCGAAGGAGAGCTTTGATGAAAAAACTGATGTTAAAGATGATTCGTTTTTATCAAAAATTTTTATCTCCTTTGAAGGGACATTCTCATTGTAAATACACACCCACATGTTCTCAATACGCCTATGAGGCCATACAAAAGCACGGGTGTGTGAAAGGACTATTGTTGGCAATATGGAGATTACTGCGTTGTAATCCCTTTGCTAAAGGCGGATATGATCCTGTTCCCTAGAGATGAAGGGAGAAAAACTTGATTCAAAATCTGATTATTTTAACCAAAAACACATCCAATCTACCCTTGTTCGGGCCTATCTGGAACTTGATCGTAAGTGCTTTAGGTTGGATTATGAACTGGATTTACCTTTTCTTAGATGGAATCGGTATTCCAAACATTGGATTAGCCATCATTCTTTTTACTTTGGTAACTCGTATTTTGCTGTTCCCGACTTCTTTAAAACAGCAAAAATCCTCCAGAATGATGCAGATTATGCAACCGGAAATTCGTGCTGTACAGGAAAAGTATAAGAATAAGACGGATAACGCTTCCATGATGGCGCAGCAAACTGAGATGAAAGCCATTTATGAAAAGTACGGCACTTCTATGACTGCAGGGTGCTTGCCTTTGTTTTTACAAATGCCGATTATTTTCGCCCTGTATCGTATTATTATGAACATTCCTGCTTATGTTCCTTCCGTAAAGGCAGTTTATGAAAGCGTTTCCACTGCTATCGGAGGTTCTTCTGCGGCACAAAGTCTTCTGGACTTCGGAAAAGCTAATGGCATGGAATCTATTTTAAAGACCTTACACAATTTAGGTCTGGATGATCCCAGTAAGTATAATGCAGATGCAGTTCATAACTTCGTAATTGACTTTTTGTATAAGTTAAATCCTGCGCAGTGGGCAAAGCTTCCGGAAATTTTCCCCTCTGCTACCCAGGTAATTCAGCAAGCTGCAGCAAAGTCTACAGAGATTAACAGCTTTTTAGGCTTAAACCTTTCCACTGCCCCCTCTGCCTATGGATTTACCCCCAATATTTACTGGTTAATTCCTATTTTGGCAGGCTTAAGCCAGTGGGCTTCTACCCTGCTGATGCAGAAGCAAACCATGCCTACCGCAACAGAGGAGGGAGATCAGTCCCAGCAGATGATGAAGAGCATGAACGTTATGATGCCTTTGATGTCTGTGTGGTTCTGCTTCAGCTTCGCTTCCGGAATCGGTTTATACTGGATTGCTTCTTCCGTATTTATGCTCTTACAGCAGTTGATTTTAAACTGGTACTTCGGAAAGAAGAGCAATGAAGAGCTTTTACAGGATGCTATGGCTAAGGCCAATGAAAAAAGAGCAAAAAAAGGCTTACCTCCCATTGATGAAAAGACCGTGGAAAACAGATTAAAGCTTATGCAGGCTAAGGAAGATTCTGAAGAAAAAGAATCGTATGGAAAAGATTGCAAAGCAAAAATCTGAAGACAAAAAGAATCTACAGACTATTACAATCAAAAATGCGAAAGAGGGATCATTAGCCAGCAAGGCAAACATGGTACAGCTTTTACAATGAAAAAGCATGAGAAAAAAAGAGAAAAAAGTAAAAAAAGCTTAGGGAGAAAAAGCTATGGACAAGTTTAGAGTTTCTGCAAAGACGGTAGAAGAAGCGATTACGAAGGCAACCATCTCTTTAGGTTGTACATCAGACAGAATTTCCTACAATGTGATTGTACAGGGAAGCAACGGTTTATTCGGTATCGGAGCAAAGCCCTGGATTATCGAAGCCTGGGAAAAGGATGAAGCGGAAATCGCAAACGAAAAGGCTGCAGCGGAAAAGCCCGCGGCAGTAGAGAAAGCGGCATTTGAAAAGAAGGAAGCGGAAGGAAAGAGGGAAAGCTCTTTTGTAGAGGAAAAGTCTCAGACTTTTGAGAAAAGGGAAGAAAGAAAGGCTTCCGGGGAGGATAAAGCATTTTCCCATAATTCTTCTCAGGAAAAGAGAGAGAAGAAGTTTGAAAAGAAGGAAGGCTTTAAAGGCTTTAGCAGAGGAGGCTACGATCCTATCCCTGCACCAATCTCTTCCGCTCCTGTAAAGAGAGAGGAAAAGTCCTTTGAAGGAAGAAGTCCCGAGAAGAGAGAACTTACACCCCTTTCCGAAGAGGAAATCGCAGCGGTAACAAAGGCTGCTTTAGATTTCTTAAACTCTGTATTTCAGGGTATGGAAATGGAAGTGGAGCTTCAGACAGAGTTTAGAAACAGCAGCAATGAGCTTTACATAAACCTTATAGGACCGGATATGGGCATCCTCATCGGAAAAAGAGGACAAACCCTGGATTCCTTACAGTATCTTTGCTCCTTGGTGGTCAATAAAAACCACGGGGATGAGTATCTTCGGGTAAAGCTGGATACGGAGGATTACCGTAAGAGAAGAGAGCAGACCTTAAGAAGCCTTGCTAAAAACATTGCCTACAAGGTAAAGAAGAATCGGAAATCCGTTCATTTGGAGCCAATGAATCCTTACGAGAGAAGAATCATCCATGCCGCACTGCAAAGTGACAGTCAGGTTTCCACAAAATCCGAGGGAGAGGATCCTTTCCGCCACGTAGTGATTTTCTGTAAAAATGGAGGAAAGTTCCAAAGGATTTCCGCCACAAGGGAAACAGGATGAGAAGAGAGGACAGGAAAGAAGAAAAGAGAGAAGAGAAGAGCGAAGAATAAGACTTTCTTGCACCCCATGGAAGAAATAAGAAGAATAATTAGTAAGTAAATTCATTCGATAAGGGGAACATATTCAGTAAGAAGAAGTCGTTAAAAGAAGTCATCAAGTGTAATTTAAAGAATTGTGTGATATTTAAGCAGTAGAGGTCTGAAATAGGGAGTGTTAGTTCTACCCTGATTTCAGGCCTCTATTGCTTATTTGTATACAAGCTATTTAGCCTTATTTATAATTTCCATCCTAGGCTTTTCATTGCATTGTAGGACAAATCTTAGTAAAATACAGAATTGCTGAGGAGGTGAGGATTTGGAAAATACCATTAGCGGAATTGCCACCGCATTAGTAGAAAGCGGAATCGGCATTATCCGGATTAGCGGAAATCAGGCTGTGGAAATTGCCGGAAAAATTTTAAGAACTAAGGGGGGAAGACCTTTAGATATCAAGGAAAGCCACCGGATTCGCTATGGCTTTGTTTTTGACGGCGAAAAGGAAATTGATGAGGTTTTGGTTTCCACTTTTTTAGCACCCAAATCCTTTACCGGAGAAGATACGGTGGAAATTAACTGTCACGGCGGAATCCTTTTGATGCAAAAAGGTTTTTTTCAGACCACTCTTAAGGCCGGAGCAAGACCGGCGGAGCCGGGAGAGTTCAGTAAACGTGCCTTTTTAAACGGACGAATTGATCTTTCTCAGGCGGAGGCAGTGGCGGATTTAATTGCTGCCAAAAGTGAGGACAGTATTCGCTCCTCTCTTTCTCTCCTACAGGGTTCACTGAAGGAGAAAATCAAGGGCATGCGGAGCAGAATCTTGGAGGATACCGCCTTTATTGAGGCGGCATTGGATGATCCGGAGCATATTTCTTTGGAGGGATTTTCCACTCGGTGTCAATCTCATGTGGAAGGGATTCTTTCTGAAATTTCAGAGCTTTTGAAGCATCAAAGAGAAGGAAGACTTTTAAAAGAGGGAATTCAAACCGTTATTGTGGGAAAGCCCAATGCGGGAAAGTCTTCTCTTTTAAACTGTTTGGTAAAGGCGGATAAGGCCATTGTGAGCAATATTCCGGGAACTACCAGAGATACGGTGGAGGAGGATATTCGCATCGGTTCCCTTTCCCTTCATTTGATAGATACCGCAGGAATTCGGGAAACGGAAGATATTGTGGAAGAAATCGGTGTGAATCGGGCAAAGGAAGGAATTGAAAAGGCGGACTGCGTTTTACTGGTTTTGGACGGTTGTCTTCCCTTAGAGGAAGAGGACCGAAAGATTTTAGCCCTTTTAGAGGGAAAGAAGGCTGTGGTGCTTCTCAATAAAATGGATAAGGAAAGCATTTTACAAAAAGAAGAGCTGGAAAAGCTTAGCGGTTTTCCTGTGCTTCCCATTTCCGCAAAGGAGGGAAGGGGCATGGAGGAGCTTGGTCAAAAGTTGGAAGAGCTTTTCTATACCGGAAGTCTTTCCTTTTCCACAGAAACGTATATCCATAGTGAAAGGCAGATTGCTGCATTGGAAGAAGCAAAGTCCGCTTTGGAATTGGTTTTGGAGGGAATCCGTCTGGAATTATCCGAGGATTTCTTAAGTATAGATTTAATGGGGGCATACAGTGCCTTAGGAAGAATTCTGGGAGAGGATGTTTCCGAGGATTTGATTAATGAGATTTTTGCAAAGTTTTGCATGGGAAAATAGTAAAGAGGGAATATGGCATTTTTAGAAGAACAGGTAGATATTGTAGTGGTGGGAGCAGGGCATGCAGGAGTGGAAGCGGCCCTGGTTTCCGCTAAGCGGGGGCATAAAACCCTTCTTTTTACCCTGAGCCCGGACAGCATTTCCATGATGGCCTGTAACCCCAATATCGGCGGAAGCTCCAAGGGACATCTGGTCAGAGAATTGGATGCTTTGGGGGGAATGATGGGAAAGGTCTGTGACCAATCCTTTCTTCAGTCCAGGATGTTAAATCAATCCAAGGGTCCGGCGGTACATTCCCTAAGAGCCCAGGCGGATAAGCAGGTCTATTCTCAGAATATGCGTCATCTTGTGGAAAATCAGGAGAATCTTCATATTCGTCAGGGAGAAATCGTTTCTTTACTGTGCAATGAGGAAAAGACGGAAATCCGCGGAGTTGTGAGCAGTACCGGAGCCAGATACTATGCCAAGGCAGTGCTGATTTGCACCGGAGTGTACTTGAACGCCCGCTGCATTTATGGAGAGGTTTCTGAAGAAACCGGGCCAAACGGTCTTCGAAGAGCTACAAAGTTGAGTCAGGACCTTTTGGATTTAGGCTTTCGTTTGCAGCGTTTTAAAACCGGAACTCCTGCCAGAGTGGACAGAAGGTCTCTGGATTTCAGTAAGATGGAGGTACAGAAGGGAGATGTACCTGTGGTGCCCTTCTCTTTTTCCACGGATCCTGCCAGTGTGCAGATTCCCCAAGAGGATTGCTACCTGACCTATACCTGTGAAGAGGGTCACGAGATGATTCGGGAAAATATTGACCGTTCCCCCATGTATAACGGGGTAATTCAGGGAACCGGCCCCAGATACTGTCCTTCTATAGAAGATAAGGTTATGAAGTTTCCGGAGAAAAATCGGCACCAGATTTTTGTGGAGCCGGAGGGAAGATACACCAACGAAATGTATCTTTCCGGTCTTTCCTCTTCTCTTCCGGAAGATGTACAGATGAGAATTCTTCGTACCATGGCAGGCTTTGAAAAGGCGGAAATGGTACGGTGCGGCTATGCCATTGAATACGACTGCCTAAATTCTTTGGAATTGGAAAATACCTTGGAAACTAAGAAGATTTCCGGCCTGTATTTTGCAGGACAAATGAACGGCTCCTCCGGCTATGAGGAGGCGGCGGTACAGGGATTTATGGCGGGAATCAACGCGGTACAAAAGATTGAGGGGAAAGAGCCCTTTGTATTGGATCGTTCCGAGGCCTATATCGGCGTTTTGATTGATGACCTGGTGACAAAGGAGAATAAGGAGCCCTATAGAATGATGACCAGTAGGGCGGAGTATCGTCTTCTGCTTCGACAGGACAATGCAGACCTTCGCCTTCGGGAAAAGGGCTATGCGCTGGGTATGGTTTCCCAGGAGGAAATCAAGGCCACAAGGGAAAAGCAGGAAGCCATCCAAAAAGAACTTCGCCGTATGGAAAATACTTATATCGGAGCAAATGCGGAAAATAACAGGATTTGGAAAGCATTCACTCTTCTCCCATCCAGTCCGGCATCTCTCTGAGAGAGCTTTGTAAGAGACCGGAGTGTAATTATCAAAATATTGCTCCTTTGGATCCGGAAAGACCTTCCCTTTCTCCTTTTATACAGGAAGAAGTGGAAATCGAAATTAAATATGAGGGCTATATTAAGAGACAGATTCAACAAGTAGAAGCCTTTAAGAAAATGGAGCGGAAAAAGCTGCCAAAGGATATCTGCTATCATGATATTCATAATCTCCGTTTGGAAGCCAGACAGAAGTTGGATATGATTCGTCCGGAAAATATGGGTATGGCTTCCCGTATTAGCGGTGTCAGCCCTGCGGATTTATCGGTGCTTTTGGTTTATCTGGAGAAGGAAAGAAGAAAGGAAGAGAAATGACCGAGTTTTTTCGAGAGAAGCTTTCCCATTTAGCAGAGAGCTTAGGACTTTCTTTAACAGAACAACAGCTTTTACAGTTTTATCAATATTATCAGATTCTGGTAGAAAAAAATAAGGTAATGAATCTTACCGCCATTACGGAAGAAGAAGAGGTCATTGTGAAGCATTTTGTGGATTGTCTGGCAATCTGTCAAATGAATGTTTCACGTGAAACATTTTCGGAATGGATAGAGGGAAAGTCGGTGATGGATGTGGGAACAGGGGCAGGATTTCCCGGGCTTGTTCTAAAAATCGCCTTTCCAAGTATTCAGCTTTCTTTAAGTGATTCCTTACAAAAGCGGATTCGCTTTTTGGAAGAGCTGGTGGAAAGCCTTGGCTTAGAAGGGGTAAAATTTTATCACGGTCGGGCTGAGGATCTGGGACATGATAAGAGCTTGCGGGAACAGTATGATTTGGTAGTTTCCCGGGCAGTGGCAAATCTTGCCACTTTAAGTGAGTATGACCTTCCCTTTGTGAAGCCAGGAGGCTATTTTCTGGCTTTAAAGGGCAGAGAAGTGGAAGAAGAATTAGAGCAGGGAAAGAAGGCTATTTTCCTTTTAGGAGGAAAATGTGTGGAGAAGAAAATTTATACCCTGCCGGAAACCGATATGGGAAGAGCTATGCTTTTGATTCAGAAGATAGAGCCCTGCGGAAAAAAATATCCTAGAAAGGCGGGAACTCCGGCTAAGTCACCTCTTAGTTAGAGAAATATTATCAAGTGGAAAAGTTAAATGAAATAGAGGAAGAAAGCATTTTCCCAAAAGAACAGGAAAGGCTTTTGACAGAAAAAGAGCATCCCTATAGGGAGAGAAATAAGGGAATCATTATTCTTTTGATTACGACTGTGATTTGGAGTTTGGCCTTTATTGCCCAAAGTACCGCAATGGATCAGATTGGTCCCTGCGCCTTTGTGTTTTATCGGCACTTTTTATCCGGACTTTGCTTATTGCCCTTTGCCTTTTTAAAGCCATGCTCTAAGGAGGAAAAAAGAGCGGGAATCAAAGGGGGAGCCATTACCGGTATTGTACTGGGATTTGCCAGCGTGATTCAGCAAATTGGCGTCAAAGAAACCACCGTGGGAAAGGCAGCCTTTTTAACGGTACTTTATATTATCCTGATTCCGATTTTCGGCTTAGTTATCGGAAAAAAGCCGAAAAAGAAAGTCTGGTTTTGTGCAATTCTGGCTCTGGTTGGCGTTTATTTTATTGCGATTAAGGCAGGAACAAAATTTACTATCGGCATAGGAGATACTTATATCATTCTTTGCTCGGTGCTTTATGCCGTTCAGATTATGCAGGTAGGACACTATGTAAAGAAGGTCAATATCAGCTGGTATATGTCCACACAGTTTTTAGCAGGCTCTCTGGTGGGATTACTGGGATTTATTTTCTTTGAAAAGTTCTCTTTAATGAGTTTGAAAGCAGCCTTCCTTCCCATTGCGTATGCCGGTATTATGTCCGGGGCAGTGGCTTTTACCATGCAAAGCTATGCTCAAAAAAGATTGGAGGATACTCTTGCTTCCCTTCTCATGTCCACTACCGCCATTTATGCGGCGATTTGGGGATGGTTGTTTTTGGGAGAGTCTTTGGGAATTCGGGAAATATTCGGCTGTATTATTATGACCATTGCAGTAGTCTATGCCCAGCTTCCTGAAAAACAGAAGAAAAGAAGCTAGAAATTTTTTATAGAAGAAGGATAGCAATAGAATAGCTGCTAAAAGAGATAGCTTAGCAATGAAATAGATAGAAAAAAAGTAGCAGGAAGATAAATTGACAGCAATATAGAGCTGGGCTAAAATGTTTCACGTGAAACAAAAAGCGGAAATAGCAACAGCACAAAAAAAGAAAGGCTAAGGGGACTTATGGCGAAGATTATTACAATTGCAAACCAAAAGGGGGGTGTGGGGAAAAACCACCACCGCTGTCAATTTGGCGGCTTCCTTAGCGGAGGCAAAACAGAGAGTTTTTGCTTTTGGACTTTGATCCTCAGGGAAATGCGGGAAGCGGTATTGGCGTCCGGGAGGAAGAAATCAGTATTTACCGGATTCTTAGCGGGGAATTTCCTATAGAAAAAGGGCATTGTTCAGGGAAGTTTTGGAAAATCTGGATTTTATTGCAGCAGACAGGAACCTTTCCGCCATGGATGCGGAGCTTGCAGAGGAAGAGAATAAAAAAATTTCTTATTAAAGGAAGTTTTTGGAGAATATTCAAAAGGACTATGATTATATCTTTATTGATTGTCCTCCCAGCTTAGGTACCCTTACGGTAAATGCTTTAACGGCTTCTCATTCCGTACTGATTCCTATTCAGTGTGAATACTATGCATTGGAAGGACTTAGCCAAATGACGGAAACCATTTCCATGGTAAAGGATGCCCTAAATCCGGATTTAACAATCGAGGGCATTTTATTTACCATGTATGACGGTAGAAACCTCCTGTCTCAGGAGGTGGTTAAGGCGGTGCAGGAGCATTTTTCAGATCCTATCTTCAAGACGATTATTCCCAGAAATGTTCGTCTGGCAGAGGCTCCCAGCCACGGACTGCCTATTTCCCTGTATGACAACAGTTCTACAGGAGCGGAGGCTTATAGAAAGCTTGCAGCAGAGATTCTGGAAAAAGATATTGCGTATTAAAAGCTTGCAGCGGAGATTCTGGAGAAGGACAAAGCGTATTAAAAGCTTGCAGCAGAGATTTTTGCAAAGAATATCATTTACTAAAGTTTAGAAAAATCGGAAAATCGGGAAAGAACAGAAGCTTAAATAAAGATTTTAGCCGGATAGAGAAAGGAAGAGAAGGACATGGCAAAGCATGGTTTGGGAAGAGGGGTGGATACTCTTTTTGCCGGAAAGAAGGATGGACGGGAGAAGAAAGAGGAGCAGGCAATGGTGAAGCTTTCCCTGATTCAGCCCAATCCAAAGCAGCCCAGAAAACAATTTTCCCAGGAAGAGTTAGAGGAACTTTCTCAGAGTATTCAGCAATTTGGTGTATTACAGCCCTTACTGGTAAAAAAGGAAGGCCCTCTCTATGAAATTATTGCCGGAGAAAGAAGATTCCGGGCGGCAAAGATGGCAGGTCTTACGGAAATTCCTGTATTGATTCGGGACTATGATGAAAAGCTTAGTAAGGAAGTCGCCATCATTGAGAATATCCAAAGAGAAGATTTAAATGCGGTGGAGGAAGCCATGGCTTACCAAAGTTTACTGACAGAATATCATTTGAGTCAGGAGGAGCTGGCGGAAAGGGTGGCAAAAAAGCGTTCTACCATTGCTAACAGTCTTCGTCTTTTAAAGCTTGAGGAAGAGATTTTGGAATATCTCCGTCAGAACCTTTTGTCCGAGGGACATGCCAGAGCCTTGCTATCTGTGGAAAATAAAGAGAAAAGAATTTCTCTTGCCAAGGAATGTGTAGAGAGAAAGTGGAGTGTCCGGGAAATGGAAAGACGGGCTAAAGAAGAAAAAACTCCGACGGAAAGGCAGGAAAAGCCCAAGAATTTAAGCTCTCAATGGAAAACCATTGTTCACGGCTTGGAAGAGAAAATGAAGGAACATCTGGGGACCAAGGTGAAAATTACCGCCAGGAACGAGGATAAGGGCAAGGTAGAAATCGAATATTACTCAAAGGAAGATTTGGATAGAATCACCCGTATTTTAGAGGGAAGGGGAGAAGAATAAATGGAAGTATTGTTACAGCATGGTAAATTGGTCTTCGTACTGGTTTCCACATTGATTTCGCTCGTTTCTCTCTTTATCGCCCTGAAGGCGGAGGCCAAGTATAAAAAGCTCTATCGCCAGTATGATTATTTCATGCGGGGGAAGGATGCGGAAACTCTGGAGGATTATTTTATTGAGCTGCAGAGGCATGTGGAAAAGCTGGAAGACTTGGAAGAAGAACAGCGGGAAATGCTTAAGATTTTACATAAGAATATCAGACGTTCCTTCCAAAAATGGGGTATCATTCGCTATAATGCTTATGGCGGCATGGGAGGAAATCTCTCCTTTGCCTTGGCAATTTTGAATTATGATAACAGCGGCTTTATCTTTAACTCCGTTCATGCCAAAGAAGGAGGCTTCCTCTATATCAAAGAGGTGGAGGAAGGCAGCACTTCCGTTGAGCTTGGAGCCGAGGAAAAGCTGGCCTTGGAAGAGGCTTTAGGCTATAGGAAAAAGCCCCAGACTTAGAAAAGATTCAGAGATAGGAAAAAGCCCCGGACTTAGGAAAGATTCAGAGATAGAAAAAAGCCTTAGGGCATAGGAAGACCGGATTAGGAAGAAGGGTTAAACTTTGTTAAAACGACTAGGCGAAAGTAAACAGAAGTTTTGGAATAAAAGAAGAAGCAGAGCTTTGGTATTGGGCGGCATTTTTTTTGTCGCTCTGCTTTTTTATTTCTTCCATTCTTATCGTTCCATGGACCAAAACAATAGAATTTATGCCAATATGGGAAAAAGCAAATTGCCGGTACTCCATGTGCTTTCCTCCGGAAAAGAAATCAATCCCCTCTATGGTTATTTGCAGGAAATGGATGATGCCTTTGTGCGAGACAGCTTAACTTTGCTTCCGGAAAACAGGCAGTGTGAGTTGATTTTGGAGGAGGGAAAGTCCTCCCCAAAATCTGTGCATTATGATATTCGCTCCCTGGATGGGGCAGAACTTTTGGAAAAGGATCAGGAGGGAAGCTTACAGGAGGAAGGGGGAAGGGTTCACATTATCCTTCCTATCCAAAACCTGATGAAGGAAGGAAAGGAATATCTACTTCGCTTGCGACTGGACCTGGGAGAAAGCAGCGTCTATTACTATACCCGCGTTTTACTGGGGAAGGAGGATATGGGACAGGAAGTTCTGAGTCTTGCGGAGGATTTTACCAGAAAGAGCTTTTCCAAATCGGAGGCCAAGAGCCTTAGCACTTATCTGGAAAGTGACGATACCATGGATAACAGTTCTCTTGCCCATGTGAATCTGCATTCCTCCTTCCAGCAGATAACCTGGGGAGACAGCGGCATGGAAATGGACGGGGAGCCGGAGATTCGTTTGAAGGAACTGGACGGTGCCATGGCATTAGTGCAAATCCAGTATGCCTCCAGAGCCACGGATCAGGACGGTAATGTGCACCGTTTCTTCAATGAAGATAACTATGTAATGCGTTATGATCCTCAAAGAATTTTCCTGATGGACTTTGACCGAAGAACCAAGGAGCTTTTTGACGGACAGAATTATCGTTACAAGGATAAGAAGATTTTACTGGGTGTGGGAGAAAAGAGCGATATTGAGGCTCTGCAATCCGCTACCAAGAATTTCTATGCCTTTACCGATAAGAATACCCTTTACCGTGCCGACGGAGAAGGAAAGGGCAATATGAATCGAATTTTCTCTTATTCAGAGGGAGAGAAGTCGGTGGAGAAGGAGAGTTTTACCCACGGTATTCATATTTTAAGTGTGGACACCAACGGGGATGTGGATTTTCTGGTATATGGCTATATTCGAAGGGGCCGACACGAGGGTTATACCGGCATTGTCTTTTATACCTATGACAATTCGGAAAATACGGTGGTGGAGAATTTCTTCCTGCCCTTAAAGGCCAGCAAGGAAAAACTGGAGGAAAACATTCAAAATCTTTCCTACTATGCGGACAACCGGATGTTCTACATTTTCTTTGCCGGCAGTATCTATGGGGTGGATACCAACAGTTTCGAGGTTATTACGCTGTCTACCGGACTTTCGGAAAATGATTTTGCCTCCAGCAGCAGTAAGCAATTTATTGCTTACGGAGAAAAGAACAATGACGGAGAATTGCACAGGGAAATTGCCTTTAGAAATCTCCACGGAGATAAGAATTTGAGCATTTCCGAAGATGGAAAACGACTGAAGGTAATCGGCTTTCTGGGGGGAGGATTTCCTCTACGGCTTACAGGATAGTGACAAGGATCAGATTTGGAATCCCCAGGGAGAAGTGCCGGTATCGGAGATTCGCATAGTTGGGGAAGACATGAAAACCAAGCTTTCCTATAAAAAGGATGGCCTGTATTTTGCGAATTTCAGTCTGGAAGGAAATCAGCTTCGATTTGATGAATACCAGTTGCAGGACGGGGAATATCAGTATGTGGGGAAGGATAGCCTGCTTTCCAACAAAGAAATCAAAGATGAAAGAAAGATTGTCCTGGAATCCAAGGTTCTGGGAAATATTGGAAAACTGCAGTACCTTCCCATGGTAGGAAAGTCGGTTAGCCAGTTTAGCCTGCATTACCCGGAAAAGTTCTCTATTGAAAAGGCAGGCTCTATCGAGCTTCCGGGAGATACCAAGGAAGAGAATATCCTTTTTTCCGCCTATAGTCTTGGGCATTATCAGGGAGAGTTTTCCACTATGGAGGCGGCCTATAAGAAGATTTATGACCAGTTCGGTTATGTGGTGGATCAGAAGGAGCGGATTGTTTGGAACAGAACGGATCGCCCCAATACTGCTAACCTGAAAATTCAGGAAGAAGACATCAGCAATTTCGTTTCTCAGATTCCGGAGCTTCGAAGGGCTATGGACTATGACAATGGCGTGCTTCTGAACCTTTATGGTATGGATCTTCACGCCGCCCTCTACTATGTGGGGAAGGGATATCCATTGATGATTCGCATGGAGGATCAGTGGGAGTTAATCAGCGGCTACAACAATAGCTTTATCACCGTATACACCCTTGGGGGAAGCAGCATACCCAGAAATATCAGTAGAGAAGAAGCCATCGCCAGATATGAGAAGGTGCATAATGCCTTTTACGGGTATTTGAAGAAGTAAATATAAAAGGGTTGTAAAAATAATCAAGCTTTTGTATATGCATTAATAGGTCTAAACCCGGGGCACGCTCTCGCTAACTTCGCCTGCGCAGCGGTACTAAGCGAAAAACCGCATTACATTTGTTTTTCGCAAGTACCGGCGGGCTCAGATTGCCCCCTGGTTTAGACCTATTATGCATATACAGCTTATTTAGTTAACTTATAACCCTTTTATTTACTCGCAAAATCTGCAAAACACGGACTTTTGCTGTTCTCTCCACTCCGGATCCAGGTTATCGCTAATCTCCGCAAATTCATCCAAGCTAAGGGTCTCTCCTCTCACATTTTCCGGATAGGAAAGGGCGGAAAGTACGCTTTTAATCACTTCCTTATCTATGCCTAAACCGGCGGAAAGGGCGTTCACTAAGGTCTTTCTTCTTTGCATAAAGGAAGCCTTAATGGTCTTAAAAAGATATTCCGGATTCTCACATTCCACAGGGGATTCCTTATAAACAGAGAGGTGAATCACCATGGAGCTTACCTTGGGACGGGGAATAAAGCAGTGGGGAGGAACCTCCTGTACAATCTCCGGCTTACTGTAGTATTGCACTGCAAGAGATAAAGCGCCGTAATCCTTGCTACCGGGACCGGCCTGCATTCTCTCCGCCACCTCCTTTTGCACCATAACGGTGATGGAGCTTAACGGAAGCTTCTTTTCCAGTAAGGACATTAAGATGGGGGTGGTGATGTAGTAGGGAAGATTTGCCACTACCTTGACGGAAGAAAAGCTGGGATACTCCTTTAGAAGCTCCGTAAAGTCCACCTTCAAAACATCCTGATGCAGGAGGTGGAAATTATCTTTTCCTGCAAGGTTCTCCTCTAAAATAGGAATCAGCTTATCATCAATTTCAATGGCAATCACCTGTCCGGCATGCTCGCAAAGGGCTTCTGTTAAGGTTCCGATTCCGGGACCGATCTCAATCACCAAATCCTCTTTCTGAATCTTGGCGTGAGAAATGATATGATCCAAGACAGATGAATCAATTAAAAAATTTTGACCAAATTGCTTCTTGAATTGGAAGTTGGTCTTCTGTAATACCGCAATGGTTTCTTTGGAATCCACAAGCTTAGCCATCTTTATACCCCCTAATTTTTCTGTGTAAAATCTTGCCATATTTTCTTATAGAAAGCAAGAAGAGGAAATTGACGCATTATCCAATATATAATACAATGTATTACACATGAAAGGAGAGATTGGATGACGATTTCTTTAAGGTTAAATGAAGCAGACTCTATGCTTTTCAAAAAATATGCGGAATTGCATGGGATTAGCGTATCGGAATTGCTTAGACGCTCAGTTCTTGAACATATTGAAGAGGAATATGATTTACAGGCCTATAAAGAGGCCATAGCAGAATATAGAGAAAATCCTATTACCTATACTCTTGATGAGGTGGAGAAAGAGCTGGGCTTAGGATGAGTTTTAGGGTTGTATTTTCTGATAAAGCATTAAAGCAGATGAAAAAGCTGGACAAGTACACAGCTTCTCTTATCGTTGCCTGGCTTAGAAAGAACTTAGAAGGCTGTGAAGATCCCAGGAAACATGGAAAGGACTTAACAGCTAATAGAAGCGGACAATGGAGATATAGGGTAGGAGAGTATAGAATTATTGCGGAAATCCAGGAGGATAAAGTAATTGTTCTGGTATTGGGAATAGGGCATAGGAGGGATATTTATCAAAATGATATCTAAGGAGGCTAAGATACACTTAGAACTGGAGGATAGGGAATTTCCCTTTAGCTATACGGATCATGACAGAGAAATTGTCCGGGGTATAGTCTTTGATGAAGAGAAGAATTTCTATTTTGTGAGAATTCATAGGGATGATTCTTTCGGAAAAGCCACCTTGATTGAAACTTCCGGCGGCGGAGTGGAAAAGGGAGAAAGCTTGGAGATGGCTATCAAAAGAGAGCTAAAGGAAGAGCTGGGAGCTGAGGTGGAAATCCTCCAAGAAATTGGGATAGTCAGTGATTATTACAACCATGTTCATCGGCACAACATTAACCATTATTTTTTGTGCAAAGTCCGTTCCTTTGGGGAAAAGAATTTGATGCCCTACGAAATCCGAGATTTTCATATGGAAACCTTGAAGCTGTCCTATGAAGAAGCCATAAAGGAATATGAAAAATGCAGTAATACAAAGTTGGGGAGGCTGATTGCCCAAAGGGAAGTTCCGGTTTTGGAAGAGGTCAAGAAGATGCTTTTTAATCAATTAGACTTTTTTTAAAAATTGTAAAAACAATTGCCAAATAGAAAATAAGTAATATAATAGAAAGTAGGGATTTCCCTACTTTCTATTATATTGAAAGAAGAAGTATAAAAAAAGCATATTTAGATTTAGAACTATATTTATGAATTAATGGGGGTGCTTTGGATGATGAATCAAACATTTATTGATAATGCAAAGGTTATGGCAAAAGGACAAGTAACAATTCCAAAGGATATTAGAGAAATTTTAGGGGTTTCTTGCGGTGATAGAATTACATTTGTTGTGGAAAATGGAAGCGTAAGACTTATTAATTCTGCAGTTTATGCTATGCAGATACTCCAGGCTCAAATGGAAGGAGAAGCTGAAAATACTGATTTATCTACAGATGAGGCTATTATGGATCTTGTAAAAGATGTTCGTGCAGAAAGTGTAGAATAATGAAAAGACTTTTTGGAATCCGGGATTTTAAATCCTAAGATTATGACGGCAGCAGAATTTGTAAAGGAAATATAGTGAATAGTGAGAAAATGGAAAAGTATAGTTTTGTTAGTCCTATAAAAAGAAAAATAGTGAGATAGAAACTTCAAAAATATTAAAAAAATATCTCCCTTAGACTACTTTCCCTTTCTTTTTCAATCCGTTATACTATAAAAGATATATTGTGACTATTTATGGAGGAATTTATGTTTTCCTTGATTTCAAATGATATCGGAATCGACTTGGGAACATCCAGTATTCTGATTTATATAAAGGGTAGAGGGGTTGTACTGAAAGAGCCCTCTGTCATTGCCGTGAATAAAGAAAATGATGAAGTGGTAGCCTTTGGTGAGGATGCCCGGCTTATGCTGGGAAGAACCCCGGACAATATTTCCGCTGTTCGCCCTCTTCGCCAAGGTGTGATTTCCAATTACACCAGAACAGAGCAGATGCTGAAATATTTTATCAATAAGGCGGTGGGCAGAAGAACTTTAAGAAAGCCCAGAATCTGCGTTTGTATTCCCAGCGGAGCAACGGAAGTGGAGAAGAAGGCAGTACAGGATGCAGCCAGCCATGCAGGAGCCAGAGAAGTAAGCATTATTGAGGAGCCTGTGGCAGCAGCTATCGGTGCAGGCATCGACATTTACAAGCCTCAGGGAAATATGATTATCGATATTGGCGGAGGAACCTCCGACATTGCAGTAATTGCTTTAGGAGGTCCGGTGGTTTCCGAGTCCATTAAGGTGGCGGGAGATGATTTTGATGAAGCCATTCTTCGCTATATGAGAAAGAAACACAACCTTCTTATTGGAGAAAGAACCGCCGAGGAAATGAAGGTCAATATCGGCTGTGCCAGCAAGAGACCGGAGAATGTTACCATGGAGGTTCGGGGACGAAACTTGGTTACCGCCCTGCCAAAGACCGTAGTGGTAAGTTCAGATGAGCTTTTGGATGCTCTCTTAGAGCCGGCAAGCATGATTGTGAATGCGGTACATCACGTCCTGGAAAGAACTCCGCCGGAGCTTGCGGCGGATATCTATGAGCGGGGAATCGTTATGACCGGAGGAGGAGCTCTGCTTTACGGTTTAGACAAGCTGATGCAGGAAAAGACAGGAATCACCACCATGCTGGCAGAGGATCCTCTTACAGCGGTGGCTATCGGAACAGGAAAGTCCATTGATTTAAGTAACGATGATGATGACTTCTAGTCTGGAAGAAATAGAAGGAAATGTATCCCATATCGTTTTTCGCAGCGAGGAAACGGGATACACCGTGTGTAGTATTACGGATAAGGGAGAAGAGTTCACTTTGGTGGGAAGCTTCTCCCATATTTCTGTGTCGGAAAAATAAAGGCAAAGGGACGCTGGAAGGAACATCCGGTATACGGCAAGCAGTTCAGCGTAGAGGAGTATCAGCTGGAGGTTCCGGACAGTCTTTTTGGCATTGAACAATATTTGGCTTCCGGGGCCATTAAGGGAATCGGTAAGGCCATTGCCGCCCGAATTGTAAAAAAATTCAAGGAAGATAGCCTACGGATTATGGAGGAGGAGCCGGAGCGTCTTGCGGAAATTCACGGCATTTCCATGCAAAAGGCCATGGATATTGCTACGAACCTTTCAGGGCAGCGGGAGCAGCAGGACATTTTCCTCCTCCTACAGGGCTATGGCATCAGCCTGAATCTATCCTATAAGATCTACCAGCATTTTCAGGGAGAGACGCTACGGGTCTTACAGGAAAATCCTTATCGTATAGCAGAGGAGCTGGAGGGAGTCGGCTTTAAGAAATGTGATGAGCTGGCGAAAAAGGTGGGAGTGGAGAAAGAGTCCCCCTTCCGTATGCGAGCCGGCATCAACTATACCCTCTTACAGGGAGAGTGGCATGGACATTGCTACCTTCCTTTTTCGATTTTAAAAAGAGAGGCGGAGCGGATTTTGGAGATGCCTCTGGAGGACTTGGAAGAGCAGCTTCTGGAGCTACAGTTACAGGGGAAGGTGAAGGTCAAGGGGGAAAATGTCTACCGGGCCAGTACCTATTATCGGGAAATGCGGGTGGCCTCCCGTCTTTTACAGTTAAATGTGGAAGAGGAAGAGGCTCATGTGGATTCCTGGGAAAAGGCCATTGATAAGCTTTTGGACAGGGAAAAAATCACCCTGGATCCTCTCCAAAGAAAGGCGGTAAGCCTGGCCGCATCCTCCGGTGTTTTGGTCATTACCGGAGGGCCGGGAACGGGAAAGACAACTACCATCAAAACCATCTTACAGCTCTTTACCGGCCAGGGAAAAAGCATTGCTTGGCGGCGCCCACCGGAAGAGCGGCGAAACGAATGGGGGAAGCTACGGACTATCCGGCAAAAACTCTCCACCGGCTCTTGGAATATATGGGCCGGGAGGATCAGGAGCAGGAGGATCGGGATTTTTCCCTGTTCCAAAGAAATGAAGAAAACCCTCTGGAATATGATGTGCTGATTGTAGACGAAATGAGTATGGTGGATCTTTATCTGATGGATGCCCTGCTTCGTGCCGTTCCCGTGGGCTGTCGTTTGATTTTGGTGGGGGACAGTGAGCAGCTGCCCTCCGTGGGAGCGGGAAATGTGTTGAAGGACATTATTGCCTCTCAATGCATGAAAACCATTTCCCTAAAGAAGATTTTTTTAGGCAGGCCATGGAGTCGGATATCGTGGTAAATGCCCACAAAAATAAACCAAGGGATAGAGCCGGATCTTGGGAAGAAATCCAAGGACTTTTTTTCTTTATCCGGGGGCAGGAGCCGAAGCAGATTCTGGAAAATATCGCTATTTTGATGAAGGAAAAGCTCCCCAAATATCTTTCCACCGACCCTCTTTCCATTCAGGTAATGTCCCCTCAGAAGAAGGGACTTTTGGGGGTGGAAAATTTAAACCGCTTTTTACAGGAGCGCTTGAACCCTCCCGGAAAGAACAAGCCGGAATATGAGGGAAGCGGCAACATTTTCCGACTGGGAGACAAGGTCATGCAAATCAAAAATGACTACCAGCTGGCCTGGGAAATTCCCGGAAACTTTAACCTGCCCATAGAAAGCGGAGAAGGAGTTTTTAACGGAGATATCGGAAAGATTACGGAAATCAATGCCTACCAAAAGACGGTAACGGTGTTCTTCGAGGAAAAAAAGGTGGTTTACAGCTTTCAGGATTTAGAGAATCTGGAGCTGGCCTATGCCATTACCATCCATAAGTCTCAGGGATCGGAGTATCCGGCGGTGTTGCTTCCCATGTATCCCGGTCCGAAAATGCTGATGAGCAGAAATATTCTTTACACCGCCATTACCCGGGCCAAGTCCTGTGTCTGCCTTTTGGGGCATCCCAAGGTCTTTCTGGAAATGCTTCATAACGAGCAGGAGTTAAAGCGCTACTCCGGCTTGGCGAAGCAATTACAGGATATCGGAGAAAGCTTTTCCGCCTCTTTTTCAATGGATAGCGGAAATCCATTTGCGGAATAGGATCTCATTCTACTTCCGAGGGCTGTGATTTCTCTTTCCTATAAGTTATTATCCCATAAGCTACTATCACAGCATAGGAAAGGGGGACTGTATGGATCTTATTAAAATCGGAAAGTATATTGCGGGAAAAAGAAAAAATCTGGGAATGACACAAAAGCAGCTTGCCGAGAAAATAGGTATGAGTGATAAGTCTGTCTCCAAGTGGGAGCGAGGCATTTGCCTTCCGGATGTATCGCTTTATTTTGACCTTTGTTCCATTTTAGGCATTAGTATTAACGAGTTTTTAGCCGGCGAAGATATTGTCCATGAGAATATCGAAAAAAAGTCGGAAGAAAATATCATCAGTGTTGTTACAGACAGTAAGCGCAAACAAAAAAGCTTGAAGTATATCATTTGCGCATTGCTGATTCTCTCCATATTTACAACTGCGGTAATTGCTACTTCCCTATATCGTGCCTACAGGCCGATGAACTTTATTACACCGATGGCCGGGAATAGTGTAGAAATGCAGACGGTGAATCTGCTTGCCGGGCCGGATGGAGCAAATGCTTTTAAATTTACGACAACGGAAAAGTATACCGGACTGAAGATTTATTATTCAGAATATCATCAGGGAAAACTGCTAAACAAAGAACCGATAGAGATTGGCTTTGAGGATATGAATTCTCCGAAAAATGGAGGCATTATCATCGTTCCGGATTATGACCATGCAGTAATAAAGCTTGTTGTTTGGACAGATGATGGATCCAAGTCTTCTGTAGATCTGCCTCTTATGGAAGGTGTTGCAGGAAGAGAATACTATATCAGATCACAAGTTCGAATAGAGGGAAAACCAGAAATCCTTTATGACACTGAAGACGTATTGATGGCATGGGTATATGATAAGGATGAGATAAAAATCCCGAATTTTCAGGGTTTACTCTTAGGAAAAACCGATGCCTACTCTGAGAATGAGTATATCTATCTTTTCTCTTATGAGTTTTACAAAAAATAAGGGATTTATATGCATCGAAGCGGAAAGTATTGGATTGACCCGGAAATAAGGGTATTAGTCCGGGAGGATTGTTATTAGCTCGGAAGTATTGGAATACTTCGGCAAAAGAATATCATGAAATCGAAAGATAGAGGAATAGGAGGAGCTATGGGAAAAAAGGAAGACTGGAAAGAAGCCATCATCAATGCCCTCTTTCCTCCTCGCTGCATCCTTTGTGATGAGCTTACGGAAAGCGGAAAAGAAGAAATCTGTCCTGCCTGCAAAGCTTACGAAAAAATCATGGAGGAGCCGGTCTGTAAAAAATGCGGACGAGGGATTCTTTTGGATACGGAGGAGTACTGCGGAAACTGTAAAAGACACCGTTTTTCCTTTTCTACCGGTATGATGCTGTATGAATTAACAGAGGAAGTAGAGGATGCTTTGGTACTTCTGAAGTATAAAGGCAGAAAAGATAAAGGTGCCTATTTCGGAAAGAAAGCCGGAGAAGTTTTTCGGGAAAAGATAGAAGAACTGGGGATTCAGGCCATTATTCCTGTTCCTGTTCACCCTAAGAGAAGGCGGGAAAGAGGCTACAATCAGGCGGAAGTGATTGGAGAAAGCCTGGCGAAGGTCTGCGGCATCCCTCTGGTTTCAGAGTATTTACAGAGAGTCAAGAAAACCAAAGCCCTAAAGGACTGTAGCCCGGAGGAACGCCTATTAAATCTCTTGGAAGCAATTCACTGTGAAGCATTACCCTCGGATGTAAAGCGTGTGCTTTTGGTGGATGACATCTTTACCACCGGAGCCACCATGGAGGCATGCAGCAGAAAGCTCCTGGAAGCCGGAGCGGAGGAAGTGCATATTCTTTCCATAGCAGGAAGGGTAGAGCGTTAATAAAAGGAGCTGTATTCATTGGTAAGACACGCTCAGATGCAGTATAGGTCTGTATTCGGGGCACGCTCCCGCTAACCTCGCCTTCGCAGCGATACTAACTTCAAGCTTCGCTTTACTCGCTTTCAGTAAGTACCGGCGGGCTCAGATTACCCCTCTTACAGACCTATACTGCATCTATCGCTTCAGCTTATTGACTTCTACAGTCCTTCACTTCGCAGGTTTTCGCAAGTACCAGTGAACTCAGACTACCCCGAATTCAGATCTATATTGTCGAAAATTACTTTTTATTTTGATTTTTTTCAGCTCCTTTTAAAATGACTCTTCCTCTGAAAAAGAGGACCAATACTCCTCCGCTAAGGAAATCAATTCCACCAGGGCCTTCGTCAGGGGCTTATCTTTCCGATACACCGCCACCGCATTCATTTTCGGATGCGTCTTGCAGGGAATCAGGCGGATGCTGTCCGGCACATGGGCACGGTTGTTACTGCTGATAAAGGAGCAGTAGTCCGAAGATTCCACCAGAGCCATCTGGTAATGGATTCCTTCCACATCCATAGGCACATAGGGGTCAATGCCTGCATCCTCAAAGGCCATTTCCGCAACGGATCGTTCTGTAGAATCCTTGGGTGCCAGCACAAAGGGAAACTCGGAAAGCTTAGCCAAATCAATTTCAGTAATTTCGCCCTCTTCTTCCAAAACCTCTAACAAAGGATGATTTTTGGCAATGGCTAAAAGCAGTTCGACCTTTCCCAGTAGCTTATATTCCATACGATAGTTTTGCTTGTCTCCCATTAGGACAATGCCTAAATCTATGGTGCCGTTTTTCACCAATTCCTGTGCTTTTAAGCCCTTCATAGAGGTAAATTGTAATTTTACATTGGGATGGTATTCATGGAATTTCTGGAAAATGTAGCACATCATATAGTCTCCCTGAAGTCCGGAGGCTCCGATGGCAATTTCTTCGTTATGAAGTTGGCTAAGCTCTGCAATCTTGGCATAGCAGTCCTTCTTCATATTCATCATTTTCCGGGCTGTTTCCACATAGATTCTGCCGGCCTCCGTTACGCTACATTCATTTCCCTTGCGGGCAAAGAGCTTTGTGCCCAGCTCCCGTTCCAGATTTAAAAGCTGTAAATTCAAAGCAGGCTGGGAGATAAAAAGTCGTTCTGCCGCCCTGCTGATATTTTTTTCCTCTGCAATTCTTAGGATATGTTCTAATTTCTTTAAGTCCATGCTGTCTCCAATACTCCTTTATCTCAGAAGGATTTTTCTTAAAATTTATGTCCTCAAAAATTCTTTGAGAAACTTGTTCCAATTTACAGTTTTTGAAAATCCCCATGCGGTCTTGTAAAGGTATATCGGCAAAAAAGAAAAGCCTATCAATCTCATTTTATTTGACAGATTCCTTAGTTCCATGTAAAGTGAAAAAAATTTAAATGCAATTTTATTTTGTTACAGTGCAAACTAAAGGAGGAAAGGAATTCAGTTCCTTAGATATATATTGTCCATAGCTGCCGAAATAAAATAGAGCATTTATTACTGCAAAGCATGAAGTCCTTTGAAAGGAGAAGAAATAAAATGAAAAAAAGAGAAGCAGGGGTATTACTTCCTTTATTTTCCCTACCGGGAGAAGAGGGAATCGGAACCATGGGAAAGGAAGCCAGAGCGTTTATAGACTTTTTGGCGGAGACGGGAAACCGGGTTTGGCAGATTCTTCCCATGGGGCCAACAGGCTATGGGGATTCTCCCTACCAGTCCTTTTCCGCCTTTGCGGGAAATCCGTACTTTATTGATTTGGAAAGCCTGAAAGAGGAAGGTCTTTTGGAAGAGGCGGATTTGGAAAAGGAACGCTTTAAGGAATCCAAAGAGAAGATTTCCTATGGACTTTTGTATGAACTCAAGCACAAAATCCTCCGAAAGGCCTATGAAAACTGGCTTTCCAAGGGGGGGAATCTTTCTGTGCTTTTGGAGGGAAGAAGCAAGGAAAATTTTGACTATTGCCTCTTTATGGCTTTGAAGGACTTTTTTAACGGAATTCCCTGGCTTTCCTTTGAGAAGCCCTACCGGGATAAGGATCAGGCGACTATAGAGAAGTTTTTGGAGGAGCACAAGCAGGAAGTGGGCTATTATGCCTTTTTGCAAATGCAGTACGATAAGCAGTGGCAGGCTCTTTTAGCCTATGCCCATGATAAGGATATCCTGATTTTTGGAGATATTCCCATTTACTGTGCTATGGATAGTGCGGATGCTTGGGGAAATCGGGGACTGTTCCAGTTTGACGAAACAGGCTACCCCTCTTCTGTGGCAGGAGTACCACCCGATGCCTTTTCCGAGACCGGACAGCTTTGGGGAAATCCCTTATATGACTGGGAGAAGCATAAGGCGGAAGATTACGCTTGGTGGTGTAAGCGGATGGAATATTGTCTGAATCAATTTGACCTGCTGCGGGTGGATCATTTCCGTGGCTTTGAATCCTATTATGCGGTGGAGTACGGTGCGGAAACCGCTATGGTAGGAGAGTGGCGTGAGGGACCGGGATTCGGTCTATTTCAGGCGATCCAGAAACATTTTCAGAAGGAAGAACTGCCGATTATTGCAGAAGATCTGGGGGTAATCACCAAGGAAGTGGAAGAGCTGATTGCGAAGACCGGCTTTCCCGGCATGAAGATTTTGCAGTTCGCATTTTCTGACTTTGAAAATGTTTACCTGCCCCATATGTTAGTAGATAGTAATTCCGTGTATTACACCGGAACCCATGATAATGATACTTTGAGAAACTGGTTTGAAACTCTGTCAGATTGGGAGAGGGGCAATGTATACCATTACCTTTCCCGCTCCCAAAATGACTGGAATGCAATGACAGAGCTTTTGATTAAGACTGCCCTTTCCAGCATTTCCTATTTATGCATCATCCCTGCAGGAGACTATCTGGAATGCGGGGCAGAGGGAAGAATCAATGCGCCGGGAACTGCGGAAGGAAACTGGCAGTGGCGTCTTCCGGAAGAGGCCTTTAGCGAAGAAAAGAAGGCTTTGATTTCCAACTTGCTTAGGACTTATGGGCGTTTCCATAGTCCCGCGCCCCAAAAATAAAGGAGCCGATACGCACCATGGTAGCCCCTTCTTCAATGGCTACTTCATAATCTCCGCTCATCCCCATGGAAAGCTCCTTAAGGGGAAGGGCGGGGTATTTTTTTTGTAATTCCGTTAAGAGACTTTTTAATGCTCGAAAATGCACCCGGTTCTCCTCCGGATTCTCCGTAAAGGGAGCAACGGTCATTAAACCGCAGAGCTTGACATGGGGGAGGGATTTACATTCCTCCAAAGCTTGTTCCACCTCTTCTAAAAAGAAGCCGGACTTACTTTCCTCCTTGGCCACATTGACTTCCAATAAAACGGAGGCAATTTCCTCTTTCTTGGCGTATTCCTTTTCCACCTCTAAAGCCAAAGGAAGGGAGTCAATGGAATGAATCATCTTTACCTTCCCGGGCAGATATTTTACCTTGTTCTTTTGGAGGGAACCAATCATATGAAAAGAAGGAGCTTCCTTTTGTAAAAGGTCATCCTCCTGCAAGAGAGCAAACTTATCCCGAATTTCCTGTACCTTGTTCTCTCCAAAGTCCCGAATGCCAAAGCTATAGGCTTCCTGAATGGCTTCGTAGGGCTTGGTTTGGATACGCCGATAAGAAGAACCTCCTCCGGCTTTCTTCCGGACCTTTCGCAGGCCTTACGAATATTTTCCCGAACAATCTGAATCTCTTTTTCCATAGGAGTTTCCTTTCTATTAAAGACATATATACAGATAGCTCTATTATAAAAGCTTTTTAGAGAAAGGACTATAGAAAAAGTGAAGTTAAGCTGTGACTCATAACTCTAATGCAAGCAAAGTTGAGTTGCAATTCGTAACTCTAGTGCAAGCAAAGTTGAGTTGCGATTCGTAACTCTAGTGCAAGCAAAGTTAGGTTGCGACTCGTAACTCTAGCGCAAGCAAAGTGCAGCACTTTCAAGTCTGAGGGATTTAGAACAAGCGGTATGTTCCCACTACGAAATATTCCTCCGGAACCTTCCACTCAGGCTTCTTCTCTACGGTGCCTACCGTCCAGCTATCAGGCTTATGGAAGTGGGCGGTAAGAACGGTATGGAAGTAAAACATAACGATACCGTCATTTAAATACCGATCTTCCTTGGTGATATGCTTAACCTCCCGATCCAGAAGATAGAGCATATTGTCTTCTATTAAGAAACGATAGGTCTGGCGATTCAATGCAGCCGGTGCAAGACTTGAGGCATAAAATGCCTTCTCCCAGTTCGGATCCATGGCATCCTCGGCAAAATCACAGCTCTGTCCGAAAACAGACTGGGAAACCAGTTCAACCATGGCTATCTTAGGTGCAATATGTCCTTTGATTTTCTCCATGCGTACATCGGATCTGGACTTAATATCGATACGATTGCTGTCCTTCTCCGGATTACCGTGTCCAAAGCTGATGCAGGTGGTAACCGTAAGGGGAGAACTAATATTTAAAGCGGTTTTTACCGCCTTTGCTTCGTTAATCGATAAAAAGCAGGTATTTAATTTCAGTTCTGTAAGCTTTAACTCTAACTGTGCAGCCAGATAACCTGCATGGATGTAGCCTTCTTCGCTGTCCTCTCCCAAAAGCAGAATATAGTTGGGAGCAAAAAAAGCGTTGCCCATATAACCTACAATTCCTTCCAAACGAGGTCCTGCTTCCTTTCCCAGTAGAAGAATCTCTGTCTTCTGCTCCGGAATGAGTGGGGACAGCTCCTTCATATACTGCCGTACCTGCTCCAGCAACTTTTCATCTACCTTCTTATCCTTATAGCTACGGATGGAACTCCGTTCCTTAATGAGCTCTCTCCACTTCATAATCTGTCCTCTCTTTCTCCTGAATCAGTGATTTTTTCCAGACTCTTCCTATAAAAATAGGAGAGTTTTTCTAAATAGACCAAAGCTATTTTATCATAAGTACGGGAAAAGCTCTAAGAGAACTTTGTATTTCTATATTTTTCATTGTAGAAAGTCCTGATGGATATTTGTAGAAAACGGAGAGACGAAGAGAAGAATGATATTCTTTTTGTGGAAAGCGGAGCAAAGAGGGAAAGTCATTTATGATATTTTACAGAGAAGGGAGTAAGAAGAGAAGCCTTATGCATCTCCGCTTCCGCGCCGAAATATGGGGTATAGATTTCCTACTCTTTTTTTAAAATTCTCGAAAGAGTATTGCAGTAGCATGGGGGAAAGAGTATAGTAATAACGTTTCTTAATTTTAAATAGATAGAAAGGGAACAGATGGATTTAAAGAAAGAGCATCTTGAATTTATTCAGCAGTTTAAAGAAATTACGGAAAATAAGGAATATTGTAAGTTAAAGGCGGTGCCTCGGCATGGAAGTACCAATACCTTCGACCATAGTGTTCGAGTAGCTTATATGGCGTATCATTTGGCAAAAAGCTGGGGCATGGATGCGGACAGCGCGGCCAGAATCGGTTTCCTTCATGATTTTTGTATGATTGACTATCATAAGGATGACGGTACCACCCATAACGGACGTTGGTACTGCTTTTATCATCCGGAGGATGCGGTGGAGAACTCCGAGGCACAGAATTTTGCTTTAACGGAGACAGAGAAGAGAGCGATTTTAACCCATATGTTCCCTCTTTCTACCCGTATTCCCAACAGCAAGATAGCCTATTTATTGACCTTATCCGACAAGACCGTAGCCCTGCAGGAGTCTTGGCAAAATGCGGTGGATGCCTTTGCCAGATTCAGAGAGATGCTGCATCTTTCTCCCAAGAAGGCACCGGTTTATGTACGGAACAGAGAAGACGAAGAATAAAATTTTTCGGAGATTTTTCTCCTGCTATAAAAATGGAGCGACTTTCGGTTTTCGAGGTCGTTCTATTTTTTTGATTCGCGGCTTTATGGCTATACCCTTGTGCTAAAGAGGGAAAAGTTGTATTTTTATCCTTGGACAAAATCTTTTATACGCGTAGAAGAACATGCTCTCTTCCGGTGCTTCTTCTATCGCCGGAAGAATATGATACAGCAAGAAGATTTTTCTCTTCATGCATAAGAAGGTGAATATTTCATGGAACAAAATGAGAACAACAAAAAATCAATAGGGAAAATGCTCCTTCCCTATCTTTTATTTTTTCTGCTGGGATTATGCTGCCTGTTTCGCTTGGCCTATCTTTTTTTGGTCAGCAACTGGGAAGAGCTTACGGTAGATGAGATTCTCTTTCATATTTTCGCCCCTATGGGAGGAGCCAACGGGCATCTGGTACAGCTTTTTATTACCACAGCCTTGGCGCCGGCCATTCTTTTATGGCTATCCCTCTCTGTGTTTTATTATTTTTTCTACCAAAAGAAAAAGATACGATTTTTCCTTCCCAAAATCAAGAAGGCCTTCCTGCCTCTTTGTGGCTTTTGTAGCATTTTTCTTGTGGCAGTGACTATCGCGGAAGCCTGGGACGGTATTTCTCTTGGTTCTTTTTTAAGCTCCCAATTTCAATCCTCCAAGTTTATTGAAGAGCATTATGTGGATCCGAAAAATGTGGACTTGAAATTTCCGGAGAAGAAAAGAAATCTTATCTATATTTATATGGAGTCCACAGAGCTTACTTTTATGGACAAGGAACACGGCGGAGATTTTCCGGAAAATCTTCTGCCCGAGCTGATGGCTTTGGGGGAAGAGGGAGAGGACTTTGCCGGAGAGGGAGAAAAAAGGAATGGGGGCATTGCCCTTCCCGGAGCCACTTGGACCATGGGAGCGATTTTCGGAGAGAGCACCGGTCTTCCTTTGAAAATATCTATTGAGCAAAATTCCATGGATAGCCAAAAGCATTTTTTCCCTTCTGTAACCGCCCTGGGCGATATTTTGGAAGAGGAAGGCTACAATCAAAAATTCCTCTTAGGCTCTGTAGGCTATTTTGGTGGAAGAGAGCTTTTCATGGAAGATCACGGAAACGTAGCCGTGGAGGATTTTTCCTATTGGAAGAGAAAAGGCAAATTTCCCAGAAACTATTGGGTGAACTGGGGCTTTGAGGATGAGAAGCTTTTTCTGTACGCGAAGGAAGAATTGGAAAATCTGGGGAAGGCGGAACAACCCTTTAATCTGACCTTACTTACGGTGGATACCCATTTTCCGGATGGTTATGTGTGCAGACTTTGCGAAAGAAAGCACCCGAAAAATCAGTATGCGGATGTGTACCAATGTACATCCCGGCAGGTATCCAACTTTGTTCACTGGGTACAGCAGCAGCCTTTTTATGAAAATACAACCATAGTCATTTCCGGGGATCACCCCACCATGGACCACGATTTTTGTAATGATGTGGAAAAAAGCTATCAAAGAAAGGTTTTCACCACCTATCTCAATGCCGTTCCCACCGTGGAAGAAAAGAAATATCGGGAATATAGTACCTTTGACGACTTCCCTACCACTTTGGCAGCTATGGGGGTAGAAATTCCGGGAGATAAGCTGGGACTAGGCAGAAATTTATTTTCCAAAACCCCAACCCTTATAGAAGAATACGGATTAAAGCATGTAAAAAAAGAACTGGAAAAACGTTCCGACTTTATGATTTCTCTGGGACAGATTGATAAAGAATCCGCCTTTATTCAGAAAGAAGAAAAGAAGAAGGAAAAAGAGGAGAAGAAAAAGAAGGAGGCGGAGGAGCAAAGCAAAAAAATAAAAGAAACGCAGAAGAAGTGATGAAGGGTAAGCATTATCCGAAATCGCTTTCGCGCAGTATAGCTTGTAACAGGGGCACGCTCTCGCTAACCTCGCCTCGCAGGGGTTCTAAGCTTTTAAAAAACAAAAGCCAAGAACCCGCGGGCTCAGATTGCCCCTTATTACAAGCTATACTGCGCGAAAACTGATGGATACTCGTCTTGCTAATACCACTTCTTTTGTGTTTCTTTTAAAGTTTATGCTTAGCGTGTAAGGGAAGAACTAAGAGTATACCCCTTACACGCTATTTTGAGCGAAAGCGAGAATAAGTCTTATCATCACTTCTTCTGCGTTTCGTTATATTCGAGAATGTAGTCCACTGCCTGGGGGAGACCGCCCTCCAGGATTGGTACGGTGATGTAGTTTGCCACAGCCTTACATTCTTTTTTGGCGTTGCCCATGGCGATGCCCATTCCTACATGGGAGAGCATTTCCACATCATTCCAGCCGTCTCCGATGGCGGCACATTCTTCTCTTTGTATTCCTAAAGTTTTACAAATAGCTTCAATGCCGGAAACTTTTGAAATATTTCTTTTGGTCACGTCAAAGGACAGACCGTCGGACCAGCGAACCAAATGGCAGTCCGGAATTCTTCTTTCCAGCTCTTCAACTTGCTCTTCTTGAAGTACCGGAATCAGCATATAAAGAGGATTCTTTCTGGCTTCCGACAAAGGAAGGATGGGAGGAAGGCCGGATTTGATTTCCGAAAGACAACGTAACAAAGCATCATTTACAAAGTTGGCGTAGAGCCGTCTCTCTTCCAAAAATAGAATGGGAAAGGTGTTTTCTTCCGCCATGGCAAGCACATTTTCCACCATTTTCCCGGGAATGGCTTCTTGTAAAAGTACCTCTCCGTTTTTCGGGTCAAAGTAAGGCAGGGGAAGCCCTGCCTCATCAATCAGGAAATGGTAGTCCTTAGGTTTTTTGGCGCCCTGTTTTTGGAACACAGGTCTTGCCTTATCAGGATGCAGGATATAGTCATAGCCTCCGTCCAAAGTGACAAAGGCATCGAAATACATATCCTCTACAAGGCCCTCATTATAAATCTCTACCCAGTGCCTTCCGGTGGCAATGGCACAAAGCACCCCTGCCTCCCGGGCTCTTCTTACGGCAGCCTTGCTATCCTCCGGAATGATTCCGGTTTCAAAGGGACGAAGAGTGCCGTCGATATCAAAGAAGATGATTTTTATCATGCTTCCTCATTTCCATTTACCGCTTCAAGAGTATCAGAGGCAGAGCCGGTCTCAGCTGCCGAAGCAGAGTCGGTCACCGGAGCAGAGGGGGAAACGAGGGTTTCCTTCAAACTGCTTAACAATCCTGCCATATTTTGGATATCGGAAGGAATAATGATCTTGGTAGCCTTTCCATTGGACACCTTGGCAAAGGTCTCTAAGCTGCGAATGCGAAGTACCGCATCATCCGCACCTGCTTCCTTCAGAAGGCGAATACCTTCCGCCTCCGCTCTTTGCACATCCAAAATTGCCTGAGCACGACCCTCCGCCTCACGGATTTCCTTTTCCTTCTGAGCTTCTGCGGCAAGGATGGTTTTCTGCTTGTCCGCTTCCGCATTTAAGATAGCGGCTTGCTTATTACCTTCTGCGGTAAGCACAGCGGACTGCTTCTTAGCCTCTGCCAGAGTGATGGACTCTCTCTTTTCACGCTCCGCCTTCATCTGCTTCTCCATGGCCTCACGGATAGCATCAGGAGGAAGAATATTCTTTAACTCTACACGGTTAACCTTGATTCCCCAAGGATCGGTAGCCACATCCAAAAGAGAACGCATCTGGGTGTTGATTTCATCACGGGAAGTCAAAGTGGTATCCAAGTCCATGGAACCGATGATGTTACGAAGAGTAGTAGCGGTTAAATTTTCAATGGCTGCGATGGGGTTCTCCACACCGTAGGCATAAAGCTTAGGATCGGTGATGACGAAGAAGACAACGGAGTCGATTCGCATGGTAACATTATCCTTGGTAATAACCGGCTGAGGCGGGAAGTCCGCTACCTGCTCCTTTAAGTTAATTCTCTTGGCGATACGATCTGCAAAGGGAATCAGGAAGTGAATACCCGGACGCCATACGGTATGAAAACGTCCAAGACGCTCTACAACCATGGCACAGGCCTCCGGTACGATACGAATCGTGGTGCTGACCAACAGAACGATAACAATTAAAAAAATAATAAATGGCATAATCTCTATCCTTTCTTCTTATTGTAGGAAAATGTCGGTTTCGGCGGAATTCCTTTCTTCATAACCGTATCCACCATTTGAGACTGACTGGGATCGTGCTTTTGCTTTAAGGGATTTAGCTTTGCAGAAATCACCGAGGAGCCTTTGTGATCCACTTTGTTTAATAAGGTGACTTTTCGCCCATTTCCATGATACTCACAGAAATCATCCGGAAGAGAATGGGAACGATTAATAAATACCCGGTCATCCAAAACCCAGGGATTCTTCACAATCCTTTTGCAAATCGGACAAACACGATTCACTAAGGTAGAATCACATATCGGGCAAATCAGCATAAACCCTCCTTTCATAAGTCTTAAAAAATTTAACAAATGCAACCTTTTAAATATAGCACAATGTATAAGAAAAGAATAGTGAGAAAGGGAAAAGGAAGAAAGGGGCTGTAATAAAATCGGATTTTGATGCAAGTTTTTGCAGTACAGGTCTAAAAGGGGGTAATCTGAGCCCCACAGTACTTACTGAAAGCGAGCAAGGCGATGCTTGAAGTTAGTACTGCTAGGAGGCGAGGTTAGCGAGAGCGTGCCTCCGACTAGACCTGTACTGCAAAAACTTATTTATCCTTTTTTATTTTATAACAGCCCCTTTCTTCCTTTGAAAAAAATTATAAAAATTGTAAAGAGATAAGAAGCTCTTTTCTTGTATCTCCTGCGGAAAGCATGATATTATGATGAGTATTGAAAATCCTGATAGGAGGCTTTCGTGAAGGCCGATATAAAGCTTTCGTGAAAGCCGATAGAAAGTAAAAGGAGAAGGATGGAAAGAAGAGAGTGGAAAAGGGAAGCCAGCAATGGGCTTGGGAAAATTTATAATGTTCTGTGGCAGGAGGAAAGTCTTGAAAAGAAAGGGATTCTTTTTGTCCTCCACGGGATGCAGGGGCATATCGGAAAATATCGTTACCTTTTTGAGTATATGGCGAAGCAGGGCTATGTGGTTTGCGGTATGGATATGCAGGGGCATGGAAAGAGCGCCAATATTCCCGGCTACTTTGGAGATAATTCCGGCTGGGAAAGTATGATTCATGACATTCACAGAAGCCTCTTGCAGATCAAGAAATGGTTTCCGAATCTGCCTGTGTTTCTCTTCGGCCATTCCATGGGGTCCTTCCTGGCAAGAGATTATGCGGCAAGCTATGGGGCGGACTTAAAGGGCTTACTGCTTTCCGGAACGGCAGGGGGAAGCCCTCTACTGCTTCCGGTGCAGGGCTACATTGCTGTTCAAAAGAAGCTTCGAGGAGCTAAGGATGATGCGCTAAAGGAAAGCATTCTACTAGCGAAGTATTTCAACAGACATATTCCGAATCCCAAGAGCCTATCAGCTTGGATTTGCACTAAAGAAGAGGTGAGTCAGGCAAATGGTCGGGATCCTTTGGCAGTGGGCTTTACCCTGGGAGCCTATGCCGACCTCTTGGCTGCTTTGGTAAGGGTTAATGAATATGCGGAAATCAAAAAGCTGAAGGATATTCCCTGCTTTATTTTTTCCGGCGGTGCGGATCCGGGTGGGTGAATACGGCAAGGGTCCGGCAAGTCTTTATGCTATGCTAAAGCAACTGGGAAATCCCAAGCTTAAGCTTCATATTTTCCCCAAATTACGGCATGAAGTGTTAAATGAAGAGGTACGCCCGATTCTTTTACAGGAAATGACGGCGTTTATGGAAGAACTAAGGCAAGAACTTCATTAAAAAAACGAATGAAATTACCGGGAAGGAGAGGAAATGGAGAAAAAAATACTCTATATCCATCGAAAAGATGTCGATAAAGTAAATAGGTTCGGGGTGTGGCCATCATCCGAAAGATTCGGCTGCTGTCTGCACCGGAAGAGGAAATACTGAGTCTGCCGGAGGACGCGGAGCTCTTGAAATTCATCGGATTTTCCCCCAAAGAGGTGGGAGAATTTTTAACGGATTTAAAGAAGCTGGGCATCCGGGTGGATTTAAAATGTATGGAAACGGAGCATAATAGGGATTGGAGTCTTTTACAGTTGTATAAGGAGCTGGAGGAAGAGCATCAATATATGACTGCAAGAAGACAAGAGCAGCAGAACGAGGAAAATCCTTCTTAAGAGAACGATTTTTAAATAAGAAATAGTTTTCTTAAATACAAAAGAACTATTCTTGAATAAGAAAAAGTCTTCTTAAATACAAGAGAACTATTCCTGAATAAGAAAAAGGGAGAAGCTATGCAGGAAGAGCAGGATAAGAAAAAGAGCAGTCGGAAGAAGCCCCAAAGCTTTATGGGAGAGCTTTTTGAGTGGGTTAAGATTCTTTTGGTGGCGGGAATTGCCGCATTTATATTGAACAACTATGTGATTGCCAATTCCACCATTCCTACAGGATCCATGGAAAACACCATTATGGCGGGAAGCCGTGTTTTCGGTTCCCGGCTTCATTACCGTTTCGGACAGGTGGAAAGAGGAGATGTGGCTATCTTTTTGTATGGCTACCAATGTCGAAACGACCATCAAATTTACCGGGAAAATGATAAGGGAGTCTGCCCCTATGACGGCCGGGAGGATAAGAGAAACCAGGTCATTTACTATGTAAAGAGAGTCATCGGCATGCCCGGAGATCATGTGGAAGTAAAGAAGACCGGAGAGGTGGATGCCAACATGATTAAGAAGCTTGCGGTGCAGTCTTCCTCCGGAAAAGTGCCGGTGGGTACCGTATACATTAACGGAAAAGCCATTACGGAAAGCTATTTACCGGAACCCATGATTGTGGACGGCAACCAATTCCCGGAGGTGGATGTGACCGTGCCGGAGGGCTGCTACTTTATGATGGGAGACAACCGAAACAATTCTGCGGATGCCCGTTTCTGGGGAGAAAACCAGTTTGTAAAGCGGGAGAAAATGTTGGCAAAGGTATACATTTGCTATTGGCCTTTAAACCGTGCAGGATTCATCCATTAAGTCGGAACAGACAGTAGCGTAAAAAAGCGGTGAAACTCCGCTTTTTTTCACATTTTCAACACAGGAGCACAGTAGAATCTTAAAAACGCATTGAAGGAGGTGTCTTTATGGGAAAGACAGAGGGACAGAAGTTAGAAGAGAAGTTGTGTTTTAAGCCTCAGCATATCGCGAAGGAAAGACCGGAGGATTTGCAGAAGGCTATGGACTTTGCGGAGGGCTACAAGACCTTCTTAGACCATTCCAAGATTGAGAGAGAATGCGTAAAGTACAGCGAGGAGCTGGCGAAGAAGGCAGGCTACAAGGAATTTACAAGAGGTGTGAAATATAAGACAGGAGATAAGCTGTACTTTATCAATAGAGGCAAGAACATTTTCCTGGTAACCATGGGAAAGAAGCCCCTGGATCAGGGAATTCATTTTAACATTGCCCACATTGATTCTCCGAGAATCGACTTAAAGCCCAATCCGCTTTATGAGCAGGAGGAGCTTTCCTACTTTAAGACCCACTATTATGGGGGAATCAAGAAGTACCAGTGGAGTACCATTCCTCTGGCTCTTCACGGAAGAGTAATGTTCCGGGATGGTAAATATGTGGATTTTGACCTTGGAGAGAAAGAAGGAGATCCCATCCTGGTGATTACCGACCTGCTTCCCCACCTTTCCAAGAAGCAGGACGACCGTAAGTTAAGTGACGGTATCCGGGGAGAGGAGTTAAATATCCTTTTGGGCTCTACCCCCGTTGATGACAAGGAAGTAAAGGAAGCCTTTAAGCTGAAGATTCTTTCCATTCTTCATGAGCAGTACGGCATGGTAGAGCAGGACTTTATGCGGGCTGAGCTTACCTTAGTTCCTGCACAGAAGGCTTGCGATGTGGGACTGGATCGTTCCATGGTAGGCGCTTACGGACAGGATGATAAGGTTTGTGCTTATACTGCTTTGATGGCGGAGTTGGAGTGCAAGACTCCGGAATTTACTTCCCTTACCGCATTGGTGGATAAGGAAGAAATCGGCTCCACCGGAAATACCGGAATGCAGTCCGATGCTCTTCTCCACTTTGTAGAAGATTTGGCGGAGTGTGAGGGAGAGAGAGAGTACGGGACATCCTGAGAAACTCCATTTGCCTTTCCTCCGATGTGAATGCAGCCTATGATCCGACCTGGGCGGATGTATATGAGAAGCAGAACTCCTGTTTCTTTAACCATGGTCCGGTTCTTACCAAGTATACCGGTTCCAGAGGAAAGGGCTATTCCAATGATGCTTCCGCAGAGACTATGCAGAAGGTTATCGGTTATATGGAAGATGCCAAGGTTTGCTGGCAGGTGGGAGAGCTTGGTAAGGTAGACGAAGGCGGCGGAGGAACCATTGCCATGTATATGGGTAATATGAATGTGGATACCGTAGACTTAGGAGTAGCAGTTCTTTCCATGCATGCGCCATTTGAATTGACAGCAAAGCTGGATGTTTATTATACTTACAAGGCATTTTTAGCTTTCAATAGAGAGTAAACTCATTGGCGGCAAAAATATCGAAAACAGGAAAAGAATTTTTCCAAGAAACTAAGGAGTATTATGAGAAAAAGAAAATTATTTGCATCGGCAGCCATTCTGGCTATGGCGATTATGGCAGCAGCCTGCGGCAAGAAGACAGAGACTAAGGAATCCGAGAAGGCTTCCGGAAGTGAAGTAAGTTCCTCCACCTTAACCGAGGACAGTCCTGAGATTAAAGAGCTGGAAGCTCTGAAGGTTCCTGCTGAGCCTAAGCTTTCCGAGATGGGAAGCATCACAATCCCGGATTTAAAGAGCATCACCGTTACGGTAGCACCTTTGGAGAATGTTACCCAGGAAGAAGTGGACAATGCCATCCAGCAGACTCTGGATCAGAATCCTACCGTGGTAGACGATGCGGCCAAGGAAGGAGATACCGTAAATATCGACTACAGCGGCTCCATTGACGGAAAGAAGTTTGACGGCGGCACGGCGGAGAAGCAGGATTTGAAGCTTGGTTCCGGACAGTTCATCCCCGGATTTGAGGATCAGCTGATTGGTAAGAAGGCCGGAGAAGACGTTACCGTAAAGGTTACCTTCCCGGAGAGCTATGGCAATGAAGAGCTTGCCGGTAAGGCTGCGGAATTTGCGGTAAAGATTCATGAAGTAAAGCGTCCTGCTACCTTAACGGATGAATGGGTAAAGAACTATGACGGCACCACTGCGGAAACCGTAGAAAGCTACCGTGATCAGGTTCGTGAGCAGCTTCAGGCCAGAAAAGATTTTAACTACCACTCCAACATTCAGGATCAGGCAATTCAGGCGATTAGTGAAAGGCTACCGTTAAGCCCTCCGAGAAGCTTATGGAATACGCAAAGGCTTATCTTTTAGATGCAACTCTTAAACAGATGAAGAGCTACGGCCTGTCCGTTGCGGATATCATCAACATGTCCGGAAAGACCGTGAAAGAGTATAAAGAGGATGCCTATGCTAAAGCGGAGGATTACGCAAAGCAGCTTTTCTTAATGCGAAAGCTGGCAGATGATCAGGGTATTAAGGTAACGGATGCTTTATTGGATGAGCTGGCTGAGGCGGAGTCTTCCTTAACCGGAGAAAAGACTAACCGTGTGAAGCTGATTGAGCAGTACGGTAAGGAGCTGGTAGAAGAAGCAGCTATCCGTAATAAAGTAATGGAATACGTTGAGTCTCAGGTTACCGTAAAGAATGAAGAGCCTTCCGTAATCATGGAGCAGGACAGCGATAAGGGCAAGGAGAGCAAGGCAAGCGAAGCCGAGACAGAGGCTGCAAAGGAGCAGGAGTCTTCTGCAAGCAAAGAATCCTCCAAGGCTAAGGAGGATTCCAAGAAGAAGGAAGAGACCATCGCTTCCACAGAGGAAAGTTCTGTAATGGCTACTATCGAAACCAAGGCAAAAGAGTAATAGCCCTTAGCGGATATTTGATTTTGCTTTCTTGAAAAAGGTCTGAAAGAGGGGAGTTTTCCCCGATTTCAGGCCTTTTTTGCTGTCAAGAAAAAAATTCTTGACAAAAATACTTTAGCATAGTAGCGTATTAGCATGATAATAAAGAAAAGCGAAAGGCAATAAGAAAAGGCAACAGAAAAAGGCAATAGGGAAAGAAAACAGGGAAGGAAAGGGAGAAGAGTATGAAAAAGTTTGGAAGAAATCTTTTATGGATGGCAACTGCAGGAGTTTTGGCACTGGGAATGGTGGCTTGCGGAGGAAAGAGTACTACCGGAAGTAGCTCCGGAAGCAAGGAAGAGGGCAGTACTCAGGCAGGCAGCGAGCAGGCCGGTACCGAGAAGGCAGGAGAAAAGGCAGAAGCCAAGGTGGATGGAAGCAACGGAAGCTTCACCGTGGGCTTTGACCAGGAATTCCCTCCCATGGGCTTTGTAGGCGAGGATGGAAGCTATACCGGCTATGACCTGGAGCTGGCAGAGGAAGTAGCAAAGAGATTGGATTTGACCTTTGTACCCAAGCCCATTAACTGGGATGCCAAGGATTTAGAATTAAATTCCGGAAACATTGATTGCATCTGGAACGGCTTCGGTATGGAAGGCCGTGAGGACAGCTATACCTTTGTGGGACCTTACTTAGCCAATAAGCAGGTTTTTGTGGTAAGAGAGGACAGCGATATCAGCAGTCTATCCGATTTAAAGGGGAAGGCGGTAGAGGTGCAGAAGGATTCCACCGGACTTACCGCATTAAATCGAGAGGAAAATAAGAGCTTAAAGGATAGCTTCGGCAGCCTCACCGAGGTGGGAGACTACCAGAATGCCATGATGGATTTGGAATCCGGTGCCTGTGACGCCATTTGTATGGATTCCGTAGTGGCGGAATATCAGATTAAGACTTTTAAAAAGAAGGCTAAGGTTCTTTCCGAAAGCCTGACTGAGGAGCAGTACGGTATTGGCTTCAAGAAGGGGAACACCGAACTTGCAGATAAAGTGAAGAAAACCCTTTTGGAAATGAAGGAAGAAGGCGTGATTGATAAAATCAATGAAAAATGGTTTGGCACAAGGGAAGGTTTTATCTTACAATAGGAAAGACAAAATTTTAAAACGGTAAATAAAGGCGTTTTGCAGAGAGTAGTATGGAACATTCACAAACACAATAGAGTGAATGGATCAAGAGAGAAAGACGAAATCAATAGAACAAGATGAAATCAATAGAGCGAGACTAAATCAGTAGAATAAGACTAAATCAATAGAGTAGTAGAGAAGAAATAAAGACGAAAAGGGGAGAAAAAATGGAGTGGACTGTGGTGCTGTGGAAGCTGGGAGAAGGATTGCTTGTGAGTTTGGGAATCTTCGCCATAACCCTCCTTTTTTCTTTGCCCTTAGGTCTTTTGGTGGCTTTTGGGAGAATGCATAAAAACCCCTTGATATCGGGAATTATCAAAATCTACATTTCCTTTATGCGGGGGACACCCTTAATGCTACAGCTTTTTATGGTGTATTACGGTCCCTATTACATTTTCAAAGTAAGTCTCCATCCGGGTTACCGCATGACAGCGGTATATATCGGATTTATTCTGAATTATGCGGCATATTTTGCGGAAATCTATCGTTCCGGAATTCAATCCATGGACCGGGGGCAGTATGAGGCGGCGGAAATTCTCGGTTACAGCAAAATGCAGTGTTTCTTCCGTATTATCCTTCCCCAGGTTTGGAAGAAGATTCTTCCTTCCATTACCAATGAGGTGATTTCTTTGGTAAAGGATACTTCTTTAGCCTTTTCCATTTCCGTGATGGAAATGTTTACCCAGGCCAAGGCGCTGTCCTCTTCCCAAAGCTCCATGTTCCCCTTGATTATGGCAGGAGTGCTATACTACATATTCAATTTTGTGGTAGCCTTTATTATGGAACAGATGGAAAAGAAGATGGCGTATTATCAATAGAATTGGATAGAAAAGAAGATGTGGGAGTGTCCATCTGAGTAATCAATAGGAGAGCGGAATGGCGATTTTAGAAATGAAAAATATCCGAAAGGCATTTTCCGGAGAGGAAATTCTGAAAGGAATTTCCCTGTCCTGTAAGGAGGGCGAGGTACTCAGCATCATCGGACCCTCCGGCTCAGGAAAGTCCACATTGCTTCGCATTGCCACCCTCCTGGAAAAGGCGGAGGGTGGAGAGCTTTTCTACGACGGAAAGGCGATTTTTTCGTTGACGGAAGGGCAGAAAAAACAGGCAACGAAGGAAGAAAAGGAAGAGGCCAAAAAGCTTTTCGGCCTGGTGTTTCAGAACTTCAATCTTTTTCCCCATTGGACGGTTGTGAAAAATGTGATGGATCCCCTGATTCACGTGCAGAGAAAAACAAAGGAAGAAGCGGAAGAAAAAGCTAAAGCAGTGCTTTCCCAAATGGGGCTTTTGGAAAAGGCGGAGCAGTATCCCTATTCCCTCTCCGGCGGACAAAAGCAAAGGGTGGCCATTGCCAGAGCCCTTGCCTTAGAGCCGAAGATTTTGTTTTTTGATGAGCCTACCTCTGCACTTGATCCGGAGCTAACGGGAGAAGTGCTTTCCGTGATTCGCTCCCTAAAGGAACAGAAGATGGCGATGGTGATTGTTACCCATGAAATGACCTTTGCCAGAGATATTTCAGACCGGATTCTTTTTATGGCGGATGGAGAAGTGATCTGCGAAGGAAGTCCGGAGGAGGTCTTTTCTTCGGAGCAGGAAAAGAATGAAAAGTTTTCTGGGAAATTATCAGAATCTTCTTTCTTAAAGCCTGCTCTTAAAAAGAAATGGAATGGGGAAAGTAAGAATATCGTAACTTTTTCGCTGTTTTTTTGAATTTATCGAAAGCAAAAAAAGGCAGAAAAAAATAGCTTGGCAATGTGTAAAAGTGTAATTTTTTTGTGGATAAGTCCTCTTAAAATCCCATTTTTGGGAAAATGTACAAAGGACTTATCCACATTTTTGTCGAAATGGATGAATTGCTGTTTCGAAAGCGAAAGGAATGAAAACTTGCTTCTTGATGTTCTATTCCCTATTCCTTTGGATGAAAAAAATTGAGTCAAGGGAAGAATGGGAAATCCGGGATTAGGCGGAGGAAGCTCTTTCCAAGACAAAAGAACTAGGCTACAATATGGGGCAGAAAGTTTTGGGAAAAGAGCGGAAGAAGGGATTTTACTGTAATGGGGAAGAAAAAAGGAGAAAAGCCGGAAGGGAAAGAAGCATTTGTTAAGAAAGAAAAAAGCTTAGCAAAAAAAGCGGAAAAGAAGGCGGAGAAAAAGCGGCAAAGGCAGGAAAGAGAGCAGGCTCTGGAGGCAAGGATTGCGGCTTTAGAAATGGCTTTACAGGAAGAGCAGGATAGAAAAAGAGAACAGTACTTCGAGGAACAGAGTGTGAAAGAAGCGGGAGAAACGCTGCCGGAAGCTTCGGAAGAATATACGGAACAAGAGCAGGAAGCTTTAGAAAAAGGAGAACCCAGGGTAATGCAAAAGAGGAAGCCTTAGAAGAGGAGAATTTGAATGCTTTGGAAGCGGAAAAAAACCGATTCATTCAGAAGATTCGGAGGCCGTTGTTATTGAAGAAGCTTCTGAAAGGAAAGGGATACCGGTCTTTGTGGAGGCTCGCTCCTCCTTCTTTTCTCCGGCCCTTCCTTCCTCCGGAGCAATCAAGGAATTTTTGCAGGCACCGAAGCTTTTACGGGGAGAAATCCGGGAGTACTTGGCGGATCCGGAAGAGGCCATGCTGAAGGAGAAGGAAAAGACAGGACATAAAAGTACCTCTCTGCTTTTTACTATCAGCTTGCTTCTGATGTTTTTCATCGGCTTATACCTTTCCAACGGAAATCCGGCAGCTTCTCTTCAATTTTCCCTGCTCTATGCCTTAAGCTTTTTGCTCTTACCCTTCTTCCTGGTTCTGTTTTTTTCAGAGGGAAGAAGCTTTTCCTCCTTGTTTTATCTCTTTACCAGGGGAAGATTGGCGCTCTACCTTTTAGCAAGTCTATCCTTTTTTTCCTTGTTGCTAGGTTTTCCTCTGTTTTCCGTCTTTCTGTTTCTTTTGGGCATACCCTTGGGCATTGTGTTGGATTATACAGCCCTGAAAATAGAGTACGGTCAAAGCGGAAAGGTTTTGAAAATCTGCTTTTTATACAGTATTTTCGCCCTAAGCCTCTTCCTCTTTTTCGGCTTCTGTTTTGTGGGCTTCAGTCTGCTAAATTATATTCTGGGGCGTTTATGGGAAGGAAATCTGAACCTGAAAGGATTTTTAGAGTTTTTGCTTTCTCATTTTCCGGAATAGGATTTTGTTCATCTTCTCTATTTTTTCAAGCAAAATAAACAAAGGAACTGACTTGTCACCGTATTCTTTCTTCCCTATAATGGGAGAGTACATGTGACAAGTCTTTTATTATTTGCCAAGGGCTTCGGAGGAAAACGGCGGATAGAAAAGACTTCATCTAAGGAGGACGAGAAATGAAGAAAAGAATCTTTGCGGCATTCCTGGCTTTGACCATGGCGTTCAGCTTAGCGGCTTGCGGTGCTTCCGGCGGAGAGAAGAAAGAAAGTGCAAAGACTACCGAGCAGGGTTCCGAGAAGGGTACAGAGGCAGGTTCCGAGAAGGCGGAGGAGAGCAAGGCGGAGAAGAAGGATGCTTCTTCCGGCAAGGGCCTGAAGGTTGGTATTGTTACCGACGTAGGAGGAGTAAATGACGGTTCCTTCAACCAGTCTGCTTGGGAAGGATTACAGAGAGCACAGAAGGAGCTTGGTATCGAGGCAAAGTATCTGGAGTCTAAGACCGATGCGGACTATAAGCCCAATATCGAGACTTTTGTGGATGAGGACTATGATTTAATTATTTGTATCGGTTATGCTTTGGCAGATGCTTTAAAGGCAGAGTCCGCTTCCAACCCGGATGTAAAGTTTGCCATCGTGGATGATGCTTCCTTAGCGAATGTTTCCAATGTTACTTCCCTGATGTTCGAGCAGGCACAGGTTTCTTACCTTGCAGGATATGTAGCAGGAAAGACCACTAAGAAGAATACCGTAGGTATCGTTTTGGGCATGGCAACCGACATGATGAACCAGTTCGGATACGGCTATACAGCAGGTGTTTTGGATGCCAATGCCAATGCTAAGGTTTTACAGGCCAATGCCAACTCCTTTGCAGATACTGCAGCAGGAAAGACCGCAGCAAACAATATGGTAACCAATGGAGCTGACGTTATTTTCCAGGTAGCAGGCGGAACCGGACTGGGCGTAATCGATGCTTGTAAGGAAGCTAAATTTGGGCTATCGGTGTAGACAGTGATCAGAGCTCTATCGCTCCTGAGACCATTTTGACCTCTGCTATGAAGAGAGTGGACAATGCGGTATTTGATGTAAGCAAGGAATTGGTGGAAGGCAACATCAAGGGCGGTGTAAAGACCTATACTTTGGCTGATGAAGGTGTAGACCTTGCTCCCGGTACGGAGAACATTGATCCTGCAGTGGTTAAAGAAGTAGAAGAAATAAAGAAGAAGATTGTTTCCGGCGAGCTGAAGGTGCCAAACAACAAGGCAGACTTTGAAGCAAAGTACGGAGATGTTTACGAGTTAGACAACTAAGTACAGAGAAAATACTACAGGGATGTGAATTTTCTGAAGGAGTAAGACAGGGGAATAGAAAGGACAGAAAATGAAAGAAATATCCATGGAAAAAGTTGAAGCGGCTCGGCAGGCTATGCTGGAAACGGTAAAGTCGAAGAGCCTGACCCACGAACAGAAGGTAGCCACGATGGCCAATCATGCGGACTCCCTTCTCTCTGTTCTGGATCTTCCCGAAGGACTTTTGGAAGTTTTACGTTGTGAGCCGGAGAAGCAGTGCATTTGCGACCTTTTCGAAGGAAATGCCCCTATGCGTCCCCGCTATATTATCCCGGATTATGAGAAATTCTTTCGAGAGGGCTCCGCTTTCTTACAGGTAGAGCCGCCCAAGGATTTGTACGAAGCCATTAACGCTCTGCAAATCTTTTATAAGCATGTTCCTTCCGTAACCAATTATCCGGTTTATGTGGGACAGCTGGACACCCTGCTGGATCCCTTTGTGCAGGATATGGACGAAGAGCTTGCCTTTAAGATGATTAAGCTTTTCTGTATTCAGATGGACAGAACGATTCTGGATTCCTTTGCCCATGCCAACATTGGCCCCAAGGCTACAAAGGCGGGAAGACTTCTGCTTCGGGCCATGGCGGAAACCAAGGATGCGGTACCGAATCTTACCTTGAAATATGATGAGGAGCTTACCGAGGATGACTTTGCCATTGAAGCCATTCGCTGTGCCATGGCCAGTGCCAAGCCCAGCTTTTGCAACCACAAGATGTATTCCAAGGATTTTTCCGGAAACTATGTGATTGCCTCCTGCTACAACGGCTTGGCATACGGAGGAGGAGCCTATACTCTTGTCCGCCTGATTTTAAGCAATATTGCCAAGAGAGCCAAGGACAGAAAGGATTTTCTGGAGAAAGAACTTCCCAACATCATGGATCTTTGTGTGCGCTATATGGATGAGCGTATTCGTTTTATCGTGGAAGAGTCAGGATTTTTCGAGAATAATTTCCTGGCAAAAGAAGGCTTTATCCATAGAGACCGTTTTTCCGCCATGTTCGGCTTGGTGGGACTTGCCGAGGCGGTCAATATTCTTCTGGAAAAGGAAGGAAAGGGTGATTGTCGCTTTGGCCACAGCAAGGAGGCAACGGAGCTTGGGGTAGAGATTATGGATTGCATTTCTGCCTTTAACGAAGCCCACAAGAATCCTTATTGTGAGGTCAGCAACGGACATTTCTTCCTCCATGCCCAGGTAGGGATCTCCACAGATGTGGAAATCAGCCCGGGAACCAGAATCCCCATCGGAGAGGAACCGGAGAATCTGGCAGACCAAATGGAAGTTCTGTCTCATTTCCACCATTACTTCCCCTCCGGAACAGGAGACCTTTTCCCCATTGACAGAACCATTCACCAAAACCCGGAGTATGTTTTGGATATTATGAAGGGGGCTTTCCAAAAGAATCTTCGCTACCTTTCCTTCTATTCCAACGATTCCGACGTGATTCGTATTACCGGATATCTGGTGAAGAAATCCGAGATGGACAAGCTGAAGCAAGGAAAGAGTGTTTTGCAGGACACCGTGGCTTTAGGTTTGGGAGCAGCCGAAAACGGAAAGATTTTGGAGCGTAAGGTTCGCTAAGCATTCATGGATTGTATTATGTTTTTACGAAAGAGGAGGCGTATTCAAGCTTCCTCTTTTTCGTTATACTGGGGGAAGATATTTTAGGCTTTGCCGGAATGAGTAGGATTGAGGAACTTGGCACCATGGAAGAATTAGCAGTAAAGAAAGAGAAGCAAGAAAATATAGAAAAGCCGGATATTAGAGTCAACCGGGGACAGGCAGAAATCAAAGTCCCTGTGAATAAGATTATCCCCTTCAGCTCTGTGGACGGTCCGGGCAATCGAACCGCAATATTTTTACAGGCCTGTAACCTGGACTGTAAGTATTGCCATAATCCGGAAACCAGAGCCCTATGCATCCATTGCGGTGATTGCATCCCGGGCTGTCCCACAAAGGCCATTTATTGGGAGGAGGGAAGGGTGGCCTTCTCTCCGGAAAAATGCATCGGCTGCGACCAATGTATTCATGTCTGCACACACAATGCCAGCCCCAGAATCCGCCGGATGAGTGCGGAGGAGGTGTTTCAGGAAGCTTCCAAGAACCTTCCCTTTATCCGGGGAATTACCGTGTCCGGGGGAGAGTGTACCCTTTATCCGGAATTTTTACGGGAAGTGGGGATGCTCTGTAAAAAGAAGGGCATAGGATTTCTATTGGATTCCAACGGCTATTATGATTTTTCCAAGGATGAAAAAGATTTATTGCCATACATTGACGGGGTGATGCTGGATATTAAGGCCTATAATGGGGAAGAGCATAAAAGGGTTACCGGTTTTTCCAATGAGGAAATTCTAAAAAATATGCGCATTTTGGCAGAATATGATAAACTCTTTGAGGTAAGGACGGTAGTGGTGCCGGGACTTTTTTCCGGAAAGGATACGGTGGAGAAGGTATCCAAGGAGTTGTCTCCTTATGTAAGGAAGGGACAGAAAATCCGCTACAAAATCATTGCCTACCGGGAGTTTGGGGTACGGGAGCAATATAGGCAGTTTGAGAGTCCCGGTGAGGAAGAACTGAAGGCTTTGAAGGAGCTGGCCGAACAGGAAGGGATGCAGGACATACTCTTGATTTAATTAGGAACTTAAGGGAAATCGAGGAAGGAGAGCATTTGGAAGATGGGAAGAGATGAAGAGACAAAGGCATGGGAAGGGACTCCGAATGCTACAGCTGAAGACGGGAAAGCACAGGAACCGGTTATTGAAATGCGAGACATTGTGAAGCGCTTTGGAGATTTCGTGGCCAATGACCATGTTCAATTAAAGCTTCATAAGGGAGAAGTCCTTGCGATTTTAGGAGAAAACGGAGCGGGAAAGTCCACTCTGATGAACATCCTCTACGGTATGCTTCGCCCAAGCTCCGGAGAAATTCTGGTGCGTGGACAAAAGGTGGAGATGGACAGCCCGGAAAAGGCTATTTCTTTGGGAATCGGTATGGTGCATCAGCACTTTATGCTGATTCCTCCCTTTACCGTTGCGGAAAATATTATTCTGGGAGCGGAGCCTATGCAGGGGCTTACCGTGGACTTAAACGGAGCGAAGAAAAAGATTCGGGAGTTGTCCGAACAGTATCACTTGATGGTGGATGTGGATGCCAAGGTGGAAGATATCAGCGTAGGCATGCAGCAAAGAGTGGAGATTTTGAAGGTTTTGTACCGAGGTGCGGACATTTTGATTCTGGACGAGCCTACCGCCTCCCTTACGCCTCAGGAAATTGATGAGTTAATGGAGATTATTTCCCATTTGACCAAGGCAGGAAAATCCATCCTGATTATCACCCATAAATTAAAGGAAATCAAATGCATTGCCCATAAATGTATGATTATCCGACAGGGAAAGTATATTGATACCGTGGATGTATGTTCCTGCTCGGAAGACGATTTGGCAGCCATGATGGTGGGAAGAAAAGTGAATCGAGTAGTGGAAAAGAAGACTCAGGAGCCGGGAGAAGTGGTACTTTCCGTGAAAAATCTCCACGCCAAGGACTATAGAGGGGTGGAAATTCTAAAGGGACTAAATCTGGAAGTTCGGGCGGGAGAAATCCTGGGACTTGCCGGCATTGACGGAAACGGCCAATCGGAGCTTGTGGAAATACTAACCGGACTGGCTCATGCTACAGAGGGAGAAATTCAGCTTTTAGGAAAGGACATTTTCCATAAAAGCCCCAGAGAAATCTTTGATGCAGGCCTTTCCAGTATTCCGGAGGATCGGCAGAAGCACGGTTTGGTACTGGACTTCTCCGTAGCGGAGAACCTGATTTTACAAAATTACGGGGAAGCGCCCTACTCTAAGGGAGGAATTTTACAGAAGAAGGCTATTGAAGAGCATGCCTCCAGGATGATTGAGAAATTTGACATTCGTCCGAAGGGCTGTGAAAGCCGTGCAGCAGGACAGCTTTCCGGCGGAAATCAGCAGAAGGTGATTATTGCCAGAGAGGTGGAAAATGACAAGTCGCTTCTCATTGCCTTTAACCCCACCAGAGGTTTGGATGTGGGAGCCATTGAGTTTGTGCATAAATATCTGGTGGAACAAAGAAATAAGGGCAGGGGAATTCTCTTGATTTCCTTTGAGTTGGAAGAGGTTATGGGCTTGTCTGATAGAATCGGCGTTATTTTCTCCGGAAATATTCAGAAGAGCTTCGCCGGAAATGAGGCGGATGAGTATACCTTAGGACTATATATGGCAGGAGGAAAGGAATAAGTATGAAAGAGAAAATATTAAAGAGTTCCTTGCTTTACACCCTTCTTTCCATCGCCATCGGCTTTTTGGTAGGGGCTGTTTTATTGCAGGCCATCGGGGTTTCCCCGGTGAAGGCCTACGGAAAATTGTATCAGGGTGTTTTTGGTAAGCCTAAGTTTATGTTTTACAGCATCATTTACGGAGCACCCCTGATTTTCACAGGTCTGTCCGTTGCGTTCTCCTTCCGTACCGGAATTTTTAATATCGGCGCAGAGGGTCAGTTTGTGATGGGCAGTTTGGCAGCTGTTGTGGTGGGCATTTTATTTCCTTTGCCTGCGCCCCTCCATGTGCTTCTCTGCCTTGTGGTAGCGGCTCTTGCCGGCGCTTTTTGGGGCTTTTTGGTAGGCCTTCTCAAGGTGAAAGGGTATCAATGAGGTGCTTTCCTATATTATGTTTAACTGGATTGCTTTCTATTTTTCCAACTACGTGGTGAATTTAAAGACGATTCATACCGACCAGGGAGCAGAGGCCAGTAAGAATATTTTAGCGACCGCCTCCATGAAGATTCCCCAGGCTTTGATCCCTTTGCGGGGGAGCGGAGCTTCATGCCGGAGTGCCTTTGGCTTTGCTCTTTGCCTTTCTGATCTGGTTCATTCTGAGTAAAAACCACTTTTTGGCTATCAGCTTTCGGGCGGTGGGCTATTCCCGCAGCGCTGCGGAGTATGGGGGAATCAATTCCAAGAGGGTTTTCCTTTTGTCTATGTCCTTATCCGGTATTCTGGCAGGTCTTGGGGGAGCAGTGCAAATCCTTGGTATGTCTGAGCGTGTCTCCATGTTTGCCGCCCAGGAGGGCTATGGCTTCCAGGGCATTACGGTGGCGCTGATTGGAGGAACCCATCCCCTTGGCTGCATTTTCTCCGGTCTTTTCTATGGCGCCATGAAGTATGGCGGAAACAAATTAACAACGGTGGATGTTCCTGCGGAAGTGGTAAGCATTATCATGGGAACCATCATCATTTTCATCGCCATCACGCCGGTGATTAAAAATCTGGTACAGAGAGGATTCCAAAAGAAGGGAGAGAGCCATGCTGAATGATCTGGGATTACTGTTAAATGCGGTTTTGATTTCTACACCACCCCTCCTCTTGGCAGGGCTTGGTTCTTGTTGCTCCGAGCGTTCCGGTGTGGTAAATATCGGAATCGAAGGAATGATGACTCTGGGCGCCTTTGTAGGAGCCTGTGTGGCCTATTTTACCGGAAACGGATGGCTGGGATTTTTTGCGGGAGGCTGTGCCGGAGCTCTTCTTGGTTTGATTCATGCGGTGGTTTGTGTGTCCCTTCATGCGGATCAAACCATTGCGGGAACGGCCATTAACTTTGTCGGACCGGGCTTTGCAGTTTTCCTTTGCAAAGCGATTTTTGACAATTCTTCGGACACACCGGCTTTGGATTTATCCGCAAAGCTTCCGAAGATATTTGAAGGGAAGTTTGCCTCCGGCTCCTTCCTGTACAATGTGGTAAGCACCTATTCCGTGGCTTATCTTAGCTTTTTGCTGGTACTTGTACTTTGGTTTGTTTTCTTTAAAACCCGTTACGGTATGCGGCTTCGGGCAGCAGGAGAACACCCCTGGGCCTGTGAAACCTTGGGAATCAATGTCTATAAGGTTCGCTACATTGCGGTGATTCTTTCCGGCTTTTTGTCCGGTCTGGGAGGAGCCTTTGTGACCTTGGCTACCGTATCCCAGTTCCGCCCCTCCGTTATCGTGGGACAGGGCTTTATCGCCATTGCGGCGGTGATTTTCGGAAAATTTACGCCCCAGGGAACCTTCCTGGGCTGCCTGATTTTCGGACTGTGTAACGGTCTTCGTGCATTGCTTGGATCCGGAAATATGGTATCTCCTCACTTGCTCTCCATGATTCCCTATGTGGTAACCATCCTGACCCTAGTATTCTTTGTAGGAGCAGGACATGTACCAAAGGCGAACGGCAGAATCTTTGTTCGGACAAGATAAGGAAGAGTAGCGAGCATAAAGACAACGATTAAAGTAAAACAACCGGTCAGGGCAATAACTACGGTTAAAGCAAAGATAGTAGAAGAGTAGGGAAGTGAAGAAATGAATTGGAAAGATTTATGGAATAAAAAATACCTGATGATTTCGGTATATGTATTGCTGACGGCCCTCCTGTATCATCTGGGAAGCCGTTTGGTGGATCATCTGGAAGGGATTCCCTCATTATGGACAAGGCACTTTTCCTGGATGTCCCAAGTGACTTCTCCTTTGCTCTTGGGATTTGCTTTGGCGTATTTGTTCAGTCCTCTCTGTTCTTTGCTGGAGAGAGTATTGGGGAAAATTCCTCTTTTTCAGAAGAAAGAGAAGCTTCGGAGAAACCTGGGCATTCTGCTTTGCTATCTCTTGATATTACTTTCTCTGGTACTGCTTGCCTCTCTTTTTGTATCCGTCCTGACCAAAAATATTCAGCTGATTCAGGGAGAGGATTTTGCCAAGGGATTGGAGAGTGTACTGCTTCTTTTAAAAAGTTTTTATGAGGATTTGAACCAAAGAGTTTCAGAGATTCCTATTGCGGGAAATGATTTGCAGGAGGGAATACGAACTTTTTTAGCAAAGCTTTTAAGCTTTGTACAAAACCTGGGCAGTAATTTCATATCCTCTGTGGGAAATATGGGAAGCCTGATAGGCACTTTGCTCTTTGGTATTATTTTTTCTATTTATTTTCTGGCAGATGGGGTAAAGATTGCGCTATATTGGGAAAGAATTTTTCGCCTGATCTTGGGGGAAAAGAGAGTTTTAGCCTTTCGCGGATTTCTAAAGGATGCGGATAGAGCCTTTCCGGTTATATCCGTGGACAGATGATTGATGGCATCATTATGGCTATTTTAGTTAGTTTTAGCCTAAGTCTTATAGGGGTACGCTATGCCGTAGCCATAGGGATTCTTACCGGGATTGGAAATTTAATTCCCTATGTGGGCCCTTTTGTAGCCTATGGCACTACCATTTTAGTGTGCACCCTTTACGGGGATTTTTCTAAATTATTACCGGCTGTCTTAGCCCTGTTTGCGATTCAGACCGTTGATGGAAATGTGATTAACCCAAGACTCCTTTCCAACAGTATCGATATCCATCCTCTACTGGTAATTATCTCTTTAATTATCGGCGGCGCAGTGGGAGGAGTTTTGGGAATCTTCCTGGCCGCCCCCATCGCCAGCCTGATTAAGCTACAGGTGGATCGGATGATAGAAAGAGGGGAAGCAAAGAAAAAGACTTCGCAATATTAGCAAAAGAGGGTGTAAAGAAAAAAGAGTTAGAACTAAGCTTTCCTATCAGGCTCCGGAACAGGGATATTAAATATCAAAATAATAAAGCAATTTTCGGCAATATAGGTCTGAATGAGGGGTAGTCTGAGCCCGTCGGTACTTACTGAAAGCGAGTAAAGCGAAGCTTGAAGTTAGTACCGCTACGTGGCGAGGCTAGCGAGAGCGTGCCCCAATTTCAGACCTATATTGCTTAGAAAATTAGTTCAATTTTTTTATAGCTCCTGTTCCGGAGCCCTGATGATGAAAACATATCTATTTTTTCTTTGCGCCCTCGTTTATACAATGCAGTCCGGGTGCTGTACCCCTTTCTTTAATTGGGCGGCCTTTTCTGCGCCTTCCAGTCTTTCCACCAGTGCCAAAGCGAAGTCTAAAGCGACGCCCATTCCTCTCCCGGTGATGATCTGTTTTCCAACTTCCACGGCTTTTCCGCTCCATTTTGCGCCGTCTACGTCGGAGATGCCTTCTTCAAAGCCCGGATAGCAGGTGAAGTGTTGCCCTTTCAAAAATCCCAGACGTCCGAAAATGCCGGGAGCGGCACAGATTGCGGCCAGATCCTTTCCTGCTTGGAACTGCTTTTGCAAAGCTTCCAGCAGGCTTTTATTTTCCTCTAAGTGGGGAACGCCCGGGATTCCACCGGGTAAGAAAAGTAAATCTGCGGCGGAAAAATCATTTTCCGTAAGCTCGGAAATATTCTTATCACAGAGAATGGTAATCTGGTGGGAGCCCTTCACGAGCTTATCCGGAGCAACCGCAATAAGCTCCACCGAAACACCTGCTCTTCGTAAAATATCCACCACCATTAAACATTCAATTTCTTCCGTGCCTTCCGCAAAAAATGCCAGTACCTTTTTCATAGAAACTCCTTTCAACGCTTTTTGTATTTCATTACAGTCATTACTTTCATTACAGCCCTTACCGCCATTACTTTCATTACCGCCATTATAGCATTACAGCCATTACTTTCATTACCGTCATTACTTTTATCACTGCAGGTGCTTAGCTTTCTTACACTACGATACATATCTTACTCCATTTTTTGAAAAAGAAATAGAGTGAGAAGAATTGTGAGCAGAAGAGCAGGAAAATGTTTGAAAAAAAGCTTTGGAAAAATTTTATCTTGCAAAAAAACTTTTTTTGAATAAAAATATTAAAAAGTAGTATAAAAATGTAATAATTTCACTAATCATATCAGTAAAATACAGGATTTCTTTGGCGGAAATGTAGTAAAAAGTGGAGTGTAAGGGTGATTGGTTGAAAGAAGGGAGAGTCTATGGGAGAAAACAAAGAGATAGTAGAGGAAAGTGGAATGATGTCGCAGAACAGCGCAGATGTAGAGAGAGAAGGCGGCTCGAAACAGAACCCGCAAAATAAGGGAGGGCTTGAAGCCTATAAGGAACCGCTGCTTCTCCTGCTGTGTGTAACGATAGGTGCTGTTTTAGGATTGGTATTTCGGGAGAAGGTGGCATTTTTAAAAGCCGGTGGGACAGATTTTTTTCTAAATCTTTTGTTTACCCTCCTGGTACCGCTGATTTTCTTCTCTATTTCCGCCTCCATTGCCAACGTATCGGATACCAATAAGGTCGGAAAATTGCTTTTTTACCTGATTCTGATTTTTGTGGGTACCGCAGCTATCGCGGCTATATTGATGTTTACCGTAGTGCATTTTGTGGGACTGGATACCAATTTGAATCTGGTATCGGAGGCGGTAGAGGAAATCAAGAAAACGGATATGGCTACGCAGATTGTAGACATGTTCACGGTTTCCGACTTCCCTTTGGTCATCAGCCGGGCCCACATCCTTCCTTTAATCATCTTTTTCCATCTTTACCGGAATGGCAGTTTCTCTAATGGGAAAGGAAGGTGAATACGTTGCCAATTTCCTCAGCCAGTGGTCCAAGGTCTTTTATAAGATGGTTTCTCTTTTAATGAAGCTGGCCCCCATTGGAATCGGAGCCTATTTTGCGGATTTAACCGGTACCTATGGAATGGATTTGATTAAAACCTATGGAAGAGCCTTACTTACCTTTTATCCCACGGTTATCGTATATTTCTTCCTTTTCCTTGGCTTCTATGCCTTTCTGGCAGCAGGCCCCTGGGGAGTGAAAAATTTCTTCCGGGTAATTTTCCTTCCGGCATTAACGGCATTGGGAACCAGAAGCTCTGCAGCAGCCATTCCCTTACAGCTGGAATCCTGTGACGAACTGGGCGTTCCGAGAGAGATTTCCTCAGTGGTAATTCCTACCGGAGCCACCTGCCATATGGATGGAGCATGTCTTGCGACAGTGTATGAGATTTTATTGGTTTCCGCACTCTTCGGCCATTCCTTCCATGGAATAGGAGATTATCTTTATGCGATAGTGGTATCCGTAGTAGCCAGCGTGGCAGTTTCCTCCGTACCCGGTGGCGGAGCTGCGATGGAAACCATGATTCTTGCGGCCTTCGGTTTTCCGCTACAGGCCTTGCCTATGATGCTGATGCTGACCCAGCTTTTTGACGCCGGATGTACCTTGTTGAATTCCTGCGGCGATACGGTGGCCTCCATGCTGATCAGTAGAATCATGTTGGGAAAGGATTGGTATAAAAAGAAGGAGAAAGGCGGGAAGCTTTACGCTGAAAATGCCTAAAAGCAGATAAAAGTTGGCTAATTCTCCTTCTGAAAATGCCTAAGCGCAGATGAAAAACCGGCTAAACCGGCTTCTGAAATAAGCCGGCAAGCAACGATAAAATATACTGTTTTAAAGCAGAAAAAGTACGGTATACTTCATTTATATCTATGCATAAAATGGATTTATGCAAAAAGCTCAAATTGATAATTATTTTAATGAAGAAAACAGGATAAAATGCCCAAAAAAATGATTGAAAAAAAGAATTGACAAGCCAGGAGAAATAGGGTAGAATTGCCTTACTCGAATCGATAAGGATTCGACCTAAAAAAATTGGCGAACAGGTTTAATCGACCCTTACTACTCTATACAGCAGAGAACCCGACGGAAACGCCGGGTTTTTTGCTGCCTATGGGGAAATATAAGGATTTTCCCAAAAGGAGTCAGAAAGAAAAGAAAAAGGTTGTATGCATAAGAAAAGAAATTTTTATACAATATTTCTTAAAAGCTTAATTATAGTAAAAAAACGCATAGAACAGAGAGTTTTATAAGAATTCAAAAATTAGACTTTAACCATTCCCTTAGATAAAATAGATGCGGTCGGAGAAGAATACTTATCATTGTCTTTCCTCAAAATCACTTTTCCGAGAAACAGAAGTGAGCGTAAAACATTTTCCTTTCATAGACCGGAAAGAGCCTATCAGAAGGGGGAATTTTTTTTATCCCGATAAGCGAAAGAAATTTCGTCAGGGAGATTCTGTTTACTACATTCAATGTTGGAAAGACGTCATAAAAGGAGAAAAAACATGGAGTCTATTGTTACTTATCATGCAACGAAGGTAAGCCCTCAGGAAGTACAGAGAAAGGCAGAAGAGCAGTATGCCGGCGGATATTTCTGCTGTGAGGCAGTAATGTCCGTAATCCGTGACGCTTTCCAGGCTGATGTTCCGGAGTCCGTTATTGCCATGTCTTCCGGTATGTCTATCGGAGCAGGTCGTTCCGGCTGTATGTGCGGAGCTTTAAACGGCGGAATCCTTGCCCTTGGTATGTTCTTCGGTAGAACAACACCGGACGGTCCTAAGGATCCAAAGGTAAATGCTTTAATGGCATTGTCCAAGGAATTACACGATTGGTTCAGAGACTCCAACGCTAAGCATGCCGCTTGCTGCCGTGTTCTTACCAGAGGCTTTGATATGGCAGGGGGAGAGCATAAGAAGCAGTGTATTGCTTTCACAGGACTTTGCGCCGGAAAGGTTGCAGAGATTCTTTGCAGAGAGTTAGGAGTTGAAAATGTTGATTCCGAGCCTATTAAGGGGCTGGAAGCACCTTACCTTCCACCTGTAAAAGAAGTGGTATAAGGAGGAAGTATGGAAAAAATCAAAAGAGTGCCCTTGGCTATTTCCGGTGTGATTTTGGGAATGGCGGCTTTGGGGAATTTATTACAGTCCTACGGTGAGGGGATTCGCCTGATTTTTGGAGGAGTAGCCTTTGTACTGCTCCTTCTTCTTCTGTGTAAGGCGATTTTCTTTCCGCAGGTACTCAAAGAAGAATTCAGCAATCCCATTGGCGCCGGTGTTACCGCCACCTTCCCCATGGCTTTAATGCTGTTTTCCGTGTATGCAAAACCCTTTGTTCCGGGCATTGCCTTTCCCTTATGGTGTGTAGCCATTCTACTACAGATTCTTTTACTCCTCTATTTCACCAAGACCTACGTTTTACACTTTGAGGAGAAAAATGTCCATACAGTATGGTACATCGTTTATGTGGGAATCGTAGTGGCATCCCTTACTTCTCCTGCTTATAAAATGCAGGCTTTGGGACAGGGAATCTTTTACTTCGGCTTTATCGCCCTGCTGATTCTTTTGGTGGTGGTTTCGAAACGTTATCTGAAAATGCCGGTACCGGAACCTGCAAAGCCTTTAATGATGATCTATGCAGCACCTATGGCTCTTTGCACTGCCGGCTATAATCAGGCATTTGCGGAGAAGAATCAGGGATTTGTACTCTTCTTACTGGCAGCAACCTCTGTGATTTACCTTTTTGCCCTGGTAAAGAGCATTTCCTTCCTGAAGCTCCCCTTCTACCCAAGCTATGCAGCCTTCACCTTCCCCTTCGTTATTTCCGCTATTGCTACAAAGCAAAGCGTGATGGTTTTAGGGAAAATGGGAATGAGCCTTGCCTTCATGCAGCCGGTGGTTTTACTGGAAACCATCATTGCCGCAGGCTTTACCATCTATGCCTGCCTGAGATTTTTGGAGCATATCTTCCTTAAAAAGGCTTAAATAGAAAGTCTCAAAGGGACTAAGAAAAATAGAATGAAGCAGCGTATCGAATCAATAGGTCCGAAGCAGGGGTAATCTGAGCCCATGGGTTCTTAGCTTTTGTTCTTTGAAAGCTTAGAACCCCTATGAGGCGAAGTTAGCGAGAGTGTGCCCCGCTTCGGACCTATTGATTCGATAGCGCTAGTAATGGTGATAGAGATAGTCCCTTTGATACCCCCGTTAGTTTCTCCTATTTGTTTCTAAAATTCTCTTTATTCTTTGGGGAATTCCTTGTCACCGTAGTTTTTCTCTGTTATCCTAAGGAAATACTTGCAGGGATGGGACAGAAAGAATAGTTGAAGTACAACGGAAAAGGGGAAGCAATGAGCGATTTTTCATTTAATCATTTTAATTTTAATGTACTGGATCTGCAGAGAAGTTTGCGCTTTTATGAGGAAGCGCTGGACTTACATGAATTAAGCAGAAATGAGCAGGATGATTTTATCATCGTGTATCTGGGAGATGATTCTACGGATTTTCGTTTGGAGTTAACCTATCTGAAGAATAGAACAGAAGCCTATGATTTGGGAGAGCAGGAGTTCCATTTGGCTCTTAGGACTGTGGATATCGGTGCGGCCCATGACCGGCATGAAAAGATGGGATGCATTTGTTTTGAGAATCACGGCATGGGCATTTATTTTATCGAAGATCCGGATGGATACTGGATTGAGATAATTCCGGATAGAACCAAGCCTATTACTTGGCGATAAGGTAAGAATAAAGAAAGCGACTTCTAAGGGATTTTCCCAAGGAAGTCGCTTTTTGCATTCTTAACGAGTATCGCTCGCGTAGTGTGCGGTATCTCGTTTATGAGTTTTACGTTATGTGGTAACAGAGCTAAAATTTATAAAATCAAAGATTTAAGGTGATTATTGTCCTTTTAGAAAACCTTCCGCCAGAGTCACGAAAGCGGCGCTTCCCTTCCAAAGCACATCCTCATCCACGGTAAACTTGGCATGGTGGTGGGGGTAATCGGTTCCCTTTTCCGGATTGGAGGAGCTTAAAAACAAAAAGCATCCCGGAACGCTCTGCTGGTATAGGGCAAAGTCTTCTCCGATCATACTGGGCTTGTCTATGTGGGTCAGGAGCTTATCCTGAAAAACTTCTTTGAGGCAGCCCTGCGCCAATGCAGTCAAATCCGAATCATTGGTAACAGGCGGTGCACCGAAGTCCATGGTGAGGCTTACGCTTCCTCCAAAGGCCTTGGCAGTATTTTCTGAAACTTCCTTGATACGCTTGGCCAGTCTTTGCCGCACATCTTCCTGAAATGCCCGGGTGGTGCCTTCAATCCGTACGCCGGAAGGGATGGCGTTATAGAGTTCCCCGCCATGAATCAGGCCGATGGTGAGAATGGCAGGCTCCGTTCCGGCAATTTCTCTGGAGGGAATCGCCTGCAAAGCCAATACAATATGGGCGGCAATGTTGATGGGGTCAATGCCTTTCTCCGGAGTGGAGGCGTGACACCCCACACCCTGCACCTCCAGGATAAAACGATCATAGGACGCCATTACCGGGCCGGGGACACAGACTATAGTACCACTGGGAATATCCTTGCCTAAGATGCTTCCGATATGCATGCCGAAAATGGCATCTACCCCTTCTAAAGCGCCTTTTTCCAGCAAAACAGCAGCCCCCTTTGCCTGCTCTTCAGCGGTTTGAAAGAGAAAACGAATTTCTCCGCTCAGTTCCTCTCGATGGGGATAGAGAACTCGTATAGCGCCCAACAGCATAGCCGTGTGGGCATCATGACCGCAGGCGTGCATACACCCCTTATGCTCGGAACAAAAGGGGAGCTCAGTATCTTCTGTTATGGGCAGGGGCATCCATGTCCGCCCGAAAGAGCCAGAGCTTTTTCCGGGCTGCTTTCCCTTTAAAGTGGCGATAATACTGCTGTCCTTTTTCAGAAAGCTGATAAGGAATGCCGATTTCTTCTAATTGATGAGTGACATAATCTCGAGTTTTTGGCAAATGAAAGCCAAGCTCCGGTATTTTATGTAAGTCCCTTCGCGTGGCAATAATCCTTGCTTCTATACTTTTGCATTCTTCCCACCACATATATTTTCCTTCCCTTCTTATAAAAATATCGCCATATAGAGGGGCATAGATAGAACGCCTCCTTCTTCGCCAATGTTTCCGTCATGAAATTTATAAGCTCTGGAAACATGCTTCTGATTTATCAGCCAGTTTAAAGAATTTGCTCTACTCTGTCCGCTTTTGACCTCGATAGCCCAAATTTCTCCATCTTTTTGTGTTAAAAAGTCAATTTCTTTTTTACTACTTTCGTTTTTGTAAAAATAAAGGGGAAGTTCTTTTTTGATGAGCATATCCGCTATTAGGCATTCATATAAGCCTCCTTTTGTATTGGCCAGGAGGGTATTTTCGATAATATGCTGTTTCAAACCGAAATCTTTCATGGCAATCAGTAAAGATAAATCTGTAGTGTAGGCTCTAAAAAAATCCTCTCTGGCATAGTCGGAGAGATCGTACTGCACGTCTGTCACTAATTTAGAAAGGGAGACCATATCTGCCGAAAAGAGCCAGTCAATGCTGGAATAAAATTTCTGTGCCCTTCCTCCTTTTTCCACTTCCTTGTATTGAAATTTATGATTTTCTTTGTCCAGAAGCTGCTTTCCTAAAGATAAAAAGCATTTTTCCGCTTTGACTTTTTCATCAGACCGAGCGTAGTGGGCAATATCATAACGATAGCCCATCAAAAGCTCTTTTTGTATTTGATCTGCGATTCGAAAATCCTGATGTTCCATAAAGCTTGCCAAGACTCGGGCATTCCTCCCAGGGCGAGATATTCTCGTAAATAGGACATCATGGTATTATGAATAGCTTCGGCTACCGGTGTCTTCCTTATAAAGAGAGTTTTTAAATCAGAAATCAGATCTTCCTGAATACCCTTTGCCCATAGAAACTCTTCAAAGTCTAAGCCGAACATTCGCAAATACTCTACATATCCTACCGGATAGGAAGAGGCTCTTTGGTAATCTATGCCAAGGAGGGAACCGGAGGCGATAATATCGAACTGCCCATCCAAGGTCCAGAACTTTAAAGAAGTGATAGCTTCCGGACACTCCTGAATTTCGTCTAAGAAAATGAGGATTTCTCCCGGGATAAATTGTAAGTTGGGATAGCGAAAGCGCATGGCGGTAATCATGGAAGCAACAGTTAAATCTCCGGTGAAAATAGAGCGATCGGAGTTGCTTTCTTTGAAATTAATATACAGCATCTCTTTATATGCGGATTTCCCAAATGCTTGAACGGCATAGGTCTTTCCCACCTGTCTTGCCCCAAGAACCAATAAAGATTTTTTCTTTTCCTGTTTTTTCCAATTCCACAATTGACTCATCACTTTTCTCTTTAACATTCTTTGCTCCTCTTTTGCATATATAGCCACATTTTGGAATGAAATTTCGTGAGGGAAATCTATGGCTGTTCTATAAAAAGCTTGAAATCTTCCCAATATATTGTCGGATTGATGTTATTTATTCTAAAATGTTGATAGACGGATATTTTCACCTTCTAAAATGTTGATGAATGGATATTTACTTTCTAAAATGTTGATATATCAACATTTTATCCTTCCAAAATGTTGATGTCAAATCAAAAGTAGGAGCTTTGGAGTGATTCTATAGACGAAGCTTCAGATTAAGGAGGAGATTAACTATACAAGGACACTCAATCCGCAACAAATCAGCTTCGAAGGATAAGCTTGTGGAAGCAAGGGGAGCAAGCTACAATAAAGCCTAGAAGTACAAATTATAGCAGTATATTAATCAATCACTTTGCTTTGCAAAGCAGTTTATTTCAACAGCACTGCGTGTCAAAAAAGAAAGGATAAGCATGGATATCTTTAGCTACCAGGCAGAGAAAAATAAAGAGAAGATGGCGCCCTTAGCCGCCAGAATGCGGCCAAGAAGCTTGGAGGAAGTGGTGGGGCAGGAGCATATTTTAGGAAAGGATAAGCTTTTATCCCGTCTGATTCGCTCAGACCAGCTGCATTCTCTTCTTTTTTTCGGACCTCCCGGAACGGGAAAGACTTCTTTGGCGAAGGTGATTGCCAACAGCAGCAAGGCGGATTTTATCTCCATCAACGCCACCACCGCCGGAAAGAAGGACATGGAAGATGCGGTGGCAAGAGCCAAGGAAAATATGGGGGGCTACGGCAGGAAAACCATTTTGTTTGTGGATGAGATTCATCGCTTTAATAAGGCCCAGCAGGATTATCTTCTGCCCCATGTGGAGGAGGGCACCATCATTTTGATCGGGGCGACTACGGAAAACCCCTACTTTGAGGTGAATACCGCCCTACTTTCCCGCTCTCAGCTTTTCGAACTCCATTCCCTCAAGAAGGAAGATATTGTAAAGCTATTACAAACCGCGGTGCAGGATAAGACTCGAGGTATGGGAAATTATAATGCGGTGCTGGAGGAAGAGGCTTGTACCTTTTTGGCAGAGCATGCCTTCGGAGATGCCAGAGTGGCCCTAAATGCTTTAGAGCTTGCGATTCTTAGTACCAATCCTTCTGCGACCGGGGAAATCCGCATCACCAAGGAGGTGGTGGCGGAATGTATGCAGGAGAAGCTTCTTCGCTATGACGGGGAGTCGGAGCATTATGACACCATTTCCGCCTTTATCAAATCCATGCGAGGCTCGGACCCTCAGGCAGCGGTATATTATCTTTCGAAAATGTTGCAATCCGGAGAGGATATCCGCTTTATTGCCAGACGAATCATGATTTGCGCATCGGAGGATGTGGGAAATGCAGACCCTCAAGCTTTGGTTTTGGCTACCAGCGCCAGCCTGGCAGTGGAGAGAATCGGCATGCCGGAGGCCCAAATCATTTTGTCCCAAGCCTGTACCTATGTGGCTTCTGCCAAAAAGTCCAATGCCTGTGTCAAGGCCATTATGTCCGCTAACGAAGTGGTTCGGGAAAAAGGGAATTTGCCCATTCCTTCTTATTTAAGAGATGCCCACTACGCAGGGCACGAGCAGTTGGGACGGGGCATAGGCTATAAATACCCCCATGACTATCCGGGACACTATGTGGAACAGCAGTATTTGCCCACTGAAATTAAGGACATGATTTTCTACGATATGGAAGAGAGGAGATAAGCTTTAGAAAAAATCATGAAAAAGATGTGGAATTCCCTGATTTTCTTCGTATTCTTTAAGAAATAAGACAGAAAAAGGCAATATTATATTCCCATCTATCTGTTAGTATGAAAATGTTCCTTGAATCGGAGCAGGAGACATTTCTGCATTTGACCGTAAAGAAGCGGAAATACAGTAGGAGGACAACTATGAAAAAAGCGATTTTGATTACCATGGCAGGACTTATGATTTTTGCAGCAGGCTGTGGAAAGAAGGCAAGCCAGGAATCAAAGGCTGCAGCAGAGGAGCCCAGCTCTGAAGCATTATCGGAGAATAGTCTTAGTGCCAAGATACAGAAGATTGAAGAAGGAAAGTTAACGGTAGAAACCGGAGAAGGAAAGGTTTACACCTTTGACAGCAAGGGTGCGAAACTGGATTCTACTTGGGACCTGATGGCAGGAGACGAGGTGGAGATCGGCTATGAGGGCACAGAGCCTCAGGACGGCATGACGATTAAAACGGTAACCGTATCCGTTCCTTACGAGTTTACCACAGAGGACTTCAATGACGAGTCCAATCTCTACGGTGAAATCACCGCGGTGGACGACAAGAGCATTACCGTAAAGGAAATTCCCGACTTCCGTGAGGCGGCTACCCAGGGAGAGGATACAGAAGGCAAGAAGTACGGCGACACCTTCGTTTTCCAAAGACCGGCATTTGAGCTGGATCTTACAAAGGAAGGCTTGGGCGTTGGCAAGGAAATCAGCATTTACTACCTGGGAGATGTGAAGAACAATCCGTTGGCTTTCTATACCATTACCGAGGATGCGCTGGAAGAGGAAGAGGCCAACAACCTTCAGATTAAGGGAACCATCGAGAAGGTAGACGGGAACATCGTTACCTTAAAGTGCGATGACAGCCACAGCTTCCGTTTCACCACAGACGGTAACGCGGAGGTGAATAAGACCGCTACGGAAAATGTTGGAAAGCCTGTAGTGGTGACCTATAGCACCTCTCTTCGCGCCAGAGTTTCTGTAGCAGAGGGAATCAAGGCGGCAGAGTAAGGATTGGGGCTTTGCAAAAGGGGTTTAAAATTGTTTAAAGCCCGGTCGAAAAAGAGATTGAAAAACGAAACTTAAACATGAAAATGAAAAAGGCAGCCGGAGGGAAGCAGAATTCTCTCCGGCTGCTTTTGGCTTATTCAAATATATCCTCATAGCTTTGAAATTCCGCTTTACCTTCAGCCACCAGCTGTGCTTCATGAAGCATAGCTTTTATGCAATTTGGAATTTCATTTTTATGGCATAAAATTGTTTCTCAAGCTCTTCTCCCGTGAAACCTTGTCGAAGCAAGTCGTCAAGAATTTCTTTGGAGAAGTCCCAATTATCCTCTTTTTGCAAAGTATTCATAAGGAACTCCTTTTCGGCTATTGCGCCTCACTATCATACATAATGGTAAAGGGACCATTATTGATTAAAGCAACCTGCATATCCGCACCGAACTGCCCATGGGCAAGAGGCATTCCCTGCTCTTCAGCCTTTTTACAAAAATACTCATATAAGGCATTGGCATGGTCCGGGGCTCCCGCATTGATAAAGCTGGGGCGATTTCCCCGACGAGTATCTGCATAGAGAGTAAACTGGCTCACCACCAAAAGAGAGCCGGAAACATCCCGAATGGAAAGATTGGTTTTTCCATTTTCATCCTCAAAAAGACGGGCATCCAAAACCTTTTTCAGCATCTTATCCGCCACTTCCTCCGTATCGGTCTGGCTTACCCCAAGAAGAATCAGATAGCCCTTCTCAATGGCTCCGATGACATTTCCCGAAACGGAAACGCTGGCTTCTTTCACTCTTTGTACTAAACAACGCATAAAACCTCCTTAGGCTATCTTAACGAAATTGCTTTTGACTTTCTTGATATTCAAAGCCTGCCGCCTGTAATTTTTGGCAAAGCTCATCTTTATTCAGCTGTAAATCCAAGCACAAATCTTCTAAACTATTGTATTCATCCCTTAATTTCAGATTGATGAAACTAAGCAAGATAAAAGGATCCTTGGGGATATCCATGACTGCTCCTTTCTTTTGGGAGGGAAAATGCTTCCCTGATAAACGAAGACTATCATAGCATAAAAGGGGATTAAAAGATAAAAAAATGTTTATATAATCAAATAAAAACTATTTAAAAGACAAATTAGCAATAACATACGGTATCATAATGAGCCAGAATCTGATTATATTGCATATCAAAATTTCGGTAAATGAGAAATCTATGTACAAAATATTGAAAAATATGTAAGCTAAAATAATAGAGGATATACGTCTAATATAGAGTCAGATGGAGAGGCTATTATGAGTAAGTACAATAGGAAGAAAAAGAAAAATAATATAGATGAATTATCAGTGGATGCAGGGATTCCCAAACAATTAATGCTAAAATCTAAAACTACAATAGAAGCGCCTGCTTTAAAACTAGGAAAATATGATAAGTCTAATAATGTAGCTGCAAATTTACAACAAAATCAAAAAAATGGATTTATCGAAGGACTTAAAATATTAATAAATTCATTTCCCCTAATAAGTGGGATGATTATTGCTAGTATTGTGATAGCACAAATATTTTATGCGGATATTGCTGAACAGTATTATCATATTGAAAAGAGTCTATTTTTTACTGAAATTGTCTATGATAAGGTACTAAAAGTGGGAGAATTTGCTATTCTTAATTTGTCATTTCTTTTGCTGACGGTAGTCATATATAATAGTACAAAGTATATTCATCTAATTTTTTACATTTTTGTATTTTTGATATCTTGTGCTGTTTTGGCTACTGGATTATATACATACGCAGAGAGCATATTACAAGGCATATATCCAGCAGAAGACGTCAATAGAATTATTTTATGTATTTTAAAGTATCCTTTGGCCTTCATTTTGCTATTGTCTTTTTGGGGAACACTGGGATTTTGGATTATGCTTGATAATATAGTATTGTCCCATATAGTACAGAAAATACAAACACGTATAAGTTGGATTAAGAGATTATGCAACAAGGATAAAAAAGCTAAAAAAACTGGTAAGGGGGAATGTAAACAATCTAAAATAATCACAAATATAGCAGCAATTATTTGTTTTATCTGTATTCTATCTGCTATAGCTGTTATTGGGGCTTGGCTGTGGAATTTTATTTTAGGAGGCGTACTTATCATTAATAGAGAAAGTTATCCCCAAAAGAAAACTTATGAAATTGTTCAAAATAATAATTATCCCAAGTTAAATACTGTATCAGAAGAAATATCTTCTGCCTCAAATCTTCAAGCGGTCATTTTACATCGTGGTTCACAAGTACTTTTAATGAACTGTAAAATAACGTCATCCAGTGACTTGGTGATTAATACCAGCTCTTATGAATTTCAGGAAGCGAGCCAATATCACTTTTATAGAAAAACATTTAATAATGTAACGACAAACGCTCCCGAAAATAATAACCAGTAAGGAGGAAAACTATGCCCAATACAGATCCAACTTCTGCATCCCAAACCCATGCTTCCGACCAGCACAATCAAATGCAAGCCAAACAAGAACTGCTGTCCATGTTACTGGAAGGAAAACTATCCGGAGAAAAGGAAGGCTGGCTTTCTTCGAAAGAAGCAAAAATAATTCTACGTAGAAAGAAATAAACTATCGAAATTCGTCATACCTAATTCTACAAAATCCATCTATGCTTTCCTCATAAGCAAAGTTAACTGATACAAGAAAATGAGGAAAGACCATGGGCACAGGCAAGGGAAATGAGAACATTCCTTGGATTTATAGAGGCATAGATTTTTCAGACTTTGGGAAAACAAATCAAAAAAATATCGTGTATTAAGAGGGCTTCGACAAAGCGATTTGGCGGAGCTCATTTTTAGTACGACAAACACCATTTCCAGAATAGAAATAGGCGGAATCGGTTGCAGTCTGGAGAATCTCTTACGCATTGCCGATGCCCTGCAGGTCAGCCCGGATGCCCTGCTCTTTGGAAATTTTAATCCCATGTACAGCCGCTTTTATCCCTATTTTTTTGGGATATGAAGGAAGAGATTTTTGCGGAAAATGGAGGAGAACCTTTCTGACATTTTCAAGGAAATATCCTCAAAGGAACAACTGACCTTTGTAGAAAGAGATTTTCAGAAGTGGCTGAAAATGACGAAGCAGAGCCGGGAGGAAATGGAGGCACAGGCGAAGGAGCAGTCGGAAGAAGAGCTTCACTATTCGGTAGAGGATTATTTATTTTCCGCTACAAAGCTAGCGGATCCGGAAGAGAAAGTTGTGGAAGAGAATCCGGAGGAGAAAAAGACCAAGGCTCAGCTTCGGAAAGAGGAAAAGGCAAGACAACGAGAAAGTGCAAGAAAGGAAAAGCAGCTTACGCAGGAAGAACAAAGGCAGAGAGTGCGGAAAGAGGCAGTGAGGAAAAAGAAGTAGCATAGGAAATCCATCGAGTTATACGGTATTGAACTGGAAATTGAAAATCTATCGAGTTGAGAATTGAACCGGATTCAAAATCCATTGGGTTGAAAAAGTGAAATTCATCGAACTGGAAATTCAAAATTTATCGAACTGGAAATTTAGAATTCATCGAATTGGAAATTCAAAAATCTCTAGAATTGGAAATTCAAAAATCTCTCGAATTGAAAAATATAAAAATCTATCGAGTTGAAATTTACAAATCTCTCGAATTGAACTATAATCACAAGAGAAATTGTGGAGGTAGAGCATGAGGAGAGACTTATATCAGGTGAGAATTATTGATGATTCTGTAGAGACTTATTTAAAGACTTTTGGGGCGGTATGCATCGAAGGTCCGAAGTGGTGCGGAAAAACCTGGACTTCTGCCTACCATAGTCGAAGTGAGTTTTACTTGGCAGACCCTACAGGAAATTTTCAAAATAGAAAGCTGGCGGAACTGGATCCGTCTCTTGTTTTAGAGGGAGACGCTCCTCGCTTGTTGGACGAATGGCAGGAGGTTCCCTCTCTTTGGGATGCAGTTCGCTTTGCAGTGGATTTATCAAAGGAAAAGGGAAGATTTATTCTAACCGGTTCTGCAACTCCGAATCATAAAGGCATTCTGCATAGTGGGGCCGGCCGAATTGCGCGCCTTAGAATGCGACCAATGTCTTTATATGAAAGCGGAAAATCCAGCGGAAAAGTCTCCTTAAAGGGCATTTGCTCCGGAAGTCTGGAATCTCAACTTACAGGAGAAGTGCAGCTTAGTGATTTGATTGATTATATTATTCGTGGCGGTTGGCCGAATAACCAGGATTTGCCCTTGGAGCAAGCCGCATTACTACCGAAGGAGTATATCTCCGCCATTTTAAATGATGATATAGAGCGAATAGACGGTGTAAAAAGAGACCGACACAAGATGGAGCTGCTCCTTCGTTCCCTTGCCAGAAATGAAGCCACTACAGTGAGCAATAAGAAGCTGAAGGATGATATCAAAGACATTGACCATGAAGACATTGTGGTAGAGACTGTTGCGACCTATTTGGACATTTTAAACAGGCTCTTTCTGATTGATAATCAAAAACCTTACGGTGCAGAATTACGCTCTACAATACGGGTAAAGCAGGCGGAAAAACGGCATTTGGCTGACCCTTCTTTGGCATGCGCCTTACTCAATGCAAGTCCGGAAATGTTGAAAAATGATTTAAATACCTTGGGATTTTTATTTGAGGCTCTGTGTGAGAGAGACTTGAAGATCTATGCTGAGTCCTTTGGTGCGTCTCTGTATCATTATCAGGATTATCGTAATCGGGAAATGGATGCGGTTATTGTCACCCCTGAGGGAGAATGGTGTGGAATAGAAATCAAGCTGGGAGCGAATCAAATCGATGAAGCAGCCCAAAATCTCTTGAAGATTAAAGAGGAAATTTCGGCGGAAAATAAAGGCAAAGAGCCTAAAAGTCTGTGTGTGGTTTGCGGCCTTAGCAATGCCGCTTATCAAAGAGAAGATGGGATATTTGTGGTGCCCTTAACAGCGCTGGGAGTTTGATTTTAGGTTTTTTCAAAAATTTGTTGACAAGAAGCTATCCATGTTGTAATATACCATTCGTGCCTTGAAAATTTTAAAGGTTATATGCGGGTGTAGTTCAATGGTAGAATGTCAGCCTTCCAAGCTGAACACGTGGGTTCGATTCCCATCACCCGCTTTTTTTGCCCAGATAGCTCAGTCGGTAGAGCAGAGGACTGAAAATCCTCGTGTCACTGGTTCGATTCCGGTTCTGGGCATTTGCCACACATGCGCGAGTGGTAGAGTGGTACTATGTCTCCTTGCCAAGGAGAAGGTCGCGGGTTCGATTCCCGTCTCGCGCTCTCTAAGAAAAGAAAAGAAGCCTGATTTACAGGCTTCTTTTCTTTATGATGACCTTTTGGCTAACTGGGATTTATTGGAGAAGGGTGAAAAAACTTTTACTATTGAGCCTTTAAAATAGGGGGGATATGTTACAGCCTGAATTATTGAGCGTTTCTCCTAAGGAGGACTATAAGTTATTGCTCTTATACGAAAACGGGGAAAAGAAAATCTTTGATGTTTCACCATACATAAGCGGGACGTGGTATGGGGAATTAAAAGACCTTGAAACATTTAAAAAAGTAAGGGTTGCAAACCATTCCGTAGAGTGGGAAGGTGGCCAGGATATCGCACCGCATGAATTGTATAACAATTCCATCAGTGTATAAAAATGTTTTGCTTTCTATAACTGTCTGTATCGCAAACAATAAAGTTTTGAAATTCGCCGTCTTCTAAACTTAGCTTTTTAGAGGGAGTCGGAATAGGAGTGCTATTGTTTTCATAACTTACTAATGTCATAGCTAGAACATCCTCAGCCATATAAAGAGCATCTCCTAAATCATCCCCACAGGTGTAACAGCTTTCTAAGTCAGGAAAGTTTACGGAAAATTGTCCATTTTCTTCAGGTGTAAAAACTGCAGGATAAACGTATCTCATTTTCTTTCTCCTCTTTCTATTGCGCTATCCAGTATCTTTGCTTTTCTCTGTGCCAACATAGTTCGATAAAAATCTTTTTGAATACCTGAAATATACGGGGGGCTCTCAATAATAGCATTAATTTTATCCATATCGATTCTAGGACAAATTCGTTTAAGCGCCTTTAAACAGGCAATATTATCAGTAGTATTTAGAAATTCAAAATAATTAATCTTTCTATCCTTATACTGAATTGCTGAACTTGGAAAAACATAAATTCTATCGTTCATTTCCCTTTCCGAGGAAAGGATATTTTTCATGCCGGCTTCAGTGAGATTAGGATATAAGGAAGAGCCACAGTCATACACGGGAGCTAAGTGTATGATCCCTTTCGACTTGTTAATAAGAAATCCCCAATTCCCATTATGCCTGTCAACATTTCCAATGAAAGCATCTACAATGAACATATCCCAAAAACGTTCTTCAAGCAGTTTACCGGATATGACTTCTTGTGTTTGTATAGTTTCTAAAATACCATCTAATTCAGTATTGTATCCACTCTCTGTATTACTGAGAATAGAATTTTTGAGGGAAGCAAAATCCTTTAATACAGAGCCATCATCGGTAAATCTTTGCAGGCTACGGCAAGCTTATCTTTATATGTTCCAAGAATGGTTTTCTGGGTATCTATCCCTATGCTTTCATAGATATGGCAAGAAAGATATTCATTGATAGAACTATTATCATTATCCTGCTTCAAGCTGTTTCTAACGAAGGAAGGGAGCTTCAGCATATAGCTTTCATTATCATATTGAATGCCTATTTTCTTCCCATTTGCACCTCCATACCAAAGAAGTTTATTTACCGGGCAATCCGTAAAATCAATCGACATGCTCGTCGTCCTCCAAATTGATGCCTAAGTATTTTTTTCGTAAAAATCTTGCCTGTTCATCAGATATTACATAACTGTATAGGGCAGAATTTATAGATCCGTAGACTTCTCCCCAAAGACAATCCAGGAGACTTGAATTTTCTTCTACTCCTTTTATGTATGCTTCTATATCATTTCGTAAATATCTTGGAAGGGTCATTTCCCAAATTTCTTCTTTTGTCATGAAGCTTCCTTTCCAACCATCTTTCCCTATAGCGAAAATGGAAATTATAGAGCATAACTTCTATAATTCCCATTTTTTGATTTTTTAACGAGATATCACTGGCACATCCTGCGGTATCTCATTATGTTTCGGATGCCAGCCCCATCCCTCGATTAAACCACGGAATACCAGAATCTTTAATCTGTAAATGCTTGTTATTCAGATTGGCCACTTTTTTGTATCTGACGGTATTGTCATAAAAAGTAACACTATCACATAAAGGCACTACGTCTTTTAGCATTTTCAGGGAGGCTTCATAGCGCCTTCTGATGTCTTCCTCTTTGATACCGTGGCCGCCTTCCGTTACTCTTTTTGCCACCCGTTCAATAGCTAATTCGGGACTTTCTAAACCGATGTAACACATTTTCACGAAAAATCCCTGCTCCTTTGCGGCTTGGATGGTTTTCACAATGGAAATACCGGAGAGGGTGGTTTCCTGATTGAAGGAAGTACCGGATTGAATACAGCGATTAATTTTATCTACGGCAATGCGCATGGATTTAAACTGCGCTTTTTCGTCTCGCCAGTCCCATCCGTTGCTAAACAAGATTTCGTCCGCATTGATCCGTTCTCCAAGCTCTGCCTGTTTTAACAAGCTGTATAATGTGGATTTTCCGGCTCCATTTACGCCTGCAAAGATTGTGTATCTCTTATTGTTTTCCATTGGCCAGCTCTTTCCTTTTTAGCAAATCGTCTTGTTGTTCCTGAAGAAATAATTCAGATAGGGTCATATAGAACTTGAACTCCTCAGTATTTTCAAAATCGATTTCATCAAACAAAATCATATTTTCCGGAGAGAGAAGCTCCCGGCACTGCTGATATAAATGCTGAAGCTTATCTTTCAAATCGGTATGCTTTTCGGGCATCGTTTATCCTCCTCTTTATAAAGTAAAGTGGATGTTTTCGTCTGGTGTTTTACCGCAATTCTCTTATAGTAATTTTCCTACAACAATTTTCTTACAACAACTCTTTTATAATAATTCCTTCACCATTCTCTGTAATAGGGGCACATTTCTTTCCATAAACCAGGGATTTTTATTAATCCATCTATAGTTTAGAGGGCTGGGATGCACCAAGGGAAAATTCAAGATTTCCGAAGAAGTCTGTTCCGACAAAAGAGAATTTGCCCCATTGTCCTTTTCCCATGCTTCTCCGCAGGAATACAGCAAATCCTTCAGGGGGAGCTTCGCTCCCTTCGGATCATAGTGGGCAATGGCGTATTTTCCAATCAAAATGCGAAGCTTCACCTTAGGGAGAAGAGCAGCCACCGCGTCATGATATTTTCGCATAAAGGGGCGGGGCGGCAAGTCCCCACCCTTTCCTTTTCCCGGATAGTAAAAGTCCATAGGGATAATGGAGATGGATTTCCCATAAAAGATTTCCTCGGAAATGCCCATCCACTCCATCAGGCGTTTTCCGGAAAGGTCGTGGAAGGGAATACCGGATTCCTCCACCTTCCTGCCGGGAGCCTGCCCCACCAGAAGAATCTTGGATTCTTCATGGAACTGAAAAATGGGAGGAACGCCCCGTTCTGTATAGCTTTGATTTTCCGGAAGAGCCTTGATTTCCTCAACAAGCGCTTTCAGTGCTTTATTATTCTGTGCCATAAGCTAAGCATCCTCCAATTCTCATAAAATAAGCCAAGCCCATTTTCCCTATGAAATTCCGCTTAAATCATAGTCCGCAAGATATTTCGCCGCGGTATCGCAGATTCCTCGAAGACAGCTCTCCTGGAAGGGACTTTCCAGACCGGCATTCTTTAGGAGCTTTGTGAAAACCACGGAACCGCCCTGCTTGGTGTACGCCATGTAGTGCTGCCAGCCTCCTTTTGATCCTTCTGAATCATGTTCCAGAACTGGAGAGCAACGGTTTGTGCCAGGCAGTAGTCAATGTAGTAGAAGGGAGAAGAGTAGATATGGTGCTGTCTCTGCCAGCCCTCTCCCTCACTATAGAAAGGAATTTCTCCATCCAGCTTGAACCAGGGCTGATAAATCTGTACCAGCTCCTTCCATTTGGCGTGTCGCTCTGCAGGGCTGAGATTCGGGTTTTCATACACGATATGCTGAAAATGATCCACCATGGTGCCATAAGGAATAAAGCATAAGGCGTCTGCCAAGTGGGAGTAATTGTATTTTCCGGCATCCTCCCCGAAGAACTCTTCGGAAAATGCCTCTGCAAAGAATTCCATGGACATGGAGTGGACTTCGCAGGCCTCAAGGCTCGGCCAAATGCACTCATAGGGCACCCGATTACGATTCAGATAAGCGGCAAAGGCATGGCCTGCCTCGTGGGTAATGACCTCAATATCATGCTGGGTGCCGTTAAAGTTGGCAAAGATGAAGGGAGTCTTGTAGTCCTGGAAGGAGGTACAATATCCCCCACCCTGCTTGCCCTTTGTGGAGAGCAGATCCATTAACTCATCATCAATCATGTGATTGAAATTCTGACGTTTCCGGAGAAAGCCAGTCATAGAACTTCTTTCCGGAGGCAACAATCTCGTCCGGATTTCCCTTCGGCTTCGGATTTCCGGAGCGGAACTCAATGGCCGCATCCGCATAGCTTAGGGGATAGGATTTGCCCAGTCGCTCTGCCTGTCTTTCGTAAATCTTTGCGGCAACGGGCACCACATACTTCTGCACAGCCTCACGGAACTTCTGCACATCCTGCTTGTCGTAGCAGTTTCTTCTCATTCGGTAGTATCCAAGCTCGGTAAAGTCGGCATAGCCCAGCTTCTTCCCCATTTGATCCCGAAGATGTACAAGCTTATCATATAAACGGTCAAGCTCTCCCTGATTATCCTTATACCACTGTCCCTCCGCCTTCCAGGCAGCCAGTCTTCTGGCATCATCCTTGTCATTTTTAAAGAGAGACATCTGGGAAATGGTGTAAATCTTACCTTCAAAGGGAATCTGTGCACCGGCCAGGAGCTTTTCATAGGCGGTGGTCAGCTCATTTTCCTCCTGCATCATGGGAATGATTTCCGGGGAAAATGTCTTTAAGTCGATTTCTGCGTTCAAGAAGAGAATGTTTCCGTATTTTCTGGCAAAATCATCTTTAAAGGGAGACTCTAAAAGGGCCTTAGTCCATTCCTGATTAAATTCCTGAATCTGAGGATAGGCATTGTTCCAATAGTTTTCTTCCTCATCGTAAAACTTATCTTCCGTATTAATGGAGTGACGAACCTGGGCAAGACTGCACATGGTGAAAACATGGCCTTGCAGCTTTTCATTTTCCAAGAAAAGGGCATCCGCCTCTTCGAAATCCTTGGCTTCCTTTAGCTTCTGAATCAGCGTCTTCATTTCCTCTTTAATGCTTTCTACGGAAATGCGCTCATAGGGCATATCTTTAAATTTCATTTTTTATCCTCCAATGCTCAGACCGACATTATAAACAGCTTGATAATAAGACGATTTTTTCGGTAGGTCAATGGGGAAGGGAATCCATCGGGGCTGAGGGAGAAGCCCGGGTGAATTGTGGCGGGCAGAGGTGTGCATGTTTGGAAAGCTTTAGTCAGGGTGGAGGCAACGAGATATCGCACACTTTGCGAGGGATACTCGATATAAGCAAAAAAATCACCCGGACCCGAAGGCCCAGGCGATGGAGGGATAGCATAATGAAATCTATAGTTTCCTGAATTGCTTTTATATTTAGCTCTATAGCATAGCTTTATAAGTGCAGTATGCAATTTGATTTTAGGAAAAGCCTTATAACTTGAACTTTGCCAAAAGCTCTTCCATGTTTTGTACCTGCTCGAAAAGCTTGGCACTGCTGGCGGCGGACTCTTCTGCAGTAGCGGAGTTATGCTGTACCACAGCGGATACCTGTTCCAAGCCCTGGGCAATTTCTTCCACGGACTTGGACTGGCTCTGAGAAAGGCTTGCAATTTCCGTAATCTTTTCGTGCATTTCCTGAGAACGCTTTACAATCTGCGCCAGGGACTTTGCGGCTTCCTCGGTCATCTGAGAACCGGTTTCGATGGAGCGCACGGTATTTTCAATGAGGGCGGTGGTGTTCTTTGCCGCCTCTGCGGACTTTCCCGCAAGATTTCTAACTTCATCCGCAACTACGGCGAAGCCCCGGCCGAACTCTCCGGCTCTTGCCGCCTCTACGGCTGCATTTAAGGCTAAGACATTGGTCTGGAAAGCAATGTCGTCAATGGTGTGAATGATATTGCTGATTTCCTGAGCGGTATGGTTCATCTCGCTCATGGAGTCATTTAAGGCATTCATTTGTGTACTGCTGGACTCCAACTCCGTTTCCGTGGTTTTGGAAAGAAGAGCGGCATTTTCCGCATTGTCTGCATTGTTTCGTACCTGATCGGATACGGCCTGAATGGTAGCGGAAAGCTCTTCCAAAGAGCTGGCCTGTTCAGCGGCTCCCTGAGAAAGCACATCGCTGCCATGGGAAACTTCTTTGGCGGAAGCATTGACCTCTTTAGAGGCATTTTCAATTTCCTGTAAAGTGCCCTTCAGCATGGACTGGATGGTCTTTAAGGATTCACAGATGGCAGAATAGTCTCCCTTGTACATCTTCGGGCATGCGGCTTCGTCCTGGAAATTTCCCGCAGCCATATTGCCTAAACGGCTTACGATATCCGCAATAACGGATTTTAAGTGAGCATTCATATCCTTAATGGCTTTTACGGTGCTTCCCACCTCGGTCTCATCTACGGGAAGCGCCAAATGGGTATTCATCAGCTCACCTTGAGAAAGTCCCAGCATACAATTCTTGATGGCCAGTAGTGGCTTCATCAGCTCTGTCCGAACAAAGAAAACGGTTAAGAGCACAAAAAGAATGGTGGGAATCAGCAGGAATAGGCTGAAAAATTGGGTTACAGCCGCCACTTCTGCTGCAGCGTGGCTCTCTCCCTGGGTTCTTTCCGCTACCTCATCATAAAGGGTATCATAGTAATCGGAAACCTCCTGCTCCTTCTCCTGATAGTCCTGACTGTAGAGTAAGTCCAGAGCTCCCTTCAGATCCCCCTGCTCCACCATGGTAAAGGACTGAGCTTCCAAGCCGGCAAGATAGGTGGAGGCATCGGACATTCCCTTTAAAGCGGCCTCTTCCGACTCGCTTAAACCGTATTTATGCATGACCTCCACGGCATTTTCCCGATTTTTATCCACGGTCAGCTCCTTGTTGTAGGCATCCAAATAAGCCTTATTGCCTGTTGCGGCATAGGCTCTGGAGGTTTTACTCAGGGTAACACTGCCATCGGAATAGTCTCCCGCAGCTACAGTGACTTCAAACTGCACCTTCATCAGCTCTGTAGCTTTTTTTGCTTTGCACCTTATTCACTACACCGGCAAATGCGGTAAGGAGCAAAAAGCAGAATACTCCCGATAGAAAAAAAGGCTAATTTAGTGGACTGGTTCCATCTCTTTTTCATAATCCCCTCCCTAGGATGTGTCCAATATTTTTGGTCTTTAATATTTGCATAATACACGGTTTCCGGTAATAACTTTTGCTTACGGTCCTATGTAAGTATTAGATTATCGGCAAGATACAAAAATTAATTAAGCCCCAAACTAGGACAAAGAGTAAATAATAATAAATATTATTTTTTTATCATTTTGTTAAAAAAATACACAAACAGATGAAGAGGGAAAGAAGCTTTCCGTCTATAGAAAAAGCCCTAAGGAATGGGGGTATACTAAAATACAGAACAAATAGAGGTTAAAGACAGAAAGCAAATGTCACAAACCCTCAGCAGAACAAAAAGGATAAGACATAAAGGAGGCAGAAGATGGCTTGTACAACGATTTTTGGTAGGAAGAGAGGCATCCTACGACGGATCCACCATGATTGCGAGAAACGAGGATTCCGGCACAGGATCATTTTCCCCGAAGAAATTTATTGTGGTGGAACCAAAGGATCAGGGAGAAACTTACACCTCGGTGCTGTCCCATGTGACCATTCCCCTTCCCAAGAATCCTCTTCGTTATACCTGTATGCCCAATGCGGTGGCGGGAGAAGGTATCTGGGGTGCAGCAGGGGTAAACAGTGAAAATGTTTCCATGACTGCAACGGAAACCATTACCAGTAACGAGCGGGTGCTTTCCGGAGACCCCTTGGTAGTATATAAAAAGGCGGAAGATGGCGAAGAGGAGCAAATTGGAGGAATCGGCGAGGAAGATTTGGTGACTTTGGTGCTTCCCTATATCCACTCTGCAAGAGAAGGCGTGCTTCGTTTAGGAGAATTGCTGGAGCAGTACGGAACCTACGAGATGAACGGCATTGCCTTTTCCGATGCAGAGGAAATCTGGTGGATGGAAACCATTGGAGGACATCACTTCATTGCCAGAAGAGTGCCGGACAATGCCTATGTAATGATGCCAAACCAGCTGGGCATCGATTATTTTGACTTTGAGGATGCCTTCGGGAAGCAGGAAGAATATATCTGCTCCAAGGATTTAAGGGAATTTATCAAGAAGAATCATTTGGACCTTCGCTTTGAAGACGAAATCGAAAGAACCGGAGGGGACTGGATTAATCCAAGAGAGTGCTTCGGCTCCCATTCCGACGCGGATCATGTGTATAACACCCCAAGAGCCTGGTATATGGCAAGGTATTTTAACCGAAATACCTTCCGTTTCGAAGGGGAAAATGCGGAGTTTACCCCGGAATCCGATGACCTGCCCTGGTGCTTATGCCCGGAATTAAAGATTACGCCGGAGGATGTGAAGTATATCCTTTCCGCACATTTCCAGGGAACCCCCTACGACTGCTACGGAAAATACGGGGAGGAAAAGGAAAGAGGAAAGTATCGCCCCATCGGCATCAGCAGAAACAATTTCCTAAGCCTTACCCAGATTCGTCCGAATGTGCCCAAGGAATATGCGGTTTTGGAATGGGTTTGCTTCGGCTCCAATACCTTCAACGCCTTTGTGCCCTTCTATGCCAATATCGACAAGACCCCGGAATACTTTGCCAATACGGAAAAGCGGGTAACCACGGAAAGCTTCTACTGGGCAAATCGCATTATCGGCGCTTTGGCAGACAGCCAATATAGCCATTGCCGCTCCCATATTGAACGCTACCAAAGCAAAGTGCCCACTAAGGCTTATACCATTATGAAGGCCTTTGAAGAAGAGCTGGAAAAGCACGGAAAGAAGAAAAAAGGAATTTCCTCTTTATTAGAAGAATGCAATGAAAAGATAGCGGACATGGTAAAAAAAGAAACCGAAGACGTACTGGATAAAGTACTCTACGAAGTCAGCTGCCAAATGAAGAACGGCTACGGCAGGTCGGATGCTTAACGAAGGGGGATAGGGGTTGTACACAAAAATGCTGTTCTAAAGATATAGAAAGGCTTTTTATGCAGTATAGGTCTGTAAGAGGGGCAATCTGAGCCCGTCAGTACTTACTGAAAGCGAGCTAAAGCGAAGCTTGAAGTTAGTACTGCTAAGAGGGTACTTTTCATCAGAAAAGTACCCTCTGTACGTAGACCAACTTCTTTTAGAAGTTGCTTTGCAAAGCAAAGTGAGCAGTGGTTAGCAAAAACCACTGCTCAGTCAAGGCGAGCATAGCGAGAGCGTGCCCCGATTACAGACCTATACTGCATAAAAGCCTATTAATAAAGAACTTTTTTGGGGAAAAGCCCTACTCCCCTTGCCAGTTCTTCCGCTTTCCCCTTATAATAGGTGGGAAAAAGCCATTTTGTAGAAAAGTTCCGAAATATCGGAAGCAGAGAGGGGAAAAATGATTGCAGCAAGTAATGTAACCTATCGTGTAGGGAAGAAGGCCCTTTTTGAAGAGGTCAACATCAAGTTTACGGAGGGGAACTGTTATGGGGTAATCGGTGCCAACGGTGCCGGTAAGTCCACCTTGTTAAAGATTTTATCCGGAGCCTTGGAGCCCACTTCCGGAGAAGTCATCATTACCCCGGGACAGCGTTTGTCCGTATTGGAACAGGATCAGTTTAAATATGATGCTTACCCTGTGCTTAGTACCGTAATCATGGGAAATAAGCGCCTGTATGAAGTGATGCAGGAAAAGGATGCGCTTTACGCAAAGGCGGATTTCTCCGACGAGGACGGTATCCGTGCAGCAGAGCTGGAAGGGGAATTTGCCCAGATGGACGGCTGGAATGCGGAGTCCGATGCGGAGACCATGTTAAACGGTCTGGGAATCGGTCCGGAGCTTCACCACAAGATGATGAACGAGCTAAAGGGTTCCGAGAAGGTGAAGGTACTTTTGGCTAAGGCGCTTTTCGGAAATCCGGACATCCTGCTTTTGGACGAGCCTACCAACCACCTGGACTTGGGCTCTATTGAGTGGCTGGAGGATTTCCTGATTAACTTTGAAAATACCGTGATTGTAGTCAGCCATGACCGTTACTTCCTGAATAAGGTTTGTACCAATATTGCGGATATCGACTACGGAAAGATTACACTCTTTGCCGGAAACTATGATTTCTGGTTTGAGTCCTCTCAGTTGATTGTCCGTCAGCAGAAGGAAGCCAACCGAAAGAAGGAAGAGAAGATCAAGGAATTGCAGGAATTTATCCAGCGTTTCTCCGCAAATGCTTCCAAGTCCAAGCAGGCGACCTCCAGAAAGCGTGCTTTTGGAGAAGATTGAGCTGGATGACATTAAGCCATCTTCCAGACAGTATCCTTATATCCAGTTTAAGCCAAACCGTGAAATCGGAAATGACGTTTTGAAGTGAACAATCTGACCAAGACCATTAACGGTGTAAAGGTTTTGGACAATATCAGCTTTATCTTAAATCGTACCGATAAGGTAGCTTTGGTTGGACCTAACGAATTGGCAAAGACTGTACTTATGCAGATTCTTGCAGGGGAAATGGAGCCGGATTCCGGAGACTATAAGTGGGGCTTAACCACCAGTCAGTCCTATTTCCCGAAGGACAATACCAAGGAATTTGATTCCGAGGACACCATTGTGGAATGGCTTACCCAGTATTCTCCGGACAAGGACACCCAGTTTGTAAGAGGATATTTGGGAAGAATGCTCTTTAAGGGAGATGATGGAGTTAAGAAGGTCAATGTCCTTTCCGGAGGAGAGAAGGTTCGTTGTATGCTTTCCAAGATGATGATTTCCGGATCCAATGTCTTGATTCTGGATGAGCCTACAGACCACCTGGATATGGAAGCGATTTCCGCCTTGAACGACGGTTTAAAGAACTTCCCCGGCGTAATCATCTTTGCTTCCCGTGACCATCAGGTTGTGGAAACCACTGCAAACCGTATCATGGAAATCATTGACGGAAAGCTTATTGATAAGCTCACCACCTATGATGAGTACCTGGCATCCGATGAGGAAATCAAGAAGAGATTTACCTTTACTCTCTCTGAGGAAGATGCAGGAGATAACTAAAAAGAATTTGAATAGTGAGAAGCTTTGGGAGTCCAGAGCTTGGGAAAATGGCGGTAATGGCGATAAAGAAATGTCATTACCGCTATTTTTAAACTTGCATGGTATAATGAACTACAGTTTAAAATAGAATTATATTCACGAGAATGAGCAATAGAGAAGGTAATGTGATGAAAGAATCGGTAGAAAACAAACTGAATAACATTCATGAACTGGAATTTACCCTATTTTGTATTGAAAGTTTAGCAGAAGCTTTGCATAAGGATGGAGCAAGTATTTATCAAGCGCTTAGTAGTGGAAAGAACTTTTTGCAGAACTATATCATACCGGAATACGGGGTACTTCATACGCAAGGAAAAGAATATATCCTTCAGGAGCTTTTGTCTGTGATGAAAGAATGGGGGGTGAAGCTATGAATGCCCATCCCGTTCTTTTTCAAAAAAAATACGCCCGCGTTATAGCAGGCTTTGCAGAGAAAGAAAAAATGTCTTTAGAAAATGCCTTGGATTTTTTTTATAAATCTGAGCTGTATCAACTCATTAGCCAAGGCATTTCCGATATGCATTGCAGAAGTGACTTATATCTGATTGATGAGTTGGAAGAAGAATATAAGGATTCTCAAAGAAAGTAGTAACGCTATTCCTTCCACTGCAAATGATGTAATGCCCCTTCCTTACTTAAGAAAGGAAAGTCCTGCTGCCGAAGGGCTTCATATAAAATGATAGCAACAGAATTAGACAGATTAAGAGAGCGAGCTTCCTCCAACATGGGAATACGAATACACTGCTCCTCGTTGTCCACCAGAATTTCCTCCGGAATACCGGCGGATTCCTTTCCGAAGACAATGTAATCATTGGGAGAAAAGGAGACCTCAGTATGGGTTTTATGAGCCTTGGTGGTGGCATACCAAACCTTGGGAAGGGCAATTTTTGTGCCGGAAGCATTTTCAGAGGAGATATTTTCAGAGGAAGCTTCTCCCATCACTTTTTCCATTTCTCTCTTTTCTTCCTCCACACCTGCCATAAATTCCTCATAGGAAATGTATTCCCGAAGCTTTAACAAAGGCCAGTAATCCATGCCGGCTTTTTTGATATTTTTATCATTTAAAATAAAACCGTAGGGCTTAATCAGGTGCAGGGTACTTTTGGTTGCCACGCAGGTTCTGCCGATGGCTCCGGTATTAAAGGGAATTTCCGGTTCATGTAAAACGATATTCATAAAGTCTCTCCGATTCTATCCATTATCTTTATGGTTCAGCATATAATATTCTCGGTGATTTGCGGTTCACAGGACTTAGGAACCCATCTTTGCCGCCACTTTTTTGGCAATGGAATCCGCCAGGATTTTCTTTTTCTTTGCAGCATCCTCTTCCTTTTCGGAAGCGGAACCTGCCGGGTGCGCACCCTCAATAGCCAAATGTCCGATAGCCTGATATTTTACGGTCTGGTATTCATTTTCATTGCTTTTCCAGTTGGGGCAATGAGAACGGCTACCCTCCTGCCACATCTTGGCAATTTCATCTTCATCAAATTCGGCCATGCACTCATAGTCTTCCTCTTCATCGTCAAAAGCCAAATTTCTGCATAATTCACATTCACACATGGACTAAACCTCCAAACTTTTCTTCACCGTTGCTTTCTTTGCAGCAGTCTTTTACTTTTCAACAGCCTTATTTTCAACTGTTTTCTTTTCAACAGCCTTCTTTGCAGCAGCCTTTTTCTTTCCCACAGTCTTGTTGCCCACAGTCTTCTTCACGACAGCCTTTCTTTCCCCTACAGGCCGCCAGGTCTCCGGGTCCTTCTTGCTGGAAGGGCAGAGATCCTGCAAATAGCATTCGCTACACTTTGGACTTTGGGAAGTACAAAGGGTTCTTCCTAAAGCAATGATGTGGGTGTTCCAACGAATCCAAAACTCCTCCGGAAGATGCTCCATCAGCTGGAATTCCACCTTGGTGGGATCCGGAGAATCCGCCAGCCCCAAACGGTTGGAAATGCGCTTCACATGGGTATCCACCACGATAGAGGGAATATGGTAAATGTTTCCTAAAATCAGATTTCCGGTTTTCCGTCCCACCCCGGGAAGAGCAGTTAAGGCCTCGATATTCTGGGGAACCTCCCCTCCATACTCCTCTACCAGCGCTTTGGCACAGGCCTTCATATTTTTGGCCTTGTTATGATAAAAACCGGTGGAATGGATATCCTCCTCCAGCTCCTTCAAATCACAATCCGCAAAGGCCTGTAAATCTTTATATTTCACAAAAAGTTTTTCTGTCACCATATTTACCCGGGCATCGGTGCACTGGGCACTTAAAATGGTGGCAAAAAAAGCAGCTGCCAGGCATTTTTTTCGCCTCTAAAAATCATGGGCCGGTCCCCATAATGGGCATCCAGCCTCTTCATGATTTCTCGAACTCTCATTTCTCTTTTTTTCTTTGATTCAGAACGAATAAACATTATTTCCTGTATTTCTTTCTATGGATAGTTTTATTTTTCAAAAGGGATCTGAAGATACCAAACTAAGAAGATATAGTATGCTCTCTTAAGAAGTTATATAGTTGCCCCTCTTAGGATAACGCAAGCATGACATTTTTAAAATTCAATAGTAATGCTTCTTCCGGTGGGCTGGTAGGGGTAATAGCGTACACCGGCAGCATCCAGCATACGCTTGGAGGCCTTTACCGCGGGAGTATCCGCATATATGTCCTCCCAGTACACCAAGGTTTTGATGCCGGATTGGATAATGGCTTTCGCACACTCGTTGCAGGGGAAGAGGGTGACATAAATCGTAGCGCCCTCCAAGGAACCGCCCCGATAATTCAAAATTGCGTTCAATTCCGCATGGGTTACATAAAAATACTTGGCGTTATAGGGATCCTGCTCTGCCTTCATTTTCGCCCAAGGGAAAATGTCGTCGGAGCAACCCTTTGGGAAGCCGTTGTAGCCCATGGAGAGAATCTTATGATCCGGAGATACGATGCAGGCACCTACCTGGGTAGAGGGATCCTTGGAACGGTGGGCGGATAGCGTACAGATTCCCATAAAATATTCATCCCAGGAAATCGCGTCCTGCCGCTTATCATTTTCACTCATAGAAAACCCTCCTTTTTCATCAAAAAACATGTATTCTTTAGGCTCTAATGATAGCAAAAGCTAGGGGGAATGGAAAGAGAGAGAATGAGGATTATTTGTTTTTTAATAAAACTTATGATAAAACTAAGGAAAAGCTGACTTTTCCATGTCAAACACGGAAAAGAAATATAGGATAGAAGGTAAATGTCGTGGATTCCCTTAACTAAATTCAAAAAACGAATTATCAAAGGAGAATAGGATGTTTTGTAGAAAATGTGGTTTAAAAAATGATGATGATGCCGTATTCTGCAAACTTTGTGGAGCAAGATTGTCCGAAGAGGAAGTAGAACAGTTTTCGGAGGGAACCCTTTCTTTTTCCTCCACGCCTCCGGTGCCAAACGAATCTGTTGTAGGGAATAAGACAGTGGCTACAAAAGAAGCTAAGGCTTTGAAACCAAAGAAAAAATTACATTTACATTTTTTTATTTGCCTTCTTCTGGCGTTTCTTATAGGGAGCAGTGGAACTTGGATATATCTACAATTCTTTAAGAAAATTACAATTCCCTTAGATGAATATGTGAAGGTGAATATCCATGGACCAAGTGGGTATGCAGTAGCAGATACAGAAATAGACTGGGAGGGAATCAAAAGGGATTATGGGGGAAATTATCCTTCACGCAGTTGGCGAAATCGAAGGGTTTGGAGGAGCTTTATCATTCTCCGATAACTTGCTTGTTTGAATCTATCAGTCCTCCCAGTCTTAAGAAAGAGAAAAACATTAAAAATGGAGATTTAATTGCTTATCAGTGGAACTTTGATGACAGAGAGATTACCCGTTATTTAAATTGTAAACTGAAATTAGATAATAAAAAGATAAAAGCCCATACCGATGCTTCTGTGAAAGCAGAGGATATTTTCGGGAAAATGGAAATTAAGGCAGTAGGAGAGAATGGATATGGCAAGATAGTTCTAAGATCTTTACCAGAAGGTCTTAAAAAAGATGACTTTATAATATATTCCAATTTTTTATTATCTAATGGCTCCAAAGTAGATATTGATTTACGATACAGCCCGCTTTACTACTATGAATCTTGCGGTATTTTACCCAGTAAAGAGAACATAACTTATACTGTTTCGGGCTTGAAGGAAACTTCAGAGGAGAAAGATACTGCTATAGGCACAGAAGATTCTTCGATGCCGTTTTCTACAGCAGAGGATGATGCGAAAACCGAGGAGGCAAAAGCACAGTATGCTGTATCGGACTATATTTGCCCCTACAGTTCCTTCAGGTTGATTACGAAGCAGGATATGACCGAATTGATGGCAGAGTATCCAAAGGATCTCTTCCCCGGGCAAAGGTCGCTTGCTCAGATGATTATAAATGAGATATATGCCAGATACGGTTATGAGTTTAAGGATCCGGAGCTCAATGATTATTTTGAGCAATTTTATTGGTACTCTTCTCTCCGGGATCGGATATCAAATGTGGATAATATTTATCGACAAATGTCAGAGATTGAAAAGAAAAATGTGGAGTTCTTAAAGACCTATCCTTAAGCAGTTTTGCAAGGCACTAAGCCTATTCTGAAGTATTTCATAAGATTTAGATATACCCCTTTACTGAAGAGACAGTAAAGGGGTATTATCATATTTCAGAATAAATAGCGTGGGTGAAGCCTGTGACTCCTCAAATGAGAAGGAGTGACATGGGTGCAACAAGGAAGTCTGGTGAAACTTAAGTAAGAAATGACACGAACAGGGATAGTGAGGAGGTCATAGATGAATCCATACGAAAACAAAAGCTTAAAGACTGAGGGCATAAAGCTACTGCTGCTCTTGCTATTTCCCCTTCTTTTCAGTCTGCAAAGCTACGCTTCTCCCATAAAAGGAGACAGGAGAACCGCTTTAAGCTTCGGAGAAAATGGAGAATATCTGGATGCGGAGCAATATGCCAAGGACAATCCGGATGTGCTGGAGGCTTACGGAATGAATCCCTCAGCCTTTTGGAGTCATTACCTGCATTTCGGAATTAAGGAAGGACGGCATGCTTATGGCCTGGATGCCTCTTCTCCGGAAGCGGTAGCCAAGCTTAAGGTCTTCACCGTGGCGGAGCAGATTTGCAATGATGCCATGAGCGACAGGGAGAAGGTGAAGGCGGTTCATGACTGGATTATTCAACAGACCAAGTATGATATTGAAATCAGAGAAGACGAACCATTCCGGAGGATTCTTACCATATTGAAGGCGTGATGCTGAAGGGCGTTGCAGTGTGCAACGGCTATGTGGAGGCCTTTGATTATTTTATGGAGGTTTTGGGCATTCCCCATGAGGTTGTGGTAGGAAAATCCGTCGGCAGAGGCGGAGCAGTAGGCAGTCATGCCTGGAACAGGGTTTTGATTGACGGAAAATGGCTTTCTGTGGATTGTACCTGGGATGATCCGGTGACGGAGGATGGAGAAAATCAGATTATCGACAAATATTTTCTTCGAACAGAGGAGGAAATTGCCGGAAACCATATCACGGAAAAAATTTTCAAAAATTATCAGAATAGAAAAGTTAAGTTCTAAAGTATTTCTGACGAATTTAATAACATTTTGGAGAAATATTGAGAATGTCGGAGGCTTGTGTTAAGATTTCTCTCGGAAAAAGAACTTTTTAAGAAATAATACAAACAAGTGAATTTCTAAGGAAGAGTACTGAGAAAGTAAGTACGGAAGTAAAGGAGAGAAAGATGAAAAGAATGGGAAGAAAAGGAAGTCTTTTAGCATTGGGATTGGGAGCAGCTTTACTGGTATCTGCCATTCCCGCAGTGGCGGCTCCATTAAACACGGAAGGAAGCTGGAAGCAGGACGCCGGACAGTGGTCCTTCGTAAAGCCGGACGGAAGCAAGTATCAGGGTTGGATTTACACTGACGGAAGCTGGTTCTTCTTAAAGGAGGACGGAACTTTATTCTCCGGTTGGCAGAAGAATGATGCCGGAAAATGGTTCTTTATGAGCACTTTACACGACGGTACCTTCGGAAAGCTTCTTCAGGGCTGGCAGTGGGTAGGAGGGTATTCCTACTATTTGCAGGAGGAAGAAGGACCTAAGTTCGGAGAGCTTTTGGTTTCCTCCGAGAAGGACGGCTACAAGGTAGATGCTGAGGGACATTGGGTAAATGCTGACGGCACTCCTGTATATGAGGCCGGAAAGGGCTATCCTTCCGTAGAGCAGAAGCAGAGCACAGAGGAGGCAGCAAGCACCACTCCCACAAAGACCATTATCAGCTTCTCCGGCGGCGGAAGCGGTTCCGGATCAGGAGGGGCAGGAGGCGCAAGCGGCAAGAAGAATGGCGCTAAGGCCAGCAGCTCCAACCTTCCAAAGCCCGTAGTTTCCGGCTCCAATCTGGTAGCCAGCGGTTCCAATATGGGACATTAAAAAGCTTTTTCAGAAGGGAAATTTCCTGGAATAGTAGTTTTTAGAAAGGACAGGGATGTCTTTTCACGAGGAGATGGCTCGCAGACAGAAGAGCCCTTGCAAAAGCGGTTTATATCATGGACGATGAGAAGCAGAGCATAACATCTCCTCGCATTTAAAAGAGGCTATATAAAAATCAAAATAGTTTTTTTACGCAATATAGGTCTGAAGCCGGGGCACGCTCCCGCTAGCTTCGCCACGAAGCGGATACTAAGCGAAAAACTGCGTTTCTCTTGTTTTTCGCAAGTACCGTCGGGCTCAGACTACCCCATTTTCAGACCTATATTGCTAAAAACTTTTTTTAATTTTGATTTTTATAGCCTCTTTTTTCGTACGGAAATTGTTATGCTTGCTTCCGTATTGTCCTGAAAATCGCCTTTGCAATCTCTACAAAAATGATAATACTGAAGGAAATTCCGAAAACGATTCCCCACTGTACAAGGCTTGGAGGGGTTACATCGAAGAACTGATTGATTCCCGGAGTAACGATTACGCCTAAAAGCAGAAAGGCGGAAAGCAGTGCCGCACCGTTTAAGTAAATATTGTCCAAAGGATTTCCATTGAAAAGGGATCGGAAAACGGACTTTACGTTAAAGGCATGGAAGAGCTGTAAAAGCCCCAGGGTGGCAAAAGCCATGGTCTCGGAGAGGTTTTCCTCGTGGAAATACTGTCCTGCCATCCAATAGATGAACAGAGTCAGTCCGCCTTCCAAAACACCTTGGTAAAGAATGCTTTCCAGTACACCGTTGGAGAGGAAGCTGGAGCTCTTTTCTCTGGGCTTTCTCTGCATTACATCCGGCTCAGCCTTTTCCATTCCTAAAGCGATAGCCGGGAAAACGTCCGTTACCAAGTTAATCCAAAGGATATGTACCGGCTGTAAGATGGTCCAGCCCAAAAGGGTTGCCACAAAGAGGGTAATCACCTCTCCGAAGTTTGCGGAAAGCAGGTATTGTACCGCCTTTTGAATATTGGAGAAAACCTTTCTTCCTTCTTCAATGGCTACCACAATGGTTTCAAAGTTATCGTCTGCCAGCACCATGTCGGAAGCACCCTTGGAAACTTCCGTTCCGGTGATTCCCATACCTACGCCGATATCCGCCTGTTTCAGGGCGGGAGCATCATTTACCCCGTCACCGGTCATGGAAACAATCTTTCCGTTCTTCTGCCATGCTCTCACGATTCGAACCTTATGCTCCGGAGAAACTCTGGCGTAAACGGAAATCTCGGGAACCTTCTTTTCCAGCTCCTCATCGGACATCATTTCCAGCTCAGCACCGGTTAAAACATGGCAACGGTTATCTTCACCCATGGGAAGAATGCCTAAACGCTCGGCAATGGCCTGGGCGGTTTCCGCATGGTCACCGGTAATCATTACGGTACGAACGCCGGCGCCCTTGGCTACGGCAATCGCTGCCGCCGCTTCCTTACGCTCCGGGTCAATCATGCCCACAAGACCGGCAAAAATCAGATTCTGCTCCACCTCCTCGGAACGGGGAGAGTCCGGCACGGAATGACAAATCTGATAAGCTCCTGCCAGGACACGAAGCGCCTCCCTTGCCATTTTGGTATTTTCGGAGAGAATGGCCTTTCTATCCTCCTCCGTTAAGGGGCGAACTTCTCCATTTTCCACGATATGACTGCAACGCTGTAAAAGCTGGTCCGGCGCACCCTTGGTGCAAAGGAGGAATTCTCCGCCCATGGGGTGGAAGGTACTCATCAGCTTTCTGCTTGAATCAAAGGGCAGCTCCTGCACACGAGGGTACTTGCTTTCATTTTCCTGAAGAGGAAAATGTTGATCTAAGGCAAACTGTACCATAGCGGTTTCCGTAGGATCGCCAATCAGCTTTCCCTCTGCATCCAGCTTGGTGTCATTTGCCAAAACAAGACTGCGAAGGAGGGGATTCTCCGCGGGGATTTCCACGCTTCGATCCTGCAATTTTCCGTCGAAATACACTTTCTCAATGGTCATCTGGTTCAGCGTCAGGGTTCCGGTTTTATCGGAGCAGATCACCTGAGTACCTCCCAGAGTCTCCACTGCCGGAAGGGTACGCACCAGAGCCTTTCTTTCCGCCATGGAACGGGTTCCCAGAGAGAGGATGATGGTGGAAATGGCAGGTAAGCCTTCAGGGATAGCGGCTACCGCCAAGGAAATGGATACCAGGAGTATATCGGTAATGGCTCTTCCCCGAAGCAGTCCCACCACAAAGGTTACTGCGGCAATGGCCAAAATCATAATGGTTAAGCTCTTTCCCAAACGATCCTGATCCCTTTGTAAAGGGGTCTTGGTCTTTTCCGCATGGGCCAGCATGTTGGCGATATGACCCACCTCCGTGTCCATACCGATGGCGGTTACCACGGCTACGGCACGACCGTAGGTTACATTGGTACTGGAGAAAACCATGTTTTTCCGGTCGCCGATTCCTGCATCCTCTAAAGTAATGGGGGCAATGTCCTTATCCACGGGAACGGATTCTCCGGTAAGAGCCGCTTCCTCCACCTTCAGGGAGTTGGCTTCCAAGAGACGCATATCTGCAGGAACAATGTCTCCTGCCTCCAAAAGCACGATATCTCCCGGTACCAGCTCATGGGATTTGATGGTTTCCACATTGCCGTTTCTGCGAACTCTGGCATCCGGAGAAGCCATTTCCTTTAAGGCGTCAATAGCTTCCTCCGCCTTTGCCTCCTGGATGACCCCCATAATGGCATTTAAAACCACCACCAAAAGGATAATCACCGCATCATGCCACTCGTGGCTGGCAAAGAGGGATACTGCAGCGGCAGCCAAAAGAATGATAATCATAAAATCTTTAAATTGCTCTATAAATTTCTAATAGAGAAGAATGCTTCTCCACCTCCAGAGCATTACTGCCGTACTCCGCCTGCCTTTTGGCTACATCAACGGAGGACAGACCTGTTTCCACCGGACTTTCCACGGTTCTCAGCAGCTCCGGAATTTCCATTTGATAAGCCTTGTCCTGCCATACTTTTCTTGTGCTTTTCTGTTCCATGTTTTGATCCTTCATTTTCCTTTACCCTTTCTCCCTAGGTTTTCATAAGAGGCAAGAATCTGATTGCTTCTAAAAATGAGATAGCCTGTCGTAGGTCGGCGCTCTTCATAGAATAAAAAGAGACCTATGCCACTCAGAAAAACTGGGTTGCATAAGTCTCACATTTTCAGTAGATACCAGCAGTTTCCTGCATGTAATGTTGATATCCACGAGCTAGGCTCTTGTTACTCCCTTATGAAATATATAACGGGGATAGTATAGTGGGACTTAGGAAAAAAAGCAAGTGAAATTTTAACAATAATTTAAGCCGGCAGTCCGGCCGCTGTTCTCTCTATATAGGAAAGCTTCTTTTTTATTTCACAAAAAAATCACAAAAGAATTAGCACTCACCACTTGACAGTGCTAACAACTAGAGTATAATGGAGCTATCTTAAGGAAAAATAAAGGAGGTACTCCTATGAACATTAATCGTTTTACCCAAAAATCCGTTGAAAGTATCAACAACAGCCAAAAGATTGCCATGGACCACGGCAATCAAGCCATTGAACAGCTTCATATTTTATATAGTTTGTTAGACATTGAAGACAGCCTGATTGAAAAGCTTCTGGAAAAGATGGAAGTTCCGGTAGAAGACTTTAAGAGAGTGCTGGAAGAGAAGATTAACAGCCTGCCTAAGGTTTCCGGGGGACAGCAGTATTTTTCCCAGGACGCCAATAAGGTTATGATGAATGCGGAAGACCATGCGAAGCCATGGGAGATGAATATGTTTCCGTAGAGCATCTTTTCCTGGCTCTCCTAAAGGATGGAGACAAGAAGATTCAGGAGCTCTTCAAGCAGTTCCATATTACCAAGGATGGATTCTTACAGGCGCTGTCCTCCGTTCGAGGCAATCAGAAGGTGGTTACTGACAATCCGGAAGGCACCTACGATTCTTTGAACAAATATGGCTATGAAATGGTGGAAAGAGCCAGACAGCAGAAGTTTGACCCTATTATCGGAAGAGATGATGAAATTCGTAATATCATCCGTATTCTTTCCAGAAAGCAGAAGAATAACCCCTGCTTAATCGGAGAACCCGGTGTCGGTAAAACCGCTGCGGTAGAGGGCCTGGCCCAAAGAATTGCCAAGGAAGACGTGCCGGATTCCTTGAAAAAGAAGAAGATTTTCGCTCTGGATATGGGTGCATTGATTGCCGGCGCTAAATATAGAGGAGAGTTTGAAGAAAGATTAAAGGCAGTTTTGGACGAGGTGAAGAAGTCCGAGGGAGAAATCCTGCTCTTCATCGATGAGATCCACAACATTGTAGGAGCCGGAAAAACCGAAGGCTCCATGGATGCCGGAAATCTCTTAAAACCCATGCTGGCCAGAGGAGAGCTTCATTGTATCGGAGCCACCACTCTGGATGAATATAGAAAATATATTGAAAAAGACCCTGCTTTGGAAAGACGTTTTCAGCCTGTCATGGTAGACGAGCCGGATGTGGAAGACACCATTTCCATCCTAAGAGGTATTAAGGAGCGTTATGAGGTATACCACGGGGTAAAGATTACCGACTCCGCACTGGTTGCGGCAGCTACCCTTTCCGACCGTTACATTTCCGACAGGTTCCTGCCGGATAAGGCCATTGACCTTGTGGACGAGGCCTGCGCCATGATCAAGACCGAGATGGATTCCATGCCGGAGGAAATGGACGAGATGCAAAGAAGGATTTTGCAGCTCCAAATCGAGGAACTGGCTTTAAAGAAGGAAGAGGATCAGCTTTCCAAGGAAAGACTGGCCACCCTTCAGAAGGAGCTCTCCGAGCTTAGGGATCAGTTTAATGTGCAGAAGGCTCAGTGGGAAAATGAGCGTAACGCCGTATCCAACCTTCAGACCCTTAGAGAGAAGAAGGATAAGATTCAGTCTGAAATGAACATCGCCAAGCAAACTACGACTATGAAAAGGTGGCAAAGCTGCAATATCAGGACTTGCCCCAGGTAGAACGGGAATTGCAGGAGGCGGAAGAGCTGGCGCAAAGCAAGGAAGCTCAAGGCTTGGTACACGACAAGGTGACAGAGGAAGAAATTGCTAAGATTATCAGCCGTTGGACCGGTATTCCGGTAACCAAGTTAAACGAGTCCGAGCGTTCCAAGGTGCTCCACCTGGACGATGAAATCCATAAGAGACTGATTGGACAGGAAGAAGCGGTAACCAAGGTTACAGAGGCTATTCTTCGTTCCAAGGCAGGTATCAAGGATCCCACAAAGCCCATCGGTTCCTTCCTGTTCTTAGGACCTACCGGTGTAGGTAAGACGGAGCTTGCCAAGTCCCTTGCCCAGAACCTCTTTGATGATGAAAATGCCATGGTGCGTATCGATATGTCCGAGTACATGGAAAAATACTCCGTGTCCCGTTTGATTGGTGCGGCTCCCGGCTATGTGGGTTATGAAGAGGGCGGACAGCTGACCGAGGCGGTTCGGAGAAAGCCCTATGCGGTAGTGCTCTTTGACGAAATCGAGAAGGCCCATCCGGATGTGTTCAACATCCTCTTACAGGTACTGGATGACGGACGAATCACCGATTCTCAGGGACGGACGGTGGACTTTAAGAACACCATCATTATCCTGACCTCCAATATCGGTGCCCAGACGCTCCTGGACGGTATCTCTGAAAATGGAGACATTCCGGAGAACGTACGGAAGGAAGTTATGGAAGCCCTTCACGACCATTTCCGTCCGGAGTTCCTGAACCGTTTGGATGAAATCATTCTCTTCAAGCCTTTGGTACAGAAGGATATGGAAAGAATCGCCGATTTGATTCTGAAGGACATCAACAAGCGTTTGCAGGAGCGTCGTTTGCACATCCATCTTCAGAAGGAAGCCTTGGACTTCATCTTGGAAAATGCCTATGAGCCCGGCTTCGGTGCAAGACCGCTGAAGCGTTATATGCAAAAGCATGTGGAAACTTTGGTGGCTAAGGAAATCCTGGAAGACAGAGTAAAAGAAGGTGACAATATAGAAATCCGTTTGCAGGACGGAAAACTAACTGCGGCGGTGGTTTAAAAGATAAGAAAAAAAGAGCGGCTGTAAAAAATCATTACAGTCGCTCTTTTTTATAGACATATTGTCATATAAGGGGGAATGCAGAGAATATCCTCTTTAATCAGTAAATTCCTCGGATGGATAATATATGCCTCTCCAATCCGAGCTTTGTATTTTTCCTTAAAGCGTGTTAAGGAGTTAGTGGTATATCGTTTTCCGGATTTCACTTCAATGGGAAACATCTTGTATTTTAGCTTACTGTTATTGGAGATGATAAAGTCTATTTCTATATCATTTCGATGTTTTTCTTCAGAATAATGGGTATAGAAATACAGCTTATGGCCATTGGCAACAAGCATCTGCGCAATAACATTTTCGTAAAGCATACCTTCATTTAAAGACAGTTTATCGTTTAAAATCTGCCGATAGATTTCACTTTCCAAGAGCTCATTTTCATCAAAAGCATGGCTTAGTAAAAGGCCGGTATCTCCCATATAGCATTTTACATAGCTACGGTCTTCGTACATGGACAAGCCAACATTGGGGTCGCTACAGAGGAAACATTCATTGGATATCATGGAATCCGAAAGCCAAAAGAAGGTTTCACTATATTGCTCTGCATAGCTTCCCTCCTGTATAGTTTTGAACACTACACGTTTTTCATGTTGGGACAGAAGTCCCGGTATCTGGTCATAAATAGCAAGAACCTTACTCCTATATTGGGCTTTGATTTTCATAATATCATTTCGATATAGCTTCAAAATATCTCGTTTTTCTGCATCTACGGCAGTAAAATCTTTCCCGCTTTCCACAAATAAAGAAACCGGCTTAGGCATTCCGCCCACTAAGATGTATTGCTTGAATAGGTGCATGGCTTTATTGTGCATGCCTCTTTCTAAAGCTTCTCTTTTTCCAAAACAGTTTTTGATATAGTCTATAAGCTGTTCTTCGCCGAGAGCCCAAGCAAATTCTTCGAAATCCAGAGGATACATATTGATGCTTCGCTCTTCCGAGGGAATCACAATATCCTGAATATTTTCCTTTATGGAGATTAAGGAACCGGTTTCTATATAGTCATATCTGCCATCGGCCACAAGATATTTAATGGCTGCTCTGGCTTGAGGAAAGCTCTGTACCTCATCAAAAATAATGGCCGATTTTCTAGGAATCAGCTTTACGCCGAAGTAGGTTCCCAGCATCATAAACAAATCATCAAGGCGATTCAAATAAAGATTAAAGAACTCCTCCACGTTTTTATCCTTTTTAGCAAAGTCTATGATGATATAGGATTCGTATTCTTTTTTGGCAAATTCTTCTACGATGGTGGACTTACCGATACGTCTTGCTCCTTCCACCATAATAGCCTTCTTTCCTTGGCTGTTTTCTTTCCATTCCAGCAATTTATCATAGATTTTTCTTTTGAGGACCATAACGCTACCCTTCCTTCTGAACAATGGTTAAATATAGTATAAAGCTTGAACTCCGGGCATATTATAGGTGAGCTTTTGATTATGCGCAAGTATAGAAAAACTATAAACTTTGATTATGCGCAGGTATAGAGAGGTGTAAATATTTGATTATGCGCAAGTATAGACACGCTCCAATCTTTGATTATGCGCAGGTATAGAAAGTATACTGGCCACACTTTTAACTATTATGTATTTTCAAAGGTAGACATAGTATAATTTATTACAACTGCCTGTTTTATATAAGAGGACCTTATTTATGAAGAATAAACTGATTGGCTCAGCTTTGTGTCTGCTGGCGCTCATTGCATTCATAGGCTTTCATACTATGCTAAATGTAAAAAGCGAAAACAAAGATACGGCTTACTATATACTTGCATCTAATATGTTTGATAAGTGTGGAGAATTTATAGAAATTGATACAAATGGAAAGCTTGTCAATAAGAGAATTTTGAAAATGCAAGATGTTACAAAGTTCAATTTTGATCAAGATAAGTTTATCGCAGGAGGAGAAAGAGCCAATAATAATATCCTCCTTCATGGAGACGGTGAGTATAAAATATTCTCACTTTTGGATAATCCTAATTATTCAGGAGTCACATCCATAAATCTTTGTAATGAGAAAATCATTGCTGTAATGAATGGAAATGTAGAAGGAGATACGTATAAAAATCTTCTTCTTGTCCAGAACGAAGAGGGAAAAATTTTAAAGAAAGAGATTATAGACCTCTATTCTTCCGACTTATTGTGTGAAGAGAACGAGTTATATATCGTAGGCTCTCATTTGTTTGTGGAAGAGGATATATGGAGCAGTAAAATAATAAAAGTGGATTTATATAATGACAAGATTGAAGAAAAAATCTACGAAAAAGACATGGAATATGAAAAAAAGTAATCTTATTTGAAAAATCAGTTATATTGTTTAGGAAGGTCTACAAAAAGGAAGAAAAAAAGCATTATAGATATAGTCGATAAAAAAAGCTTGGAAAAAGCTAGGCAGTTTTAGTTTTTCAACAAGATATCAGCGCAATATTTACAATGAACAAGCATTTATATTGTATCGCTGATAACGAGATTTGTGAAATAAAAAGACGGCGTTTTATCAGATAGTGAATATACCTTACCGGAAGGCACGTTTGTATCAAGTTATTTGTTGGATAACATAGGTGTATATATTTATTGTAGGAATGAAAAATATAGTTAAAGAAAATCAGAAAAACTATATGGGATACATTATCAAATATGATAAACAAAGTACCGGCATGGTTAAAGAAACTCCTGTTTTGATAGGAAAAAGATATGATCATATCCTCTTTTTTCCTAAAGAGTATATAGATCATTAGAGGGAACGGTCATTCAGCGGTCAAAGGATTTTGCCTATATCCTTAACAAATCTTCTTGAACTGTCAACTAATAGTTGACAGTTCAAGAAGATTCTATTTTTTGTTTTTGCAAAATAGAGTATAATCCCGTCTTTGACAGTTGCGAAAGAGTCAAGAGCCCATAAACGGCGTAATTACGCTATTTATGAGCTCTTGTTTTCTTTTTGAATTCTAGCAATATTTCTACTTTCTCGTTGCAGTTATAATCTTTTTTATTTCTCTTTGAGATACAATCTCGTAATCCGTTCTAAAACCAAATGTGTCGTGGAGTTTGTCTGTAAGGTCGGTTCGTGTATACTCAGGGATATATCCTTCACCGGGAGCTATCAGCATGTTCATTTCTTTCAGTGTTCTTATAATGCTTTCAGTGGTATAACTCTCACCTAACTTCTTCTCTAGAATGCGATAAAGAATCAGGGCGGTGAAGCAGGTAATGAAATGTGCCGTGATTCGATCTTTCCTACTGAGATATACCGGTCTGGCCTGAAATTCACTCTTCATAATACGGAAACATTCTTCAATCTGCCATCGTTTTTTTGATTAATACTTATAATCGTTGCCACGTCATCTTCCAGGTTTGTGCATACGGCATAGAAACCGTCATAACGTTCCTCTTCTGTGGCAACATCTTCATCTATCGAAGGGATCATTTTATCTGCAATCTCGCCGTCAGAAGTACAGTGATTCTGACGTATAAAAACGCTTGGGATCGTTTGGACGTTTTTTTATTCAGAGAAGAAGGATTTTCGACGAGCTTTTCAGCGCGTTCAAGCTGACGATTCCGTATCTTTCTCATATAGTCCCGATATTGAAAGGAAAAGGTGACAACGAGATGTTGCTCCAAACCGTCTTCATTAATCCACCGGTCTTTATAGAAAGTCTTCTCGTAATTCTCGACCTCATCTAGTTCACTGAGCTTGTACTCTTTTTTATCTCCAATAAGGTGCCATCCGTCTTCATCAAGACAGTAATCCTTGAGGTATCCTTTCAGCTTTTTGATTGCTTGCGTGGTAACAAATTTTCGGTTTGGAGTGTTGTTGAAGACACGGTTTGAAGTTGATGATAGCCCTGCATCTGTACAAACAATAAACTTCGTCATTCCAAAGTCAGAAAGAATCTTTTTCTCCAATGGTTTCATCGAAGGTTGTTCATTCTCGTTTCCGTTAAAGAGGGAGAAGGTGAGGGGAATCCCATCTGCATCCATAAATAGCCCCATCTGTACAATCGGATTCGGACGGTTTTCTTTGGAATGACCATATTTTCTGAAATCATCCGCTTCCTCAATCTCGAAGTAATAGTTAGTGCAGTCATAGTAAAGAACTCTTTTATGTCGATTCAGTACCATTTCGGAATTCTTGTAAAGTTGAGACTGGAAAAAATCATTCTCTTTTGCAAGGATTTCCAGTGCACGGTAAACGTGATGGAGCTTGCAGTCAGGCTTTTCAAGAAACTTTTTTGAAAGTTCAAGAGAAGATCTCTTGGACCCGGGATAAATAATCCTAGAGAAAAGTAGCATAGACAGGATTTGATTCAGGTCAAACTCAAACTTGTACTTTTCGGCAATCTGAGCACAGATGTCATGGATTTTTTTAAATCATAGTAGATGTCCTTCAGAAAGAGGTAGCCTACGTTTACGCTACGGCAGCTTTCTTTCTTAATCAAGGTCGAAGAGGAGTACTTAAGCATAATGTCTTTTTTTGAAGCTTTTTCTTCTGCGGAGCGTTTGGCAGCGTACTGCTTTTTGCCCACTCCAGCGGAGTAAGATCTCCGCAAACCTTCAGAAGTTCATCTTCCGAACCAATCTTCTCTATAGTCTTAGTAGTGGATTTACCATCTACCCAAACTGATTTACTTAGATAATAGATTGTCTGATTTTTTTGATTTTTGATACAGATACTTTCATGACGCAGTCCCTCCATGCGCCCATTATACCATATATAGCCAAATATAGCTAGTACTATTTTCATAAAATTTGACAAAAAAATACAGGCTTTTCAAGGCCTGAGGAGATTTTGGAACTATTTAACTGTCAAACTACCGAGTATATAGATCATTAGAGGGAACGGTCATTCAGCGGTCAAAGGATTTTGCCTATATCCTTAACAAATCTTTTCTTGAACTGTCAACTAATAGTTGACAGTTCAAGAAGATTCTATTTTTTGTTTTTGCAAAATAGAGTATAATGCTATGAAATACAAAGTTAAAATGTTTGCATTACCCTGATGTAATCTAAAAAAACAACTGGAAGGGAGAATATGACTATGGTGAAAACGGAATCAATCACAATAAGAGTGCCGGTAGAAATGCGTAAGTATCTGGAAGAGCTTTCACCGGAGTCGGAACTGAGAAGAAATGCACTTTTGCTATATCCCTATATTTTAAATCAAAGTATTTCTCATGGAAGAGCGGCAGAAATACTTGGAATTGGGAAATCAGAACTTCTTGATATCTATGATAAGCTAGGGTATTCCTATTTGGATTTGATTCAAGATGAATTGGAAGAAGATATAGATACATATCTTCAACTCAAAAAGAAGGGATAAATAAAATGATAGTTGTATCAGACACAACGCCCCTTATCTCTCTCTTGAAAATTGATAGATTGGAAATTTTGGAAAAATTATTTGGCGAAGTTGTTCTTCCGGAAGAGGTATTTACGGAATTAACTTCGAATAAACGTTACCGGACAGAAGCAGATAAAATTAAGTCTAAGAACTTTATCACGACTAAAAACATATTAAACGCTGCATCTGTAGATATATTAAAACGGGCAACAGGCTTAGACCAAGGGGAAAGTGCAGCAATTATTCTTACGGATGAGTTACAAGCAGATTTGCTTTTAATGGATGAGGTAAAGGGAAGAACCGTATCCATGCAAATGGGGCATAGAATCATGGGAACCATCGGAATTCTAATGGCTGCTTATGAGGAAAATGAACTAACAGCAGAAGAAGTAAAGGAGTGTATAGAGGGGCTTAAATTAGCAGGTCGCCATATTGGACAAAAATATTATCGCTTATTACTAGAGAAGCTTAAAGAAGAAAATTAAGTTCTTAAGGAGAACCTACTAAGAATAAGAAAAAAGAAGATAGCAGAAGGGGATATTACAGCCCTTTTGCTATCTTTTTGATTAATGGACTTTAGCCAGTATCGGAGCTGACATTTGAAAAATGTTAGCTCTGATACAAAAATCACCTTTCCTAATACAATAAAGTTGTTCAAGCTATATTGCAGAAAAGGAAGGTGATTTTATGGCGAAGAAAGAATATGCATTAGCACATACGAAATGGATGTGTAAATATCATATTGTCTTCACACCGAAGTATAGGCGAAAAATAATATATTATCAATATAAGTCAGATATTCGGGATATTATCAAGCAACTCTGCGCCTTTAAAGGAGTGGAGATTATAGAAGGGCATTTAATGCCGGACCATGTACACATTCTGGTTAGTATTCCACCTAAGATTAGCGTTTCTTCTTTTATGGGCTACTTAAAGGGAAAAAGTGCCTTAATGATATTTGATAAACACGCAAATCTTAAATACAAATTTGGAAACAGACATTTTTGGGCCGAAGGCTATTATGTCAGTACAGTAGGTTTAAATGAAGCCACAATAAAAAAGTATATCCAAGATCAAGAAAAACACGATATAGCTTTGGATAAACTAAGTGTTAAAGAATATGAAGACCCTTTTAAGGGTTAAAGTGCAGTATTACCAATACCCCTTTATGGGGTAGCGACGAGTCAAACGCAATATGGCTTGAATGGAGCTGTGGGAAGGTGCAAAGCAAACTTCCCATAGCCCAAAATGAAAGCCAGCGCCTTTAGACGCTGGCCAGTAGCAGGGGCTTATAGCCCCGAGCAAACCACCCGTTTGACGGGTGGTAGTGATTATGCGCAAGGTTAGAGATATCCTATTCTTTGATTATACGCGGGTAAGAAGTTAGACAGTGGTAGTCAACTAAAAGTTGACTACCACTAAGCATGGCATAATCAACAATAGACTTAGGATAGTATAAGCTTGAAAAATATGGAGAAAATCAAGGAGCAATAAAAGAGGGGGAACTGTCAAGCAATAGCTGATAGTTCAAGAAGATATGCAGAGTTCTTGAATAGAATAGAGAAAAGATTCCCATTTTATGGTATACTTTCCGATTAGAGTACGATTCTGCAAAGAATCGTCAGGATGATTTTTTCTCTATGAAAATAAAAGCAAGCAGGGGAAAGATTAGCCTATGAAAAGTAGAGTCAGAAATAAAAAATTAGAAACATAAAGTAATAGATTTTAAGGGGGACTATGGAAGAAGCAGAGAAAATCATTTCGGTGGATCAGGTAAGCAAGGTCTATCGTTTATACGATAAGCCCATAGACCGGCTACTGGAAAGCATTAGCCTTCGGAAAAAATCTTACCATAAGGATTTCTATGCCCTGAGAGACATTTCCTTTTCCGTAGGAAGGGGAGAGGCAGTGGGGATTATCGGCACCAACGGCTCCGGTAAGTCCACCATGCTGAAGATTATCACCGGGGTACTCAGCGCCACCACGGGAAAGGTGGAAAGCCGGGGAAGCATCTGCGCCCTTTTGGAGCTGGGCGCCGGCTTTAACCAGGACTATACCGGTATTGAAAATATCTATATGAACGGCACCATGATGGGCTTTAGCAAGGCAGAGATGGATGAGAAGCTCCCTGCCATTTTGGAGTTTGCGGATATCGGAGACTTCGTGTACCAGCCGGTAAAGTCCTATTCCAGCGGTATGTTTGTCCGTCTGGCCTTTGCCCTGTATATCTCCATTGACCCGGAGGTTTTGATTGTGGACGAGGCCCTGTCCGTGGGAGATGTGTTCTTTCAGGCCAAATGTTATCACCGCATGGATGAATTAAAGCGAAAGGGCACCACAATTTTGATGGTAACCCATGATCTGGGCTCGGTAATGAAGTACTGCGACAGGGTGGTGCTTTTCCACAAGGGGGAAAAGGTTGGGGAAGGCCTTCCCGGGCAAATGGTGGACAAGTACAAGAAGATTTTGGCGGGAAAGGATCCCCATGCCGAGCAGTTTATGGAGGAGCAGAACTTCCTTGGCAATGTAGATGGAGACCATAGGGGAAATGCCGGAAGCGGCGGAGCTAATAGCAAAGTCGGTAAAACCGGAGCCGATGGCAGCGGAATAGCCGATACAGCGGGAAATACGGAATCTGACGGCATCGGCCAAGAAGGCACCACCGGAGCTGAAGACAAAGCCGGTAAAACCGGAACCGCCGAAAAAAATGTCGGCACAGGCATAGCCTCAGGAACCGCCGAACCCGCATCCCCCGAAGCCGGTCAATCTTCCCAAAAACCTGTCGGCTTTATGAAAGACCATTTGACCTTAAACCCTTCCAGCCAGCAGTACGGAAACGGCAAGGCGGAGATTCTGGACTTCGGCGTGCTGGATAAGGACGGGCGCCCCGGCAATGTACTACTAAAGGGCGAAGAATTTTCCATCAAAGAACGGATTGTCTTCCATGATGATATCGCCGCCCCCATTTTCACCTTCACCATCAAGGACAAGCGAGGCATGGACTTAAGCGGCACCAACACCCTTTTTGAAGGAAAGGAAATCCCGGCGGTAAAGAAGGGGGACGAGTACTACTGCACCTTTACCCAGAGAATGAATCTGCAAGGGGGGGAGTACCTTCTGTCCATTTCCTGCACCGGCTTCGAAGAGGGGGAGCACACGGTTTACGACAGAAAATACGACATTACCAGTATCACCGTTTTATCCAATAAAAACACCGTAGGAATTTATGATATGGAGTCGGAAGTGACTCTGGAAAGGCATGAGGCATGAGTTTTTCGAAGGTGCAATCCAACTTAATCGAATGGATTTCGTTTTTCCCCGGAGAAGGGGGGCTGGAGAAGGACAGCAAGGTCCTGCTTCTGGCAGAAAAGGATAGCCAGGAGCTTTTTGAAAAGCTACTACGAAAAAGAGTAAAAAGCATCAGTCTCCGTTTGGAGGAAGACCGCTTTGACTATATTATCATTCCGCTTCTGACCAAGCGGCATTTGATGCTCTTCCAGGGCTCCCTGGAGGAGATGCTTCGAACCTTCCTGGAGAAGTGGCTGCTTCCCGGGGGCGAAGTTATTTGGGGATGGAAAATGAAAATGCTCTGGAGCGCATTTCCACCGGCTACTACGAGAAGGAGCCGGCTTACCAAAAGCTATGATGCTTTGAAAAATGCTGGAAGAGAGCCTGAAAAAAAGGACTACCCAAAGGCTAGGGCAAGTCTTTATTTTCCCATGCCTTCTCTGGACTATCCCATTCATTTTTATACAGAAAAAAGACTTCCCAAGGAGGGAGAGGAGAGCTACGGCTATGTGGCGCTGGGAAAGAAAGGGGTTTTCCCCCAGTTTGCCCCCAGCTTTCTCTACCGTTTCCGGGGAGATGCCACGGCTATCCTTTCCATGAAGGATGTGCACAGCGAGGAAGTGGAGTACATCAAATACAATTCCGGCAGAAAGCCGGAGTACGCCTTGAAAACCGAGATTCTTCGGGATAAAGAGGGCGTTAAAAAGGTCTTAAAGGAAGGCATCGGGGCGGAGGCCAATGCCCACATTGATTCCTTACCCAAGAAGCGGAAGCTCCTTAGCGAAAGCTTTGCACAGCGGAAGATTCAGGTTTTGGAGGAAGAAGGCTTTTGGCGGGCCTATGCCGGTTCCCAGTCCCCCTCCAGCATTTTGTACCCCTTTGTAAAGGGAAAGAGTATCGGAGAAATTCTGGGAGACTTGATTTCCCAAGGAAAGGCTCCGGTAAAGGAAATCCAGGAAGCCCTGCATCTTCTTTTAGGGGAGGAAAGCTTTATAAAGCCTGCCAACTTGGATTTACTTTTTGAAAATGTCATCATGGACGGAGAGCAGGCGGTGCTCATTGACTGCGAGTGGGTGAAGGAAGAGGGAGAGGAACGACTTTTCCTCCTGTACCGCATCCTCCATTACTGGTACGAAGAATATAAGGACAAATTAAAATATAAGGACGAAGAAAGCTTCTTCCGCCTGTTTTCCATCAACAAGCCGGAGCTTCTTTCCTGCGAGCGCAAAGAGGCCATTTTCCAGGAAGAGGTTCATGGAGAGGGACAGGAGGAAAATGTCTGGGCTTACCAGCAAAGTCGCATGAGCCCGGAAAATTTCCAAAAGCAGAAGGAAGAAATCGCTCTACGCCGGGAGCAGATTCAATATTTGCAGGAAGAGCTGAAGGAAAAGGAGATTTCCGTAAAGAAAGAGCGGGAGGTCAACCGTCTTACCAATGTGCACGTGGGCAATCTGGAAAATGTGATTCGTGCCCATGAGCGGGACATTGCTCAGCTTCAGGAGGAGCGAAATTACTTTGAACGGCACCAAAGCCTGCCTTCGAAGATTAGAAGACGGCTTTCCACTGCCTTTAACCGCCGTTTTCCAAAGGACAGTAAGAGAAGACTGATTCTTCATTACATGGGACGAACAGTCCTCCACCCCTTTAAAACCCTGCCCCTATATTTTACGGCGGAGGGAAGAAATCGGATTTCCGGACATTTTAAGATCGGACAGGCCTATTTTGACGGGGGAAAGGTTTGCCTTCCCAAGGTAGAGAATCCCAAGGTCAGTATCGTCATTCCCTGTTATAACCAGATTCATTATACCTACCGCTGTTTACAGTCCATTCTCCGTTTCACAAGTTCCGTGGAGACGCCTTATGAGGTAATTATTGCGGATGATGTGTCCACGGATGCCACCAGAGATTTACGACTTTTTTCGGAGAATCTGGTGATTGCCCGGAACAAGGAAAATATGGGCTTTTTGAAAAACTGCAACCAGGCCGCCGCTTTAGCCAAGGGAGAATACATTTTCTTCTTAAACAATGATACGGAAGTGACGGAGGGATGGCTTTCCTCCTTGGTGGAGCTAATGGAAAGACGGCCGGATGCGGGAATCGTAGGCTCAAAGCTGGTGTACCCGGACGGAAGATTGCAGGAGGCAGGCGGCATTATCTGGTCCGATGCTTCCGGCTGGAACTACGGCAGACTGCAAGACCCGGAGGATCCGGAGTACAACTATGTGAAGGAAGTGGACTACATTTCCGGTGCCGCCATCTTGGTGCGGACAAGCATTTGGAAGGAGCTGGGCGGCTTTGACGAGCTCTTTGCTCCCGCCTACTGCGAAGATTCCGACCTGGCATTTTCCGTACGGAAAATGGGCAAGAAGGTGCTGTATCAGCCCAAGTCCAAGGTTATCCATTATGAAGGCATTTCCAACGGAACGGATGTGGAAGGCAGCGGCCTGAAGCGTTACCAGAAGGTCAACCAGGAAAAATTCAAGGAAAAATGGAAGGAAGAGCTGAAAAAGCAGTGCGTCAATATCGGAAGCCCCAACCCCTTCCAGGCCAGAGAACGGGGCATGGGCAAGCGCTATGTGCTCTTCGTAGACCACTATGTGCCCACCTTTGACAAGGACGCAGGCTCCAAAACTACCTACCAGTACCTGAAAATGCTGGCGGAAAAGGGCGTGCAGATAAAGTTCTTAGGAGACAATTTCCTAAAGGAAGAGCCCTACACTGAAGCCCTGGAGCAAATGGGAATCGAAGTCCTTTACGGCAGTAAGATGCAGGGGGGCATTTGGAAGTGGATGGAGGACAATAAGGAGATGATTCAGATTGCTTATCTGAACCGCCCCCACATCGCCTCCAAGTACATTGACTATATCAAGGAAAATACAGACTGGAAGATTATTTTTTATGGCCATGACCTGCATTTTCTCCGTTTGCAAAGGGAGTATGCCCTGAAGCCAAGACCGGAGCTTTTAGAGGAAATCGCCTACTTTAAGAGCATGGAGCTTTCCGTCTTGCAAAAGGCGGACATCAGCTATTACCCCTCCAACCTAGAGGTGGAGGAAATCCATAAGATTGACGACAGTATTCCGGTAAAGGCCATTACCGCCTATGTGTTCTCCGACTCCGTGCAGGTGGAGAAAATGACGGAAGGCCGGGAAGGGATGCTCTTTGTGGGAGGCTTTGCCCACCCGCCAAATGAGGACGGCGTGCTTTGGTTTGCCAAGGAAATCTTCCCCTTAATGAGAAGACAGCTTCCGAACATTTCTTTCCGCATCGTGGGCAGTAAGCCTACAGAGAAGGTTCTGGCCCTGGGACAGCAGGAAGGCATCGAGGTGCTGGGCTTTGTCAGTGACGAAAAGCTCCACAGCCTCTATCAGGAAAGCCGAATGGTGATTGTGCCCCTGCGCTACGGAGCAGGTGTGAAGGGCAAGGTGGTGGAAGCCCTCCACGAAGGCGCCGCCATCCTGACCACCCCCTGCGGAGCGGAAGGCATCCCGGGCATTGAAGAAGTAGTGGCTATCGAGGGAGAAGAAAGAGAATTTGCCAAAACCGGAGCACTGCTGTACCAAAACATTCCCAAGCTTCGGGAAATGGGACAGAAATCCCTGGAATTTGTGGAAAAGGCATTTTCCACAGAGGCGGTATTTGAAGGTATTCGAGAGGACTTCGGTCTCGGGAAAGACGGAGAAGTGCTGGAGTTAAAGTAAATTCATTTTGTAAGGAGGGAAAATGCAGGCAATCTTATTATGTGGAGGAATGGGCACCAGACTTCGTTCCGTGGTTTCGGACCGCCCCAAGCCCATGGCGGATATTTGCGGAAAGCCCTTTTTACAGTACCTTTTGGAAATGCTCCGGGACAAGGGCATTACAGAGGTGATTTTTGCTCTGGGCTATATGGGGGAGATGATTGAAGAGTATTTTCAGGACGGCTCCGCCTTCGGTCTAAAGATTGCCTATTCCTATGAGGAAGAGCCATTAGGCACCGGGGGCGCCATCCGAAACGCCCTTCCGAAGATTATGGAGGAAGAGGTACTGGTGCTGAATGCGGACACCTATTTCCCCATGGACTATCAGGGACTTTACCATTTTCATCAGGAAAATGATGGGGACTTCAGCCTTGCCACCAGAGCTGTACCGGATATTTCCCGCTACGGCGCAGTGAGAAGAGATGCAGCAGGCCGGATTTTGGCATGGAATGAGAAGCTGGAAGATGGTGGGCAGCAGCTTGGTGAAAGCTTGGTGAAGGCTCGAAACAGCCGATAGAGGGAAATGCTCAGCAAGCAGCTTCGGTGTCTCCAAAGTCTTTATCCGGGGAAATCAATGGAGGCATCTATGTGATGAAGAAGAGCCTGATTGCAGAAATCCCCGAAGGAAAGCAAAGCTTGGAGCAGGACTGCATCCCCAAATGGCTTTCCGAAGGAAAGCGAATCTTCGGGCTCCCCTTCGATGGCTATTTCATGGATATCGGCATTCCCAAGGACTATCAGCAGTTTATTACGGATGTGGAGCAGGGGAAGAATGGAAAATAAGGCATTGAGAAAAACCGTATTTCTGGATCGAGACGGCACCATCAATGAGGAGGTTTCCTACCTGCATAAAGTAGAGGACTTTCGCTTTCTGCCCCATGTTTTGGAGGGCTTATCCATCTTGTCCAAAGCCGGTTTTCAGCTGGTGGTGGTTACGAACCAAGCCGGAATCGGAAGAGGCTATTACGGAGAAAAGGATGCAGAGACACTGCATAGCTACCTTCGGGAAGAGCTTCAGAAGAGAGACATTTTCCTGAAAGGCATCTACTACTGCCCTCACCATCCGAAAGGAATAGGAGCTTATCAGAGAGAATGTGATTGCCGAAAGCCCAATCCTGGAATGCTCTATCAGGCGGAGTGGGATTTGCTACAGGGGAATGAAGCGGAGTTTCCCATTCAAAGCCCTTATCGCTTAAGCCGGGAAGAACGGGAAGCGTTGGAGCAGGAGCACAAGCAAGCAGAGCGAAAGGCCTGGCTTTCCCACTCCTATATGATTGGAGATAAAATACTGGACTGTGAAGCCGGAGAAAACTTCGGCGTACAGCCTATCCTTCTGGCTACCGGATATGGGAAAGAGGAGAAAAAGAAGCTGGAAGAGGAAGGGAAGCCTTGCCCTCCATACTTTGAAAATTTAGAGGAAGCTGCAAGATGGATTGTGGAGAGGGAGCTGTATTCTTTGCACAGTGCGCTTTGATGCAGTATGGGGCTGTATTCGGGACACGCTCCCGCTAACCTCGCCCTGCAGCGGTACTAAGCGAAAAACTGCAGTACCTTTGTTTTTCGCAAGTACCGGCGGGCTCAGATTGTCCCTGTTACAGCCCCATACTACATCAGTCGCTTTGACATGCAAAGTTCTACAGTCTTTCGCTGAGCAGGCTTTCTAAATCTACTGACGGGCTCAGATTACCCCTCTTTTTACCCTGTATTGCATACAACATAGTTTTTATATTTACAGCTTCTTTTGTTAGAAGGGAGTATCGCAAGCCTGCGATACTCCCTTGTTCTTGTGCGCCTAGCGGCGCACGTTTCTAACGGGTTAAAGTCCCGAATCTGCCCGGTAGTGGGAAGGATATAGCCGAAGGCAAGGGTGTCGAGGGTGACCTCGAATCTGAAGGAAGCTGGATATGAGGAAGATACTAACTCATGGGCAAATCTCTGGTCTGACGAACAGAAATCTCATATGAGGTTATGCATGAGGATAAGACTGCAAGACAAGCCAAAGTCCAATAACTACACGGAATCATGCATGATAGATGAGGCAGATATATGGAGAGGAAGAAACGTGTGGTACCTAGGGAGGTCTGTGTGATATGCCTCGAAAGAGGTAACCATTGTCCAAAGCAATGCTGAACACACAGAAGTCAGCAGAGGTCATAGTAGTCGAGAGACAAAGGACCGAATCAGTAGGAGTCTCAAGTATGACTGAGAAAGGAGGAATGACTGGTTATGGCAGAAAACATTGAAAACAATGGCTGTTCGCAAAGAGATAGTGCGGAACATGAAGGGTATGCGAAAGCGCGTAGGTCATTCAATCTGATATGGAAAGAAAGAGGCAGTGCACAGCCGAAGCTCTTAGAAGCGATACTGCATAAAGATAACTTTAACAGAGCGTATAAGAGAGTGAAGGCAAACAAGGGAGCACCTGGAATTGATGGTATGACCATCGAAGAGGCACTTCCTTATCTTCAGGAACATCAACAGGAGTTAACTAACCGTATCTATCGTGGAAAGTATACTCCGTCTCCAGTAAGACGAGTTGAGATTCCCAAACCAGATGGTGGTGTGCGAAAGCTTGGCATACCAACAGTGATAGACCGTACACTTCAACAGGCGATAACACAACAGTTAGTTCCAATCTATGAGCCACTTTTTACAGACGGCAGCTACGGTTACCGTCCAAACAGAGACGCAAAAGGAGCAATACTTAAGATTAAGGAGTACGCTGAACAGGGCTACACATATGCGGTAGTTCTAGATTTATCGAAATATTTCGATACAATCAACCACGAGATTCTTATCAACCTTCTGAGGAAAAATGTTAAAGATGAACGTGTGGTGCAACTTATCAAGAGGTATCTGAAAAAGTGGCGTAATGGAAAAATGGAGTGGTTATTGAAACAGAGGAAGGGTCGCCACAAGGAGGGAATTTATCCCTTTGCTCGCGAATATCTACCTCAATGAGTTCGACCGGGAGTTTTTTTGAAAAGAGGTGTCCCATGCATAAGGTATGCAGATGACATAGTGCTTCTTGCGAAAAAGCAGAAAGGCATCAGAGAGACTCTTAGAGAGCAGTACGAGGTATCTTGAGGAGAAACTGAAACTTACAGTGAATCGAGAGAAAAGCCGCACTGTCAGTGTATTTGCAATCCGAAATTTTAAATTCCTTGGCTTTGCACTGGGAAGGAACAGAAGTGGCATATATGTCCGAGTTCATGCAAAGTCTTGGGAGAAGTTTAAGTCGAAACTGAAAGAGCTTTCTTCCCGTAAGCGCTGTCAGTCAATCAAGCCGAGCCTAGAAAGAATCAAGGTATACGCAAGAGGGTGGCTTAACTACTATGGAATAGCAAGTATGAAGAGCAACATGAATGATATCAACGGATGGCTCTATCACAGAATACGTATGTGTGTATGGAAACAATGGAAACGTGTGCGAACCAGATACCGAAACCTGAGGGTCATGGGAGTTCCTCAAGACCTAGGGTGGAAAACGGCAAACAGCAGACGAGGCTATTGGTTTACAACACATACAGTTGTCATGAACATGGCAATGACAAAAGAAAGACTGATAAACAGTGGCTTTTACGATTTAGCCACAGCCTATCAGTCTGTGCACGTCAACTATTGAAAGCGCTGTATACGAGAACCGTACGTACAGTGCTGTGAGAGGACGGCGGTTAGTCGCCGCCTCCTACTCGATTCCATTCTCTACCTTTATAATAGAGAAAAACATTTTATAAAAATGTGCATTTACACAAAAATATAAAATAGGAGAAGCCTATGGAAGTGCAAAGACCTAGATATCTAAAGCGTTTAATCGATAAAAAGGATAATGGAAGGGTAAAAATCATTACCGGCCTTCGGCGATGCGGAAAGTCTTACCTGTTATTCACGCTATATAAAAAATATTTGCTCAGTATTGGTATCCAAGAGGAGCAAATCATTACCATGGCTTTGGATGAGCTTCGCAACATGCAGTATAGAAATCCCCTTACGCTGGATGCTTACCTTCGGGAGCGCATGCAGCCGGAACAAAACTACTACATCTTTATTGACGAGATTCAATTTGTGGAAGAAATAGAGAATCCTTATATCAAAAACAGTGAAATAAAATTGGCTTTGTAGACCTTGTTTTAGGCCTGATGAAACTTCCCAATGCGGATATTTACATTACCGGCAGCAATTCAAAGATGCTGTCCTCCGATGTTCTGACGCAGTTTCGAGACAGAGGGGATGAAATTCGGGTATATCCCTTTTCCTTTGCAGAGTTTTCCTCCTGCTATGAGGGAGATCCCAGACTGGCTTTCGAGGAATATTGTCTATATGGCGGGATGCCCACCGTCCTTAGCAGGAAAACGCCGGAAGAAAAAAGCGAATATCTGAAAAATCTCTTTCAGAATACCTATATTAAGGATGTGATGGAGAGAAATCGTATTGGCAAAGAAGCCTTTATCCTGGAAGATTTACTGGATATTGTTTCCTCTTCCATTGGCTCCCTTACCAATCCGAGAAAGCTGAAAAATACCTTTCAATCGGAAAAAAATATCAAAATCTCTCAGCTAACCATCAGCACTTATCTGGATTATTTTATTGATGCCTTTTTGATGGAAAAAGCCCGAAGATTTGATGTGAAAGGAAAAAAATACATCTCCTCACCCTATAAATATTATTTTTCCGACACCGGTCTCAGAAACGCCAGACTGAATTTTAGACAAAACGAAATGACGCATATTATGGAAAATGTCATTTACAACGAACTCCGTATGCGCGGCTTAAATGTGGACGTGGGCGTAGTAGAGCAAAATTATAAAAATGAAGAAGGCAAAAGAGCGCGGAAAAATCTGGAAATTGATTTCATAGTGAATCGAGGAAGCAATAAATATTATATTCAGTCAGCCTTACATGTAGACAGCCCTGAGAAAAGAGCACAGGAAACCGCGTCCTTAAAGCAGTCCGGGGACTTCTTTAGGAAAATAGTTATTGTAAAAGACTATATCCTCCCAAAGCATGATGAAGACGGGATTCTTTATCTTGGCGTAGAACAGTTTTTGCTGGATGAGGGAGCAATAGATTTATAGAAAGCATACGAACTGGAGGACTGGAACAATCAATGAATGGAAGCGATTGCAGTATAGGTATGGAAGAGGAAAATCTTAGCCACCGATACTTAAGAGCCTGCTAAGTGTAGGACTGTATAAACAATGAGTGGATGCGACAGATGCAGTATAGGCATGAAAGAGGGCAATCTGAGCCCGTCAGTACTTACTGAAAGCGAGCTAAAGCGAAGCTTGAAGTTAGTACTGCTACGAAGGCGAAGTTAGCGGGAGCGTGCCCGATTTCATGCCTATACTGCACTGGAGCGTCCCTCATCAATGAACACAGTCCTTCCCTTCACAGGCGAGTATAGCGGGAGCGTGTCCCGAATACAGCCCCATACTGCAATCGCTTATTTCTTCAATGTTTACAGTCCTTTTAAGCGGCAAAAAAATACCTCTCCAGCATCAAACACAAACAATGATAAATCGGCAGATGCAGCTCCTGAATCTGATATGTCTCATTAGAGGGCACAATCAAGGAAAGATCTGCAATCGCTCTGCCCTTTCCCCCGTCCTTTCCGGTCAGTAAAATGCTGGGGATGCCCATAGCCTTGGCAAGCTTTAGCGCGTAAGAAACATTTTTGGCATTTCCGGAAGTGCTGATACAAAAGAGCAGATCCTCCGGCTTGCCGTAACCAAGCAGACACTGGGCATAAAACAGAGTTTCGTCCTGGTCGTTGCTAAAGGCAGTGTGCAGGGCGGTTTGGCTACTGAAGGAAATGGCAGGCAGTCCCTGCTCCAAATGCTTTTCGAAGTAAGAGGCTTCCTCTTCTCCGAAGAGCTTTTTTACATTGGACAGAAGTCCAGGAGCCAAAGGGCGCTTACTGCAAAAGGCCTTCATCAGCTCTCCCACGATATGATCTGTATCTGCGGAGCTGCCCCCATTACCGCACAGGAGAAGCTTTCCTCCCTTGCTGTAGCTGTCCCGCATCATGCTAAAAGCCTGCCAGATATTCTCTTCGATTCCGGAAAGCACCGGATAACGCTGAACCAGGAGAGTCAACTCCTCCCGCGCCTTTTCTTCATGTTTGTTCTTTATTTCTATAGACATTGTCTACACCTCCTTTTTGCTTTGAAATTTCTCAAATTTCCATCCCATTGTAGCGTATTTTTCTTTTTCAGTCTTTGCTTCTTTCTGATTTTTTGCCAATTTTTTTGGAAAGATAAGAAAAATGGGAAAAGAAGTTCTTGCAATCTTGTATACAAAGTAATAGAATCACTTGTAAGGATAACCTTACAAAAAGAATAAAGTTTCTCAATTATCAAAAAATCAAAGGAAAGGAAAAAAATAATGAACAAGAAAGTCTCCTACGGAAAGCTCATAATCCAACGACTCTTAGGCTTGGTTCTGGTGACCGCCCTCTCCGCAGGTTGTGGAGCAGCCATGGAAAGCCAATCCGGAAGTCCATCCAAAAATCAATCCACCAATAAAGCGGAAGATCATTCTACAGACGCAAACTCCCTTGAAGCAAAGTCTCCTGATGCAAACTCGACAGACGAAAAATCCAAAGACGTAAGCTCCACCGGCGCAAAGGATAAGCTCAAGCTCTGCGTCACCACCAGCTTCCTGGAGGACATGGCGGAGGTACTGGGAGGAGACAGCGTGGAAATCAGCTGCATTATCCCAAGAGGGGAGGATCCCCACACCTATGAGGCGAAGCCGGAGGATTTAAAGAAGATGCAGGACGCAGAACTGCTTTTCTACCACGGCTTACATTTTGAGGGGAAAATGCAGGATGCCCTGAAGGCACAGGGCGGCGTGATGGTTTCCAAGGACTTCCCGGAGGATAAGGTCATTCAGGCCTTCCAGGGAGAAGATGTGCCGGATCCCCATTTTTGGTTTGACCAAGACCTGTATGCACAGGCAGTTTCCACCATGGCGGCTACCTTGGAAGAAAAGCTTCCGGAAGAAAAAACTGTTATTGAAGAGAGAAAAGAAGCCTATCAGAAGGAGCTGGAAGAGCTGAAAGCATATACCAGGAAAAGACTTGAGGAAATTCCCAAGGAAAGTCGAGTGCTGCTTACCCCCCACGATGCCTTCCAGTATTTTTCCAGAGCCTACGGTATAGAAGTGAAAGCGCCACAGGGCGTTAGTACGGACGGCGAAGTGTCCGCCTATGATATGGCGGAAACTGCACAATTTATCGTAGACCACAAGATTAAAGCCATTTTCACGGAATCCACCACCGACCCTCAGCGAATGAAGAAGCTCCAGGAATCCTGCAAGGAAAAGGGCTTTTCCGTAGAGGTGGTAGAAGGAGAAAAGGAAGGAGAGGGGGGACTTTTCAGCGACTCCCTGGGACTCCGAGGAGAGGCGGGAGACACATACCTCACCATGGTGCGCTACAACGTAGACCTGATTGTAGACCACCTGAAATAGAAGGAGAAGATGATGGATGCAGAGAACCTTACCTCGGCGCAATTCTCCCACGCAAAAGCCGGTAATGAAGCCATGCTTGCGAACACATCTGTGCCACAATCCGCCATTTCCTGCCGGGAGCTTTCCGTCTCCTACGGGGAAAAGGAAGTGCTGTCCAGGCTTTCCGTAGAAATTCCGGAGGGAAGCATGACCGCCATTATCGGACCCAACGGCGCGGGGAAAAGCACCTGGATGAAGGCGGTGCTGGGGCTTCTTCCGAAAAATGCCGGAACCGTCCGCATTTTCGGAGAAGAGGGGAAGAAGGCGAAACATTACCTTTCCTATATTCCACAAAGCACCAAGGTGAACTGGGACTTTCCCATCACCGTGGAAGAGGTGGTGGAGATGTCCGCCTACAAAAAACGAGGCTGGTTTCTCCCTATTAGAAAAGAGGATCGGGAGAAAAGAGATGCGGCCTTGCGGGAAATGGGCTTAGAGGAGCTACGAAAACGGCAGATTAGCCAACTTTCCGGAGGGCAGAAGCAGAAGGTTTTTCCTGGCGAGAGCTCTGGCGGAAGAAGCCAAACTCTTCCTATTAGATGAACCCTTCGCCGCCATTGACCAAAAAAGCGAACGAAGCATCACGGAAAAGCTGAAGGAATTCAAGAAAATGGGAAAGACCATCCTCTGCATCCACCACGACCTGAGCCGTTTGCAGGAGAACTTTGATTATGTCCTGTGGATTAAGGCGGGAAGCTACGGCTTCGGAAGGGCGGCCGAGGTTCTGACTCCTGAAAATGTGGAAGCCATTTTCTCCTGCTAAACCATGCTTGCATAAGAAAAATTGCTATTTCCCCATAAGAGGCTTGTTCTATAAAAGGGATTTCCCGGTTCAGCAAGCTTCTTCATAGAAAGCGAAAGTCTATGTTCTTTTTATCCTACGATTTCTTTGTGATTGCCCTCCCCCTGGGGGTGCTGGCCTTCAGCACCGCCCTCATCGGAGGAATCCTTCTCTACAAAAAACAAAGTCTGCTGGGAGATGCCCTGGGACACGGCACTTATCCCGGCGTCATTCTGGCCTATATGCTCTTTGCCACCAAGTCCCCGAAAATTCTGGCCTTGGGCGCATCATTTACGGCCTTTTGTACCCTGCGAATCATTCAAAGCCTTACAAAGGGAGGGCAAGGGATGAGGGGAGAAAGCGCTCTGGCGCTAAGCCTAAGCGGGATGTTCGGACTGGGCATGGTCTTAAAAACGGTTATCACCGGAAATCCCCACTTTGCCAAAGCCTCCCAATCCGGCCTGAAAAGCTTTCTCTTCGGCTCCGCGGCCTTCCTGCAAAAGGAAGATTTTGTCCTGATTCTCCTCTGGAGTCTGTTCAGCCTGAGCCTTTTCTTCCTATTTAGAAGGGCATTTCGCCTGTATTGCTTTGATCCGGAGTACGGAGCATTTCTGGGTATGGAGGAGGGGAAAATGCATATACTGCTCTGGTTTCTTCTGATTCCCCTCCTTGCCCTTGGTATCAAAATGCTGGGGGTGCTTCTGATGGCATCCTTTTTGGTTCTGCCAATGCTTTTTGCCAGAGAACTCTCCGGAAGGAGAAGCGTCATTTTCCTGCTGGCAGGATTGCTGTCTCTCTTCTATTCCCTGCTGGGAACGGGACTAAGCCTTAGATATAAGGGCTTTTCCACCGGAGCCGGCATCATTGTGCTGATGGGGGGAAGCCTTACGGTACTGCTTTTCTTAAAAGAGCTCCGTGCCGGCATCCAAACTTCACGCCATAAAACATTGTCCTGAAACTACTGAAAAGTTTCTTTCTAAAACTACTGAAAAGTTTCTTCTTAATAAGAAAGGAGTACCATGCCGGAAATCTGTCTGGTCTTTCTTCTCTGTGCGATAGCCACGGGCATGCTCAGTCCCTATGTCTACTATCGAAATTGCAGTATGTCCATAGATGCCCTGTCCCACACCTCTCTATTGGGCATCGTCCTAAGCTTTAGCTTCATCAAAGACCTGTCCTCCCCCCTTTTGATTCTGGGTACAGGTATTTTCGCCCTCTTCACCTTTTATTGCATAGAACTGCTACAGGAAAAGCTTCGTTGGAAAAGAGAGGAGAGCCTGGGCTTTCTCTTCCCCCTCTTCTTTGCTCTGGGCATACTCCTATTAAGCCTATACTACCGAAACGTCCATTTGGACACGGATATGGTGCTGATGGGAAACCCTTTCCTGATACCCTTTCAAAGAAGTCTGGGGATGCCGGTGGCTTTTTGGAAAATGCTGTTCTGTTTGCTGTTAAACACCGCCTTTCTGTTCATCAGCTACCGCCCCATGAAGAAGCTGCTCTTTGAAGGAGAGGAGGCGGGGCAAATGTCAAAAAGCCAAAGACGTCTCCACTACGCCCTGCTCTTTTGTATCGTTATCACAAGCATATCCTCCTTCGATACGGTAGGAGGAATCCTGACTATTTCCCTCTTTGTAGCTCCCATCGCCGTAGCAAGACTCTATAGCAGGAATCTGCGGGACTGCATTCTCTACAGCATAGCCTTTGCCCTGCTACACGCTGTACTGGCACTAATCCTATCCTTCCGTTTCAATATCTCCCTCTCCGGATGCTGTGCCTTCGTCGGCATGCTGGACGGTTTGATACAGCAATATCTGAAGAAAACAAATCGAAAGGGAGCTACCATAGGCTATTTTCACAAAGCAAAAAACTTGCAATTTAAGAATATTGCTTAAATAAAAGGCGTAAAAATATTAAAATGAGGAATAATGACGGAAAGGCTTGCGTTTTGTTTAGAAAGGGTTTATATTCCCTTTAATGGAGAAGAAAAAAATTGAATAATTGCGACTATGCAACACAGAAAAAGAAAGGAAGAGGTCTGTAGTAAGAGTCTATACAGGAGGCCAGATGACACAGAACCGGGAGGACTACATCAAAGCGATTTTTAAGATTGCTGAACGCGAAGGAGAGGCCAGTAATCAGAGAATTGCGGATAGTTTGGGAGTTTCCAGGGCATCAGCATCAGAGATGGTGAAGAAACTGATTCAAGAAGGTTTTGTAGTAGCAGAGGGGAGACAGCTATCCTTGAGCGCAGAAGGAGAGCGGATCGCCAAACGCATTTTAAGCAGACACCGTTTGTGGGAGAGTTTTTTGATGACCAAGCTTCAATATGAAGAAGCGGAAGTCCACGAACAGGCGGAGCAGCTGGAGCACATCAGCGATGAGAAGCTGATAGAACGTTTGAACGCATATTTGCATTTTCCGAAGACCTGTCCCCACGGGGCAATCATCTATGAAAATGAAGACAAGGCGTAAGAACTCTTTTTTGTGCGCGTAAATATAGGGAGAAAGGACTTCTTCCGGATGTTTTGCGCGAAAAATAAAGCTGAGAAGTAAAAAGAAACAAGAAAAAACTAAAAAAATATTAAGAAATTTTGCACAGAAAATCGAAGGAACGAGAAGATATTTAAAGCATTTTGAATAGGCGAAAAATAGGATAAAACGGGAAAAACCCTTTTCATGACATTTAAAGGGCCTTTCGCGCAAAGTCTATTGAAATAAAAACTGCTTTTGCTAGAATACGGGATACAGAGAAGGAACGCCCGCAACATCGAGCCTGAACTGTACTGAGTAAGAATAAGGAAAGAAGATTCTAAGAAAGTGGAGAAGCAATCTTAAAGGAAACTTCCGGAAAGTCTAAGAATGTTTGAGAACTTTTCGAAAGTCCGAAAGAAAGCTTTCGGATTCTTTCAGAGAATCGTAAACCCAACAGTACGAAAAAAAGGTGGTCGATGGCATGAAGAATTATCGTAGAAATAATTATATAGGGAAGATGAAGAAGGGATTCAAGCAGAAGTTATCCTTGCTGATGATTGCTTGTCTTTTGTTCACCGGCTATCGTGGACTTACCATTTCCGGACGAGCAGATTCCTCTCACACCGAACAGAATAACGAAATCGAAGTAAGCGGAACCCAGGTAAAGGTACAGCTCCTTGGTGCGGATCTTCGGAGAGCGGCTACAGAAGCTATCCTGAAGGGCGAGAAAGTAGGAAAGAGCAACCTTCGATCCTACAGTAAGGATCAGGAACTGGCGACAGAGTTCGAAGAGTACTTTGACGGAGAGAAAGAGATTTACAACATTCCTCTGAACAGTATCGCCGAGAACCTGGAAGAAAGCCTGAACGCTGAAGAAGCCGGCTTACAGATTTATGTAGAAAGAGATGCGAAGAACTTAGACAGACTGGTTCGTAAGGAAAGTAAAGAAAGCTTACTGCTCTACAGCAAGGAGAGCGCAGTGGCAGGACTTCTTCCAAAGAAAGAAGAAGCAACAACCATTTCCTTGACAGAAGAGAAAGCATCTGACAGCAACCTTGAAAGAAACACAGAGTTAACCGGAAGCGAGCTCATCACCTTCGTGTATGAGAACAAGTCTACAGAAAGAATGACCTTCCAGCTCTCTGTTGATGGCAATAAATATCCGAAAGTAACCGTAGCTTCTAAGACAAGCCTGTTCAAGCAGTTCTTGGGCGATGCCAAGAAAGCACAGGCAGAAGCTAAGAATGCCAAGGCTACAGAAGCTAAGGCTGAAAGCACAGAAGTACAGACTGTAGAAGCTTCCAAGGTAGAAGAGAGTTCCGCAGAAGCTAAGCAGGAAGTGGCAGAAAGCAAAGCAACTGAAGCAAGTAAAGCCACAGAAGAAAGCAAAGCTTCCGAAGAAACTCGTAAGGATGATTCAGAAGTAGCGATTGTAAGTACTGCTGCAGAAGAAACAGAAGCAGTAGCGGAATCCACTGAAGCTAAGGTTGAGGTAAAGGCAGAAGCTTCCGAAGAAGCGACAGAAGCTAAGGTAGAAGCTACTGAGACAGAAGTAAAAGAAACAGCAGCTAAAGCTGAGACAGCTCAGGCTGAAAAGGCAACAGAAGCACAGAAAGCAGTTGTAGAAGACAGCAGTCTTCTGAAAGATATTACAGAGCACAGTGAAGAAATCCTTCCTGAATTACAATCTATTCGTTTTACCCAGTACAGCTTGAACGAACTTGGTAGAAAGAGCCAGAACGTAGAAATCGAAGGATTCGGTAACGTACAGGTATTCTACGACGAAGCGGCATTTGACGGTGACGTAGTATTAGAAGCAAAGCGTCTCTTCAAGCCGGAAGAAGAAGCAGAAGGAGAAAAGCTTTCCGAAGAGCAGGTTAAGATTCTGAAGGATGAAGCTTTATATGATGATTCTGCAAGCTTGGATATCCGCTTTGTAGAGAAAAAAGACAGCACTGTAGAAGTAGAACCTAAGTCTCCGGTGGCGGTAAGAATTACTATTGAGAAGAAGGCACTCCCTGAAGAGGCTAAGGCAGAAGACATCTCTATCCACCATATCGTGGAGGAAAAAGGAAGCGAACAGCCTGTATCTGTAGAGACAGTTAGCCGTTCTGACAAAGAAAAGGGTGCTGAAAGCAACCTGGAAGTAACAGCTACAGAAGAAAAAGAAGTAAAAGTAGCTGATTCTGAGGATAAAATCTCCAAAGAATTTACAGTAAATTCATTCTCTGCCTATGTGGTTTCTTGGAAGAGATCGGAAATAATAAGTATGGAAAGATTCGTTTCCACTTTGTGGATCAGAACTTTAAAGAGATAGCTCCAACGGTATTTATGGCAGAGGACTGGCTAGCTAAGGAAGGACAGGACACCGAGACCTGGTTATATAATAATCGTACAGGGACTCCAAAATTTCAATGGGAAACAAAATCTACTTGGTGGCCTTTTAAAAAAGAGGTGATAGTAAACCATCATTTGCTGCAGGAGTTTGAGGGGTATAAACTCAAGGGGTTATATGCACAACCTGATGGTAATGCAGGACATCCTTATGTAGCTGAAGGTATGGAGGTTACATACTTAACCAATCAAAGGATATACTGGAAACAGTATGGTGGAGAAGAGCATCAGACATTATTTACTAAAGATTGCAATGTAAATGAGTTTTACTTTGTTTATACTATGGGCAAGGTAAATAAATGCAAAGCGGATATGAACTTTACCAATCCGGAGCTTATGCATGATAAGTACATTACAAAGAGAGACGACGGAACCTATGATTTAACGCTTACAGCACAAACTAGGAAGAAGTCGACGGAGCAAAAAACAAAGCTGGATGTTCTCTTTATTTACGACAATTCCGGAAATATCAGCTCTCAGGATGCGGAAAAAGCCAAGAATAAAGTCTATGGATTAATGGACGAGCTTACAAAAGAAAAAAGTGGTTTTGATGCAAGGTTCGCTTTGGTAAGTATGAATGGAGAACAGACTCCTTCATATAATGCAAGTAACTTAAAGGCTTATACAGAGGCTGAAAGAAACGGAGTTTTCAACAAGAACGATCAAGCGATTAATGATATTTATCCTATTATAGGTACTCTTGGAAATCTTAGTGGTAAAGAAACAAGCCCGGGATATACAGTTGAAGATGGCTTGTATAACGACTTAAGAACATATGAGTTTAGTGACAAGAATACCATAAAGAAAGAGATTCAAAACCTACCGAAGCCGGGGAATAGCGGTTCAGGAGCTAACTTTGCAGCTGCTATTAGAGATGCGAAGAGCTTAATGAACTGGTGGGATAAATCAGGCAATCCAAGAGTGCATAAGGATCCTCAAGGAAATCTGATTAGTGATTTCGGCTACTTCCAAGTTAGCGAGAGATATCCGGATGGTTCTCTTGAAAAAACTAAAAATAAAAATCTTCAATGGACAGATATGAAACGTCTTGTAAGAAAAGATGCCAAGGCGGTAGTTGTTCTTATTGCCGGAGGTAATCCTTCCAAGACCTATATTCCTAAGGATGGAGTTTATGATAACTACATTAAAAAGGATGGGCAGTATTATTTAACCAGAACCAATTACAAAAAAGGTCAGAGTATAGGTACAGGAGAGGATACTTACTATCCTGCATTAAACGATGCAAAGAAAGAGCTGAAATACTTCGTAAGCTTGGATGCATTCTATACTGTGGGAGTAGGAAATTCTTCGAAATGGAACAAGCTTAGTGATTTAACAAGCGTGGTTCCGGAAGGAACAGTTGTTAGAAACTTTGATGGTTCTAATGATCAGCAGCTTTTCAAGAGTTTCAAAGAGCTTGAGGGAGAATTGGCTGAAGCGCAGATTCACAGCATTGAAATTGAAGATACTTTAAGCGAGAACGTAGCTTTAGTAAATGGAGATGCTTCTATCAAAGGTGTACTCGTAAAGATGAAGCCCAATAAGGTAGAAGAAGAAAAGATTCTTACTGAAGCTGAGCAAAAAGCATTAGGCCTTAATGCAATCCAAGTAACACAAGGTCCGAATGAAAACAATACTAGAACAGTTTTGAAATTAAAAACTGATCCGGCGGATTTTGTTCTTCCATTAGGCTATGAGCTGAGACTGGTGGCTAATGTCAAGCCGACAGACGTTGCCTATAAGAATATGGCTAAAAAACAAAAAGATAATAATCTTGATGTAGGTGAGGCAAGAACAGACTTAAATGATATTTACTTCAAAGAGTTAAGCCATAAGAAGGGTGATGATGCAGTCTACGGCACTTCAGTGAATCAGAAGGGATTATTTACCAATGATGTAGCAACTATTACACATAAGGTAAAACCACCTAAAGGCGGAGATTTAAAACCACCATCAGAGAAATACAACAAACCTATCATAAAGGTTGAGCCTAGAGGATATTTGAGAATTAATAAATTCTTTGAAGGCTTTGATGAAAGACTGTACCGTAAGAGTACAGGAGAATGGACAGATCTCGGTAAAACGGTTTTGAAGAATATTAACTTCAAATTTACCGGAGAGATGCAAAGGGTGAAGAACTTCTCACAACTATTAACTTAGGTGATGATCGTTGGATTAACGATACAGAAGCGTTTAGAAATGGAAAGGCATTCAAAGTAGATAACTACGATATCTTTATTAATAAGATTGAGGATAAAGAAAACAGAGAAACCTTCCAAATTACAATCGATAATCTTCCTATGAATCAAAACTATAGAATTGTCGAAGAAGTTTTGAATCCGAATAGCGTTTTAAAAGGCAGATTGGAAGATATGATTGGATATCAATATCTGACAGTAGATCATGGCCTAAAAACACAGCAATACAATTACATCACAGGAGAGGGACAAAGCTATCAATTTACCAACAAATATAAAAAAAGGTAGAAAACCCTAAAATGAAGGTAATTGTAAAGAAAGAAGTACAGGAGATAGGAAAGATTGCTTTTTACAAAAAGAAGCAAGAGAAAAGAAGTTTGATTTTTACCTAGCATTATATGATAACCAAAATCAAGCATATTCTCAGGAAAAAATGGAAGGCATTTTAAAAGGGTTAGATGAGAAATTAGGAATTAAAAATTACTCAAATACCTAATCCGGAGAACGTGCAAGAAATTATCTCAGTATTTACTTTTTAAACTATCCCACGATGAACAGATTGAGATTCCATTAGAGAATGGACAGGTTTATCGAGTGATTGAGAAAAAGGTTGAGGGTTATGATAAAGCAAAAGTAACTTATCAAAAAGGTACTTTTAGATCAGAATTCCCATGTGAGGTATTTGATAAGAATGGAGTTTATTATTCTTGCACAGGATACCTTTCAGAAGAAAAAGAGATTACTAAATTTATCAATCCCAAATCACTTCCAGTTCCAACCGGTATTGTAAGAGACATCACACCATACCTTTTCGGAATCTTCGGATTTGTAGCGATGGCCGGTGCATACCTCACCATCAGTAAGAAAAGAAGAGAAGCATAAAACTCCTCTTCAGCACATTCTCAATTAAACATTCACCCGCTTCTGCTACAGATACATCTGTTGCAGGACAGAAGTTGGAAAAGAACTTCGTAACAGAAGACCGACGAAAGGAGTTGAAATGGCGACTCCTGCGTCACTACAACAGCTGCATCTGTAGCAGAAGCGGACTGAATATTTGCCTTTAGTAACACTATCGGCAAAGAAAAAACAAATATAAGTCTTTTTTCTTAGGAAAAAGAAAGGAGGTTCAGACATGGTACGGCATGGTAAATTGGCGAGGGAACGCCCACGGAGCCGAAGGATGTATCTCGATACAACGTGAGCTGAAACTCAACAAGTCACTTTAATAATTCGAAGGGTCGCGCCTTCTAATTATAAATCACACAACGTTTCTACTATTTTTTAAAAAGGAGAACAAGATGAGAAGAATTTAAACAAGCTTGCTACTCTGGCATTATCTGGAATGATGGTAATGTCTATGGCAGTACCTGCTTTCGCGCAGGACATTCCGTTCCAGAAGAGAGTTCACACCGACGGTAAGACTCTTGCACCAAACACAACCTTCGAATTTAAGGTTACCCCTGCTGCTCAGTCTGGAACTTACAAGTTCACCAAAGATGGAGTTAACTATAATGAGGCTACTAAGCCGGGACCTGCTAACGGTGTTACCATTACAGGTGCTACCTTCGCTCCGGAAGCTAAGAAGTTTGGAGATGAGAAGGGTGCAGATTACGGTATCTTTAAGTCCAATGCTACTATCCATGTAGATGAGTCTAAGTTTACAGACTTAGGATACTATGAGTATGACATGGAAGAGGTATCTAACGAGTACGAGGGTATCTACTTCACTAAGTCTAAGTTTAAGATTTATGTATTAAAGTATGTAGAGAACAATGCTACAAAGTTCATCACAAAGGTAGTTCGTGTTAAGAAGGCTAACGGAGATGCTGATAACACCAAGGTTGAAGGCGTAGACAACAACTATGGTAGAGAGTTACCACCACCCGAGATTCCAGATATTCCTCCTTACACACCACCAGAGACTCCTGGAACACCTCCCGAGAATCCGTATGATACAACTCACGAGGTAACTGTTAGAAAGAGAATCCTTGGAAAAGTTGCTAACCACAGCGATAAGTTCGAGTTCTATGTAACAGTAGTTCCTGGTGATCGTAAGGGACAGAAGGGTGCTGAGTTATACAATGTTGAGCCTGAAGGAGATGTTAACTTAAACGGCATTAAGGCATTCACAGCAAGCACAGAGTCTGGAAAGATTGTTGTTGGAGATAATGGCGGATTCACCATCACCGGATTAACAAAGGGTGATAAGGTATTCGTACGAGAGGGTGCTAATACTTACGTAATGACTGCCGGAGCTGTTGCAGGAAAAGAGTCTTACATTAGTGATCTTGATGTAACCGGACTCACAGCTAGCTTCAACGCTGTAAAGGACGATGCAGAAGTAGATATCAAGAACACCAAGGATGTAACCACTCCTACCGGTATCGTAATGAATGTTGCTCCTTACGCTATGATGCTTGCAGTAGCTGGCGGATTAGGTGTAGTATTCATGAACCGCAAGAAGGAAGAGGAATAATTCTTTCTGACTTATAATGTTTTCAGAATATGGCGTTAACTTACCGTAGAGCATAAATTCTTCTTCTCCAAAAATAGCACGAAAGTAAGAGAACAAGATATTTTGAATCAGTATCAAAATCTCCGGGTGGCTCTGCCACCCGGAAGAGATACTGAAAATCGTATGTAGATTGGTTTTTTGAAAGCTTCAAGAAACCCATGTACACACGGTGTACAGCAGGAAAAGGAGTGGAAAGGACAAGGAATGAATACAGCAGCAAAAGCCGCTAGAGCAGGAGATAAAGTATTATCAGTCCTGGCTATTGTCCTCATGGTTACTATGCTGGCCTTTGGTGGATACTCCCTTTGGGACACTTACATTACGATGTCGGGTGCATTCCTAGGAAGAGATTTATTAAAGTACAAGCCCTCAGTGGAGAATCCGGAAGATACCAGATTAAGTCTGGAAGAGTTATTAAATTAATCCGGATACAAGAGGCTGGATAACCATTGACGGAACCCACATTGACTACCCCATGGTTCAGGGAAAAGACGATTTGGAGTATGTAAACAGGGATGTAACAGGAGAATTTTCCCTTTCTGGGTCAATTTTCTTAAGTGCCTATAATAAGGCGGATTTTTCAGACCCTTATATGTTAACCTATGGACACCATATGGATAACGGAGGGATGTACGGAGATGTAATGGAGTATATCAACAAAGATTACTTCGATAAACATCTCACAGGAAATCTTTTTATGCCGGATGGCAGAGCGCGTAAAATGGAAGTTTTTGCTTGTATTGAGTGCGACGCCTATGACCGTATGATTTATCAGGTAGAAGGCAAAAAGGGACACATTATGGAACTGGTGGAATATTTGAAAAAACATTCCACAAACTTTAGAGATATCGGGCTGAAGGAAAGCGACCAGATTATGTCACTCTCCACCTGTGTATCACTGGAAACAAATGGTAGGGTTGTTTTGTTCGCAAGAGTAAACCCATAAGGGAGGAAAACGGAAATGAAAGCAAAAGACATTTTAATAAAGGCTGGTACAGTATTATCAGCGGTGCTATTCCTTTCCGCAGGATTGGGATTCTCATCCCAGGCAGCTGCGCAAAGTGCAAGCTTAAAGATTCCTGTAAAGATTAGCACATCAGGCGCCGCACCGGAGGAAACCTATACAGTAACGATTGAAAGAGATCCTTCCAATCCCAACGCTCCATTACCTTCACCGAATCAGGTAAGTGTTACAGGAAACGGAGCTAAGGACTATATCCTGGAATTTCCGGAGATTGTATATACCACAGAAGGTGACTACAAGTATACAATTAAGCAGACTGTAGGAACACAAAGCAATTTTACCTACGACAGCAGAACCTATACACTTTTGGTAAAAACTACGGAAATTACTAGAGATGCTAACGGGAATGCCGTATCTCCATATATTTTACCGGTGTTCTGGGTAGGAACAGGAGAAAATTCTGCAAAGCACGGAGATATTTCTTTCTATAACCGTTATAACAGAAATCCTAATCCGGGACCAAATCCCGGCCCCAATCCAAGACCTAATCCGGGTCCAAATCCTAATCCAAACCCGAACCCAAATCCCAGTAACCCTTCCGTACTTGGTGCAACAAGACCGAGTAGCGTAGAACCCGGAGTTCTCGGTGTAGATAGAGAGCCAAAGGTTCCTGAAGTATTGGGAGCATTGAGACAGGTAGCAACCGGAGATTCAAGCTTCATGGCATTATACGGACTCTTTGCAGCATTATCCCTCATGTCTCTTCTTTTCTGGGGACTTGGCTATAAAAAGCAGGGACAGAAGAAAGAGAACAGAGGCTAAATCAAAAGATTCAGCCATATACAATCAACTAAGGATTTGATTCGATACGATTCCCTTAGAATCGTAAAACCCAAGGATGGACAAGCCGCAAGGCACTTCAGGCTAAGCAACTTCATTGACGAATCATAGCTTAAGTTGAGCGAAAGAGGAAGAAGTGAAAAGCACCTAATGCTTATCCTAAAAAAATATAAGTGCAAAAGTTGTAGAAGCAACTGGTGTGACACCGTGGGACATGGTGCTATATGTCCTAGATGAAAATCTATTTGTTCTAAAAAACTTCCAAGTTAACTTTGGAAGTTTTTGTACTATAATATTCTATCTCCATTATCACAAGCTATTACAGTATTATGATAATGGAGATAGTATGGAACTTAAAGAATGCCTGAAGACTTGCATACTTTCGATGTGATACATTGAATATATAATCAGATTAATTCCATAGGAAGGAGGAATTTCCATGTGTGATAAAACTCAGCTCAATAAAATTACCAGTCAAATCGTAGAAGCTTACCGCGATATTTACGGACAATCTATTAAAAATATAGTCATGTATGGATCTTTCGCCAGAGGTGATTTTGATGATGAATCTGATATAGATTTTGCTGCGATAGTGGTAGGAGAAAGACAGGAATTACAAAAGAAACTGGAAAAAGTATGGGATAAAGCTTCGGATATCGGCTTGGAACATGATGCAGTAGTATCGCCTGTTGTAATACCATATGAAGAATTTCTTGAGTATAAAGATAAGCTACCTTATTACCGTAATATAGATAAGGAGGGCATTATCGTTGGATGACTTAGTGCAATACAGAATCGATGTAGCAAAAAGAAAAATATTCTAAATATTTGAGTAGTGCTTTTCAAATAAGAAATAGCTGCGATTATGATGATTTTTTTATATTGTCTCGAAAAGCCAGCGCTTAGGAGCAGTACCGGAAAAGCCAAAGAAATGATAGATGTGATTATAGACTATCTCTGTAAATCGGAAGAACTTTAAAAACTTTTTTTCCTCATTCTATGGTATAGTAGTTAAGAAATTATCAATCCATTCCAAATAGCAAGTAAAAAATGGATTGCAAAGCACTAAATAAAAACCCGACCGATTAAAGAACATGGAGGAAAAGTCCAATGGCATTACAAGTGGAAAAAGGAAGACCGGCACAGAATGAAGGCAGAAGCAAGAAAGAGCTTGCGGTATACGATTATCTGGATAAGCAGGGAATTGCCTATGAGAGAGTAGACCATCCTGAGGCTCATACCATGGAAGATTGTATTCCCATTGAAGAAGCTTTGGGAGCTAAGGTATTTAAGAACCTGTTTTTAACCAATAGTAAGCATAGCTATTATTATCTACTCTTAATGCCGGGAGATAAGCCCTTTAAGACCAAGGAGCTTTCTTCCCAACTTGGCGTATCCCGTCTTTCCTTTGCAGAGCCGGAGGAGATGGAAGAGGTGCTGGGATGCACACCGGGCTCTTCATCCATTTTCGGACTGATTCATGACAAAGAGGATCTGGTAGAGCTTTTGGTGGATAAGGATCTGATGAAGGAAGAATATCTCTGTGCCCATCCCTGCCATAACATTGCCACCTTGAAGGTGAAGACTTCAGACCTTTTCGGGAAGTTCTTAAAGTCCACAAAGCACTATAAGACAGAGGTGCAATTAAAGGGCGAGGAATAGGACAATAGAAAAAGATGAAGTGTAAATAAAACGGTAAGAACATCGAAACTCCTTGACATAGGGCGAGTCTCCATGCTATCCTATAGCAGAACTTGGGGCAACGCCCTATTTTTTATGCACTAATTTCGTAGTCATGCGAAGTTAAAAATCATTGGAGGTGAAAGCCGTGCGTACAAAGATTATATTAGCATGTACAGAATGTAAGCAGAGAAACTACTTTATTACCAAAGAGAAGAAGCTTCATCCGGAGCGTATGGAAGTAACAAAGTTTTGCAAGTTCTGTAAGAAGCACACGCTGCATAAGGAGACAAAGTAATGCAAGATGAAAAGAAATCCGGAGGAGCTGGATTCATTGCAGGGTTAAAATCTGAATTTAAGAAGATTGTTTTCCCCACACGTCAGGAAGTGATTAAGCACTCTGTTGCAACCATCGTTCTTAGTGTGTTGGTAGGCCTTTTGATTACAGGTTTAGACATTGCTATGAAGTGGGGTCTTGGATTGATTCTTGTAAGTAAAGGTGGGAATATGGCAGAGAAGAACACAGAAGCCCGTTGGTATGTAGCCCATACCTACTCCGGCTATGAGAACAAGGTGAAGATGGACTTAGAGAAGACCATTGACAACCGTGGTCTTCAAGATGTGATTTTAGAGGTCAGCGTTCCCATGCAGCCGGTTATTGAAGTAAAGAATGGCGTAGAGAAGAAAACCGACAAGAAGATGTTCCCGGGATACGTTCTGGTGAACATGGTGATGAACGATGAAACCTGGTATGTAGTAAGAAATACCAGAGGCGTTACCGGATTCGTCGGTCCCGGATCGAAGCCGGTCCCCCTTTCTGAGGAAGAAATCCTGACCTTAGGCTATAGAAAGTCTGAAGTTTTGGTTGACTTCGCAGAGGGAGACACCGTAAGCGTAGTCTCCGGTGCTTGGAAGGATACCGTTGGTGTCATTACAGAAATCAATGACCAGAAGAAGACCGTCACCATTAACGTGGAAATGTTCGGTAGGGATACCCCTGTAGAGCTTTCCTATGGTGAAGTACAGAAGTTAAGATAAGATTTGGTAATACCCGAGGGATTTTATCCCATGGAGTACATTTAGCCACCGCTTGCAAAGCAAGCTCGTGGGAGGGTTTACCCGCAATTACCACAAGGAGGTGCCTATATGGCAAAGAAAGTAGAAGGATACATTAAATTACAGATTCCCGCTGGAAAAGCAACTCCAGCACCCCCCGTTGGACCTGCATTAGGACAGCACGGGGTTAACATCGTTGCCTTCACTAAGGAGTTCAACGCTAGAACTGCTAATGAAGGGGACATGATCATTCCTGTTGTTATTACCGTTTACGCAGATAGAAGTTTCAGCTTTATTACAAAGACTCCTCCTGCTCCTGTTCTCATTAAGAAAGCTTGTAAGCTGCAGAAGGGTTCAGGCGAGCCAAATAAGAATAAAGTTGCTACTATCTCCAAGGCTGACCTTCAGAAGATTGCCGAGACTAAGATGAAAGACTTAAACGCTGCATCATTAGAATCTGCAATGTCCATGATCGCAGGTACCTGCAGATCTATGGGTGTTAAGGTAGAAGAGTAAAGAAGGAGGCTTTGATTCATGAAACAGGGAAAAAGATATGCCGAAGTGGCAAAGGCTGTAGATAGACAGGTTAAGTACGCTGAGTTGGATGCAATTCAGTTGGTAAAGAAGAATGCAACTGCTAAGTTCGATGAGACTGTAGAGTTACACATCAGAACCGGTTGTGACGGACGTCACGCTGACCAGCAGGTTCGTGGTTCTGTAGTTCTTCCTGCAGGAACTGGTAAGAACGTTCGTATCTTAGTATTCGCTAAGGACGCTAAGGCTGATGAGGCTTTGGCTGCAGGCGCAGACTTCGTTGGTGCAGATGATCTTGTACCAAGAATTCAGGACGGTTGGTTCGACTACGATGTAGTAATCGCAACTCCTGATATGATGGGTGTAGTTGGACGTATCGGACGTTTGCTTGGACCTAAGGGCTTAATGCCAAACCCAAAGCTTGGAACCGTTACTATGGATGTAGCTAAGGCTATCGCTGATACTAAGGCCGGTAAGGTTGAGTACAGACTGGACAAGGCAAACATCATCCACGTTCCAGTTGGAAAGGCTTCCTTCTCCGAGGAGCAGTTAAAGTCCAACCTGGATGCATTAATGGCAGCCATCGTAAAGGCTCGTCCATCTTCCTTAAAGGGAACCTACCTGAAGTCCATCACCTTGACTTCTACCATGGGCCCCGGCGTGAAGTTAGACGGATTACAGTTCGGCGCATAATAGAAATTATAAAGTAGGCTATAAAAAATCAAAAAAATTTTCTAAGCAATATAGGTCTGAAACGGGGCACGCTCTCGCTAGCTTCGCCGCGTATCGGATACTAAGCGAAAAACTGCGTTTCACTTGTTTTTCGCAAGTACCGACGGGCTCAGACTACCCCGCATTCAGACCTATATTGCCGAAAATTCTCTATCATTTTGATTTTTTATAGCCTCTTTTTTATTTTTTGCGTGTCATGTTATGTTCGTGATTATCCACCAATTATGCAATTTTTAACTTGCAATTAACCTTGAGTAGTATTGTTATTGCATTTCCACAGAGCCATAGGATGATCTTTTATTCTTAAACAGATTTCGTCATCTTCAAATAACAGTGAAGGATTGTAATCGCCACTTCTGAAAGCATTCCAAAATTGAAATCATCTTCCGGTAAAAGAATATATTCCAAGTATTCTTTTACCAAAGTCTGTGCTAATGGTAAGTCAAACTGTTCTGATTTATTCAAAACAGGTAATAAATCTGTTTTTATTTTTCGAGCAGTCATCGCTTCTATTTTACTAAACTCAAAATTTTGTGGAATACTTTCTGAGGCAATCGCAAAGTAAAATAAAATACATTTTTTAAAAAGTCTTTCATCAGCTTTAGTAAAAAAATCTTATATTTTTGCAAATTATACATGTCATATAAATCTCTGGCAGCTGCTCGATTAAAGAGTGCAACAGCCTTTGCAGAAAAAAGTTCTACAGGGTGTACGCTGAGAACATTGAAATTCCCAATGTTCCAAGGCAAAGAAACCGTTTGGCGTGAAAGTGGAAGGATATGGCATCTAAGCATATAATTCACTTCGATTTTTAAATTATCTTTCATTCCACCGGCATTGGTATATTCAAAAACAAAGGAGTCTAAAGCGTGATATTGTTTAGACTTCTTGCTAAGGTTATATCCTGAGGCAGACATATATTTTTGAATATGCTCTGCGATGTTTTGTCGCTCTTGAAGCATGGTGGTCTTATCAACATTTTTACAATAGTCTAAATCGATATCTACAGACAGTCTTGGCATCTGAAATATCGTTAAGTTAATAGCGGTTCCTCCTTTAAGAGCTAAAGCATCTGAAAGTAAAGAATCGGATTCAAAAAATTTCAAAATATCAATTAGCCTGCAAACTTTTTCAAAGGTATCTCTCACAAACCCTAGCTCTTTTGCCTGTCTGCCAAGGGATATACGATCAAATAACATCATCATAATCTACTCCTTTATTAATAAGCTGTTTAAGATCCTTGGGGGCATATAGTAGCCACTTTGGATGAAAAATATTCTCTCTTATTTCCTGAGTTAGATAAGTTTTGCTGGAAGAGGAGCATGAAATACATTTTAAGAAAAAATCTTTGGACAGAGATAAATCCTTTTTATAAAACTCCAAAATATATCCAACTTTTTGGTAAAGCTGCTTTTTACTATAGCCTTCTAAAACATCCAGTAATTTTTCTTCATTCAAAGAGGGAATCAGTTCCAGGCATCGTAAAATTTCCTCAAGCCCTGCGATTTTGTCCATGTCAAAAATACTATCAATGACAGTACGTTCAAGGGATGTTACTCTCACTCCGTTATTCATATCCAATATCTCTATAGTACTTGTATTTGGAAGTGGCGTATACTGTAATCCGTCATAAGAAAAAGAACGAATATTTCTGTGCGTGGAAAAATAAACTTCGTAGAATACTTGATTGGCATAGCCGTAGTATTCAAATGCGCTGTGATGAGAGATACAAGCATCTTGTGTAACTTGTGATGCTATTTGGAATCTATTGGCTATTGGCTGTTCGGTTTCCATGCTGATTACGACGTATAGATTACGCCTTACACGTTCGATATATCCCCTATTTAGATAAGTTTTGATTTGCCAATCAGCGGCTTTTTCCGATCCGCAGAGCTGAACCATGTCTGCATAACTGAAACATCGTAAACGAGCTAATTCTTTATATAAATCCATTTGTCACCTCCAACCTTTGTTTCTATTTTACATCAAAATCCTAGGAAATACAGGGTTTTTGATGAAAAATAGAAATAAATTATAGAAGCTATTGATAACATGAGTCTTGCAACATAGATTTGGAGTATTACGGAATTTAAGTTGCGCTAAGTTGCAGTAAGTTGCAAAAACGAGAAAAAATCTCAATTTAAAAAACCGAGAACCGCATAAAATAAGGCTTTGTGAGGAGTAGAGAGCAGAAATTTAAGTTGCGCTAAGTTGCAGTAAGTTGCAAATAGGCCTTTTGCTTATAGTGAAAAATGATAAATTACGACAAATTTTGCATTTATTTAATATTTTACCCGAAATAAATCATAATATTTTCTGAATTTCCTTTTTAAACTAAAAAAAGTAAGTCGAAAAAAATACATGTAACTTTTTTTGGAGAAGAAAGGAAGAAGAATGAAATTCAGAAATCAACTTACGTTACTCTTGACCATGACAGGCCTGGGGCTTCTTTCCCATGGAACCGCATTTGCGGAAACGAGGACAGAGCTTTGGGCGAAGGAAAGCCAAGGCTATGGCGCCAAGCTTCCCTACCTTCGCTACGAGGCGGAAGAGGGAATTGGAAGAGACGCGGTGCTGAAGCATTCCACAGCTTACGATGAAGTGGAGATGGAGGCTTCTAACCAAAGCTATGTGCAGTTGACCAAGGAGGATTCTTCAGTACGCTTTACGGTAAAGAAGGCGGCCAATGCCATGACTCTTCGTTTTACCATGCCGGAGGACGCCGTTGGAGAGCTGGAGATTTCCGTGGAGAGAAAGGGAGAACCTCTTGGGAAGAAAACCATAGAGTTGGACAACAGCTCTGCTTGGCAGTATGTGAAGGAAAATGATGTTTTCGATGAAAATATAGCCGGCTCCCATTCTCGTTTTTCGTTTTGATGAAAGACATTTTCTTATGGAAAAATGACAACAAGGAACTGATGGAATTGGAAGAGGGTGACGTACTCACCATCCGCAGAACCGATAAAAAAGCTGATGAACTGGGAATAGACTTTATCGAGCTGGAAGAGGCGCCGGAAGCAAAGGAAGCGCCAAGCAACAGCATTTCTATTACGGACGCTCCTTACAGCGCGGTGCCAAACGATGGACAGGACGATTCCAAAGCCTTTCTGGATGCCCTGAAAGACGCGGATGCGGAGAACAAGACCTTATATATTCCGGAGGGTACCTTCGATTTTGACCAAAAGCTGGTGCTAAGTGCTACAGATATGCGGATTACCGGTGCAGGAATCTGGTACACACAGCTTCATTTTACCTCTGATGAGCAGGCCGGAGGCGGCATCGAGTTTCTGGACAGCAGCTCAAATGTTGAGATGGATAACCTATACATGGATTCCGAATTAAAGTCCCGTTTTCATCAGGAGGCAAATTACAAGGGAATCGCCGGCGTTTTGGGAGAGAATTCCAAGCTCCATGACCTCTGGCTTGAGCATTTTGAATGTGGAATCTGGGTAGGAGACTATGTGGAAGCGGATAAAATGAAATACACCGACAAGCTGACCGTTTCCAACAGCCGTATCCGAGACAACTTTGCGGACGGCGTGAACTTTGCCCAGGGAACCAAGAATTCCAAGGTGCAGAACTCCAATATCCGTGGAAATGGCGATGACGGTCTGGCAACCTTTGCCAGCAAGGCAGTTCTGGAAATCAAGGAAAATGTCAATGGGGTAGAGCAGGTTCGTTACATCCATACAGAATCCAAGCCTGCGGAGAACAATGCCTTTTTAAACAACACGGTAGAGCTGACCTGGCGAGCTTCCGGCATTGCCCTCCACGGCGGTGCGAACCATCGCATTGAAGGAAATCTGGTGAAGGACATCACATCCGGCCCGGGCCTACGTGTCAGCACCGTTTTCCCCGGCTACAACTTTGATGATAACCAAAAACATTTCTATTAAAAAGAAATCTCTTGATTCAGACCGGAACCGACAATGACTTCTACGGCAATGCCCTGGCTTCCATTCATTTTGAGAAGCTTTTTGGGGATATGAAGAAGATTACCGTAGCAGACAACCGCCTGATTAACTCTCCCCACGGAAAATATTCCGGAAACTTCTATATTCCGGAAGAGGGTACAACAGAAATTACTTTAAGAAATAACGAAGAGAAAAGCATTGATGTAGAGCCAATGCTTGCAGAGGAAGAGAAGAACTTCGCGCCTTTATCCGAGGAAGAAAAGCTGGCAGAGGAGCAGAAGAAGGCGGAAGAACTAAAGAAGCAGGAGGAGCTAAAGAAGCAGGAGGAGCTGAAAAAGACGGAAGAACTCAAGAAGGCGGCTGAGCAGGCGGAGCAGGCAAAAGCATGAGGGTGAACAGCCCGGCTATGACGGCGCTCTGAATATCGAACTGCACGATCAGGAAGAAATTCCGGAAAACGCAAACTTTAAGCTCTATTGGTTCTCCGGCGAGACCGAGGAAAACGGCAGAACCATCCGTTACTGGGTGAAGAAGCTGGAAGGCATTCATCTGGACGAGTCCATGGAGTATTCCGTTGAGGACGGCACCAAGGTCTTCAACTTTACCCCGGATGACATGCCGGAGTATATCCCCATTTCCGGAACAGCCTTTGTAGAGGATTACTACTATGAAGGAGAGGACTGGATCCGTTGGGAAAGTCCGGAAGGGGTAGAGTATGTGAAAAATTCGGTATTGGAGCAAAAAAATAAGTAAAAACTCGGCAAAGAATGATTCCCCGGCTGTCTGTATAGGCAGTCGGGGATTTTGGTTTTGTCGCTCAATTTTTATATTTGTAATTAAACTCTCTGCGATTTTTCTTGACAATATCTCGGAAAGATGCTAGTATCTGCAAGGTATTAACCGAAGACAGCAGGTATCTAAGCTTTTAGCTTGTTTCGCACCATGTTGCGGAGCTAAGAAAGCAAGGATGTAAAGAGAAATCGCCCGCCGAGGAAAGAGCTAGGATTTATCCTATTATGTGCGTTCATCCCTTGTCTTTGGCAAGGGATTTTTTATTCTTCTAAAATGAAGTAACGGCTTTATGCGGGTTTGTGTCTTGCATTTTCCGGATACTTTGAAGAAGAAAGCCTCTCGTTTCCGTTAATACTTTCTAGAAAAATTACAGAAGGAGGAAAGCAAGGAATGGCAAAGGTTGAATTAAAGCAGCCGATCATCGACGAGATTAAGGCCCTTTTGGACGGTGCTGTTGCCGCTACTGTTGTAGACTATCGTGGTCTTACCGTAGCAGAGGACACAGAGCTTCGTAAAGCATTAAGAGAAGCCGGTGTACAGTACAAGGTTTTCAAGAACACCTTAATCAAGAGAGCCGCAGAGGGTACAGATTTTGCTCAGTTAGACGTAGTATTAGATGGACCTACTGCTTTGGCAGTATCTAAGGACGATGCTACAGCGGCAGCAAGAATTTTTGCAAAGTTTGCAAAAACAGCACCAAAGTTAGAGTTTAAGGGTGCAGTAGTGGAAGGAAAGTTCTACGATGCAAAGGCAGTTCAGGCATTGGCAGAGATTCCATCCAGAGAAGAGCTTCTTGGAAGACTTCTCGGATCCATCAAGTCCCCTGTCAGCAATTTCGCACGTGTGCTTAATCAGATTGCGCAGAAGGACGGCGGAGAAGCAGCGTAAAGCAGCTTAATGCGGAACTTATTCCGTGACATTTTCAAAAAATAAAAATAATGGAGGATAATACAATGGCAAAGTTAACTGTTGAAGAGTTTATTGCAGCAATTAAGGAACTTTCCGTAATGGAGTTAAATGATTTGGTAAAGGCTTGCGAAGAGGAATTCGGAGTTTCCGCAGCAGCAGGTGTAGTAGTTGCAGCAGCAGGTGCTGGTGCAGGTGCTGGCGCAGCTGAGGAAGAGAAGACTGAGTTCGACGTTGAGCTTACTGATGTAGGACCAAACAAGATCAAGGTTATCAAGGTTGTACGTGAGGCTACCGGACTTGGACTTAAGGAAGCTAAGGACCTCGTTGAGGCAGCTCCAAAGGTTCTTAAGGAAGGTGCATCCAAGGCTGAGGCTGATGATATCAAGGCTAAGCTTGAGGCTGAAGGAGCTAAGATCACTCTTAAGTAATTTTTCTAGAGACGATAAGAAGGTCGGGGAGAGGTCCCCGGCCTTTTTTAATTCTTAACGAGTATCACTCGCAAAGTGTGCGATGTCACGTTTTTTCATGGAGAAAAAAGGATGGAACGAGAGAAACAACAAGATATAAACCATGATACGCAAGAAACCGTTAACCTATCACAATATAAAAAAACCCCAAAAACAACGAAGATTCAGGAATTATTTGCCGGATGGGAAGATGACGGCCTACGACATCAAGAATTGGATTGGGGAAAAGCAGAAGGAAAAGAGCAGAAAAATTAATATAGAGGAGCGAAGGCCTGTAGCAATCAATAAGTTGAAGCGACAGATGCAGTATAGGCATGAAAGAGAGCAATCTGAGCCCGCCGGTACTTGCAAACCTGCGAAGCGAAGGACTGTAGAAATCAATTCATTGAAGCAACAGATACAGTATAGGCATGGAAGAGAGTAAACTGAGCCCGCTGGTACATACAAACCAGCAGAGGGAAGGACTGTAGAAATCAATAAGCTGAAGCGACAGATGCAGTATAGGTATGAAAGAGAGCAATCTGAGCCCGTCAGTACTTACTGAAAGCGAGCAAAGCGAAGCTTGAAGTTAGTACTGCTACGAAGGCGAAGTTAGCGAGAGCGTGCTCGATTTCATGCCTATACTGCATCTGCGCGTTGCCCCTTAATGAATACAGGCCTTCCCTCCGCAGGGGCGAAGTTAGCGAGAGCGTGCTCGATTTCATACCTATACTGCATCTGCGCGTGCCTCAGCAATGAAAACAGCCCTTCCATCTTGACTTTTGCAACAATCGATGATACAAGTTAATTGAAACTAACTTTTGTTAGCGTAGACTACATTGTATTAAAAATGGAAACGAAATACAAAAAGGTTAGCCTTGACTTAATAATAATTCCTATTTTACAATATGCTCGTTCTAAAGAACAAGACTTTAACCGTAGTGCACAACAGAGTGCCAAATGCAAGAAAGCTTTATTCTTTAGCAGCAAATAGTAGTTTATGTATAGCAAAATAAGAGGAGGAAAGAATATGTTTTTAGCAAATTGGGCATGGAAGAAGATTGGAATTTTTGCAGGTGGAGTTTTATTCGGAACAGCAGGTATGAAGATTTTGGCTTCTACCGATGCGAAGAAGCTTACACAGAGGCAGCTGCAGCAGTTCTTAGAGGACAGGATTGCGTGATGAAGGTAAGCACCGGCATTAAGGAAAGCTGCGAGGATATCTATGCAGATGCAAAGCGCATTAACGAGAAGAGAGCAGAGGCTGCAGAGAACTCTTTAATCGAGGATTTTGAAGAAGTTTCCGACTTCGATGCAAAGGAAGTTTAATCAACAGAAACTGAATCAACGGAAACTGAATCAGAAGTAACTCGAGCCGGAAAGGCATTGATCCTAGGGAAGGGATTTAAGATTCTCCGGCTCTGACAAGCTCAGAAAGAAGTGGTAAGGGAAAATGAAATGGAATATCTTGCATGAATCCCCGGGGCGTATCCGTGTTCACGCCATGCAGAAGCGCATGACCATGGCACAGGCAGATATCCTTGAGTATTATCTCAAGGCCCAGGAGGGAGTCATTGAGGCGAAGGTTTATGACCGAACCGGAGATGCAGTCATTTTCTACGAAGGAAAACGGGAAGGCATGATTCTTGCCCTGTCCCGTTTTTCTTATAAGGGAAATGAAGGCCTTGTACCGAGTCAGACCGGTAGAGCCTTAAACAGAGAATATGAAGATAAATTAGTGCTGACAGTAGTGGATCGAGTGATTTCCACCCTCTTCTATCCCATCCCCTTAAAGCGGGTGATTACAGGAGTGAAGGCGATTCCCTACTTATTTAAGGGATTACAGACTCTCTTCCAAAGAAAGATTGAAGTATCCCTCCTGGATGCGGTGGCAATTTCCGCTTCCATCTTAACCGGAGACTACGATACCGCGTCCTCCGTAATGTTCCTCCTTTCCGTAGGAGAAATCCTGGAAGAGTGGACTCATAAGAAGTCTGTGGACGACCTGGCAAGAACCATGTCCTTAAATGTGGACAAGGTTTGGACCTTAGTTCAGGGCGAGGAAGTTTTACTTCCCTTAAATGAAGTGGAAGTAGGACAGGAAATCATTGTCCGTACCGGAAATATGATTCCTTTGGACGGAAAGGTAAGCTTTGGTGAGGCTATGGTGAACCAGGCTTCCATGACCGGAGAATCCATCCCTGTTCGGAAGAAAATCGGCTCCTCCGCCTATGCGGGAACCGTAGTAGAAGAGGGAGAATGTCGTATTCGCGTAGAGAAGCTGGCAGGCTCCGGACGCTATGATCGTATCGTGAAAATGATTGAGGAGTCGGAGAAGTTAAAGTCCGCAACAGAGGACAAGGCTTCCCATTTGGCGGATAAGCTGGTGCCTTATAGCCTGGGCGGTGCGGCGTTGACCTACCTGCTCACCAGAAATGTGACCAAGGCTTTAGCCTTCTTAATGGTAGACTTCTCCTGTGCTTTGAAGCTTTCTATGCCGGTAGCGGTACTTTCCGCTATGAGAGAAGCCGGAAAGCACAAGATTTCCGTCAAGGGCGGAAAATTTATGGAGGCCATTTCCGAGGCCAACACCATCGTCTTTGATAAGACCGGAACCTTGACATACGCTAAGCCGAAGGTAGAAGACATTATCACCTTCAATAATGCGGATGAAAATGAGATGTTACGTATGGCTGCTTGCCTGGAGGAGCATTATCCTCACTCCATGGCAAATGCAGTTGTGGCTGAGGCGGAAGCAAGAGACTTGCATCATGCAGAGCGCCATTCCAAGGTGGAATATGTGGTAGCCCACGGAATATCCAGCATTTACGAAGGAAAGCATGTGCTAATCGGAAGCCATCACTTTATCTTTGATGACGAGCATTGTACCGTACCAAAGGGAGAAGAGGAGAAGCTGGCAAGCATTCCGCCTGAGCATTCCGCTTTGTATCTTGCGGTGGACGGAGAGCTCACCACCGTAATCCTGATTTCCGATCCTTTACGAAAAGAAGCGGTTGGCGTTATTCAGGACTTAAAGGCTCTGGGTATCGACAAGGTTGTAATGATGACCGGAGATAATAAAAAGACTGCCCATGCAGTAGCCAGAATGGTTGGCGTGGATGAGTTCCATGCAGAGGTTCTTCCGGAGGATAAGGCAAGCTTTATTCAGGAAGAGCATCGCTTAGGCAGAAAGGTAATCATGGTAGGAGACGGCATTAATGACTCCCCGGCTCTTTCCGAAGCGGATGCGGGAATCGCCATTTCCGCAGGAGCGGCTATCGCCAAGGAGGTTGCAGACATTACTATCCAAGAGGGTGACCTTTACGAACTGGTTATCTTAAAGAAGCTGAGCAACCGTTTGATGAAGAGAATTCACGGCAATTACAACTTTATTATCGGTTTAACGCTATGCTGATTGCCTTAGGTTTAGCCGGTATTTTGACACCTTCCAACTCCGCCCTGTTCCATAACATTTCCACCATCGCTACCGGATTGAAGAGCATGACACCTTTGATTCCGGAGGAGGAAATCGAAGCGGACAAGGAAGAGGTACTGGAAGCCGGAAAACGGAGAAAGAAAGCCTTGGCTAAGAAGGCATCCTAAGAGATATGCGTCCCGTTCTGAACGGAGGGAAAAGCCGAAGAGATAAAAATGCCGGATGGAATTCTCCGGCAATAAGAATCCAAAGAAAGCACAAAGGGAGGAAATAGGGAATGAAACCATACGAAAGTCATGAATCAGAGGAGAACTATCTGGAGGCCATCCTGATGCTGTCCATGGACCATAGAAATGTCAGAGCTATTGACATTGCCAATATGCTGGGATTTTCCAAGCCCAGTGTCAGCATTGCCTTAAAGCGCCTTCGGGAAGAGGGAAAGGTGGAAGTGGACGAGAAGGGAGCCTTAAGCTTAACCGAGCACGGTCTGTCCATCGCCCAGGGAACCTATGAAAAGCACACGGTATTAACGGATGTGCTGGTGGCCTTAGGGGTCAATGCCTACACCGCCTCCCAGGACGCCTGCCGCATGGAGCATGTTTTAAGTCCGGAATCTTTCACCAAAATCAAAGAATTTTATGCGAAATTAAAGGATCAAAAGATTAAAGCGTAAGCGAAGAAATAAATTTTTGGCAATAAGACCTGAAACAGGAGCAATCTAAGATTACCCTGTTTCAGGTCTTATTTTTAACGAGTATCGCACGTGTAGTGTGCGATACTCGTTGTATGGAAAAGCTTTTTGATTTTTTTACAGTCCTTTTTGGGATATGCCGATGGGGGCGTCATCAACAGCTTTTGCCCTATAAGCCTGAATTTTCCTACAGGCAAGCTTTTGTGGAGAATTTTTTGACATTGCCATCATTAAATATCTGGAATTTCATATTTTAATTAAATACAATCCTACTCAGAGCTAATTAATTCTTACAAAATCTTGACTTTATGGTTAGACAGTGCTAATTTAATGAGGCAGATTCGTGCTGTATAGACTGGCTGTGTTAGGCTTTTTCAAAAACAACTGGAATCTTGAAACTAAGAAAGAAAAAGTATTTACAGCGGAAGGAGGGACTATGCCATTAACATTAGCAGGAACAGGGGTTCCACAGATTATCCAGAAGATTAGTGGAAGTGCAGAAGTGAGACAGCATCTTAGCGACCTGGGCTTTGTAGTAGGGGGAGAGGTTACCGTTATTTCCACCTCTATGGGCAATGTCATTGTAAAGGTTAAGGATGCCAGGGTAGCCATCAGTAAAGAGATGGCGAACAAAATCATGGTGTAAAGGTATAGAATGAACCTAAAAGGATCTCAGAATTTTTCTCTTCGAAAGTTATGGGGCGCATGCCGGAGAAGATTGGAAGAGAGGAATTCAGAGAGTTTTACCAGCGAGAGAAGGTGGAGGACAAGATGACACTGAAAGATTTAAAACCGGGACAGAGCGCTGTCGTAAAGAAACTATCAGGCGAGGCGCTGTAAAGAGAAGAATTATGGACATGGGCCTAACCAAGGGAGCGGAGCTTTTGGTTCGTAAGGTGGCGCCATTGGGAGACCCTTTGGAGCTTACAGTACGGGGATATGAATTATCCGTTCGTAAAGCAGATGCCGAGATGATTGAAGTAGAATTAAAGAACTAGGAGGAGAGACATGGCCATTACCATCGCGCTTGCCGGAAACCCGAATGCCGGCAAAACCACATTGTTTAACCAGCTCACCGGTTCCAACCAGTATGTAGGAAACTGGCCCGGTGTTACTGTAGAAAAGAAAGAAGGAAAGCTTAAGGGACACAAGGATGTGGTTATCGCAGACCTTCCCGGAATTTATTCTCTTTCTCCTTATACCCTGGAGGAAGTGGTAGCGAGAAATTATTTAATCAATAACCGCCCGGATGCCATCTTAAACATCGTGGATGGAACCAACTTAGAGAGAAACCTTTACCTTTCTACCCAGTTAAAGGAATTAGGCATCCCCGTTATTATGGCCATCAATATGATGGATGTGGTAGAGAAGAACGGAGATGTGCTGAATCTGGAAGAGCTGGGAAAGGCTATGGGATGTAAGGTAGTCAGCATTTCCGCTTTAAGAAACAAGGGTGTTGCGGAGGCCTCTGCCTTAGCCGTTGCAGAAGCCAATGGGAAGAACGACACTGTTGTACAGCACAAGTTCTCCGAGCAGGTGGAAGGAGCGATCAACTCCATTGAAAATCTTTTAGAGGGCAATGTACCGGAGAGCCAGAAGCGTTTCTTCGCCATCAAGCTTTCGAAAGAGATGATAAGATTCGTAATGAAATGCCGGAGAAGGCGAAGAACTTAGATGTGGAGAGCATCATTGCCGCTGTAGAGAAGGCGGAGGATGATGATTCCGAGAGTATTATCACCAATGAGCGATACAACTACATTCAGAGCATTATCGATGCGGCTTATGTAAAGAGAGCGCAGAAGGGACTTACCGTTTCCGATAAGATTGACGCCATCGTAACCAACCGTTTCCTGGCAATCCCCATCTTCGCCGCAGCGATGTTCCTGGTGTACTATATTTCTATTACCACTGTGGGAACCGCTATGACCGACTGGGTAAATGACGTTCTGTTCGGTTCCGATCCATGGTCTTTCTTTGGTCTGGTAGATGTTCCATCTATTCCGGGCATTGCTACCTCCGCTTTGGAAGCGATGAATGTAAGTGAAGCTATTCAGGGTCTTGTAATCGACGGAATTATCGCCGGCTTGGGTGCGGTAATCGGATTCTTACCCCAGATGCTGACTTTCTTCCTCTTCCTTGCTTTCTTGGAGGGCTGCGGATACATGGCCAGAGTTGCCTTCATCATGGATAGAATTTTCCGTAAGTTCGGTCTTTCCGGAAAGTCCTTCATTCCCATGTTGATCGGTACCGGTTGCGGTGTTCCCGGCGTTATGGGATCTCGTACCGTAGAGAATGATAGAGACCGTCGTATGACCATTATGACCACTACCTTCATTCCCTGTTCCGCAAAGCTTCCTATCATTGCGCTGCTAGCGGGAGCAATGTTTGACGGCTCTGCATGGGTAGGCTGGAGTGCATATTTCTTAGGGATCTGTGCCATCGTATTCTCCGGAATCGTATTGAAGAAGACCAAGATGTTTGCCGGAAAGCCGGCACCATTCGTTATGGAGCTTCCTGCATACCATATGCCCAGACCTATTGACATCTTAAAGAGTGTAGGAGAAAGAGGGATGTCCTTCGTGAAGAAGGCGGGAACCGTTATCCTTTTGGCAACCATCCTGGTATGGTTCTTATCCCGTTTTAACTTTAGCTTACAGTATCTTCCTGAGGATGATATGGATACTTCTATCCTGGCAGCTTTTGGTAATACTTTGGCTTGGCTTTTTGCTCCTCTCGGATGGGGAAAGTGGAAGGCTGTTGTGGCAGCTCTTACCGGACTTATCGCGAAGGAGAACGTAGTAGGAACCTTCGGTACCCTCTTCCACTATGCGGGAAGCGTAGATTTAAAAGATGACAGTACGGCAATCTGGCCACAGGTTAAGGAATACTTTGCCAGCGGCGTAGCAGGATACAGCTTCCTTGCTTTCAACCTTCTCTGCGCACCTTGCTTTGCAGCTATCGGTGCCATCAAGAGAGAGATGAACAACGGTAGATGGACCATCTTCGCTATTGCTTGGGAGTGCTTCCTGGCTTACTGTGTATCTCTGATTATTTATCAGGTAGGCGGTTTGGTAACCGGTGAGGTTAGCTTTAACCCCTTCACCATCGTTGCCTTTATCCTGATTCTTGTAGGACTTTGGGGCTTGTTCAGACCTTACAAGGAAGCGGCAACTCTTTCCGATTCCGAAGAGCTGGCAGTGGAGAAGGCCATGGCATAAAGATTTTTTTATGAATGTATTCCGGAAAAACGGAATGAGCTTGGAAAAGGAGCTCCTGCCTTGCAGGGCTCTTTTTCATTTCTACTACTTAGAAAGTGGCAAAGCTGAAGCCTGAGACATTTTACTGTGTATTTGGCCGTTTTATACTGTCCTTTGCGATAGATAAGGAAAAGAGATAGTCGAAAAGAGATAGCTGAAAATAGATAGTCGAAAAGAGATAGCTCAAAAAGAGATAGCTCAAAAACCAAGTTTTTTTGAAGAAATCCTAAAGAATATTAATTTTTAGAATAAACCTTTGGAAAATGACGGTTTTGCTATAATATAGTAAGTAAGTTCGTTTTGCGAGCGGTCTTATTCATCCGGGATAATCTAGCGGTTTATTATTTATTAGAGAAAGGAAGAAAAATGGGAAACGTTATCGTACTGGCCATTGTGGCGTTAATTGTAGTTGCCATCATTCGAGCTTTACGGAAGGAGCACCGGGAAAATGGCTCTTGTGCATATTGCAGTTATGCGAAATCCGGAAAGTGTGACCATGTAGGCCATGAAGAGTTGGATCATAAGGGACAAGAATTTCATTTGACCAAGGAGCAACAGGCTATTATTGACCGGCATACCAGAAACCGGAAGAAGGCTTAAATAAAGCATAAATAGAGTATGCATCTTGCAAGCTCTCCTGAATCCTGATTGATCGGGCATGCAGGATTGCAAAAAGATTTTGCAAGGCAAGATTGTAGGCAGAAACATTGACAGAAGTAACGGCAGAAGTAACGACAGAAGTAATGACAGAGGCACGGGAAAAGTCGGTGCAGGAACAGAGGGAGCTGTTCCGTTTAAAGGAGGGAAAAAGACATGATAAAGATTGAGTCCGCCCTGTTGCAGGTGGAGATTAACCGAGAAGCGGAATTACAGTCCGTGTTTGACAAAAAACGAAACAGAGAGTGCTTATGGCAGGGAGATGCAAAGTATTGGAAAGAGCGTTCCCCGCTTCTGTTTCCCTTTATCGGACGTCTTTTTCAGAAGGCCTATTATTACAATGGGGAGAAATACCCCATGGACGTGCATGGCTTTTTACGCTCCATGCAGGCTCGTATCGTAGATCAGGAAGAGGATTCCTGCACCTTGGAATTTCGGGATAGTGCGGAATCCAGAAAGATTTACCCCTTTTCCTTTCGTTTACAGCAAAGCTACCGGGTAAAGGACAATCGTCTGGATGTTTGCTCCAGAGTGGAGAATCTGGGAATTGAGGTAATGTATTTTGCGCTGGGAGGACATCCCGGTTTCTACCTCCCCTTTTCCAAGAAGCAGGCAATAAGTGATTACGCCATTCACTTCCCTAAGCAGGAAGCGATGATGGAGAAGGTTCGCTTTTCAAAAGACTTACTTACCTTGGAGGAACGGGAGAATTTCGCCTTGGTAAACGGACGTCTCCCCTTGGAAACCGTTCTGTTCCGAAATGATGCGGTGGTGCTGGCGCACAGTGGAGGAGAACTGGTGCTGGGAAGTGATGACGAGCCGGTCTCCATTCGTTTCCTTTATGAGGACTATCCCTACATCGCCCTCTGGCAGCCCTATGGAGAGAAAACGCCCTTCCTTTGCGTAGAGCCATGGACAAGCCTCCCCGGAAGAGAAGGCGTAATGGAGGAGCTATGCTCCATGAAAGACCGCATTACCCTGGGACCGGATGAAGCAAAGAGCTTTTGCTACAGTATCATTCTGGAAGATAAATAGGGATGCTCTGATGCAGTATAGAAGAAAGCTCCGATGCAGTATAGGCCTGAAAAAGGGGCAATTTTATCCCGCGGTACTTGCAAACCGGCGGCGGGAAGTACTGTAGAAATCAATAAGCTGAAGCGATAGAAGCAGTATAGGTATGAAAGAGAGCAATCTGAGCCCGCCGGTACTTGCGAAAAACAAAGGGACTGTAGTTTTTCGCTTAGTACCGCTGCAGGGCGAAGTTAGCGGGAGCGTGCTCGATTACATACCTATACTGCTTCTGCGCGTGCCGTATCAATGAATACAGCCTTCCCTCCGCCGGCTTTATTTACCCTCCTGCTGCGCCTCCAAATGCAGCTTCATCTCTTTCCGCTCCTTCCGGTAAAAAAATACAGCACCACCAGGAAGGTGAAGGCTTCAGATGCGGGGAAGGAAAGCCAAACCCCCGGCATTTTTAGAAGGGAAGAAAGTAAGAAGGCAAAAAAATACAATAGCGATGGTGCCTCTCAGTAAAGAACAGATAAAGGCAGGGGCGGGGGATTGTTGGTAGCAGAGAAATAGCTTACCATCAGGATATTCAGCCCGGCCGCAAGGAAACCGATGAAATACAAGGGAATTCCTTCCTTGGCATACTGGTAGAGGATAGGATCATTTTCCCGGTTAAAAAGAGCGATACAAAAAGTCGCTTTGGAAAAATGATGCTTTGCCACAATCAAAACCGCCAGTACCAAAGCGCTTACAATACCGTAATGCAGATAGGACTGCAGCTTATGAATATCACGTTTTCCGTAGCTGTTGCTGATTAAGGGCTGGCTTCCCTGGGCCAAACCGTTGAATACACAGGTGCAGACAGAGGAAACATTGGCAATGACACCGTAGGCGGCAACCCCGATATTTCCGCTAAGACCCTAAAAATCAGGCCGTTAAAGGTACTGATGGTCACGGCACTGGTCAGGTCGCCGACAAAGGCGGAAAATCCCAGCTTGCAGCAGGCACAGAGATGTTTAAAGCGCGGACTTTGCCAACGAAAGGCAATGGTATTTTTCGGACTCCGAAAATGCAGAGTGCAAACCAAGCTGGTAACCACCGGAGATAGGGCAGTAGCCAGAGCAGCACCGGTCATGCCCAAATCCATGGGGAACATGAAAATATAGTCAAATACGATATTAAAGAGGGAACCCATCAAAAGAGCCGACCATGGCCATGGAGGGTTCTTGTCATTTCTGGTGAAGGCAGTCATACTGCTGTTTGCCATAAAGAGGAAAGCAGAGCCTAAGATGATTCGAACGTAGCTCATTCCCAGATTCTGCAATTCCGCATTTGCCCTAAAATTGCCAAAAACCTGCTTCGGAAAAAAAGAGCTCAAGAAGGTGAAGGGCAGGGCGAAAAATGAAGTTCCAAAAATAGCTTGTAAAAAGAAGGAGCTTACATCCTTTCCCGCAGCCTGTCGGATGCTGTATCTGGTGGCACAACCCACCGCAATCATATTGCCCAGGGCATTGAGAAGGCCGTACAGCGGAAGAATCAAATTTAAAACCGCAAGTCCATCGGTTCCCGCATAGGAAGAAATAAAATAGGTATCCGCTAAAATATAAACGGAAAGCCCAATCATCCCGGCTATACTTTGACTGACATAACGAAAAACTTCTTCATTTCTAAACTCCCCTGACTCCCCTAACTCAAGATTTTTTTGCGAAAAAAATTTTACGGTAGTATAATGGCTGTCATTGTAGCATGGAAGTAGAAAAATTGCCAGAGAAGGGAGCGGAAGACATGGCCATAAGCGATGAGGAGAAGTTTCGGCAAATGCTGGAGGAACCGGTGAATCGTTTGATTCCCAAGTTGGCCGTTCCTTCCATGGTGTCCATGATTGTGGTGGCGGTGTATAATATGGCGGACACCTTCTTCGTTTCCCGCTTGGGAACCTCCGCCTCTGCCGCAGTGGGAGTGGTATTCTCCATGGCGGCAATCATTCAGGCAATCGCCTTCATGATCGGCATGGGTTGCGGAAACGAAAATTTCCCGTTTGTTGGGGAGCGAAAAAAAGCAGAAAGAAGCGGAACGCTATGTGGCAGTAGGATTTTTTACGGAATTGATTATCGGAACTATGATTGCAATCATTGCCGGCATTTTCGTAGAACCTCTGGTTTACGCTTTGGGATCCACCAAAACCATTGCTCCCTATGCCATGCAGTACGCCAGAATCATCCTTTTTGGAAGCCCCTTTTATGATGGCTTCACTGGGCATGAACAATATGCTCCGCTTTCAGGGAAATTCCTTTTTATTCCATGATCGGCATCAGTACCGGCGGTGTCCTCAATATGTTTCTGGACCCCTCTTTATTTACGTCGGGAAAAATGGGGATAGGCGGCGCTGCGGTGGCTACCGTAATCAGTCAAATGATATCCTTCGGCATTTTATTGTACCAATGCAACAGAATGCCGGCCTGCATTTCCGTATCTCCTCGAAATTTTAAGCCGAGTATCAAACGTTACAGCATTATTCTGCGCTTCGGCTGTCCCAGTCTCGCCAGACAGGGAATTGCCGGTGTTTCCACCATTTTGCTGAACTTTTTCCGCCCATCCTTACGGGAGATGCGGCTATCGCAGCTATGGCCATCGTAATGCGTGTCAGCATGTTCATCTTTTCCCTGGTTATCGGCTTCGGACAGGGTTTTCAACCGGTTTGCGGCTATGCCTATGGAGCCAAGCACTACAAGCGTGTGGCGGAGGCCTATCGTTTCAGCTTGAAGGTCTGCTTTATTATGCTGATTTTTTTGCCGGAGCAGGAGTCTTCCTTATGGCAAAGCCCATCGTCACCGCCTTCCGAAAAAGAAGATGGGAGGTTATTCGAATCGGCACAATGGCGTTGCAGCTGCAATGCCTGACCATGCCCCTGGCTGCCCAGATTACCATGGCCAATATGTTTTCCCAGACCACCGGCTATCCCCTTCGGGCCAGTATCGTGGCACTGCTACGGCAGGGCATTTGCCTGATTCCGATTTTGCTGATTTTTCCCCGTGCCTTCGGGCTTTTCGGCCTGCAAATGTCTCAGCCCCTCAGTGATATCTTTGCGGCGCTTATTGCAGCCCTGATTACCGGAGGAATTTTAAAGGAATTGAAGGAAAGGGAGAAGAAGGAAATTAAAGTATAGCGTTCATGGGATGGAAGCGGAAATAAAGAACTAAAGATGTAATATTTATTAGATGAAACCGGAATAAAGAGTTAAGAATAAAATATTATTCGAGACATTAGGACTTGCTCAATATTCTACTTCCCATATAAGATTCGGAGAATGGTAAGCTCATTGATATTAGAATGAACCATATAGAATATGACAAAATTATCAACATGAACCCTGTGAGTATTTCGACTTGTCCATGGTTCCCACTTGAAACTCTTCTTTCATTAGCTGTTGAACTTCTTCCACAGAATAACTCTTCCCTGTCAGAGTAGATTCATATCCTTCTTGTAATGCGGTATTTAATTCAGTTTGACTCATATTTCCTATAGCTGTTGGAACTTGGTAAGACAAGTGTAAATCCAAAGGAAATCCATTTGTCCGTACTATCTGACTATATAGCATTTGAATGGCGCTGGAAGGAGAAATTCCCAGTTGTTGTAGTATGCCTTCAGCATTTTCTTTTAATTTCGTGTCAATTCTTGCATAAACTGCTTTTGTATTTGCCATATAATTCGCCTCCTTTATTATCCCATAGTATAGTTTTAGTGGAGCTACTTTGCAAGCATTTGCAAGCAAATAGATGATTGATTATTGCGAGTAAAGTGATGATTGATTATGTTTCTATAAATTATCTAATCCTTATTTCATAACTTTGGGATAAGGCCATCATACTTGCTATTCACTACTCCAAACCTTATAATGCAATAAGGTATATTCATAAAAATTTAACATAATGAATCATGGGAGAAAGAGCGTATGAAAAAGAACAATGATGAAGACAAAAGGAACCGGAGCGGTTCTGCAGAAAAGCTTGGCAATCGTCTTTTTGGGATTGCTTCTAAGCCTTAGTCTGGTTTCCTGTAAAGGGAATAGTCAGGCAAAGGGAAGTGAAGGAACTAAGGCGGAAGAAAGTACATCGGTAAAGGCGGAAGAGAAAGCTGATGAATCTACTGTAGCTACAGAAGAAAGTACATCCGCCGGTTCAGAGGAGCTTAGTTATGATAGCGGAGCGGTAAACAAATCCAATATATTTGCATCCTATCCCGGAGATGCAATGTGGAAGAGTACTGCTAATGAGTATATGCTTATCCCTTATATTAAGGACGGAAAAAGAACAGATTGAGTTTCGTCTTTATGGAGAAGCAAAGTTTTTTTATTAGAGGGGCTTTCCTTTTTCCAAAACAGAGCAAAAACGGTTTAAAAGGTATCCGGCAAGATAGCGAAACCTAAAAAGACAATAGCTGGAACGGGGATGCGGATGTGACATGGAATAGTCTTGAAACCATTGATTATCCTATAGTGACTTTTAACCAATGGTACGGAATTTACCGATGTAGATATGGGGGGAGATTATAGTTATGCCGGCTTGGTGAACAGTACAGGTCAATCCAATGCCGGAACGGCTACCAATGCTTCTGAATTTATTTTCCCATACGCCAACGAGAGACTGATTGCTCGGGGAGAGTATGGGAGCTTGGATGCGGCAACCCTCCGTTTAGCGATTAATGAAATTTATGCTCGCCATGGAAGACAATACGACACTCAAGACCTTAATGCATATTTTTCTTCTAAATCCTGGTATAGACCGCAGTACAGTAAGTCGGAATATGATAAGATTGAAAGTCAGGTTTTGAATTCTTACGAGCGAGAGAATATAAAGATCCTTACCGGATATAGAGACAGCCTGCTGGGAAAAGTAGGATAATAGAATGAAAAAGCAGTGGAAAAGAAATTCCAATATCTCCTCTCGTCCATTACCTTGGATGCGAGGAGATATTTTATTGCACACCTTATCCATTAACGGATATTATCCGAATATGGAGACTAGTATATTTACAATTGCCACATTACAATTATAGCACTACATAATTCTGTCGATTCTTTCCCTTCTTACTATGTCTATTCTTATTCCTATTTCTAAAAGGAGAATCTCATGCCTCAATTTCCAGCAAAAAATTCTAAAAATTCAAAAGAGCAACACACATTACAAAAATCAAGCTCTCAGCTAGAAGTAAAACAAGCTATTATATCATCCCTAACTCTTATGGATGATATCTTTATCAAAATCGTATTGCAGGATAAGCAATGCACCGAATTTATTTTACAAGTTATTATGGAAAATGATTCTTTACGTTTGAAAGATCAATGTATTCAGAAAGACACTCCCAATATTCATGGACATTCTCTTGTCTTGGATTGTTACTGCGAGGACAAAGAGCACAATCTATATAACATTGAAATCCAAAATGATTCTCAAGAAGCAATCCCGAAACGAGCTAGATTTCACGCCAGTCTAATAGACATTCATTCTCTAAAGAAAGGACAAAATTTCAAGCAATTACCTAAAACATATGTTATATTTATTACAGCTAAAGATATTTTCAAACGAGGACTACAATCTTATCATATTGAAAGAATCATTAAAGAAAATGGCCAGCCCTTTGATGATGACTCTTATATTATATACTTTAATACCTCGAAAATAGAAAATAATAGCTTGGGAAGACTGGCAGAAGATTTTCATGCCAACAATCCCAAGCAAATGCATCTGACAATACTGTCCAAAAAGAGTAGCAGAACTTAAATCTACAGACTTTATGCAGAAGGGAGACAAAAATATGAATATTCTTTTAGAACGTTATCGCCAAGCTGCCCTAGAAGAAGGCAGAGAAGAAGGCAGTGAGAAATTAGCACAATTAATGGGTATTTTAGCGGAAAGTGGCAGACTGGAAGATATCAAAAAAAGCTTCAAAGGATAAACGCTACAGAAAAAACTCTTCCGTGAACTGAACTTAATGTAGAGGCAGTTCTATTATTGTGCATGCTTTAAGTGTAATTAGATATTGCCAGACCATTCCTTTTTATCATTGTCCCAAACGGAGTTGGACTTTGGATTATCGTTGTAAAATGGTTCGAGGAATCGTAAAAGCTAGGAATAAATCTCTTCTTGCTTAGTCATTTCATTCAACCTACCTCAAAATAGTTTATAGCCCAGTCCTTTAGTTCTTCAAATCGCTTTTTGGTTTTCTTTTTTTGATATTTAATCACTAAAAGCTTTCTTCATGGGAATAGTAATATTTGCTCAAAGCTTCTACAAGAGCAGTTTCATCGCTATGCTCAAAATCGGAAAGCATATCATTTACAGCCTGGCTTGGACTGGAACAAAGAACATTTTCAAAACGTATATACTCTATAGCTTCCAAATCTTCTATGATATGGCATCGGATAGTTTCTTCCGAACTTTCCTCCAAGGCATAAACCTCCACCTTGCTTTCAGAAAAGTAGCCCACAAAGAGTTGCAAATATTCCAAGGCGGAGACAGAGCGTAAAAATCATCGGCTGATTGCCCACTACATCTCTTAACCATGCTCTATTTGATGTATAGTCACTACTGATTTTCATATTGATCCTCATTGTCGTTCAAAGCGTTTTGTCATTTTTTGTAGTATAGTCTTTATCCCAAGAATACACAATCTTTTGCCAAGAGCTGTAGGTACATATAGTGCATTTTTTCGTTGCAATACAGACCGACTTCCCGTATTGTAAAACTTAGAATGTACTTGGAATACCTCACGCTTCGCGCAGGGGCCCCTTTGTGAAAAAAGGCTTTATCCATGGCAGCAATATTGTTTTGTTTCACCCGGAAAAAGCCCGGAATTTTTAAGAAAATGGAGGAATAAATATATCTCTATAGTCATTCTTAATCGTCTCTCTTGACATCAGCCTTTCTTACAGCACCGTTGCTTCTTCCTGCACAAAGGTCGGAAACTGCTTTTTTTCATTCCGACGAGGCTGCAGCATCCTCGGATATAACCAGTGATACTCAGTAAATCCTTCATGGGAAGCATTTCTACCTTTTTGTTTCCGGAAATCTTCGCCTTGTCGAGAATTCTGCACGCATTGGTTTTTGTTTCTTTTCCCATACTATTCTCCTAACTAGGAAACTCGTCCCTTTTCCATCTCATAAATCCGGTCAGCAAGGGACATGGTGGATTGTCTGTGAGAAACCAGCACTACAGTCTTTCCTTCTTTTTCTTTCTCTAAGGACTGCAAAAATAATTCCCTCGTTTAAGACATCGAGATTACTGCTAGGCTCATCGAGAAGCAGAAGCTCCACATCGTGAAGGAAGGCTCTTGCAAGACCTATTCGTTGCTTTTCTCCATCAGAAAGAGAATCTCCAAGCTCGCCCACCTTTGTTTCATATCCTTTGGGGAGGCTCATGATAAAGTCATGAATGCTTGCTTTCTTCGCCGCATTTTCAATCTCTTCCTGCGTAGCGGAGAGCTTTGCGACCGCAATATTTTTCCCGAAATGCTATCATGGAAGAGAATGGTATCCTGTGTCACATAGCTCGTCATTTTGCGAAGGCAGTCCGTATTGATTTCCTTCACATTTTTTTCCGGAAAAATAAAAATCTCCCTTTTTCGTATCCCAGAAACGCATAAGCAGCTTTAAAAGAGTGGATTTTTCCGGAGCCGCTGACACCGTGAATCCCGAGAACCTTTCCCTTCGGAATGTCAATCGAAACCTGCTTCAGAATGATTTCATACTGATAAGAAAATGTAAGTTTTTCGACGTTTGCACCGTTAAATTCAATATTTTCTCCGTTTGATACCTCTTCTACCGCCGGCTCCTCCTCTAAAAGGGAAAGCACCCTCTCTCCGGAGGCCAAGGTCTGGTTTAGGGTATTGGAAAGAGAAGAAAGTGCTACAACCGGTCCAAAGGAACTCATCATGGCAAGGGTGGAAAGAAGCATTTCAGAAAAGCTGACTGCATTTCTCTGATAAAGGAAAAGCATGGTAAAGAGCATTCCCCAGGAAAAAAGCTGAATCGCAAGATTCGTCACCGCACGCTGTGAGCCCTCAAAGGAGCTTAAGTTTCTCTGGAAAGCAGAGAGTCTTTTCGACCTTTCGTCCATTTCCATAGCTTGTTTTTCTCCCACATGGTATTGCTGGATTTCATCCAGACCGTAGAGACTATCCAAAACAAAGTTATTTAGCTCACCCATCTCGCTTCTAAGCGCCATTCCGGCTTCTGCGCTGCGCTTTCCGTTCCAAATGGGAAGTAGCACGCCGACAGTAAGATAGGCAAAAAAAGCAATTCCCCCCAGCCAGGATATGTTGCTTTCCGATAAAAATCAGCATAATCAGCGAAGTTAAAAAGGCAATTGCAATCGGGGAAACGGTATGCGCAAAAAAGACCTCTAAGAGTTCGATGTCCGAAGTAATGACGGAGATGAGATTCCCCTTTTCCTTTCCCTCCAACTTTGCCGGGCAGAGTTTTCTTAATATGGCAAATACCTTGTGACGGATAATCGCTAAGATTCGAAAGGCAATGTAGTGGTTACAATACTGTTCGCCGTAGTGCAAGCTTCCACGTGCTACGGCAAAGAGGAAAATCACGGTAAAGAGCTTCTGCCATGAGCCTGTAACAAAAGAGATGACGCCCCCCGGCATAAATAAACCGTCTCCGGAAAGCCCATGCAAAGCAGGAAGCTCCAAAATCCCCTTTAGGATTCCGTATCCCCCGAGAATGGTCAGGAAGATTGCACATAAAAATCCCAAAACACCTAAGATAATACCGGTCAGCATTACTCCCGTAAGAGGCTTTACAAGAACGATAAGTTTCCGCATAATGGCCAAATCCGACCTTCTTTTATTCATGCTTTTCCCCTCCTTCCTCTACCGTATCTTCCCTTTCTCCTGTTTTATCCTGCAAGTCTTCCATAATCCCTTGTTCTTCAAACCAGTATCTTTTTGTTTTTCTGTAGAACTTTCTTTACGTGTTTCGGAAAAAGATTTTCCAGCTCCTTTTGTTCCTTAAACAAACGGCTGTAGCTGCCTCCCTTTTTAAGGAGCTCCTCATGCTTTCCGGCTTCCGCCACTCTACCGTTTTTCCAACATGAAAAATACAATCACTCCCTACAACATTAGCCAGCCTATGGGAAATCAAGAGAATCGTTCTGCTCTTTGCAAGCTCATGAATGACCTCCATAATCCTTTCTTCACTTTCCGCATCAATATTCGATGTCGCTTCATCAAAAATATAGACCGGAGTATCGTGGAGAAGTGCTCTTGCAAGAGAAAGTCTCTGTTTCTGCCCTCCGGAAATATTGGTACCATTCGAAAGGAGCGGCATAGCAAGTCCGCCCTGTGCTTCTATAAAGGAGAGGAGGTTTACCTTTTTTTAAGGCTTCCTTCATCTCCTCCTCTGTTGCACCAGGATTTCCAAGAAGAAGATTATCCCGCACAGTCCCCTTTAAAGATCCAACTGTCATGCTCGATCATCGTCATTTTATCGAGGACAGACCGAGACGAAAAATTCCGTAAGCTCTCTGCCGTTTAACTTTACGGAGCCTTTGTAGCCCTTATTTTTCCCCCATAAGAATCCCGGCTATAGTGGATTTTCCGGATCCGGAAAGACCCACGAGGGACACAAAGGAATAGGCAGGAATTTCCAATTCGACATCACGAAGGATTTCCCAAACTCTCCTCATAGGAAAAGCAAAGTTTCTCCATAGAAATCCGTATTTCTTTTTTTCTTCCAGTACAGCTTTCCCGTCTTCCGCTTCCGGAAGATCCAGGAAAAGCAAAGATTCGGTCACTTGCCTTCATGCCGTTCATGCCGATATGAAAGAAGCTTCCGAGCAGTCGCATGGGGAGAAAGAATTCCGCCGCAAGGAGGGTAATCATTAAAAACATCGGAAAGAGAAATTGCCCCTTTGGAAAAATTGACCAAGTGCCGAGATGATCCCGACCGCCGCCCCGCCGTAAGCGATAATATCCATCACCGAAGTACTGTTTAACTGCATGGAAAGCACCTTCATCGTGATTTTTCCGGAAAAAGCTCCGCTTCCCTGTCCATGTCCTCCGCTGCAGCCTGATCCGCCTGATAAATCTTTAAGGTGGTCATGCCCTGCAGCTTTTTCCAAAAAAAGCTGTCGCCAAGTCCATAATAGATTGCAAAAATAGTTACTGAGTAATTTTTGGCTACAATCATAACAAGCATAATGACAATAGGAATAAGAGGCACAGCAAGTAGGGAGGAGCAGTGCCGTTTGAACGCTGATGCGCGAGAGGATAAAGAAGAGGGTAATCGGAGCCAAAAGGGGAGTAGAAGAACTGACTTAAGTACCTTCCGAAATAGGTTTCCAGCTGTTCCACGCCTTCTCCTGCCATTTGCACGATTTCCGCGCTGTTTACGCTTTCTCGATAAGCCGGTCCGAGGGCAAGCATTTTCCCATAAATCTTATTGCGAAGGATTCGTTTCACATCCGCACTGGCATGAAAGCTCGCCTTTGTATACAGGCGGTCGCAGAGAAAGCGAAAGCCCAGTCCGAGCAGAACAATCCTCATAGTCAGGGGCTATTCCTCCGTACTTAATTTCTTCTGCCAAGCATTCTCTAAGAGATGAGCAATATTGTACACAATCACGACCTGTGCAAGGAGTGAAATCCATTGCCATACTATCTGCTGTACGATATACTTTCCGGCTCCCTCTAAGAGCCGAATCAAACGCATTTTAATCATTAATTCTCCCTTTTCTTTTATCTATTTACACTTTCCTTTTCCATCATTTCAGTTTTATCCCCTAAGCATCCGGCTTTTTTCCCGCTTTCTTATTTTTCATTCCCTCTACCGCATGAGAAATCGATAAGAGCGGATGATGGAGCAGCATACTCGGTCCGCTTATCCGCATGACCGTCCGAATCTTCTCCCGCATTTCCGGCGAGTAGCAGTGTACCGGGCAATAACTGCAGAAACTCTTTTTCCATAAAAAGGACAACGGGCAATCCTCGATATGGCATAGTCCGAAAGCGCCTTACATTCTTCGCAAAGTGCCCCGGATCCACCGTGCTTCTTCTTGCAGTATAGAGAAATCATCTCCGAGATCAAACGGATTTCACCCTGTCTCTTCTTTTCAATCTGCTCTGAATTCATAAAGCGCATTCCCTTTCTTTGCCAATAGGGTAAAGATTTTGTCAGTTGCTAAAGGAATAAAAAGAGAGTAATCATTAACACTTTGATACAATGGTTTCGACTAAAAAACTATGCAAAGGAGATTACTCTAATGGATATTGTAGCACTATTGGAGGTTTTGGCAAAAGGCTTACTTGACGCAGAGAACAAATATAGTGGCTTTTCTCTTGTAATTTATGATTTTCGAAATACAATGAAAAGTAAAGGATTTGTCTTGTGCTTTACTTTAAGATTAGGAGGAAGAGGATGGCAGAGCTACAGTATAATTTGATTGATGATTGGGAAAAGAAAGAGGTGGATCTTCCTGCATTGGAAGAAGCTTTAGAGCAGGGAAGCTCTGATCGTTATAGTGGAAAGGTATTTCATGATATTGCCGCAAAGTGGAAGAAATACAAGAAAAGGGGCATTTCGAATCTTTACCTTTTAAAGGAAGCTGAAGATGAAGGTCTGGCTTGTGCGTACTATGCTTATTCGATTACAAATGGTGTGATAGAGGAGGCACAGCTGGAAAATTTGCGTGCGCTTTGCGCAGAGAAGCTCTCTACTGGAGAAATGCGTGCCAGTGCATCCTTCTGTAAGGCATCTGAATGGTGGGATACCAATCCTACTTATCTTACGAAGCTGGTGGAAAAGGGAGAGGCAGATAGGCTGTATGAATACCTGAGTGCACAGCTGTTCCCCCAAGGGATAGTTCTCACCTCTCTAAGTGCGAAAATGAATGCTAAAGAAGAGCTTGCCTGCTCGGCAATCGCTTGGGGCTTAAAGGAAGGCGGATTTTTCAAAAAAGGTGCTTACATGAGTAGAGCAATCGACAATCGCTATCTTTAAAGAAGCGTAGCTGTTCTGACAATTCCTAGGCCGTTAAAACGGCAAAGCCAAAATCCCCTGTTGAAACAGCATATACAGGACGGTGCCGGAGAAGATGGAGAGGAGCATATTCCGCTTCCAGCAATGCATCAGGATGGTTAGCCCAAGAGAAAGAAACTCCGGTAGTCCATGGTTTCCGCTAAATAACTGAACATTACGAAGACAATACACCAAAAGCAGAGCAAAGCTTGCGGGAGGCAGAGCCTTTCCCAGATATTGCACTGTTTTAGGTGTATTTTTTTGAAATAAGACAAAGGGCAAAAAGCGGGTCAGCATGGTACCCAGAATACAAAGCGCTATGATAATGATGCGCTGCCATACAGTCATAAGTTTGCCTTTCTAGAAACTTCGTTTACTACATTAGCTTTCCTTCGCTACCTCAAATTGCTTTTCCAGCTTAGGCTTTGCCAGGAGGAAAATGCCTAAGATTCCCAGCATAGCAGGTAGGATGAAATGCTCTGCTTTAAAAATAACTAAGGACAGGATGGATACGCCCAGTCCCAGCAGAGAAGAAAAATGATTTTTCTCCTTTAAAAATTGATCGAAGAAAATTACTGCAAAGAGAGCGGTCATGACAAAATCAATCCCCTCTGTGGAAAAAGGCAGGACATTTCCAAGAAGCGTACCAAGACAGGAGCCTAGCACCCAGTAGATTTGATTTAAGAGTGTCACAAAAAACATAAACCAGCCGGGATCCACCCCTTCCGGTATTTTGGTGCTGTAATTAATACTGAAGCTTTCGTCGCACATGCCGAAGATTAGATAAAAACGCTTCCATCCTTTTTTGGGGAATTTATCCAGCATGGCAATGCCGTAGAACAGATGGCGAAGCTGAATCATAATAGCCAGAAAAAGCGTTTCCAAAGGAGCAAAAGGCCCCAGCAGAAATCCTACAGCCAAGAGCTCTAAGGAACCTCCGTAGATTAAAGAGGCCATAAAGAAGGTGTAGACCACGGAAAGGCCGGCGCTGTGCATATAGATGCCATAGGCAAAGCCCAGAAATAAAAAGCCGGTTAAGATGGGAACGGTATGAGGGAAGGCGGCCTTTAGCGCCTTTTTTTGCTGTTCATGAAGCATAAAACAAAATCTCCTTCTATAGAATTCTTTAGCTGTAGAGCCTTCCGGATTAAAGTAAAAACCGGCTGGACTAAATAGGATAAGGAGTCTCAACTAAAGAAAAACAGCAATAGTCTATAAATTATGAATTTCAAGGGAAAGGCGGAAAAAAATTATCATGAAGCATATCCTGCATGGCAGAATAGTCTTTTTCGAGAGAAGAAAACTGATAGCTTGAAGGAAATAGTCTGTATAGGAGTAGATAAAAGTTCAGCCTATCTGTCCCCTTACCCTTGAATATGTTCCTGTTAATATTGTAAACTTAGGTGGTCGTTTTTAATAAAATCAATACAAAAAGGTAAAGAGGATCAACTATGACTGTCACTAAAATAGAGTGCCCCAATTGCCATGGCCAGCTTGATATACCTGATGGATTAAAAGAAGGCTTTGTCACCTGTAAGTTTTGTAATACCAAGGTATACATCGAGCCGTATAAGCCGAACATTACTCAGAATTTTAATATAAAGGAAGTGAATTACAATAAGTCCGGTGCCACCGTACGTAATAACTCTAAGTTGCTTAATGTAATTGCGGTTGTCGTCATTCTCGGCATTCTTTCCACTGCTTTTCTGTTTGTAAGTATCCTTCCTCTTCTTCGTTATCGTTCTCCCGGAATTGTCAGCAATAAGGAAAGCTACCGAACGACTCCGAAAGCGGATGTGATGAAAAGCTTTTCCGAAAAGGCCTTTTCCAAGCCGTTGTCAAAAATTACGGCGAAGGACTATACTTCTTTACAGTACCTTGCTATCATCAAGAAGAAGGATCTTTCTGACGGTGTGGATAAATGGTTTTTCTCTTACTCCACTTCGGTGGACGATTCCGGAAAAGCCGGTCGAGGAACATACCGTCTATCTTTCCGGAGCGGATTATCTTGACGAAGAGGATATACAGCCTTTCACCGGTTTAATTTCTCTTTCCCTCGGTTCCGGTTTTCGCTATTCCTATGATGATGACAATGCCAATGATCTTCGTTGTCTTTCCAATCTGCAATTTTTCTACAGAATACGCTACTTTTAGCGAAATGGAAAGAACACTTCTGAATCCAAAGAAAATCATCGGTCTTTCCGGCGTTACGTTCCGCGATGAGCCGTCCTACAGTTATGATTATTCGAAAACGAAAGATATTGCAGATATTTACAAGTCTTTCTCTTCTTTAAGAGAACTCTCCGTATCGGTAGACTCGGATTTTGAGCCGGGAATCAGTGTACTCAGCTATTTTCCGAATCTGGAACACTTAGCTTTAAGAATAGAAAGTGGTAGAGATGAGCCTTTGGACCTTTCTCCACTCTCCTCTTTAAGCAATTGTAAGAGCTTATTTATAAACGGACCCTATTCGCAGTCTGTAGGAAATCTTAGTGTTCTATCCGGTATGCCTCAGATTGAGAATTTGGGAATTTCCAACATTCCGAATTTTAAAGATCTACAGTTCGCGCAAAATATGCCGAAGCTGAAGTCGCTCCATCTCGTCAGTCTTCCGATTCTTTCATTGGACGGGCTGAGAAATATAAGTTCTTTAAACAGCCTTTACCTGGACTGTAGTAATCTGAAAAATGCCGATGCTCTGTCGAGCCTTACTTCTTTACAGACTTTGGGCTTTGCTTACCATAATTATGAGATTCCGGATTTACACGGCTTATCCGCTTTGGAAAATGCAGAGGTTTATTGCAATGACTTGGATAAAATCGCGGGTATGCCATCTCTTAAGAGTTTGACTATCCATAATAGTGCACAGGAATATGAGGGAGACTTCCTACGCGGTATGAATAGCCTAAGTGATTTAGTGATTGTCGGAAACGGCATTATAGGAGAGGTACTGCCTTCTTTAGGGCCGGCTTTACGGGAGCTTCCTTCCCTACAAAAAGTTACTTTCCGCGGAACTCCCATGGACAGTTACCAAGACTACAGCAGTTCTCTTTCCAATCTCGGCGTAAAGGAAATGTATTTTCTGCTCGAAGATGATAGTATTACGGCGGATAAGCCACTTCTTCCCCTTTATCTGAGCAAACTGGAGGACGATTATACGGTTCAGGTCTTAAATCTTTCTCTTGCGAGAATCCAAAATTTGGATAATGAAACAAGGAACTTCTATCCCAACGCAAAGGCCTATCTCTCCCATTTTAAGGCTCTGAAAGGCTGTACATTTCCGGAAATACACTGGAGAACTTGGATTGTATAGAGGGGCTTACAACTCTTGAGGAGTTGGATATTTCGGAAAATTACATCTCTGATATCTCCGCCCTCCGGAATTTTCCGAACTTAAAGAAAGTAAAACTCTCCGGAAATCCTGTAGTGAATACGGAGATTTTACCGGACAGTATAGAAATTGTTCCAAGCTTAGACTAAATAGCGGACTGAAATGACTAAGTTGAAGTACTGTATATTGGTGCATTTCATAAATTGTGATATTATCTTAGGAAATTTACCAATTTGACATTTCTAAAAATATTTGTTATACTTCCAGTAAATAAAAAGGGTGTCCCGCTACCGTTAAAGGTGGAGCATTAAAGAAGGTGTCTCACTACCTATATCCCAAAGGTGAAGCATTAAAGCGAACAGAGAGGATAAAAACCTCTCTGTTTTTTAGGAGAAGACAATGGTAGAAGCGATTAAATATGGATTTTTACGCTATAAATCCTGATTATCTTGAATATCTCAATCAAATAGATTCAGAAGTTTATTACAACCCATCATATAGGAACAGTATTAAACCATTTGTTGGAATTATTGTTGGAATAGAAAACTATAATTATTTTATTCCAATATCTTCTGCAAAGGAAAAAGCACAAAAAGATGGAAGAATGTTTCTGATGAGCATTTTTTTTGATTTATGAAGTAATTGATAATAACATTACTATAAATGAAGATATATACAAAGATTACTCTGATGAAGAAAAAAATGCACATATTGTCTATATTGGATATTAAGAAAATGATACCTGTACCAAAGGGTTGTTATGAAAGAATTGAGTTTGATAAGCTTGATGACATCAGATACAAAGACTTATTTGAAAAAGAATATGCTTTTTGCCTTAAGATAAAAACAAAGGTTATGAAAAAGGTAGAAAAAAATTATATCAGAAGCAAAAAGGAAACAGGAACTATCAGAAGAGCAAATTGTAATTTTTTTCAGAGTTAGAAAAAAAGCAATGCTGGACTGGAAGTAAAATATAAATTACTTATGCATAATCAAGTAAGTGGAATAATATTTTTGCTTCTCTTTTTTGCGATGAAAGGGGAGGCAAATGACAGATGAAGAGTTTTTTTGGACTACTATAGGAAATCCGAGCAAAAAGTAAGCGGCTAAACCATCATTTTCAAATCATCGCTTTCAAATCATAACTTTCCCTAAAATTTATTGCACAGAACTTCTTTTCAGAGTATTCTTGAGCGGTATTGAATTTAAGGGGAGAGAAGATGTTTTCTATACTGTTGCTCATGATTTATCTGGCATTTGTCAGTCTGGGACTGCCGGATGCTTTGCTGGGCTCGGCCTGGCCGATCATGTATCAGGGAATTTGCTGTTCCCGTATCCTATTCAGGGAACAGTTTTTTTATGATTATTTGCGGAGGAACGATTCTCTCCAGTTTAAACAGTGAAAAATTGAATCGCCGCTTTGGAACCGGGAAAATTACGGCAATTTCGGTGCTTTTAACCGCTATTGCCTTATTCGGTTTTTCCATTAGCCACAGCTTCCTTATGCTCTGCCTCTTTGCCATTCCTTACGGTTTGGGAGCGGGTTCTGTGGATGCGGCCTTAAATCACTATGTGGCTTTGCATTATTCCAGCAGACACATGAGCTGGCTGCATTGTATGTGGGGCTTGGGGAGCCTCCGTAGGTCCTTATATCATGGGATTTGTTTTACAAAGAGGGGAGCCTTGGAATAGGGGCTATCTGATTGTTTCCATAATTCAGTTTATTCTGGCTATCATTCTTTTTTGCAGCCTCTCCTTATGGAAGAAAAATCCGGAGGAGCTTAAGGAAAATAGCTCAAATGCTCCCGGTGCATTGGAGGGAAAGGCTAACTCCGATGGGGCTGAAGCCCCCAAACAAAGAGCGCTTAGCCTGAAAGAGGTCTTTGCTATCCCCGGAGCCAAGGAAAGCTTGGCCAGCTTCTACAGCTACTGTGCCCTGGAGCAGACCGTGGGCTTATGGGCAGGATCTTTCATGGTTCTTGCCCTTGGCATGGAGGAGAAATTAGCCGCCTCCTATGTGGCACTATTCTATTTCGGCATTACCTTCGGCCGTTTTCTTTCCGGCTTTTTCACGATGAAATGGAAGGATGAGCAAATGGTGCTGGGAGGAAGCGCCATCGTCTTCTTCGGCATTTTCCTGCTTTTTACTCCCTGGAGTAAGGCACTGGTAATGCCGGCCTTAATCCTCATCGGACTGGGCTGTGCGCCGGTCTATCCTTCCGTAATTCATTCCACCCCCTATAATTTCGGTGTGGAGCATTCCTCTGCCCTGATTGGGGCGCAAATGGCGGCCGCCTATGTGGGAACCTTGATTATGCCTCCCCTCTTTGGGGTTCTGGGACGAAGCTTCAGCATGAAGCTCTTCCCCTATTACTCCATGTTCCTTCTGCTTTTTATGGTATTTACCTATAGAAGAATGCTGCAAGTCACCAAGAAGGCAAGGCGGGAGAAGCGATAAGGGGCTTTTTCTATAGCAGTCAGCCAAAGAACGAATACGAGAGATATTTACTTTTGCAACAAATTGTTGCGCCGAGGGAACGGCGACAGTGAACCGGTACATGAAAACAAGGCTATACGATAAGCAAGACAGTGCATTATAGAAAGTCAGTATAACAGAAAGTCAATACCCTAAAGAAAGGATGGAAATCCTATGCAAAAAGTGCATGAAGAACTGGAACGTATTTTGCCCAAGGCCATCGCCTTGGCGGAAGACATTTTCAAAAACCCGGAGCTGGGCTATAAGGAATTTCGGAGCCGTGAAAAGGTGGAAGAGGCCTTAAGGGATGCGGAGATTCCCTTTACCGAGGTGGCTTATACGGGACTGATGGCAACTTTGGATTCCGGAAAGGAAGGCCCCTGTATCGGCTTGATTGCAGAGTTTGATGCGGTGCCGGTGTTGGGGCATCCCTATGCATCAAGCGATCAAAAATGCCGCCCATGCCTGTGGACACTATGCCCAGACCGGAGTGATGCTTGCCGTATTTTTTTAGCCCTGAAGGAAGCCGGCGTGATGGAAAGGCTTACGGGAAAGGTGAAGCTCTTCTTCACTCCTGCGGAAGAATTCTGCGACATGGATTATCGAAGAAATCTCATCAGAGAGGGAAGGTTTCCCATTCCTCCGGCAAGCAGGAAATGATTTCGCTGGGGCTTTTCGATGAGTGTGCGGTGCTTCTGTCCTGCCACAGTATGGGGCTCATCGACACGGATTATCAGGCCGAGGTGGGGGGCTTCCTTAAACGGTTTCTGCCAAAAGAAGGTCACCTTCCTGGGCACAGAGGCCCATGCCGGGGCGAATCCTCATTTGGGGGTAAATGCTCTTCACGCCATGACTTTAGCGATTTCCGCCATCAATGCCCTTCGGGAAAGCTTTCCGGAGGAGGATTGCATCCGGGTGCATTACATCGTGACCGAGGGGGACAGACGGTGAATTCCGTTCCTGCCAGAACCAAGATGGAAATGTATATTCGAGGAAAGACCGTGGAGGCCATCCGCAGTACGGAGAGAAAGGTGGATCGGGCTTTACGGGGAGCGGCCCTGGCCATAAACTGCGACCTGAAATCCAAAATACCCCGGGCTATTTTTCCCCTGGAGCAGGATCCGGCACTTACGGAGCTGGTACGGAGCCAGATTCTTCGCTATATGCCGGAAAGTCGGATTGCGGCGGGAACCCACGGCACAGCCTCCGGAGATATGGGAGACCTGTCCATGCTCTTTCCCACGGTGGAAATCGGCATTTCCGGCTTCAAGGGACGGATTCACGGCCGGGACTTCAGCACGGAAAATGAAAGGGAGGCCTATCAGATTCCCGCCCACTATTTTGTGGATGCGGTCATGCGACTTTTGGAAAATGAGGGGTCAGAAGCCAAAAGAATCCAAGAGAGCTTTGTACCCAAATTCAAGAAGGAGAACTATCTGGCAGAGCTGGATAGACTTCATACAAGTTTATTTTACGAAAGGGAGAAGGAATAATGAGAAAAAAGAACTGGATTTTAGGACTGAGTGCAGTAGGTATGATGGCTGTTTTGGCAGCTTGCGGAGGCAATGCAAATGCTAAAGCCACCACATCCGCTACAGAGGCCGCGAAGGAGGGAACTACCCCGGCAGCTAAGGAGGAGAAGGCGGAAGGCAATAAGGAAAGTAACGGCAAGAAGCTGAAGGTCACCCTTTTGGTTACCGGTTCCTTCGGAGACAAGGCCTTTAACGATTCTGCGCAGGCAGGAATGAAGAAGATTCAGGAGCAGCTTTCCGACAAGGCGGAAGTGACCATGGTGGAAATGGGGAACGACAAGACCAAGTTTGAAGGGGCTATGCAGGATGCTTCCGAGTCCGATGCGGATTTGATTATCACCGGACTTTGGGACATGAAGGAAATCACCGAGAAGATTGCTCAGGAATATCCGGAGAAGAAGTACATCCTTTTCGATACTGCCGTAGATTATACTTTGGGAGACCTTTCCAATGTATATTCCATGAGCTATAAGCAAAATGAGGGTGCCTTCCTGGCCGGTGTTTTGGCAGCAGGGGTAACCAAGTCTTCCATGCCTTATGCAAATGAAGACAATATCATCGGTTTCGTAGGGGCAAAGGATACCGCTGCGGTCATCAATGACTCTGCAGTAGGATACATTCAGGGCGCAAAGTTTATGGATCCTGAGGTAAAGGTATTGGTTTCCTATGTAGGCTCCTATGTGGATTCCGCTACAGCAAAGGATCTGGCATTAACCCAGTATGCCAACAATGCGGACACCGTTTTCGTGGCAGCAGGTCCTGCCAGCGTAGGGGTTATCGAGGCTGCGGCGGAAAGCAAGAAGTATGTTATCGGGGTAGACTCCGACCAGGCGGAAGCTTATGCCGGAAAGCCTGAGCAGGAATACATCATTTCCTCCGCCATCAAAAATGTGGGAGAGAGCCTGTATCTTTCCGTGGAAAAGGCGGCAGAGGACAAGCTTCCCTTCGGTGAGGCGGAGGTGCTGGGCCTTAAGGACGGCGTAGTCGGTATTGCGGAAAATGACATTTACAAGAAGGAAGTACCGGAAGACGTACAGAAGAAGGTAGAGGACGCAAAGCAGGATATCCTTGGCGGCAAGGTGACTGTAGACACTGCTTACGGTATGGAAGAAAGCAAGTTAAAGAGCATTATCAGCGGCGAATAAATTAACAGGAGGAACTGTGGAAGTCATAGCAGGAAGAGGACTTTACCAGATCTATCCCGGTGGCGTTTTGGCCAATGAAGACGTGAATCTCTCCGTGGAAAAAGGAGAGATTCATGCTTTAGTAGGGGAAAATGGAGCAGGCAAGTCCACATTGATGAAGATGCTCTATGGAGAAATCGCCCCCACCAAGGGGAAAATACTGGTAAAGGGAGAGGAAGTGGAGTTTCATTCCTCCAAAGAAGCCATGGAAAAAGGTATCGGCATGGTACACCAGCATTTTATGCAGATTCCTTCCATGACGGTGGCGGAGAATCTGGTGCTGGGAACCGGCAAGTCTTTATTTGTTGACCGTAAAAAAGCGGTGGAGGAATGTAAGGCACTTTCCGAAAAATACGGTCTGCAAGTGGAGGCGGAAAAAAAGGTTTCCGACATTTCCATTGCCATGCGACAGAAGCTGGAAATTCTAAAGGCGCTTTACAGAGGAGCGGAAATCTTTATTCTGGACGAGCCCACAGCGGTGCTGACGCCCCAGGAAACCGAGGAGCTTTTTGTGCAGCTTCGCAGTCTACGGGAAAAGGGGCATACCATCCTCTTTATTTCCCATAAATTGCAGGAAGTAAAGGCTCTTTGCGACAGAATGACCATTCTTCGGGACGGAAAGACCATGGGAACCTATGGGGTGGAAAAGCCTGTCGGAGGCGGACATTTCCGAAACTGATGGTGGGAAGAGAAATTCATCTGGATATCGAGAAAGAGTCCTATTCTCCGGGAAAAAAAGGTCTTTTTCCGGGAAAAAAACATTTTCCTGCAGGGAGAGGGGGAAAGGCGATTTTACAAAATCTGTCCTTCTCTCTTTCCGAGGGAGAAATTCTGGGGATTGCCGGTATTGACGGAAATGGACAAAATGAGCTTTGTCAGGTCTTGGTGGGGACGCTTCCGGCAAATGGAGCAATGCTTCAGCTCTTTTCCCAGGACTTTTCCGCATTTTCCGTACAGAAGCGACAGGACCTGGGAATTTCCTATGTGTCGGAGGATCGCTTCCTTTACGGCTCTGCGCCCAAGCTTAGCTTGGAGGAAAATGCCATTTCCCGAAGCTATAGGGAGAAGGCGCTTTTTTCCTTCGGACTTCTAAACAGCGGAAAGATTCAGGCCTTTACCAAGAAGGTGCTTTCGGCCTTTTCCGTAAAATACAAAAATACCAAGCAGGATGTGAAATCCCTTTCCGGCGGAAATGCCCAGAAGCTGATTTTCGGACGGGAATATGAGGCCAATCCCTATTTGTTCATCCTAAATCAGCCCACAAGAGGAATTGATGTGGGGGCCATTGCCTTTATCCGAAAGAAAATTTTGGATATGCGGAAGAATAAGAAGGCGGTGCTACTCATTTCCGCGGATCTTACGGAGCTTCTGTCCCTAAGTGACCATATCCTTGTGATGCATGAGGGGCGCTTTGTGGGCTATCTGGACAATGACGGCAGTCTGACGGAGGAGGAGCTGGGCTTATATATGCTGGGAGTTAAGGAAGACAGTCAGGAGAGAATAGGAGAGGCTTATGAGCAGTAAACAACAATTTCAGCTTTTTCGTTTTATCCTGGCACTGGGGATTTCCCTTGGCATTTCCATGCTGATTATCTTTTTTTGGTCAGTAAGGAGCCTTGGACAGCCATTTCTTATCTGCTCTTAGGCCCCTTTGGCAGTATGCGGCACTTTCTTTCCATCTTTGCCCAGGCCACCCCGCTGATTTTTACCGGGCTTGCCCTAAGCCTTTGTTTTAAATCGGGAAACTTTTCCATGATTACGGATGCCTGCCTCTATATTTCGGCAGTGCTTACCGCGGCCTTGGCCATCCGCCTGAGCCTGCCCTTCCCCTGCATCCCTTGGTGATTTTTGCTTTTGGCGGCAGTGATGGGAGGCATGATTGGAAGCCTGCCTGCATTGGCGAAGCTGTATTTTAAGGCCAATGAACTGGTTACTTCCTTGATGCTAAACTATGTCTTTTTCTATCTGGGACTCTTTACCATCAGTAAATACTTTGCGGATCGGGAGGCGGGAACCTTTGCTTCCTTAAAGTATGCCAAAACTGCGGTACTGCCGATTTTGGTGAAGGGCAGTAAGCTGCACCTGGGCTTTTTCCTGGCCCTGCTTTTGGCGGTACTTTTCAGCATTTTGCTGTACAAAACCCGCTTCGGCTATGAGCTTCGGCTTTCCGGAAGCAATCCTTCCTTTGCGAAAATGGTGGGCATTTCCTCATCAAAGGTGATCCTCCTGACCCAGGTTTTGGCGGGAATGGTGGCCGGCCTGGGAGGGGCGGTGGAGCAAATGGGCATGTACCAGCGTTTTAACTGGCAGGAATCCCCCTCCTATGCCTGGGACGGAGTGATTATTGCCATTCTTTCCCGAAACAATCCGGCGCTGGTGCCCTTTTCCGCCCTTTTCCTGGCCTATATCCGGGTGGGAGCGGACATCATGTCCAGAAAGTCCGATGTGCAAAACGAACTGGTAGCCCTGATTCAGGCCTTACTGATTCTCTTCGTTACCGCGGAAGCCTTCCTCTCCGGCTGGGAGCACAGAAGAGAAGTGAAGGAATCCTTGGCGGCAACGGACACCGCCCTGCCGGTGACAGAGCATAGGGCCGGCGACCGCAAGCGCCGAGCCTGTAGCGATAAAAGCAGATTTAGTAGAAGCAAGCGAGCCGGCAGCAACAAAAGCTGAATTAGCAGAAGCAACCGGGTCGGTAGCGGCAACAGCTGATTTGCTAGAAGCAAGCGGGGCGACAGCAGAGAAAAGTGATTCAGTGGATGCGGTTAAGACGCTGTCGGAACCGGGAAAGGAGGAGGCGTAATGGGAGAACTGCTATCCATTTTGGGAAAGGAAGACTATTACTTTGCCATGCTTCGTACCGCAACACCGGTACTCCTCACCACACTGGGAGCCATGACCGCCTCCAGGGCAGGAGTCAGCAACATTGCCTTAGAGGGACCATGCTTTTTGCCGCCTTCTTGGGGTGATTGTCAGTGCCTTTAGCCAAAGCGCCCTTTTTGGGCTTTTTTTGGCGGCGGTAGGGATTGGGCTTTTGATTTCCCTGCTTTTGTCCTATTTTATTGTGGAGCTGCATTCCAATGGAATCCTTTCCGGTATCGCCTTAAATACCTTGGCTTCCGGAGGAACCATCTTTCTTTTGTTTTTGATTACCGGGGAAAAGGGCGCTTCCACTTCATTGCACAGCTTAAAACTTCCTGCTTTAAATATCCCTTTGATAGAGAACATTCCCTTTGTGGGAAAGATTCTTTCCGGACAACATATATTGACCTACCTGAGCCTGCTTTTTGGTTTTTGCAATTGCTACCCTCTTTAAGAAGAGTCGTCTGGGAATGGAAATCATCGCTGTGGGAGAGAATCCCGAGGCGGCGGAATCCCTGGGGATTTCCGTAAAAAGAGTGAAGCGGACAGCACTTCTCATCAGCGGAGCCTTAACCGGTATGGCAGGAGCCTTCCTTTCCATGGGCTATGTGGGATTGTTTTCCGCAGGAATGACTGCGGGACGAGGCTATATTGCTTTGGCCACCCAGGCCATTGCCGGAGGAAATGCCTATCTGGCCTTCCTCGCTTCTCTGCTTTTTCGGTTTCTGCCAAAGCATGGCCAACTACCTGCAAAACACCGGCGTACCACTACAGTTTATTCAGTTAATCCCTTACCTTAGTATCGTTGTAGCCTATTGTGCTTATTGCAGGGCAAAGTTGAAACGATAAACTAAAATAGAATGGGATTCATTTGATAAGGAACCTTATGAAGATAAGCAAACCCGGTCAGTAGGGACACTTGAAAGGGGAGCTGTAAAAAACAAAATAAGAAAGAATTTTCAGCAGTATGAGTCTGTAATAGGGGGTAATCTGAGCCCATCGAAACTTACCGAAATTCGGCGAAGTGAAGGACTGTAGAAATCAATCTAGTGAAGCGACAGAAGCAGTATAGGTATGAAAGAGAGCAATCTGAGCCCGCATGTATTTACCTAAAACCCGCGAAGTGAAGGACTGTAGAAACCAATAAGATGAAGCGAATGATGCAGTATGGGTCTGTAAGTGGGGCAATCTGAGCTCTCAGGTATTTACGCAAACTGGCGAAGGGGAGGACTGTAGAAATCAATAAATGAAGCGACTGATGAAGTGTGGGTCTATAATAGGGGGCAATCTGAGCCCGTCAGTACTTACTGAAAGCAAGCAAAGCGAAGCTTGAAGTTAGTACTGCTACGAAGGCGAAGTTAGCGGGAGCGTGCCCCAATTATAGACCCACACTGCATCGGAGCGAGCTTCATCAATGAATACAGTCCTTCCCTTCGCAGGGCAAGGTCGGCAGGAGCGTGCTCGATTTCATACCTATACTGCTTTGGAGCTTATCACCTGAATGCTTACAGTCCTTCCTTCGCAGGGCGAGGTTAGCGGGAGCGTGCTCGATTTCATACCTATACTGCTTCGGAGCGAGCCTTAAAAACCAAAAGAGAAACTATTTTTGTATAGTTTCTCTTTTTTTCTTGGCCAAATTTTAGAAAAAACCATAGTATTTTTGTAGGATATTTACAAAAACAAGGGGAAAAAGAAGAAAAATAGGCAGGAATAAACATTAAATTCGCATACAAATACACATAAAAATAATGCTTTTTCCATTAATTAAATTATTGAATAAATTAAATTTAAATTAATATAAAAATAGAATTATATTGACAGGAAAGGCCAAACTAACTATTATTTATCTTGCAATTTCTTCTAATTTTATTATTTTAATAAAAAATTTAAAGGGTATAAATCGTGTTTTAGAAAGAAAAAATTGAATAAGGATATCTCGGGAAAAACCGGACCCTCTTTGGAAAAGGAAGGGGGTTGGGGGCGGTTTTGGCATTTTCGTAATGAGGGAAAGGAGTGTGCATGACCTACGCAGAGGAGCAAAGATTGGTTGAGGAGTTAAAATCCTTTATTTCTTCGAACTTTGTTTTAAGCCAGATTGAAGATGACGTGTTGGAGGAGAAGGTAAAGGAAGTGGTTGCCCAGAGAATCGGCAACTCTTACTGCTCCGTGGAGCAGAAGCTCTCCATCGTTCAGCAGGTTTACGGAGCCATCAGAGGCTTCGGTCTTTTGGATGCCATTTTAAAGGATGAAAGCATTACCGAGGTCATGATTAACGGGCCGGAAAACATTTTTATAGAGCAAAAGGGACATCTTTTCCAGCTGGATCGGCAGTTTGAAAGCGAGAAGAGGCTGGAGGACATTATCCAAAGAATCGTAGGATTGGCAGGACGTGAAGTAAACCAGGCCAATCCTATTTGTGATACCACCCTGCCGGACGGCTCCCGTGTCAACGTGGTGCTTCCCCCCATTGCCCTCTGCGGCCCCACCATTACCATCCGTAAGTTCTCCAAGGAGCCTATGACCATGGAGAAGCTGATTCGCTACGGCTCCCTCACCAAGGAAATTGCAGAGAAGCTTCAGCTTTTGGTAAAGGCTCGTTACAACATCTTCGTCTGCGGCGGTACGGGTTCCGGAAAGACCACCTTCCTGAATGCTCTGTCCAACTATATTCCAAGGGACGAGCGTGTTATCACCGTAGAGGATACCGCAGAGTTACAGATTGAAAATGTAGACAACCTGGTGCGTTTGGAAACCAGAAATGCCAACTCCGCCGGTGTGGGAGAGATTTCCATGACGGATTTGATTAAGTCCTCCCTTCGAATGAGACCGGACCGTATCGTTGTGGGAGAGGTTCGTGGTCGAGAGGCTTTAGATATGCTGCAAGCCATGAACACCGGACATGACGGCTCCCTTTCCACAGGACACGCCAACTCCACCAGAGATATGTTAAGCCGTTTGGAAACCATGGTGCTGCAGGGTGCGGCAAATGTGCCTCTGGAAGCCATCAAGCAGCAGATCGGTTCCGCGGTGGACATCATCATTCACCTGTCCCGTCTTAGAGACCGTTCCCGAAAGACCATGGAGATTACGGAGGTTTTAGGCTTCCATAACGGAGAAATTCTTCTGAATCCCCTCTATGTTTTTGAGGAGGACGAGCAGAGTACCGTTACCAAGGTACACGGGGTTTTGAAGCGGACGGAAAATAAGATGCAGAAGGATTTTAAGCTTCGTCTGGCAGGAATCAACACAGTGATTTAAGCGCTTTGGAGGGACAAATGTTTTTTCGGAAAAAGAAGGAAAAGGAACCGGCAAGCTACCTTTCCCCCTTGGGAACGGAGCTGACCAATTACAACGTATATTATCTGAATTTCAGGGAAAAGCTTCAGGCCTTTGCCATAGCACTGGTCATCGGAGGTGCGGTGAGTCTGGTGTTTTACGGCAATCAGTTTGGATGCCACCGGAAGGGCGACGAAGGCCACCATGTACGGAAATATCGTCATTTTCCTGCTGGTGGGCAGTCTCTGCGGCTTCTTCTTCCTCCCCATTCGGGCAAACCAATGTAAGGAAAAACGGCTGAAGGAGCTAGCCAGACAGTTTAGAGGCTTTTTGGAATCCTTGGCGGTGGCGCTGGCCAGCGGAATGAACATGCACGATTCTCTGGACAGCACCTATAAGGATATGGTGATGGAATTCGGAGAGGATGAAAAAATCACCAGGGAAACTGCGGAAATGATTCTGGGCTTACGAAACAACTTAGCCATTGAGGACATGATGCTTTCTCTGGGAAAGCGCAGTGCCAACAAGGATATTGAGAACTTTGCCATCATTTTCAACGTCAGCTACCGGGCCGGCGGAAATATCAAGGAAATCGTCCGAAGAACCGCGGACATTATCGGAGAAAAAATGGAAATCAGTGAGGAAATCCAGACCGCGATTTCTTCCAATAAAATTCAGTTTACCGCCATGATGATTATTCCGGTGGTGCTTACGGGAATGCTCCGGGGCATGGGCTCCAGCTTTAACCGAAGCTTTTCCACACCCATCGGTATTGTTGCGGTGACCATTGCCATCGGCATCTTTGCGGGAGCCTATGTGATGGGACAGCGGATTATGCAGGTGGTGAAGTAAGAAGGGGAAAATGATGCGAAGCATAGCAATGATTTTAGGAACCATTCTGGCGATTTTGTTCCTGATACAGCTTTTTCGGGGACAGAAGTACGAAGAGCTGGTGGAGGGTTTGGAGGAAAAGGAATTTCCTTTAAAAGATATTTATACTGTGGGATTTAGCTGGGCAGAATTACCGCCTCTTCGCTTGAGGGGAGTGCTTTTCGAGCGACTGGAGCAAAACGCCAAGGTCTTATACGGAGAGATGTATGCGGAATACTATGCCAATGTCTATTACGCCATGGCCCTTAGCTTTTTCCACTTTATCTTATGCTTTGGCTGCCTTCTGGCAGGCTGGCAGGACAACAGGAACTTCTTCTATCTGGGAATCTTTCTGGCGATTGTGGGTCTGATTTACGGCTGTGACTCCATGCGGCAGAAGCTTGTAAAGAGAACGGAGAACTGCGAGACGGAGCTTCCGGAGGTAGTTTCCACCATGGCGATTCTGGTAAACTCCGGCATGATCCTTAGAGACGCCTGGAACATGGTGGGCGGCAGAGGAGAGGGGGATATCTACGCCCTGATGCGGGATGCCAGTGAGGATATCCGAAACGGCCATGCGGACAGTGAGGCCATTGCCAAGTTCGGAAGAGCCACCAACTCTCCGGAGATTATCAAGTTTACCAGTGCCTTAATGCAAAGTATGGGAAAGGGTGCAGGAGAGCTGCCGCTCTTTTTGGCAAGACAGTCCAGTGACCTTTGGAATGAGAAAAAGCAAAGACTCTTGCAAAAGGGAGAACAGGCTTCCGCCAAGCTCTTAATGCCCATCATGCTGATTTTCTTAGGCATTATTATCATTATTTTATCCTCCGCCTTTGCGGGAATTTCTTTGTAAAACAAGCTTATGGAAAGGAACTAAAGGAGAATGATGCAAGGACTTATTAGCGGCGCTGTTTTCAGTATATGCAGCATTGCCGTGTATTTTCTCGTAATAAAGATATTTTTAAAGGGGCAGGCAAGGTCGTCCTTCTTAAACCCCTATGCCGTGATTGGTGCTCTGGCCTTTTTTTCCTTCCTGACAGGCTACTATGTACGACAAACGGCGGTGCATACTCTGGCCTTAGCCATGATTCTTTTTTGCTTCATGGTTTTGGAATGGGCGGGGCTGGTGGATGCCTATACCATGAAGATACCAAACCTCTGCACCATAGTGCTCCTTGCGGGCAGGATTCTCTTTATGATTCCGGAGCTTCTGTTTTACAAGGGGGACTTCCCCATGATTTTACTCAACAGCTTTGTACCTGCATTTATCGCTTTGATTTTATTGTGCCTCTTATATAAGATTTCCCGCTCCGGCTTGGGCATGGGAGACATTAAGATTTTTACCGGTCTGGCCTTTTTTACAGGGATGTACGGCTTTTGCGTGAGCTTACTTTTTTCCTTCCTGCTCTGCGCCCTGTGTTCCCTTCCGGTTTTACTCTTAAAGAAAAAGAAGTTAAAGGACGCCCTTCCCTTGGGACCTTTTATCTACTTCGGTTTTGGCTTTGCAGCCATGCTATCTCTGATTTAGAAAGGAGCAGCTTGTGACACAGACACAGATGGGGGTTGCCTTTGCCCTGGTATTGATTACCGGTATGGGTTGGTATAGTAAGATTTCCGACCAGCAGAGACAGGTCAAACGATATCAGCAGGAAGTGGCGGAAGCCGCGGACTTTGAGAAGAGAGGCCTGTACCAAAAGGCGGGAGAAAATTATAAAGAGGCTCTGGGCATTAAGAAGGAAGAAGCCATCTACGAAAAGATGATGGATGCCTATGAGAAGGCCTATGAGGAAAAGGAAGACCGCTACAAGGAATATATGGAGGCGGCAGAGATGGCTCAGGCGGCCTATCCGGAAAATCCGCATTTTGCTTTGGCGATTTCCCGACTGTATATTCAGAAAAACGACTATGCCAACGCCTTTTACTTTTTGGATAAGGCGAAAAAGGCAGGCTCCAAGGATAAGACCTTCCAAAAGGAATACCGGAAAATGCTCTATTCCTTCAAAACCTTGTATGGAGACTACAACAGCTACTATCCCCTTTCCAACGGCTTCTACGGGGTGAAAAACAAGGAGGGAGCAGGCTATATTCCGGCAGACGGGGAATCCTCCAACTCCTTAAAGCAGGAATTTGTAGGGCCTATCGGAGAGAAGGGCTATCGCCTGCTACGTAAGGACGGAAAAACCATTTTGATGGATAAAAATGAAGTAACGCAGGGTGTATTTTCCAATAAAAATCCCGAAGACATCGGCTACTACGCGGAGGACAGAATTCCCATCAAGGAAGAGGGAGAATACAGCTATTACAATGCCTTGGGAGACCGGCTCTTCGGCGGATTCTCCGAAGCCAGCCGTTTCCAAAAGGGAAAGGCAGTGGTAAAAAAGGCAAAAAGGGTCTTCTTTATCGATGCGGAAGGCAAGGAAGTGGAGCTTAAGTATACGGTAAAGGACGAAAAGGGTAAGGCGAAAAAAGACGAAAACGGAAAGAAGATAGAAAAGGAACGAAAGTTCGAAGCGGTGCAGATCAATCCGGATTACAGCTTTATTGCCCAGGGTTGCATCCTGGCCAAGGAGGACGGCGCCTATCATATCTACAATGAAAACTGGGAACAGATTTCGGACTTTTCCGCTGAGGAAGTGGACGGTATCGGAAAGGACGGCATTTTCGCCTTTTCCAAGAAGGGAAAATGGGGCTTTGCCAACCTGAAGGGAGAAGTGGTACTGGAGCCTAAGTACAAGGCGGCGAAAAGCTTCTCGGAAGGTCTTGCCGGTGTGATGGAGGACGACTACTGGGGCTTTATCAACTTAAAAGGAGAAATGGTCATTACCCCCCAGTTCTTCGGCGTGGATTACTTCAACAAAAAAGGCGTATGCATAGTGGAAACCACCCCTGAGGTATATCAGTTTATCAAACGAAATATCGTGAAGAAGGAAATCTTTACGGAAGACAGCAAGGACGCCTCCAAGGAGGAGAAGGGTAAGGAAAAGGAAACAAAGCCCGAAGAAACAACGGAAGCGGAAACGGAGCCAATGACGGAAGCAGCCACTGAAGCTCCGACAGAAGGAACAGAAGCAGCATCGGAAGCTCCGGCAGAAGGCGGGGAGGCAGCACAGGAAGCGGCACCGGAAGCTCCTGCAGAAGGGGGAGAGACGGCAGCGCCAGCTCCTCCGGAAGGGGGAGAAGCACCCCCTGCAGAAGGAGGGGCTCCGGCAGCAGGATAGGAAGCAGAAGTAGCGGAGTTTACCCGACAGCTCTCAAATCATCGGATATCTGAAGAAACACGTATTAAAAAAGCTGTAGATATATAAAAAAGCTGGAAAAGAGCAAAGGAGAAGGAAATGAAATCAAATTAGCGATTTTGGAACAGGACAAGGAATACTTACAAAGAATCGTAACGGTGTTTAGCACCCGCTTTGGAGAGAAGTTTGAGCTGTATTCCTTTACCGACGAAGAACTAGCCTTGAAGACCGTTCGGGAGGTAAAGATGGATGTGCTGGTGGCGGATGCCTCCTTTGACATCAACACCGCCCTTCTTCCCAAGCAGTGCAGCTTTGCGTACTTCGTGGAGTCTGCGGAAATCGAAAGCTATAAGGATGAGGCGGCCATCTCCAAGTACCAGAAGGCGGAGCTGATTTATAAGCAGATTTTAAGCCTCTATGCGGAGCGGATTCAGGGCATTACCGGTTTGAAGATCGGAGAGGATCCCTGTAAGGTCTTTGCCTTCGGCTCGGTAGCCGGAGGAACCGGGGCTTCCACCATGGCGGCAGCTTGTGCCTACCATTTTGCCCAGGCGGGACACCGGGTTTTGTACTTGAATATGGAGCGCTACGGCTCGGCGGATATCTTCTTCCATGCCGGAGGACAGCTGGACATGAGCGATGTGGTATTTGCCTTAAAGGAGCAGAAGGCCAACTTCCGCTTAAAGCTGGAAAGTGCGGTTCGCCAGGATCCAAGAGGGGTGTACTTCTTCTCCAAAGCCAAGATTGCCCTGGATATGATGGAGCTTTCCTTAGAGGAGAGACAGAAGCTGCTTCGGGAGCTAAAGCTTGGGGGCTCCTATGACATTATCATCCTGGACGGGGACTTCTCCATTGATGACGACAGCTTAGCGGTTTACCGGGGAGTGCACGGCATTGTCCTCACCGTAGACGGATCGGAAATCGGAAACGACAAGTTCCTAAGAATGCTCCAGGCCTTGCAGATTAAGGAGGAAAATTCCCCCGTTCCCATCATGAAGAGAATGTACACCGTATATAACAAGTTCAGTAACAAAACCGGCCAGAGCCTTCCCAAAATCGGCATTCGAGAGCTGGGAGGGGTACCAAGATATGAACACGCCGGAACAGAGGCGCTGGTGGAGACCCTGGCGGAGAAGACCTTCTTCGAGGAATTATTAAAGGAAATATTTAAGAGCGGAATATGTAGAAGCTCGGAAATACACAGAAGTTCGTTGACTAATTAAAGTAATAGAAGATAAAAAGCAAAAGAAAACAATCAGAAAGGGGAATAAAAATGAAGAGAAGAACACTGTTAGGTTTAGGCATCCTGGCTTTGGCTTTGGGACTTACCGCCTGCAACGGAGGAAAAGAGAAGGGTCCTCAGGGAGACAGCAAGCAGGAAGCAGACAGCGGTAAGGGAAATGAGAAAGCCAATGTCAAGGCAAATGAAGACTATTTCGAATGGATGGGAGAGGACTCCATTGCCAATCTGAATGAAGAGGGTTCTAAGCAGAAGGTGATTGTGATTCCCAAGCGGGCAAAGTCCTTTGACTCCGGCTTAGGACCGGATGATGACGTACAGCTGGAAGAACTGTATTTTTGAAAGCGATGATGATTTTCAACTGGGCTACGGCCTGACTCTTTTGAAGAAGGTAAAGAAGATTGTGCTGCCGAAGAATCAGACATCCGAGATCAGCGTAAAGTCTGACCATAACCTGGAAAGTCTGGATGTTCCGGCAGGGGTAACTAGCATTGCCAGGTTCGGTTTTAGAGACTGCACCAGCTTAAAGGAAGTGAATTTTCTGGGAGAACAGTTAAAAGTGATTCCGGACTCCGCCTTCTTAAACTGTTCCGCACTGGAGAAGATTAGCATCCCCAATTCCGTAGAAAGTATTGAAGAAGCGGCATTTCAGGATTGTAAGTCCCTGAAGGAAGTCCACATGCCCAAGAATTTAAAGGAAATCGGTAGCGGTGCCTTTGCTGCGGATCCTGTGGATTCTTATTACTTCCCCAAGGAAATTGAAAATTTAAAGGTTCTTCCGGATTCCTTCGCTTCTACCGGAAAGGGCAATTTCTATGTTGTGAAGGATTCCTGGCTGGACAAAAACTTTGAGGATGTATTCGGAATCTTAGGAGAAAAGCAGTACTACGACGGAGAGTAAAGCTTCCGTAGAAAGCAGTATTACGACGAAAAATAATGCTTTCGCAGAAAAGCGTTATTACGAAGAAAAAAGCTTCAGTAGGAAAAGTGCTGAAGAGGGTGCCGGAGGGAAAAGCTTCGGTGCCAAAGGAAAAGGATTTCTGTAAGGAAAAGGAGTCAAGATGAGAAAGGGATTTCGAGAGAAAGGGGAAGATGGCACCGTCATGATTGAATGGTCCATCGGTATGCTGCTCTGTATTCTGATACTGGTGTTCTTTATCGGATTTAGCATGTACCTTTACCAAAATGTCATGTTCCATGTTACGGCCAATGAGGCCGCGCAGGTTGTGGCGGAGAATTACAAGTATGGATCTGCCAAGAAGGATTTGAATCTGGTGAGTGAAGAAGATATTACAAATATCGGGGTGTATCGCTATCTTTGGATTATGGGGAAAAAGCAAGACCGAATCGATGCGGCAAATTCCAGAGCCTCTAATTTTCTGAACAATCGTCTCACCAATGTGAGCCTGGCAAAGTCAAAGGGTGAGGTGGATATTAAAGTAGAACGTGCCAACGATGATATCGGAAGACATCATATTGAAATTACCATGCACAAAAACTATGGATTTTTATTTGGAGAGTTAATGCGTTTTATCGGCGTTTCCGAAACCAAGCAATTGGATGCGACGGTAGCCTGCAATGACTTTGATGCCTTGGATTATGTCCATTCCGTAAAGCTTGCAAAGTATGCCAGTGAAAAGGTGAAGAGCTTTGCAACTGTATTGGAAACGGTGGACAAGGTGGTTAAAGGCCTTAACAAGTTTTTTTCATAGGGGAGAAGAATATGAAAGCATGGTTTAAAGAAAAAAGAAAAGCAATACGACATTTTCTGAAAAGGAAAGTCAACGGAACGAAGGGCATGCTATCCATCTTTTTAGCCTTAGTGGTTTCTCCGCTATTGATGTCCACCTTTATTTTCATAGAATACGCACGGATTCAGAGTATTCAGGAATTAATGAAGGAGGTCATGGGAAGCTCCCTCTATTCAACTTTAGGTCACTATGATGATTATGTGGAAGAGCGTTTTGACTTGCTTTCCATTTCTCAAAAGGATGATATCAATACCACTTACCAGGGTTATATGAAGGCCAATATGAATGCTTTGGGCAAGGGGGCAAGCATACAGAGTATGGAGGCTTCCGGACAGCATAGTCTGGGTAGCGCCTCCATCCTGAAGCAGCAGATTTATGAGGCCAGTGAATATACGGTTATGGCACAGGCCATGTGGGACGGCTTTGACCTGGACCGTATCAAGAAGAAGCTGGACGGTCTTCCCGGAATGAAGCAGCTGAACGCCGGAGCGGAAGTGGCGAACAAGGCGGTAGGCTATGCCAATGACACTAAGGATATGATTAACAGTGTCAAGGACTTTCAGGAGAAGGCAAAGGACTTCAAGGAAAAATGTCAGAATTACAAAACAAAATATCAAGCCTTTCAAACGGCGATGCAAACCGTTGAATCCATCAGAAACAGCGGGCAGGAGGAAGGTCTTCCCGCCGCAGAGGCGGCTGCGGATGCAGCGGCCAGAGAGCTGGCTACCGCTACGAAGGAGCTTAGCACCAGTCTTGGAAACCTTTATGATGCCTCCAAGGATTTAAAGGAGAAGATGGAAAAGGTGAAAAAAGACCTTAGTGAAGTGAAGGAGGCAACGAAGAAAAAGAAAGAGGAAAGCAAAGAGGCGGCAACGGAGAGCGCAGCTTCCACCGGTACAGAGATTGCTACCATTCCTGCAGCAGGCAACGGCACCGGTACAGAGGTAGCCACAGTACCGGCGAATGGCAGCACGGAGGTGGCAACAACAGGAACTGCCGCAGATGCGGAAATTCCTGATGGAGAAGGGGCGGAAACCATAGGTACGGATGCCTATAAGTGGTTTGAGGAAATGCATAAGGTCACGGAAGATTTTGCCAATGAACAGATTCAAAAAGGAATCGATGCCATTGTAGAGGCGGAAAAAACAAGCTTAAACAATCAGGCCGCTGCCCTGAGCTCCTTCACCGCTTCCGGTCATTCCATGTCGGAATTATCTTCCGCTCCTTTAGGAAAGATAGAAATGAAGGGCTTTAAGGAGGACGTGGCTAAGTATGTGGATGATCTGGTAGATGTTTTAGATAAATCAGCGACTGCGGACCAAGAGGGAGTCAAGGAAGTTATTGCCGTCGGAAGATTGGCACAAAAGCTGATGGATATGAAGATTTTTTATGACAACAGTTTGGACTCCAATATTAATCCGGCTTTATTAGCCCATACCAGCTCCTTTGATACCTCAACCCTCTTAACGGCTTCCGGATTTACAGGGATGTTACAGGATGCGATAGATTTTGCGGATGCCTGCTACGGAATTCCGAATGTTTTCAAAATGGTTACAAAATTGGCCAGCTTCTTGATTAATCTGGCAAAGTTTTTAGCGGGATTGGTAACCTGGATGGCAGAGCACTTTATCAATCTGGCGAAGTTCCTGGTGAACTACCAAGAGTATTATCACGCCTTCCTCTTATATGGCTACGCGGCATACAACCTGCCGAATCGAACGACCTATAAGAAAGGATCCACTTTAACCGGATATAGCTTCCAAAAGGTATTTAGCCTGGCAGGCGGATCGGATAAGGGTGGAAAAGGGGGTGCCATGAGCGACATCGCCTCTTTAGGGAATAATTCCGGATCGGATCCGATGTTTAAGGGTGCGGAACTGGAATATATGCTTACCGGTGCAAACTCCGAGTACACTGCCCAGGCCGGTGCCTTCTTTGACGGCTATATGCTTCGCCTGATGGTGGATTGCTATGCGGTATTTAACTCGGATATCCTGAAGGCACTTTCCGGTTTGGGACCGGTACGAATTGTAGCCACCGTCATCTTCCTCTTACTGGAACCCTTCCTGGATATGGTGATTTTGGTAAATGGAGGAACCCAGGTGCTTTTCAAGACCACGGCGTACCTTTCCACTAAGGGATTACCCCATCTGGCACAAGACATGGCCGGAATCCTGGATCTGAGTGATGAACAGAAATCAACCTTAGGCGGGATGTTTGAAAGGGAGCGAGGGGGAGGTAGCTCCACCGGCACGGAAGTAGCCGTGTACCATGATGATCCTGCCAAGCATGGAGGACAGGACGGCTCGGGAAAAAAACCAATGATAAAAAAACGAGATGGGTTATTTCCCGCTGGACTACACTGCCCACGGCGCTATTTTGATGATTTTATGCACCCCCTACGACCAGTATACAGACCGGATGCAGAACCTCATTCAGCTGGAAGCCAAGGAAAAGCACAAGAAGGACTTTGATTTCGACATCAACAAGGCTTACACCAGTGTACATTCCGACAACAAATACAAGCTGAACATATTTATGAATTTATCTCCTACGCTTACCGGAGGCTTCCCCTACGAAAAAGCAAAAAGGATTTGGCGTATTAAAGGAGAAGGGAGTAAAGATGAAACGAGAGAATACGGAAAAAAGGCTCGGTAACCATAGAAGCAGCCATCATTCTTCCTATCTTTTGCGCTTTGTTTATGGCATTAAACGGCTTCTTCTTCGTGTTTAACGCCCAAAACCAAATCGCACACGCACTGGTACAATCCGCAACCAGCCTGGGCATGGATTCCTATGCCAACAATCAGATTGCCTCGGGCCTGGACGGGGCCAACGGCTTCTGGGGTAGCCTCAGTGATGTTATTCAAGACGGCTACAGAAGATTTTTTTCCAGCAAATACTTTTCCAGCCCTAATGACTGGTATAAGGGAAGCAAAAAAGGTATGGGCGCCGCCCTGGGTATGGGAAATGATGATGCCAAAAGACGTTTTGTAGCCTACCTGACCGGAGACACCAGTGACTCCAAGGCAAATCAAAAAACTGAAATCCTTGGGGTAGAGAGAGGCTTGGATGGCATGAACTTCAAGGTCGAAAGTTCGGGAGGAGATGTTACCCTTACCGTCACATATAAAATGGGTGTCTGGTTTGATATGTTCGGAAAGAAAAAGATGAATATTACCCAGAGTGCCAAAGCCAAAATGTGGGGAGAAAAGTAAGCAAAAAGGAGCAATAGTATGAAAGAATTCAAATACGAAAACCAAGGAGCCAGCAGTTTTCTGGTTTATCAGCTCAAGGAAGAGGATGTGCTGGACAATATCAGTCTGAATATGCTTACCAGCAACAAGGCCAAGGGACTGGCCTCTACCAACTATATGCAGATGGATACACAGCGTTTTATCCGTTACACCATTACCGGAAAGATTACGGCAAACCAGTTTTTTGCCCGGCCGGTAACTAAGCAAAGCTTTATGGGGATTTTCAAGGGGATTACGGAGGCCATGGTATCCGCAGAGGAATACATGCTGGATCCCGCCTGCATCCTCTTGGATTTGAACCAGATTTATACCGACGTATCCACCGGGGAGACGGAGTGCATCTGTCTTCCGGTGGAAAATGAAAAAGAGCAGAAGGATCAGAGAGAATTCCTGAAGTCTGTAATGTTCCAGGCACAGTTTGAGAATCCGGAAGAGGGAAGCTATGTCACCAGAATCCTGAATTACTTAAACAGTATTCCTGTATTTTCTTCACTGGATTTCTTGAACCTGTTGACAGAGATGGAAAGGGAAGGAAAGAAGGATAGAACAGCCCTTGCTCCGGCAGCGAAGGAAAGCCTGCAGCAGGGCGTAGCCGAGTTCGGAAATGCCGTTGCAAATTCTTCCGTAGGGGGAGCGGCGGCAAGCTTTTTCGAGCAATCCTCCCTATCTCAGGCAGGAGCTCTTAAGCAGGAAAATGCAGTGGAGGAAGTCATTCCGGATATTCCTGTACCGGATGATATTCCCAAGGAAGAAAGAATCTCTCTTTTCTACCTCTTACAGCATTACAACAACAACAGAGCCAAGGAATATATGGCACAGCAGAAACAGCTGAAGGCAAGAAAAGAGGCCTTAAAAAAGATTGAATTGGCGAAGAAGGGCGGAAAGAAAAAATCCGCTGCCTCCTTCAATCTTCCCGGAGGAAAGGCGAAGACCGCTTCTGCTGCACCGAAGGCGAAAAAACCGGCTTCCGGAGGATTTTCATTTCAGGTTCCCGGAAAGGAGTCCGGAAAAGACAAGCCGGGGGAGGATTTGTCCGGGATAAAGCTTGCCCAATGCCCCGGTAAATAGCCAAGGAAATTTCGCAGGGAACCCCAAAGTCAGTACTCCGGTCGGTTCCGGGATGAATATCCCAAAGAGCAATTCTTCGGTCGGTGCCGGGATGAATATCCCAAAGAGCAATCCTTCGGTCGGTTCCGGAATGAATATCCCGAAGAGCAATCCTTCGGTAGCGAAGGGAACTTTACAGCCGGCCAAGCCAAGCCCCCTGTTTTCCAATCAGCAAGAAGCTGTAGGAAATGGAGGAAGAAACTTCGGAGACACTACGGTTTTGCATAGTGGCTTTCGAGGGGAGGAAACCTCGGTATTAAACTATACCAAGGCACCGGACACACCGAAGCAGCCATATCTACTCCGGATTAAGAACGGAGAGAGGATTCCTATTACAGGCAGCATTTTCCGTTTGGGAAAAGAAGAAAAATTTGTGGATTATGTGATTCATGACAATGAGGCCATCAGCCGAAGCCATGCCAACATTATCAGCAGAAACGGACAGTATTTTCTGCAGGACAATAATTCCACAAACCATAGCTTCCTAAACGGACAGCAATGCGTAAGCAATGTGGAGCTTCCCTTACAGGACAAGGCAAGCATTCGTCTGGGGAACGAAGAGTTCCAGTTCCTCTTGCTTTAAGCACTAAGTCGTTCATGGTAGTAGCCTTAGGTTACTTTTAAATAAATATCAAACACTATCACACAAGAGCACCGAATCGGTGTCTCGCTGAGAGAAAGGAGTCTTTATGACCAGACTTGATGACATGATTTTAGCAACAAAAATTCGCGGGGAGAAGGCTGTAGATCGTTTCTTCCATGAGGAGAACGGAGACACAAACTTCATCTCTATGCTGATTCTTATTGCAGTAGCTGTATTCTTAGCAAGTGCATTTAAGACAGTAGGTAAGGAACTTTTGGAGCTGGTAGGCCAGAAGGTATCTACCTTCATCAACAGCACTGCTAACTAAGCCGAAGGAAAAATTGAATATGGGGTGCAATAAGAAAGAATACGAAGCTTAGAATCAAAAGGGCAAAGCTCTTAGTTCAGGCATAGTAAAGCTTAAGGCACCAATCAGGGAGAAGACACAGCAGGATGAGTAAGCATTTGCTTTAAAAGCGTCTTGTTGGAAAATGTGTCTATCTCCCATCAGGGAAAGGCTACTACCATGAAATTTTAACCTTTCCCTGAAACTATATAAAGAAATAAGCGTAGAAATAAGTGGAACAATATGTATAGAAATAAATATAAAAATAAGTATAAAAGTACGTATAAAAATACGTGGAAAATAAGTATGAAAATAAGTATGGAAACAGAATCATTATAGATTGTGATTGAGTTTTATAGTTTGTTATAGAAAGAAGTAAAAGATTCTCCCAGAGAGGAAATAAAGTGTAAGAATACATTGGAAAATAACAGGGAAAAAGGATAATCAAGATGAGAAGAAAAAACATGCTGGCTTTAGGACTGAGTGCGGTACTTTGTACAGGGCTTTTTGTCCCTGCAAGCTATGCGGATATTTTAGACAATAAGGATACTTACGTTCCGGAGGTAGAAAAAACTGCTGAAACAGCAGGAACTGTAGAAGGATTAGACGATTTTCCGGAAGAGACTGCTGTGGAAGGGAAAACTGCGTCCATAGAGGAAGAAGTACCGACTACTGAAGCGGAAGACTCAGAGGAACTTGCTGAGCGAAAGGGGGAGTCTACAGAGGACTCTACAGAAGATATAAGAGGAACAGATTCTGCTCCGGTAACCTCCGGATATTCAGGATTTAGAAGTGCTGCAGTGACAAAACCACTTGATAATAAGATTGTAACTTTGCATGTTTCATTTGAAGATTGGGATTTTCCCGCAAGAGATCACATGAAAGTGCTTCGGGAGAAAAAGGTAAATGTAACAGGTATTGCCTTAAGAGGAGGAGGAGCTGGAGTTATCAACAATCCTAGCCCGGATCTTTATAAAATTCTCCCGGAGAGGGAAGTGGAAAAGAAAGTAAATGGTCAGTGGGTTCCTTATAATCGTAACTACTTTACCCCGGGGGAGTATCACTATGTATATACAATTGCTGAAGGAAAAAAGAGTCCATATTATCTTTTGCCAATAGCTGAACAGGACGGAGATGGAAAACTTACTTATACAAGAGTTTCTATGGAAGAAAGGTATTTTTATCATAGAGGGGTACATAGTTATTATCAGGACAATTTGAAAGCTACGCAACGGGAAGATGCAAAATATAAATATTATACCTTTGAAAGCGAAACTTTTACCGTGAAGGAAGCAAAGGTTATGGCGAAAGTATATCTCCGTTCCAGCTTTGACATCCATAATGTTAAGGTTGGTGATTCTATGAAGAGAGCAACGCTCCAAGTGGAGAAGATTGTGTTAACAGATGGTACGGAAATCCAAGGTTCCAATATAGCTAAGCCTTTTATAACTAATTTTATGAATCATTTCCCTGAAAGCCCGGAGCAGTTTAAGCTCTTTTTGGAGAGCTATCCAAATGCATTAGGAGAAAATGGGAATATTAGGGCATCTCAGGAGGAGAGTATGACTTTTCCTGCAGGACGTTATCAGGTAAAATACGTGATCCGTCCTTATTATACAGTTGATAACTATCGTTTCTTAGTGTCGGAGACTGATGATGTTTATGGCAATGGTACAGAGTTTTATGTCAATAATGAGCCCTATGAAGTCCGCAGGGTTATTCCTGATTATGGTATGACAACTATTACAAAATTAACCTCGCCTTTTTTCGATGCGGTAAAAGTAGAGAAGAAAGAAAATCACTCCGGCAATACGGGAAACTCCGGCTCTACCTCTAAATCTGTCTCCAGTAGTTCTGGTGGATCAAGTGGTGGCTCCGCTAGCTCAGGGGGGGAAGTTCCGGTGGCGGTTCCGGAAGCTTTAAAGTAAGCAGTAGCCTTTCAGGACAGGTACTTGGTGTAGATCGTTCTTTGTCTGGAGGCCAGTGGATACAGGATGAAAAGGGCTGGTGGTACAAAAGACCGGACGGAAGCTATCCGAAGAACAGCTGGGGCTATGAAGCCTATAATGGAAAGTCTTACTGGTACTATTTCCTGGATTCCGGCTATATGGCTACTGGCTGGGTGGATGTAAATGGCAGCAAATACTACCTCTTCCCGAATTCTGATGGTTGGAAGGGTAGAATGCTCACCGGTTGGCAGTGGATTGACGGAAACTGCTACTACTTAGACTCACAAGGACAAAATGAAGGAGCCCTCTATAGAAATACCACCACTCCTGACGGCTTTACAGTAGATTCGGAAGGTAGATGGGTAGTGAATGGAGCAGTGCAAAAACAATAAAATTTCCACGAAGGAGTAGAGCCACAGCGTGATTTTATATCGTGAAATGGCAAGAAATAAGAAAGGACGATGGAGATGAGAAGAAAAAACATGCTGGCTTTAGGAATGAGTTTGGCGTTTTGCGTGACAGCTACTGCCGCGCCCCTCTATGCCAATCCCTTAGACCATCAGGAAATAACTGTTCCAGAGGGAAAGGAAACAAGTGAAAATCAGGCAGATAATTCCGACTCCGAGGAAACGGTGGGAGCAGTTGAAGAGACTGAGAATACAGAGGCTTCAACTGAAGAGATTGAGAGTACAGAAGAAAACAGTATGGTAAACCTTTGTCTTTAGGATACTCCGGTTTTCGTATGGCAAATGCCAATGGCTACACTCTTGAGGATAAGATTCTTACGATGAACCTGGTCTTTGGGAGAGTGGAGTATGCTGCTAGGGATCATATGAAGGTAGTTAGAAATATCCCTTTAAAAGTGAGTGGGCTAGCCATCAGAGGAAAAGAAGATATTGTTTGGAAGCCAAGTGAAGAGATTTGCAAGGTTCTTCCGGATAGAATTGTGGAAAAGAAGCTAGGAGGAGTCTGGACAGTTTATACACTGGACTATTTCACTCCCGGAGAGTATCGCTATATCTATACTCTGGCTATGGGAAAAAACAGCCCCTACTATTTTGTGCCTCAGGAGACTCCGGATAATGATATAAACTTTACCCATACTACTGTAATCATTGAGGATCGCTTTGCGGAGAGCCAAAGCAATTCTTCTATTCGTGTTAACGATTCAAAGTCTGCAAGAAGGGAAGATGCAAAATATAAATACTATCCTATAGAAACCGAGTCTTTTTCTGTAGAAGAGGCTCAAATCATCAGTCAGGTCTACTTAAATTCCAGCTTTGATATTCACAAGGCTAAGGTGGGAGACCCTATGAATAGTGTTACTTTGCATGTGGAACAAATCGTGCTTGACAATGGCACAAGCATATTGAACCCGGGAAGCTCAGGACAACCCTTCCTCATCAATATGTACAGAGATTATTCCAATGACCTGAACCGATTTAGGCTCTTTTTAGAGAGTTATACGAATGCAGCCGGTGAAAACGGTAATGTACGGAAAGCACTGGAAGGAACACCCCTTCCCGCCGGACGATATCAGGTAAGATATCTTGTACAGCCGAATTTATGATTGACAAATATCGCTTTCTTGTTGAAGGAACAGATGATAGCTATGGTGATGGCACGAAATTTTATGTCAATAATGAATTGTATAGCAATAAGTCTTTAAGATTGCAAGAAGGTTTAACAGCAGGAGCGGAAGTACTTTCCCCTTATTTTGAGCCTGTGAAAGTAGCGAAGCAGGAGAATTATTTAGGCAGTTCAGGTGGTTCAAGCAGTTCCTCCGGCTCCGGTGGTTCCGGAGGCAGTTCTTCCGGTTCCGGTAGTTCAGGAGGAAGTTCCGGTGGTGGATCCGGAAGTTTTAAGGTCAGCAGTAGCTTGACCGGACAGGTGCTTGGTGTAGATCGTTCCCTATCCGGAGGTCAGTGGATACAGGATGAAAAGGGCTGGTGGTACAAAAGAGCGGATGGAAGCTATCCGAAGAACAGCTGGGGCTATGAAGCCTATAATGGAAAGTCTTACTGGTACTATTTCCTGGATTCCGGCTATATGGCTACAGGCTGGGTAGATGTAAACGGTAGTAAATACTATCTTTTCCCAAACTCTGACGGCTGGAAGGGCAGAATGCTTACCGGTTGGCAGTGGATTGATGGAAACTGCTACTACTTAGACTCACAAGGACAGAATGAAGGTGCTCTATATAGAAACACCACAACTCCCGATGGCTATGCTGTGGATTCGGAAGGAAGATGGGTAGTGAATGGAGCAGTGCAGAAACAATAAAATTCCTACGAATGGGCAGAGCTACAGTGTGATTTAAATCGTGAAAGGGCAAGAAACACAAAAGGATGAAGAAGATGAGAAGAAAAAACATGCTGGCGTTAGGACTTAGCTTTGTACTGGGAGTGGGGGCGAGTAGCACCCTCGCCTATGCTCTTCCTTTAGAGCAGGAAGAAAGCCTTCAGAAAGGTACTTCAGAAGGGGGAATTGCAGAAGAAACAGCTTTCAATGCAGAGACCGTTACAGAGGAAGACGCAAAGAAAGACAGCAAGGAAGAATCTTCAGTTGTAGAGGAAAGGGAAGTCTCCAATAAAGAAAAGGAAGAGACAGAAGAGAACTCCTCCCTTTCTACAGAAACCTTAAGCGGCACGGACAGAGCGGCAGAAGAGACTCTCACTCCATTAAGCAGAAGCAGAAGAGCCTTGGCAGATACTCCCCGCTATGCTAGTGAGGAGGAAGAAAAGGAAGACAGAAGAAATAGAATAACAGCAATGATGCTAGAATTCAATACACTAGAGGCTGTGGCGGGAGATCACATGAAGGTGGTTAGAGAGAAACCGATTACTGTAAGGGCCTATGCGGAGGACATATACGGCGTTCCTCAAAAGGTAGAGCAAGTAAGTATAAGACCGAATAGAACAGTAGAGAAGAAGATTAATGGCCAATGGACAGAGTATACATTGGATTACTTTACTCCCGGCGTGTATCGATATAAGTATATTTTAGATATACAAAAAGGCTCTACACTATATGTTGCAACAGGGGAGGAGTACAATGGAGTCAAGACAGTTGCCATAGCTTATATAAAAGGGCCTTATCTTTATGGCATAGAAAATGCATCTAATGATATGCAGAATGTAGTTGCATTGGAAAAGGATAGTGCAAAAGGTAGAAAATATCTTTTAGAAAGTGGAGAATTCACAGTAGAAGCCCAAAAGACCATCAGCAAGGTCTATTTAAAGTCCAGCTTTGATATTCACAATGTCCATGTAGGGGACTTGATGAAGAGAGCTACCTTATCTACTGAAAAAGTAGTATTGACAGATGGTACCGAAATAAAGCCGGATAATGGTGAACTATTTTTCGTGAATGCGTATAAAACTTATAGAGATCGCTTAGATCAATGGAATCTTCTGTTAAAAAGCTTCAAAACAGAAGATGGCTATAAAGGGGATGTGTCCAATATAAAAGAGACTAAGGCGTTTACACCGGGGCGTTATCAAATAGCATATTTGCTACAACAGAATCATAAAATAGACAAGTATCGCTTTTTAGTTAAAGGAACGGATGAGGACTATGGCAATGGGACAGAATTTTATGTCAATAATGAGTTATATACTACGAAACCGGTTGTACCTGAAACAGATTTAACACCTACTGCATTTTTATTTTCTCCTTTATTTGATGCTAAAAAAGTAGAAAATCCATCCAATAATAGTTCCGGAAACTCCGCTAGCTCTTCTCGCGGAAACTCCGGTAGTTCCTCTAGCTTCTCCAGTTCTGGGGGCAGTTCGTCTGGTTCCGGTGGCTCAGGGGGAAGTTCCGGTGGTGGTTCCGGAAGCTTTAAAGTAAGCAGTAGCTCTTCAGGACAGGTACTTGGTGTGGATCGTTCTTTATCCGGAGGCCAGTGGATACAGGATGAAAAGGGCTGGTGGTATAAAGACCGGACGGAAGCTATCCGAAGAATAGCTGGGGTTATGAAGCCTATAACGGAAAGTCTTACTGGTACTATTTCCTGGATTCCGGCTATATGGCAACTGGCTGGGTGGATGTAAACGGTAGCAAATATTATCTTTTCCCAAATTCCGATGGATGGAAGGGCAGAATGCTTACCGGTTGGCAGTGGATTGATGGAAACTGCTACTACTTAGACACACAAGGACAGAATGAAGGTGCTCTTTATAAAAACACCACAACTCCCGATGGCTATGCTGTGGATTCGGAAGGAAGATGGGTGGTGAATGGAGCAGTGCAAAAACAATAAAATTTCCACAAATGGATAGAAATATAGTATAATTTTATATCGTGAAATGGCAATAAATAAGAAAGGACGATGGAGATGAGAAGAAAAAACATGCTGGCGTTAGGAATGAGCTTGGTATTTTGTGCAACAGTCATTACAGTACCCCTCTATGCCAATCCCTTAGACCATCAGGAAATAACTGTTTCAGAGGAAAAGGAAACAAAAAATCAGGCAGAAAATTCTGTAGTCGCTACAGTGAAATATAAAAATACAGATTCGGAAGAAGGAAGCAAAGAAAGCTTGGCGAATTTCTCGGAAGAAACGAAAAATTCCGACTCAGAGGATGCGGTGGAAGCAGTTGAAGAGACTGAGAATACAGAGGCTTCAACTGAAGAGACTGAGAGTACAGAAGAAAACAGTATGGTAAAACCTCTGTCCTTGGGATACTCCGGCTTCCGTATGGCAAATGCCAAGAGCTACACTCTTGATGATAAGATTCTTACGATGAACTTGCTTTTTGGTAGTGTGGAGTATGCTGCAAGGGATCATATGAAGGTGATTAGAAATCGACCTGTAAAAGTGGACGGATTAATCATCAATAAGAATAACCACAGTGTTGACGACCCAGAAGAAAAGATTTGCAAGGTTCTTCCGGATAGGATTGTGGAAAAGAAGGTAAGAGGGGCTTGGACCCTTTATAAACTAGACTACTTTACTCCCGGAGAGTATCGCTATATTTATACCTTGGCTATGGGAAAAAATAGTCCCTACTATTTTCTGCCACAGGAGACTCCGGATAATGATATACCCTTTACCTATACTACGGTAGTCATTGGGGATCGTTTTCAGGATAACCAAAGTAATTCTTCCATTCTTGTTAAGTATTCCAAGTCCACAAGCGCAAGTGGGAAAGATCCAAACTATAAATACTATTCTTTAGAAACGGATTCATTTTTTGTAAAAGAAGCAAAAAAAATCAGTAAGGTATACTTAAACTCCAGCTTCGATATTCATAAGGCTAAGGTGGGAGACCCTATGAATAGTGTGATTCTGAATGTGGAAAAAATTGAGCTTATAGATGGTACCACCGTATTGAACCCGGGAACTTCTGCAGAGCCTTTTTTGACGAGTTTTTACAGAGAATATCCTGAAGAATTAAACCGCTTTAAGCTCTTTTTAGAGAGCTATGTGAATGCAGCCGGTGAAAAAGGCGATGTTTGGAAAGCTCCGGTAGGGACTCCTCTTCCTGCCGGACGATATCAGGTAAAGTATCTTGTGCAGCCTCATTTTACTGAAGAAAAATATCGCTTTCTTGTTGAGGGAACTGATGACAACTATGGTTCCGGCACGGAATTTTATGTTAATAATGAACGATACAGTAATAAGTCTTTGAAGCTACAGTTTGGGTTAACAGCCGGTGCCCAACTGGTTTCTCCCTATTTTGAACCTAAAAAAATAGAGAAAAAGGAGAATACTTCCGGTAGTGCCGGAAACTCCGGTTCTTCCTCGAAGGCTAGTTCCGGTGGATCCGGCGGAGGCTCCGGCAGTTCAGGAGGAAGCTCTTCCGGTTCAGGTGGTTCCGGAAGCTTTAAAGTCAGCAATAGCTTGACCGGACAGGTACTTGGCGTAGATCGTTCCTTATCCGGAGGACAGTGGATACAGGATGAAAAGGGCTGGTGGTATCAAAGACCGGACGGAAGCTATCCGAAGAATAGCTGGGGCTATGAAGCTTACAACGGAAAGTCCTATTGGTACTATTTCTTAGATTCCGGCTATATGGCTACAGGCTGGGTAGATGTGAACGGCAGTAAATACTATCTTTTTCCAAACTCTGACGGATGGAAGGGTAGAATGCTTACCGGTTGGCAGTGGATTAACGGAAACTGCTATTATTTGGATTTACAGGGACAAAATGAAGGAGCCCTTTATAGAAACACCACTACCCCTGACGGGTTTACCGTGGATCAGGAGGGCAGGTGGACTGTGAACGGAGCAGTACAAAAACAATAAAAGAAGTTATTTGTGCGTAGGCAAAAAGGAGTAGATATATGAAAAGCTTTATCTCGGGACAGCGAGGAAAAAGGCTGGTGGCTTTATGCCTTGTGATTCTACAGGTACTATTTCAGTTTCCTGTGGAATGGAAGGCAGAGGGAAAGGTCAAAGAGAAGGACAAAGAGATTCTCTTTCTATTTACAGATGATCATGGAAGTCCTGTCCAAGGAGTTCAAGTTGAGCTTTCCATTTATAAAAAAGGCAGTGAAGGTGAAGAGGAAAGACAGGAGACAGAAGATACGCTGTCTTCTTCTTTGCTGGATAAAGAAGAGAAAAGCTCCCCCTCTACTTCTGAAAAGGAAGAGACGAGTAGTGCCAGCAACACCTGGACAGAGCGAGGGAAGAAATATACTAAACTGCAAGAGTATGAGAACTTGGAGAAAGATGATGATTTTCCCCATGAAAAAGGAGAAGGCTCTTATCCGGGTTATGATAAATTTGAAAACCGTTTGTTTTATACCGGGCAGCCAAATGCTATGGGGGAAATAGTGCAAAAACTACCTTCCCGCTATTTAACCCAGGATTTCGCCATTTTCATGAAGGTTCGAGCCTACAATGACGAGAATCAGGCGTTTAAAGAGTATTATATTGAAGAGGGTGTAATACCGAGAGACTTGGAGGGGACAGTAGAGATTACGCTGGACAAGAAACGGAAACAAAAGTGGGATGGAACTCTGGCATTTGATCAGATAGAGGAAATAGTCATTCGGGATAAGGAAACTTATCCCCTTGCTGTTCGTGCGCATTATGAGCCAAATGTGGATGAAGGTAAGGATGACAATAATATAGAATATTATCTGGTGAGGCCTTCTTCTTCTGAAGAACGGATTTGGAATCCGGGGGGTATACAGATTAATGCAGGAGGAATCTATACCTTGATTGCTCGCATTCCGGGGGATGAGAATCATAAGACTTTGGAAGTCAGCCAGCAATTTACTGTTAAAGAGACTTTGTCGGATAAGCTTATATTTCAGAATGGCAAAAACAGGATGTCGGAAAACTATGAAAAAGATAAGTCTATAGATCCAATCAATCGAGAGAATGTAAAGGGAACGGTTCTCTATGAAGAAATCTCTAATGCTGATGGTGCCATTTCTATTGAGAATTCTACGAAGCTTCGAGTGAAAGGCACCGGAACGGCAGTTCTTAAAGTTAAAGTGAAAGACTGGGTGAACAATGGTGTTACATTTCAAGGTACAGAAACACGACTAACTATTACCATTGGTAAAGGGGAGCAAGAGGATTTTACTTTTGATTTAAAGGGCTTTGAAGCTCTGGGTGTTATTGAGAAGGAGGGACAAAGGTTTTTTCAATATAAGGTGAACTACGGAAAGGAGAACCCTAATGCCGGAGGAAAGCATTCCTTCCCCTTGCGCACAAAGGGACAGAAAACGAATACGAGCTTTCAGGTGGTAGCCGGAAAAGAAATTGCGAAACTTAAGGAAAAAGGCATACTTGATTTTCAAGATGGGCAACGAGGAACTGTTGTAGTTGCGGCTACAGCAGAAAATAATGCCCAATATAAGGAAAAAACGATTTATGCGGAGATCCAAGTGGTTTATCCGGATTATTCCTCTTACCTTCATATTGAAGGGGATAAGAATGCTAAAGGTTGGTACAAGAGTAATGTGAAGATTAGCGCAAGGAACAATGGCGCGAAATATCTTGTTTCCAAAAGTGACTCCTGGGGATCTGGAAATTGGAAGACCGAGTTTAATCTGGGAGAAAACAGTGAGTCTCTTGAGGGAGAGCAGATCTTCATTAAAACCAAAGAGGGAATCGGACCGGGACTAAAAGAGGGAAAGAGCCTTGAAAAGTATAATATTGATACTACTAAGCCGGAAATTTTCCCTATTTCCTACAGGACGGATAAAGAGTCCAGAATCAAAAGCCTTGGGGGCTATGACTTCTATAAAGATGCGCTGGAAGTGGAACTAAAAGCTAAGGATACCCGTTCCAAGGTGGAGGCCATCTACTATCATTGTCTTCGACAGGATAGTGAGAACCAGACTACAGAAGAAGACTGGATTAAGCTTAGCGACACAGACAGGGAGCACTTTAGTAGACCGGATGATGATACAGCCATTGCAAAAATCAAGCTTGAACCTCAGTTTAGGGGGAAAATTGAATATTACGCTGTAGATAATGCCGGTAACAAAAATGAAGGCCCCCCCCGTAAAACCGATAAGTTTTTGGTTGTAGATAGCAAAAATCCGGAGGCTAGACTTTATTTTGCAAATCCGCCTGATAATGAAGTAGGAGACCATTTTTATTTTCAGAATCAGGGGACTTTAAGTCTTGGAGTGGAGGAAACAAACTTTTTCACGGAGGATCAAGATTTTTCTCTGAAGATTTATAGCAAAAGGAATGGAGAAAGCAAAGAAAGCAGTTATCGGGTACAGGGGAATAAGGAGCATCTCACTTTAAAGAAGGATTCCACCTTCTTGACCGATGGAAGAAAGAGCCTGTTGGAGGATAAATCCGATTCCTTTATACAATACATGCAGACCGGTGATCGACATGATTTGACATTGAATTTCGAGAAGGAAGGGCACTATCGTTTTTCTTTTGCCTACAAGGATCCTTCCGGAAATCCTTTGGTATGGAAGAAAGAGACGGATCGAGAGATTGCGTTAACAAAGCAGGGCGAAATGGCCATCACCGTGGACCACACAGATCCCAAGATTTTCTTTGACCCCTCTCCGGAAAACGGGCAGGTACGCTATTTTGCAAAGGATGTAAAACTCATCACGAAGATTTTAGAGGAAAACTTTAGTCCTAGGGATACTCATCTTAACTATAATTTTCTTCCGGATGCGGTGGAGTCTTCGTCTTCTTCTGAAAGGGCCAGTGCCAGTACCCTTCCGGGGCGTATTCTACACCCGCGTTCTCTGGCTTCAACAAGAGGCGTGAAACATTTTAATGATCGTACGGTTACCTGGAAGCAGGAAAAGGCTTCCGATTCCACCCTCCATACCTCTGAACTGAATTTCACAGAGGATGGACAGTATGAGATTACGGTAAATACCAAAGATTTTTCCGGAAGAACCGCCAGTGCCTCCAATTTCTTGGTAGTGGACAAAACGCCGCCTAAGATTCGGCTTACCCTATCCAATGACGGCTTGGCCAATGAAAAATACTTTAGAGAAGCAAGAAGGGGAAAAATCGAAATTGAGGATGCCCACTTGGATTTATCTTCTCTTCAGATTGATTTTTCTGTAAAGGACAAGGCGGGGAACCCGGTATCTACGGCAAGAAACTATGCAGAATATTTGAAGAACTCGGCGAACTGGACGAAAGAGGGAAATAAGTATACCTGCTTGGTAGAGTTTACCGAAGATGGTGTTTATCATCTTGGCCTAAAGGTGAAGGACTATGCGGGAAATGAAAATGCCCCCATCGAAACAGGGGAGACCAAGGCGGCCTTTGATTTTGTGGTGGACAGAAAAGCCCCCACAGGTGCCTTGAAGATTGGTGATTGGGATCGTTCCAAGGATGGAACCCTTTGGACCAAGCTCCTGGATCGTATCAGCTTTGGTCGATTCAGCAATAAAAAGCAGGTCATTCGTTTGCAGGCAGAGGATAACTTAAGCGGTGTCGGGCTGGTGGAAGTTCTTCGGACAAGGGAGAAGATGAGTCTTGCAGACCTGCAGGCAAGTTCTGCCTTTAAGAATGTTACAAGCGAAGTAAAGGACGGTTACTGGTCCAAGGAAGTCTCCCCTAATGAGACCTTTATTACTTATGTCCATCTGAAGGATATGGCCGGAAACCAGTATTATCTAAGCTCTGACGGGGTAATTTTAGACCAGCAGAATCCGGAGATTCATATCACCTTGCCGAAGGAAGAGGAGAAAAATGGCCTCTATAAAAAGGATGTAGTGGTAGGAATTTCCGTAACGGAGCCCAGCCCCGGAAACAGCTATGCCGGCTTAAAGGATGTGACCTATACCGTTTACAGAGACGGTATAGAAACCCAGGCAGGCTCTCTCTATCATTTTTCCAAGGAAGAGCCTCAGCTAAACGACTTAAAGAAGTCCTATGATGATGCTCATGCTCTTACGATTTTGGCTAAGGACAACAACAGTAATGACGTGTTACTGAAAATCAAGGCAGTGGACAATGCCGGAAACCAAACGGTAAAGGAAGAGCGTCTTAGCATTGATATTACAAAACCAAGGGTCACATTATCTTTCGACAATAATCGTGTGGAAAATGAGTTTTATTTTAAAGAAAATCGAACGGCTACCATTACGGTAGAGGAGAGAAACTTCTCCGAGGATGCCTTCAAGATTTTGATTACAGACCCGGCAGAAGGAAAGGGTACCAAGCTTTTGGAGGTGGAAAGGGATTCCTTCCAAAAGGTTTCCGGAAGCGGAGACAGCACCAGATGGGAAAGCCGTATTTACTTTAATAAGGACGGAGACTATCAGCTTTCCATCACCGGAGAGGATTTGGCCGGAAATGCCATGGAAGAGCTAAGCTATGCGGAGGGTACTCAGGCGGCCTTGGATTTCACCGTGGATAAAACTGCCCCTGTTCTTAGCGTAAGCTATGACAACAATACCGCGAACCATGAGTTTTATTACAAGGAAGGAAGAAGGGCGGAGATTTCCATTGAGGAGAAAAATTTCCGTTCGGATCTGGTGGATTATTCCGTGTTGAAGGATGGCGGCAGAGAGGGACATGGCAGTGCCCTGTCTTCCTTTAGCGGTGGTGAAGGTCGGGGCGTTTCCGAGCTTCATCATCAGGCAAGCATTTCCTATGAAGAGGACGGAGACTATCAGTTCAACATCCGGGTGAAGGATTTGGCGGGAAATGAGGCCTTGGCTTATCCGGAGGATCATTTTGTCATTGACAGAACGGCTCCCAGTCTGACTATTAGTGATATTTTGAACGAGTCCGCCAATAAGGGAGAGGTAAGTCCCAAGATTTCTTATGGGGATCGCTATCTGGATCAGGATGCCCTGTCCTTAAAGCTGATAGGAGAGGTACATGGAGAGCATGAGCTGTCCCATCAGCAGGGCGGCAGCATTTCCATAGCCAGAACGGATGCCTTAAATCTTCCTATGCAGAAGTCTATGGAGGAAACCGAGTCTCCTAAGCAGAAGGAAGAGGAGAAAGAGGGCATTGTTTACCAAAGCTCCGCAGGGGGAGAAGAGGGAAATCTTTCCTTCCAAAACTTCCCGGAGGAGCCGGATACGGACGATGTGTACCGGCTTTCCGCAAAGATTGTGGACATGGCGGGAAATGAAACCACGGAAGAGCTTTGGTTTTCCGTAAATCGTTTCGGTTCCACCTATCTTCTGTCCGACAGGGCGAAGGCTCTGCAGGGTACCTATCAGAAAGAGGGCGAAGAGATTCTGATTTCGGAAATCAACGCGGATGAGGTTTTGTCTTCTGCATTGACCTTATACAGAAATGAGGAGAAGCATGCCCTTTCCGAGGGGGCGGAGTATCAGACTACTCGCTCCGGCGGTAACGGAAATGGTATCGGGGAGATTATCTGATTAAGAAGGATAACTTCGATAAGGAAGGTCTGTATCATTTGCAGATTTCCTCTCAGGATAAGGCAGGAAACCTTGCCAGCACGGAACAGACCGAAAGAGGGGCAGAGCTTCGCTTCGGTATCGACAGAACACCTCCCAGAATTCTGCTTTCCAATGTGGACAATCAGGGGGTATACCGTGGTGATTCCCTGGATCTGGATTTATCCGTACAGGATAACCTGTGGCTGGAGCAGGTGGATGCCACCGTGGATGGAACGGAAGAACTAAGCTGGAGGGACAAGAGATTGCAGGAAGCAGTTGCAAAGGACAGCTTCCCCTTGCAGATTTCCGGAGAAAAGGGAAAACGGCATAAGCTTTTGGTGGTAGCAAGAGATGGTGCCGGCAATGAAAGCCGAAAGGAAGTTTCCGACTTCGTGATTACCAACAATCCTTTGCTTCGTCTTATTTCTCAGAAAAACTTTGCCAGAAATGCCGCCATCGCTACTGTGGCAGGCTTAATGGGACTGTCCTGCGTGGTCAACGGCCCAAGTCTCTTACAGGAGCTTAAGCGAAGAAGATTAAAGGGAAAAAGAAGATAGACGGAAGAAAAGCCGAAGGGAAGTAGGAAAGCCTGAGAAAAGGGAAAATAGCCTAAGGAAAGAAAGAACCCCGGAGGTAAGAAAGGACAGAGGAAAGGAGTGGAGATGGACTTTGTCACCATGGCAGTTTCTTCAGTGGGAAATGTCAAGGAAGTCAACCAGGACTATTATTTCTTCGAACAGGGAAGAACGGAGCGGGGAAATATAGTTTTTGCCATTCTTTGCGATGGCATGGGCGGTTTGCAACAGGGAGAGTTCGCCAGTAAAACCGTGGTGGAGGCCTTTAAGGCCTGGGGAAAGGAGCATTTAGCGGACTATGCCTTGGGAGAATTTGTTGATGCGGAAATACGGAGAGAATGGACAGAGCTGGTAAACCGCTGCAACCAATATCTTCATGCCTACGGCAGGGAACGGGGCATCTCTCTGGGCACTACCCTTACAGTCCTCTTGATGACGGAGGAGCGATATTATATTATGAATATCGGGGATTCCCGCGCCTATGCTTTGGAAGCGGGCATCCGACAGCTTACAAGGGATCATACCGTGGTGCAGCGGGAGGTGGATCTGGGAAAGCTTTCCGCCTACGATGCGGAAAAGGATTCCCGGAGAAATATTCTCCTGCAATGCATCGGGGCATCGGATCAGATTTATCCGGATTTCTTCTTCGGTGCACCGGAGCCAAAGGCTACCTATCTGCTTTGTTCGGATGGCTTTCGCCATGAGGTTTCCGGAGAGGAGCTCTATCAGGTTCTTCAGCGGAACAGAAGAGAGTCTTTGGAGGATTTGGAGGGCGCTTTAAAGATTTTACTGCGCTGGAATCTGGAACGACAGGAACGGGACAACCTTACGGCAATAGCCATCAGTACCATCTAGTCTTTGAGGAAGTTTAGTTAAACTATGCTGAAAATCGGTTCCGTTTTAGACGGAAAATATAAAATACTGAGTGAAATCGGTCATGGCGGAATGAGTACGGTTTATATGGCCATCAATGAGAAGGCCAACAAAACCTGGGCGGTAAAAGAGGTGCGAAAGTCCGGTGTAATGGACTTTGAAGCGGTGAAGCAAAGCTTGATTGTGGAAACGGATCTTTTAAAACGCCTCCGCCATCCGAACCTTCCCACCATTGTGGACGTGATTGAGGAAGAGGATGTGTTCCTCATTGTTATGGACTATGTGGAGGGGAACTCTCTTAGGGTACTTCTGGAGGAGCAGGGAAGTCTTCCGGAGGACTATGTGATTGAATGGGCAAAACAGCTTTTGGATGTTTTGTCCTATTTGCATGCCCAGACTCCCCCGATTATTTACCGGGATATGAAACCTGCCAACATTATCCTGAAGCCGGATGGCAACCTTTCCCTCATCGACTTCGGAACCGCCAGAGAATTTAAGGCGGATAAAACCGAGGATACCGCCTGTCTTGGTACCGTAGGCTATGCGGCGCCGGAGCAGTTCGGGGGCTTGGGGCAAACCGATGAAAGGACAGACATTTACGGCTTGGGAGCCACCCTGTATCATCTTTTAACCGGGCATAATCCTTCCCTTCCCCCCTATGAAATCAAGCCCATTCGAAGCATTAACCCTAATCTTTCTCAGGGTCTGGAAAACATTTTGCTCTGCGCCACGGAGAAGGATCCGGAGCAGCGTTATCAAAACGCGGAGGAGTTTCTTTACGCCATTTCCCACGTGGAAGAAAGTGATGAACGCTATTATAAGAAGCAGAGAAGAAAATTTCGTCTCTTTTTAAGCACCCTGCTTCTGTCCGGAATCTGTTTTGCTCTGGGCTTCAGCTTCCTCCTGTCTTCCCAGAGCCAGAAGGAGGAGCGCTATACCATGCTCCTGCAAAATGCGGAGGTGCAACAGGACGGGGCGGAGAAGGAGAAGAACTATCTGGAAGCCGCCAATATGCCGGATATGGAGGGCAGAGAGGAGGCTTATCTGGGATTGATTCAATCTGCCAAGTCGGATCAGGTCTTTAGCCGGGAAGAGGCGGGAACCTTGGAGGAGCTGATACGGAAAAACAGGGCGGCTCTTTTAAAGCATCCCGAGGAGTATGGAGACATTTGCTTCCAGCTGGGAAAAGCCTTCTGGTATTACTATGAAGGGGAGGACAATGCAGGACGGATGGAGCGGGCGAAAAGTGCAGCGCCCTGGTTTGCCAATGCCTTGGAATATCTGGAGGATGGGGATTCCAAGAAGAGCATTGCCTTAGTGTACGAAGAATCGGAAGCTTTTATCGGGATATTGCCACCAATATCGTGGAGGCCAGCGATCAGGGCATGTATAAAACCCTTTTTGAAGATTTCCAAACTCTCTTCCAGGAGGTTGCGGTAAAGGAAGAAGAGGGAGAAATGGTTCGTCTGGAGCTTCTGGAGTTTATGGCGGAAAGCATCGAGCAGTATGCCGGAAAGATGCGGGCGGATCAGGTGACTCGTTCCGCTATGGAGGATGCTTTACTTCGTATAGAGATGCTGCTTCCGAAAATCAGTGTGAACAGTGAGCTTACGGAGGAGAAGAAGAAAACGTTGGAGGAGACCTTGATGGATGCGAAGATTGCCGTTCAGAATGTCTTTTCACAGGAGGAAGATAAGGGATGAAATGGTTAGCGGTGGATCAATATTCCGGCCTGTTTTTTATACTGGGCTTTTTCTTTCTTTTTTGCAGCATTCTTCTTTTCATACTCTTTCGGATTCCCGGAGTCTTCCTGTATTTAAGCGGAAGTCGCCAGAAGAAGAACATTCAAATCCTGAGAAGGAAGAGAGAGGAACAAAAGAAAAAAGGCTTCTCCCTACAGGGAAAAATCGATATGGAATTTCTTCGGAAGCGTTCTGAAGAAAAGCAGGAAGAAAAGAGAAGAATGGCGGAGCAGGCTCCCTGGAAGCAGGAGGGAGAGGCTACCGCTAAGCTTTTGATGCCGGAGGACAATTATAGAGGACAGGAAACCGCCCCGCTGTTTTCTTCGGAGGTACTATCGGACGCTTCTTTGGGAACTCCTTCGGGAGCTTCATCCGGAGATTTTTCAGGAGTTTCTTCAGGAGTTTCATTAGGAGCTTCGTCCGGGGGTTCCGCCGAGGCGGGAGAAACCGTAAAGATTCCGCTCCCTGCAGAGAGCGCTTCCGAGGCAGAGAAAAAACCGGCAAAGCCAAAGTGCGGTTATGTAACCTTGTATGAAATGGAGTCCGAGTCCTAAAAGGACTTAAACTCCTAAGACTTCTCAAGTTTATAAAGCTCATAAAGCTTCTAAAATCCCATTTTAAAGTCTAACGAAATTTTTTTCGTAAATTTCTTGTATTTGCGTTCATTTTTGATACAATGGACACGTTGCTTTTTTTTGGGAAAAAAGAAAAGGGCAAAATACTAAGAAGGGGGTTTTTATGAGTTGGAAAAAACGCTGATTGATTTAAAGGAATTACCAAGACATTTGACGGAGAGCTGATCTTAGATGATCTGAATTTATCTATTCGGGAGAACAGCTTTGTTACCCTACTGGGACCCTCCGGATGTGGAAAGACCACCACATTACGGATTATCGGAGGCTTTACCCAGCCGGACAAGGGGCAGGTTTTATTTGACGGACAGGATATCACAGGATTGCCGGCCAACAAGCGGCAGCTGAATACGGTATTCCAGAAGTACGCCCTGTTTCCCCACATGAATATTGCAGAGAATATTGCCTTCGGTCTTCGGATTAAGAAGATGTCGGAAAGCTATATTCGAGAGAAGATTCAATACGCCTTAAAGCTGGTGAATCTGCAAGGGTATGAAAAACGTTCTGTGGATTCCCTATCGGGAGGACAGCAACAGAGAATCGCCATTGCCAGAGCCATAGTGAATGAACCCAGAGTACTTTTATTGGACGAACCCCTGGGGGCTTTAGACTTAAAGCTTAGGCAGGAGATGCAATATGAGCTTATCCGTTTGAAAAATGAATTGGGCATTACCTTTATATATGTCACCCATGATCAGGAAGAGGCCTTGACCATGTCGGATTATGTGGTGGTAATGAATCAGGGTTATATTCAACAAGCAGGAAGCCCGGAACAAATCTATAACGAACCGGAAAATGCATTTGTAGCTGACTTTATCGGAGACTCCAACATCGTCCCCGGCATCATGCTGGAGGACCGTTTGGTGCGTATTTTTGGTGCAAACTTCCCCTGTATTGATGAGGGATTTGGAAAAAATACCCCTGTGGATGTGGTGATTCGTCCGGAGGACGTGGAAATCCTGGAAGAGGGGGACGATCGTGCCATTCTGAAGGGAACCATGACCCACATCATTTTCAAGGGAGAGATTTACGAGATGGAATGTACCACGGAGGATGGCTTCGAGTGGCTGGTACACTCCACGGAAATGCATGAGCCGGGGAAAAAGGTGGGAATTTATGTACGTCCCTCCAATATTCAAATTATGAATAAGCCCGAGTCTGAAGACGAGGAGGCATTGGGCATTGAAGAATAAAGGAACAAGGCTTTTGGCCGCCCCCTATCTGATCTGGATGGGTGGATTTATTGTGATACCCTTACTTTTGGTTTGGTACTATGCCTTTACAGACAAGACCGGTGCATTTACTTTAGACAACTTAACAAAGATTTTTTTGTGGGAGAACTACAAGCCCCTGTATCTGGCGGTGCTTCTTTCCCTTTGCAGTACCCTTTTATGCTTTCTTTTGGCCTTTCCTCTAGCTATGGTGCTTCGGAACAAAAAGGTGGGAAAGGGTTCCTTTGTGGCCTTTATTTTTATCCTGCCTATGTGGATGAACTCTCTGCTTAGAATTCTGGCATGGCAGACTCTTTTGGAGCGAAAGGGCGTGCTGAATGAGATTTTGATGGCTCTGCATTTACCTACTCAGAGCCTAATCAACACCCCCTATGCCATTATTTTGGGTATGGTTTACGACTTCCTGCCCTTTATGATTCTGCCTATTTACAATACTTTAAGCAAAATCGATGACAATACCATCAATGCCGCCTACGACCTTGGGGCCAGCTTTTTCACCACCCTCTTTCGGGTGATTCTGCCCCTGTCCATTTCCGGTATCGTTTCCGGCGTCACCATGGTTTTCGTGCCGGCGCTGACCACCTTCGCCATTTCCAACATTCTCGGAGGGGGCAAGATTTTCCTCATCGGAAATGTCATCGAGCAGGAATTTACGGTGAATTCCAACTGGAATGTGGGTTCGGGACTGTCCATGATCTTAATGGTCTTCATCATTGCATCCATGGCCATTCTGTCCCGCTATGACAACGGAGAGGGGGCGATTTTTCTAATGGAAAAAGAAATCTGTTCGTTTTTTTTGGAAAAATGCCTATCTGGGTTTGGTGGTGCTTTTTCTCTACGCACCCATCTTCATGCTTACCGCCCTGTCCTTTAATGCGGGAAAGAGCAGAGCCCATTTTACCGGCTTCAGCCTTCGCTGGTATGTGGAAATGTTTCAAAATGAGGATATTATCCAGGCTCTACACAATACCCTGCTGATTGCCTTTTTGTCCGCCTTTATTGCTACGATTCTCGGAACCATGGCGGCAGTGGCTCTTCGGAAAATGAAGGTACTGCCCAGAAGTCTGATTATCGGGGTCAGCAATGTGCCTATGCTGAATGCGGACATCGTAACCGGTATCTCTTTGATGCTTTGCTTTATCGCCTTCAAAATCAGCCTGGGCTTTAAGACCATTTTGATTTCCCATATTACCTTTAATCTGCCTTACGTGCTTCTGTCCGTTTTGCCGAAGCTTCGGCAGAGCTCGGAGGTGAGTTATGAGGCGGCATTGGATCTTGGAGCAAAGCCCCTCTATGCCTTTTTTAAGGTGGTGCTGCCGGACATTATGCCGGGAGTTTTGTCCGGCTTTTTACTGGCCTTTACCATGAGTTTGGATGATTTTATCATTACCCACTTTACCAGAGGTGCCGGCATCAACACCATTTCCACCCTGGTTTATGCGGAGGTAAGAAAGGGAATCAACCCCAGTATGTATGCCCTTTCCACCCTGATTTTCGTCTCGGTTTTTATCATCCTTTTAATCGCTAATTTTGCCCCGAGCTTTATGGGAAGAAAGGAGGAAAAGGCATGAGGAAAAATTCTGAAAAGAATTCTGAAAAGAATCTTTGGAGCAATTCGGGAGAGCGTGCAGGAAATCTTATAAGTAAGGCCGCACAACAGAAGCTAAGAAAGCTTTTTCTGCCTATGGCAGCAGGCTTTACGATTTTGCTCGGCGCTTTACTTTTTGCATCCTGTGGACAAAAGAGTAATGAGTCCACAGAAAGTCCGGATGACAATGTAGTCAATGTCTATAACTGGGGAGAGTATATCGACCCGGAGGTGATTACGGAATTTCAGCAGGAAACCGGCATCAAAGTGGTTTACGATATGTTTGAAACCAACGAGGAAATGTATCCCGTCATCGAGGCGGGAGGCGTGCTGTATGATGCGGTTTGCCCCTCGGATTACATGATTGAGAAGATGATGCAGAACCATCTTTTGGCGGAAATCGACTTTAAGAACATTCCCAATATCAAGGAAATCGGAAAAGAATATATGGAAATGTGTGCGGAGTTCGATCCGGGAAATCGTTACATGGTACCCTATACCACGGGAACCGTAGGCATTCTTTATAACAAAAGAATGCTGGATGAGCTGGGCGTGCCCTACCCCACCAAATGGGCGGATCTTTGGAACCCGAAGCTGAAGGGAGAAATCCTGATGCAGGACTCCGTACGGGATGCCTTTATGGTGGCGCTGAAGAAGGAAGGCCATTCCATGAATACCGTGGATGACAAGGAGTTAGATGAGGCCATGAAGGATTTGATTGCCCAGAAGCCCTTGGTACAGGCTTATGTGGTGGATCAGGTCAGAGACAAGATGATCGGAGAAGAGGCGGCGGTAGGCGTCATTTACTCCGGAGAAATCCTTTATGTGCAGGGAGAGCTGGAAGGCACGGACGTGGAAGTGGACTATGTGATTCCGAAGGAAGGCACCAACCTGTGGGTAGACGGTTGGGTAATTCCCAAGAACGCCAAGCATAAGGAAAAATGCGGAAAAAGTGGATTAATTTCCTCTGCCGCCCGGATATTGCGGCAAAGAATTTCGAGTACATTACCTACACCACCCCAAACGTAGGCGCCTTGAAGTTCCTGCCGCCGGAATACACGGAAAACAAAGCGGTATTTCCGGATATGTCGGAGGTTTTGAAAAAGGGAGAGGTCTTCAGCTATCTGGGAGAACAGGACGAAGCCAAGTACAACGACCGTTGGAAGAAGGTCAAAGTTTCCTAAACCCTATTTGAAAAAGATCAAAGTATCCAAACCCTATTTGAAAAAAGATTTGATAGAACCCCTCTTTATGGAGAAGGTCCATAGGGAGGGGATTTTTCTATTCTTAGAAATTTTAGAAAAGCTTTTTATTCGGAAATTTTTTTGCTAAAAATAATTAACGTTAAAAAAATTTTTTTCGAGAGTGAAGAAATAAACGGACAGAGAGACTTTCGAAAGGAAAAAAAGCAAGGAAAAAAAGCAAAAGGGAAAAAGCCTGGATTCATCCGGGAAGACCATGGAAAAAAAGGGGGAAGAAAAATGCGCTCAAAATATGTAGCATATATCGGTTCTTATTCATACACCGGCTCTGCCAAGGGCATAACTATCTGTGATGTGGATATGGAAAAGGGAAGATTTGAAAAAAGAACAGAGGTGGAAGTGAACAACTCCTCCTACGTGGCGGTTTCTCCCGATAAAAGAACCCTTTATTCCATTGCGGATGAGGGAATTGTTTCCTTCCGTATTCTGGATAACGGAAACCTGAGTAAGTTAAATACCAGAAATATCCGCGGAATGCGCGGCTGCCACCTTTGCCGTAGACAAGAAGGGGGAGTACCTGATGGTGTCCGGCTATCATGACGGAAAGTCCACCCTGCTTTCTTTGGAAGCGGACGGTTCTGTAGGTCCTATCGTAGACGGCGTTTATGACCAGGGTATCGGTTCCGTGGCGGAGCGTACCTTCCGCCCCCATGTTTCCTGCTCCCGTATGACCGATGACCAAAAGTTTATTTTGGTGGCGGATTTAGGAATTGATCAGGTAAAGATTTTCCGCTTCGACAAGGCGGATCGGAAGATGCGACAGGTGGATACTTTGCGATGCGAACTGCAGTCCGGCCCAAGACATTTCCGTTTCTGCCCGGACAGGAATTACCTTTATCTTTTGTATGAATTAAAAAATGTGGTGGATGTGTATCATTTTTCCGAGGGAGAGAAGGACTCGGAGGTGAAGCTGGAGAAGCTGCAGACCATTTCTACCCATAACGATAAGGAAAACAACCCCTTAATTGCCGCTTGCCAGATGCGTTTTTCTCCGGATCCGGATGCTTCTCATCTTTTTGTGTCCAATGCGGGAATTAATACCATCACCATCTATGACAGAGATAAAGAGACAGGGCTTTTAACCATGAAGGGAAGCCTTCCTATTGCCGGTGAATATCCTAAGGATTTCTGCATTTTCCCGGATGAAAAGCACCTTGCGGTAGCCAACAATGAAAGCGGTACCATTACCTTTTTCAACATTGATTATGAGCAGGGACTTTTAACCATGTGTGCAAGAGAGCTGGAAGTGGATGAACCAAACAGCATCTGTATGGTAGAGTGTCGGGGGTAAGGAATGGCGGGAAGTCAGTTTGGAAAAATATTTCATATCAGTACCTTTGGTGAATCCCACGGTAAGGCCCTGGGGGTGGTTGTAGACGGCTGCCCCGCAGGGCTTTCCCTGTCGGAAGAGGATATTCAGGAAATGCTGGAACGGCGCCGTCCGGGGAAGAATCTGAAGATGACTCAGAGGAGGGAAGGGGACAAGGTAGAGATTCTTTCCGGTATTTTTGAGGGAAAAACCACCGGTACTCCTATTGCCATGGTCGTGTGGAACGAGGATCAGCGCTCCAAGGATTACGGAGAAATTGCCCATGCCTTTCGCCCGGGCCATGCGGATTACGGCTTTTTTGCCAAATACGGTTTTCGGGATTATCGGGGGGGGGAGGTCGTTCCTCCGGAAGGGAAACCATTGCCAGAGTGGCGGCGGGAGCCATTGCCAAGAAAATGCTATTAGAGCTGGGGGTTTCCGTCCGGGCCAAGGTCATCGAGCTTGCCGGCATTTCCCTGACAGAAGATCGGCAGAAGGCGGAGCTTTTGGCGGAACAGAAGATTCTCTCCTTAAGGGAGCAGGGGGATTCTGCCGGAGGAGTGGTGGAATGTCTGGTGGAAGGACTTCCTGCCGGCATCGGGGAACCGGTTTTTGATAAGCTGGATGCCTCCCTGGCAAAGGCCGTGATGTCCATCGGTGCGGTAAAGTCGGTGGAAATCGGAGACGGCATCGAAGTGTCCAAGAGCCTTGGCTCCGAGAACAATGATGCATTTTTCCTTATGGAAGAGAACGACTGTGAATCAAAAGAGCAAAATTACGATTCGGAAGAGCGGGGAAGCCATTCTATTTCTATGGCGGAAGGCTCTAAGTCCTTTATGGGAAGCTTACGAAAGGGCAGCAACCATAGCGGCGGTATTCTGGGGGGAATGAGTGACGGAAGCACCATTCGTATCAGAGCCGGCTTTAAGCCCACACCTTCCATTTCCAAGCCCCAGCAAACGGTAAATGAAGCGGGAGAAGAAATTACCATCGCCATCAAGGGACGTCACGATCCTACGGTGGTGGAGCGGGCCAATGTAGTGGTGGAAGCCATGACGGCTTTAACTGTGCTGGATGCCATGCTGGAGAATCTCAGCGCCAGATTGGAATATGTGAAACGGGCTTATCAAAGATAAGAACAAACGAGATATCGCACACTACGCGTGCGATACTCGTTAAGAATAAAATTTTTTATAAAAAAATTATAAAAGTTTTTAAAAAAATTTTTTTGCTTATACCGCTTCTCAATAGGAATTGACGAAGTAGCATTTTCGTCTTAAAATGAGGGAAAGAACAATTGGGAATTATTTCACAATGAATGAGAACGGCAGGAGTCTCTTTTGTGAAAGATTTTGCAAGGGGGAGAGAAAGATATGAATGCTCAACAAATGGTTACTGTAGGCTTGCTCGTGATACTGGGCATTTTAGCGCTTATTTTTTTAGTCGCATTTGTAAAGGATTTACTGGCGCATAAGGATAGCATGGAGAAGGAAAGCAATACCGCGGTGAGTAGTGCTATCGGTTTTGGAATTAACTTCTTCGACGTATTCGGTATCGGATCCTTCGCTCCGGGCGCTTCCCTTTACAAGGGCTTAAAGCAGGTGGATGACAAGCTGATTCCCGGCACCTTGAATGTAGCTTGTACTATTCCTGTCGTTATGGAGGCCTTCCTCTTTATTCAGGGAGTGGAAGTAGAGCCTATCACATTGGTTACCATGATACTTGCGGCTATGGTCGGTGCATGGATTGGTGCAGGAATTATTTCCAAGCTTTCCAAGCAGATGATTCAGCTGGTTATGGGTGTTGCCATGGTAGTAATCGGTTTCGTCATCATTTTACAGGTGGCGAATGTTATCCCCGTAGAAGGAACAGCCATCGGACTCAGCGGAATAAAGCTTATTGTTGCTATCGTAATTAACTTCATCTTAGGCGCAGTTATGACTGCCGGAGTTGGCTTATATGCACCTTGTCTTGCCTTGGTTTGCGTATTGGGCATGGACCCGAAGGTTGCCTTCCCCATCATGATGGGATCCTGCGCATACCTTATGCCGGTTGCTTCCGTTCGTTTCGTAAAGGAAGGCAGCTACAATAGAAAGGTAGCTTTGTGGGGAACCATTTTCGGCTCTTTGGGTGTATTTGTAGCAACCAGAGTAGCATTAGGATTACCCTCTCACATTTTAAAGATTATCGTTATCTGCGTTATGTTCTACACCGCAGCAACCATGTTCTATTCCTTAAGCAAGGAAAAGAAGCAGGCGGCATAAAGGACACTGAAGATGACGCAGGATTGAACCATTACTTGTTAAGAATCGGAAAAGTCGTCTTATGGGGCGGCTTTTCCTTTATAAAAATAAACCATGGAGGTAAGCATCATGAAATTCAGCAAGAGTATTCACGCAGTTGATTCCCACACAGCCGGTGAGGCTACCAGAATCGTAGTAGGTGGAGTCCCTAAAATCCCCGGAAAGACTATGCCTGAGAAGAAGCAGTGGCTTGAGGACAATATGGATTATCTTCGTACAGCTATTATGTTGGAGCCGAGAGGACATAACGATATGTTCGGTTCCATTTTAACACAGCCTACAGTGGATGAGGCCGATTACGGTATTATCTTTATGGATGGCGGCGGATACCTGAACATGTGCGGACACGGAACCATCGGTGCCATGACCGTTGCGGTAGAGACCGGTATCGTTCCTGTAACAGAGCCGATTACCAAGATTGTACAGGAGGCTCCTGCAGGAATTATCCACGGTGAAGTTACCGTTGTGGACGGCAAGGCTAAGAAGGTAAGCTTCCAGAACGTTCCCGCTTTCTTATACAAGAGAGATCAGGAAGTTGAGCTTCCGGGTTACGGCAAGATTAAGTTTGATATTTCCTTCGGCGGATCCTTCTTCGCTATCGTGAAGGTAGACCAGATCGGTGTAGAGATTAAGCCGGAAATGCAGCACAGCTGAACGCTTTGGGAATCCAGTTAAGAGACATCATCAACAAAGAGATTCCTGTACAGCATCCATTGCTTCCCCATATCCATACCGTAGACTTGGTAGAATGGTGGTCTACAACAGAGACCAAGGGCGCGACCTTAAAGAACTGCGTAGTATTCGGACAGGGACAGGTAGACCGTTCTCCTTGCGGAACAGGAACCAGTGCAAAGCTGGCTACTCTTTTCGCAAAGGGCGAGTTAAAGCAGGGAGATAAGTTCTTCTATGAGTCCATCCTGGGTACCATTTTCGAGGGAGAAATCGTAGGAACCACCAAGGTGGGAGATTACGATGCGGTTATTCCTCAGATTACCGGTTCCGCATGGATTACCGGCTTCAACCACTTTGTGATTGATGAAGAAGATCCTGTTAAGTACGGATTTATCTTAAAGTAATAAATGAAGCGATTGCAGAATGGGTCTGTAAGAGGGGTAATCTGAGCCCGATACTTACCGAAAGCCGGCGAAGTGAAGGACTGTAAAAATCGATAAATGAAGCGAATTGCAGAATGGGTCTGTAAGAGGGGCAATCTGAGCCCGTCAGTACTTACTGAAAGCGAGCTAAAGCGAAGCTTGAAGTTAGTACTGTTACGAAGGCGAGGTTAGCGGGAGCGTGCCCCGAATACAGACCCATTCTGCATAAGAGCGTATCGTTACGAAGACTACAGTCCTTCCGCAGGGGCGAGCTTAGCGGGCGCATACCCCTCTTACAGACCCATACTGCATCAGAGCCTACCTCTATAGATAAAATATTTTATAGGGAATAAAGATTGCAAATCCAAAATTCATCATGTAAAATCAAAGGATAGTTTTTTAACAATATCCAAAAAGGGGGAAACAGTTATGGCAGACAAGAAATTAGTAGAGCAAATTACTTCCCGAGAGGAAGACTTTTGCGCAGTGGTATACTGGACGTAGTAAAGAAAGCGGAGCTTACAGATTATTCTTCTGTAAAGGGCTTCATGGTTATTCGACCCGCAGGCTATGCTATCTGGGAGAATATCATGGCGGCTCTGGATTCCCGTTTTAAAGCTACAGGTGTACAAAAACTGTTCTATGCCGCTTTTTAATCCCCCAGTCCTTATTAGAAAAAGAGAGTGAGCATGTGGAAGGTTTTGCCCCGGAAGTAGCATGGGTTACCTCCGGCGGTTCCAAGAGACTGGAGGAAAGACTCTGTGTACGTCCTACCTCCGAGGTACTTTTCTGTGACTACTATTCCAAGGTGGTAAAGTCCTATCGTGATCTTCCTCAGCTTCTGAACCAGTGGTGTTCCGTAGTTCGTTGGGAGAAGACTACCAGACCTTTCTTAAGAACCAGAGAGTTCTTATGGCAGGAGGGACATACCGTTCATGCTACGGCAGAGGAAGCGGAAGAGAGAACCCTTTTAATGCTGGACATCTATGCGGATGTTTTGGAAAATGAACTGGCGATTCCTGTAGTGAAGGGTCGTAAGACCGATAAGGAGAAGTTTGCCGGTGCGATTGCCACCTATACGGTAGAGGCTTTGATGCATGACGGACAGGCCTTACAGTGTGCTACCTCCCACAACTTCGGAGACGGCTTTGCCAAGGCATTCCAGGTGCAGTATTTAAGCAAGAACAATACCGTTGAGCCGGTACACCAGACCTCCTGGGGAATTACCACAAGAACCATCGGTGCTTTAATCATGGTTCACGGGGACGATTCCGGATTGGTTCTTCCTCCTCGTATTGCTCCTGTACAGGTAAATATCATTCCTATCCAGCAGAATAAGGAAGGGGTACTGGACAAGGCCTTTGATTTGATGAACAGCTTAAAGGATGCAGGACTTCGGTGAAGGTGGATGATTCCGATAAGACTCCCGGATTTAAGTTTGCAGATAGTGAAGTAAGAGGAATTCCTCTTCGTCTGGAAATCGGACCGAAGGATATCGAAGCGGGACAGGTAGTACTGGTAAGAAGAGACACCAGAGAGAAGATTGTGGTATCCTTTGAGAATCTTGTGGAAGAAAGCAAGAAGCTTTTGGAGCAGATTCAGAAGGATATGTATAATAGAGCTTTAACTTTCCAGAAGGAAAGAACCACCGATGCCAAGAGTTTGGATGAATTGGTAGCTTCCCTGGATAAGAAGCCCGGATTTGTTCGTGCTATGTGGTGCGGTTGCAGAGAGTGCGAGGAGAAGCTTAAGGAGTATTCCGGTATCACTTCCCGTTGTATCCCTGCAAAGCAGGAAAAGATTGCCGACACCTGCGTGGTATGCGGAAAGCCTGCCACAAAGATGGTTTACTGGGGAAGAGCTTACTAAGAAACAGTACAAGGGATAGGCCTTAAGAATCAGTCGTATTAAGCGGCCTTACGGAAATTTCCTTGTGCACAAGCTTTACGAAAAGAAACATGTTAAAAAAGGAAAATGGATGAAAGATCCGAAAGTAATACAAATCACCGTTCCCAAAGGGGTAGAACTCATTATTCGACAGATTGAGCAGGCAGGCTACGAAGCCTACGCTGTCGGAGGATGTGTTCGGGACGCCCTTTTGGGACGAGAACCTGAAGATTGGGATATTACGACTTCTGCCAAACCGGAGGTCGTAAAATCCCTTTTTTTGCGTACCATTGATACGGGAATTGAGCATGGAACGGTGACGGTTCTGCTTAGTGCGCAGGAAGCCGGAGAGGGAGACAGAGCCTTTGAGGTAACCACCTATCGGGTGGACGGCATTTACGAGGATGGACGGCACCCTAAGGCAGTGTCCTTTACCGGAAGCCTGGAAGAGGATCTGGCCAGAAGGGATTTTACCATCAATGCCATGGCCTACCACATGGATCGTGGCATCATTGACTGTTATCATGGACAGGAAGACCTGGAAAATAAAAGGATTCGCACCGTGGGAAGGGCAGAGGAACGTTTTACGGAGGATGCTCTTCGTATGATGCTGGGGAATTCGTTTTTCCGCCCAGCTGGATTTTCAGATAGAAGCGGACTGCCTTCAGGCCATGCTGGCTCTTCGGGAAAACCTCGGAAAGGTTTCCAAGGAACGGATTGCGGTGGAGCTGGTGAAGCTTTTATGTAGCCCTCATCCGGAGCGGGTGAAGCTGCTATTTTCTACCGGCCTTTCCGACTTTGTGACACAGCATTTTTCGGAAATCGAGAAGCGGGGAATTCCTTCTCTTTTAGGAAATGCCAAAGCTAAGAAGTATCTGCGCTTGGGCCTTCTGCTAAGGCACCTGCCGGAATATGCCAAGGAAATTTTGGAAGAGCTGAAGCTGGATCGGGAATGTATCGATCAGGCTTCCGCCTTTGTGGAGCTCTTTTCTTTGGAAGAAGCGGATTCTCCCTATGCCCTTCGGAAACGGCTTTCTCACTACGGACTTGAACTGGTTCAGGACTTTTATGAGACCAAGGCGCTTCTTTTGGAAAATGTTTCCAATACCCCGGGAAAGGCTATGTCGGAGCAGGTGAAGCTTCGCCTTTCATGGCTTCAAAAGATTCAGCAGGAGGGGGATTGCTATACCCTTTCCGATTTGGCAATCAAGGGCAAGGACTTACTTTCTATAGGCGTGAAAGCCGGGCCGGCTATGGGAGAACTTTTGCATCAGGCTTTGGATTATGTGATGCAGAATCCTTCGGAAAATGATAGAGAAGCTCTGCTTTCTTTTGTAAAAAGCCGAATTTGTTAATAATTAAACAAAAAAATAAAAGTATACAACAGTATTTAAGAGGAAAAATCTAGTCAAAATAGATAATTTTTTTCCTCTTAAATACTGTTATTATTTATAAATTTTAGCGTTATTATATCGACATTTTATAAATAATGATTATAATGAACATTGTAGAGGAAAAATCTCACTGTTTTTCCGAAAAAATAGAAAGAATTTTCGGAATAGAAAGAGCTGAGCCTATGATTGGAATTATAAATCCCTCCCTGGATCCCTTTTATAATCAGGCCTTGGAAGAGTATCTTTTTCAAAATAGAACGGAGCAGGATATTTTTCTTCTTTGGCGGAATACTCCGGCAGTTATCGTAGGCTGTTACCAAAACATCAGTCAGGAAGTGAATTTGCGCCGTCTAAAAGAAAGAGGAATTCCCGTTGTTCGAAGAAGCAGCGGCGGAGGTACGGTTTATCATGATTTGGGCAATGTGAATTACAGCCTCATGAAGAAACGAAACAAGATTTTAGAGTATGACGATTTTCTCCTTCCGGTGATTGATGCTTTACGAGGGCTTGGGATTATGGCGGAGAAGAACAGATGCTCCGACATCGCCATAGGAGGAAGGAAGATTTCCGGCAGTGCCCAGAAGGTCACCGGAGAACGGGTTTTACACCATGGGACTCTACTCTATGCATCGGACCTAAGTCTTTTGGATGAGATTACCACCAAGAATAAAAGCATTCATATTCAGTCGAAGGCTTCTCCCTCAGCGATTTGCAAGGTTTGTAATATTAGCGAAAGCTGGGAAGGCTTGGGAAAGGAAGGCTGTCCCTTTACGGAACTTCCTCCCATAGAAAGCTTTATGGAAGCTTTAAGGGAGGCCATGGGAGCTAAGCCGGAAGCATTAGCGCTTACGGAGGCGGAAAAGGCGGAGGTAGAGAGGATTTGCCGGGAAAAATACCATTCTTGGGAATGGACCTTTGGAAAAACCCCTCATTTCTCTTTTGAGAAGGAAGGCATTTTCCAGGGAGAAAAAATCCGGATAAGCTATCAGGCCCGGAAGGGAAGAATCGAAGATTTTACGATCCAATCCCCTTATTTTTCAGAAGAGGAAGTCAGAGCACTTTTCCAAGGACAGCCATTTTCTTTAGAGCTTTTTGAAGAAAAGTTTTCCGATTTGGCGGGAAGGCTTAAGCCGCAGGATAGTAAGGAAGTCAGAGAAGTCTTAATAGGACTTGCATTATAGAAGGAGTAGAAGATGAAGAAAGAAATTGTGATTCCGAAGTTAAGACCGGAGATGCAGGAGGCAGTGGTTTGTGCCTGGTTGAAGGAAGTCGGAGATCCGGTAAAGAAGGGTGAACCGATTTTCGAGATTGAAACCGACAAGGTGGTTACCCAAGTGGAATCCGGTTTCGAGGGAACCCTGGTAGAGCAGTGTTGTGAAGAAGGGGATACGGTAGCCGTATTGGAAAGGTCGCTCTGATTGAAGAGACAGCTTAAGAACTAGATAGGAAGCGAGATATGGAGAAGACAATAGAGAAAGCCGGGGATTTACAAGCTACTCCCAATCCTTTAGGGAAGAAGCCGGACTGGCTGAAGGTTCGTTATAATCAGGAGGCTACCGAAGAGGTGGCAGCTCTGATGAAGGATCTTCGCTTGAATACCGTTTGTAAGGAAGCCAACTGTCCCAATATGGGAGAGTGTTATCGGAAGCACACGGCAACCTTTATGATTTTGGGAAGCGTTTGCACCAGAAATTGTCGCTTTTGCAATGTGACCTGCGGAAGACCGGAGGCGGTGGACGAAGAAGAGCCTATGAATGTGGCCAAGGCCGCAAAGCAGCTTCATCTAAAGCACGTGGTTTTAACCTGTTCCACCAGAGATGATTTGGAGGATGGAGGAGCCTTGCAGTTTGCGAAAACCATTCGGGCCATTCGGGAGCTTTGCCCCGGCACCACCATTGAAACCCTGATTTCCGATATGAAGGGAAGGACGGAGTCCTTAGACATCGTATTGGAGGCTAAGCCGGAAGTTCTGAATCACAATGTGGAGACGGTGAAGGAATTGCAGAAGGCAGTTCGTCCCCAGGCGGCTTATGAAAGATCCTTAGGGGTACTTCGCTACTGTAAGCAGCACTCCCCGGATATCCGGGTAAAGACAGGATTTATGGTAGGCCTTGGAGAGACGGAGGAGCAGATTGACAGATTGATGGATGATGTGCTGGAAACCGGCTGCGACATCCTGACCATCGGACAGTATCTGCAACCCACCAAGGAACACTACCCCTTAGCAAGATATGCTACTCCGGAGGACTTTGCCCGTTATAAAAAGAATGCTCTTTTAAAGGGCTTCCATCATGTGGCCTCCGCTCCCTTAGCCAGAAGCTCCTACAGAGCTTGGGAAGCTTTGGAGGATGTGCATGGTTTATATTGATTTAGAGTCCACGGATGTTTATGAAAACTTTGGCCTGGAATATTACTTAGCCGAAGAAAAGAAGCTGGAAGACACGGTTTTCCTTTTTTGGAGGACCACTCCCACCCTGATGCTGGGGAAATACCAAAACCTTGCGGAGGAGGTGAATCTCCCCTATGCCAGAGAGCAGAAGATGAATCTGGTACGGCGCATGAGCGGTGGAGGAACCATTTACACGGACCTGGGAGGTTGGCAGTTTACCTTCATTGATCGCTATAAAGAAGAGGGAATAGAGTTTAAAAAATACCTAAGTCCCGTCCTGGATGCTCTGGCAAAGCTTTCCGTGAAGGCGGAATTTAACGGAAGAAACGACCTCTGTATCGAGGGGCGAAAGTTTTCCGGAAATGCCCAGTATCATCTGGGGGAAAGCATTGTCCACCACGGATCCCTGCTTTTTTCCACGGACATTGAGAAAATGGTGAACTCTACCACGGTGGATGAGTACAAAATTATTTCCAAAAGCATCCAATCAGTACGGGAGAGAGTTTGTAACATTTCCGAGCATTTGCAGGAAAAGCTTTTTCCGGAGGACTTTAAGGAGCTGATGGTTTCCGCCATTTTGGGAGAGGCTAATAAAGCGAATCGTCTGGAGCTTTCTTCGGAAGAACTGCTTAGAGTCAAGGAACTGGCCAAGACCCATTTTCAAAACTGGGACAGCTTATACGGAAAAAATCCGAAGTTTAACATGGAAAAGACCGGACGCTTTCCGGGAGGGAAAATGCATTTTGCTCTGGAAGTACAAAAGGGCAAATCCGGGAGGCTTCCATATCCGGAGACTTCTTCAGTACCTTGGATTCGGAGGAACTCTGTAAAGCCTTCGTGGGACTGGCCTTTGATAGGGATTCTATTTTGAGGGGGCTTACGGAAAGAGGTTTGGAAGGAAAGCTCTATCGGATTTCCGTGTCGGAGATTGCAGATCTGTTGGCCTAAAGGGCTTTGCCGTAGAAGACAGGCCGGATGAACCGGAGAAAACCCATATATTTTTATTTTTTTATACATTGAAAAAGAAAAAAATTTTTTTATAATAAAAGATAGAGTAATTACTTTTTGCCCGGATATTCTGATGTTAGGGGTCAGGCGATGGGGAAAAAGCATGATGATAAAATCACCATAAAACAAAGGAGGCAGTTTATGGAATTAAAGACACCGTTGTATGAAGCGCATGTGAAGGCAGGTGGAAAGATTGTTCCTTTCGCCGGATTTCTTCTCCCTGTTCAGTATGAGCAGAGTGGAGTAATCAAGGAGCATATGGCTGTTCGAACCGAAGCCGGACTTTTCGACGTGTCCCACATGGGTGAAGTACTTTGCAAAGGAAAGGATGCATTGGCAAATCTTCAGAAGATTTTAACCAATAACTTTGAGAACATGGTGGACGGACAGGCAAGATACAGCCTGATGTGTAATGAAACGGCGGTGTGGTAGACGATTTAATCGTTTACAAGAAAGGAGAGAACGACTACTTCATCGTTGTAAACGCTGCCAACCGTGAGAAGGACTTTAACTGGATGGTACAGCATAAGTTCGGGGATGTGGAATTCACCAATGTTTCCGATGATTATGCCCAGATTGCCCTTCAAGGCCCTAAGGCCATGGATATTATCAGAAAGCTGACCTCCGAAGAAAATATTCCTCAGAAATATTACCACGCTGTATTTAATGCTACGGTTGACGGTATTCCCTGTATTGTTTCCAAGACCGGTTATACCGGAGAAGACGGTGTAGAGCTGTATCTGGACAGTAGCAAGGCGGAGGAAATGTGGGATAAGCTTTTGGCAGCAGGAAAAGAAGAGGGACTGATTCCCTGCGGACTTGGTGCCAGAGATACCCTTCGTATGGAAGCAGCTATGCCTCTTTACGGTCATGAGATGGACGATGAAATCACTCCCCTTGAGACCGGATTAAAGTTTGCGGTAAAGATGGACAAACCTGATTTTATCGGAAAGGCTGCTATTGAAGCCAAGGGAGAGCCGAAGATTAAGAGAGTCGGCCTGAAGGTTACCGGCAGAGGCGTTATCCGTGAACATCAGGACGTTTTGGCAGGAGACCAGGTTATCGGTCACACCACATCCGGAACTCACTGCCCATTCTTAAACTATCCTGTAGGAATGGCATTAATCGATCCCAAGTATGCAGAGGTGGGCACTCAGCTTCAGGTAGACGTTCGCGGACGTAAGGTAGATGTAGAAGTGGTAGCACTTCCCTTCTACAAGAGAGAGAAATAAAAGCAAAACATTTTTCAAGGGAGAGATTGCAGACTGTAGGTGCAATACTCGAACAAAGACAAATTTTTAAAATCAGATTTTCTTCCGGGAAGATCTATTTTATAAAGAAAACGGTTTAATCAACACTACTTATTTTAAGGAGGAAAAAAAGATGGCAGTTCAAAAGGGATTATTGTATACCAAGGATCACGAGTGGGTTAAGGAAGAAGGCGGAGAGTACGTAGTAGGAATTAGCGACTATGCGCAGAGCGAATTAGGAGATTTGGTTTTCGTAAATCTTCCGGAAGAGGGCGACAGTGTAACAAAGGGAGAGTCTTTCTCCGATGTTGAGTCCGTAAAGGCTGTTTCCGACGTAATATCTCCATTAACCGGTGTGGTTAGTGCAATCAATGAGGCTGTTTTGGATGCTCCTGAAAGTATCAACAGCTCTCCTTATGAGGCTTGGTTCGTAAAGGTAAAGGATGTTACCGATAAGGAAGAGCTTCTTTCCGCAGAAGAATATGAGGAGTTCTTAAAGACTCTGTAATAGAGACAGAATGCGAATCCTTCCTTAAGGGGATAGAATGGGAAGGTCTCCCCTATCTTCTTAAGGAAGACCCTAACCGAAAGAAAGGTGGTGGATTATGGGAAAATACATTCCCAATACAGAGGCGGAGCAGAAGGCGATGCTTCTGGAAAGTGGATTTTCTTCCTTTGATGATCTGTTTAGAGATATTCCACAGGAAGTAAAATTAAAAGGCGAGCTTTCTATTCCTGCCGGTTTGTCCGAGCTGGAAGTACGTAGAGATATGTCCGCCCTGGCGAACAAAAACGTAGTGTTCCCGGTGATCTTCAGAGGTGCCGGAGCATACCGTCATTTTATTCCCTCTATTGTAAAGAGCGTGATTGGTAAAGAGAATTTTTTGACGGCATATACCCCGTATCAGGCAGAGACCAGCCAAGGTATTTTACAATCTATTTTTGAATATCAGACTATGATCTGCGACTTGACCGGCATGGACGTATCCAATGCCTCTGTTTATGACGGTGCTGAGGCTGCGGCTGAGGCAGTAGCAATGTGCAGAGAGAGAAAGAGAAGCAAGGCTTTGATTTCCGCTCTGATGCATCAGGATACCATTTCTACCATCAAGACCTATTGCCATGGCAACGGTATGCAGGTAGAAATCATTCCGGAGAAGGATGGTTTGACCGATGTTGAAGCATTAAAGGCTAAGGCGGATGCAGAGTCTGCAGTAGTTTTCATCCAGCATCCGAATTTCTACGGCAATCTGGAAGATGCACAGAAGATTGGAGAGATTGCCCATGAGGCAGGGGCAAAGTTTGCTATGAGCGTAAATCCCATTTCTCTTGGTGTTCTTAAGACTCCCAGAGAGTATGGAGCGGATGTTGCAGTTGGTGACGGACAGCCTTTAGGACTTCCCATTGCTTTCGGAGGACCTTACCTTGGATTCATGGCATCCACTGATGCGATGAAGAGAAATCTTCCCGGAAGAATCGTAGGAGCTACAGAGGATCATCAGGGAAGAACCGGTTATGTATTGACTCTGCAGGCCAGAGAGCAGCATATCCGTAGAGAAAAAGCTTCCAGTAACGTATGTTCCAACCAGGCACTTTGTGCTTTAGCTGTAGGTGTTTATCTTGCAGCAGTAGGTAAGGAAGGCTTAAAGGAAGCGGCAAGTCTTTCTACCTCCAAGGCTCATTATTTGGCCAAGGAATTAGAAAAGATTGGCTTTAAGCCACAGTATAAGGCAGATTTCTTCAATGAATTCGTAACAGAGTCTGACCTTTCTTCCGCAAAGGCATTAGAGGCTTTAGAGAAGGAAGGCATCCTTGGCGGATATCCTCTGGATGATAAGAGAATTCTCTGGTGCTGTACGGAAGTTAATGATAAGGCTTCTATGGACCGTGTAGTAGAAATCTTAAAGGAGGTGAAGTAATGCTTATTTTCGAGAAAAGCAAATCCGGCAGACATTGCAGTTTGTTCCCTCCCTGTGATGTGGAAGTGGTAGATGTTCCTGCAAAGGATCAAAGAAAGGCTGAATTACATTTGCCGGAGCTGTCAGAGACAGAAATCAGCAGACACTACACAGAGCTTGCTAAAAAGTGTAGAGGTGTAAATGACGGCTTCTATCCTTTGGGTTCCTGCACCATGAAGTACAATCCGAAGATTAATGATGATATGGCAGCTTTACCCGGTTTTGCAGAGATTCATCCCTTGCAGCCGGAGCATACCGTACAGGGTTGCCTTTCCGTAATCCAGGAGATTGAAACCCTTCTTTGTGAAGTAACCGGTATGGATCGTTTAACGGTTCAGCCTGCAGCTGGTGCTCACGGTGAGTTCACCGGAATCATGCTGATTAAGGCTTACCATGAGAGCAGAGGGGATTTTAACAGAAACAAGATTATTATTCCCGATGCGGCTCACGGAACCAACCCCGCAACCGCTACTATGGCAGGCTACAAGGTGGTAACCATTCCTTCCAATGAGCACGGCTGTGTAGATATGGAGAAATTCAAGGCGGTTTTAGGGGATGATGTTGCCGGCTTGATGCTGACCAACCCCAATACCGTAGGTATTTTCGATGAAAATATCTTAGAGATTACCAAGTTAATCCATGATTGCGGCGGATTAAACTATTATGACGGTGCCAACTTAAACGCTATCATGGGCGTTGTTCGTCCCGGAGACATGGGCTTTGACGTTATTCACTTGAATCTTCATAAGACCTTCTCCACACCTCACGGTGGCGGAGGTCCCGGAAGTGGAGTTGTTGGATGTAAGAAGCTTCTGGCTGATTTCATGCCCGGATATCTGGTTGACGGAGATGCAGTGAAGAAGTTTGTGAAGGCTCCAAAGTCTATCGGAGACATGAAGGCCTTCTACGGAAACTTCTTAGTAGTGGTTAGGGCATTAACCTATATCAAGACCTTAGGAAAAGAAGGAATTCCACAGGCTAGTAAGAATGCGGTGCTGAATGCCAACTACATGATGAATAAGCTGAAGGATCTCTATACCATGGCTTATAATCAGATTTGTATGCATGAGTTCGTTATGAGCTTAGAGGATCTTAAGCAAAAGACAGGGGTTTCTGCAATGGACATTGCCAAAGCCCTGTTGGATAACGGAATGCACCCGCCCACAATGTACTTCCCGCTTATCGTTCATGAAGCTTTGATGATTGAGCCTACAGAGACAGAGTCTAAGGAAACTTTGGACGATGCTGTAGCCGTTTTCAGAAAGCTTTATGAGGAAGCTCAGACCAATCCCCAGGCGCTTCATGATGCTCCTGTAACTACTCCGGTAGGAAGATTGGATGAAGTAAAGGCGGCAAGAGAGCCGGTACTTCGTTATGAGTGGAAGTAAAGGCAAAAAAGTCGATACATTATTTCGAAAGAAAGTAAAATAAAGTCGATGATTAGAGAGCTGTTATATAAGGATAAAAGAGAGAGTGAACAAGAGTTTTGTTTGAAAAAGCAAGAGCTTTATCGAAACAAGCAAAAGCTTAGGTTCTTCTTTGAAGGAGTCTTTATGTAACAGCTCTTCTTGCTAAAAAGATAAATGGGTGCTAAGGGAGAGAGCAATTAAGGCAAATAGCGAAAGAAAGCTAAGCCGGTATTGCTCTGGAAACCTTGTGAGACAGCAAATATTAGGGGAGTAACAATTATGAGTTATGATGTGATTATCATAGGAGCCGGTCCCGGCGGATATGTAGCAGCATTAAAGTCTGCAAAATTAGGCTTTAAGACAGCGGTGGTAGAGAAGGACAGAGTGGGAGGAACCTGCTTAAACAGAGGATGTATTCCTACCAAAGCAATGGTTCATGCCACTGAGCTTTACAGAGAAATGCAAAATGCGAAGGAGTACGGTATCTTTGCCGAGAATATTTCCTATGACTATGGCAAGATTTTGGAATATAAGCAGGACATTATCGATAAGCTTGTAGGCGGAGTAGAGCAGCTCTTTAAGTCCAACGGCATCGATTACCTGAAGGGACTGGGAACTTTAGAGAAGGACGGTTCCGTTACCGTAAGCGGCGGAGAAGGAGCAGGAAATTATCAGGCGAAGCATGTGATTTTGGCTGTTGGATCCAAGCCGGCATTAGTACCGATTCCGGGACTGGATAGTGAAGGAGTATTAACCAGTGATGAGCTCTTCCAGCTAAAGGAAGTACCCAAGAGCTTAAGCATCATTGGCGGAGGAGTAATCGGTGTGGAGTTTGCCTCCATTTTCGCCTCCTTAGGAACCAAGGTAACTATTCTGGAGGCTCTTCCCAGTATTCTGGCCAACATGGATAAGGATATTTCTCAGAATTTGAAGCTGATTTTAAAGAAGAGAGGCATCGATATCCATACCTCCGTTAAGGTAGAGAAGGTGGAAAAGGAAGCAGAGGGCGTTTCCTGCTTCTATACCGAGAAGGATGAGCCGGTAAAAGTAACTTCTCAGTATGTGCTTGCGCAGTGGGCCGTGTGCCCAATACCCAGGGACTCTTCGGGGAAGGGGTTGAACTGGAAATGGAGAGAGGCCGGGTAGTGGTAGACGAGCACTTCAAGACCTCCATGGACAATGTTTATGCCATCGGAGACCTGATTAAGGGCTTACAGCTGGCACACCTTGCTTCCGCACAGGGCATTTGCCTTCTGGAGGAGCTGGCGGGACACAAGAGAAGCATTGATTTAAATGTGGTGCCCGGTTGCGTTTACACCTCACCGGAAATCGCCTCCGTTGGAATTACCGAGGCCATCGCCAAGGAGCAGGGCTTAGAAATCAATGTGGGTAAGTTCATGATGAGCGGAAACGGAAAATCCATGATTTCCAAGGAAGAGCGCGGATTTATCAAGATTCTGTCCGACAGCAAGAGCCATGCGGTTGTGGGCGTACAGATGATGTGTGCAAGAGCCACCGATATGATTGGAGAGTTTGGCAATGCTGTGGCAAACGGCTTCACCGTTGAGCAGCTGCTGAAGGCTATGAGAGCTCACCCAACCTACAATGAAGGAGTGGGAGAGGCTTTGGAGGATGTATTCGGAGAAGCGGTACATTCCATGCCGAAAAAAAAATAGAGAACTGTGAAAAAGCACTAGAAGCTTTTCGCAGGACAGCTTTGGAATCGGGGCACGCTAAGATTCCATAAAAAGTAAAAAGTGGCTGTAAAATCAAAATAGATTTTCTAAGCAATATAGGTCTGAACTTGGGGCACGCTCTCGCTAGCTTCGCCACATAGCGGTACTAACTTCAAGCTTCGCTTCACTCGCTTTCAGTAAGTACCGATGGGCTCAGACTACCCCTCATTCAGACCTATATTGCCGAAAATTTCTATATTTTGATGTTTACAGCCACTTTTCTTTATTATTTTTATGCTGTAGGCGGTAGAGCCGCATCACCTGTTCCACAGTATCTGCCAAGTTCTTCTTGGCAGTTTCTTTATTCATGGCGTCTTCTAAAGTAATGATTTCTCTTAGGATGGGGAAATAGGCGTCGATTCCGGCTTGGTTGCAGGCTTTTGCTCCTTCTGAAACGGCTCCTGCAAAGGCTATCACCGGAATTCCCTGTTCTTTAGCCAGCTTTGCTACACCGATTGGGGCTTTTCCCATGGCGGATTGTTCGTCCAGCCTTCCTTCTCCCGTAATCACTAAATCGGCTCCCTGCATTTTCTCGGAAAGCTTGGTTTCTTCCAAAATCAAGGAAACTCCGGACTTTAATTCTCCCTGAAGAAAACTGCGAAAGGCAAAGCCCAAGCCTCCCGCAGCTCCGGATCCGGGAGCTTCCGAATTGGCAGCAGGGTTATATTCTTTTACAAGCTCACTATAATGCTTCATCCAAAGATCCATTTGGGAAAGCATTTCCTTGTTTCCGCCTTTTTGGAATCCATAGACAAGACTTGCTCCATTTTCCCCGTAAAGAGGATTCTCTACATCACAGGCAATCTGGAAGGAACATTGTAATAAGTCCTTCGAGAAAAAAATATTTTCTATTCTGGCCAAATCTTTCAGTCCTTCTCCGCAAGGGCTGATTTCTTCTCCGTTCTCTTTGGTAAAACGAAAGCCTAATGCGTTTAACATTCCGATTCCACCGTCATTTGTGGCGGAACCGCCGATGCCGATTAAAAAGCGACGACATCCCTTGTGATAGGCATCTAAATCATTTGTCCCACACCATAGCTACCGGTTTTCAGCGGATTTCTTTCCGCCGGAGAGAGTAAGGTAATGCCGGAAGCTTGAGACATTTCCATAACGGCTAGCTTTCCATCCTTTGGGGAATATTGCGAGTCTGTTTCTGACGGTGTATCTGAGTGTGCTTCAGAGCATTCTTTCGAGTGATTTTTAGGCAGTGTTTCCCGTTGGGTATTCGATTCTGTTTCCGCCTGGGATTGCTCTAATTCCGTTAGAATACCGTAATGAGCTTCCACCTCTTGAAACAACGGTCCTTTTACCCGGACTGTTTCCAAGCTTCCCCCTAAAGCTTCCAACAGCGTTTCCACGGTGCCTTCCCCTCCGTCTGCCAGAGGAGATATCAAAACCTCTGCATCAGGAACTACCCGTAAAATACCGTTTTTTATGGCCTCGCCCGCTTCTTTGGAGGAGAGGCTTCCTTTAAAGGAATCTATAGCAATAAGGATTTTCATAATCTGCCTACGCTGTCTGCCAAGCACCATCCGGGCCAAGGGGATAACCCTCAACCTTGGTATTGAAAAGCATCTTTCCGTTATCCGCTCCGGCCTGAGGGTTCAGATAGTACCACTTACCTTTAAGCTCCTGCCAACCGGTACGCATCTTGCCGTTTTCCGCACCGACCTCTTCACTGAAGTAATACCAGAAGCCGCGAATCTCCTTCCAGCCAAGGCTCATCTTTCCCTGCTCACTGCCTTCATTTTCTTCAAAATAATACCAGGCATTGCTATAGAAAAGCCAACCGGTGAACATATAGCCTTCTTGATTAAAATAGTACCAATGATTATTCATCCATAACCACTGTGATTTCGGGTAGCTTCCATCCGGATTTAAAATCCACCAGCCCTTTGCGTCTCTTTGCCAGTTTACATTGGACGGCAGATTGCGGTCTGCCCCTAAAACCATCGGTGTCCCGCTGCTACCGCCCGAACTGCTTCCTCCGCCGGAACCTCCACTGCCACCTGAACCGCTGCCTCCGCCGGAGCCGCCTCTGCCGCTTCCGGAATTAGAAGGAATCGGCGCTTCCCCGGAATCATCGGTTGTGTACTCCGTAAAAAGCGGGTTTACATATCGTGTACCAAGTTTCAGGGAAGAGTGATTTACTATACGATTCTTTCCCTTAAAATTCATCTTATCTTTATAGAAAGCGCCTGCCCCGATATGCGTAACGGAGGCGGGAATCGTGATGGTATTTGCCTCTTTCAAGTCAAGGAAAGCGCTTTCCCCGATACTTTCCAGTCCGGCCGGTAAGGATAAATCTCCCTTGTAAGAAAGATTACGAAAAGCGGAATTCCCTATTTTCTTTAAATTCTTCGGGAAGACAAGATTGCCCTCTATCGATTTCTTAGAAAAAACAGAATCCCCTATTTCTACGATAGAATCCGGCAACACTAAGCCTTTCTTAATGTAATCGACGCCCGCCAAGGCATGGGAGTCCAAGGCAGTAATATTTCCCCTTAATTCCAGATGCGCTCTCGTTCCTAGAGCATTCAAGAGCTTATTCCAGGAGCGAAGTTCTCCGTTTGCATTAAGACCCTGCATCCGTCCGCTGCCGTTTATTGTTACCGTATAGGGTTTCTTTTCTCCTGTTATTTGCCAGCTAAAATTCCCGTCTACACTTGGTAAGCGGGCCTCATCCGATACCGTAATCACTTTTTGCAACAATTGTGTCTCACTAGATGGGCTTATGCGGCCTCCCGGATCCGTTAAAATGTACAATAGTAGGTGTGCCCCGGTAAAAAGGAAAGTGTACTTGTGTCCCTAAAATCAAATAGATACGAAATGAATATCTTATTGACTTCGGGAACCCGGCATTGGGCCTCGTACGTCAGATATCCCAAACGCAGACTCTTCTTGAATCTTCCACTGTCATCTGTAAAATTCTGTATACCAACCATTTCGTTTGGATCTTCTGTCTTATACAGATAAAAGTTTATAAATGGATTACCTGTTACTTCCAACTCAAAAAAATATTTATTGATTTCCGGGAGCGTATAAAAATTCACATTGTTAAAAGAAATATTCTCTTTCTTTTCTCCATTTTCATCTTCCTTGGCAGTTTGTTGTACAGAAGTGTAATCCGGATTATAGTGCCAGCCTTTTTTCTGACTCATAAATACCGGAGAATGATTGATAATCGTATTTTTCTTTTCATTTCCTTTAAACTTGTAAAATGCCTCCTCTCCAATCCTCCGCACGGAAGCCGGAATCGTGACATCCCCTAAGTTTTTCGAATCATAAAAGGCATGGTACGGTATTTCCTTAAGGGTAGAGGGAAGACTCACTGTCTCCAAATAGTCCATATGTCCAAAGGCTGACACCCCCACATTCAGCTTTTCTATCCCTTCTTCTATCATCACTTTGCGAATCTTATTCCTATAGGGTTCCCAGGGAGCCACTTTAATTGCATCCGTTTCCCCTCTTCCACGGAGTGTCAGAGTCATATCATTTCCGGTGCCGCTTAAACTATATTCAATTTGCTTTCCTAGTCTTCCACTTAGAGGTGCCTTCTGTACGATAATCTTAAATTCTTTTGTTAGCTCCCCCTCGCCATTTCTTTGGGTTACAAGCAGTTTGGCTGTTCCTTCGTGCAATGCCTCAATGGCGAGTTGTCCATAAGCGTCATGCTTTATGCCAATAACGGTGGGATTCGTCTCCGGTATCACTCTGCAGCGTAAAACATAACTGTGAAGCAGTTCATGGATAGTGATTAGTTCCCCTAACTCCACCGCTATCGTATCTGACAAATAAGCAAGCTCTTTCCAAGAGCTTTCTTTCTCAACCAAAGAAACGGCAAATACGGAGAAATGCTCTGCCGATACCTTTACTGCATTTTCTTTCTCCTCTATTTTTTCTGTCTCTAACTTTTCTGCCGCTGCTTCAACACTGTCCAGATGAAACACGGAAATCTGCTTTTCCGCATTTTCCTCCAGAAAAGAAAGCTTTGAAAAGCTGACCTTCACTTCTCCTTTTGCGGTATCCGGCTGTATTTCTTCTCCATCCTTATCCAAAACACTGATATCAAAAATGATGCTCTGTAGAAGATTTTGCTTATCCTCCTCAAGTTTCTCTTTTACAGCGGAATCCACCTTCTGTTCCTCAACTTTAGAGAGCTTTCTTACTCGTAAAGTCGCGTCCTTTGGAAATACCCCGGAATCAGCCTGCACCGTAATAAGCACACCGGAAAGTTCTTTTTCTGCATAAAATGCGTTCTCTTCTGTAGCCTCAGACTCTATTTCTGTAATTTCTTTTTCGACTTCATTTTTTTCTTCGACTACATTTTTTTCCATTACGTTTTCTTCAAGCGCATTTTCTTCAAGTGCATTTTCTTCCATCACGTTTTCAGAAGATGTTGTACTCTTTTCTTCCGGAAAACTTTGCTTTATTCCTTCAGACAGTACCGTTTCATTTGCTATAGTTGCTGCAGAAACATAGGTAGAAAAGCTGCAAGATAATGCCAGAAGTAATGCCAATGCTTTTTTTGCTCTTTTTCTCATTTTTCTCCTCATATATTGTTTTACAAGTTCACATTTGGCTTCTGTAGAAAAGAATACCACATGCATTAAATTATAGCAATATTGCTATTTTTTAAGAGATAATTATAAAGTAATCTATCATCTAAAAAGTAAGATACATCCGGATAAAAAATGATGATTTAATTTTACCGGTTTATAGTAGCTTAGAAAAAAATGAAATAAATATATTGCAATATTCATTACGTTTGCATTACAATAGAAAAAACAAATTTTTCGATAAGAAAGGAATAGAGAAGCTATGGGACAGGCGGTAAATGTGAATTTTCGTTTGGATGCAGAAGATAAAAAGAATATGGAGCAGGTATGTACAGAACTGGGACTCAGCATGAGTGCCGCTTTTACCATATTTGCAAAGAAGGTGGGAAGAGAACATAGAATTCCTTTTGATGTTTCCGTGGATCCATTTTATAGTGAAAGTAATATAAAGGAGCTAAAGACGTATCGAGAGTGTACGTTCAGGAAAGAGCACATTAGAGGAACATGATTTGATTGAGGTGGATTAATGAAGATATTGTGGCAGGAGTCTGCGTGGGAAGAATATCTTTATTGGCAGTTGCAGGATAAGAAGACACTGAAAAGAATCAATAAATTATTGGTGGATATTAATCGAAATGGCTATCAATGTATAGGAAAACTGGAGCCACTGAAGGGAGACCTCAGTGGCTATTGGAGTGTTCGTATTGATGAAAAAAATAGAATTGTATTTCGTATCACGGAAAAACATATAGAAATCATGCAGTGCGGTTCACATTATTCTGACAAATAATTTATCTCATTACTTCCACACCATCCGGCAACAGCTCCGCATTTACGATGGGGTTTCCGCTCATTTTCACCCTCTTTAGGTTTGGAAGATTCCGAAGAACGGAGATATCGGAGATATAGTTATTCGAGAAATCCAGCTCCTCCAGGGCGGTTAGACCATCCAGGCAATCCAGGCTTTGCAGTTTATTGTCACTGATATTCAGACTCTTTAAGGCCTTGTAATGAGAGAGGAAAGACTTTGCATTAGTGGAAAAATCTTCCGATTCATCGTCCAAATTCTTGAGTGTTGCGTTTGTGAGGGTCAGGCTCTCCACCGTGTTGTCGTCCTCCATGTGGCTTAGAGAAACGGGAAGAACAGGATAGTCACTGGATGAGCGACTTTTGTTCGGACAGAAAATAAGCTCTTTGGCTCCGTTATTTGCAAAAGTTTGGGTATAATCCGTATATTTATCAAAGGGCAAATCCTGAAATTCCAGGTGCGTAAGGGCAGGAAGTGTCCGAAGGACAGGTCCCAAGTCCGGCTGCACTGCACCGATAATGCCATTTCCCACAATGGTCAAATTCGTTAATGCATTCATTCCCTGCAAAAAATCCGCACTGTATTCGATACTGTAATTATGGATTGTTAGCGTCTTTATGGAAGGCATGTGGGCAATGGAATCTCGATCCATGGAATAGCAGTTCACATTTTCCAAGGCGCTTAAGCCATGTAAATCAGGAAGCTGATACGTGTGATACCCGAAGGAAAGCGTCTGTAAAGAACTGAGGGTGCTGAGGGCATTAACATTTTCCAGGGAAGAGCAGTCAATAGAGAGACTGTTTAGGGAAAGATGCCCCGATAAGCCGTCCAAATTCAAAATTGAAAGGTCTACTAAACTTAGGGATTTTAATTTCGGCATGTTTTGCACGAAGTTCAAGTCCTTTACATCCTTTAAATTCCGTAAGGAGAGCCGCTCCAGCTGGGGCATGCCGGAAAGTACGGCAACATTTTCCACGGAACTATCTCCTGTTCCCAAGAGGTCCAGACTGCTTAGGCTGCTTAAAGAGGAAAGGGGGGAAAGATCCATGGGGCTTTTGTCTGCATTAAGCTCCAGAGCAAGCGTCTTGAGCTTCGGAAAGTTTCGAAGGAACAGAAGCCCTTTCGTGTAGTCATCATCGATATGAAGGGTGAGCTCTTCCAGAGAAGAAAATGCTTTAAAGGGCGCGTCCTGGTCTTCCCCTTCTGCATCCTCGCCGGAGTAGGAATCACCGGTGGCATCATCGTCCAGAGTAATGTTGTAGAGTCCAAGAATCTGTTCGGGATTCGCGAAAAGCTTCGCGAGAGTCCGAAAATCCTCATATTCTCCGGAAATAGCGGAGATTGGTCAGACTCTTCAGGGTATTCGCATCGGAATTGGCACTATAGTCGAAGTGCACCTGATAACCAAGGGAGAGCTTAATCAGGCCTGTAAAAACCTGCATATCCGCTTCATCAATGGTATCAGTGATAGGAAAATAAAGCGTTTCCGGGTCCTTGGCCGTGCCGTCCTCATTCATAGACTTTGCATAGTCAAACTGCCACTTCTCCGTTTGGTCGGAACCGGCCTTGCCGGCTTTATGAATGGACAGGAAAGCAAGAGAGTTGTAATCCTCCCTTGTAATATCCTTCAAGCTCTTTCCGAAGGCTGTTTCTACGAAGCTTTTTACGGTTTCATCCTCCGGTACAGTCCGAAATTTCGTCGTCGTCAGAGTAACGCTTTTATGAGGCGCATGAAATGTGTTGCTGATGAAAAGCATCAAGGTAATAAATAGAAGTATGCCAACGAGGGCAACCGTCTGCACGGCATTGAGCTCCTGCCTTGCCGGGGGAGCGCTTCTTTGCTGTCCCAAATTGACATTATCGATATGAATGTTCTGGGTGATATTCGGTTTGCTAGGCTCGATGTAGACCTTGGTTTTACAATATTCACAGGTCACGAAGCCTTCCTTCATTCCCTCCGGAATATGCAAGGTGCCGTGACAGTTGGGACATTCCATTTTTGTAAGAGTCATTGCTTTACGCTCCTTCTTGTATTCTGACTTCTCCAGTATAGCACGGCGGTGAGGCTTTGGGCAGGGATTCTTCTTTCTTTTTGAAGGCTTATAGAAGCCTTTTTTGAAAAAATAGAGAAAGAAAAAGATGCGTTTATGTGTAGTCGGGAATGGCTCTTCCGTACGATGGAAAATCTTGATTAAATCTATTGTGCACGATATTATAAAGAGCAAAATGAGCAATAAATAAAGAGAGAAATTCAATATATTTTTTTACAAGATGATTGTTTAGGAGGAACTACGAATGGAGCAAATCATTTTATATCATGGCAGCCCAAATCAACAGGTTTCTCCCCGATATGGTTTAGGTGACGAAAAACATGACTATGGGAAAGGATTTTATCTTACCGAGAACCTTGAACTTGCGAAAGAATGGGCGGTTTGCAGACCGGATGAGCGGAATGGTTGGGTTCATAAATTTAGCTTGGATATAACAGACTTAAAGTCTTAGACTTTCAAGAGCATAATATTCTCTCATGGCTTGCGGAGCTGATGAAACATAGAGAGGCAGCGGATTCGAAGAGATACAGGGTTTTATCAAGAAAATTTATTGAGAAATATGGAATTGATTCTGAGCATTATGATGTGATTAAAGGCTGGAGAGCAAATGCTTCGTATTTCTACATCGCAAGGGAGTTTGTCCGGGATAATATTGATGTTGAAATTCTGGAGGAACTCTTGTCCTTAGGAGGGTTAGGGATTCAATACTGCATAAAATCCGAACGTGCCTATGAAAAACTGCTTGAAATAAAAGCGGAATTGACCTGTGTGGATTTTCGAGAATTCAATGAAAAATATAACGAGAGAGATGTCAGTGCAAGAGAAAAAATGCGCAAACTGGTGGATTCCGATGCAAATAAGGTTACGAATGTATTTAGTACGATATTAGAGAGGTAATGAAAATGCAGGCATATTCAGAAGCTTATTTAGGAGATGTCGTAGAAAATCAGGGAAAGCTTTTTGATTTTGTTGCGCATAATTATCCGGATAAAGATACCGCTGATTTTATTCAGGCTTATATGAACAGCAAAACCAGAAAAAGCATAGATGAAGGACAAGCTTATGTAAATACTATGGACAATTCCGAATTATGGAACTATTTTTGCAAAACAGATAGTTTTATATTGCAAAAAGGTGAGTCTATGAAAGGTTTTGTGCCCGATTGGATAGGTGAATTCTATGCTTATTATCAGTGGTATTACAATATTCCGAGTAGCGAAGTTGTTAAAAAAGTTCCGATTGAATATCTGATAAAAGCATATGGCGGTCTGCATGATTTAGACCTCGAGTTAGCGGTTAAGAAGGTTGGGAACAGATTGAAAACCACCAATATTTAGCAAACTGATTTCCACCACCTCATCCGCCACCTCCTGTAAAAAGGCATAGTCATGAGACACAATGAAGAAGATTCGGTCTTCCCGAATAGCGGACTTTAAGAGACGGGCGATACGAAGCATATTTTTCTGATCCATCCCGCTGGTAGGCTCATCAAAGAAGAAAAGCCTTGCCTCCTGATAGAGGGTTGCGGCAATGGCCAGACGTTGCTTCTGCCCGCCGGAAAGACTCATGGGATGACGGTCCTTCAACGCGGAAAGTCCCAGTGCGCTGAGGAGTTCTTCTTTTGTTGCCTTACCACATTTTCCCAGTTCCATCTCTTCTTCCACGGAGTCTCCGAACAATTGCTGATTCACATCCTGCATAACCATAGCGGAAAGAGCAAGACGCTGTCTTTTTGATAGTTCTTTTTCGTAAAGGGAGAAATGACTTCCTCTTTCATTCTCCAAGCCGCTGAGTTTGCGAAGAAAGGTGGACTTGCCAATTCCGTTTTCTCCCACAATACCGTAAATTTTTCCAAAGGAAAAAGAGGCAAAGCCCCCTTCCTTATAGTATCTTAGCGCTCCTTCATTTTTCCATGCCGGAAGAGAAAGGCTTGGTTTGTTTCTGGCACGAAGCCCCATGGCTTTGATGCTTTCCTCCGGAAGAGCCAGAAATTCTTCTCGAGAAAATAACTTGCAGAGTCTTCCCTTTTCTAAAAAGGCCACTCGGTCAACTAAATCCATCAGATAGTAAAGGCGGTGTTCGGCCACAAGAATCGTCATTCCTTTTTCTTTCAGGGTCTGGAGCATAGTTTTTAGGACGCAAATAGAGCCTTCATCCAGGTTGGAAGAGGGCTCGTCCAGAACAAGGAAGGGACAGCCGGAGAGGTAGGCGGAAGCAAGGGCAAGAATCTGTTTTTCGCCTCCGGATAAGGCGAAGATATTTCGCCCAAGCAGTTTTTCAATGGGGAAAATGGAGAGAAGCGCTTCCATTCGCTTGTCCATTTCCGTTCGATTCAGTCCCATATTTTCCATGGTAAAAAGCAATTCTCTTGTGGTGTTGATGTTGAAAAAATGGGTTTTCGGATTTTGAAAAACGGTGGCAATCCGTAGGGCGATTTTGTAAATGGGAAGGGAAGACAAGTCTTCTCCCTGAAAAAGGACTTTTCCCCTGCTTTTTCCGTTGTAGTACTGATAAGCCAGTCCGTTTACGGCATGAATCAGGGAGGATTTTCCGCTGCCGCTTTCTCCCGTAAGAAGCAGACATTCCCCCTCTTTCATGGTTAGGGAAATGTCCTGTAGCACCGGGGCACTCTCCCCGTAGGATAAAGAAAAATCTTCGAAAGAAAGCATAAAAACTCCTTTTTGTCGTCAATAGTGTAGTCACCGAATTCCCAAATAGTGTAGTCAGCGAACTCCAAAATAGCTTAATCCAAGTATCAGCAGAATACAAAATAGAAAAACAGCATCCACGATTTGCAGACGAACTGTATTGTAGCGTGTCTTTTTGACGGGATTCTCGATGCATTTGCACTCTGCCGCCTTCGCGATATCCTCCGCAATATTCGCGGAAATGATGAGGAGCGGAATGGAAACATAGAGCAGATTCTGCATCGGGTTCCAGGTCTGAATTCCCCGAATCTTCATGGCTCGTTCAATGGCTTTTTTCTCTTCCGTGAAGGCAGGGAAAAAGCGAAACATCACGGCTATAGGAATGGAAATGCATTGGGGGATATGGAGAAAATCCATGGAGCTTAAGATGGCGCCCACATCCGAAGTCCTCATGAAAAAGCTTCCTGCCAGATAGGGTAAAAAAAGCAGACGAAAAATATAAAGAAAGGAAAAGAGGATGCGTAAAGGGACCGGCATAAAATACTGGGCGGAATACCCCGGAATAAAGCAGAGTGCGGCAAAAACAAGAGGGGCGAACAGCGCAGTTCTTCGAAAACCGTTCAGAAAGAAGAAGACGGAAAAGAGAAGCACCACTGCCCATTCTCCGTAAAAGGGAAGATAGTTCATAATCGTGAAGCCCAAAAACAGTAAAACGAGAAGCTTGCTAATCGGGTTTGGATTAAAGGGATTCCGCTTTTCCTCCCAGGGTTTTTCTTTGATGGTATGCTCTAAATTACTTTTATTTTGCATTATTTTACTCCATACAGTTCTATTTCGTACTATTCTATGCCGTATTGTTCTACTCCGTATTGTTCTATCCCGTATTGCTTAGCCCTGTATTGCTTAGCTCCGTGCTGCTTAGCTCCGTGTTGCTCTGCTCTGCCTTGCTCTACTCGTATTGCGCTGCTCTGCCTTGCTCTACTCGTATTGCGCTGCTTCGTATTTCTATACTATTCCCGCTTTTTCAAAATGTTTCTTCAATAGCTTCCTTCCGAGCAAAGCACCGAGAAGTCCGAAAAGGAAGGTACAGACATAAACGATAGCCATATTCTGCGCGCTAAGCAGCTTCTCAATGGCACTTCCATAGTTCTCTCCCATTTCTTTTACAACCATCTCCATATAACGCTCTTTCAACAGAAGCATTTGCAGAAGGGAATTGCAGGGCCAGAGACTAAAAATTGCATAGCTTAGCATCGTGGCAGAGCCGGACTGATAGTTTCCCATCCGCCGGATGCCTTCTGCAAGGAGGCAGAAAAGAAGGGAGAAGAGGGGCACCACAAAGGTATGCCCGAATAGGAACATGATACAGGGGGTAATCATGCCGAAAATGAGAAGCCCGAAGGGTTTATTCACCTTTGCCATAAAGAGCATGACGATAGGCCCGCCGATAAGCGCGTAGGCAGCAGGGTAGACAAGATACAAAATCGGAACGACGCCCATCATTCCGACGGCAAACATACAGATAAAGTAAATCACGGCAAAAACGCCGATAGACACCAGGTCTTTAATGGTCAGTTTATTTCTATTCATAAGGTAAATCTCCTTTTATAACGAAAAGCTTCGTTTATGATATAAGTTACTTTCATAACGAAAAGCTTCTTTTATGACGTAAGCTACTTTCATAACGAAAAACTACTCTCATGAAGTAAGCACCTTTCAAGAGCAGATTTTCTTCCCTTGTTCCGGAGTATTCCGGAATCCGTTTTACAAGGCTTTGGAATTTTTCTCGATACGGCTTTAATAGCTGAATTCTTCGGCAAGTCGGCTCTTTTCTACCAAATTCCGATAGACTTTGGAGCGCTCCAGCAGTTCTTCGTGGGTGCCCACGGCGTCCACCTCTCCGGAGGACAGCACTAAGATGCGGTCTGCTTTCTCGATGGACTTCAAACGGTGGGAAATGAGAACCACGGTTCGGTTTTCCCCGCGGATTAGGCTGCTGAGGCTTTCCTGAATTTTTCTTTCATTGTCAATATCCAGATTTGCGGCAATTTCATCTAAGAGAAGTATGGGAGCATCCTTTAAGAAGGCTCTGGCAATGGAAAGTCGCTGTCTTTCTCCGCCGGAGAGTTCCGCGCCGTTTTCCCCGATTCTTGTTTGGAAGCCCTCGGGAAGCTTTTCAATAAAGTCCAGGCAGTTGGCAAGGCGTGCCGCTTCCCGCACTTCCTCGTCCGTGGCATCTGCTCTACCCAGACGGATATTCTCCAGGATAGTGGTATTAAAGAGGTTCACTTCCTGGAAGACCATGGCGATTTTTTGGAAAATGGAGTCTGTCGCCGTGTTTTGTAAATCCTTTCCGCCGATGAGAATTTTTCCGGCATCTGCGTCATAAAGTCTGGACAGCAGGCGTAAAATGGTGGTTTCCGCAGCCGGAGGGACCCACCAAAGCGAAAAGTTCCCCTTCCTTTACCGACATGGAGACGTCTTTCAGAATCGCCCTGTCTTTGTTGTAGGAGAAGGACACATCCTGAAAGTCAATGGAGAAGTCGGAAAGCGCCGTACTCTCCCCTTCCTGCTTCTTTGCAGCCTTGATTTCGGAGATGCGTTGCACCGCCGGTGCAATATAGAAAATTTCCATCAGGCTTTCTTTGGAAATGTCGAAGATTTCCTTTAGCTTCATGGAAGCAATGATAAAGCCCAAGAAGTAGAGGAGGGAAAGGCTGCCATTATGATAAAGCGGGAAACCGACGAAAATCACCGTAGCCACACTTAAGAAAGCAAAAATGGAAGAGCATCCCATGACGATAAAGGAACCCATTTCCGTTTTTAAGTGAAGTTTTTCTTGCTCGTCCATTTTTTGAAATAAGGCCTCTCTAACCTCCCTGTCCGGAAGAAAGCTGCTGATTTCCTGATGCAGGTCGATGTGTTCCTGAAAAGCTTCCGCATTTTCCCGCAAAAGGTGATAGTACTTTTGGTTGTTTTGCACTACGAGCTTTCTGGATAAGGGAATCAAAAGAAAGCTGAAAATCGCGGGGAGAAGGGTGGCAAGGGACAGTTTCCAGTTTGAGAAACACATGAGGATTCCCATAATCGGGAAGAAGAAAATCATGGCCACGATTTTGGGCACAGAGTGGCTTAAAGCGTGTTCAATCCTCTCCACATCAGACATAATGCTTTCCGACAAATCACTTAAGTCATGCTTGGAAAAATAGGCAATGGGCAGGTCTGCCAGGGTTTCTGCAATATTTTTTCTTAGGTTCGCCGATTCCTTGTAGGTTGCATTATAGAGGCAGACATACTCCCTGGAAAGCAGGAGGTAGAGGAGGAGCAGGATACCCAGCGCCGGAACAATCAGCTCCCATGGCGAAATGGTCGTCCTATCCGGATTTTCCAGCAGGAGCTTTGCGAGATAGAGTAAGAGCATAACGGGCCCCATGTTGATGCAATAGGTAAGAAAGCAGTAGAGGCTGGCTTTTTGCAGGTTTTTCGCGCCCTGTTCCGTAAGGGAGAACTGTTTTTTGAACCAATTCATCATTTGTTTATCCTCCAATCTTCCGTAGTTTGATAAAGCGCCCAAAGATTTTTATAACGACTGTCTTTTTGTAAAAGCTCCTTACTGCTTCCCCGTTCCAGGATCTTTCCCTCTTCCAAAACCAGGATTTCATGCAGGCCCTGAATACTGGATAGGCGGTGGGCAATCATAATCACGGTTTTCCCTTGAATCAGATTCTTAAAGGCATTTTGCAAGGCATACTCCTGATCCGCATCGATGGAGGCACTGGCTTCGTCCAGAATCACGATGGGAGCATTTCAAGATCGCTCTGGCAATGGCGATTCTTTGCTTTTCTCCACCGGAGAGGTAAACGCCTTTTGCCCCGATTAAGGTATTTTCCTTCTCGGGAAAACGCTCCAGAATTTCCCTGCAACCTGCCAGATCCAAAGCGTGATGGACTTCTTCCGGAGTAGCACCGGGTTTTCCTAACAGCACATTTTCATAAATCGTCTTATGGAAGAGCTTGCTGTCCTGGAAGACAAAGGAGATGGCCTTACAAAGGGCATTTTTACTGTAGCTTTCAATGGGGAGATCCCCGATTCGAATCTGTCCTTTATCCGCTTTGTAGAAGCCGGAGAACAGCTTTGCAATGGTGGATTTTCCCGAACCGGAGTGCCCCACAAGGGCATAGCTTTTTCCTTCTTCCAAACGGAAGGAAAGCCCTTCCAAAACTTTCTTGTCTCCGTAGGAGAAATCTACATCTTGGAACTCCATGCTGTAATTGGGGAAATTTTCCTCCTTGCCGTATTGTAGGCTGTCTTCCTGCATTGCCTTGTAGAGCTTTTCCATTTCGTCGATGGCAAAGCTTGCATTGAAAATGTACATGCCGGACCACATGATTTTCATGAAAGCCACCATGATGACGCCGTCCAGAAAGAAAATCATAATCAAATCGATGATCAGTTTTTCAGGTTGGGGCTCTTTTATGAGGAGAAAGGACAGGGGAATCGACAGAATCGGAATTAAGCCCAAGAAGATCCATTGGTAGAGAACATAGGGCGTTTTACAGCTTAAACTGTATTCATAGGCGTATTTTGCATAGTTTTCAATGGCTTCTTTCATGGCTTTGAAGCTTTGCAAGCGATTTCCGAAGAGCTTTACGACCTGAATGCCCCGAACATACTCCACGGTTTCTGCACTGAGATGGTTTAAAGATTCCTGATAAAACTTCATAAATTGGCTGCCGCCCATCATTTTCTGGAGGAAGAAGCCGCTAACGAGAACAAGAAGCAGGAGAATCACCCCCACTCGAAGACTTACAAAGAAACCGAGGGCAAGGCTTAGGAGGGGCACAAGGAAAGCTTGAGCGCTGTCCGGAATCATGTGGGCCACTGCCTGATGGGTTTTCTCTGCATTGCTGTCAATGGTTTTTCGAATATAACCGGAAGAATGCAGGTCATAAAAACGAAATGAAGCGGATGCCAGTCCTTCAATCCCTTTCTTCCGGAGATTCGTCTCCAGGCGGAAGGCAAAGATGTGGGATAAGACGCCGGAAAAGAGATAGCAAAGTCCTGCCAGGGTAAGGGCAAGAACAATTTTCAGACTCATGGCGTAGCTCTGCCCTTCATCTCGGAAAAGGATGAGGTTTTCCAGAAAGAAGTAGAGGAGCATATAGGCGTAGACCAGAATCACTCCGGAAAGAAGGGAAGTCAGGATTGAAAGGATTCCCGGCACGATTTTTTCCGGAACGTAGTGAAATACTTTTTTGTAAACGTTCATGGAGGCCTCCTAAAGATTGTTAGTAAGAACTATTAGTAAATACTATTGGTATAAACTATTAGTAGAAACTATATAAAATTATTAAATGATATGAAAATGTTCGTTATTATGATACATTAGTTAGCGCTCACTAACAAGAGAAGAATGATTTTTTGTATACTGCTTTTTTATAAACAGTTTTTATGGAAGAATGAGAGATTTTTATAGAAAGACATTTTATGGAGGGACATCCTATGGAGAAAGATTCAGGACGATATTATTTCTATACCTTTGGGCTATATCATTTGGCTCCATCATTTCTATACGATATTCTTGCCTCTTCTCCGTCTTCCATGGTAAAGTAGAGCAATAAAAAAAGCAGAATGCAGAAAGGACGAAGAAGATGCAGGATTATCAAAAAGAGTATCAGCGCTGGATGGCAGCGGAGTTAGAGGACTTTGATTTAAAGAGAGAGCTGCAATGCATGGCAGGGCAGGAGGAAGAAATCAAAGAGCATTTTGCAAGAGCTTTGGAGTTCGGTACCGCGGGAATTCGAGGAACGCTGGGAGCGGGCAACAACAGAATGAATCTTTTCGTGGTGCGTCAGGCTACAGAGGGCTTGGCCAGATATATTTTAGAGGAGAAGTTGGAAAAGCTGGTAGCCATCAGCTATGACTCTCGTTTGAAGGGCTGGACCTTTGCCAAGGAAGCGGCGAAGGTTTTGGCGGCAAATGGCATTACCGTTCGGATGTATGATGCTTTGATGCCGGTACCGGCTCTGTCCTTTGCTACCAGATACTACCATTGCAGTGCAGGCATTATGCTGACTGCTTCCCACAATCCGGCGGAGTACAACGGCTATAAGGCCTACGGCAGTGACGGATGCCAGATGACGGACGAAGCCGCAGGAAAGGTTTATAAAAAGATTCAGGAAACCGATGTACTCACCGGCTATAAGACCATGGAGTTTGCCAAGGCGGTGGATGAAGGGCTGATTCGCTTTGTAGGGGAAGATTGCAAGGAAGCCTTCTATAAATATGTGCTGTCCCAGCAGGTACACCCGGGACTTTGCAAGGATGCAGGACTGACGCTGGTATATTCTCCCCTGAACGGAACCGGTTTAGAGCCGGTAACCCGCATTTTCAAGGAAATGGGAATCGAGGACGTGAGCATTGTGCCGGAGCAGGAGTATCCTAACGGCTATTTCACCACCTGCCCCTACCCCAATCCTGAGATTTTCGCAGCTTTGGAGAAGGGACTTGCCTTGGCAAAGGAGAAAAATGCAGACCTGATGCTGGCCACAGACCCGGATGCAGACCGTGTGGGTATTGCCATGCGTTGTCAGGACGGAAGCTATGAGCTGGTGTCCGGAAATGAAATGGGCGTTTTGCTTTTAGATTATATTGCGAAAGGCCGTAAGGAGGAGGGAACCCTTCCGGAAAGACCGGTGGCGGTAAAGTCCATTGTGAGTACCCCCCTTGCGGATAAGGTGGCAGAGTATTACGGCATCGAGCTTCGCCATACCCTTACCGGATTTAAGTGGATTGGAGAGCAGATTAAGCTTTGGAGGAAAAGGGAGAGGAGAATCGTTTCATTTTCGGCTTCGAAGAAAGCTATGGCTACCTGTCCGGAACCGCAGTGCGGGATAAGGATGCGGTGGTAGCTTCCATGCTGATTTGCGAGATGGCAGCTTATTACCGGAAAAACGGCTCTTCCATTAAGGAGCGTTTGGAGCAGATTTATGCACAGCACGGCTATTATCTGAATTCCGTGGACAGTTTCTCCTTCCCGGGACTTTCCGGCATGGATAAGATGCAGGGTATTATGGATTCCCTGCGAAAGGAAAGCCCAAAGGATTTTGCCGGCACCAAGGTAAAGGAATGTGTGGACTATCTGGATACAGAGAAGACAGGGCTTCCTAGGGCAAATGTTTTGATTTACCACTTGGAGGACGGCTCCAGCATTATTGTGCGCCCCTCCGGAACAGAGCCGAAGATTAAGGCTTACTACACTACCTTAGGAAAGAATAAGGATGAGGCCAAGGCAGTCAAAGAGAAGTATGCAAAGGCGTTAGCACCGATTTTTGCTTAACATGAGTAAAAGAACCGGAAAAGTGACTTCTAAAATGTAGGGAACTAGAAGAAGCACTGGAAGATAGAAGTAGAAAGGACAGTATGGTAGGGGAAAGAGTTGAGGAATTGGACCGATACAAGGGGCTTTTGATTTTCCTTGTGGTGCTGGGACATTTTCTTCTGCCGATAAAGGATAGCGGTATGGCGCTGTTTTCCCGGAGTTTTTACGGGATATACAGCTTTCATATGCCTGCCTTTATCTTCCTGTCCGGATATTTTTTCCAACAAAGCTTTGTAAAGAGGGGAAGAACAGCTTCCTCTCTTTTTTCGAACTTATTGTATTATTTTCTCTGCTATTTTTTCTTAAAAACCCTGCTGTACCCCTTTGATGTTTTTTGCTACGGGGGGCAGGGGAGCTTTCCGGATTATCTCCATGAATCCTCTACTCCCTGGTACCTTTTGGGACTTTTCTTCTGGCAGCTCGCCTGTCTTCCCCTTTGCTTTTTCAAGAGGAACAAGGTTTATATCGGGAAGGGAGGAAATCTGGAGGATAGGAAAGAAAAAAATACTACCTTCTCCTTCTGATTCTTCTTTCCTTGTTTGCAGGATATCTGGACCAAAATCGAAGGCTGGTGGATTTCCTGGCACTGGATCGGGTCTTCGGCTTTGCTCCATTTTTCTATTTTGGAATGCTCACTTCCCAAAGCCCTTTTTCCTGGAAGAAAAAAAGGACAGAACTTGCCCTTATGGCCGGGGCTTGCTTTTTCTTTTTTCTCCTGTTCTTCCCCGCTTTAAAAAACTATACTCGTATTTTCTATGGGGTGTGGTACAGGAGGGTGAGTAAGGAGGAGATTCTTCCCTTTTTTCAAAGCTTTCCTATTCTGCTTCGCGTTTTGTATATTCCTTTTACTTTGGGCATTTCCTATTTTTTCTATTGGCTACTTTCTTTTTTCGGAAAGAGACCGTTACAGAAGACAATATTGGAAAAGCAGCTTTCTCTTTGGGGAAAGTATTCTTTGGTGATTTATCTGTTCCATCGTCCCTTCCGGGATTTGTTCCTAAAGATTGGAGGTTACAGCTATTTCCTACATCATGAGAGGGCTTTGTCGGTTCAGATTCTTTTCTTCCTGTTTTTGCTGGGATTTTCCGTGGCGGTTTGCGTTCTTTTGGGAAGAAAATCCCTTTACAGTCTTTGCAAGAAAAGATGGTAAATCTAAGATTTAGGATTAAATTCCGGCTTTCTAAGAGATTTCCATGCTCAAAGTTTGGATCATATTGCTTATGACATAAATCCCGAAACCTACACTTTTGAATATAGCGCTTTATTTCAGAACATATATTCCGAAAAACGCCAAAAAACTCGACAATAATGAAAAACTGCGATAAAATAGCTAAAAATGATTTTTAAAGCAAGGGAGTTTTTATGAGAGGATACACAATTTTACAGTGGCTGACCTTCTTTATGCTGTACTGCATCCTGGGTTGGTGCTTCGAGTCTTCTTACTGCTCTCTGAAATCCGGCCATTTACAGAATAGAGGATTTTGCCATGGACCTTGGATTCCCTTGTACGGTGTGGGATCCTGCCTTTTGGTCTTCTTCGCTCATGGACATGAGGGGCATCTCCTCTATCTTTTTTTGCTTGGATTTTTCGGCGGAACGGCATTGGAACTTATCACCGGTCTTCTGATGAATCATATCTTTCATATGCGATGGTGGGATTATTCTCAGAATCCTTTGAACTTTCGCGGTTACATCTGTTTCTTTGCGTCTATAGGCTGGGGAGTGATGGCGATTTTTTTAATGCAGGTGGTGCACAAATTTGTTTCCTCCATTCCGGCGGATTGGAGCTATCTCACCTTTGTGATTATTGACACCATGCTCTATACCCTGTTCATTGAAGACGTGGTATTCTCCGTCATCGCGGCTCTGGAGCTTCGGGAGCGTCTGGGAAGACTGGCGAGAAATTCTGAAGAGATACAAAACCTGCGGCGCTCCATCGGAGAGCTTTATGACCGTATCGGCGAAGCCAAGCAGGAATGGGAGCAGGGAGCGGAAGAGCTTAGAGCCGTACAGCAAAATGAAGGCAATGTGGCTGCCATGAAATATGTGATGGAGTCCGGAATGTCTTTAGCCAAAAATACGGTGAGTCAGGCGGCCAGCAGTACCATCGGGACGGCAAGCCTGGCGGCGGATACCGCCAAAGGCGCCGTGGGTCAGGCAGCCAGCAGTGTGAAGGAATCTGCCGGGAACTTAAAAGAATCCGCCGGCGCTCTTCTTAGAAGCTTGCTAAAGGATAAGGAGAGAATGGAGGAGGAGCTGGCGGTTTTGGAAGACGGCGGTAATGCGGAAAGCGGAAAGATGCATTGGTGGACCAAAACCATGCTTCGCAATAACCCGGATGCGGTTTCCGAGGAAGAAAGCTTTAGGGCCTTAAAGGAGGCGGCAATGAAAGGCAAAAGAAGGAGAGCCGGACAGGAACAAAGCCAAAGAAATAAATAGAAGCAGTAAATTCAAGAATTAGCGTTAGAATAAGCAAGTAAAAGCGAACATGCAACAAAGTAGTAAGCAATAAGTCAAAAGCAATAAGTCAAAAGCAATAAGGCAAAAGAAGTATTGCAAAGCAAATCAAGAAACACAGTAAAGAAAAAGAGCATGCTCTTTGGGAGGTATTATGGCACTGGCAAAGACGATGGAACCCCTTTTACAAGGAAATTCCGCCATTCGAAAGATGTTTGAACTGGGACAGGAAATGGCCGAGAAGTACGGCAAGGAAAATGTCTATGATTTCAGTCTGGGAAATCCTGTGGCTCCTGTGCCCTACGAAGTGAAAAATGCCATCATCAGCCTTTTGGAAAATCAGGATCCCCACGAAATTCACGGCTATATGAAAAATGCCGGCTATGATGAGGTGCGGGAACAGATTGCAAGACATCTGACAAGACGTTTTGAACTGCCCTATGAGAAGGAGCAGATTCTTCTCTGTGCCGGAGCGGCAGGAGGCTTAAATATTTTGATGCGTTGTCTTCTGGACGAAGAGGATGAGGTGCTTTGCTTTGCTCCCTATTTTACGGAGTACAATGCCTACGTTTCCCACTACAAGGGAAAGCTTACCGTGGTACCGGTGAAGGAAGATAATTTTTCTTTGGATATCGGCATGGCAGACCGGCTGATTCGCAGAAAAACCAAGGCGGTGATTTTAAATAATCCCAACAACCCCAGCGGTGTGGTGTATAAGGAAGAAGAGCTGAAGGCCTTGGCGGAGATGCTGAGAGAGGCGGAGGAAAGAGTGGGACATCCCATTTACCTGATTTGCGATGAGCCCTATCGGGAGCTGGTTTATGACGATAGAACCGTGCCCTATATGCCCGGTCTGTATCACAACAGCATTTACCTCTATTCCTTCTCCAAAACCCTTTCCATCCCGGGAGAGAGAATCGGCTATCTGGCTATAGGAAAAGACGTGGAGGACGGAGAAAAGCTGATGCGGGCTGCCACGATTGCCGGCAGAACCCTTGGCTTTGTGAATGCCCCTTCTCTATTCCAAAAGGTAATTTCCGAATGTCTGGAAGTGAAAGTGGATGTGGGATTTTATGACAGAAATCGTCGCCTTCTGTATACGGAGCTTACGGAAATGGGATTTTCCTGTCTGCCGCCGGAGGGAGCCTTTTATCTTCTCATGAAATCTCCCTTGGAGGACACGGAGGCATTCCAGAAGATGGCGGAGGAAGAACATATCATTATGGTGCCCACGGACGGCTTCGGCTTACCCGGCTATTTCCGCCTGTCCTACTGTATTCCCTTTGAAACTATTGAAAGCTCCCTGCCGGCTTTTCGGGCTTTGTGGGAGAAGGTGAAGCATCGGCAGGAGACGGATGCAGAGCAAAAAGATAGCGATGTAAAAAATCAAAAAATTTTATAAGCAATATAGGTCTGAATTGGGGGCACGATTTCACTAGCCTCGCCTCTGCAAAGGGAAGGACTGTATTCATTGATGAGGCTCGCTCCGATGCAGTATAGGCATGAAATCGAGCACGCTCCCGCTAACTTCGCCCTGCAGCGGTACTAAGCGAAAAACTACAGTACCTTTGTTTTTCGCAAGTACCGGCGGGCTCAGATTGCTCTCTTTCATGCCTATACTGCATCTGTCGCTTTAGCTTTTCAATTTCTACAGTCCTTCGCTTCGCAGGCTATCTGCAAGCGCTAACGGGCGTAGACTACCCTAAATTAAGACCTATATTGCCGAAAATTTCTTTATATTTTGATTTTTCACAGCTACTTTTTGCTGTTTAATAGAAATGTAAGATGAAAAGAAATAGTTAGTATTATATAATCCTTCTAAAGATATTCTTTCAAAATACTGATTTATTTTTACTGCACAAGTTTTTCCAAAAGAGCTTTGTGGAGCAATGGAAAATGAACTTTGAAAGCAAAGATAGCCGTGAAAGGCTATTAATGAAAGGAGGAGGCATGAAGCTTAGCGTTTGGGATTTTTTGAACATCGGGGTGGCTGTAGCTTTCTTTATTGTGTATCTCATTAGTAAAGAGCAGGCTACAAAAGATTTCTGCATGACTATGATTATTGGCTTAGGAGCAGCGAGTCAGCTGGAAAGAAGGATGAAGGACGAAAAAACATCTTTAAAGGATAACAGAGTCTATCAGTTTTCCTTTGCTCTACTTTTTCTATCTTATGGAGCCTGCATTTTAAACTACTTTGTTTTTCATACCAATCTTATCAATAGAGCATGTCTGATTCTTTATATCGGCATCATGCTTTTTAATCTGTTTTTCTTGAACAAAAAAAGGCAAAGCTTAGTTTCCTAGATAAGACGGAGCTGAAAGCGAACAGGCATTTCAAGGAAGGGCATTGCTGATTTGGATAATAGTCCTGTAACTAAAATAAGCAGAAAAGAAAAAAACGGCTGTGATTTCTCACAGCCGCTTTCTTTTTTTGAAGGGGGACTCGAAACCATATTTTTCAGGAGAAGGTCCCGGAGTTGAGTATGAAAAAGCTTTTTCTTCAGTTACATTTCTGTAACTGTGTATAGGATACAAGAAAACTGTGAGCAAAATATGTTTTCAGCCTTAAAGAATCCTAAAGAAAATAAAGAAAAAGAGAAGGAAATAGACAAATTTCTTACTACAAAAGGGAGGAAAACTGTTTATAGGATATTGACAACTTACGAGGATTTCTTAAGATATTATACAAATGTATAAAGAACTACAGCTAATATAGAAGGCAATATGTTCCACTTTTTATAAAGTTTGTGAAGTGACATGGGCGAGAACGGAATCAGTAGAATTAAATAGGGAAACAGAAGGGATATCGAGATTTGAAAGTACCGACTATTTTCGTGCATTTTGCAACTTACACCTAAGTTATACTTGGGTAGTTTGCGTACTTACGGGAGCTGAAAGGGGGAAAGTGATGAACTCTTCCAATTTTTCAAATGAGCAACGAGAAAATGCCGGTGGTACCGGGACTTCTCGTTACAAACTCATGCACTATTTGCCATTTTTCGTGTTGTTTGTGGCGATACTGCTTCTTTTTCTCATGTTCTTACAGAGAAAGTCTAATGCCGTAGGGAAGGAGGAAGCATTTTCTTCGGATTATAGTAGAGCCTATGGCTCCTATCTTGCCCACTTGGAAGAAAAAGGGGAGGCCATTTCTTCGTATGTTTGGCAGTACAGCGGACAGGATACAGAGGATGCAGGGGAAGAAGCAGAGCAGAAAGAGGGAAAAACAATCCTGCTTTGGGATATTTTCGGTGACGATACCCCGGAGCTACTTTACATAGAGGGAAACAGCGGTAAGGAAGACGGTAGGGTAAGTCAGGCAGATTTACAGGTGTACAGCTTTACAGGGGGAAGGCTTGAGCCCCTTTGCACCATGGACAGTCTGGATGTCTTCGCTGGTGGCGGTGTGAATTATACCCTGTTTCAAATTCAAGGAGAAAAGACCCTCTATCTCTATCGGGAAGAGTATGACGGGCAAATGTTGGAACGGCTTTATCGTTTGAATAACGGCAGTCGTCCTCTAAACTTTGAAGAAATCGCCAGTCATTCCTATGAAGCCTTTGGTGGAGAAGATGTTAGCGAAGACGTGGGAGCAAATGCCGGGGAAGCTGTCGAAGAAGACAGCGGAGCTGTTAAGAAAGAGAACTCTGAGGAAAATAAAGCAGAAAGTTCGGAAGGCAGTTCCGGACAATATTTACTACACGGAAAAGAGGTCAAGGAACAGGATTATCTGAAGCTTTGGGAAGGATTAAAAACGAGCAAATCTCACATCCTTCTCAGTAATGGTAAAAACAGTAAGTTTGAGAACTTGCAGGACACAGCGAATGTATCTCAAAAAACCGAAGATAGGGCGAAAAACACTATGGCCTTATCCTATAATGAGGCCCTGTTCTTCCTGCAAGGACAGATTTTGAAGGAAGGGGATGATTCAGACATTCTCCTGGAGAATCTTCCGGATTCTCTATTGCTTAGCATTTTGGAAAATCTGGAGCAGGGAAGCCCTTCCACCGGAGAAGTAAAAAATATGGAAATCCTTTCCGTGAAAAAGGAAAAAACGGCTTATCGCGTTCTACTCAAGTTTACCAGTGAAGCCTTTCCGGAAGAGCAGTATCGCTCCTGCCTTGTATCGGAAAATGCAGGAGAGCAGGGATTGACTTTCACTGTTCAAAACATAGCGGAAGCAAGTGCGGAAGAAAAGAGCAAGATGGAAAGTCTGGCTCAGGCACTGCAAGAGGAAACAGCGGGACAAGCGGGAGAAGGAACTGAAGCAAATGGAGGAGGACAGGATATGGCCACGGCAAATCCATCGGAATCCACTGCCCCAGATGAAAATACCAATCCTGATGTTCCCCCTGCACGAGATGTGACATGGCAAGAGTGGTTGTATGAGTTTGAATTATGGGATAGCTATAAAAATGAGGTCCCCAGAGAGGAGAATCCGAGTTTGGCCTTATATGACATTACTAATGATGGGATTCCGGAATTATTGGTAGGAAGTAATAGTGGTTCAACCTATAGTGACATATTTTTCTATCAGGTAACGGGACAAGGGGTCAAAAAAATAGAAGGTGTAATGAGCGTGTACTCCTCTTCTGCATACGCAGGGTATAGCAAAAATAGAAAATACCTGGGTTTATTTGGTGGGCTGTGGTACCGTGGAGACAGTTATGATTTTGAAAATGGTATCCATCGTATGTACTATTACTACTATGAGGGAGGACAAATAAAATCTACAGAAATAGCTACTTACAGTATGTATGAGGAGAATAGAGTAGATACTCCGGTTACCAAGGATACTGCGTTGTTTTCTGCATATAAAAACAGAGACTATATTCAATTCTACACTCCTGGAGAAGTCTTTGAGATGGGATGGGATAATTTCTTGAAAGCATATCACTATTAAGGTGCGTTGATAAAAAAGGAGTGGCTATGACTGAAAATTTTAAAAAATATAAACTTCCGCTAGTGCTGCTTGTCTTGTCAGTTAGTTTTCTGCTTGTTTTGGCTTTTCTTTTATTTCACAGACAGCAAAGAGAAATTCCATTAAATCGCTATTTAAAAATTCATTGTACAGGAAGTAATGGAAGCGGAGTATTAGAAGCAGAGTTTGACTGGGAAGCATTTTCGGATAAGGAGAAAAAGAAAATTCAATATTCGAAAGAAGGAGAAGAAGGTTTTCTGCCTCTCCTATATCCGGATGCTTTAGAGTATACAAAAAATATTGTTATGTTACCGGAGTTTAGTAAAAGTACGGATTTAAAGAATGGAGATCTTGTGCTGTATCATTGGAGTTTTTCGGAGGATGATGCTAAAAAATTGCTTCTTCCTATATCAGTTAAGGGCGGAAGCTTTCGAGTATCCGGCTTAAAGAAAGAAGCATACAATAGCTCTACAGTGTTAGAGGAGGATAAAGATAGCGTACAGAACCGGAAAGAAAAGACTGATTCTTCTTCAGTAGAAAGTAATCTTAGTAAGTCAGATTCTGAAAAACAATTACAAGAAACTTCCGGAACACATGAAGAAAGACAGAGTGAGACTGAGGTGCAAAATACAACAGGAGCAATGGATTTGGGAGGAGCACAAAATACCGCTAATGAAGAGTATTTATTTGCAGAAAGTTCTACTAGGCTTTTAACAGCTGCGGATATATCAAATTTTCAGACTCGTTATCCCAATTCGCTGTTTCCGGGAGATAGAAGCATTACACAAATGATAATTAATGAAATGTATGCAAAACATGGCTACATATTTAAAGACCAAGCATTAACAGATTATTTTTCGCAGAAGAGTTGGTATGCACCTAAAACAACGGACATGGAACAAATATATCCGGTGATGAATGATGTAGAGCAGGCAAATGTAACGTTGCTACGGACATATTCCTAAAGTGTTTTTCTGGAAAAAAACTATTTTTAAATTTCTTTTTCAAAAAAAGTACTTAAGTGAAAAAAATGAAGAAAAAGAATCTTAAAAAAATAGTCTTGGAAAAAACAGCATAGGCAAGGGATGAAAAATGTTTAAACATAATGAATTATAGGAGGGGGATGTGAAAAAGAATTATTCATATAGCTTGCTTTATTCTTATATTGGCCACTACATTTTCCGGAATCAGTTTTTGCAGGAACTTGGGTAAAGACCGGCCAGCTTTGGGGCTATAGGGTTAAAAAAATCAGTTTTATCGGAATCAATGGGCAGAATTGGATGGAGAATGTTACTATTTTAAGAGCAATGGCTATATGGCAGGGAAAAGAATGAGTGGAAGATCAGGGAAATTGGTACTATTTTTTTACCTAATGGCGTCATGGCAAGAAACCAATGGATAGGAGATTATTATCTCTTGGGAGATGGTGTTATGGCAAAAAAACCAAGAAATCGAAGGAAAGTATCTTGGGGAAGATGGAAAGAGAGATATAGAAAAGGGAAAAAGGCATTGGCAGAAGCTGCATTACAGGCAAAAAAATTCAAGATGCAAAAAAATAAAGGCTATGAAGTTCTGCAAGGAAGATTTTCCATTTGGACTGAGACTGAGTGGGCCAATAAAATGGGCTATCAAAATGACAATAGAAAATATGCATTGAACAAGGATTCTAAATATAGATATTTTGGTATTTTGGATTTTATTAAACCTGAAAGACTATGGATAGAGCCGGCCGATGGAGATCCAAGCTATTATGATATGGTAGATGATGTGGATTTTTATATGAATAACGAAAGAAGGCTAAAATTTAATCGCTATGCAGGGAAAACCGTGTACATGGTTTTTGAAAAAACATTTAGTAGAAAATCAGACTATGGCACACCTGTAGAATATGGTATAGCAGGTGGACCACTGTATGTAATTGAATAGGACATACAATCTATGGATTTATTAAAAAATTAAAACTTCAAAAAATAAGTGTTATTTTCCAATCATAACTTATTACTTATATTGGCTGAATATAGCTTCTAATTTCTGTATAATTTGTCGATTATAGTGTAAGAGGTTCATGTTAACTTTTGCTAGTCCAAGTCTTTGGAAAGGATCTAGTCATAGAGAAAGGAGCTTTATCTGGGATACATATATTATGGTGAAAAATATAGAATTAAAACTGGAGCAAGGTTTACTTTGCCTTATCCGGTATATTATATAGAATCTAGTGATGATACAGTTCTTGTTGGAATTAAAGTAACTATTACTATTCTGTCTCATAATTGCTTTGAGATATCTTGGTGGGATCCCTATTATGAGCGGCGTATGGTATCTAGTAAAATAAAAAAAGATGGCGATAATTTATCATTTAAACGAATTGAAGAAGACGGGGGACAGATGTACCATTTTAGACCGATGACTTTGGAAATTTACAATGATAAAGTAAAGGAGAATTTATTGGAGCGAATAGAATTTAATAATGAAGTTGATATGATAAATGGTTTTCTTAAGGCGACAGATGAATTATAGCTAAGATATTATGAGGCTACATATTGTAAATAAATTTGTTTATGGGATTAAGGAGGGGGAGTTTTATATGGGAAAAAGAGTCTTAGTGATTTTATTGTTACTTGCTGGCATTTTAACAGCCTGCCAAGGGGGAAAGCAGAAAGAGGAAACTGCGACTAGCGGACAACGAAATTCCAATTCTCCGAAAGTGATTTTACAGGAAAAAGATTTTGAAATCCACTGTGCTGTCAGAAAGCAAGGAACAGAGGAGTGGAAGGACAATTTGGACGTCCAAGTGGGAGACACCATAGAGTTTTATATTAGCTATACCAACTATGCAAACAAAACCTTGGAAGGTGTTTTGGCAAAATTATCTCTTCCCGATAGTTTAGAGTTTGTCCCAGGATCCGGAAAAATTAAAAGACGGGTATATATCAGTAGTGATGCAGAGAATCCTCAGGCTGAAGTAGAGGAAACTTTAAGAGACTCTTTAGTTGGATCAGGAGTAAATATTGGTGACTATAGCATTGAAGATGATGGATATGTTTATGCTTCTGCTGTAGTATTAGATAAAAATTTATCGGAGGGGAATAATATCTTAAACCCTTCCATTGAAATTTCAGCGGAGAATATTATGGTAAAGTCAAATGTAACATTGAATGTAAAAAAAGAAGATATTGAAACTTGGGGACCTCAAGATAGACAAACTTTTACTTGGAGCAATCCGGCGGATCATGTGTGTTTTAACTCTATGACAGATAATCCGGAGATTGGAAATGAGGCAAACTTTGTTCGTGTACGAAAAGTTGGTGGGAAAGATAAATATGATGATAATGTTATTGTTGAACCGGGAGAAGAATATGAGGTCTTTATTTACTATCATAATAATGCTTCTGCGGTACTAAATGATGGGGATCACAGAGGAATTGCCCAAAACGTTCGCCTAAAAATGGATTATATTTCCCCGATTATTACTGCTGGTGCAGCAGCTATCATACGAGGAACTATTTCTGCTTCTAATGCTATGCCTAAAGAGGTTTGGGATACGGCTTATCTTCATGCAAATGAGGACGTTGGTTTGCATTTTATTTCTAATTCTACTGTGTTACATAATACTGGGTCACTAAATGGTTCTATTTTGAATGATGACGCATTGTTTGGAAAAGATGGAGGAACATTTATTGGCTATACAAAAAATTATTGGGGAGCAATTCCGGGATGTAATGAATATGCTGGATATGTTACCTTTAGGCTTAAAGCATATAAGTTAGAAATGACGGATGAAGAAAAACAAAAATTAATCAACGAGCTTAAAAGATAAGCTTGGCTGACTTGCATATCAATTCTACTTATGAAGGTATAGAAATTAAATAATATTGATATATGGTTTTCCAATAGAGCGAGGTATCATAAATTATAAAAATAGAATACAAGCTTTTAGTAATATTATTAACAATAAAAATAACTAAGATTGAATCATGCAAGAATAGTATTGAAGTAAAAAGGAGGGGAATAGTATGGCTATAGAAAAGTATAGACGCACAAATTATTACGGCTTCGGGCAACTGGTATGTGACTACAGTCCCTATAGACTTTTTTAAAAAAAAGATATAGATGTAAGTATTGATTGGAAATATTTCCAAAGGTTTAATATCGGGATGAGAAAAATTAGTATTTCCAGAAAGGACTATTCAGGGGAAATAAGAGAGATAGAAATTCCTTTGTATGTAGTTTATGAGAATGGCGTTTGGAAAGAGTACTTTACCGGAACACCTGTCAAGAATTTAGGAAATGTACAGAGTGTTGTAGAGAGCTCCATAACCAGAAGGGTTAATATCAATGCTAATGATCCTGAATCTATAAATGCTTCTAAAAATGTTGGCATAAGAGAATTTGTAATTTATGAAGATAAAAACAGTGATTTTAGGGATATGGATGCGCGGACTTTTGCCGATGCTATTTCAGAATATAGTGAAGATGAAATAAGGCAGATAGTCGTACAGTTCTATGATTTATTGGACAAGGGGAAAAAATGGGGAGCTATTTTTGAGAAGAATGTGGAGGATATGATAAAAGAGTGGGAGCAAAACAATCTTAATGCTGCATCCGCTCTGGAAACTAAAGTAGGAGCTTATGCCAGAACCGGTACAACGGCAGGATCAGCTAGTAGCAGCACATTCAAAGATAAAAAATTTAATGAAGTTAATAATGAAAGAACACAAGAAAATGACGCTGGTACAATGCATGGAATCATGCCCATTCTTGTTGTGGCATTCGTTGTTTTACTCATACTGTACATAATAAAATGAGCACAAAAGTCAATGTCAACAAGGAATACATTAAAAGTATAGAATTATTGGAAGAAATTTCCCACGATCAAAATTCTTACACCAAGTTATTTAAAAGTGAAAAAGAGTAATAAAATTATATGAATATGATCGTATAAATGATGCAGAAGTGATATCCAGAGACATAGAGACTCTTTTGGCTGTTACCAAGCTACATCTTCCTCAGAATCATTATGCTGTTCCTTTGAAAATTTTGACTTGTGAAAAAAAGATTATAGGATATGAAATGCAGTATATAAAGGGGAAGACACTGGCATCGGCACTTAAAGAGGAGGGGCTAACAAGAGCCAAGCAATGGTTTTTATGTATAAATCAGGATAGACAATTTATAGAAACACTTCATCCTGGCTTTGCTTTTGGGGATTTACACGAAGACAATATCCTAGTGGATTTATCTGGAAATCTGGTGCATTGTGACTTAGATGGGTGGCAAATTCGGGGAGGGAAGGGGAAATATGCTCGCTACTTAAATATGCAGAAGGAGTTATTTTCTTATTACCCCCACAAATATAAACGAGAAAATAGTTCTGGATTTTATATCATGGATAGCAATACAGATATTTTAAGCCTTATAATGATTATATTAAATTATATTATGAGAGACTCAATTCCATTTGCTGCTTTAACAAAAATAGAGGCCGTAGAGTACCTGCGCTTTTTTTGGATAGGCAAGGAATGCCTAAGGCCTTTATGAGAATGTTGCAAAAGAATTTATAGTAGAGAGGATAATTATATAGATGAAGATGCAATTATGAATTTACCGGAAGATATCTGTAGATTTTCTTATCAAGAATTCTATGTATCTAGGTCTAAATATGATAACGAGGATTTAGCTCTGAAATATATTATGAAAAAAATATGGGAAGTATACTTAGTTACTGGATTATAAATTAGTTGAATTAAGTTAGTAATTTGGCGTGATTGGAACAAAATTAATTTCATTGATGGCCATAATTTACAGAAAAAATTCCCTCCTCTTAAAAATAACTTCTACATTGGTTAGCTTAGAAGTAGATAGACTAATATGTAAAGAGTGTCTCCCGTAAGAATATGAATACACAATGTGTGATTTGTTTGTTTTTGTTAATAGGGGAATTTCAAAGGAGCCACTATGAAATATCCTTGTAGAAGTCCATTTTTATTATATAACAGAATAGATAAAGATAGTTTTAGGATTCATAATACTCTAAATGCAAAGACTTATCAGGTAAGCATAGAGTTTGTAAGCTTTCTAAGGCAGTTAAATGGAAGACGAGATCCATATACAATATTCCCCCAACATAGTAAATGGTATATTCGGCAGCTTATTAGAGAGTTAAAACATTGCGAAATGTTGGCACCGAAAAAGAGTTTTTTGCACTTTGGATTTGGATATTATATTTATCCTTTACTTTACTGCTATTTTGGAAGAGTAGCAAAGATACTTGCCAAACTGTGGAATCAGCTTTTGATGGTGGGGTGTATTCCCATACTTATTTTTGGAATATGGGTGCAAACATATATTATTGCAAATCCCTATATTTTGGTTCGTGGTGTTCAAAATATCAAAGCTTGCGCTATACCAGGGATAATTTTAGGAGTAGGTATTGCTACTTTGTGCCATGAATTATCTCATGCCTATGTGGGATTGGCTTATAACAGCCATGTGTTTATGATGGGAATAGGGATACAGTTCTTTGTGCCGGTTGGCTTTGTATTTATGGATACTAGACATATTCGTAATAAGTTTCATCTAATGCAAATACATGCTGCTGGGATAGAGGTGAATTTTCTCTTATATGGAATTTTTATGGGGACAGTTTTAGCACCTTTTTTTAATCCCTTCCTAATGTATATAATAGCTATGATGAATCTTTGCATGGCAATTTATAATTTGCTACCCCTTGTAGGACTAGATGGCCTTACTATCCTTTCGGATTTCTTAGGGAAGAAAGATTTGTACCAATCTGCATTAAATAGAATTAAAGATCCTCAAAAAAAGCAGAATATTCTTCTAGCTTTTTTAACTTACTATCCTTAGTGGCTTCTTATCTATTAATTATCTTACAAATTCTTACTCCCTTATCTTTGTTGGTTGATCTGTACGCCTGTATTCAACTTATAAAAATTTATTTTGCTTTTAAGAATTTTTTTATTATTATTTGTAGTAGTTAGATCGGTATAGAGAGGCATGTAAGAGTAAGTTTTTTTATGAAAAATATAAAGGGAGAAAAGCCTATGAAAAAGAGAATGTTCATATGACCTAAATTTTTAGAAAGATTAATCTCACATAAGCATACATATTGCAAATTACTGAATAGGTTACTTCTAAGTATTAGGCATTGCTAAATATTTTATAATTATTTTTTTGAGCTTAAACGTGTATTGTGGATAATCCAAGATACTATAGCTTATTGTTTCTTTCCAGAGTTTTTTTAGATAACTTAATAATAAATTATAGTCTTCGAAAACCTCGATATTTGTATGGTGAATATTACATAACGGTTAGCAGTTATATAAAAAGGATATTCATAGACAATAGGTTTTAAGAAATTATTACAAAAAAATATAAAAACAAGTAATATTTTATCATTGATATTGATGAGTTTATCAGATATACTGTATTTATTAAAATTTAAATAAAGAGAGGTGCGGTTATGTTTGATGGGGATGTTGGATTTGTAGGTATATTTTTTGGATTTATTATCGTGTTTTCAATAGTGGCTCTTATAATTTATTGTATCATTCTTATGGCGGCAGCCTTATCTGGTATTGCGGCTCTAGGTGGTACATTTTTCGGTGGAGGTGAGGCTATTAAAAATTATTTCCTTTCTTTTAAGGAAAATGTTATTGACAGCAATAGGAGAGTTCTTGCAACAGCGTAGACTGATAAGCTGAGGAGGAAGAAAAGATATGGCGTCTACACCGCAACCTGCAAAAAAAAGTTATTTTTTTGGAAAAGGCTATAGAGATGTAGGAAATACTATTAAAGGTGCGTGGAAAAGGAATTTTGACTCCATCAGTGGTTTTAAAGAAAAAATAGAGGATGCAAAACTTATTGGAGGGAAGAAAGCGGTCTTCCTTATCATTTTGAATGTATTGGCGATGCTTTCTGTACTTGTATTCGGCTCGATTATTACGGCTGTGGCAAGTCTTCTTAATATTGCCATTTTGCTGCTGGTCATGATTTTTATCTATATTTGTTTCTCCATTATCTGGCTTGCCGACCGGATATATCTGATGCGGAAGAAGATTTTTACCGCTTGTCATGAGTGTAAAGAGAAATCCCTGATTCCGACATATATTTGTCCTAAATGCGGAGCAAGACATACCAATTTAACTCCCGGGGTTTATGGTATTTTAAAGAGAACCTGTATCGGGGAAGACCCAAGCTCCTATTGCGGAGAACTTTTGCCGACGACCTTCTTTAACGGAAGGAGAAATTTGGAAGCGATTTGCCCTCATTGTTCGACACCTTTGTCGGATAGGGAATCGGTTCCTATTTGTATTCCGATTGTTGGCGGGCGTTCAGTGGGAAAAACGGCTTTTATAACTGCCTTTTCCAAAGAATTTTTCGATGAACTTGCTCCGGCAAAGTCTTGGGAAACTGAGTTTTATAATGCGGCAAAAGAGGAAATTTACCGGAAGATAGAATCCGCCTATAAAAGCGGAATCACCATCATGACGCCAAGGCCTAAGGACCTAAACAAGGCGAGTTCGGAATCCTTCAGCTTTTTTGTAAAGGGTCCACATTTTAAGCCGGAAAGACTGGTTCATGTTTATGATATTGCCGGAGAAATATTTACGGACAGTACGGAACATGAAATGCAAAAACAATATGAATACTGTCACGGCATTGTATTCATGATTGATCCGTTTTCCATTCCTTATGTAAGAAATCGTTGTGAAGAGAAGCTGTCTCCGGAAGATAGAGCGGGGATTGGAAATGCGGAAATCAGCGGAATTGTCGATTCCTTTCTCAATAAGCTTAGAGAGGTTACGGGACTGAGCGATAAAAAGATGTCCTCGGTTCCCTTGGCGGTTGTTCTCGGAAAGATAGATTCTGCGGATCTTGCGGAGGAGATTGGGGATTCTGCCGTGAAAAAAGCCATGTTGCAATTTCCGGATAAATTCACGGATTACTATGATACGGAAGATTATCTGTGCAGGCAATTTCTAAAAGAAAATGGGATGGAAAGTTTCTTAAACGGGATTGATTTAAAGTTTAAGGATAATCGATTTTTTTCTTGTACGGCTATCGGCCACAGTATGGGCAAAGGAGAGTATAACCCCCAAGGGGTTATGGCACCGATGGAATGGTTGTTTACCAAGGCGGATAAAAAGATGGCGCTGGACTGGAACGATATTAAGTTCAATAAAAAACCGTTAAGAATAAAGGAATCAACAGATTAAGGGGGATTATGGAAGAGAGGGAGGAAGTTTCCAAGAGCGTAGAAGACTTATCGGCAAAAATGGACGAAATGAAGCAACTTTTTTTGCAAAAGATTGCGCATACGGAGCATGAGGAGCAGGTAGTGAATCAGATGCATGCCGAATTACAAAAGTATAAGCAGGACATGTATTCACAACTGATAAGACCAATTCTTTTAGACATTATTGAGATTAGGGACAGTATACTCCGAATGAGTAGCTGTTTTGCAGCAAAGCCGGAGGGAGAACAGAGCGTTCCTTTAAAGACGTTTAAAGATTATGCCTTCGATATCCAAGATATTTTGGAAAAAAACAGTATTACCATTTATGACAGTCATCAGGGAGAGGAATATCTTGCAATCAAACATAAAGTGGTCAGAAAGCTGAGCACTTCAGATGAAAGTCTGCATGGGAAGATTGCGGAAAGTTTAAGCAGCGGATATGAGTACTTGGGTAAGGTAATATCACCGGAGAAGGTGGCGGTATATATTTACGATAAACAGTAATTCAGGAAGGAGCAAGAATAATGGCAAAGTATGTATTTGGTATTGATTTGGGGACTACCTATTCCTGTATCTCTTATGTGGATGAGAGCGGAAGAGCTACGGTAGTGAACAATTCCGAGGGGGAGAACACGACTCCTTCCGTGGTGAATTTTGCAACCCCGAATCAGGTGGTTGTCGGTCAGGTTGCCAAGGAAAATGCAGTGATAGATCCGCAAAATACAGTTTCTCTTGTCAAAACTCTAATGGGGAAAAGTGATCATGCCATTGATTACAATGGAGAGAGCAAGTCTCCTGAAGAGGTTTCTGCCTATATTTTAAGAAAAGTGACCGGAGATGCCGCAAAGCAGTTGGATACGGAGGTCAAGGATGTCGTTATTACCTGTCCGGCCTATTTCGGCACACCGGAGAGAATTGCAACGAAGAATGCAGGGCGTATTGCCGGTCTCAATGTTCTGGAAGTGATCAGCGAGCCGACTGCGGCAGCGTTATATTATGGCTGCACGAAAGAACAAAGCGAAAAGACCATTCTCGTTTTTGACCTGGGCGGCGGTACTTTTGACGTAACGATAATGAATATCAGTTCGGAAAAAATCGAAGTGGTATGCTCTGACGGAAATCATGAACTTGGCGGTAAAGATTGGGATGAAGCGATTATGAGATATCTCGCTGAAGAGTTCAAGTCGGAAACCGGGTTTGACGGCGATTTTGATGAATATGCTTTACAGGATATGCGCTTAAAGGCGGAGAGAGCGAAGCAGCAGCTCAGCTCCAGAGAAGAAGTGCCGGTGATGTTGGATGCTGGAGGTTTAAGAGCCCGTATCAGTTTATCCAGAGAAAAGTTTGATGAGATTACTTCCGCCCTCTTAGGGGAAGCCATGGAGAAGACGGATGCCGCCATTGCCGTTGCAAAGGAAAAAGGCTTTACCATCGATGAGATTCTTTTAGTAGGCGGTTCCACCAGAATGCCGCAGGTTACCAAGGCTTTGGTAGAAAAGTACGGAATGGAACCGAAGATTCTGGAACCGGATGAAGCGGTTGCTAAGGGTGCTGCGATTCATGCCGTGAATGTATATGTGAACAATCAAAAGAGTCTTGAGCCGGGAGATATCGGAGAGACTACGGTCAATGTGGGAGGAACCACAAAAGAAATCAATGCGGAGGATTACAAGGAAGAGCTTGCAGTTCAGCCGGAGATGATGAGTATTGGCGGTAAGGCCAAGAAGGTTGTTGTGGCGACAACGAAGAGTTTCGCCATTGAGGTAATCCATAACGGAGAACCGAAGTGTTGCAATATGATTATTAAAAATCAGGCCATGCCGGACGGGGCTATTTCTGTTTCCAAGATTTTTGGAACAAATCAGGCAAATCAGGATAACTGCGAATTGGTGGTTTATGAAAGTGACTTCATGGACGAAATTTATGACATCGATCAGGACTTTGTCTTAGGAACGGCAACGTTGGAATTATCCGGTGATCTTCCCGCAAAAGCTCCTATTGAGATTACCTTTACTTTAAATACGGAGGGAATCTTGGAAGTCGGAGCGGTAGACAAGACCAGAAATCGTGAAGTGCATGCAACGATGAAGGCCAAAGGTATTATGGCGGAAGAAAAGGTAGACGAACTGGTAGAAAAGTCAAAGAGTATGGTTGTTATGTAAATAGAATATTCCCGCTATATATTCCGCGTTGAATGTGTAGCGGGCTATTTATTAGGGGGGAAAATGGGAATCAGAGTCGGCATTGACTTGGGAACTACCTTCAGTGCAGTTGCAAAAATTGACGCCGGTAGCGGAAAACCTGAAATTATTAAAAACAGTCTTAATCTTCCGATTACACCTTCGGTCTTATGCTTTGAAGAGAAGGGAAGGATACTGTTCGGAGAAGATGCAAAGGCTATGCAGGGAATGGGAAATACCAATGCCTTTGCATTTTTTAAACGAAATATGGGAAATGATCAATTTCGTATTGAGGTTTTCAATAAGACATATAGCGCTACGGACTTATCCGCCATTTTTTTGAAAAAACTGGTAGAAGAAGCGGAAAACTGTAGCGGGGAGAAGATAGATTCGGCAGTAATTACGGTGCCCGCATACTTTACCCATAAGGAAAGAATGGCAACAATAGAAGCGGGAGAGAAGGCCGGTTTAAACGTCCTCGCCATTATTAATGAGCCTACTGCTGCCGCTTTTGCCTACGGGTTAAATAAAAAGGACAGTGAACAAACAGTATTGATTTATGACCTTGGAGGGGGAACTTTTGACGTTACTGTAGCAAGACTCAATCAAGATAAGATTGATATTTTGGGAAGTGACGGAAATCATGAGCTCGGAGGAAAGGACTGGGATGATTGCATTGCCAGGTATCTTTCCGAGCAGTTTTATGAGAAGTACGGTGTTGATTTGAGTTCGGATGAAGAGATGGTAGCTTCTCTTCTGGTTACGGCAGAATCGATGAAAAACAATTGACCGTAAGGGACGAAGTTTCGGTGCCGATCAGGTATAAGGATATACAGGGGACTCTAAACATTACGGAAGAGGTATTTGAAGAAATATCGGAATTCCTTCTTGGCGCAACAAAAGATCTTACGGAGGATTTGTTGCAATCTATCGGTTGCTCTTGGGCGGATATTACGGGAGTTATTCTGGTAGGAGGCTCTACCAGAATGAGGATGATACATAAATATGTTGAAGCCATGTCCGGTAAGGAACCTTTGTCCGGTGTAAATGTGGATGAGGCAGTTGCCCTTGGCGCTGCTATTCGTGCAAATATCGATGATTCCGGAAAGACTGTTAAGCAGAGCTTCATGGGTCTTCTTAGCGGAAAAAAGAATGTTGAGGTAATCGGTGCGAAGAAAGTAACGGATGTTACGGCTCATGCCTTAGGGATGATCGCCATAAGTAAGGATGGGGAAAGCTATGAAAACAGCGTGATTATTCCTAAAAATTCCGCTATTCCCGTCTCGATGAACAGGTCCTACAATTTCAAAACACGAGCAAAAAATAATGAACTGGAAGTCTATGTGTTGCAGGGTGCCTACAGAAGACCTTTAGACAATATTATCCTTGATAAATATACCATCAGCGGGATAGAGAGAACGAATTCGTGCACCTCTGTTATTGAAGTGTACTATCAGTACAATGCGAACGGTGTAGTGGATGTCAGTGCAGTACAGAAGGAAACGGGAAAGCGGCTTTCAGTAAGAATCGAGAAGATTCCGGAAGACATGAGCTGGACAGACGGTTCTCCGAAGGATCAGCTATCTTCTTCCGCCCCGTCTGAGGTGGAAGTGTTGCTTGCGATAGATTTGTCGGGAAGTATGTCCGGATCACCTGTAGAGAAGGCGAAAGAAGCCATGGAACAATTTGTCCGGGAATTAGGTTCGGCAAATGCGAAAATCGGCCTGCTTTCTTTTGCGGACAAAGTAAGACTTGTGGTAAAGCCGACAAAGAATGAAAAGCAGGTGATTCAGGCGATTAGAAGTATACATGTGGGGGAGGTCGGAGGCGGAAATTCTGCGGAGCCGTTTACGGATGCACTATCCATATTAAAGAGAAGATTGTTTACAAAAGAGGATATTGCCAGGTATCTTATTGTGCTTACAGACGGAGCATGGAACAACCCGACACAAGCTATTACTAAGGCGAAGCAATGCCATGCGGAAGGGATTGAAGTTATAGCACTTGGTTTTGGAAGTGCGGTTAAAGCGTTTTTGGAAAGTATTGCTTCTATAGACGAATTTGCATCACTTACCGATTTATCGGAATTAAGCGGTTCCTTCTCCAAGATAGCCCAAACGATAGGAGACGGTTCGGGAGGCTCTATAAAAGAGGTGGAATAAGGAGATAAACTATATGACGGAGAATTGGTATTTGGTGCTTGAATTGGATTTTGATCCGAATCCGGTGAATGATGAAGCGCTCATTGAACAGAGAATTGAAGAAAAGAGAAAATTTTGGTCAAGTAAGGCCAATGATTTTAATCGTGGTGCTGAATACAGAAAGTATACCCAGCTGCTTCCGACTATCAAGAAGGATATGATAGGGGAAGCCAACATTCGGGCGGAATTAATCAAGGATGCCTGTGAAAAAACTTACGAACCGATAGATAAAACCCTGAAAATGATAAGGAAAACAGAAATCCCGCAGGACACCGTTGATAAAATGGCCGCTAGATTAAAGGTGGACGTGGAAACGGTGAAGAGAAGGGTTGCAGCGCTGGGGATGAAAGTCGTTGCCTCTCAGGGGGGAGATTATCAGGCTCTTTATGATAAATATTATAAAACGAAGCCACAGAATGCCGATAAATTCAACGGGATGAATGCTCTGCTGAAAAGCTTCCATGTTACAAACTTATATGAATTTCTGTATGCCGATACAACGATTAAAAACCCGAACAATTTACCCTGCGATGCCTTAAGGCAGAAGGCCAAAGAGAAAAACACCAAAGAATTCTATAAGAATGACAGCATCAGCGGCTCCGGTTCCAAATTGTGCGGACAATGTGACGAATGCTTTAAAGATGACGTGTCGAAGCAAATCTATGATAAGTATCTGGAATACAATGCACGGAAGGCGATTCTTGACGGCGTAAAAGAAATCATGGAGATAAGCGGAGAGCTTAGCCAAGAAGTCTATTCCGATTCCGTAGGGAAACTGACGGAACTTTTTAAAAACAGAAAAGACGCGGAGGAGGTACTGGCTGCCTTTTGTAAGGTGGAAAAAATTCCCTCGCCTGTTTCCGGTGAAGGAAAAAAAGAGAATCCACATATCAAAATCTGCCGTTGCGGTTGTGTAAACGATACTTCCGACGGAAGAACGGTGTGTAAGGCTTGCGGCCTGGCACTGCAGATAAAGTGTCCGAAGTGCGGTACGGTGAACAATGCGAGTATCAATGTCTGTAAATGCGGATTCAAGTTTGAAAATCTGGATAAAGCTGTTTCCCTTTGTGATTTGGCATCAAATTATCTGGATAGCATGGACTTCAGCGCATCAGAAGTGCATCTTGTCGATGCGGAGAGGTATTGGCCGGGATATGAGAGAATAGCAGAGCTGAAAGAAAGACTGGAGAACTTAAAGTCCAGAGTCGGCTCAGCAGTGGAAGACATGCGAAAGGCATGTAGGGAAAAGAAGTATTATGAAGCGTTAAGGCAACTGGAAGCGGTTAGAAAGTTTTCGCCTTCTTATTCGGACATCGGTCTGGAAGAGGAGATAAAAAACGGTATAGAGACTGCTGAAAAATATAAGCAGATTGCCAAGGCATCACAGAGAGAATCCGATATTGCGGATGCCTGTGCAAAAGCATACGAGGCTTGTCATGATTGTCCCGGAATTCGAGAAATCATAGGAAGATATCCTCCTGCGGCAGCTACGGACTTGACGGTTTTCGCTGATTCTTTGGCCAATGTGAACGTACTGTCATGGAAAAGTAGTCCGACAGACGGTTTACTTTATTATTCCGTTGTCAGAAAAGAGGGAGCAATTCCTCTGGGAGTACAAGACGGAACTCTAATAGGCAGAGTGAGCAGTTGCAGCATCTCCGATAGCAATATCCTTTCAGGGGTGCAGTACTATTATTCGATTTTTACAGAAAGAGCGGGAGTCTTTTCCGGCGCTTTATCGACAAAAACGGCTGTTCAGAACTTTTTTGAGATATCCGGAGTCCATATTGCTGCCGGAAACGGACTACTTCAGTTGAGCTGGAATCCGATTGCAAATAGTGCACAAGTTGTCATAGAAAGAACCGATGCTTCAGGAAAAACGATAAAATTTACGAGCAGCGGAAGAAACAATTATATCGATAAAGTTTTGGAAAATGACAAAAGGTATAGTTATAAGCTTTATCTGACTTATGCTGTCGGTATTTCCAAGACGAATACGAAAGGGGTTATAGTAGACGGCATACCGACTTGTCCTCCCATGCCCGTTGAAGAGCTCACAATCAAAGCTGCAGAGGGAAATGAATTCCTGATGAACTGGAATAATCCCGGAGGGGGAGAAGTGCAGTTCTTTTATGCGAAAAAGAAACCGGAGTATTTAAGCGGAGATTTGCTTCCCCTTTCCACTTTGGAAAGTGGTATGAATGCCCTTCTATTGAAAAAAACATCGGAGAGTTCCGGCAGTTTTCGCTACGACGGGGAAGAACCGATATACATTCTCGCGGCAAACGTAAAATCCGCTTCAGCCGTTATCGGGAAGATTTTACGGGTAAATAAAGGCGGTAGTGTAAAGATACACGGTGCAAATTCGGTGAACGGAAAGATCATGTTCAACTTGGATTTACCTAAAGGTCTGACAGGCTTTGTGGTCTTATTCCGTCATGATCGCTTTCCGGAAGACTTGTCGGATACTGGAACGGTAAGAAAGTATATTCCCTTAAAACAATATCAGTACGATGGAGGACTGCTTATTGACTCCAATGAGGCAAAGGAATATTATTTTTCTATTTTTGCCGAGTTCAGAAGAGACGGGGAGGCGGATTATTCCGGAGGAACGGACTATTATTTCTCCAATGTGGCAAAGAAAACCATATTGTATTCTATATCCATCAGTAAGAAGCTGTTTGGAGGAGGGAATATTAACTTCAGTTTTGAAACGGAAAGTAATCCGTTTACCTTACCGGATATCGATGTCATGTCTGCACAGGGAAGAGCTCCGATGTTTAAAAAATCAGGCACCTTGTTCTGCCAAATTGCGTCGCAGGAAGTCGCGGGAAGTGTTAATGTTTCCATCCCCCTGCCGAAGGGCTTGGCGAGAGATACTTATCTTAAGCCGTTTTTAAGAGACGAAGGCTTGGCGGGAAAATATGTATTAAAGATTAAGCCGGGTTCGGATCATCAGATCAGTTAGGAGAAAATACGATGCTGCTTAAACAAAGTTTTATTTGCCCGTTTTGTTTTGAAGAACATAAACTATCGGAAATTCAGTTCCGATGCATGAACAAGCGGTGCATAGATGTACCGGATGTGGAGCTCACCCGTTATGAGAATGGGGATATTACGATTCCTAAAAAAGGTAAACCGACTTTTACCGTGAAAAACGGCGGCATGTCTATCCCGAAGTCTGCGGTTGCGAGAAGTGCGGCAGTACGACGTATACGATTATTTGTCCGTCCTGCCACAATAAATTACCGGAATCCACATTACGCGGGACGGATATGATTATTTCCGTTGTCGGATCCCGTGATACCGGGAAGAGTCATTTTGTTGCTGTTATTATCAATGAGCTGATTGAAAGGATTTCCGTGCGATTTGGCGGAGCTATGGAAGGCTTTGATGATACGATGGCAAGATATAAGGCCGGTGCCTATCAGAAGCTGTATATGGAGATGCAAAAGCTGGATTTAACAAAGAGCTCGATTCATGATGTCAATAACGGTGCCTATCGTCCCTTTATCTTTACTTTGAAATTGAAGCATAAGATATTCGGCATTAAGGAAGTCATCGACAGCTTTACTTTGGTGTTCTTTGATACGGCAGGAGAGGATTTGAACGATGAAGATACCATGAGTACTGTTAATAAATACATCTGCAAGTCCGCAGGAATCATCTTCCTCCTAGACCCGATGCAGATTCCCGCCGTACGAAATCAGCTGGATGAGAATACGGTTTCCAGGGCTTCTTCTGTCAGTTGGACTCAGGCAACAAGATCGGATGATATTATGAGCAGGGTCTCCAAACTGATTCGTAATGACAAACATATGAAAGATACGGCGAAAATCAATATTCCTGTAGCCGCGGTTTTTTCTAAATTTGATGCAATTGCTTCTCTTATTCCGGAAGGCAGTACCATTCTGGAAACAAGCCCTCATTGCAACAATCAGGCTTTTAATATGCTCGATTGGCATAATGTGGACAGTGAGATAAGGAGCCTTCTCAAGGAGTGGGGAGCGGAATCGTTTATTGCACAAGTGGATCTTAACTATACTAATTGTTCCTATTTTGCCGTATCCGCCCTCGGGATGAATAACAATCCGAAGGAAGACAAGCGAATTGACAGACCGAGACCGCACAGAATAGAGGATCCCTTACTTTGGATTTTAAAAGAAAATAAGGTCATTAAAGCTGCTAAATAAACTTTTTACGGAGGTTTTACTATGGCAAAGCACCAAATCATCTATACATCCTGTATGCGTGGAATTGACGGTGTAAATGATGGGCAACAGATTTACTCTTATGATGAAGGCTTTACGGAGGCAAAGTCGGATGAAGTAAGAAGTTTATTTCGATATCAGGAACCCTCGCTGGCCCCCGGAGTAATGATGACGGAGGAGCTTGCATTAGCGATGCCTTCTTCCTTTAGCTATAACTTTTTACCGAGCGGAAATGTTGCGGTGAGTTTAAATACTTATCTTGGAAGAGATTATATGGGAAGCGCGGGAAGGTTTGGCAATTTTTTAAGTCATTCTATCCTATGCAACTTTGATGATTTTAATATCTATCCTTGTGAATTGTATGGGGGAACCGTACTGCGAAGCAGAATGGAGTATGAAGAGGTAAACAATCCGAATACCCCTCATTACTTGCCTGCACCGGAACTGATTAAAGGATATATTATAGATCCCGACTCCGTTGTCGAATTTTTGGGAATAGCCGATCATCTTGACTATTTTAAGAAAATGTTTGCCGCTTTACTCGCTTTTCCAATAGAAAAAAAGAGGCTTGTCATTCATGATGAGAAGGAAAATATTGCCAAGTGGATTGCGGCATTGCATTATTCCCTCCCCTTGGACATTGCTAAAAAGGTGAATTTTACCACCTACGAATATGACCCCGAGCTTTCTCCCGCTCGGATTTGCGGTGTCGTGGAGGAAGGAACGAAATATAACTGTGATGAGTATATTGCTTCGGAAAGGCAGTTTGTTTTCGACTTTATTCGGCAAAAATTCAGCCCTGTGGAAGCGAGTAATATTCTGATGGATTTTCTGGATACCAGTTTCAGCTTTTCTTATGACAGCTTGGTTGATTTTCATTCTTTCGTTTTGGAAGAGACGGAATATAGAGATTGTGATGAAAGATATTACGCCGCATACTATTTATATCATTTCCTTTCTGAAGGAATAGGGGATATTTCGAAAAATCAGTTCGAAGCTATTGTCGATTTTTCTGAAGACTTTGCCAAAGAGGAGACTAAGCAAAAACTGCTTGGGAAGATTTTGGAAGAAGTACAGACGATTAAGGACTTGGATCTTCCGTATGCCATGTATGTTCTTGGATTCCTGCTCCGTTCCTTTAACATTTTATCTATAGAAGAGCAAAATTCCGTTAAGGAACTCATCGTGGACAGATTGATTACCACGCTTTCCGATGAAGGGATTACAGAGACAGAATTTCTTCCGTTATATGAGAGAATCAACAGTCTTGCGCTTTCCATCAACTTGAGTTTACCTGCCATGCTTATGCTGAACGAGAACAAAGATAAGCTTTTAGCGGTTTTATCTCGGCATGCAGAGCTTTGGAAAGTCTACTTCGTTATCAAGATTATCAGTTCTTACGTGAAGGATATGCACTTATCTACCGATGAACTTTATCCGGACAGGGCGATAGGTGCCATATACCGCGGCCTTGTAGAAACCGCTTATCAAAGCGGGCGAAGAAACGGAGAGGAAATCGTGGAGAGAATTCTGGACGGTTTTAAGGAAGAGGTGCATTACTTTATCAATATGGCCGTGAACTTGGAAGGATTTTTACTGGATCTTCATCTCGGAGAAGAGGATAAAAATCATCTTTGGGCGTATTTTTCTGAAACCGTATTCACCATGGATGAGATAGCACAGGAAGAAAGCAATAAGATACTGGCTGAATATGAAAGGTATACGGAGATGTATGCCTTATTTGAGAAAAAAATGGACAGCTTTTCAAGCTTTACTGAAGCCGGAAACTTTTTCCATTTTTATTGGGAACGCTGGTTTTCCAAAAATCGAGACTACGGTACTTCCTTTGCGGCTCTTGCGCTGAAGCACTACGAAGAAATCTATGAAAGAAAGATGGGCAGTTTACCGGATAAGGAACGTTTCCACTATGCAAAAGAAATCCTGAATATGGCCATAAAAATGGAAATCAGAGATTCTTATGTCAATCCGCTTTCCGATGCGGTGATAGAATACCTTCCTGCCGTGAATCCGAGTTCGGATGAAAAGGCTCTGCTTAAGGAAGTATACAGATATAAACGGGAAGTATTGCATGAGCCGATTCATGGAAAACTCTATCAATGCATAGTGGCGATTCGATTGAATCAAATCCGGAATCCGGATGAGATAAAGGAAGTATGTCAAAGCATACGGAGTGAAGTGGAAAAGAGAGGAAGACTTTCAGAATGCAAGCTGAAAGAGTATTATGAGCGGGCTTTTTATAGCTTTTCCGCTTTTCCCTTATTGAAAGAAGATTATGAGGAAATCTATCGGCTTTTTGATTTCTCCGCGACAGCCTTAAGTCTTTTTATGGAATACTGGTGTAAAAAGAGCTATAAGGAAAGTAAGGGAGAGAGAGAGTATACGGACTTCTCCGAGTTTTTAAGCTTTATGTTTTCGATAGGGCGTGAAGAAGATCAAGAGATGGTAGGGAAATACTTGTGCAGCCTGAGTAAACAGAAACTGGAAGACTTGGATGAGGAAATGCTGCATACACATTTTAACAGAGACAGAAAAGCTGCACATGCATGGGAACATGTGAGAGAGATTGCGGAAAAGACCAATCCTTTACTGCACAATATTTCAAAAATTGGCAATATTTTTAGGAAAAAGTAGATTGAGGTATAATCATGAGTCACTTTCAGGAAGGCGGAAAAGAAAAAATGGATGTCACGAAAGTGATGAACAGAGGGATGGAGCTGGCTGACCTTTTTGTCAATAAGAATTATTTGATTGATATTGACAAATGTGATCCGATACCGCTCTCCGAGGAAGAAAAGACCTTTTCGGCACTCTCCTTTTTTCAGGTGGACAAGATTGTCTTTAATCAGAAGGAAAGTATCAATGATAAGCTGGTCAGTGTATACAGTGCTTTGTCCAACTTCGGCAGTTCCGTACTGCTGATGATTGTCGGGGATGAGAGAGGTGTGGGATTTTTTCTCGGGACGAGAGACGGTAAGAGGCCGGATGTGGCAAAGTCGATTTTGAAAAAAAGTCTGCAAGGAAACTTTCCCGGGATTCATATTTTAGAAAAGGGAGCTTTCGAGATAGAAGAGCTTTTAAAGGGAAATATTCCGGAGGTCTATGCCCATAGGGCGATTACTTCCGTCTCGATTGTTCCAAGTATAAGAAATGAGAAGGATAAGAACGGCTTTGTTCAGGGAATCGAAAAGTTTATTGACACTTTGGCAGGAGAAAAATATACCGCCATCTTTGTTTCTTCACCTCTAAGCAAAGAGGATTTAGAGGATAAAAAACGCGGGTATGAGGAACTTTACTCTTCTTTGTCACAGTGTTCGCAACTGGTGCTGACCTATGGGGAAAACGAAAGTGATGCCGTTCAGGAAGGGATAAGCAAAGGCTTTTCCAAATCTATCAATGACGGAATCAGCGATACTACCGGGAAAAACGCAGGTACAAACAGAGGAAAAGGGCGCTCCCGAAGTCACGGCTTTAACTTCGGTTTACTTGGTACGGGAATCAATACAGGAGGCGGGGCGAACTTTTCCAAAGGGACATATGAAGGAACCTCGGAAAGTCATAGTGAGAATTATTCCGAAACAGAGTCTACGAGCAGTACGGAAACGAATAGCAAGACAAGAACTGTCGGTACATCTGCCAGTATCCAGTTGACGAGACACAACAAAACCGTGGAGGAATTACTGGAGAAAATTGATGAGCAACTGGACAGAATTAAAGACTGTGAGGCATACGGGCTTTGGGATAGCGCCTGTTATTTTATTGCGGAACGGGAGGAAGTCGCTATTGTGGCGGCGAACACCTATAAAGCATTGGTGGCGGGAGAAAAGACCGGCGTAGAAAATTCTTTTACCAACATTTGGGACAGCGAGTATGAACACCATGAAAAATCTCTGAAGATTATGGACTATTTACGCTATGGTTTACATCCCAAGTTCCTTTATGAAAGCGGTTTTTCGGAAGACGGCTACGAAAGTCAGCACGTTACGGTAGCTTCACTCGTGAGCGGACTGGAGCTTCCGATTCTTATGGGGCTACCGCAGAAATCCGTGAGCGGACTGACCGCGATTGAATCGGTGGAATTTGGAAGAAATGTTTTTCGAAAGGATGGCAGACTTCCCCGACGTAAGGTTGATTTGGGGGCAGTCTACCATATGGGAGAGGTATTTCCGAACAACAGGGTAGAGTTAAATCTGGACAACCTGAGTTCGCATTGCTTTATTACAGGTTCTACCGGTTCCGGAAAGTCCAATACCTGCGCTAAACTTATCGATGAACTGGTGAAGCCGGAGAACAAGATCGGCTTTTTGGTGATAGAGCCGGCAAAAGGAGAGTACAAGCAGGATTTTGGCGGGATGAAGAATATTCATATTTTTACAACCAACCCGAAATACTATTCTATGCTTTGCTTAAGTCCCTTTGCCTTTGATGAAGAAATCCATGTCTTGGAGCATCTGGACCGATTAATTGAGATATTTAATGCCTGCTGGCCTTTGTATGCCGCGATGCCGGCAGTGTTAAAGGCCGCTTTCGAAAGAGCATATATACTGCACGGATGGGATCTGAACTATTCCCGGCATCGGGATTTGGGAAATGGAAAATTTCCCTGTTTTAAAGATATCGTAGAACTTCTTCCGGCTATTTTAGAGGAATCGGATTTTTCTAAAGAGATAAAAGGGAACTATATCGGTTCGCTGGTGACCAGGGTAGAGTCGCTGACGAACGGTCTTCTTGGGCAGATTTTTAACAGTGCTTCAGTTTCCGATGAACTTCTCTTTAATGAAAATACCATTGTTGACCTAAGTCGAATCGGTTCGATGGAAACAAAGGCTCTTATTATGGGAATCTTAGTCTTAAAGTTATCCGAGTTTCGACAGGCAAGAACAAAGGGCAATAATCTTCCTTTGCGCCATGTGACTATACTGGAGGAAGCTCACAATCTCTTGAAGAGGACTTCTACGGAACAGGGACAGGAGTCGGCCAATCTGCAGGGAAAGTCCGTGGAGATGATCAGCAATTCCATTGCGGAGATGCGAACTTACGGAGAAGGATTTGTCATTATTGATCAATCCCCTTCCGCGGTGGATATTTCCGCAATCAAGAACACAAATACCAAAATCGTGATGAGGGTACCGGAAGAAGCGGACTGTGAGGCAATAGGGCGTTCCATCGGACTTAAAGAGGAACAGATTACGGAATTAAGTAAGTTGGATAAGGGAGTTGCGGTCGTATTTCAAAACGGCTGGCTGGAGCCGGTACTTACCAAGATTGACAAGGCAAGCGGTGATTTCAAGGAATATTCTTTCCGTGAAAATGATTTGGAAGCAGAGAAGGATTTACGTTATAGAATCCTTGAAGAACTGATTCATGAATCCGAGGAGAAAAAATATAATTTATCTTGGCTCAGGGAATGTGTGTATGAATTGAAACTGAATAAAAGCGTTCACACAAAACTGGAAAAAATGGTTACGGCGTTCTATGAGGAATGGAAAAAGGGCAGTGAGAGAAATTTGCTTTCTGAACTCATTTTCCAAATCCTGAATTGTGGAGATCTGCTGAGAATGTTCGAATCGGAGCTGCCGGAAGGAATCACGGAAATGGCACGGCTTAGTAAGGACATCATAGAAAAATCCCGGATTTGGGCGGAAAAAGTGTATAAGGGCTTAGATCAATATGCAAAATTTTTGGATAGTTCCGTAAAGGATCAGGTTTTTAAGAACATTATCCTGTATCAGATAGAGCTTGGGAAACATGCTGAGCAATACAAGGTTGCCTTATACTGCATACAAAACAGGAAAGAGCTTGAGAAGAAAGAGGGGAAAGAAGAGGAGAGTCTTTTATGAGTAGGTACGGACTGGGGTATTTGCAGCTAAACCGTAAGGAACAAGACTTTTACAGCCGTATGGAAGAACTGCTTCATAAGCATGAAACGAAGTTTATCATTCCCTCGGGAATAGATGTCATCAAAGTACTGGACGTAGTTCTCGGAGACAACCCGGACATTATCCATATCCTCTGTCCGGAGGTACGAACAAGCGGCTTTCCGGCAAATCGACTATAGTCGGAGGAATAGAGAAGAAGCAAAGTGAGAGAATGGAAGAAGAACTTTGTAGGAGAACGGAGGAGATTGTCTGGGAACTGGATAAAAAGATAAGGAATGATCGAGATATCTTCACCATGGCATCAGAGTATATCCAGAAAAACGTGCGGTACGATGACAGCGTCATGCGAGAGGGAAGCGCTGTGCATCCGCAAGCCTATTCTGCGTATGGTGCCATTGTGGAGAACTTGGCGGTTTGCGACGGAATATCGAAAGCATATTCCCTGCTTCTTTCCTATTTCGGTATTCGCAGCATGAGAGTAAACGGGAGGGGAAAAGGCAAGTTTTCCGGAGAGGCAATGCACGCATGGAATCTTGTGGAGTTTGAAAAGGAGTTTTATCACTGCGATGTTACGTGGGATTTATGCAACTTTAGGGACAGCGGAATATATTCTTATCAATTTTTAGGTCTTAACGATTCGGAAATATCTATAGATCATCTCTGGGACTTGAAAAGTACTCCCGAAAGTAGAGGGAAGAATCTCTCTTACTATAGATATAATAAACTGTATGCCAACTCGGAAGCGCAGATAACGGAAATCATAAGATGCCAGTTTCTGCTCGGAAGGGAGATTATCCGTGTTCGAATAGATGAAAAAATACCATTTCGAGGGGAAAGCATCAGTTTTTTAAAGACAAAAATCAGAGAGGCTCTCGGGCCACACGGCTTTAGTCTTTTGTGGAACGAGGAGGCAAGAACCTTAGCGGTTACGGTGGATTCAGATAAGGAATAAGAGGTGAAGGGAATGAAAAAGAAAGCGCAGCCGGCAAAAGTAAGTTACTTTTTTGGGCCGGGTTGGAACGACTTAAAAACATTTATTAAAAAGTTTTGGGAATTTACGCAGGAAGATATTAAAAAACGTGCTGAAAAAGTGGAAAAAGGAAAAGGGGTAATGTCTCTTTCCGGTGCGGCGTCGCTACTGTCCTGTTTTTCTCTTATTCTCTTTGGAAGCCTTTTTTTCCTTGCTATTGCTTTTACCGTATCTCTTATTTTGGGGCTTATTTTTTTACTGGTATATATTTTATTTTTTCTGCTTTGGATTTCGGACAGAATTCATCTTATCAGAAATAAAATTTTTGTTGCCTGTCCGAGCTGTAAGAGTAAGTATTTTATTCCGACATATATTTGCCCGTCTTGCGGAGCAAGGCATAGCGATTTGACGCCGGGAAAATATGGTGCTTTTTTTAGAACTTGTCAGTGCGGAAAAAAATTGCCAGCGCATTTTCTTCTGAGAAGAGACAGGCTGGAGGCGGAATGCCCCAACTGCGGGCATTCTTTAAGCGGTACGGGAAACCGACCTTTATGTGTACCGATAATCGGCGGAAGATCATCCGGAAAAACGGCATTTATTACTGCATTTTCCTGCGAATTTATTGAAAGAGTAGCGCTAAGAAACGGCATGGAGATTCAACATTATAATAAGGAAAATCATGATTTCTATGAAAAGGTGCTCCGTTCCCATTATTTAAACGGAACGAGCATGCAAAGTAAGGAAGCGACAGATATCAAAGTAGCCAGTTCTGTAGCGTTCAGCTTCATGGTTCACCACAAAAAAATGAAGCCTGACAGATTGATTCAAATTTATGATATAGCGGGAGAAACCTTTGTAAACAATACGGAGAATGAATTGCAGCTTCATTATACATATTCGGAAGGAATCGTTTTTGTGCTGGATCCTTTGTCCATTCCAAGTATAAGAAATCGTTTAGATGAGGGAATCAGTGAAGTAGATAAAAGCAGTGTCGGTACTTTAGATGTGGACCTTGTTTTGGACTCTTTCCTGAACAAGCTTCGACAAATAACAGGACATGCAAGCGGTGATGTTCTGGACATTCCTATAGCCGTAGTCATCAGTAAGGCGGATATTCGGACGGTGGACGAATTTATCGGGGATGAGAAGATTTCCGCCTATTTGTCTCAAAACGGCTTGGATATGAATAAGTACACTGCAGTGGAAGACAGGCTGTGCAGAGAGTTCTTAACGGAAAACGGAATGGCACACTTTGTCAATACTATAGACATGAAATTTAAAAATAACCGATATTTTAAATGCAGTGCTATCGGACACAGCAGAGAAAGAGGAAGATATAATCCAAAGGGAGTTCTTGAACCCATGGAATGGATTTTTCAGATGACGGACAACGGCATGAAGTCCATTTGGAATGAAACAAAATTTGACGATTTTTAGAAAGGTAAGGATATGAAATGATAGAACTTCTTTTAATATATATTGTTATGTATATTTTAGTATATATCATGTTGTTTTTTATTGCGGGACTTGGATATTTGTATTGGGCATTGTCTATCGGAATGGCGCCGGTACTTTGGTTATTGATGATAATAGGCGCTATAGTAGGGTTTATCGGCGCAATTAAAAATGCATTTAAGGCCATGAAAGCGGTTCGTGGGAAGGGTGTGATATAAATGAATTATGAAGAAAGTGGGCAGAAGATTAGAGAATGGGCAATGCAGTTTTATCAATATGTCATGACACATGGGGAAAACAATTTCAGGATTGCGGATCCTCGTATTTTGAAAGGAGGTAATGTTCCGACGGGACAGCTGTTCTATTTTTTTCCTCCTTTATTGTAGTGCTGCTTACGGTAATATATTCATGCGACAGCTTTCAGATTCTTCATCCGATTGACGGAATAAGAGAGTGGAAGTATAAAATTTCCATTGTGAAAGTTCTCGGCTTCTCCACGGCGGTTTTTGCCTTCCACACATTTTACAAAATGCTGGTTGGAATACTTGCTTCTTTCCTCGCTGCGGATGCCAGTTTTGCGACCTTAAAATGTCTAGGATCATTTATCAACCCGTTTTCTATTATGTCCTATTCGTTTGCGCTTACTACACTGACATTTCGAAGAGGACGAGTCCAAGCTGTCATGCTGGGGCTTTTGATTTTCCTTACGCCAGCTGTTATGACGACAGAAGGATTGACCTTGGAAAATAAGTCAATCTATATTTCAGCTATCTCTATTTCATTGCTTGGTGCCGTGTTATATCAGGGTGTCCTGAAGAATAGATTATCTCCTTTTATAGCATGCTTCGTTTTAGATTTGGCCTATTTTATTGCCAAGTATTTTATGATTTACTATTCAGAAAGAGTTTACCTGCTTACCGCAGATGATAACTTCGGGAAGATCAGGCAGTACATGGCTTATATAGAAGTAGACCTGGTTCTTGCCTTGCTTTTCTTACTGGTTCTCCTTATCTATAGACTTGCGACAACGGAAAACGTCAAGCTGAAAAAAGAGATTGCTTTTCCGATTATTCTTTTTATTGCAACACTGGCTTCGGTCTATTTTGGAAAAGTGGGATTTCAATATAAGCCATACTATGATCATGCTGTAGCTTTGTGGGAAAGTGGAGACTATGACGGTGCGGTGAACGAGTTTATGACGCTGGACGGATACATGGATAGTGAAGAGTACATAAAAGAGTATAGAAACTGGAAAAATGAAAACATCTATAATGGAGGCTTACTATATATGCAAGAAGGCTCCTATGAACTTGCGCTTGATGCCTTTCAACAAATTCGGGACTATAAGGATGCATCAGACAAGATTGCTGAATGTGAGTGGAACTTAAGAAATCATCTAGTAGGGCTATGGGTAGGTGTTGACGGAAGTCAATTAAGCTTAAATCCGGACGGAACTTGTCATTACCATGATGGAGGCGGAGCGGAAGGGGACGGAACTTGGTATACGGAAGAGAGAGCGGTAATAAGAATGGACACAGACGCCTTAGGCTTTCAGATTTACGGTTCTTTGCCGGAAGGGTATGAGACAAAAACTATCCTTTTTCAGGCGGACGGATCAAACTGGAGGGATGAGGAGTTCGTTAAGCAGCAGTAGCATTACAGGAGGTTAGCCGAGATGAATGAATTTTCGAGTTTTAGCCCTGAGCATAGGAGCGAAGGGAGCGCAGAAACGGAGAAAGCGGAAACTTCGTCTAAGGAACTTGGGATAAAGAAGGAAGGAAATGATTTTGATGCGATTTTTCAAAGAATGAATCGTGCCGAGGAGAAGCTTTGCTATGCAGGTACGGAAAGAGAGGGTACAGAGAGAGGAGAGTTGTTTAGGGAAAATAAATCCGTAGGAGAGAACCCAGAAATGACTGATAAAGTCAGAAGTATCATAAAGGATTCGCATGAAGAAGCAAAAGAGGTTTCATTTAGTGCAACGGAAGGCAAACTGAACGGAAGATACTTTACAGATCATAAAGAGGCTCATGTGGAAATGGTTGCAGAGAAAGCGAGGGAAGCGGGAGAAGCAATCAGCGCTGCAGTTAGGGATGGCGGCTTTAAGGGAGAAGAAGTCGAGAATCGAATCGCATTTTCTAAAAAGATAGATTATGCGGTTTTAGAGGGAGCAGGATTAAGTCATGACACGGGAATGAACGGAAAAGGCTATAAAATTATAGAGAATGAAAAAGGCTATACAGCAGAAAAGTTGAATGAAAACAACTTTGACGAAATAAGACAAAATCACTCCTTGAATTCCGCCATCCATGTTTTGGAGAATCGAGATAAGTACCGGGATGCGGGCTATAGCGATGAACAAATTGATAAAATAGCGGTCGAGTGTATGGCGCATTCAAACGCTCTTCCGGTGTTACGAACTTAAACAGTAAGGAGGCATGGTCAGCATGTTTTGACCGTATGGACACAGCGGTAGAGGCGTATAATAAGGAACATGAAGGAAAGGAAATTTCCTTTGACAGGGGAAGGTTTGAAAGCAGTGATGAAAAGATGGGATCTCTCGCTTCGGAAACTTTAGCTATCAGAATAGGAGATGTCAGCCGCGATTCTCACTTTGGGGCAGAAACCCAGTCCGGAGAAAAGGTGGAGCTTAACCAGAGCCTCTTAGGACGGGGAGAGTCATGGCAAGAAGAAGTGGGAAAGAAAGAATCCGTGACCATTGGTGAAAATCATGAGCCGATGGACAATGATTTTTCCAGAAGAGCACATGCCGGAGAGCAAAATATAAGGGAAAACCATTGTATTCATCGTGAAGGAACCGTTGTACACAGTGTCAAGGTCCGTGATGGAAATCTGGTGCCCTCATGTACACAAGAAGCCTTAAGAGAACATGTGGGAGAACTCAAAACGGCGAGCGATGGAGAATTTATTATGGAAGTACAGTTTGACAGACCTTGCGATGAAACGAGTAAGACCCTCTATAAAAATTTTGAAAGAAGTATCAACGCGGAATTACAAACGGAAAAAAATCAGAATGTAAAAGTAAAAATTATCTGGGATCATGAATAGGAGGATTTTATGGCTTTACTCAGAGAAACGGAAGATGAAAATTATGTATATTACCTCTATGAGATGAAAGACTATGATTTACAATCAGTAGTGCATTGGATTAATTATATCGTGAATAGAGGAGTAATTAGTACAAAGGTTATTACCTTCCGAGACAGTTATGGGAATTACCATGAAGGGAATGCATCCTTTCAATGCAGGACTATCGAAGAAGAATCCATCGTGAAAAAATTGCAGTCCAGTAGAATAGATAAAATAACACTTGACGGAACGTATCAAAGAGCTTCTATTTCTATAGTATATAATTTGCAGGAGAAGACCTTAGCCATAGCACTGGATAAGGAACACCTTGTGGACCGTTTCAATATGGAAAAAAGAATGAGGTTGAATGAGTGAATAGTGCTGTGAGGTGAGGTACTCTGCTCGCTTCGGTAACTCCATATAACTTCTGGATGTTTTCTGGTTAACTTGAATGTGGCAATTCTATATAGATATATAAATACATGTTCCTAAAAAATTAGATTGATAGTGATCCAAAAGAATGGCATAGAAGAGAGTATGAAATCATTTCTGTAAATAATGGCCTTCTATGATATTTGCTTTGCTTGAGCAGCATAAACTGCTGTTCAAGCGTTGGTGACTATCTAACAAAAATCAGTTGGAATGAGAGTATGAAAAAAAGTCTGTAAATAATCATAAGGTCTTCTATGATACAATGAAAAATCATGGAAAGCCTTTATTTATGGCAAAAAGAGAAAGAAGACCAGTACATCACGTTCAAATGACAGATGGAAAATGTGCAATCATCCAGCAACTTTTGCAAGAATACGATATTCAGGATGCATTAAAGGATTTATTGGGTGGAACCATCAAAGAAATGATGGAAGCGGAAATGAATCACCATCTTGGATATGAAAAATCTGAACGCACTGATTCAACGGACGAGGTACGAGACTACCGAAATGGCTATAAGACCAAGCAAGTTAATTCCAGCTTTGGCAGCATGGATATTGAAGTTCCCCAGGATCGTTTGTCCGAGTTTGAATCTCAAGTAGTAAAAAAACGTCAAAAATATATTTCTGATATTGATCGAAAGATTATTTCTATGTATGCAAAGGGACTAAGCACAAAGCAAATTTCCGAAACATTAATGGACATCTATGGTTTTGAAGCCTCAGAAGGTTTATATCCGATATTACAGATAAGATTCTGCCACAGATTGAAGAGTGGCAAAATAGACCCTTATCGGCTATTTACCCTATCATTTTTATTGATGCCATCCACTTTTCTGTCAGAGATGATAGCGTTATTCGTAAGCTGGCTGCTTATGTTGTGCTTGGGATTAATCTTGAAGGGAAAAAAGAGGTTCTATCCTTAGTAATTGGTGAAAATGAAAGCAGTAAATACTGGCTATCCGTATTAAATGCTCTGAAAAATAGAGGAGTACAAGATATCCTGATCCTTTGTTCTGACGGGCTTACCGGAATAAAAGATGCGATTACAGCTACATTTCCAAAAGCAGAGCAGCAACGCTGTATTGTCCATATGGTGAGAAATACCATGAAATACGTGGCAAACAAAGACATGAGAAATCTGTCCAAAGATTTAAAGGCCATTTATACTGCGGCGGATGAAAAATCCGCACTGGCACAGCTGGACAGGGTAACAGAAAAGTGGAAAGGCTTATATCCCTATACCATGAAACGATGGCATGAAAACTGGGATGCTATTTCTCCGATATTTAAGTTTTCAAAAGATGCCAGAACTACCTTTTACATGACCAATGCAATTGAATTCTACGCTCCGTCGGCTAAATCGGCAACGCAGCGTCTTTCCAAGCTCTCAAGCGCTACTCAAAGCCCTTTATCTGGCGACTTTTGAGGCTACAAAAAATGGACGATGCCTATTCGAGACTGGAGAAAAGTTAGGGGAGAAATGGCAATAATGTATCCTGATTGAATTTCTGAATAACAAAAAATCAGCTGTCTTATCAAGGGTAAACTGAACTTAGGTAGAGAAATAAATGATAGAAATCAATTCTGAAATTGAATTAAATGAGTAATAGTAATACACTATTATTGGCATAAGTGTTCTTGGTCAAAAGTATAATATAAAATCTCATTAAATAATAGAAAAATAAAAATTTGAGGAGGGCAAAACGGTTGGAAAGAAAAAGAATAAGTATAGAAAATTCGCTACATCAGATGCAGGAGTTTGTGGTTGATGAATATGAAGATTACATTGTTTTAAGAGTGTTTTTGTCCCGGGATTTAGAACATGTAGACATACCCGATGCATTTGAAGGAAAAAAGGTTACGGCTATAGGTGAGTGTTGTTTTGAATCATGTATGAAGATGAAAACACTCAGTATTCCAATGAGCATTGAATCAATTGGGGCTGATGCTTTTGGGTTTTGCGAACAACTGACAGAATTGATTCTACCGGATTCTATTACAGAGATAGATTGTCATGCATTTCATGATTGCAAAGGATTAAAAAAAGTTGTTTTGCCAAAGAAACTAAAACGTTTGAAGGTGGGAGTCTTTTCGTATTGTAGTATGTATAATTCTGAATTTATCTTACCAGAAGGTTTAGAGGTTATAGAAAGATATGCTTTTTTACGCGGAGGAGGCTTTGAGTTGGTGCTACCGGATAGCGTTAAGGAAATTGAGATAGGGGCATTTTATCGGGGACCACGTCCTATTACCAGTCTACCTTATGATAAAGGATGGTATAGTTCGTGGCCCTATGGAGAAGAAATCATTTGTTCCGGAGTAAAAGGAAAGATTACAGATATTCATTATCTTGAGGGGGGATGTATGCTTCATGAAGTTACACTAGGATCGGATACAAAGCAATTCGTATACCCTTGTGATTACCTTGATGGAAAGATTTCTTTTGTAAAGGAGAAAAATTTTCAAAAATTGCTTCATGAATTTACATATAATTGGTTGGGAGAAAATAATTTTGAGAGAGTCTATAAAGTGCGTAAGGCATGGCTCCGAGGACTGATAGCCCCACAATAAAAGGAAAAATGATAGCCCCACAATAAAAGGAAAAAACGCTTGCGGATTCAGTCATGCTGATGTAGAATGACCTTAGCAAATTGAATATGGTTTGTTTACAAGCCGTTGTTTTGATAAATGCCGAAAGATACTCTACGGGTGGAGTCTATCCTTTCGGGGGTTATCGAAGCAACGGCTTTTTTGTTGTGCCGCTGATTGCACCTTGACAATTTCATCCGCAAATAGCCGGACGGCCAACCGGGGAAGCCACGCGATGACATGAGCGGGCCAAGGAATAGTCCGGCGCAGATTGCGACAATTATTTAACCAACAATCATAATGAAAGAGAGGCACAGCCTATGATAAACGATATGAAATTTGAAACAGGAAATCTTGCTAATAGCATGGCACTTTCAATAGCCTCCGGAAAAGCTGACTATAGCCGCGAAAGAGAAACAGCAAAGGTTAGTGAAAGGTTTCTGCATTCAGCCGCACTGCTCCCTGAAAACGAAGTTATCGGGCTGCAGATCTCCTCAGATACGGACGGCGCGATTAAGGGATATGCTTTTTCCAGCACCGGGATCAGGGTGACAGCGGAAGATTTCGACTGGATTTTCAAAAGCTATGGCACCGTAGATAACAGCAGACCTGATAAGATAAGGGATCTGTTTGAGGGAAACCGGAAGGTATATACGCTTACGTCCATCCAGGGAAGCCCTAAGGATACCAGTGAGGTCCGGAAAAAAGGAAGTTATTTCGATGATTATAATGACACGACATCCGATAGCTACTTTCCAGACATGTTCACGATGCTGATGGAGGAAGGTGCTGTGATTCGCATTCTTGCTGGTTCTGTCGATGAAAATGCATTGGGACACGGAATGATCCTAATCAGTTTACCTGAGGAGATGACGCTTAGAATGCGGACAATTATATCCCTTGCTTTTCCACATGTGGTAGCTGAGGATGCAGAATCTTTATGTAAAGAAAAGCTAATTCCGGACAGATTCCTTTTGGATGGGATGACCCGGCTTCTGTTTTCAATGATTTGCAGAGAGTTGGGAGGAGAGTCTAAGAAACGGGTGGAAACGGATGAGGCTGCAATGGAGGACGAATCAGAAGAAATGATTCTTGATGAGGATATCTGTGATGAGAAGCCCGGGAAAGAAAACGATACCGCTTTCACACCTATCGAGGATATGGATTTGAGCGTCCGTTCCTATAACTGCCTTAAGCGGGCAGGGGTTAACAGCGTGGAGAAGCTGAGAGCTATGACAGATGAGGATTTAATGCATGTAAGGAACCTTGGCAAAAAATGTGTAGATGAGATCAAGCAGAAGCTGGCAGAGATGAATGAGCTTACGATAAATGTTCCTCTGAAGGCGGCGAGCTACATGGACATGCTGAATGATTTAATCGGGCTCGAGGATGTAAAGGAGCAGGTCAGAAAAATAGCAGCTTTCGCAAGGATGAAGAGAGACATGGATGCTAAAGGAAAAGACAATCTGTCGGTATCACTGAATATGGAATTTGTCGGAAATCCCGGCACGGCAAAAACGACCGTTGCTCGCATTGCTGCCGGCATCTTTCATGAAGTCGGTCTGCTCCCCGGTTATGGGTTGGTAGAAGTTGGCAGAGCCGATCTGGTGGCCAAATACGAAGGGCAAACAGCCGCAAAAGTCAAAGAGGTTTTCCAAAAGGCTAAGGGCAAAGTGCTTTTCATTGATGAAGCCTATTCACTTGTCGAAAATTGGGAGGGAGAGTTCGGCGATGAGGCAATCAATACCATCGTTCAGGAAATGGAGAACAACAGAGAGAATACGATTGTGATCTTTGCCGGTTATCCGGATAAGATGGAAAACTTCTTTGCCAGAAATCCGGGACTCAGGTCACGGGTTCCATTCAGCATTACTTTCAAAGACTATTCAGCAGACGAGATGCTACAGATTACGGAGCTTGAAGCGAAGAACAGAGGCTTTTCCATCAGTCATCAGGCAAAGGGCAAGGTGCTTTCAATCTGCAAGTCAGCTGAAGGAAATGCTGAATGCGGAAACGGGCGGTTTTGCAGGAATCTGGTCGAGAACGCGATAATGGGATATGCAGAACGGGTGTATGGGGCAAAAGCGCCCTGATTCTTATGAATACTTTGAACTTGCGGATACCGATTTCGCCGCTCCGAGAGCTTCTAAAAGTATCCAGAAAAAGAATTCTATAGGCTTTATCATATCTGACGGAATGTGAATTTTTAAAGGGGATAGCGCGTAATAAACCTGGTAAAGCTGTAGTATAAGAGATAAAATGGGTACTAGTCTATAAGTGCTATCCTAGGAGATAAGTAAAATGAGCTGAATTAAATATGCTATACTTTTTGCAATGATAATAGTAGCTATTATATTTCATGAAAAATTTAAAAATAGTAAATTTTTAAATAATAATTTATTGAAATTATTTACCTTGCTTATTATTGTATTTGCATTAGTGGTAGAAATGATCTTTATTTTCAAAGGTAAATAATATTGGTGCTACATTTCTATACTTAGTGATTATTTAAGCGGTTAAAAAGAGTATAAGGCACAGTCCGTAAAAGTCTCTAAAGAAGCCCTTCTATGACATATTTAGTCATAGGTGGCCTGCAGTTTATGATAGAAAGTCCCCCGAATGAACAGAATCCTTTTCTGAACATTCGGGGGGCTTACTTATATACAGTATATGAATTGTTTTATAAATCAAATTCCAAAAGCAAGTTTTGCAAATATTCCTGGTCCACAGAAGCTTTTTTACAGAGTCCAGGTTTTTGTCCGCCACCCTCTCTACAAATCTACAAATTACTTAAGCTGATTTAACATTATAGACCCGCCTCAAGCTCCTTATGATGCTTTCCCATAGGAATGACCATAGGCGCATCTGAAGTAGGATCTGTAATGACCTTACTATCAAGCCCGTATACATCTTTTATAAGTTTTTCACTAATCACATTTTCGGGTCTTCCTTCGGCATAAAGATTCCCTGATTTGAGAGCAAATATATAGTCTGCGTATCTTACAGAGAGATTGATATCGTGCAGAACCATAATGACGGTGGTCTTCTTAGTCCTGTTTAGCTCTCCAAGCAAATCAAGAATCTCTACCTGATATGCTATGTCAAGAAATGTCGTTGGCTCATCTAAAAATAATATATCAGTCTGCTGAGCAAGTGCGAGTGCTATCCACACCCTTTGACGCTGTCCTCCGGAAAGCTCATCTACCGCTCTGTCTCGAAGCTCGGTTACACCCATAGTCTGCATAGCTTCTTCAATAGCCGTAAAGTCTTTATCATCCAGTCCCCGAAATACCTTTCTATAAGGGAAACGGCCTCTGCTAATCAAATCATAGACGGTTATTCCCTCAGGCACCAGTGGCGATTGTGGCATAAGGCTTATTATTTTAGATATTTCTTTGGACGAATACTCGGATACAGGCTTATTATCCAGATAAATATCTCCGCTCATGACTTTGTTTAACCTGCAAAAGGTTTTTAGAAGAGTGGATTTGCCACAGCCGTTTGAGCCTATGATCACTGATATTTTTCCTTCCGGTATGGTCAGATTAAGACCATTTATTATCGCTTTCCCGTCATAACCGGCCACAAGATTTTTGGCTTCTAATACGTGGTTTCCCATTAATTCACACCTCTTCTATTCATTCGAATAAGCAGATACAGCATATACGGTGCGCCTAAAAGCCCTGTGATAACCCCTACAGGATAGTGTACCGGAAATGCATGAAAAAGCCACCAAATCTGCTCCTAAAGTAAGTGCTGTGCCGACTGAGTCCCGCAGGAATAAGACTTGATTTCCCCTTTTCCGGTAAGGCTTGCAGCAATTGGTCCCTGAAAGAAATGCCACAGATGCGATAGGGTCCTGTGACAGAGGTTGCAAATGAAACAAGTATAACTGCACTTATTATCATTACCGAATAGGTAAGTCTTTGTATTTAGTCCAAGTGATACTGCGAAGTTGTCTCCCAGAGGAATAATCTCCATATGTCTTGTAAGTGAAACCAACGCAATAGTGATTATCCCAACGACCAAAAACAAGTGCAGGCATATCTTCCATCTGCACGCCATTTAAGCTTCCGCTCAGCCACTGCATGGTAGTTCCCTACATCGTACTCCGCAGCTTTTGCCAGTAAATAAGATGTAACTGCTCTTTAAAAGTGCTGAAATTCCCTATGCCTACAAGGATCATTCTTCCATAGGTGAAAATGCCCTTTAATTACTGAAAGCTTTGTAAATGATTAAAAGCTGTTGCAATTCCAAATATCATCGCTAGCAAGGGACACTATGCTTCCCCTAAGTCCAAGCACCAGTAGGAGAAAAAAACCGCTGCTGTGCTTGTTCCTGCGGAAATTCCAATTACATCCGGTGAAGCAAGTGGATTGTGTAACAATGTTTGAAATACATAGCCCGCCACTCCAAAAGGCAAACCCTGAAAAATACAGCTGCCCATCATCCTCGGAAGCCTCACATTTTCTACTGCATAAGATACTCCGTCAATCGTTTCGCCAAGTAAAACCCTTTGATTACATCTTCTATGGGATAGGACACACTTCCAAAGCAAAGCTCACAGGCTGATAGAATAAGGATAATGCTAAGAAGGGACAAGTACAACAAGCCGCCATCGAAGAATCCCTTTTCTTATATCCAGCATTTAATTCTGTCATAGACTCTTTACCCTTTCCTTTCCGAATGGCCAGAATGAAATACCGGTGCACCAAGGACAGCGGTAACGATACCCACCTCAGTCTCTCCCGGCAAGCTTATTATTCTTCCTATTACGTCTGAAATAAGCATAAGTATAGCTGAGCCTAGAAAAGAAAGAGGCAGCATTTTACTCATTTCACTTCCAAATATCAGCCTTATAATATGGGGAATGATAAGCCCTACAAAGCCTATTGGTCCTGCAAGTGCTGTAGTAGCACCACATAATAGTACGGATGAAAGTGCTCCTATGGTTCTTGTCATCACTACATTAGTCCCAAGGGCAGTAGCGGCTTCATCTCCCAAAGCCAGATTATTCAAATACCCTGATATAAACATTGATATGATAAAACCCACTATCAGGAATGGGCTAATGAGCATAATATTTTCCCAGGTTGCACTTCCTATGCTCCCTACTTGCCAGAACCTAAAAGCTTCCATTACCCTGTTATTTGGCAGCATAATGGTGCTAACCAGTGAACCTAAGACTATGCTTACAGCCGAGCCCGAGAGCGCCAGTTTTAGCGGTGTAGCACCGTCTTTTCCCATACTTGCGACACCGTATACAAAAACTGCAGTTACTCCTGCTCCTATTATGGCAAGCCAGATGTATTGATAGGCAACAGTAATATTTAAAAATGCTATACCGGCGACCACGAAGAGTGATGCACCGGTATTTACACCAAGTATACTTGGATCAGCAATAGGATTCCTTGTGATACTCTGCATAAGAGCCCCTGATATGCCAAGTGCGCCTCCCGCAAGTATGCCAAATACGGTTCTTGGAATTCTTTGTAATATTATAGTAGCCTCAAGGCTATCCGGATCATTTCCAAGGAGAACGTCTACAACCTTAGAAAATGCTATACTTTTAGCCCCCAATGATATGGAAAATATTGCCAAAATAGAAAGCAGGGCTAAGCATAAGATGATAGAATATACAAACTTTTTATTTCCCATGTTTATCTTGCCTTTTTATTTATTTAACGACTGCATTTATTGCTTCAAGATAGTTCACAAGCTCTGCCTTTATAGAAAGCACGGAAGGATTGCAGGCCGCTGCAAGATTGCCATTGCTGTCAAGCACCACTACCCTGCCTTCTTTGACTGCCGGAATCTTAGAAAAGATTGCATCTTTTTGCAAGGCGGCAACGGTCTTATCATCACCGTAAGTTATGATAATATCTGTATCACTTAAGGCATCAACTGCCAGTTCAGAAGATATCTGCACGTAAAATGCGTTTTTATCTGTTGCCAAGGCCTCTACCTTTTCAGGAAAAGTAAAGCCTAAGTCTGTAAGATATGCCCCTCTTGGATCTGCTGTTCTATAAACGGAAAAGCTACTGAGGTCAGCTGCATTGATATAACAAATTGCTACACTCTTGTTCGCAAGCTTAGGATATTTTGCGAAGTTTTCTTTTATAAATGCATCTGTATCAGAAACCAGCTTCTCTCCCTCGGTCTTAAGTCCTAAAGCCTCTGCGGCCTCAACTGTCTGTTCTCTCCAGGTTGTCTTCCAGGCTGTTTCTCTGAATGGAAGGGTTGGTGCTATCTCAGAAAGGCGTTTATAAGCCTTTTCATCCATTCCAGAGTAAGGAGCTACTATGATATCAGGCTTGGCTGCTGCTACAGCCTCATAGTCATAGCCTTCAAGGTCATTAAACACATTTGGATTATCCGTTCCAAGCTCCTTAAACTTTTCCTCAGTCCAAGGTAAAAGCCCCTTATCGGTAACAGGCCCCCAGTTTGCCCTGGCTGTACCTACGGGAACAATTCCAAGGGCTAAAACTGCATCTGCATTATTCCAGTCAAGGGTAACAACCTTTTCAGGCTTTGCATTTATAACAGTTTCTCCATAAGCATGCTTCATGGTTATAGGAAAGAAGCAGTGCTTACCGCACTTGAAGAAGATGTGCTTGAAGAAGAATTCGATACTGTTGATGTCTTACTTTCTTCAGAAGCAGATGAAGTTGCCACATCGGTACTTTTTACCGTAGTAGAACTTTCACTTCCGCCACTTTTAGCTCCGCAAGCTGTAACTACTGCAATTGCAAGTGCCATAGGGATTACTACATTTAATAGATTTTTCGCTCTCATAAATCTCCTTTCTCTTATGCGTTTTTTACAGAAGCGTCAAAGTAAATTCAAGAATTAGCTTGATTACAAACGAATACTCTTCCGCCATGTCGCGGTTAAACATAACAAACTCATAGAATAAAATCAATATCATTAATATGAAATATAAAAATAAAGTTAGTCTAATCTAATAAAATTTTTGACGGTTTTCCCATAACTTCCCTATCTCCCAATACCGACCATATTTGTGTATATTGGATAATAAAAAATCCCTCCTCACCGTTTTAAACGGTAAAGAGGGAAAATAGCTATTATTTTATTTCATTTAGCAAAAACTCGGCTTATACCACCGGCTGGAACTTCTTTCTCTTCAGGTACTTTCCCTGATTCTCCAAAAGCACCTTGCCGCCCTTAGCCACCAGCTTTCCTCTTAAGAACACTTCTTCGATGCAGCCCTGAATTTCCAGTCCTTCCAATGGGGCATAGTCGGAGCGGGAAACCTGGTCTTCTTTACGGATGGTTTTCTTCTTATTGGGATCCAGTAAAACGATGTCCGCGTCGGAGCCTTCCTGCAAGATTCCCTTTTCCGGATACATGCCGTAGAGCTTTGCGGGATTCTCGGAAAGAAGAGCCGCCATACGCTCCTTGGAAATCCGTCCTTTTACCACACCTTCGGAGAAAATGACTTCTCCCCTAGTCTCCACACCGGGCATTCCGCCGGGGATTTTCCGGAAATCCTCTTTGCCCAGATCCTTCTGCTCTAAGGTGAAGGAGCAGTGGTCGGTACAAATGGTCTGAATTTCTCCATCTGCTAAAGCTTTCCATAGGGCTTCTTGATCGGCTTTTTTCCGAAGAGGGGGAGCGATTACATAGCGGGCAGAGGTCTCAAAATCTGACTTATACAGATCCTCAGTCATGGTAAGGTACTGGGGGCAGGTTTCTGCAAATACCACTTGACCCCTTTTTCTAGCCTCTCGAATCTCATTTAATCCCTTTTCACAGGTCAAATGCACGTCAATAATGGGAGTGTCTACCACATCGGCAATATAGAGCATACGGTTTATGGCCTCCGCCTCCGCATCATCCGGACGGGAAAGATAGTGGGAAGATACGGATTTTCTCGTATTCTCGTCAGCGCTGTATTTCTTCTGTAAAGCGGCAATCATACCGGTATTCTCACAGTGTACCCCGGTGATTCCTCCTACTTCCTTCAGCCTTTTCAGAATGTAAAACATTTCCTCGTCGTCCACCTGAATGTCATAGGTCATATACACCTTAAAGGTGCTCAGCCCCTCGTCCATCATGTTCTGACATTGCTTGTTGGCCTCTTCGTTCCAGTCACTGATGGACATGTGGAAGCCGTAGTCGCAGGAAGCCCCCAAATCAGCCTTTTTCTGCCAATTTTTAAAGCCCTCCATCAGGGTTTCGCCCTTATACTGGGTGCCGAAATCCACGATACTGGTGGTTCCGCCGGAGATGGCGGCCTTGGTACCTGAGGGGAAATCATCGCATGTTACAGTGCCGGCAACATGCAGTTCAAAGTGGGTATGGCAGTCAATAAATCCCGGGAAGATAAGCTTTCCGCTTGCATCAATCCGTTCTACAGCATTTTCGGAAGCCAAAGCGGCATCCTTCTCGGCCTGGAAATTAGGGCTGTCCTTTCGGAAAATTTTCTTGATTTTTTCTCCCTCTATCAAATGTCTCCAAGGAAGCTTTCTCTGGGACTAACCAGGGTTCCGTTTTCAATTAGGATCATGATTCCTCCTTATCTATACAAGCAATCAGTAAAATGATTTTGGAATCGATTGCAAAGAAATTCCTCAAAAAATTATAGCACAATACAAAAAAATGCATAGGGGCATTGCAAAATTATAGAAGCTGTTATAGAAGCTATTGAATAATAAATATGAAACTTGAAGAAATTTGCGTATTTTTTTGCGATACTTTGGAAAAAAATTTTTGGTCATATTATTGAAAGTTAAATCTTTTTTTAAGTATAATTAATTAGATTAAATGTACGAAAAAAATTATAAAAAAATAGCAGTAATTTATGTCAATGTATGGTTGTGACAGATAGGATAGAATGACCGTGTTTTGGCACTTTTTCATGTGAGCAGAAAAGGAAGAAGGGTGTGATCCATGGATGGTAAAAAGACCCTCATAACGGAAGAGAGTAGAACGGAACATACAACATTCAAACAATAAATAAGAAGTCAGAGAAGTCGCTTGCTTTTTGGATGTCTTCTCTGGTTTTTTGTGTGTCTAAAAAATAAAATACTTATCATCTGAAAGGAGGCAGAGATGACTGTGAACAAAAAAATAAATGGAGGGGAACTCGTTCTTTCTTTGCAGGGGAGATGGGATATGACAACAGCTTCCACACTGAGTGAGGAGATTAAGAGTTCCATCGCTGGAATAGGAACATTGGTACTGGACCTTGCCGGACTGGAATATATTTCCTCTGCAGGCCTTAAGCAACTTTTGTCTGTCCAGGCGAGGATGAATCAGCAGGGAAAAATGTTGGTAAAAAATCCTTCTGCAGAAGTTAGAGAGATATTGGAGATTACGGGCTTTTTAGAAGTATTGACAGTGGAATAACAGCGGAATAATAGTGGAAAAAGGAGTTGAAACAAAGCTATGACTAATTTTGAAAAATTCAATATAAATATTGCTAACTATGCCCAGCAGACGGCAATTGTAGACCAGAATGGGCAACGAGAGATATCCTATGCTCGCTTAAATGAGCTTAGTGGGCGAGTTGCTACAAAGCTAAAAGCTCGAGGATGTCAGCCGGGGGATGCAGTCATGGTTTGCATGGAACGAAGCATGGAGTACGTGCTTGCTTATATTGGCGTGCTGAAAGCAGGATGCGTGGTTGTGCCTGTTGTCTTGGATTATCCTAAAGAACGAATAGATTGTATTTTGCAGGATTCTCAAGCTAAATATACCATTGAAAAAGCTTTTTTTTCGGATATAGAATCCTATAAGCCCGGTAAAACTGTTATTTTGAAAGATTCTGCCCCTGCTTTACTCATTTATACTTCCGGCTCTACCGGAAAGCCTAAGGGGATTCTACATTCTCTGCGTTCTCTTGGTGATGCCATAAGGCGAAATAGTCTTATGCTGGAGGGCGTGTCGCCTATCCGCTTTGGCGCTACGGGACCAATGTCTTTTGTTGTATTTATTCTGGAATATCTTGCGACATTGAATTTGGGAGGGTGTGTCCATATTTTAGATGAGTCGACACGGCGAGATATACTTCATCTGGAAAAATATTTTGAACAGTATGAAATCACGATTTCTTTTATTAGTCCGCAAATGCTTAGTTTATATAAGGGGAGCAGAGGAATAAAACGGATTCTTACCGGCAGTGATGTCCTACGAAATGTTTATAGTACGCAATATGAATTGTATAACCTCTATGGAATGAGCGAGACACTGGTAACTGCCTTGTTTTTTATTGTGGATAAGGCTTATGACAATACTCCTATAGGTAAGCCTGTTGAGGGGGTTCAAGTATTCCTACTGAATGAAAAAGGCGAGGAGGTTCCTGAAAATACAGAGGGGGGAAATTTGCCTTAAAGGTTTTTTTGCGGATGGCTATTTGCATATTTCAGGTAAGACTATAACAGCACAGAGGGATGGAACAGTACTGATCCGAACTGGAGATATAGGCTTCAGAAATGAAAGTGGGAATATTGTTTATCTCTGCCGCAAAGATTGGATGGTTAAAATCAATGGTCAGCGAGTGGAAGTCGGAGAAATAGAAAAATGCCTGCGAGCTTGTGAAGCCGTGAAGGATGCAGTAGTTAAAAGCTTTCAGAATTCCATGGGGCAAACTTATCTTGTGGCATACTATACTGGGGAAAGGGAGATTTCAAGTTCCTCATTTTGTACAACATTGAAGCTTACATTACCGGAGTATATGCTACCTCAGTATTACAAAAGGCTTGTAAGCATGCCTGTAAATTCAAATGGAAAATTGGACAGACTTGCCCTAACTCCGCCGGATGTTTGTGAATATAAGGGGATTTATGCTCCTCCTGAGAACGATAGGCAGGCATTACTTTGCAAGAGTATTGAAAAACTTCTTCAATGTGGCACTGTTGGCATAGATGATGATTTTTTCAGTCTGGGTGGTAACTCCATCAAGGTATTGGCACTTATTGCAGATACTGGAATTAACGAACTAACCCCGGATATCATACTTCGTGGAAAGACGGTGCGTTATATTTCCGATTTGCTTGAGAAAACAGATGGAGTTAAGCCAATCATTCATCAGAGTATGATTGCCAATTATTATTCTTTGACTGAAGCACAGTTAGGGGTCTATTTGCAATGTAATGAAGAGCCTCAGTCCATGATGTATAACATTCCCATTTGTTGTACCCTCCCGACAAATATAGACTTACCCCGTTTTGCCAAGGCCGTAAAATGCGCCATGGAGCATCATAGAGTACTGGGGGTTCGTATAGGAAAATATTTGGACGGTACTCCGTGTATGAAGCCGGGGGACTACAGCGTGGAAGTAGAGCGAAAATCTGTTGCTTGTCTGGAGGAGGAGATAACTTTATTTATCCGTCCATTTCATCTTGAGAATGAATTACTTTATCGCACAGAGATAGTGAGTTGTGGAGATGATAATTATTTTCTTTTAGACATTCATCACCTCATCTTTGACGGAAGTTCTTTAAAGGTGCTTATGAATGATATTGCAAGAGCTTATGATGGCGAGCAACTTGCAGAGGAGACCTTAACTCTGTTCGATATCTCAGTTTATGAGCATACATTAAAGGAAAGCGAAGAATATAAAGAGGCACAGCTTTATTTTGAGAACTTACTTAAGGGGATTGATGTGGATTCTCTTCCCATAAGCGATATTACTGACCCTTCTCCGGTAAACGGCACGGGAAGAGTTGTTCTATCACTTGGGGATAATCTGAGTCTGGATCAAGGAGAAAACTTTGTCCGTAGTCGTAGTATTTCGGAAGCTTCTCTATTCTTAGGAGCCTTTGCTTATGCTTTGGCTAAATTTAATGGAGGAGATGAGGCACTGTTTTGTACGGTAAACAATGGACGGCATGACTATCGTTTGGAAAATTCGGTGGGAATGTTTGTAAAAACCTTACCTGTCTATCTGAAGATGAATCCGGAAGAGAGAGTCTCTGTTTATCTTAAACAGGTGCAGGACTTAATGTACGAGGAAATTCGACATGACTGTATTTCTTTTGCTGAGCTGGCTAATCACTATGGAATTAGCGCGAACCTATGCTTTGTGTATCAATCAGAGTTATTTAGTGACACAAATACTCTTGAGGGAAGGCTGGAAGTCCGTTCCTTATCAACAGAAAGCATACAGTTTGATGTAATAGCAATGGTACATAAGCGAGAAAAAGGCTATGAATTGTCTGTGGATTTTAGAACAGAACTTTATTCTTCGGAGTTAATGAATAGTTTTGCTGATATGGTAAGACAGGTTATCTCAGAGATGGTTAGTGTAGAAAAATTGGCTGATATATCTCTGGTTTCCTCTTCAGCATTATCGACACTTGATGTGTTTAATTGTACGGATAAGGTTTATGAGGAGGATGTAACGGTAATTGATTTATTTCATAGACAGGTAAAACGTTCTCCAAGCAGTCTTGCATTGGTCTTTCAGGATAAGAGCTACAGTTATAAAGAATTGAATCGATTAAGCGATATTTTTGCGAAGAACTTAAGAGCTCATGGTGTTAGACAAGAAAAAGTTGTAGCTGTTTTAATTCCCCGTTGTGAATATATCGCCATTGCATCTCTTGCAGTATTAAAAGCAGGTGGTGCATACTTACCTATGGATCCCAGTTATCCTCCGGAGCGATTGAATTTGATGATTAGAGATTCCGGAGCCATGCTTTTAATTACTACGCCGGAGCTTAGTGACATTATTACGGGGGATTTTAGGGGAAAAAGGATAATGACGGAGGAAATTCCGAAGATGCAGGATAATGGTGAAATACTATTATCGCCTAAGCCTGCAGATCTGTTTATTATTCTTTATACATCCGGTTCCACAGGTACGCCCAAGGGTGTAATGTTGACGCACCACAATCTAAACAGCTTCTGTGCTTGGCATAGAAGAGTCTGTGAACTGGATGACAATGCACGTATTGCAGCTTATGCCAGTTATGGTTTTGATGCCAACATGCAAGACCTTTACCCGGCTTTTACTGCAGGAAGCACGGTATATATTATTCCAGATGAAATGCGTCTTGATCTTGCGGCAGTACATAGATATTTTACTGATCACAAAATTACTTATGCTCTTATGACCACGCAAATTGGTCGTCAGTTTGCGCTGATGGGAAATCCCGGAAATCTACGATTGCTTGCCATGGGGGGAGAAAAGCTGACGCCGTTTTTACGAAGGAAATACGTATAGCCAATGTATATGGCCCTACGGAATGTACTATTATTTCTACGTATTATGAAATGCATCATCTTGAGAGGGATGTACCCATAGGAAAGCCTCTGGATAATATGAAGCTGTATGTGGTTGATGTGGCGGGAAAACGTCTGCCGCTTGGAGCAGTGGGAGAGTTATGGATATCCGGGCCTCAGGTTGCTAGAGGATATTTGAACAGACCGGAGCAAAATGCTGTAGCATTTTCGTCTAATCCTTTTTCCTGCGCTTCAAAGTATGCGTCAGTCTATCATACCGGAGATATTGTTCGTTTAATGCCTGACGGCAATATACAGTTTATAGGCCGAAAGGATGCCCAAATTAAGATAAGAGGTTTTCGTATTGAACTTACCGAAGTGGAAGAGATTATATGTCGTTATCCGGGGATTAGGGATGCTACGATTGTAGCTTATGATGATGCTATAGGCGGTAAGTATATTGCTGCCTATGTAGTTTCAGATTCTCCCGTTGATATGGATTCTTTGAAGAACTTTATTCTGGTGGAAAAACCATCTTATATGGTACCGGCAGTAATCATGCAACTGGATGCTATTCCTTATAATCAAAATCAGAAAGTTAATCGGCGTGCTTTGCCTGTTCCGGAATGGAAGGCAGAAGATGCAGTGCCACCGAGTAATGATATGCAAAAGCGTATATTTGCTTGCATAGCGGACGTTCTTGGTCATGAATCTTTTGGCATTAATACGGACATTTACTCCGCCGGTATAACGTCTATAGCTACTGTAAAGTTAATTATTTTGCTTTCGGAAGCGTTCAAAGTTCCTGTCAAGACCCAAGAGCTAAAGGAAAACTGTACAGTGGAAAAACTGGAACAATTATTCAGAGAAGCAAAATCTGTTGAATCTTTTGAAATTCTTAAAGATTATCCACTGACCAAGACACAGGAAGGGATATTTGTTGAATCCATTGCTAAGGCAGAGAGCACAATTTATAATATTCCCTTATTGTTTGAAATTGGAGACAGTATAGATTTTGAAAAGTTGAAGCATGCTATTGTAGTAGCTGTTAATGCCCATCCTTTTCTCAAGATGCGTCTGTTTATGAATGAAGAAGGGGATGTAAGGCAGCGACGAATGGATGCCGATTTTTCTTTCCATGAAGCAGAGATTGGTATTACCCGCACAGAGTGCTTGGAAAGCATCAAGAAAGAGTTGGTAAAGCCCTTTCACTTGCTTGGAGGCAGATTGTTCCGCATAAGGCTTATTGAAGCAGCACATAAGTATATTCTTATAGATATGCATCATATCATCAGTGATGGAACATCTATGAATATCTTTCTTAGAGATATCGGACGAGCTTACCGTGGTGAAAAGCTGGAGATAGAAAAATTTACCGGCTATGAGGTAGTTCTGAACGAACAAAAGCTACGGCAAGGAGAATGTTATGAAAAAGCTAAGGCTTACTATGCTGATCTTTTGGAGGATATAGACACGGACAGCCTGCCGATAGGAGATATTCGGGACTTTCGACCGGAGGGCATAGGGCGGAGCTCACTATGGAGTCATATCAGCGTTGAGGATATTAAATGTTTTTGCAACGCAAAGAATTGTGGGTTAAATGCTTTTTTTACCTCTGTATTCGGCTTGGTTTTATCTCGTTTCAACAGCACACAGAAGAGTGCCTTCGCTTGTATTTATAATGGAAGAAGCGATTCACGCCTATCAGATACAGTAGGTATGCTGGTTAAGACCCTTCCTGTAGTAACGGATATTTCTGACCATAAGACTGTAGGGGAATATACTTTTGCAATGAATAGACAACTTCTGGATAGTATGGCCAATGATATCTATTCTTTTTCGGAAATCAGTCGAGAGTATGGCTTTAAAGCGGATGTGATGTTTATTTATCAGGGCAGTGAAATGGAAGCGGATAAGTTCTGTGATGAACCGGCCTGTTTAGTCCCATTGCTACTGGATACGCTGAAGTCTCCATGGAATATTTTTGTATATCTAAAGGATAATCGAATTCGTTGGGCTGCGGAGTATAATGCAGGTTTATACAGCGAGGAGTTCATCAATGGCTTTTTGGAGGCCTTGGATAAAGCAGTATCCGAGTTTTTGATTCAAGAGCAGCTGAATGATGTATCCATCCTTACGGATGCTGCCCGTTGTAAGCTGGAAAATTTCAACGCAACAGACTATTCCTATGATGAAACACAAACCGTTGTAGAGCAATTTGTCAGTCAGGCAAAAAGAATTCCTAAACGTATTGCTGTTGTCTATCAGGACAGAAGTTTAACTTACGGACAGCTGGACAGACTTACCTATCTGTTGGCACAGCATTTAAGTAAGGCTGGTATTGGTCCGAATACAGTGGTTGCGATACTGATTCCACGTTGTGAAGATATGGTAATCTGTTCTATGGGAGTATTGCGTGCCGGAGGAGCGTACCTTCCTTTAGATCTGACTTATCCCACTGAACGACTGAATCTTATGATAAGAGATTCCGGTGCAAGAGTTCTGATTACAACACCGGAGCTTAGTAATAGAATTTCGGAGAGCTTTACCGGTTACAGAATAATGACTAAAGAAATAGAAAAGATGGAAGATCTTGGTATAAAGACAGTACACCCGAAACCGGAAGATTTGTTTATTATGCTCTATACTTCCGGTTCTACTGGTTTACCGAAGGGAGTCATGCTGGAACATAGGAACGTGCTTGCTTTCTTTAGCTGGTATATTCGCAGTACCGGTGTAGATGAGAAGACCCATGCCTCTTCTTATGCAAGCTATGGATTTGATGCCTGCATGCAGGATATATATCCTGCGTTGATGTGTGGGGGCTGTGTATATATTATTCCTGATGCTATGCGATTGGATCTTCTTCGTTTACGGGAGTATTTCTGTGAAAACGAAATGACCCATGCCTTTATGACTACGCAAATTGGCCGACAATTTGCGTTGATGGAAAAGGTACCCAGTATGAAACTACTGATTATGGGTGGAGAGAAGTTGGCGCCTTTTACGCCACCGGACTATATGGTATTCAATGGCTACGGCCCCTCAGAGTGTGCTATGGGCTCCTCTATGTATCGCATTTCTGGGCTGGAAAAAGATGTTCCTATAGGAAAACCATTAACTAACCTAAAGATGTATGTGGTGGATACCATAGGCCATATGCTTCCCCCGGGGGCAACCGGAGAACTGTGGATTTCCGGACCGCAGGTATCCCGTGGCTATCTGAACAGGCCGGAACTGACAGCAGCAGTATACACGAAAAATCCTTTTTCCCATGATGAGAAACATTCAAGAGTTTACCATACCGGTGATATAGTGCGATGGTTGCCGGATGGGAATCTACAGTTTATTGGTCGTAGGGATTGCATGGTTAAGATAAGAGGTTTTCGCATAGAGTTGACAGAGGTAGAGGAGGTAATTCGACGCTTCCCCTCTATTAAGGATGCAACAGTTGCTGCCTTTGATGACCATTTCGGAGGTAAATATTTGGCAGCCTATCTGGTTTCTGATGATAATGTTGATATAGATGCTCTCAAGCAGTTCATTCTGAGGGAAAAGCCTTCTTATATGCTACCTTCAGCAATAATGCAACTGGACGCAATACCTTACACGCAGAATCAGAAGGTAAATAGGCGTGCTCTTCCGGAGCCTGAAAGAAGAGTTGGTGGTCAAGAGGCAGCTAATGAAATGGAAATGCGTTTTTGTAAATGGTTTGCGGAAGCCCTTGGATTGGAAAAAGTCTATGCGGATGATGATTTCTTTGCATTGGGAGGAAGCTCTATATCAGTGGCAAAGATTGCTATGAAATGTGCCATGAAGCAGATTCCGATAGTGTATCAGGATATTTTTGATTACACGACTCCCCGCCGCCTGTCAGAGTTTATTCTTTCTCAGACAAATCAAAAGCAGACAGAAGAAGATAGGACACAGACGGAATCCACTTCCGCATGTCAAGAAGAACATTGGGAGGTTTTAAAGCATAATATTCCTGCAGACGTAGATAATATCCGGTATTCGGATCTTGGCAATGTTCTTGTGGTAGGGGCAACGGGATTCTTGGGTATACATGTGCTAAAGCAGCTCATTGACATGGGAAAAGAGAAGATTTTCTGCCTGATTCGTAAGGGACAAAATCTATCGGCAGAACAAAGATTAAAAACCATGTTGGCCTATTACTTCAACGACCCTTATGACGAGTTATTTGAAAAACATATTATAGTGCTGGAAGGAGATATTTTGGACAAAGGATTATATGAAATCCTGAAGAGTCTTTCCTTTGATACTGTAATCAATTGCGCTGCTAACGTGAAGCATTTTACTCATACAGATATCTCGGATCAGATTAATTTTCATGGGGTAGAAAATTTGATTGACATTTGTCTGCGCCTCCATAAAAAGCTAATTCAAACTTCTACCATCAGTGTTTCTGGAACGAGTGAGTTGGACTTACCTTCCATGACAGAAAGCATGTTATCCTTTGGACAGAGACTGGAAAATAAATATATCTATTCCAAATGGATGGCGGAAAAAGCAGTGCTGACGGCCATTCAGAATAAGGGGCTTAGGGGAAAGATTATTCGCTTGGGAAATTTGATGGGTAGAGAAAAAGATGCTGAATTTCAAGTGAATTTCAGAACCAATGGATTCATGAATCAATTGAGGGCGTTTGCCGCTGTTGGATATTTTCCAATTAGCAGACTGGATTCCGTACTTGATTTTTCAGCCATTGATTGTACCGCCAAAGCCGTAGTTTTGCTTTCCGGTACTCCGGATGAATTTACGGTATTTCATGCGAACAATTGTCATAGAGTGCATATGGCTAATGTGATACAAGCTATGATCAAAGAAGGTATACAACTGGACTTAGTAGATGACAAAACATTTCGGAGTGTATTAGATCATGCTATGCAGGATGAGAAGAGCAATATGGCAGTCTCCACACTGATATTCTATAATACCCACGAAAATGGACAGAAACAGATAGAAGCGGATAATTCTTTTACGGTCAAAGCGCTTTATCGTCTGGGATTTTTCTGGCCCATTGTCAGTGAGGAATATATAAGGCTTTTTATCAGATCCATGCTCCAACTGGGATTTTTCGCATAATATTTCTACAAAATCCCTCTCCTGTTCTGGAGAGGGATTTATAAAATAGCATTATTTTGGAGGTTGAAAATTAAAATGAAGCAAATGGAATTGTGGGTAGTGAATATTCGGGATATTGGGTCGGAAGTTTGTTGGGGGGACTTAATGCCTATACTGTCTGATAGGGATTATGCCAGAATACTAAATTACCGACAATCTTCTGATAAACTGCGCTTTCTAGTGGGAAGGATATTGATTCGTACCCTTGCTATAAAAACCGCAGGTACGGTCAAAGTATCCTTGGGCATTATGGCAGATGGAAAGCCGTATTTTGTGGGAAAAATATGCCTTTTTTTAATCTATCTCATTCCGAAGACTTTGTAGTACTCGCTTTTGGCAAAGTACCTGTAGGTGTAGATGTAGAGCGCATCCGTTCCATAGAAATAGCGGACTATGAGTCATGGTTAACGAAGAAGGAAAGAGAAGAAATTATTGATGGCTCTAACCCTTTTACCACGTTTTTTTGTATTTGGACAATGCGAGAAGCCTTTGCCAAACTAGATGGGCGGGGGATAGGAATATATGATGATGTAAGGGTGCGTCAAAATTACAAAAGTACAGGAGCACAATTTCGTGTCTTTTTCGAGAAAGACTACATCTTGACTGTTTGCGCTTCGCAAATTCCCCATCAACTTGCTCCAAAAATCTTTACTCTATCTCAATGGAGAGAAATTCTTACACTGAATCAACTTTTTAAGTCATGAATTATGTGGTCTTATTCCGGTAGTCCTCTTTCAAGATATCTTCCCAGTTAGTAAGAAATAATCTCATGAAAAAAGCAAAAAATATATTTCCTACTGGACAAAGTTAGCATTAACTAATATAATCCACTTTAGAGTTAGTTTATATTAACTAACTGAAAGGGAGAGAGGATGGAGAAGGACAATTTTTTTTGCAAAAGAAAAGAGGGCATAGAAGATTATATTGCAGAGCATATCTGTTTGAATGCCCCGGTGATTACAGGATTAAAGCCTTCTGCCATTATCACGGTAACAAAGGCGGAGAAACAGATTTTGGAAGAACTTTTTTTGGGAACCGAGATTTGTTTGATTAGTCTTCATAGCGGGAAAAAGGAAAGCATTCTCCTGTATCAAAGGGAAAAGCTGGAGGAGCTTCTGAGCAGAAAGACTGTGCAGAGCTTTTTACAGAGCTTAGCTGTAGGCTATGAGAATTTCTCTTTAGAGGAAGTTTTCCGGCATTTCACGGCGCGTTTTGCCCGGTATAAGGAGAAACAGGCGGACTTTCCCCACGAGGTAGGTGTCTTCCTTGGCTATCCCCTTCGGGATGTGAAGATTTATATGAAGAATCCCCTGGCGAAGGCTAAGCTCACCGGCTACTGGAAGGTCTTTACCGAGGTGGAGAGTGCATTGGCTTGTTTCCAAGCCTATGATATGTGCATTCAAAGCTTTACCCTGATGCTGAAATCCGGCTTAAGCTGTAGAGATTTAGTGATGGCTTATCACATTAAGAAACGTCAGGTGGCTTAAGAAAAAAGCTATTAGAAAAGAGAAAGCTGAGAAAAATCAAAACTGATAAAAAATCGATAGTTAGAATGTTGCATTAGCAACAAATAAACCCTAGTAAAGTGCTAGGATATAGACAAGGGGAGAAATAAAGATTCCTCGAAGAGAAAGTCTTTCGCAAAAGTGTTCGTAAACAATTGTTGCCAACAATTTTCTCAAACAATCGATTCAATTCATTTTACAAACCCAAATATTGAATAATTCAATATTTTAGGCATAAAATCAAGGAGGACAAAAAGATGATTCATGTAGTATTTTTTAGCCAGACAGGAAACACAGAGGAGATGGCAAAGGCAGTTACTGAGGGAATCCAGGCAGCAGGCGGAGAGGCTAAGATGGTTAGCGTATCCGATATTTCCGCAGCAGACTTGGCAGGAGAGGCAGTTTATGCATTAGGATGCCCTGCTATGGGAGATGAAGTGCTGGACGAGGGAGAGATGGAGCCCTTCGTAGAGGATTTACTTGGTTCCGTTTCCGGCAAGAAGATTGGTCTTTTCGGATCCTATGACTGGGGCGATGGACAGTGGATGCGTGATTGGGAAGCAAGAATGACTGGCGCAGGTGCTGTAATGGTAGCACCTCCCGTTATCTGCAACAACACTCCCGATGAGGAAGGCCTGGCAAACTGCAAGGCTCTTGGAGAGGCTTTGGCAAAGGCTTAAGAGCGATTAAAAAAACCCTGAAGAAAAGCAAGAGGGAGTAAAAAAATCAAAAATTTTTTTGATTTTTACTCCCTCTTTTTGCTGTCTATTTTAATCGCTGATGAAGGAAAAACCGAAAAAAATCCGCGTCCAAACAGCCGTATCTTAAGAAAAAAATACAAGAAAGAACTTCGAATGTAGTTTCGCAAACTACTTGACGAGGTTTGCCGGATGATTTAATCTATTAAAGGAATATAATTAAAAAAATATTGATACATGAAGAAGACTATTCCTTCTCCATCAGCAGAAAGGACGCGGAAAATGGATCAGTTGAAAAATAGAGGTTTAGAGATTCCTTTGATTCAGGGAGGAATGGGGGTAGGGGTTTCCCTTTCCGGCTTAGCAGGAGCAGTGGCAAAAACAGGAGCTATGGGCTGTATCAGTACGGCAGACTGCGGTTATCGGGAAGAGAACTTTCGCCGAGCTCCGGAGGAAGCCAATCTTCGGGCTTTACGAAAGGAAATCCAAAGAGCGAAGGTACTTAGCGAAGGAAAAGGAATGATTGCCATCAATGCCATGGTTGCTACAAGACAATGGGAAGATGCCATAAAAGTCGCTGTGGAAGAGGGAATTGACGCGGTGATTTCCGGAGCAGGATTGCCTCTAAGTTTACCGGAGCTGGTACCGGAAGGAACTGCTTTGATTGCCCCTATTGTTTCCAGCGGAAGAGCTGCCAAGGTTTTGCTCAAGACCTGGAGCCAAAAATATCAAAGAACAGCAGATTTTGTGGTGCTGGAAGGACCTTTGGCAGGGGGGCATTTGGGTTTAAGGCGGCAGAGGTGGAAGAAGCTTCAGCCAAGCCCTTGGAAGAACTGATTCCCGAGGTGCTTTCCGTATTGCAGGTTTTTGAAGAAGAGTTCGGACGGAAGATTCCCCTCTTTGCGGCAGGCGGCATTTGGAGTAGGGAAGACATAGCAAGAATGCAGGAAGCGGGAGCTTACGGTGTACAAATGGCTACCCGTTTTATAGGCACCAGGGAATGTGATGCCAGCACTGCCTATAAAGAGTACCTCATTTCCAAGAATGAAAATGACCTGGAAATCATCCATAGTCCGGTGGGCATGCCGGGAAGGGCGGTGAAGAGTCCCATGCTGGAGAAGCTCGGACTTACCGGGCGGATTGCCCCCAAGCATTGCTCCCGTTGTATTCACGGTTGTGACCCTGGAACGGTGAAGTATTGTATTACTCATGCCCTTATTTCCGCAGTGGAGGGAAATGTGGAGGAAGGCCTCTTCTTCTCCGGGGCAAATGTGGAAAAGCTTCAGGAAATTGTATCTGTTCAGGAAGTGGTTGAAGAGCTTTTTCCGGAGAGGGAAGATGCGAAGACTTTACATTTTTTCCAAAGAGAGAAAGCATTAGCCTAAACCGATAATTTTATTGCCGATTTTGGTCGAATAGAATAGTAAGAATTCTATGCAAAGGAGGCAAAATGGAGATTAAAGCATTCCCCGGAAGTCGCGGCATTTCAAAGCTTCATACCGGAAGCAAGTCGGTTTCAAAGAACGAAAAAAGCGAACCCAGAGCCAAGGAAGGCTCTTTGGTGCGAAAAGACAGTATTCAGCTCAGTGCGGAGTATGAAGCATTTTCTCAAAAAGCAAAGGGGCAGGAGGACGATACAGACCTTGCTGACGTCCTTTCCGATCTTTTGAAAGATATGGAAAAGGATGCGAAGGATATCAATAAGCAGAAGGACTTTCAGCAGGAATGGGCATCCCGGCTGGAAGAGCTTGAGAATGCGAAAAAATCCGGAGAGGAGGCAAGCAAGGCCTTTAAGGATGAGACGGATGCTTTTCGAATTGCACTTTTATACGGATCCGGAAAGGCTGTGAGTCCGAAAGATTTGGAATTTTTAAAGGAAAAAAATCCCAAAGCCTATGTCATGGCCATAGCCATGAGAAGCCTGCAAAAAACTGTCGAAGAGGATAAAAAGAAGAAATCCATTCGAGGAGAAGAAAGGAAGAGCAGGGAGACAACGGCATGGACACTATGAAGGATGCTATCCAAGAGTCTCTAGAGAAAAAGGAAGGTCTCGAAGCAAAAGGAATAAATCCGGTAGAGATGAATGTGGAAGAAATGGAAGCAGAATAAAGAAATTTTTGACAATGTCGGTCTGAAAATGAGGCAATTTGAGTTTGGGAGAAGTTACAGAGCACCGATGAAGTGAAGGACTGGACAATCAGTGAATTGAAGCGAATTGAAGTATAGGTCTGTAAGAAGGGCAATCTGAGCCCGCCGGTACTTGCGAAAACCAACGGAGAGAAGGACTGTAGAAATCATTTTATTAAAGCGAATGATGCAGTGTAGTCTATAAGAGAGGGTAATCTAAGCCCGCCGAAACTTACCGAAAGCCGGCGAAGTGACGGACTGTAAAAATCAATAATTGAAGCGACAGATGCAGTATAGACATGAAAGAGGGCAATCTGAGCCCGTCAGTACTTACTGAAAGCAAGCTAAAGCGAAGCTTGAAGTTAGTACTGCTACGAAGGCGAAGTTAGCGAGAGCGTGCCCGATTTCATGTCTATACTGCATCTAAGCGTATACCTTTAATTTTTCCAGTTCCTTCCCTTCGAAGGGCGAATTAAGCGGAATGCTCCTTTGCCTCTTCCGAAAGCTTCTCCTTCAGCCAGCCCTCCATAACCACAGCCTGGTTAAAACGCTCTTCTTTAGTAGCATAGAGAAGGGTAACATTTTCATGAGCAAGATGCTCTCTAACCAAAGCAATAAATTGCTCCTTCTCAGGATTCTTTTCCAACTCTTCCCAATACTGTTTCTCAAACAAGGGGAAATTCTCCTCTTTATGATTGAAAGTTTTGCGAAGAAAAGTAGAAGGGCTCATTTCCTTCGCCCAGTTATCCAAAGCGGCACGTTCCTTTGTGATGCCTCGTGGCCAAAGTCGATCCGTCAGGATACGAAATCCATCATTATCTGTTTTTTCTTCATAAATTCGTTTACATTGAATAGAATACATTGTATAGCTCTCTTTCTAGTGCGTTTTGAAGATTCTCTTTTCTGCAAGAGACTTTTTCGGTGCTTCTCAGAAGATAAGATTTTGGGCAAATGATGTTTTGGCTGGAACTTGTTCAGCTTCCGAAAATAAAACGGTTTCTTATACCGGATTAACCGCCCCATAGGGGCGGCTTTCCTTGATTCTTAGCAGATATCGCGTGCGAAGCATACGCTATCTCGTTTATGCTGTTTCCGGGAAGAAAATCTTCATGTCATCTTCTACGGTTCCGATTCCGGCAATACCGAAGTTCTCTACGAGAACCTTTGCTACATTCGGAGAAAGGAAGGCGGGAAGAGTTGGTCCAAGGTGAATGTTCTTTACCCCTAAGTAGAGAAGGGCAAGGAGAACGATAACAGCCTTCTGCTCGTACCAAGCGATGTTATATGCCAATGGTAACTTGTTTACATCATCTAAGCCGAATACTTCCTTCAGCTTTAAAGCGATTAAGGCCAAGGAGTAGGAGTCGTTACACTGTCCGGCATCCAAAACTCTTGGAATTCCGCCGATATCGCCAAGATCCAGCTTATTGTACTTATACTTTGCACAGCCTGCGGTTAAGATTACGGCATCCTTTGGAAGTGCCTTAGCGAACTCTGTGTAGTAGTCTCTCTTCTTCTGTCTTCCGTCACAACCTGCCATAACCACGAACTTCTTGATAGCGCCGGACTTTACAGCCTCTACTACCTTATCTGCAAGGGCAAATACCTGCTCATGAGCAAATCCGCCTACGATGGTTCCGGTCTCGATTTCTGTTGGAGCGGGGCAGGACTTAGCCTGTTCAATGATAGCGGAGAAATCCTTGATCTCGCCGTACTTTCCGCCGATGTGCTTGCATCCGGGATAACCTGCCGCACCGGTAGTCCAAAGTCTGTCCTTGTAGCTGTCCTTTGGAGGAACGATACAGTTTGTGGTCATAAGGATTGGTCCGTTAAACGGCTCGAACTCTTCCTTCTGCTTCCACCAAGCATTTCCATAGTTTCCTGCAAAGTGCTTATACTTCTTAAAGAAAGGATAGTAGTGTGCAGGAAGCATCTCGGAGTGGGTGTAAACATCTACGCCGGTTCCTTCAGTCTGGTCCAGAAGCATTTCCAGATCCTTAAGGTCGTGTCCGGAAACCAGGATACCAGGGTTGTTACGAACACCGATATTTACGGTAGTGATTTCAGGATTTCCATAAGCGGAAGTATTTGCTCCGTCAAGAAGAGCCATACCCTCTACTCCGGCTTTACCGGTCTCTAAGGTGAGGGCTACCAAATCGTCTACGGAAAGGCTGTCGTCTAAAGTTGCGGCAAGAGCCTTCTGGATAAAAGCGTCAACATTGGCATCATCCTTTAAAAGTGCATTTGCGTGCTTGGAATAAGCTGCAAGACCTTTTAATCCGTAGGTGATTAACTCTCTTAAGGAACGGATATCTTCATTTTCGGTAGCTAAAACACCGATGCTCTGTGCAAAGATGGGGTAATCCTTTTCTGCCACTTCTACGGTTGCGGCCTTAGGAAGCTTGGAGCTGTCGGACAGTGTTGCTCTAACCGCATCTCTCAAAGCGAAGGTTTCCTTGATGTTTTCAATGATAGCATCATTATCAAAGTTTGCATTGGTAATGGTGATGAAAAGGTTCATGGTTACTCTGTGATTTAACTCCTGAGAAACTTCCTTTCCCTCAGCTCTTAACTGCTGAGCTACAGCGGATAATCCCTTGGTTGCATAAACCAAAAGATCCTGCATAGCTGCTACTTCCGGCTTCTTTCCGCAAACACCGGATACGGTACATCCGGAACAGTTTGCAGTTTCCTGACACTGATAACAAAACATTTTATTTTCCATTTTTTTCCTCCTGAAGAAAAATTCTAGACTCATTACTTTGCCTATCATACCTAGGAATTGAGAAAAAAGTGTTGCAGAGGCAACAAAATGCTGATAAACTCTGTATCTATAAAAAAACAATATTTGAATTTTAATCATTTTTTATGGATTATTTGGAGAAAAATGCATAAAAAGATTCTTGAAAGAAAGAGAAAAATAGAGGAAAATTACTGGATTATAAAAATAATGAAGTAAATATCCTTGGTTTATTTTAGCTAGTCAGGGGAATTCGGAAAGAAAGAATATATATAAAAATTTAAGAAAATTAGTGAAAACAGGAGAGAAGAAAAAATGGGTCAGGAAATGAAGGAAAAAAAGAATAGTACTGAGGAGAGCTGTCAATGTGGAGAAGGCTATCATGAGCATTCTTGCGGCTGCTCCGAGGAAGATCATGGAGAGGGCTGTACCTGCCCGGACTGCGAGGAAAAAAGAACGCATCAAGGGATAGGAGATAAGGACTTTTCCGTGCTTAGCGGGAAGGAAAGAGAAGCCATGCAAAGGGGGGAAGTCTCCTTTACCTCCGTACATAGTAGGGAACAGGAAAAGAAAAAACATTTGAAGGGGGATGAACTCCTTCGCTACAGAGATTTGGAGATTTTCAATGGGGTGGAGACGGAGAATCTGAATGCCCTTCTGTACTGCATGAAAAGCTATGTCCGCTCCTATAAAAAGGGGGAGATTGTTCATTTGGAGGAAAAGAATGAGCAACACGTAGGAGTAGTCTTACAAGGCAGTATCCATATGTTAAAGACGGATGTGTGGGGAAATGAAACCCTTCTTACCTATATGAATGAGGGAGAAATCTTTGGGGAGACCTTCGGCAACAATACTGCCGCGGGAGAGTATGTCAGCTTTGTGGCAGCCAGCAAGGCGGAGGTACTGTTTATTTCCTTCCAAAAGGCCATCCACGTCTGTAAAAACCGTTGTGCCTTCCATTTCCGTCTGATTGAAAATCTTTTTGATTTAATCGGAAAGAAAAATATTCAGCTAATGGAAAAGATTGAGGTAACCTCCAGAAGCAGCCTTAGGGAGAAGATATTGGCCTACCTTTCTTTACAGGCACAGAAACAAAAATCCAAGTACATCGAACTGGGACTAAGCCGTACGGATATGGCACAGTTTTTATGCACCAACCGCTCCGCTATGACCAGAGAGCTCTCCCAGTTGAAGGATGAAGGGATTATCGACTTTGACCGGAATACCTTTATTTTGAAGCAGTAGAGGGAAGAAAAGGATTTGGCGAATGCTCCGGCAGAAGCCTCTTGTACGGTCCGATAAAAAGATAAAACAAAAGGAACTGTAGAAAGAGAAAAATCTCTTTCACAGTTCCTTATTTCTGTATCGCCAAGAGCAGTTCACATGCTGTCGATATATAAAAATACCCTATACAATCACACGTCCAGTTTAGCATAGAAGGAATAAAAAGGGTAATGAAATTTTTCTAAAAAGAGCGTGATATCCGATGAAATAAAAAAGAAGCTATAAAAAATCAAGATTATTAAGCAGGTTTTCAGCAATATAGGTCTGAAATGGGGTAATCTGAGCCCGCGGGTACTTACGAAAAACAAATAGCATGAAGTTTTTCGTTTAGTACCCCTGCAGGGCGAGGTTAGCGGGAGCGTGCCCCAATTCAGACCTATATTGCGTAGAAAACCATTTTGATTTTCTAAAGCTTCTTATTTGTAACTCTTTTGATATTACGCCTGTGCGCTTGCCGGATACTTCTTCTCCAGCTTCTCCAAAATATCCAAGTAATGCTTCTGCACACCCTTGGCGGTTTGCTCATCCTCAAAGGCCTGGCTCTTCTCGTTGATGTCCTTGAAGTCTTCTTCGCTTAAGCCTCTTTCGGCAAAGGGGTATACTACGCTGTTTTCCTTCTCGATATGAAGCTGTAACAGGTGGGCGTAAGCCATAGCGTAGGACAGGATATCCAGCTTTAACTCCAAACGGGGATTTTTCTTATATTCATTTAATGCGGTTTCTAAAGATAAAACGTCCGCTCTGCCCAGGTCGTGCTCCACCAACATTCCGTTGGTTACCAGCTTCTCTCCTACAGGTCCCAACTTCTTGACCATCACAGGGAAAAGGAATTTCTCTTCCTTACCGTGGTGGTGCTTATCCGCATACTCCCGAACAAACTCGATAATTTCCCGGAAATCTTCATCCGGAACTTCCCCTCCCTGCATCAGCTGCAGGCAAATGTTGCGGATAACCCCTAAGGCTCTATTGATATTGGCATGGTCTTCTTCCATGAGAATTACACTTTGATTCATAAACTTCCTCTTTTCGTATTTTTTGAATTTTTGCAATAGTAATAGGAGAAGGGTTTCTTCAAAGTGCTGACCCCCCTATACAAGAAACTATGGTGTTGCGCTATTCCTTAAGCGGCTTAATCTGAACCGACAGCATTTCCCGTTATCTGTAAATGCTGTAATGGTTCTCATCAGGAGAATCCAAATGGAGCTTGGTATCCTTTAACATACCTTCCATAATTTTTCTTCTCAACTGATAGTAAACCTTGGGATCTCCGGAAACGGCCTCCCAGAAGGGGGCATGGATATCCTCTTCCTGCTGCCAGGAGGTTCTGTCCACATCCTGCTCTGTTAAGACATTTACTCTGTCACAGGGCATACCGTTTAAAAGAGAATCGTCAATCTTTCTGTAAGCGTCGCTGGCATCGGAGTCCGGCTCCAAAGCGTGCTTCTGTCCAAACTGAAAGGCAATATCTTCTAAGGAAGAAAGACGGGAAGAATCCTCAGCCAGAACGGTAGTCACCAAAAGTGCGTAGCGAGCTTCCGCATCCTGTACTCTTTCCTGCAACCATCCGTGAATGTTCATTACGTCAATCAATTCATTTAAAGGACGTAACTCCTTATTTACCGTTTTCTCAGCCAAGCTTCCGTCAGCAAAAGCCTTCCATTGCTCTTTTTCGCCGTAAGCTACAATATCCTTAATCAGCTCTTCCTGTAGCTGAATCTTGTTGTATAACCAATAATGAATCGGCCCTAAAAATGCACTCATTACGCCTCTACCTCTCCTAACTTACTGTTCAATGCCAAAACAAGAGCATCCGGGTTTAATCCGTGAACCATGCAAGCATCCTCCAAGGACTCCATCTGAGAGCTGGGGCAACCAAGACAATGCATTCCTGCCTCCAGTAAAGTATCAATCAACATAGGATACTCATTTACAATCTGTCCTACCAACATATCACTAGTAATCTGTGCCATTATTTTATCCTCCTGTAAACTCTGACTTACAATTTTTGAATCTGAGCAAAGTATAGCAAAGAGAAAAAGTAAAGTTTGTTGCGATTGCAACATTTGGAGAGAAAGTATAGGCATAGAGGATTTTTTAGACTTTCTTGAATTTTTAGATTCTTTTCCTTGACAGTAAAGTTTGTCTTCACTACAATAAAAATTGTAAAAAATTGAATTGTCAAAAATCTTTTGCAAAAAATCCGAAGAGGAAAGCGAAGACGAAAGGGAATTCAAATAGAACGTTAGTATAGTATAGGAAGGAGTTTTTTATGGGATTTTATGATTACAAGGTAGCGGATACCAAGGGCGGAGAGAAGGACTTAAAGGATTTCGAAGGAAAGGTAGTATTGGTGGTAAACACTGCAACAGGCTGCGGATTTACTCCCCAGTACAAGGAACTGGAGGAGATGTACGAGGCATTCCATGACAAGGGACTGGAGATTCTGGATATCCCCTGCAACCAGTTTGCCGGACAGACTCCCGGAACCGATGAGGAAATTCATGAATTCTGTACTTTAAACTACAATACTCAGTTCCCTCAGATGAAGAAGGTGGATGTAAATGGAGAAACTCAGATTCCTCTTTACCGCTTCTTAAAGGAGCAGCAGGGATTTAAGGGCTTCGGAGAAGGCAAGATGGCAGATCTTCTTCGGGATATGCTTCCCAAGATTGATCCGGACTATGAGAAGAATCCGGAGATTAAGTGGAACTTTACCAAGTTCCTGGTGGACAGAAAGGGAAATGTTATTGCTCGTTTTGAGCCGACAGTAGACATGGCAGAGGTAAGAAAGGCAGTGGAAGCGGCACTGTAAAACCTTTGAGAAACAGATTTTTTCAGAAGAGATAGCTTGAACAGAAGTGGCCTTAAGCAAATAGTTTAGAATAAACGATATAAAACAGCTATTGTTTTAAAAAATAGCTGAGAATAAACAGTATAAAACAGATCGTTTTGCATAAATAGCATAAAAGAAAAGCCCGGACGGTATTTCAAAGTCCGGGCTTTTACTGTATAATGCCATTCGGGTGTCACGATGTATTTCAGTGACCACCGGTTCTTGCAAGATTAGAAAGGAGTCTATATGCCGATAGACAAAGAAGAACAAAGCATAAACCGTAAATTAATGGACTTTTTGGACCAAAGTCCCAATGCCTTTTTTGCTGTGGAAAATATGAAGCAGGCTTTGGAAAAGGGCGGTTTTAAAGCTCTCTATGAGGGAGAAGCCTGGAAGCTGAAGGCAGGAGAAAAGTATTATGTGACAAGGAATGGCTCTGCTTTGATTGCCTTTGTCCTTCCTAAGGGGGACTTCAAGGGCTTCCAGATGATGGCCAGCCACAGTGACTCTCCGGTTTTCAAAATTAAGGCCAATGCGGAAATCGGGATTGACAAGGAGTATCTGAAGCTGAATGTGGAGAAGTATGGCGGAATGATTTGCTCCCCCTGGCTGGACAGACCGCTGTCTTTGGCGGGAAGAGTCATTTGCAAGACAAAGGGAGGGGTAGAGACCAAGCTCTTAAATGTGGATAGAGACTTAATGATTATCCCGAACCTTGCCATTCACATGAATCGCGAAGTCAACGACGGCTATGCCTTCAATGCCCAAAAGGATATGTTGCCTTTATTTTCCTCCTTCCAGGAGAAGGGAGCCTTTCTGGAATTTATCGGAAAGGAACTGGGGGTTAAGCCGGAGGATATTTTGGATACGGACCTCTTCCTTTACAACAGGGAAAAGGCTTGCATCTTAGGCGCAAAGGAAGAATATCTTTGCAGCGGAAGACTGGATGATTTGCAGTGCGGATTTTCCTCATTACAGGGAATCCTTGCGGCTAAGCCCAAGCAAAGCGTAGCGGTTCATTGTGTCTATGACAATGAAGAGGTAGGTAGCGGTACCAAGCAGGGTGCGGCTTCCACCTTCCTAAAGGATGTGTTAATGCGGATTATCCGTGCCTTCGGAAAGACCGAAGACGAGTATTTGCAGGCTTTGCAGAACAGCTTCCTGCTTTCTGCGGACAATGCTCATGCGGTACATCCCAACCAGCCGGATAAGGCGGATCCCACAAACCGTCCTTACATCAATAAGGGAATTGTCATTAAGTACAGTGCCAACCAGAAGTACACCACAGATGGAATTTCCGGTGCCATTTTCAAGCAGTTCTGCGAAAAGGCAAAGGTTCCTTTCCAGATTTTTCACCAACAGGTCCGATATGTTGGGAGGCTCTACCCTTGGAAATATTTCCAACAGCCAGGTAGCCCTGAATACGGTGGACATCGGCCTGGCCCAGCTGGCTATGCACTCCCCTTCGAAACAGCAGGGGTAAAGGATACCAGATATATGGTGGAAGTGGCTAAGCTGTTCTACTCCTCCTCTGTTTTTGGGACGGGGGGACGGAAATTACGAAATCATCTTTTCGTAAAAAGAGATTTTTTTCTTCGGCACTGAAAGTGGAGAACAGGGTCGGAGGAAAAAAACGCTCAACCTGTGTTACGGAAGATTCGTGACACGATTTCAGCAATTAGAATTGAAGAGGAATAAGTATGGATCAGAAAAAAATTAGTTGGAAAAATGCTGGCGTTTATGGCCTTTTTCCACAGTATGGGGATTTGGAAACGTAACCAACGGCTTCGTATGGTTCAACGGAATTCAGGTTATTTTTCAGCTGGATTTTTCATGTTTGCCCTTTATTTTGTCCCCTATGCCTTAATGGTAGGAGAGCTGGGCTCTGCATTTAAGCATGCAGGAGGCGGTGTGAGCTCCTGGATCAGAGAAACCTTAGGCACAAAGCTTGCTTACTATGCAGGTTGGACCTACTGGGCTTGTCACATCACCTACATTGCCAGTAAGCCAAGTGGCGGACTGAAGGCATTGTCTTGGGTAATCTTCCGTAGCGCAGAGCTTTATGATAAGCTCCCCACGCTCATGATCCAGTTGATTACCTTTGCTTTACTCATTATCTTCTGCTATGTAGCCAGCAAGGGCTTAAACCCCTTGAAGAAGATGGCTACCCTGGCAGGCTCCAGTATGTTTATTATGTCCCTGCTCTACATCGTAATGATGTTTGCGGCACCGGCTATCAATCCTCAGGGAGACTATGTTTCTTTGGATTTCAGCTTAAAGAACCTTATCCCGAACTTCCGTTTGGAGTATTTCACCTCTCTTTCCATCCTGGTATTTGCGGTAGGCGGATGTGAGAAGATTTCTCCTTATGTAAATAAGGTAGAGAACCCCAGTAAGGGTTTCCCCAAGGGAATGATTGCCCTGGCTATCATGGTTGTGGTGTGTGCTATGCTGGGAACCATCGCTATGGGTATGATGTTTGACCCTGCATTAATCAACGAAAGCAAGGAATCCTTCGACTCCTATGCGGCAAACGGATCCTACTGGGCATTCCAGAAGCTTGGCCAGTACTATCATGTTGGAGATGCTTTGCTGGTGATTTATGCTCTTTGTAACGTAATCGGACAGTTTGCGGTTCTGATTATCAGTATTGATGCTCCCCTTCGTATGCTTTTGGACAATGAAGAGACTCGTCCATTCTTCCCCAAGAAGCTCTTAAAGCAGAACAAGGAAGGAAGCTATGTAAACGGTATCATCATGGTAGCTGTACTTTCCGGCTCCATCATCCTGGCACAGTCCTTCGTTCCGGGTGCAGCAGCGGTATTAAAGCAGCTGACCAAGTTAAACTCCGTATGTATGCCTCTTCGTTACCTTTGGGTATTCGTGGCTTACATTGCTTTAAGAAAGGCCGGAGACAAGTTCCCGAGAGAGTATTACTTTGTAAAGAACAATGCAGTGGCTCTGGGCTTCGGTGTATGGTGCTTTGCCCTTACCGCAATCTGCTGTTTGATGGGTATGCACTCCGATGATCCTTTCACCATGGCTTTAAATATCATTACCCCGGTAGTTCTTTCCATCTTGGGAATTATCATGCCGATTTTGGCAAAGAACGAGAAGGCCTAGGTCATGGCTTGGACAGAGCAGAACCATCGCCATTCCAGAAGCTTTCATTTTCGTAGAAAACAAAATTTCTTCCCTCTTCCCTCTGTACAGAGGGGGAGGGAAGATTTATTATCTTTAAGGAATAGGAAAGAAACAAAGCAGACCTTACTGCATAACGGAAGAGACAGCCACATGGACAGGCAGGAGTCGGATAAGGGGAAAATCTTTCCTGCCGCTATAGAGAGAAAAGAGGGATGGAAAATGAAGGAAGGAAGAGAAGCGTATCAAAACCGGGAACTGTCTTGGCTTTTATTTAATGAGCGCGTTTTAGATGAGGCAGGAAATCCGCGAGTGCCCCTCCTGGATCGTCTGCCCTTTATTTCCATTTACCAGACCAATCTGGATGAGTTCTTTATGGTGCGGGTGGGTACCTTGATGCAGCAAATGCGCTCAAAGAAAACTACCCGGGACAATAAAACGGATCTTAGCAGTGAAGAGCAGGTAGACTTGATTTTAGAGGAAGTTAGTCGCTTAGAGCAAAAGCGGAAAGAAATCTATGAGCAGGTTATGGGAGAGCTGGAGCCGGTGGGAATCCATATCATTAACTTCCAAAGACTGTCCAAAGCGGAGCAGAGTCAGCTGGAAATCTACTTTGACCAGGCCATTCGCCCCTACCTTTCTCCCATGATTGTGGGAAAGACACAACCCTTCCCCTTCTTACAGAACCGGGAGCTTTATGCGGTGGTACGTCTGGAGAGCAAGAACGGAAAAAAGAAGCTGGGCATTGTGCCCTGCTGGAACCCGGTCTTTAAACGACTCATCGAGATTCCCGGAAGAAAGGGCTACCACATGCTGTCCGAGGAGTTGATTCTACACTTTGTGTCCAAGCTTTATCCCGGTTATCAGATTAAGGAAAAGTCCATTCTTCGGATTACCCGAAATGCGGATATTGACGCTACGGATGTCTACGATGAGGATCTGGATTATCGAGGCATGATGGAGCAGCTTCTAAAGAAGCGAAACCGTTTGAATCCGGTGCGATTGGAATTTACCAGAGAGCTGCATAAGTCCGTGAAGAAAAAGATAGCGGAGCATCTTGGCATTTCCCATAAGCACATCCTGCATTGCGGAACACCCCTGGATTTGTCCTTCCTCTTTACCTTACAGAACAGCCTTCGAGAGAAGACCGAGCTCTTCTACCCGAAGTACAGTCCCAGAAGCTCTGCCTACATTCAAAAAGGAGAATCCGTACTTTCTCAGGTAGAACGCCGGGATTTGATGTTGTCCTACCCCTACGAAAGCATGAAGGGATTTTTAGGCTTGTTGCAGGACGCAGCCAGAGATCCTTCCGTGGTTTCCATTAAAATTACCCTGTACCGGGTAGCCAGCCATAGCCAGATCGTGGATATTCTTTGTGAAGCTGCGGAAAATGGGAAGGAAGTCCTGGTGTTGGTGGAGCTTCGGGCAAGATTTGATGAAGCCAACAACATCGAAATGTCCCATCGCTTGGAGGATGCAGGCTGTCAGGTAATCTACGGTCTGCCCAATTATAAGGTACATTCCAAGCTTTGCTTAATCGCAAAACAGACGGAACAGGGTATCCACTACATTACCCAAATCGGAACCGGCAACTACAACGAAAAAACAGCTACTTTGTATACAGATCTTTGCCTGATGACGGCAAACCAAAGCATCGGAAAGGATGCGGCAGAGGTTTTCCGTACCCTTCTTTTGGGAGAAACGGTGGAATCTACGGAGGCACTTTGGGTGGCTCCCCACGGTTTACAAAATCGTATTCTGGAAAAAATCCAGGGAGAAAAAAAGAAATGCGAAGAGGGCAGAGGAGGATATATCGGTTTAAAGTTAAATGCCCTTACGGATAAGGATATTATTGATGCCTTGATTGACGCGTCCAAAAGCGGTGTAGTGATTCAGCTTCTGGTACGAGGCATTTGCTGTCTCATCCCCGGAATTCCGGGAAAGACGGAGAATATTTCCGTTCGAAGCATCGTTGGCCGGTATCTGGAGCACTCCCGAATTTACCGTTTCGGACAGGGAGAGGAAGAGGAGCTTTACATTGCCAGTGCGGACTGCATGACCAGAAATACCCTTCGAAGGGTGGAGGTGGCAGTACCCATTTGGGATCCTGAGAATAAGAATCGGGTTCGGAAAATCTTTGACTTAGGCTTCCAAGATACGGAAAAAGGAAAATGGCTTCTTTCCGACGGTCTTTATCATGATCCGGATCCTATGCCGGAGGAACGATTGGATTCTCAAGATTACTTCTACCGGGAAGCCTATCGGAGAGCGGAACAGGAGAAAAGCTAAGGAATAAAAATGGTCTATATCTTTGCGGCCCACAAGGGAGAAGTAGAACATCTTATCAAGAAATTAAGTCTGGGGAAACGAAAAACTTCGTTTCCCTTTTTGCAGTATGAAGGAGAAGAGATTCTCCTAACCATTACCGGACAGGGACAGATTAATACTTCTGTATCTGTTGCGGCTACTTTGCAAGAGGAAAAAGCAAAAAAGGGAGATATTCTGCTTTCTTTAGGTAGTGCGGCACTGATATTAGGAAAGAATCGGACAGCATCAGAAGAGATGATGGGGCGCTGGTTTTGGATTCAAAAGCTGGAACAGCAAAGCACAGGTCGCTGCTTTTATCCGGATTTACTGTATAAGCTGGATTTTCCCGAAGCAAAGCTTTTAACGGGGGATAAGATTTTAGAGATTGATTCTATGGGGCGTAGAGATACCGTCTCCGAAGGGCACAGCGACTCAAAGAAGATATCGTCTCCGAAGGATACAGCGACTCTAAAGAAGATATAGTCTCCAAAGAATTTAGCGGATTTGAGAAGCTCTTACTTTACGATATGGAAAGTGCCGCGGTTTTTCAGGCGGCAAATTTTTATTTGGCTCCGGAAGACTTCTTCTTTCTTCGCTGTGTAACGGACTTTGGCGTGAATCCCGGTGAAGAAACAGATTCTTTCGCTTCCTCTTCTCTGTCATGGAAGGAAAAGCTGCAAAGTCTACTGCAAAAGGAAGAGGAGAAGGTTCTTCGTCTCATTAGATTTTTACAGGAAAAATCAATAGAAAGAAGAAAAGAAGAGGAAGGGGAGCTTGCTTTTCAGCAGCAGCTTCAAAGTCTTTCCGAAAGCCTGCATTGTTCCTTTGTGATGGAAAAGCAGCTGGAAAGACTGCTTCGATATGCCTTCCTGCAAGGGATTTCTCCGGAAGAAGTCCGGGAAAATTTAGAGCGGAATTTTGGGGGAAAGGAAGGCGATAAAAGAGCCGGAAAAAAAGCTCTTTCCTTTTTGAAAGAATGGATTTTGTCCGAAAGAACTTTGCAGGTAAAATGTGACGGTTCAGGGGATTCCTTGCAAAGCAATCGCGGCAGTTCAGGAGATTTCTTGCAAACCCATTGGGGCAGTTCGGAAAATATCTTGATGAATCATTGCGGTTGCTTCGGAAGTACATCGCCGGAAGGAAAATGCGAAAAAAGCTATCTTTATCAAGAGCATTTTCAGCATATTTATGTGGAGGAAGCCATATTACAGAGCCCTGATGTGGAACGGGTTTTACGGAAATTCCCCAAGGCAAAAGTTATTCCTATCAGGCATTACAAGGATGTGTTTAACCGAAAGAAACAGGGACGCCTTGCCCAGTCTCGAAGCAGAAAGCTGATTTTGGCAAAGAAAGAGGGGCAAAGGCTGTATGAAGGTGCGGTGGTGTGCCAGGATTTTTGCGGAAAGCCATTTTTGCTATACTTCCCTTCTGATGAACTGTCCCTTTCACTGCGCCTACTGCTATCTGCAGGGAATGTACCCCAGTAGCAATCTGGTGATGTTTTTAAATTTGGAGGATTATTTTTCCGATTGTAAGAAGTGGATTGCAGAGAAGGGAAGCTTATATCTTTGCATCTCCTACGATTCGGATTTGCTGGCTATGGAGGGCGTTTATCCCTATGTGGAGGAATTTGCCCGCTTTTTAAATCAGGAAAATGCTCTCCGCATTGAGGTGCGAACCAAGGCCGGGGGAGAAGGTCTTTGGCGGAAAATGCAGAAACTTCCCCTATCTTCGGAGGGAAGAAAACGAATGATTTTCGCCTTTACCTTATCTCCGGAGGAAATTATTGAAGAGGCGGAGGAGGGGAGCGCAAGGCTTTCTTCCCGAATCTTTGCCATTCAAAAGGCATTGGAAGAAGGGTATCTTGTACGGCTTTGCTTTGACCCTATGATTTATCATCCCCGTTGGAAGGAACTTTATAGTGACCTGCTCCAAGAAGTTTTTGAAAAGATTCCCATGGAGCAGATACATGACTGCAGTGTGGGAAGCTTTCGGATTTCGGAAAGCTACTTAAAGGCTATGGGAAAGGCTTTGCCCAACTCTCCCCACACCCAATTTCCCTATGAAAATACCGGGGGGTATTATCATTATCCCAAGGAACTGATGGAGGAAATGGAAGGCTTTTTGTATAGCCGTTTGCAGGAGAAGCTTCCTAAGGAGAAAATCTTCCGCTGGGACAGTCAGGGAGAAGGCAGTGTAAACGAAAAATAGAGGCAGGTAGGAACTAAGACTTGAAACAGAACTAAGGTCAAGCTTGTAAAAAGACAAGGGGCACGAGAAGAAAAAGAGGTGGGAAATTGGACAATTTAAGTAAGCTGAAAAAAGAAAAACTGGCTTTGGTCACCGGGGCCTCCGGGGGCATCGGCTTTGCTATAGCAGAAAGCCTGCAAAAACTGGGCTATACCGTCTATGGCATTGGCCGGGATTTTTCCGGTCTGAATCCCTCTTTTCAAGCGATTTCTTTGGATTTACGACAGAAAGAAGAAAGGGATAGTTTTCTAAAAAGCATTCGGGAAAAGGGGAAGCTTGCTCTCTTGGTTCACTCTGCCGGCGTGGCCTACTATGGCTTACAGGAAAATGTAGATGAAGCAAAAATTTTAGAAATGACAGAGTTGAACTTGGAAATCCCCATGATATTGACGCAGCATTTTTTACGGGAGTTAAAGGAAAATCAGGGGCATATCATTTTCATCTCCTCCGTAACCGCTTTGGAGCGAAATACCTATGGGGCGGTGTACGGGGCAGGAAAGGCAGGACTGCTGTCCTTTGCCAGAAGCCTATTTTCCGAATATAGAAAAAGCGGTCTAAAGGTACACAGCATTTTACCGGATATGACGGATACCAAGCTTTACCGAAATGCGGACTTTACCGTGGGAGAAGAAGGAAGCTACCTCCTGCCGGAGGATGTGGCTTCAGCGGTGGAAATGCTACTTACCCAGAGAGAAGGCGTAGTATTGGAGGAGATACTCCTCCGGCCACAACGCTTTCAGGTGAAAAAAAGAGAGAGGGAAAGAACAAGGTTTAGCTTAACTTTCTGGCAGATAGCTGTAGAAAGGGGGCAATCTGAGCCCGTGGGTACTTGCGAAAAACAAAGGAACTGAAGTTTTTCGCTTAGTACCCCTACGAGGCGAGGTTAGCGAGAGCGTGCCCCAATTTTACAGCTATCTGTCAGAAAGTGCTTTGTACCGCCCCCTCTCTTTTATTTTGATTGGAAGCCTGTGGCCGGATTAGTCGTCTGCCTCCTCCGCCAGCTCCGTTCCTTCCTTTGCGGGAGGCATAAGGATGGAGAAAAGCATAAAGCCGATGAATGCGGCAATCAGTCCGGGAATAATGGCCTGACTAAAGTGGATGCCGAAGAGCATTCCCTTGGACACATGCTCCAGATAGACTACGGTAATGGTTCCCAGCACCAAAGAAGCAAAGGTTCCTGCTGTGGAGGCCTTTTTCCAGAAGTGTCCCAGTACATAGGGGAAGAAGGAACCGGCTGCCCGGAGCGTAAAGCAGAACATCAGGATGGAAACGATGCTCTGGGTATTGAAAAGGGCGATAAACATGGAAGCCACACCCACCAAACCATGGTAATCTTGGTCACATTCATAACTTCCTTGCTGCTGGCATTTGGCTTCAGGAAGATTTTGAAAATGTCATTGGCAAAGATGGAGCCTGCGCCCAAAAGGTCTGAATCGGAGCTGGACATGGTGGCGGAGATTACACCGGAGAAGAGTAAACCGCAAATGATGGCAGGCATGGTGCGAATTGCCAGAATCGGCAAGGCATACCGTGCACCAACGGAAGCAAATTCGTCGGCGGAGAATTTTCCCATATTAATCAGTGCCAGTACAATCAGTCCCAAAACAGTAGGGATAAAGGCATAGATAAAGTTTAACAGTGCGGCAAGCCAAGCACCCTGCTTTGCCGCCTTTTCATCTCTTGCGGCATAGAAACGGGAAACGGCTTCCTGTCCTACGGAGAAGGTTCCTACGTACATAATGACGAGAGACAGAATCCCGAAGAAGTCATAGCCCGCAAAAAGATTCAAGCTTTCCTTAGGAACATTTTGAATCACGGCTTCCACGCCGCCGGCATGGGAGAGGGCGAAGGGTACTGCCGCCATCATACCGATGATAATCAGGAAAACCTGTACGAAGTCGGTCAGGGTTACGCTCCAAAGACCGCCCATAATGGAATAAACCGTTACCACCACCGCAACAATGATTACGGAAAGCTTATAGCTTAGTCCCAGCATGGTGGAAAGAATAACGGAGGAAGCGATAAATTGTCCTGCGGTAAGACCGATTAAAGGAAGCAGCATAATAATTGCCGTCACCAATCCGGAGGATTTTCCGTAACGTCTCCGGAAGTACTCCGGTACGGTTTTTACCGTGGCGGCACGGAACTTGGGAGCCATGAAAGAGAGAATGACAAAGGCAATTCCCATGGTGATAATGTACCAGGCGGCACTTAAGCCATAACCGGACATTCCGTTTTGCACAACGCCCAGAGAGCTACCCCTCCGATTTCCGTTGCGGCAAGAGTTCCTGCCATCAGCATCGGGCCCAACCTACGCCCTGCGACCATAAAGTCCGTGTTACTTGTGATTTTTGTGGAGGAGTACCAGCCGATAAACAGCATGGCCAGAAGGTAAATCACCACCACAAGACAAACAACCCAATTTGCACCCATAAAATCTCCTTTCTGTTTTTTCAACTTGTAGATTGTTATGATTGTAACATGGTTCTATAAATTTGTATTTATTTTTTTGAAAAAAATCGAGCGTTATTTTTATGCAATTTCTCCTGTTTAATATGAAAAATTTTTTTCGCTTAGTCCTTCGTCTTGAAAAAAACTACCTAAATAGCCTAAAAATACAGAAATACCAATAGTGAGAACTTTAGCAACACAATCAGGAAGAGAAAGTAAAGGGATTTGGGAATGACAGAGGGAAGAAGAGGAAGCATTGTAAAAACAATCGCCGGTGTAGGAATCGGTCTTTTTTCCCTTTATTTTTTTCTGCTGTTTTTTCGTGATTCCGGAAATCTGGAGCGTTTTTTAGAAGAGAAAACGCAAGCTGCTTTCCGGGAAATGCTTTGGCTTTTTGCCTATCTCTTCCTCTGTCTTATGGGCTTTTTTCTCAAAAGAAAAATGCAGGATGCCCCGGGGAAAGGGGATTTTTCGAGAAGGGAAGCTTCAGGAGAAGCATTAAATAGAGCTTTTCTTAGCTATCTCTTTCTTCTCTTTATTTTTCCAACGCTGGTTTTTGCCTATCTTCATCGTATGCTTTTGCCAATGCTTATTTCCGGCTTATGGTTTTTTGTGCTTGCCCTTTTGTTTCGCTTTGTTACCACGGGAAGACCTTTGCAAATTTTTAAAGACACCAAACAATTCTTTTCCTTTTTAGAAAAGGACTTTCAGGAGGGGGCGTTGTATCCCTTGGTCTTTGCCCTTCCCTTTTTTATCCTGCAAATGAACCGCAGCAATGTGGCATTGGATTATGACTCCCTTCGTTATGGGCTTAGAAGTGCGTATGTCCTGTTTCCGGAGGGCTTTTTCTCTGCCCACGGGCAAATCAACAGCGTTTACAGCTATCCCAAGGGACTGGAGCTTTTGACCTATCCCTTAAATTACCTTCCGGGCTATGGCTTTCTTTTGTCCTTCAGTCTTTGGACCTATCTGGCCTTGGCTCTGGTTTTTGGCTTGCTTCTCTTTCATTTTCAGAAAAACAGAAAGAAGCTTTATATCGGTATACTCTGTTTTTTCCTACTGTCTTCTGTGGGGAATATGTCCCTTACCATGAAAACGGATTTATTCACCCTTTTGCTGCAGCTCTCCGCTTTGTATTTCTTCCTAAAGGGAAAGAGATTGCAAAGTTGTTTCCTGCTCTTTTTTAGCTACAGCTTTAAACCTACAGCGGTGGTTTTTTCTACCCTGCTGGGAATCGTTTTTCTCTTCACCATGCTTTTGGAGTGTTTCGGGAAGAGGAGTACAAAGGCAAATACGAAAGAAAACATCAACATCAATGGGAATACCGGCATAAATAGCAACACAAATCATAATACGATTCAGGCGAAGAGAGAGAAATGGACTTCGGAGCTTCCCTTTGTCCTGATTTCTCTAGTTTATACAGGACTTATTACCCTTCGGACTTTCTTGATTACGGGGCTTCCCTTTTCCACCACCTTTACCGGTATTTTCAAGGCTATCGGATTTCATGTAAACTGGCCCTTTAACTTGGATGCCCATGTGGATTACAGCGGAGAGCTTTCCCTTTCGGAAAGTACATTTTCCTTTTTCCGTAGACTCTTTTCTTTCCTTTTTTATCCGGTAGGAGAGGATATGGAGCATGTGGCCATTGCCTGGAGTGGCGTGCTTTTTCCGCTGATTTTAGTCTTCGGGATATGGCAGTGCTTTTCCTTAGGAAGAAAATGCTTACCGGGAAGAAATAGTTTACCGGGAGGAAATAATTTACCGGGAAAAAATAGTTTACTTGGAAGAAATAGTTTACCGGGCAGAGAAGCCTTTCTTCGTAGGGAGAGTGGGGAAGCTTCACTTTGGGACTACCTTCCCCTTACCCTGTCCTTCCTTGTGATTATGGCATTTTCTCTGTTGAGCTTTGTGATGCTTTGGCAGATTGACGGAAATTACTATATTTTATGGGAAAGTCTGGCATTACTGCTATGTTTTAGCATGGGAAGTGCTCCGGAAATAAGTTCTCAAGAAGAAAGCACTCTGGAGAAAATCAATCAGGAGAAAATCGATCAAGAGGACATTACACTCAAGAAAGATTTTCAGAAAGAAAATGCAAGGGGCTCCAAGCTTTCGGCTTTTCTTTTAAAAGCCTTTGCCTTCTCCCCCTTCTATCTTGCAGCATTTCTTACTACCATCACCACCAGCTGGGCGGGGGCAGTGGGCTTCACCCCCATTGATTTGGTCAACAAGGGCTATTATGACCATGCCTTGGTGGAGCTGGAAAATCAAGGAGAAAAGGGCGGTCTTCCCGCCTTTTCGGAAATGGTAAAAAATCCAAGGCACCATGTTTTGGCCTTTGCAGAGACGCCGGAATGTTACCGAATCCCCTGCAATGTGCAGAGTATTACGGACGTGGAGGGCTCCGGAGGAAGTCCGGGACTTTACGATTCCCCCCCTCTACTTTGCCTGGTTCCTAAAATGGTCCGGCACCGACTATGTGTATTTGGAGCAAAGCTTCCTGCATGATGAGAGGGAAGAGCGGGCTAGGGAGATGCTTCTGCAAATGGCGGAGGCCGGCATTTTCCAAAGCCCCATGCTGGTGGAGAAGAATGAAATCCTGCCTCTTGATAGCGTAAAGGCATTTTCAGAATCCAATGGCGAAGGGGCGGAACAGCTTTTGCTTTTACAGATTCGGAAAGAGCGTTTAGAATATCCTTGGAACAAAGAGCCCTATCCCGCATTGACTAAGGAAGAAATAGCAGAAAAAGATAAGATTGTGCAGTTGCTGTCGGAGTATTTGCAATAGGGTTTCCGAAGGCATGAAAGCGGTAGTTGACAGTAGGATGAGAGTGGCAGCCTCGCTATATCTCTAGGGAATAAAAAACAGGCGGATTGTATTATGAAATCCGCCAATAGAAAGGTAAGGAGTAAATGAAACAAGAAGGAAATAAAGCTTTTATAAAAGGAATACCGCTGGGGGGCTATTTGCTGGCCTTTCTCTTCCTATTAGGCGCTGCCTATTGGATTAACCGGCAGATTCACATCAAGGCCCTTTACATGGATGACCTGTATTTGTTTTCCTTTTTCCGGGAGCAAAATTTCTTTGAATTCAGTTTTCCCATTGGGCAGGCGGTGCGGTTTCGCCCGGTGTATTGGGCGATTTCCTATATCGAAATGGCTTTGGTGGGGGCGGACCCCAACCGTTACTTGCATTTCAACATTTTCCTGAACAGCCTGCTGGCCTTTTTCCTCTTCTTCTTTTCTTTGAAAATGACGAAGAAGCGCATCCTGTCCCTGTCCCTTGGGCTTCTCTTTTTGTCCGCCCACTTTGCTTACTACCAGATCGGGCAGGCTATCGGTATTTTGGAAACCCTGGCTTTGGGCTTTGCCCTTTTAACGCTGTATTTCCTTTACCGACAAATCGACTGCGAGGAGAGAGCTTTTGGGAAAATGCTGCTCTTTTCTCATCTGTTTTTCTTCCTCTTGATTTTCACCCATGAGCGATATGTGGCTTTGCTGCCCTTGTTTTACATTCCGCTGATTTTTAGAGGAAAGAAGGCGGGGGGAAATACCGGTGTCGTGGCCCAGAATAGAGGACTAAGAGAAGCTGGAGAATCGGAAAATGCAAAAGCTTTAAATAGCAGGAAAGCTTCAGATTATGCAATGGCTTCAGATGCTTCTTTGTCCGGGAGTGCTACTGAGGGAAAGGGCTACATTGTAGTAGAGCAAGGCGAAAGTGTAAATGCAAGTGCAAGTGTAAATGCAAGTGCAAGGCAGCAGGATAAGTCGGAGAGGGAATCTGTGAAAAGACCGAAGCTTCTTCCCTTCTTCCTGCCTTTTGTACAGGCCTTTTTGTTCTTTAGTATTCGAAGCCTGGCCATCGGTTCCTTTGTGCCGAAGGGAACGGGAGGAACGGAGGTTCAGGACGGCTTTTCTCTAACAAAAGCTCTATCCCATGCCTTTTCTCAGGTATTTTATATTTTCGGCATTCAGGCAGGACCGGATTACCTAGCGGGAATTCCCTGGGAGGAAGTAGGCAGAAAGCATCGCTATGTCATTTACGCTTCCATTGCAGTTTTAGCCTTTAGCATTCTTTTGGCTCTGGTTTTTGCCATTCGTAAGGGAAAGCTGAAAAAAGAGTTTTTCGGAAAAAATATTTTGTTCCTAGGCTTTATTGCCCTTTGCATCGGTTGTTCTTCCATCACCATTCGCGTGGAAATGCGTTGGGTTTATGTTAGCTTTGCGGCGGCTCTTTTGTACTTCGCCTATTTGTTGGGAAATACCGGTATGCCGATTCCCACATTTTTTGCCCTGCTCTTCGTATGCCTGCGATTCCCGGCAGAAATGAAGTACCGTGAGTCCTTCCCCAGAATTTACTTTTGGGAGGATCAGGATCGGATGAACTCCTTGGCAGAGCAAACCATAGGGAAGTACGGCCGGGATTATGTTTTGGGAAAACAAGTTTATATTCTGGAAAATAACTATAAGATGAGCAAATTCTACGGAGATACCTTCTTCCAGGTCTTTGATCCGGAAATGTCCGGACAGGGCACAAAGATTCATTTCATCAAGGACTTTAGGGAACTTCCGTCGGAAGCGAACTTCTATAACAGTCTTGTTTTAAAGGAAGTGCCGGAGGAAAGAGCCTATAGGGATATTACCCAGGAGGTATTTCCCAACCTCTGATGTTAAAAGATTCTCCGGATCGGAGAAAGGATTAATCTGATTTTTGAACTGTAGAAGTGAAAAAATGGATTTGCTTCTATACTTCGAAAGCAGAAAATTTAAAGCAGTTTGGCTAATATCATAGATTTGCTTTAAAACTGTATTTATGAAAAATGGCTTTGCGCCAAAGGACTATATAAAAGGTAATACATAGCGGAGAAAGGAAGGGAGAGCATGGCAGAGCATGAGGGACAAAACAGAAATATACCGGTGGCCGGGTCGGAAGTTTCTACGGCACCGACTTCAGGCGTAGAAGCTTCCGGAGAGCGGGTTCCTTTAGGACAAGGTTTTGGGGCATCGGCTTCGGGCAAGCATCTGCTTTCCAAGGGGAAAGAAGGGAAGCTCCCTATTGCTTCATTGCTCATTTCTTTCCTCATGGCCCTTGCCATTCTCTTTTATGTTCTTCTAAGTACTACGGATGTTTTGTATTCCGACTATATCCGGCTGGTAAATTCCTATTTGGGAAAGCCCTTTCAGATTGGGGATTTACTGCAAAAGGATATTTTAACGAGAATTCCCTTGACCTATTTCTTTCGGGAAATAAACCGCCATTCTTTCGGTTATACCCTGATTTTTGACCGGGTACTTGGGGTACTGGGACTATTCTTAGCCAGCAAACCCTTACTGCTTTTTATGAGAAAAAAGCAGCTGCCCTTTTCACAGCAGCTTCTGTTGTTACTTCTTTTTTACAGCTTGAATAAGTGGGAAATGCTTTTAAACGGCTCGGGATATATTCATTTTCTGGCCTTTTCGGTATTTTATGACTATTTCTATGCTTTGGATCAGGCCTTCAGTAAGAAAAGCTCCTTGCTTGTTCTATCGATTTATCCGCCATTTATTTTACTGGTGGCAGGCCCCTACTGCTTGGCGGTATTCCTTTCCTGCTTTGCTCTTTTCTTCTTTTTAATGTTGGGAAAGAAGCTCTGGGATATGAAGGGGACGATTCTTCTCCTTATTTCCAACGGACTTTGCCTCTTTCTGTACCTTTTCAGCAATCACTATGCGGTGTATGAATATGCCGGGGCGGAGAGCATTTCCCTAAAGGAGGTACTGCAAAATCATCTGCTTTTTGTAGTGAAATTTATCTTTTACGGCTTTTCCTCTATGCTGGTTTCCGGGGAAAATCTGGAGAAGCTTCTTAGAGAGGGAGTGATACAGGGAAAAGGGGTTGTTCTGATTGGCGCGTTTGTGCTTTTCTTTTATGTTCTTATGATACTGTTGTATCTTTGGAGGTTTTTTGCATCTTCAAAAAATTCGGGAACTAAGACATTTGCTACGAAAAATAAGGAAGCCTTCTCGTCGCAGCAGAGGCAAATGGCTGAGCAAAAGCAGACAGATACGAATGCTTTGACAGGGGAAAATGTTGGAGAGTCTTTCTACTTTGGTTTATTGCCGGGACTACTGCTTCTTCACGGCTTAGCCAGTCATGCTCTGGTTTTCCTTACCCGCTATATGTTTTTAAAGGAAAGCTATGCCTTTCAAAGCCGTTATGCCCTGCAATACCAAAGCGCTTTGTTGGGAGCGTTTTTGCTTTTGTTCTTATGGAAAAATGAGAACCGAGCAAGTTTGGGACAGAAAGCAAGAACATCACAGGGCAGACTTGCCTTTTGCCTCCTGATTAGCGGAATCTTCCTTTTGGGAACCCTGTGGACAGACAGCAGTGAATGGGGAAAATCCATGTATAGAAGGGAACATTATGAGCGTATGTGGGCCTATTCCCATGACCTTTCCGCCTATTCCGATGAGGAGCTGGAAGATGTTTTTGAGTATCGTCATGGAGGAGAACGAATTCGGAAGGCATTTGCTATCTGGGAGCAAGTGAAAAAGGAGTGGAGAGAAAGGACTGGAGAGAAAGAAGATAAGGAAGCTAAGCTCCAAGCTCCAACGGTAGATGGAATAGCTTTCATGGGTTAGATAAGGCCCTGCAAGAGCAGATAGATAAGTTCCTAACCCCGCATTGACAGAAAACTGCCGGATAGGTAAAATAGTAGCGTTCTGTTGTTCCCTTAGTTAAATGGATATAACAAGCGCCTCCTAAGCACTAGTTGTGAGTTCGATTCTCGCAGGGAACATGTGCCTTGCAGCAATGATTAGAATTTCTCATTGCTGCAATTTTTGTTTTTACACCAGAGTTTGAGTGTGTGCAAGAGTAAGAGATTATGTGTAAAGCAGTTGTATTATCATTTCATAGATTGATATTTAGAATATTTTGAAAGAGGAGATAAAGTGAAATACAAAGATATGAAAAAAAACTGTGAAGAGCTCTGGGCAAAAAATAAATATTTTGTGCTGAGCAAATCCCATAAGGCATATCTGGATATCCGAGAGTATTTGAAAGAAAAGGAAGTGGATATTGCATATCTACAGGAAAAAATACAAAATGCAAGAAATCTAAAAGAAAGTAAAAAAGATTTTAACAATGCCATTCTTCATGTATGGGGATATTTCAAAAAAGACGCAAGTGAGACGGAAAAACAAGGATTATTTGTCCTATTAGAAGAATATATGGAAGAGGAAAATAGTCAGGAGGCCGTGATTCAATATCTTAACGCTTTACTCAAGAAATATCCCAACAAATATTTGCAAGAATCCACTTTATTAACAGGAGAAAATAAATGAGACTATGGCATGAACAACTGATTCCCTTATTGCCGAAAAATCAGCTTCTTGGACAACATAGAGAGTGCTGTGCCCTTAGAGGAAATGGGTGGAATAAGAAGCATAAAACAGTAGATTATGCATTTTCCTATACTCCATATCACTTATTTATCTATCATTCATTAGTTATGGATGAAATGGAAGAAAGAGGCTATAAGGTTTCTGAAGAGTGGAGAGATAAAAATTATAGAGGAAAGACAGCAGAAAAATACGATAATCTTGAAGAAAAAATGATAGAAAGTCCAATTTACAAAGCGCATAATGAGGAATATCTGCTCGAGTGTATAGAAAACCTGCGAAATAAGGGTATAAAAATAGAACTATAAATGTTTTAATGGTTTATATTACAAAAGCTCATTGCTCTCAAAGGGGAGATGAGCCAAATGATTTATGTGGCAAATTTTTAGCGAAAAAACCGCTGTTAAAGGAGGATTACTATGTTGGAAGTTGGAACAAAGGCACCGGATTTTACATTGCCGGATCAGAATGGAAATATGCACTCTCTGTCGGAGTACAGAGGAAAGAAGGTCATTTTATACTTTTACCCCAAGGACAATACCGCCGGTTGCACGAAGCAGGCTTGCGGCTTTGCTGAACGATATCCCCAGTTTACAGAGAAGGGTGCTGTGGTTCTGGGAGTCAGTAAGGACAGCGTGGCTTCCCACAAGAAGTTTGAAGAGAAATACGGACTGCCCTTTACTCTTCTTGCCGATCCGGAGCTTGTGGCAATTCAGGCCTATGATGTATGGCAGGAGAAAAAGAACTACGGTAAGACCTATATGGGCGTGGTTCGTACCACTTATTTGATTGATGAAAATGGAAAGATTGTAAAGGCATTTGACAAGGTAAAGGCGGCGGATAACCCTGAGCAGATGCTGGGAGAATTGGGCTAGTAAGCAAAAGGGGTGTAAAAATCAAAATAATTTTCTAACAATATAGGTCTGAATCGGGGCACGCTCCCGCTAGCCTCGCCACGTAGCGAAAAACTGTAGTTATCAAAGAAGTAAGCTCCGATGCAGTATAGGTATGAAATCGAGCACGCTCCCGCTAACCTCGCCCTGCAGCGGTACTAAGCGAAAAACTACAGTACCTTTGTTTTTCGCAAGTACCGGCGGGCTCAGATTGCTCTCTTTCATACCTATACTGCATCTGTCGCTTCAGCTTATTGATGTCTACAGTTCTTCGCTTCGTGGATTTTCGCATGTACTGATGAGCTCAAATCACTCTTATTTTAGACCTATATTGACGAAAATTTCTCTATTATTTTGATTTTTGCAGCTCTTTTCTGTATGAGTAGGTATTCTCTGTTTTCTGTTTGCAATTCAAAAGTTCCATTTGAAATTGCTACAATATAATGTATACTAATATAAACAAAAACCGATTTAAGGTTTATAATAGTAAATATTAAATGGAGTGAATTGGATGAGAAAAGCGGCATATAATATTCTTCCGGGTACAGAAGAAATACTAAAAACCATGGGTGAGCAGATTAAGCTTGCCAGACTCAGACGAAGCCTATCTTCGGAGTTGACCGCAGAACGTGCCGGAATCAGTCGGGCATCTTTGTGGAAGGTTGAAAAAGGTGATCCATCCGTAGCAATGGGAATCTATGCGGCAGTTTTGCATGCTCTAAACAATCTTGATAAAGATCTTCTACTACTTGCAAAGGATGATGCGCTTGGTAGGCAAATTCAAGATTTGAATCTGATAACAAGAAAGCGTGCACCAAGGAGGAATAAATAGTGGTATCTAAAGAAAAGACAATTTTCGTCTACGATGACTTTAGCATGCAGAATCCAACACTAATGGGAATCCTCTATGTTAATAGCTTAAAGGGCGAGGAATCTTATTCCTTTGAATATGACAGAGAGTGGCTCAAAAAGACCTCGCTAAAAATCACATTGGATCCTGAACTTATGCCATATTCCGGAAGACAATATCCCTTCGGCAAAACAATCTTTGGGCTATTTTCAGATTCTTCTCCCGACCGTTGGGGGCGTGTTCTTATGAATAAATGCGAAAGAATATTGGCAGAAAAGGAAGGTCGTAAACCGGCTAAACTCTATGACAGCGATTATCTATTAGGAGTATATGATGAGACGAGACTAGGAGGAATTCGATTTAAAACAGAGCCTAATGGGGCCTTCCTTTCAGATGATAAAGAAACAGCCGCACCGCCTTGGGCAAGTCTTCGAACTTTAGAGGAAGCTTCCAGAAATTTTGAAAATGATGATACTGCATTATCTGAAAAATGGTTAAATCAATTAATAAGACCCGGCTCATCTCTTGGCGGTGCTAGACCAAAAGCTACTGTGATAGATCCTAAAGAACAGCTTTGGATTGCAAAATTCCCTTCCAAGAATGATGAAAATGATACCGGAGCATGGGAGATGGTAACACATGATTTGGCAGAGCTCTGTGGTCTACATGTTCCGGAGGCAAAACTTGAAAAATTTTCCAATCTTGGAAGCACCTATTTGGTTAAGCGATTTGATCGTAGTTTGAATAAGCGAATACACTTTGCTTCTGCCATGACATTGCTTGGAAAAACAGATGGAGCTTCTGCTGCAGACGGAACGAGCTATCTGGATATAGCGGATTTTATGAAATCCTATGGTGCCCAGCCTAAGCAGGACTTGGTTGAACTTTGGAAACGTATTGTTTTTAATATGGCTGTTAGTAACACGGATGATCATTTACGAAACCATGCGTTCATTTTCACGGAAAATGGCTGGAGGCTTTCACCTCTTTACGATGTAAATCCGGTTCCCTATGGCGATGAATTATCCTTAAATATTGACGAAGAGGATAATAGTATCAATATTGACCTTGCAATACAGACGGCTGTAAGATTCGGAATTTCCGAGACTGATGCAACGACCTATGCAAAAAATATTCTGACTGTTGTAAAAGATAACTGGGAGAAACGAGCTACAGCTTGCGGATTGTCCCGCCGGCTTATAGAAGAAATGCGTCCCGCATTTAGTGCATGTTATAGATAAATATATTTTGCGGTTGTTCAAATGCATTGAAAAAATATCTTACTGCACTGCTCTGTAGCGAGTGGTAAGGCTTCCGCCCAGTTTTATAATCTGCCCCCGATCTACCATGGTTTTTAGAATGCGGCCTGCAGTGGACTGGCTGACTTCCAATAGCTCTTGCACTTCTTTCCTGGTGATTTCTTTTTGCCTGGAAAGGACTTGCAGGATTTGCTCCTCAGGGGAGGGCAGTGCAGGGGAGGGCGCTACAGAATAAGGAGCTACAGAATAGATGACACTGTCCTCTTTTACGACTTGTCCTGCATTGGTATTGGGAAGGACGATTTTAAAGGTATTATTGCTACAGATAATGGAGGGCTGTTTCGATTTTCCAAAGTAGCTATCCATGATTTTTTTAATGCCGGTTCCATAGGCTTCTATTAATTGCAAACGATAGAAAATATTGGCAAGATGGGGGTTTCGGCAAACGGAAATCCCTAACTTGATATCCGCAAGTTCCAATCCTGTGGGTAGACCGCCAAGAGTGACAAACTCCATATGATCCGGATAAATACTGATAAGGGTAGCGGCATGGAAGGCGTAGTCTCGGTGTATCAAGGAATTGAGCAGTGCTTCCCGGACGGCCACTTCCGGATAATCCCGATTGTCAATCCGCAGTAATTTATCAAAGCTTGCGTGTACTTGGTTGTGAAGGTCGATATAGTCGTATACATCATGAAGCTGTTGCATAAGGGAACCGGAAAACTCTCGACGATCTTTAAAGACAGTTTCCGTACCGCTCTCAAAAACGGCAACTTTAATAGAGTAGGGACATTGATCGGAGAGTAGTAGGGCAAGATTAGTATAAAGCTTGTCGGCGGACTGCATGTGGAGTGTTTGCATTTGGGCCTGTGCGAAAGAAATATTACGCGTTTTAAAATCCTGCTTTAGGGCATCAAAACTTAAGGTTTGATTTAGGGAATGCATTTCTTCGAAACTATCACTTTCTGATTCTTGAAACTTCATATTATCACCTTCCGCTTTCTCAGGATGCTCTAATTTATATTTCAATTAATTCTATTTAATTTATTTTGCTCTTTCTGCTCGCTCTAGTTTCTAATTTCTAATTTCTCTACTCTTTCTAATCATTCTAATCACACTTGTCAATAAGAGTGATTAGAATATGCTATTTCGTGTCTTTCTTATCGCAACCTTGTTTTTCACAAGGGAAATGACCGCTGTCTATTAGTGGTAGGAACCTTATTTTTTGAAGGACAGGGAAACTTGCTCCAGAAATTTATTGGCGATTGGTGTGAAGGTCTGATATTTATTCCAAATAAGATAGAGCTTGGTTTCGCATTTAGGAGACAAGGGAATAAAGGTCAAATCACTTTCCTTAGAGCAGTTAATGAGGTTTTTAAAGCTAAGAAGGATGCCAAGACCTTCTGCAGCGAACATAGAACCGTTAAAGGATAATCGAAAGGAGCCTTCCAGATGAAGACGAGAGAAATTTTCCCCTGCCCAGGAAGGAATGTCATTCGCCCAGCTTTGATCGGAGCAAAATAGGGCTTGTCCGATTAAATCTTCTGCTTGGATATAACGTTTATTTGCCAATTTATGGTCTTTACGCATAATTGCTCCCCAGAGGTCTGTTCCGGGAAAGGGGAGATAGTTGAACTTGTTGATATCGGGAGTTTCGCAAATCACTGCAAAATCTAAAAGTCCTTTTTCCAATCTTTCACTTACTTGCTCTGTATCACCACTGGTAATGTGGTAGGTAAAATTCGGATACTTCTTTTTTAGTTTGGCCAGTTCCTTTGCAAGGTATCGGATTTGATAGGATTCTGCTAAACCGAATGACAATTCTCCTCCTGTTATATCATCCAAGGCTGAAAATTCAGATTCAATCTTATCTGCCATTTGCACCAGATCCGCTGCACGGTCACGTAGCAGCATCCCTTCTTCTGTCAATTTGATGGAAAAGCTTTTTCTTATAAATAATTTCTTCCCCAGCTCTTCCTCTAAGCCTTTTAGAGCTTTGGACAAGGTGGGTTGTGTTACATGAAGAAGCTTCGCCGCATGGGACATATTTTCTTCCCGGGCAACAGCAAGAAAATAGCGTAAATTTTTAATATCCATAAGGATTTTCCTTTCCGGCATATAGAATCCAACGATATAAAAAAATAGAATATCGTGATATTCATTATAACCATTAGCGAAACAATGGAAAAGAGACTATAGTGGGCTTGCCAAAGGGAAGTATAGGGTTGTCGAAGGAAAGAAGAAAAAAGGAGGAAGAAATATGTGTAAGACAGAAGATCTGAATTTAGTAAAAGAGTGGGATAAGGTATTTCCAAAAAGCGATAAGGTAAATCATAGCAAGGTTGCTTTTCCAAACCATTTCGGTATCACTCTTGCAGCTGATCTATATGTACCGAAGAATGCGAAAGGCAAGCTTCCCGCCATTGCGGTAAGTGGTCCCTTCGGTGCATGCAAAGAGCAATCCTCAGGTCTTTATGCACAGACTTTAGCAGAGAGAGGATTTCTTACTATTGCATTTGATCCTTCTTTTACAGGAGAATCGGGGGGATATCCCAGATCGATGAATTCTCCTGACATCAATGTAGAAGATTTTCAGGCAGCAGTGGATTTCCTTTCTGTACAGGAAATGTTGATCCTGAACGAATCGGAATTATCGGTATTTGCGGATGGGGTGGTATGGCTTTACAAGCGGCCTGTCTGGATACAAGAATTAAAGCAACCATGACCTCCACCATGTATGATATGTCACGAATTGCCGGAAACGGATATTTTGACTCCGCTGACAGTAAGGAGGACAGAAAGAAGGCTCGTGAAGCAATCAATGCTCAGAGAACAGAGGATTTTAGGAAGGGAAATTATGCCAGACAGGGTGGCGTAGTAGATCCTCTTCCGGAAGATGCTCCTTTCTTTGTAAGGGATTATCATGATTACTACAAAACTCCTCGCGGATATCATGCAAGATCTTTAAATTCCAATGAAGGATGGAATGCATCTTCCGGTACATCCCTAATGAATACCAGACTTTTTACCTATGCAGGAGAAATTGATAGTGCAGTCCTCATGGTTCATGGAGAGAAGGCGCATTCTTGCTATATGAGTAGGGATGCTTTTAAGTTGCTTAAGGGGGAGAATAAAGAACTGCTGATTATACCGGATGCGGTGCATACGGATTTGTATGACGGAGGCGGAAAGAATGCTATTCCGTTTGACAAGATGGAAAGCTTTTTCAAAGAATATCTGAAGTAAAAGTGGCTCATAGCGGCTAACTCATTATCTTTGTCTGTACGCAGTGGAGTAAAATCCGCTGCTTCAATAAGAGATAAGTCGAGTTAGCCGAATTTTTTTAAAAGATATAATGCGTCCTTTATTTTTGATACAAGATAAATTCTTGACACCCTCCATTTATTGGGTATAATGCTAGATAAAAGCATAAAACGGCGATTAGATTGTGTGCAAAGTCGCTAAAAACTTATCAAATTTGGAGGAATAGTATGAAGAAAAGAAAACTCTTATCCCTTGCCTTGGCTTTTAGTCCTGGGGCTTTCTCTGCCGGGCTGTGCGAACAATGCATCCAAGGCGGAAAGCGAGAAGGGCAGTGCTGCGGCAGGAGAGACAAAGGCTGAGGAGGCAGGCGGAGAAAAGGCGGAAGCCTCTGAGGGAGTTAAGGAGATGAAGCTCCCCACCTTCCTGGCAGGAGAGAATGTTGGCGCAAAGTTCTTCCTTCCTCAGGTAGAGCGTTTTAATAAGAAGTATGAGGGAAAATATAAAATCACTGTAGAAGAGGTGGTACAGGATTCCTATGCGGAGAAGATTAAGCAGCTGGCTACCCAGAAGAAGCTTCCTGCTTTGGTGCATAGCCCCGGCTCCGGCGGAATCGATGCCCAGTGGTTTAAGCAGGTTATTTTGGACAATGACCTTGCCTACGATTTGACAGATTTTGCCAAGGAAACTCCGGAGCTTTCCGATTTATGGATTCCGGAATCCAGAGAGTATTGTACCTATAACGGTAAACTGGTGGTTTCTCCCATGCTGGTGATTCGTCCTATCGGAATGTTCTACAACGAAGACCTGTATAAGCCGGAGAAAAGCCTTGGAGAGCTTAGTTATGACGATTTTGTTTCCTCTTTAGGGGACAACAAAATCGCTTTTATGACCTCTGAAAATGCTTGGACCACTACTTTGATGCTTTCCGCTCTTGTGGGCAATGAAGAGGGCGGAGCAAAGCTTTTACAGGATAGCGTAAAGGATAAGCTTTGGGATTATACGGAAGAGCCATTTGTAAAGGGCGTAGAAAAGCTACAGACACTTTTGCAGAAGAATGCTTCCGCAAATACTTTAGGAGCAGCTTATGCAGATGCAGCCAATGCTTTTATGAGCAACAAGGCCGCTGTAATTCCCAACGGTTCCTGGATGGTTTCCGAGTTTAACGAGGAATCCAAGGACAAGTGGAGCAATGATTTTAGGGATCCTCCGTGCATGCCGGCATTTATCCCGGAAATATTGCATTAGCGAATCCTGCAGGCTATGGAGATGTCTGGATTCCCGCTACTGCAAGCGATGACGAGAAGGAAGTGGCGAAGGCATTCCTTGCTTTCCGCGGCAGTCAGGAAGAGCTGGAAGCCTATCTTCTGGCAGAGGGCGGAACCGCACCAAAGCTGAAGTATAGCGAGGATTTCCTGAATAAGCTTAAGGAAAACCCATTGTTATACGAGTACAATCAGAGCGTAAATGATGATACAAAATATGTACCTATCTTAGGGGATGTGTTCCCAGCTTCTATCGGGGATCAGGAATTCGGAAAGCTTTTACCAAAGCTGATTGACGGAAGCTTGAGTCCGGAAGAGTTCTGTAAGGAACTTACAAAAAAGGCAGAAGAGGCAAAGCAGTAATACAAAACATTAAATAGAAAGAGTAAAGGGGAGTAAAATAGGATGAAAGCATCAAGCTTGGAAAGACGGAATTATAAGTGGATTGCCCTATTTTTGCTCCCCTCCTTTTTGGTTTTTCTCTTCTTTTATTTACAGCCGATTCTCAGTATTTTTCTAACTTCCTTTACGAAGTATGACGGCTTTAACCGTCCCCGTTTTGTGGGATTGCAAAATTACATACAGCTTTTTGGGCAGGAATCCTTTCAGCTTTCCATGAAGAATCTTTTTTTGTGGTCTCTTATTGCCACCATTCTTCATGTGGGCTTTGGAACGATTCTTGCTTTTATTTTGTTCCAAACCTAGAGGCTGGAAATTCACCAGAGCGGTTTTCATGGTGCCGAATGTAATTTCCGCAGCAGCTTGGGCTTTGATTTATCGTTTCATTTTCAATGATGAAATGGGCTTTATGAACGGGCTGATTCGCCTCTTTAACAAGGATTTTCATCACCAATGGTTCTTTGAATCTCCCTATGCCTTCTGGGCGGTGACGCTCACCTGGCTTTTTTATGCGGTGATTGTGACGCTTCTTGTGATGAATGACCTCTATTCCATTCCGGAGGAGGTCTTTTCCGCGGCGAAGGTGGACGGCGCCAATACCCTTCAGATTCTTTGGCATATCGAGCTTCCCATGTGTCGTATTTCCATCGGAACCTCTATCATTGCCTCCATTACGGCCAGAATTGCCATGTATGAGCAAATCGCCCTAACCACTTCCGGAGGGCCGGGAAACGACACCATGAACCTCCCCCTCATCCTGATGAAGAACATTTTGGACTTAAAATACGGCTTGGCCAATGCCAGCGGTGTGATGATGTTTCTGGCGGGAATTTTGGTGCTGCTTTTGGTGCATAAGGGATTTCGTTTAAATGAAGGGATTTATGACTAAAAGTAGAGGTTTGTGAAAGTGTAGAGCTTTCAGATGAAGTGAAGCATTACGGTCTAAGCGAAGGGATTTATCAAAATGAAAGCATTTTTGCAAAATAAAGACAATGTCAATGTAAAGAAAAAGAAGGGGTTCTTATCCTCCCTTCTCGTTGGAATGCTTTTGTGCTTTACCATTTTGATTTCTCTTTTCCCGATTGTGTGGGTGATTTTATCCTCCTTTAAAACCAATGCGGCAATTTTATCGGATCCCTTTTCCCTGCCTACAGGCTTTTCCTTAGAGCCCTACAGCTATATTTTTTCCAAGTATAATTTTGTACAGTATTTTTTGAATTCCACCTTGGTTTCCCTTTCCGCAACGCTACTGGCTTTGTTGATTTATGCCATGGGAGCCTATGTCTTTGCCAAGTATAACTTCCCGGGAAAAAATCTTCTTTTTATCCTATACTCCATCACCCTTTTGGTGCCGGCACAGTCTAAGGCTCAGCCGATATTTTCCCTTTTGATTCATCTAAATCTCTATGATTCTTTGCCGGGACTTAGCCTGGTGTATATTTCCATGGGACTGGCCATGAGCATCTTTGTATTAAGGCCTGCCTTCCTTGCCATTCCCAAGTCTTTGGACGAAGCGGCGATACTGGAAGGAGCGGATTTCTTCACCGTCTTTTGGAAAATCAACCTTCCCTTGGCAAAGGGCGGATTAACCACAGCGGGAATCCTATTGTTTTTGGGAAACTGGAATGAGTATTTCTATGCCTCATTGTTGATTAGTTCGGATAAGGCAAGAACTCTGCCATTGGCTTTGCAATTTTTCACAGAGTCCTTTTCCTATAATTACCCCAGACTTTTTGCGGCTTTAACCGTGGTGGTCTTACCGGGAATCTTGCTCTATGCAGTTCTAGAGGAGCAGGTGCAGACGGCTATGGCTAGCTCGGGGATAAAAGGATAATTCACAAAAGTGATATAGAGCAAATATTATTAGCGCAGGGTTTATATAGTTATAACAGTGATGAATAAAGCCGTTGTATTTAATATCGTATACTATTCAAAAGTGTGGTTTTAACTAAAATAATTTAAAAGGGAAATAGCCCTATAGTTATTGCATTATTACAAAATTTAGGATAGTATTCTAATACTAAGAATGAAAAGGAGGTGGAGTAATGAATTATGAGACGAGAGAGTACATTAATAAGCTTGCGGATTGTGTTCGAGATGTATATAAAATTCCATTTCCAGTAGAGGATATGGCACCTATAGTGAAGGAAATAGGTGGCGAAATTGAAGAAAAAATAGATCTTAATTCTTATTGCGATGGTACAATTAGAAAAATTTCTGATAACAGTTTTCATATTGTTATATCGCCTACTCAGAATAGGCAAAGAAAAAATTTTACAATCGCACACGAATTGGGGCATTTATTCCTTCATATGGGATATGGTATTAGTAAAGAAGTTTGGGAAAGACAGAAAGAAGTAGAATATCGAAGATTTGGTGCATCAGAGCAAGAATATCAGGCCAATGAGTTCGCTGCGGCGTTGTTAATGCCTCGAGAAATTTATCTGAAGGAAGTGAGTGAATTGGCGGTAGATGGTACGGTTGATATGGAACAGGTTGCACGTAAGTTTAATGTGTCTTTATCTGCAGCAATTAATAGAGGTCGTTTTTTGGGAATTTTATCATGAGTCAGTTAGAAAGTGAAAAAAAGGAATTTATAAGTTTGCTTATTGGTGAACAACCTACGGATGAAATTACAGATGCACAAAAGTTAGACATTGATAGCAAAGAGCAGGGACAGTCAGTCATGTACCTGTTCTTTTCTTTTGACATTGTTAATTCAACAAGCTATAAGACAACAACTCCTTATTGGCCTATAGTTATGGAGTCTTTACTAGGAGATATTAAGGACGAAGTTGAACATTTAGAGAAGCAAGAGAACCAAGAGAACCAAGAGAACCTAGAGAACCCTGTTTTATGGAGAGTCATTGGAGATGAAATAATATTTTTTTCGGAGATTCATCGTAGTGAACTTTTGAACAAATGGGTTTCATTCATTTTTAAAGTAACGAACCGTATGACATTACGACTGGAATGTGGAGAATTTTTTAAAAGTATAAAAAATCAAAAATTAAAGGATAAAGATATTCAACAGTTAAGTTTTCACTCGCCTTTATCTTTGAAATCTACAGCATGGATAGCCGCAGTCAACACACAGTATGAAAATAATTTCTTTGATTGTATAAAAATAAATTATCGAATAACTGCCAATGAAAATAGCGTTCAAGATTTTTTAGGAAGTGATATGGATGCTGGATTCAGATTAAAGCAGTATACCCAAGAAAGAAGACTTGCAATAAGCTTTGAGTTAGCAATGCTACTTTTAGATTTTAAGGAAAAAGAGGGGATTAATTTACATATCATAGATTATGTTAAGTTGAAGGGGGTGTGGAACGAAGCATTATATCCTGTAATATGGTATCACAATGAGGAAGTGATGGAGGAATTAAATAAAGAATTTTCTATTGAAGGAGCTTCTTCGGCGTTCTTGGAAAGTTTTAGATATGATGAATTCCCGTCTTTGACAGTTGCGAAAGAGTCAAGAGCCCATAAACGGCGTAATTACGCTATTTATGAGCTCTTGTTTTCTTTTTGAATTCTAGCAATATTTCTACTTTCTCGTTGCAGTTATAATCTTTTTTATTTCTCTTTGAGATACAATCTCGTAATCCGTTCTAAAACCAAATGTGTCGTGGAGTTTGTCTGTAAGGTCGGTTCGTGTATACTCAGGGATATATCCTTCACCGGGAGCTATCAGCATGTTCATTTCTTTCAGTGTTCTTATAATGCTTTCAGTGGTATAACTCTCACCCTAACTTCTTCTCTAGAATGCGATAAAGAATCAGGGCGGTGAAGCAGGTAATGAAATGTGCCGTGATTCGATCTTTCCTACTGAGATATACCGGTCTGGCCTGAAATTCACTCTTCATAATACGGAAACATTCTTCAATCTGCCATCGTTTTTGATTAATACTTATAATCGTTGCCACGTCATCTTCCAGGTTTGTGCATACGGCATAGAAACCGTCATAACGTTCCTCTTCTGTGGCAACATCTTCATCTATCGAAGGGATCATTTTATCTGCAATCTCGCCGTCAGAAGTACAGTGATTCTGACGTATAAAACGCTTGGGATCGTTTGGACGTTTTTTATTCAGAGAAGAAGGATTTTCGACGAGCTTTTCAGCGCGTTCAAGCTGACGATTCCGTATCTTTCTCATATAGTCCCGATATTGAAAGGAAAAGGTGACAACGAGATGTTGCTCCAAACCGTCTTCATTAATCCACCGGTCTTTATAGAAAGTCTTCTCGTAATTCTCGACCTCATCTAGTTCACTGAGCTTGTACTCTTTTTTATCTCCAATAAGGTGCCATCCGTCTTCATCAAGACAGTAATCCTTGAGGTATCCTTTCAGCTTTTTTTGATTGCTTGCGTGGTAACAAATTTTTCGGTTTGGAGTGTTGTTGAAGACACGGTTTGAAGTTGATGATAGCCCCTGCATCTGTACAAACAATAAACTTCGTCATTCCAAAGTCAGAAAGAATCTTTTTTTCTCCAATGGTTTCATCGAAGGTTGTTCATTCTCGTTTCCGTTAAAGAGGGAGAAGGTGAGGGGAATCCCATCTGCATCCATAAATAGCCCCATCTGTACAATCGGATTCGGACGGTTTTCTTTGGAATGACCATATTTTTCTGAAATCATCCGCTTCCTCAATCTCGAAGTAATAGTTAGTGCAGTCATAGTAAAGAACTCTTTTATGTCGATTCAGTACCATTTCGGAATTCTTGTAAAGTTGAGACTGGAAAAAAATCATTCTCTTTTGCAAGGATTTCCAGTGCACGGTAAACGTGATGGAGCTTGCAGTCAGGCTTTTTCAAGAAACTTTTTTTGAAAGTTCAAGAGAAGATCTCTTGGACCCGGGATAAATAATCCTAGAGAAAAAGTAGCATAGACAGGATTTGATTCAGGTCAAACTCAAACTTGTACTTTTTCGGCAATCTGAGCACAGATGTCATGGATTTTTAAATCATAGTAGATGTCCTTCAGAAAGAGGTAGCCTACGTTTACGCTACGGCAGCTTTCTTTCTTAATCAAGGTCGAAGAGGAGTACTTAAGCATAATGTCTTTTTTTGAAGCTTTTTCTTCTGCGGAGCGTTTGGCAGCGTACTGCTTTGCCCACTCCAGCGGAGTAAGATCTCCGCAAACCTTCAGAAGTTCATCTTCCGAACCAATCTTCTCTATAGTCTTAGTAGTGGATTTACCATCTACCCAAACTGATTTACTTAGATAATAGATTGTCTGATTTTTTGATTTTGATACAGATACTTTCATGACGCAGTCCCTCCATGCGCCCATTATACCATATATAGCCAAATATAGCTAGTACTATTTTCATAAAATTTGACAAAAAAATACAGGCTTTTCAAGGCCTGAGGAGATTTTGGAACTATTTAACTGTCAAACTACCGGAACGAAGCATTATATCCTGTAATATGGTATCACAATGAGGAAGTGATGGAGGAATTAAATAAAGAATTTTCTATTGAAGGAGCTTCTTCGGCGTTCTTGGAAAGTTTTAGATATGATGAATTATATAATAATCCCAAAAGTAGTAATTATATTGCAAGAATAAAACAAACTGAAAACACAAATAGTGAAGTTCGATTAAGTGATAGTATGTTTGAGGTAGACAAGGCCATTAAGCGGATTATTAAGGATAGAAATTTCCAAAAAAAAAGAGATTATCTAAAGAAATCGATTACAGCAAATCGTTCAACTTTTCCAAAGGAGTACCCTTTAGAGCTACATTGTGCAGTAGTGTGCTGCGATGTTGAAAATAAGCAGATTATGATTATTCATAGAGGGAGTGGGAATTATAATAATAAAGAACAATGGGAGTTTGGTTGTGCAAAAGCGAAAAGTGGAGAAGCTTTAGTAAAAACAATCAAAGAGTATTATATGAAAAATTATGCTGTGGATATAGAGTTATTTTGTGATGAAAGACGAGAGGAAAAACAACCCAAACCGTTTGCGACCTATGAAGTTGGTGAAGGCACAGCAAACATTAAGAAGGGAATTATTTTTGCAGGAATAGTTCAGCATAAAGAACCTTATAGGCCGAATACTTCTCATGATCAGGTTAAGTGGATTCAGCAAAAAGACATGAAGGATTATGATGATTCAAAAGCTATAAAAGATTTTAAAAAAACATTAGAAACTATCTTCGAGGAAGAAAAAATCTGGGGGGATAAATAATGAAGGATGATATTCTTCAACCATTTCTTTTGAATGAATTAGAAAGAGTAGATAAATGGCTTGATTTTGGAGAGGCAAAAAATGCTGCACTTGTTGCATTTAATGTGGCAGTGCTATCAGTAAATATGGATTTTGGATTTCCACTGTTGCTTACTATTTTGAGGATTTTTTTACAGTTCTTTCTATGGCTATTTCTCTTATGTCTTTTTGGCCAAATATGGGCAAAAAAAGTTGGTGATATAAAGTTAAAGTTATATTTGAATGATCCTGGAACGAATAATTATTTATACTTTTTGAATATTGCATGTTTAAATGATGGAACTGAATATTTACAAATTGTAAAGAGCCGATATTTGAGTAAAGAAATAGATATTACATGTACTTATTGTTGTGACTTGGCAAATGAAATTATTATAAACAGTCGGATTGCTGTAAAAAAATATCAATATTTTCAAATGGCCTTAATGTTTGATTTTTATAGCATTATTTTTTTTGTAGTATTAATTTTTTTATTTGCGCATAGCCTTGGCAAGAAAAAAATTTTTGGTAGCATTAGAAAGAAAAAAAGAAAAAAATTGGAGGCGCAACCTTTATTTTTTTACATGAACTCTTTTTGGGATAGAGTAAATGTAAGATGGGTCCAATAAAAGATGTAAAAATGTATATTTCCATAGAAATATGTACCTACAAAATAGTTTGTAGATTGGAAAGTTTAAATAATTAAGATTTCCCCCCTCGAATTCGAGGGGGTTAATGGGACTAATCCGACATTAATATATCAATTAGCTTAATAGTGGCGTTAAATCATAAAAATCCTTGAATTCCCCCTAAAAATAAGAGATAATTTTCCTGTCAGGTTCAAAAATGGAAAAGCGACAAGAAAACCCTATTTCACAGATTGGAGGATTTATGCAGCATCGTATATTAGGAGATAATGATTGTCCCATTTTGGAGATTCAGTTAAACCCGGGAGAAAGGGTGAAGATTGAGAGAGGCTCCATGGCCTATATGGCCGGTGTGGAGTTGCAGGGAAAGATGAATTCCGGCGCTAACGGCGGCGGTCTGGGCGGTTTGTTAAGCGCTGTGGGAAGAAGTATTGCCAGTGGAGAAAGCATGTTTATTACCGAGGCTGTCGGCGTGGCTAATGGGGGTAGAATCGGTGTGGCGCCTTCTATTCCCGGTAAGATTGTTCGTTTAGAGATTGGAGAGAGGCAGTACCGCCTGAATACCGGAGCCTTTTTGGCCGGGGATTCCACGGTGAGCTATGCCATGAAAATGCAGGATTTGGGAAAGGCGTTCTTCGGTGGCACCGGCGGCCTCTTCGTCATGGAAAGTCAGGGACAGGGAGATCTGTTTGTCAATGCCTTTGGAGACCTTTTAGAGCTGGAAGTGCATCCCGACAGCCCCTTAACCATCGACAATGACCATGTGGTGGCTTGGGATAAAAGTCTGGATTACCACATTTCTGTAGCCTCCGGAACCTTCGGATTCACCACAGGGGAAGGCTTGGTCAACCGTTTTATTGGCGAAGGAAAGGTGTATATTCAGACCAGAAACTTAAGCAGTCTGGCCTCTGCCCTGCCCATTGCCAGAAACAACAAGAACAACGGCAAGGGTGGCTTTGGCTTATAGAGCTTTCTATGTCCTATAAGCAGTTTCGCTTCCACCGTAAACAAAAATGCTTTAAAATGAAAAAGGAGTGTCATAAGCCGAGCTTGTGACGCTCCTTTGCATTAGTGAATTCCTAAACTTTATCTGAAAAGAATATAGTTTTGTGGAAGAGAAGGGGAAAGTAGGATATACTGCAAAACAGTTTTTGTGAAAGCGAGTTTTTATCCTATGAAGAAAAATGTAAGCGGGCGCGAGCTCCTTTTTATTGCCTCCCTTCTCTTCGGTATGCTGTTTGGGGCAGGCAATTTGATTTTCCCGGTATCCCTGGGGCAAAAGGCGGGAAATACCGTGGCCTTGGCTACTTTGGGCTTTTGTATTACCGGAGTGGGTCTTCCCCTTTTGGCGATTATAGCCATGGCCCGCACGGAATCTGCCAGTATGGCGGAGTTGGCTTCTAAAGGTGGAAAAAATTTTTCCACCTTTTTTTCCTGTCTTCTTTATCTTTGTATTGGCCCCCTGTTTGCCATTCCCAGAACCGCTTCCGTTTCCTTTCAGGTGGGGCTTTATCCCTTTATCGGAGAAGCCCATCAGAGACCGGGACTGCTGATTTTCACCCTCCTTTTCTTTTTGGCGGCGCTGTATTTTTCCCTGCGACCGGGAAATATCCTGACCTATGTGGGGAAAATTCTGAATCCGCTCTTTCTCTTCTTTTTGGGGATTCTTTTGCTTACGGCCTTTCTGCATCCTATGGGAAACATTCAAAGCCTCCCTCCCACAGAAGAATATGCGAAAAACAGCTTTGTCACCGGACTTTTAGAGGGCTACAACACCTTGGATGTGGTGGGGGCTCTGGCCTTTGGCAACATTTTGATTGAGACCATTAAAAATCGAGGAGCAAAGGACGGAAAGGAGGTCTCTCGCTTAAGTATTATTTCCGGAAGCATTACTACGGTAATGATGGCAATCGTCTATTTTGCTTTGGCCTTTACCGGAGCGGGCAGCAGAAGTCTTTTTTCTTTGCAGGCTAATGGAGGAGACATCCTGCATTCCGTTTCCACCCATTACTTTCCACGGTTTGGCGGCATTCTGTTGGGAATTATCATTTGCCTTTCCTGTTTAAAAACGGCAGTGGGGCTGATTACCTCCACCAGTCTGGCTTTTGCTGAAATGTTCCCTAAAGGGCTTCCCTATAAAAAGCTTGTGCTTTGTTTACCTTCTTCTCCTTTGCCATTTCCAATCTTGGTTTAAGCAGAATCATTCAATATACCGTTCCGGCACTTTATTTTATTTATCCCATGAGTATAGTGCTGATATTGCTTTGTCTGATTGGAGAGCATTTTCGGTTTGAAAAAAAGATTTTCCAAACCGCCCTTTATGTTACCGCGCCCTTTGCCCTTTTGGATGCCTACAAGGCGTTGCCGAAGGAGTTGCTTGCAGGGATTCCTTTTCATGAGAAGATGATGAAGCTTCTTTCCCACATCCCTCTTTTTTCTATTGGAATGGGCTGGGTTTTACCGGCAGTTTTGGCCTTTCTCCTTTCTTTCCTTTTTTGGAAAATGCGGGAAAGGAAAAGGCAGCATATCGCCTAAAATTTTGGCAGAACAAACAGCAATATATCGTAGGAAACATTTGCAGAAGTAAAATGCGTCTCGGCATATAGAATAAGGGAAAAAATAGCGGAAGAAATAGCGGAAGAAATAGCGGAAGAAATAGCGGAAGAAATAGCAGAAGAAATAGCGGAAGGAATCCTTAAAGATATCTTTCCGCTGTTATTTTCTAAGGACTCTGTGCTATACTCTAAAGAAAAAAAGAAAGGACGGAAGACATGAAGGTTGTTCTTCTTGCAGGAGGCTTAGGTACCAGAATTTCGGAGGAATCCCATTTAAAGCCGAAGCCCATGATTGAAATCGGAGAAATGCCCATTTTATGGCATATCATGAAATATTATTCTTCCTACGGCTTTAAGGAATTTATTATTTTGGCGGGCTATAAGCAGTACCTGATTAAGGAATACTTTGCCAACTATTTCCTGCACAATGCGGACATTACCTTTGACATGGGAAAGAATACCATGGAGGTTCATAACAGCGAGGCGGAGGACTGGAAGGTAACCGTGGTGGATACCGGCCTTCACACCATGACCGGCGGAAGACTTAAGAGGGTGGAAAAGTACTTAAAACATGAGCCTTTTATGCTGACCTATGGAGACGGAGTTTCCGATGTGAATCTGGAGGCTCTTTTGGACTTCCATAAAAAGCATGGCAAGCCGGCAACCATCAGCATGGTAAACCTTGCTCAGCAAAAGGGAGTTTTGGATGTGGATGCCGAAGGGCAGATTCGTTCTTTCCGGGAGAAGGAAGAAAAGGACGGCGCGGTGATTAACGGCGGCTTTATGGTGCTGGAGCCGGAAATCTTTGACTATCTTCAGGACGACAATACCATCTTGGAGCAAAGCCCCATGCAAAATCTTGCGGCGGAAGGCAAGCTGATGGGCTATTACCATGACGGCTTCTGGCAGTGCATGGATACCCAGAGAGAGAGAAGAAGCTTTTGGAAGAGCTGTGGGCAAGCGGCAAGGCACCCTGGAAGCGTTGGTAGCAAGGGCTCTGTAGAGCGTGTACATTTGTCATGAATCGTTATAGGAAATCCGTAAAACAACAGAGAAGTATCGGCTTTAAGGAAGTAGGGGGAAATGCATTTTCAAGAATTAAAAGCCTTTTATCAAGGGAAGAAAGTATTTTTAACAGGCCACACCGGTTTTAAAGGGGCGTGGCTTAGTTTGATTTTGCAAATGATGGGAGCAGAATGCACCGGCTACGCCCTAAAGGAAGAGCCGGGAGCCTTATTTTCCCTCTTAAACTTAGAAAAAGGGATGCACTCCATCGAAGGGGATGTGAGGGACTATGACCATTTAAGGAAGGCGATGCAGGAGGCGGAGCCGGAATTGGTTTTCCACTTGGCGGCGCAGCCCCTGGTGCGGGAATCCTACCTTTTCCCCAGAGAAACCTACGAGACCAATGTGATGGGAACGGTGAATCTTTTGGAGGCGGTACGGCATTGTCCCTCTGTTCGTTCCGTGCTAAATGTTACTACGGACAAGGTTTACGAGAATCCGGATCAGGAAGGACACGCCTTTACAGAGGAAGAGAAGCTGGATGGGCATGACCCCTATTCCAACTCCAAGTCCTGCTCGGAGCTGGTCACCCATAGCTACCAGAAATCCTTCTTTTCCGAGGATTCCGCCTATGGAAAAGGAAAAAAATTTCTTCCGCGCATTTCCACCGCAAGAGCCGGAAATGTCATCGGAGGAGGGGATTTTGCCAAGGATAGAATTATTCCGGACTGTGTGCGAAAGAGCATAAAGGGAGAGGCAATCGGCATTCGAAATCCCTATTCTGTTCGCCCCTATGAGCATGTTTTGGAGCCTTTGTTTGTTTATCTGGAAATTGTGGCAAGACAGGCAGGAGAAGAGGGAAAGCAATTTGCCGGCTATTACAATGTGGGACCGGAGCTTTCCGATGCCATTACCACAGGAGCCTTGGCAGAGCTTTTCGTGGAGTTCTGGGGAGAGAATGCAAGCTGGGAGAATCAGGCGGAGCCCAATGCTCCCCATGAAGCGGGATTTTTACAGTTAAGCACGGAGAAGTTAAAGAAGGTCTTTGGCTGGCATCCTCGTTATACCGTGAAGGAAGCGGTGGAGAAAACCGTAGATTGGTATAAGGCATGGCATAAAGGAGAGGACCTACGGAAGTTTTCCGAAGCACAGGTTTTGGCCTTTGCCTCGGAAGACCGGGAGTGAAGCTTTAGATTAAGTCGTTAGATTGGGGCTTTAAACGGAATTTTTAGAGGAAGAACTAAGATTGAAGCCTTGTAGCAATAAGCGTAAAGCTACATTTTGGATAAGAGCCGTAGAAAGGGTAGGGTATGGATTTAGCGGAGAAGCAGAGACGGGGCTTTGCCATTTTGGAGGAGATTCACCGTATTTGTGAAAAACATAAGATCAGCTACCGCCTGGATTCCGGAACCCTGCTGGGAGCCATTCGCCATGAAGGCTTTATTCCCTGGGATGATGATGTGGACCTTTGCTTTTTACGGGAGGAATGGGAAAAGTTTGAAAGGGTAGCGAAGGAAGAGCTTTCGGAAAACTTTGCTTTACTCATGCCAAATACTTACAGAAACGGTCGTTCCTTTTATGACTTTGTGCCCCGTGTTGTGGATCTTCAAAGCAAAAGACGGGAAGTCGAGGGGGAAGAGGATGCCTTTTACGAAGGAAAGCTGAATCATCTCTGGGTGGACTGCTTTATTTTGGATGATTGCCCGAGAAATGCCCTTTTGGATAAGCTGTATCGTTTTCGACAGCAGATGATTTTCGGTCTGGCCATGGGACATCGGAGGCGGCTTAATTTTCAGAAGTATTCTCCCATGGCAAAGCTCTTTGTGGCAGTCCTTGCCACCTTGGGAAATGCCTTTCCCTACCCTTTCTGTTCTCCTTACAGGACAAATGGGCACAGGGGGCACGAAGAGAGAAGACAGAGAGAAGAGGAGAGGATTTCCTGTATTTTTCCAATTATCAGCCGGACTTCCAGTATTGTAAGGTGCAATACAGCTGGGAGGAGCCGGTGCAGTATAAGCTCTTTGCAGGAAAAGAATTTCCGGTACCGGCAGACTATGACAGTGTATTGAAAATGCTATATGGGGATTATATGACACCGCCGAAGAAAGAAGAGCAGGTACCTAGCCACGAGGAAATGATTTAAGTCAGTGATGGGTAGAAGATCTTGCTAAAGTCGTTGAACAGAGATGGCTAAAAAGCTAGGACGGATAAGGAGCTCAAGAAAAATCATTTCAATGAGGGATTGTTTTAGAGAGAAGGGATGAACTTGGAAAAGATTTGTAGTGTTATTGTTTCCGTATATAACGAGGAAGACAGCTTGGAGCCATTTTACCGGCATTGTATTCAGTCTTGCGAAAAATTACAGGAGCTGGGCTATGGCTATGAAATTGTCTTTGTCAATGACGGCTCTCAGGGATAAAAGTGCCATTCTTTTAGAAGATTTTGCAGAGAGAGACAAGGAACACGTGCGGGTATTGTCTTTTTCCCGGAATTTTGGCCATGAGGCGGCTATGACCGCAGGTCTGGACCATGCCAAGGGAGATTTCCTGGTCTTTATGGATGCGGATTTACAGCATCCCCCCGAACTGATTTCGGAAATGCTGAAAAAGTCGGAGGAGGGCTATCAGGTGGTGTCCATGGTACGTACCAAGAATCCTTCCGCAGGTCTTGTGAAAAATATTACCTCCGCCCTTTTTTACTGGATTTTAAACCACGTTTCTCCGGTGCATTTTGAGGAAAATGCCTCCGACTTCTTCGGCATTTCCAAAAAGGTGCAGGAGGTTTTAAAGAAGCATTACCGGGAAAAGGTGCGTTACCTTCGGGGCTTTGTCCAGTCCGTAGGCTTTCCCAAAACCAGCATTCGCTATGAGGCGGCGGCAAGGCAGGCGGGGCAAAGTCATTACTCTCTAAGTAAGCTTTGGCAGTTTTCCAAAAACACCCTCTTTACCTTTTCCAACCTTCCCTTACAGCTAGGGATTTTTGCGGCCATTTGCAGTGGAGGACTGGGAACCCTGCTTTTGATTTACACCCTTTTAACCAGAAAGGGCGCCCCCTCCGGCTACGCCACCATCGTGGTGGTGCTTTGCTTTATGTTTGCGGTGCTTTTTTTCGTCATCGGGATTATCGGAGAATATATCGCCATTTTGTTTGAAGAACTGAAGGACAGGCCTCTATACATTTTATCGGACAGTAAAAATATTGAGGAGGATTCTGACAGCTAGAAGTATCGATATCCAGACAAAGGACAGTTTGGGATTTGAAAAATATATAGGTTTTCAGCAGTATAGGTCTGAAAAAGAGGCAATCTGAGCCCGCCGGTACTTGCGAAAAACGAAGGCAATGAAGTTTTTCGCTTAGTACCCGCAAGGACAGACTTTTCATCAGAAAAGTCGTCCTGTTACAGACCAACTTCCGAAGGAATTTGCTTTGCGAAGCAAAGTGAGCAGTGGGTGACAAAACCACTGCTCAGTCAGGCGAAGTTAGCGGGAGCGTGCCTCAATTTCAGACCTATACTGTAGAAAACCTGTCTTATTGTAGAAAAACACCAAACTTCCGAATTCTAAAAAAATTCTAAGAATGAAAGAAGAAAACTCTATTTTTTTTTAAAAAAGAAAAGCTATAATCCTCCTTGTTAATAAACACAATCGAAAGTTATTTCGAACAGGAGGAAAAAATGAAAAGAATTTTAAGCACTTTAACAGTATCCGCATTGGCCGTATCTATGTTAGCTGCATGTGGCAGCAGCAATGCCGGAAAGACCACTACCGCAGCTGCTGAGCAGAAGGAAAGTGCAAAAGAGACAGAGAAGGCGATGGAAGGAACCAAGGCAGCTGTAGAAGAAATGAGCGGAGACTTCAGCGACAAGAAGGTTGGCGTATGTATCTATCAGTTCTCTGATAACTTCATGACCCTCTTCCGTACAGAGCTGGAGAACTATCTTGTATCCAAGGGATTCAAGAAAGAGAACATTAAGATTATGGATGGTGCCAACGACCAGGCTACACAGACCAACCAGATCGAGAACTTCATCACCGACAAGGTAGACGTTTTGATTGTTAACCCTGTTAACTCTTCCTCTGCTGCTACCATCACCGATAAGGTACAGGCTGCCGGAATCCCATTGGTTTACATCAACAGAGAGCCGGATCAGGACGAAGAGAAGAGATGGGAAGAGAAGAACTGGGATGTAACCTATGTAGGTTGTGATGCTCGTCAGTCCGGAACCTTCCAGGGAGAGATTATCGCTTCCGTTGGAATGGATAAGCTGGATATGAACGGAAACGGAAAAGTTGACTACATCATGATTAAGGGCGACCCTGAGAACATCGATGCACAGTACAGAACAGAGTTCTCCGTTAAGGCATTACAGGATGCCGGAATGGAAGTAAATAAGTTAGACGAGCAGGTTGGTAACTGGGATCAGGCTCTTGCACAGTCTTTGGTTGCTAACGCATTGGCAAAGAACGGTAAGGATATCGAGGTTGTTTTCTGTAACAACGACTCCATGGCTCTTGGTGCATTACAGGCTATTCAGGCAGCAGGAAGAACCGTTGGAAAGGATATCTACTTAGTAGGTGTTGACGCTCTTGAGGAGGCTTGCCAGAATGTATTGGCAGGAACACAGACCGGAACCGTATTTAATGACTTCCTTACACAGTCCCACGCAGCAGGAGATGCAGCAATCAACTACCTCGGCGGTAAGGGAAATGACCACTACATCGGTTGTGACTATGTAAAGGTTACCAAGGACAACGCACAGGACGTATTAAATCTCTTAAAGTAATAAGATTTGCAGGAAAACTTTTTCAAAGCATGGATTATCAGGAAAATGGAGATTTGCTAAAGAAATAGGAGCAGAAAACATTTTCCCAATACAGAACGAATTTGGGGAGTGCAGATGCATTGTGTATTTGCCTCCCCGATTGTTTTTCATTCCGAGAGTAGTGTGAAGAAATGGAGGAGGAAATGGCAGAGTATAAGTTAGAAATGAAAAATATCTCCAAATCATTTCCGGGTGTAAAGGCCCTAGACCAGGTGCAGTTATCCGTTCGTCCCGGAACGGTGCATGCCTTAATGGGAGAAAATGGAGCCGGAAAATCCACCCTGATGAAGTGCCTGTTCGGCATTTACAAGATGGATCAGGGAGAGATTTATCTGGATGGAAATAAAGTGGAAATCAACAATCCTGATGATGCTATGCTGCACGGTGTAGCCATGGTGCATCAGGAATTACAGCCGGTACTGGCCCGTTCCGTATCGGAAAATATGTATCTGGGACGTTTCCCGGTGAAAAAAATCGGACCGATTCAGGTGATTGACCATAAGAAGATGAATCAGGATACGGAGAAGTGGTTGGCCGAGCTTGGTTTGTCTTACAATGTGAAGGCGCCTTTGTCCTCCTTGTCCATCGGACAGATGCAAATGGTGGAGATTGCCAAGGCGGTTTCCCACGATGCCAAGGTCATTATCTTTGACGAGCCTACCTCTTCTCTTTCCGATAAGGAAGTAGAGTTTCTCTTTAAGGTTATGGGAGACTAAAGAAGAAGGGCGTAGCCATGATTTACATTTCCCATAAGATGGATGAAATCAAGCGGATTTCCGATGATATCACCATCATGCGTGACGGAACCTATGTAGGAACCTGGCCCGCAGAGGATATGACTACAGAGCAGATTATTGCCAAGATGGTAGGTAGAGAGTTAAGCAATATTTATCCGGAGCATCATCACAGCATCGGCGAAACCATTATGGAGGTGGAGGATTTGACCTCTATCCATGAAAAATCCTTCCGGGGAGTATCCTTCTCCATCAAAAAGGGCGAGATTCTGGGCTTCGGCGGACTGGTAGGCGCCCAAAGAACGGAGCTGATGGAAGGAATCTTCGGTATCCGTCATTTGGCTAAAGGAAGCATCAAGGTTCACGGTAAAGAAGTGAATATTAAACGCCCTAGAGATGCTATGGATGCGGGTATCGGTATGATTACCGAGGATCGCCGGGGAAACGGTATTTTCGGCTGTCTCTCCATTAAGGACAATGTGGGTGTTTCGATTTATAAGAAGTATTTAAAGGCAGGAATTATGCTGGACCATCCTTCCATTAACAAGGTGGTGGATGACAATATCAAGCGTCTGTCCATCAAGACCCCCAGCATGAAAGAGCATATTGGAAATCTTTCCGGAGGAAACCAGCAGAAGGTAATTATTTCCCGCTGGCTGGCCAAGGATCCGGATATTCTGATTATGGATGAGCCTACGAGAGGTATTGATATCGGGGCAAAGCATGAGATTTATGAAATCATGGAAGAGTTAGCAAAACAGGGCAAGGCGATCATTATGATTTCTTCGGAAATGCCGGAGCTTCTGGGCATGGCGGACCGTATCTGCGTAATGTGTAACGGAAAGCTCACCGGAGAGCTGAATCAGCAGGAAGAAATGACCCAGGAAAATGTAATGAACTTTGCTACGATGTTTTAGGGGGAAAGAAAATGGAAAAGACACAAAAACAAAAATTAACGGATTTTCTGATTAATAACGGTGTTATTATCGTTATGTTCATCCTGGTGATTTATACAGGATTAACCACAAAGAACTTTTTAACCGCGGATAACGGAATGAACCTTCTGGCAAATATGTCCTATCGTTTAGTTATCGCTTTAGGAATTGCGGGCTGCGTTATTACCGCAGGCTGTGACCTTTCCGCAGGACGTATGATCGGATTCGGTGCCTGCCTTGCAGGAACCCTTCTGCAAAAGGCGGATTATTCCGGCCGTTTCTTCCAGTCCGAGCCCTGGGCTTCCATGGGAAATGGAATTTTACTTAAGATTAGCCCGATGAATCCCTTCGTGGTATTGTTCCTGGTAATGCTGATTTGTGCCCTCTTCGGTACCATCACCGGTTGGTTTATTGCTTACCTTTCCGTACCTCCCTTTATTGCTACTCTGGCAATGATGGAAATCATTTACGGTTTAGGTCTTCTCTATACCAACGCAACTCCTTTGGGAGGCTACATTGAGTCCTACACCGTTTTCTCCACCGGAAAAATTCTTAGGCTTAAGCTATTTAATCTGGATCGCCCTTTTGATGGCAGCTCTTACCTGGTTCATCTTCAACATGACCAGACACGGAAAAATATATGTATGCCATCGGTGGAAACCCACAGGCGGCAGAGGTTGCCGGTGTTCCTGTAAACCTTACCTTGGTATTGATTTATGCGAAGGCGGCAGCTTTCTACGGCATGGCAGGCTATATGCTGGGAGCAAAAGCCGGAGGAGCATCCGTAAATACCGGACTTGGTTATGAGATGGAGGCTATCGCAGCCTGCGCCCTGGGCGGTGTATCCGTAACCGGAGGACGAGGAAAGGTATCCAGTGCCTTCATCGGTGTGGCGGTTTTGGAGCTTTTAAAGACCGCACTACAGTACCTTGGTGTAAATGCCAACGCACAGTACATCGCCATCGGTATCGTAATCTTCATTGCGGCATCCTTGGATATTCGTAAGTATCTGACGAAGAAATAAAAATAAGCTATTTATGGTATCCGTCTGTAATGGAGGCACGCTCTCGCTAACCTCGCCTCATAGGGGTTCTAAGCTTTTACAAGACAAAAGCTAAGAACCCATGGGCTCAGATTGCCTCTCATTTCAGACAGATACCACAATATTAACTTTATTTTTATATCTACTTATTAAACTGTGAAAAGTAAAGAGGAATAGGAAAGCGCTCAGACCGTTAAGGGTTTGGGTGCTTTTTTGTTCTTATTGAGTATTGTAGGCGAAGCTTACACCATTTCGTTTCATTAATTTTTAAAATGGTATAGCAAACCCTTCGGAGAACATATGGAATAATTCATTAAAAGCATGCCATATAGATATAAGATTAATTATTAATATAGCAATGACTACGGAATGGTGATAAAATAGCTTTTATCAGTATAGTACAGGCTTACAGGAGGTGCAGATGAAAAGAAGCAGAATAGTATTCGCGGCATGTATGGGCATTGTGCTCTCTTTCATGGTAGGAAAGATGAGCGCTTATGCAGAAGAAGGCACGGAACTCCGAGCCAGCTCTTCCAATATTGAGTCTACGCATGGGACACAATTTTTTTCTGCCACAGCTAACTATGGATATTTTGGCGAGACTCCGCCTGCAGGAAAGATTGTCATTGACGAGATTCAACTTCGTGAACAAATAAATGATTTGATGCCTAATACACCGAGAGATGGGATGCGGGTACAAGAGCTTGATCTCAGAGGAAAGAACTTGAAGCTGAAGATTCATCAGAAGGGGGATGCCCCGAATCAGTTCATCAATGTAGACGATATCTACATTTCCTCTCCTATCTATTATAACAAGATGACCGGGGAAAGTGATTATGAGCGGTACACGGAAAGAACATTTACTCCCGGAGACTATTTTTACGGGATTGAACTGACTACAACAAACAAGAATTACTGGTTCGAGAATGATTTACGGAATAGTTTTTCTCTGGAAACCGTTTATGGGCAAGCAACAATTAGAGTCCATCATACCTATTCTTTCTATTTTGCGGGAGAAGAAGAGAGTGCAAACAAACTCGTTCTTTATTTTTCTGAAGGGTCTATGAGTAAGTAGAAGAGGATTATCCGTTTAAAGAAATCAGGATGTTTCTTCCGGAGAAAGATTTACAGTATGGAAAATTAGGAGACGAGGTACCCTATACCACATGGAGTAAAATGGGAGATGGCCTGATTGATGGAAATGGAGAGGAAACAGAGACGGAAGTCTCCATTCCGCATAAGGGCGAAAATAAAGTAAGATGCGAATATGCGTTAGAGGATGTTTCGAGGGGCGGATACTATGGAAGCGGATCGAAGATCACAAGGCCGGGAACTTATCGCCGTGTGCTTCGCAATTTTATATTGAAAAATGAATTCGATAAGTCACTATCGTCTTACCTTCAGCGGTTTGGACGGCAGTCTCGTAACCAAGTTTTACATCAATGATAAAGAATGGAAGATTGATCCGAGAACAAGTTCTTTGGATTCCATCGATCCGGTGACGGGAAGCCTGAAAGTTACCTTGTATGACCCGGACTATATCACTCTAACGGGTGCAGGTGGAAATTCCGGCGGCGGTTCTTCTCATGGCGGAGGTTCCGGTAGCTCCTCCGGCGGTAGCAGTGGTGGCAGTTCCTCGGGTGGCGGCTCATATAGTGGCGGAAGCTCCTCAGGTGGAGGGGCATTCAGTGGCGGCGGCTCCGGCGGAAGTAGCGGCGGCTCCGGGGGTGGTTCTTCTGCAATCTTTAGTGGAAATCCTGCCGGACAGGTTTTGGGTGCGGACCGTTCTCTTTCCAATGGTGCATGGGTAAAGGATGAAAAAGGCTGGTGGTATAAGAGGCAGGATGGAAGCTATCCGAAGAGTACCTGGGGATATGAAGCCTACAATGGAAAGTCTTATTGGTATTATTTCTTAGATAGTGGCTATATGGCAACAGGATGGGTAGACTTGAATGGCAGTAAGTACTATCTCTTCCCGGGCTCCGACGGTTGGATGGGAAGAATGCTGACAGGCTGGCAGTGGATTGATGGTTATTGCTATTACTTCGGAACGGACAGTGGAAACAACGAGGGGCATCTCTATCAAAATGAAAAAACGCCGGATGGCTACCAAGTGGATAAGGAAGGCAGATGGGTAGAGAACGGTGTTCCACAGATTAAAAAATAGCTACAAAAACTATACAAATCAATAGATGGGAAAGAGGAGAAGTTGTTTGATTACGGCTTCTCCTTTTTGTTTTTTTACAGGAAATTTGCAGAGACATAAATAGCTTTAATGGAATTAATTATAGATAAAAAAATAGAAATAATTTAATATAAATATTGAAAAAATAAGAATCCATAAGTTAGTATAAACTCCCAAGTAAGATTATATAGCCATAAAAAAATGAAGAAGGATATATAGGAGCTGTATTTAATATAACAGAGAGTAAGCTTTTATACAGTAGGTTTATATCACAGCTATTTTTTTCATAAGACCTAATTACCAGATAGGGAAATATCGTTTTTTGGTGAATAATACAGACGATGATTATGGAAGCGGGACTCAGTTTTATATCAATAATGAATTATATAAAACCAATACAGTTGGAATACAAAGGAAGTTAACGACACAAGCATATCTTCAAAGTCCGAAATTTGAAGTGAAAAAAAGCAGAAAAATCCATCCAATAATAGTTCCGGAAACTCCGCCAGCTCTTCTCGCGGAAACTCCGGTAGTTCCTCCGGCTCCTCCAGTTCAGGGGGGAGCTCTTCCGGTTCCGGTGGCTCAGGGGGAAGTTCCGGTGGTGGTTCCGGAAGCTTTAAAGTAAGCAGTAGCTCTTCAGGACAGGTACTTGGAGTAGATCGTTCCTTATCCGGAGGCCAGTGGATACAGGATGAAAAAGGGCTGGTGGTATAAAAAGACCGGATGGAAGCTATCCGAAGAACAGCTGGGGCTATGAAGCCTATAACGGAAAGTTCTACTGGTACTACTTCCTGGATTCCGGCTATATAGCTACTGGCTGGGTGGATGTAAACGGCAGTAAATATTATCTTTTCCCAAACTCTGACGGTTGGAAGGGAAGAATGCTTACCGGTTGGCAGTGGATTGACGGAAACTGTTACTACTTAGACCCGCAAGGACAGAATGAAGGTGCTCTCTATAGAAACACCACTACTCCCGATGGCTATGCAGTAGATGCGGAAGGAAGATGGGTAGTGAATGGAGCAGTACAAAAACAATAAAATTTCCACAAATGGATAGAAATATAGTATAATTTTATATCGTGAAATGGCAATAAATAAGAAAGGACGATGGAGATGAGAAGAAAAAACATGCTGGCTTTAGGACTGAGTGCGGTACTTTGTACAGGGCTTTTTGCCCCTGCAAGCTATGCGGATAGTATAGATACGAAGGATTCTTACGTACCGGAGGTAGAAACAAGCTCTGAAAAAAATAGCTTTGAAACAGCAGGAACTGTAGAAGGATTAGACGATTTTCCGGAAGAGACTGCTGTGGAAGGGAAAACTGCGTCCATAGAGGAAGAAGTACCGACTACTGAAGCGGAAGACCCCGAGGAGCTTGCTGAGCGAAAGAGTGAGTCTACAGAAGGCTCTACAGAAGATATAAGAGGAACAGACTCTACGGTAATGACCTCCGGATATTCAGGGTTTAGAAGTGCTGCAGTAACGAGATCCCTTGACAATAAGGTTATAAGGGTGACTGTATCATTTGAAGATTGGGACTTTCCGGCAAGAGATCATATGAAAGTGCTTCGAGATAAAAAAGTAAACGTAACAGGTGTCGTTTTAAGAGGAAATGAGCCTGGAGTCATCAATAATCCAAGCCCGGATCTTTATAAAATTCTCCCGGAGAGGGAAGTGGAAAAGAAAGTAAATGGTCAGTGGGTTCCTTACAATCTCAACTACTTTACCCCGGGGGAGTATCACTATGTATATACACTTGCTGAAGGAAAGAAGAGCCAATTTTATATTTTACCAATAGCAGAACAGGATGGAGATGGTATATTTGCTTATACAAGTGTTTCTGTGGAGGAAAGGTATTTTTATCAGAAAGGGGTACATAGTTATGATCAAGATAATTTGAAAGCTACTCAACGGGAAGATGCAAAGTATAAATATTATACCTTTGAAAGCGAAACTTTTACCGTGAAGGAAGCAAAGGTTATGGCGAAAGTATATCTCCGTTCCAGCTTTGACATCCATAATGTTAAGGCAGGTGATACTACGAAGAGGGCAACACTTCAAGTGGAGAAGATTGTCTTAAAAAGATGGTACGGAGCTTCTGCCTAAGGATTTGCCACAGCCTTTTCTTATGAATTTTCGTAACGATTTTTCCCAAAAAACCTGAATCAGTATAAACTCTATTTAGAAAGTTATCCGAATGAAGCGGGAAAAAACGGAAATCTCAGGTTTACGCAGGAAGAAGACAGAATTTTTCCGGAAGGCCGTTATAAGGTACTATATGTAATACAGCCTTATTATACAGTGGATAACTATCGTTTCTTAGTGTCGGAGACTGATGATACTTATGGCCAAGGTACAGAGATTTATGTCAATAATGAGCCCTATGAAGTCCGTAGGGTTATCCCCGATCATAATATATCAACCATTACAAGAATAACTTCCCCTTTCTTCGATGCGGTAAAAGTAGAGAAGAAAGAAAATCATTCCGGCAATACAGGCAATTCCGGTTCTGCCTCTAAAGCTGTCTCCAGTAGTTCCGGTGGATCAAGTGGTGGCTCCGCTAGCTCAGGAGGAAGTTCCGGTGGTGGTTCCGGAAACTTTAAGGTCAGTAGTAGCTTTTCAGGACAGGTACTTGGCGTAGACCGTTCTTTATCCGGAGGCCAGTGGATACAGGATGAAAAGGGCTGGTGGTATAAAAGACCGGACGGAAGCTATCCGAAGAACAGCTGGGGCTATGAAGCCTATAATGGAAAGTCCTACTGGTACTATTTCCTGGATTCCGGCTATATGGCTACAGGCTGGATAGAGGTAAACGGCAGTAAATACTATCTTTTCCCAAACTCTGACGGTTGGAAGGGCAGGATGCTTACCGGTTGGCAGTGGATTGACGGAAACTGCTACTACTTAGACTCACAAGGACAGAATGAAGGTGCTCTCTATAGAAACACCACTACTCCCGATGGTTTTACAGTGGATTCGGAAGGAAGATGGGTAGTGAATGGAGCAGTGCAAAAACAGTAAAACAGCCATTATGTTTTATAGAAATGTTTATATAATCTATTTTAGGGAAAAGCTAAAATAGAAAAAGACAGTAATTCTAAACAGAAATTCGACAATGCAAAAGGTAAAGAAACCGAGATAGAAGAGATAGCTTCTGTCTCGGTTTGTGGAAGAAGGAGTAATTTATGAAAAGCTTTATCTTGGGGAAGAGAGGAAAGAGGCTGATAGCCCTGTGCCTTGTTATATTACAAGTGCTTTTTTTCAATTTCCTGTAGAATGGAAAGCGGAGGGAAGTCAAGTAGAGGGGAGTCAAGCAGAAGGAAGTCAAGAAGAGAAAGTTACAAAACTAGATTTTTCCTTTGTAGATCATAACTCAGAATGAGCCGGCTCAATCAAGGTGGAGGTAGAGCTTGTTGTATATAAAAAAATCGATGCAAAAAGACAGAAGAGACAGATGAAAACGTGCTGTCTTCTTCCGTGATGGATAAAGATGAGGAGGAAAAAGGTATCAGCTTCTTTTTATTGGAGATGAAGGTAACGAAAAAGACTAGCTCCAGTACTTCCGGAATAGAACAGGACGGTAACTATACTAAAGAACAAGTCAACTGGGATAATAGTGACGGATTCCCACATTATTATAACAGTTCGAATTATAGTGAAGATAAACCTTCTAATAAGATACATCCGACTTATGGAATTGTTCAGAAAGTTTCATTTTATACCGGGCAAACGAATCAAGATGGAGAAATTTCTCAGGAAATTCCGGCAGAGTATATGACCAAAAAAACTATACGATAGAGATTCGTGTACGAGGAAGTAATGAGTCTTATGAAACGTCTGGTTTATATGAAGAACGTATTACAGACGGGAATTTACCGGATGACCTGCATAGAACTATAGAGCTTGAGTTGAATCAAAAAAAGAAAAAAAGCAGTGGCAAGGAAACTTAGTATTTCCTCCGGTAAATGATGTAATTTTTGAAGGAGGGGAAAGCAATCCTATTCCTTTGGAAGCATACTATCAAAAAGGCCAGTGAGGAAGAGGATGTAACTGTACCCCAAATAGAATATTACCTTGCGAATTCCAGGGAGATAGAACTCGGATTTATGATCCTACTGCTTTTTTTTAGTTGGTACTTCCGGAAGATATACCATCATCGCCAGAGTACCGGAGGACTCCAATCACACTGCTTTAGAAGCTCGTCGGAGTTTAGTTGTGAAAAAACGCTTCAATGGAGAAATCATTACAAATAAAAATATTAAAATACCACTGAAAAAGAGTGAAGAAATTCAGCCGGAAATTAATGAAATATTTAAAGCTAAGGTTTACTACTCTATTGTTTCTCCTAAATTAAATGCTTCTATTGAACTTGATGAAAATAGACGCATAATAAGAATGAGGCATATTGGAAAGGCTAGAATAGAGGCCAGAGTAGATGATTGGGTAGACCCTAAGGATGGAACAATATATACGGCTGAACCGGAGATAATTTATATAACGATTACCCCCGGGAACCAGAACCAATTTTCCTTTAGTCTAAAAGATTTTGGACAGCCAAGTGAAGAAGAAAGGGGAGGGAATAAGGTATTCCGGTATACCGTGCATTACGGAAAGGAGAATCAGGAAAGAGGATGGACTTTAGGGAAACATTCTTTTCGCGTAAGTACCAGAGGCGCTACAGGCACGAGTGTAAGTTATAAGCTTGAAGCAGGAGAGGATATTGCTGATTTTAATGCACAGACAGGAGTCCTTACTTTTAAAAACAGTAAAGTTGGTCCCGTCCTAATATCTGCTACATCTGTTGACCCAACAGGAAATTATGATCCAAAGACCATTTATGCGGAGATTAATGTGGTTTATCCGGACTTCTCTAATTTCATAGATAAGCAAGGGAAAGCTAATGATAAAGGCTGGTATAACACGAATATAGTATTCTCCCCTAAGTCAAAAAATGATAGCATTTCCGATAGTGATTCTTGGGATGACACCAAGAATAAGTGGGAAAAAAGTTTTTCGATTGAGGAAAAAGACGGTGCTTTGGAAGGAAGAGAACTTTTTATCAAGAAACCTAACGGAGAAATTGGTAAAGCGTATGTACTTGAAAGTATAATATTGATACTACCAAGCCGGAGCTTATCTCCATTTCCTATAGGACGGACAAAGAGTCCAGAGTCAAAACCCTTGCGGGCTATGACTTCTATAAAGACACCCTGGAAGTGGAACTAAAAGCCAGGGATGAGCGTTCCGGGATGGCTGCCATCTGTTATCGTTTTGACCTACAAGATAGTGATGGGATTGTTCATCAGGGAAATACTTTTGTACAAGCTTACGGATAATGACGAGAGATTTAGCAGACCGAAAGATTTCACAGCCATTGCAAAAATCAAGATTGATCCTCAGTTCAGGGGAAAGATTGTATTCTTCGCGGTAGATAACGCAGACAATACAAATGAAGATCAGCCTCTTAAAACCGATAAGTATTTGGTAGTGGATACAATAAAACCAAAGGGAAGCTTCGACTTTCAGCCTGAGGGTAAGAAAGTTAATGACCACTTTTATTTTCAAGATAAGGCATTTTTAACTCTGAATGTGGAAGAAAAGAACTTTTTTCCTGAGGATCAGGATTTTTCTTTGAAGGTTTATAGCAGAAGAAATGGAGAAGACAAAGAAAGTTCCTATAGAGTGCAGGGCAATAGGGAAGCTCTAACCTTAAAGAAGAATTCTGCTTTCATTAGTGATGGAAGAGAGAGCTTGTTAGAGGACAATTCTACTTCCTTCGTACAAATCATGCCTAATGGGGAACAGAATGATTTGACAATGAATTTCACCCAGGAAGGACATTATCGTTTGTCCTTTGACTATAAGGATCCTTCCGGAAATCCTTTAGAATGGAAGAATACTTTAGGATTGGAGAAGAATGGAGAACTGGCTATCACTGTGGATCATACGGATCCCAAGATTTTCTTTGACCCTCCTTCCGAAAGCGGACAGGTACGGTACTTTGCCAAGGATGTTAAGCTGAAGGCCAATGTGCTGGAAGAAAACTTTAATCCGGCAGCCACCGATCTTTCTTATGTATTTACCCCGGATATGGTGGAGGAGCGAACTGCTGTGGCAAGTTCCAGTAGCCTTTCTTCCGGAACAGGAGAAAGAAGGATACGGCCGAACAATATAAGCTGGAAGAAGGAAAAGGCTTCCGATTCCACCTTGAATAAGGCGGAGCTTTCCTTAAGTGAAGATGGTAGATATGTGGTGAACTTACATACCACAGATTTTTCCGGAAGAAAGGCCAGTGCCTCCAACATTTTGGTTGTGGATAAAACACCCCCTAAGATTCGGCTGACTTTATCCAATGACGGCTTGGCCAATGAGAAATACTTTAGAGAAGCAAGAAGGGGAAAAATCGAAATTGAGGATGCCCACTTGGATTTATCTTCTCTTCAGGTGGATTTTTCCGTAAAGGACAAGGCGGGGAATCCGGTATCTACCGCAAGAAATTATGCGGCATATTTGAAGAACCCGGAGAGCTGGACGCAAGAGGGAAATAAGTATACCTGCTTGGTAGAGTTCACCGAAGACGGCATTTATCATCTTGGCCTAAAGGTCAAGGATTTGGCGGGCAATGAAAATGCTCCCATCGAAGTAGGAGAGACCAAGGCGGCCTTTGATTTTGTGGTGGACAGAAAAGCCCCCACAGGTGCCTTGAAGATTGGCGATTGGGATCGTTCCAAGGATGGAACCCTTTGGAACAAGCTTCTGGATAAAATCAGCTTTGGACGCTACAGCAATAAGAAGCAGGTAGTTCGCTTGCAGGCGGAGGATAACTTAAGCGGTATCGGGCTGGTGGAAGTTCTTCGGACAAGGGAGAAGATGAGTCTTGCAGACCTGCAGGCAAGTTCTGCATTTAAGAATGTTACCGGCGAAGTAAAGGACGGTTACTGGTCCAAAGAAATCTCTCCTAATGAGACCTTTATTACCTATGTCCACTTAAAGGATATGGCCGGAAACCAGTATTACCTAAGCTCTGATGGGGTAATTTTAGACCAGCAGAATCCGGAAATTCACATTACTTTGCCTAAGGAAGAGGAGAAGAACGGCCTCTATAAGAAGGATGTGGTGGTAGGCATTTCCGTAACGGAGCCCAGCCCCGGAAACAGCTATGCCGGTTTAAAGGATGTAAGCTATACCGTTTACAGAGACGGTATAGAAACCCAGGCAGGCTCTCTCTATCATTTCCAAGGAAGAGCCACAGTTAAACGACTTAAAGAAGTCCTATGAGGATGCTCATGCCCTTACGATTCTGGCAAAGGACAACAACAGCAATGATGTGGTTCTTAAGATTAAGGCGGTGGACAATGCAGGGAATCAGACGGTGAAGGAAGAGCACCTGAGCATTGACATTACCAAGCCGAGAGTCACCTTATCCTTCGACAACAATCGTGTGGAAAATGAGTTTTATTTTAAGGAAAACCGTACCGCGCTCATTACCGTGGAGGAGAGAAATTTCTCCCAGGATTCCTTTAAGATTTTGATTACGAATCCGGCGGAAGGAAAGGACGGCAGGCTTTTGGAGGTGGAAAGGGATTCCTTCCAGAAGGTTTCCGGAAGCGGAGACAGTACCAGATGGGAAAGCCGTATTTACTTTAATAAGGACGGAGACTATCAGCTTTCCATCACCGGAGAGGACTTGGCCGGAAATGCTATGGAAGACTTGGTCTATGCAGAGGGAACCCAGGCGGCTTTGGATTTCACCGTGGATAAAACCGCACCTGTTCTTAGCGTAAGCTATGACAACAATACCGCGAACCATGAGTTTTATTATAAGGAAGGAAGAAGGGCGGAGATTTCCATTGAGGAGAAAAATTTCCGTTCGGATCTTGTGGACTATTCCGTGTTGAAGGATGGCGGCCGAGAGGGACATGGCAGTGCCCTGTCTTCCTTTAGCGGTGGAGAAGGTCGGGGCGTTTCCGAGCTTCATCATCAGGCAAGCATTTCCTATGAAGAGGACGGAGACTATCAGTTCAACATCCGGGTGAAGGATTTGGCGGGAAATGAGGCGCAGGCTTATCCCGAAGATCATTTTGTTATTGACAGAACGGCTCCCAGTCTGACGATTAGTGATATTTTGAATGAGTCTGCCAATAAGGGAGAGGTAAGCCCCAAGATTTCTTATGGGGATCGCTATCTGGATCAGGATGCTTTGTCTTTGAAGCTTGTAGGAGAGGTACATGGAGAGCATGGGCTGTCTTCTCAGCAGGGCGGCAGCATTTCCATAGCCAGAACAGATGCCTTAAACCTTCCTATGCAGAAGTCTATGGAGGAAACCGAGTCTCCAAAGCAGAAGCAGGAGGAGAAAGAGGGCATTGTTTACCAAAGCTCCGCCGGGAGAGAAGAGGGAAATCTTTCCTTCCAAAACTTCCCGGAGGAACCGGAGGCGGACGATGTTTACCGTCTTTCCGTAAAGATTGTGGATATGGCGGGAAATGAAACTACGGAGGAGCTTTGGTTCTCCGTAAATCGTTTCGGCTCCACCTATCTTCTGTCCGACAGGGCGAAGGCACTGCAGGGTACCTATCAGAAAGAGGGCGAAGAGATTCTGATTTCGGAAATCAATGCGGATGAGGTCTTGTCTTCTGCATTGACCTTATACAGAAATGAGGAGAAGCATGCCCTTTCCGAGGGGGCGGAGTATCAGACTACTCGCTCCGGCGGAAACGGAAAATGGTATCGGGGAGATTATCTGATTAAGAAGGATAACTTTGACAAGGAAGGTCTGTATCATTTGCAGATTTCTTCTCAGGATAAGGCAGGAAACCTTGCCAGCACGGAACAGACCGAAAGGGGAGCGGAGCTCCGCTTCGGTATCGACAGAACACCCCCCAGAATCCTGCTTTCCAATGTGGACAATCAGGGGGTATACCGTGGAGATATCTTAGATTTGGATTTATCTGTACAGGATAACTTCTGGCTACAGCAGGTGGATGCTACGGTAGATGGTGAGCATGAAATCAGCTGGACGGATAAGAGCCTACAGGAGGCTGTGGCGAAGGATAGCTTCCCCTTACAGATTTCCGGAGAAAAGGGAAAACGACATAAGCTTTTGGTGGTAGCAAGAGATGCAGCCGGCAATGAAAGCCGAAAGGAAGTTTCCGACTTCGTGATTACCAACAATCCTTTGCTTCGTCTTATTTCTCAGAAAAACTTTGCCAGAAATGCCGCCATCGCTACTGTTGCAGGCTTAATGGGACTGTCCTGCGTGGTCAACGGCCCAAGCCTCTTACAGGAGCTTAAGCGGAGAAGACTGAGAGGAAAGATAAGATAGGGAAATTTTTGAATTTTAAGACAGAAAATAATTGAAAGAACAAAGGAGAAAAGCTTATAATCCCGAGTTTGACAGTTGAGAAAGAGCCAAGAGCCCATAAACGGCGTAATTACGCCATTTATGGGCTCTTGTTATGCGCCTAGCGGCGCACGTTTCTTTTTGAATTCTAGCAATATTTCTACTTTCTCTTTGCGTTTAAAATCTTTTTTATTTCTCTTTGAGATATAATGTCGTAATCCGTTCTAATTCAGTACCATTTCGGAATTCTTGTAAAGTTGAGACTGGAAAAAATCATTCTCTTTTGCAAGGATTTCCAGTGCACGGTAAACGTGATGGAGCTTGCAGTCAGGCTTTTCAAGGCCTGAGGAGATTTTGGAACTATTTAACTGTCATACTCCCGATATGTAAAGATAAAAATGATGTGATTTACGAATACATAAATAGCTTTAATGGCATTAATTATAGATAAAAATAAAAATAATTTAATATAAATATTGAAAAATAAGAATTCATAAGTTAGTATAAACTACAATAGGGAATTGTTTAAAGCTATGTAATATGTACAGAAAAATAACAAAGGCAGTTCACTACCTTAACAGATGCGTTCATGCAGGGGGGACAGATGGAAAAGTTTTCAATGAGTATTTCTTTCCATGGGAGAGTCATGAAAAATTTTATGACTCTTATTCTATGGATTATTTTCTTACCGGTAATTTTCATTCCAAAGCTTAGGAACAGAATCGTTCCCATGAATATTTTAGAATTTCATAAAAAACTAAAGTTCTTTCTGTATTCTTATGTCAATGGCGGAAAGGGAATGATTTCTATTTTTTTGGCATTAACTGTTTCCCCTTTGTTGATGTGTACTTTGATTTTCGTGGAATATGCCAGAATACAAAGCGCACAAGCCATTATTGAAGAGTTGATGGGAAGCTCTATTTTTTCTGCCCTGGCTCATTATGACCCCTACTTGGATGAACGTTTCGGTTTTATGGCAGTGAGACAGGATCAGGAGGAGTCTTTTGATTCTCGTTATCAAAGCTATCTGGAAGCGAATGTTCAAGGATTCGGAAAGGCCATCAGCTTATCGGGAAGCTCGGCAGAGGGAAAAAATTCGCTTATTGAACCTTTGGTATTAAGGCAGGAGGTATTCGAGTACAGTGAGCTTTCCGTACCCATCAATACGTTGGAAGAGGGCTTAAATATAAAAGATTATTTGGAAAATTTCTTTAAACAAGATCATCTAAAAATGTTTGCAAATATATTGGATGGTGCAAATAATGCTGTTGATTTAACCGATTCTGCTATTAAGATGGCAAAATCTTTGAAAGAATACTCTGATGAAGCCAAGGAATACGGGGAGTCTTTAACAAAGTATAAAGAAGCAAGAGCGGCTTACGATGATGCTTACCAAGCATTAGAAGAGGCAAGAAGTAGGAAAGATAATGGAGAAGAGATTTCTTTGGATTCTTACATTAGTGAGGTAGATAGTAAGGCCAGAGCCTTTGGGACAGCTACTGATGAATTTAAAGCTAAGCTTTCTTCTTTAAAAGAGACAGAGAGAGAATTTGTAAAGACCGAGGAAGAGTTTATAAATGCAACGGACGAACTAATGAATAATACCCAAAAGTATAATAAGAATATGTATGGTAAAAATACATTGCAGAATCCTTTGCTTATCTCTTATCATGAGGTATATAATCAAATGCAAAAGACTTTAGATTCCTATCAAAAGGAAATACACAATGATGGAAAAGGAGATGACCGGAAACTAGAAGAACAGGCAAGAAAACTAAAGTCGTATTCAACTGAAACAGATGGTAAAATTGAAGGATATGTTGTTCTATCAGAAGTAGAGGATATTGATCAAAGAACGGCTTCTTTATATAGCGATTTGAAAAAAATACCCTCAAAGGCTCGGATGATGGAATTGATATTGCAACAGAGCTTAAAGATTTATTATATCAAATATTAGGCATAAAAATTTTATATGACGGTTCTTTAGATTCTAATTTGGATCCCAGTGAGCTGATTAATCAAAGTGGGGTGCTGGACTTAGGAACAGCGGAAATAACAGATAGCGTTGTGGATTTACTGTCTTCTATTTGGGAATTCTTGATATCGGTAGGAGATGGAGATTTTTTAGCGACATTAACAGCTCTTGGAACTTTTTTGAAGAGCCTAGTCACCTTCTTTAAGGGTATATTTGATTGGGCAAGCAGTAGGCTACAAAATCTTGGACGTCTACTTTCCGGTGGAGAGTCCCTGGGAAAGAATTTTCTGCTCTATGGCTATGGTGTTTACAATATGCCAAATAGAACCAATTATAGCGATGGTTCCAGTTTAACGGGATATGATTATAGTAATATTTTTGAAATGGCCGGTGGTACATATAATGTCGGTTTTCTAGACGGAGACTTCTGGCATTATCCTAAAATGGATAATGTGGAAGGAAGTGACAAACTCTACAAGGGAGCAGAGCTGGAGTATCTTTTAACCGGTTCCAACTCGGAAAAAGGTGCACAGGTGGGTACCTTCTTTAATGGTTTCTTATTAAGATTAGTCTCTAATCTTCCGGCTATTGCAAGTTCTGACTGGATTACAGAAACAAGTGTTACCGGGCCCTTCGTAGTAGTTGTTTTTGTGATACTTCTTTTACTAGAGTCGTTTATAGATATGATACTTTTGGTAAACAAACAATCCGTTCGTCTTATTAAGATAAAGGCATATATGTCTACTACAGGCTTATCTGATTTAACAGAAGATCTTTTAAAATGTGATGGGTTAAAAAGATGATACAGCCAAGTTGATAAAAAAAGAAAAACAGAAAAAAATCATGAAAAAAATAGAGGGGATAAAACAAAAAGAATATAAAAAAATAAATTTGGAAGTAAAACCAAGTGAATCAAGTGAACCAAGTAAACCAAGTAAACCAAGTAAACCAAGTAAACCAAGTAAACCAAGTAAAACCAAAGGAAGACAAAAGAAAAAAAGTAGCGAACAAACTCAAAAAAAGAGCATAGTATGGGTGAAAAATCAATTGAATGAGGAAGATGATGATAGATATGTAAATCCCACAGAGGCCATGGGCTTAAAAGATGAGAAAGGCTTTATGAAGCTGGACTATGGGGAGCATTGTTTAATTTTGATGCTTTTAGGAACAAATCAAGATCAGTATCTTATGCGGTTACAGAACCTTGTGCAATTGGAGGCAAAGGAAAAGTATAAGGAAAAAAACGGATTATCATTTGAGTAAAAGCTTATACCGGAATTACCGCTACCACAGAGTATCAATTAAATGAATTTGTGCCCATTACAAAAAAAGTACTGGCGGGTTTAAACTTGATTGTACGAAAACGCTTGGGTATTAGAGAATAGTATTATTAAAAAAATTTAAAGTATATATCGGAAAGTCGGAGAAAGTTGATGGAAAAAGATTGTATTCACTTAACAAGTGAAGAAAAAGAAAGATTAATAGAATTTAAGAAATCAGATAAATTTTTTTAAAAAGCTTATAAACAAATTAAAGAGGAAATCGGACTTGAAGAAAGAAAAAAAGCTGTATTTTTCGTTTAAAGGTTTTTATTTTTGCTTATTTCTTCTTGTGAAATTTTTTTCCATTGGGGATTTATCTGAGTTTCTTTGCTTTTTATTATTTTTTTATGACATATGCTGTGCTGAAGGAAGAGAAGAAGAGCAGTTTAGTCGATACATATGCTCTCGGTATCTTAAATTCAATTTTGCAAATCCTTGATCCGAATGCAGAAATATGCGTTAAAGGTGACTTCGTACTTAACGAATATATAAAAGTAGTTCCCGATTCTTATTATTATGCCCTAGGATGGATGTTTAAATATAATGATGACAGATGCCTTAAAGTTTGTGACCTGCGAGCATGGCATGAAGTGAAGAATAGTGAACATGACACAAATCCTAGAGAAGTCACTGATTTTCGAGGACTATTATATGGACTGATATTACCCCATTCTTATGCAGGTCAGTTACGAGTTGTTCCAACCAAGAAATCAAAATTCTTAAAAAAAGAAATCCAAGGAAGATATCTTGAAGCATTGGAAGGTGAAAGAAAAATAGATGTAGAAGATGTTTTACATAATGAGAATTACAACATTTACTGTACTGATGAGGTATCTGCCAGAAAAATTTCTTAATCCCAGTGTTTTAGCTTGGTTTGATCAACAGATTTCGAAGCAAGGATTATCATTATATTTGAAAGAAAATAAGCTGTTTATTTCAGTATATCAGAATCACTATTTGTTCCGGGTACCATATACACAGGAAATGCTGGATGCATGGTCAGTAGAAACAGCAGCACTCAGTCTTAAAGAGTTGAATCAAGAGATTAGGGATATGGTGGGTATTTTTTATCAGTTATCGATGTAAGATAGAGGAGAAATAAGGGAAGGCCAATAAATTGCATCAGAGGTGAAAGCATTCACGGAAGTACAATTTTAAAGGAGAAAATAGGAAAATGGCATTAACAGCTGAAGAAGTAGAGAAATTAAAGGAACTTAAACGCACTGAAGAGTTTAAAAAAAACTATAAACTGATAAAAGACGAACTTGTAAAAAGAGACAGGCAAGGTGTAGACATGGCTGCCAAGGGACTAATTTGTCTCTTCGTGTTGTGCTATCTGCCTCGTCGTGCAGGCTTTCCTTTGGCAGTAGTCCTGCTGTTTGTCTTAATCATCATCCCCTTTTTTAAGAGCAAAAGTGATATCGATTTGGATGATATCTATACAGAACAGATTCTTAATCTGATACTGGGGGCAATCCTTCCGAAGGCTAAGATTCACTCCTGGGGAGAAGAGCCTATAGAGGATGTAAAATATGCGGTTCCCAAGTCCGAGAAGTATAATCAATTCGATGCATTGAAGTTTAATGACGAAAGAAACCTTAGTGTTTGTAATTTGTATGCCTGGCATGAAGAAGAGTACAAGAGTGGAAAGGAAAAACGAACTAAGACAGTGAGGGATTTCCAAGGCGTTTTGTACGCCCTAACTCTGACGGAAGTTTATCAAGGGCATGTACGGATTGTGCCCACAAAGCAGCTTGCGCATCTGAATATAGAGACACAGGGAAAATATGCGGGAGCCTTAGAGGGTGAGCAAAAGATTGATGTGGAGGATGTGCGGCACAATGAAAATTACAACATTTACTGTACGGATGAGATTGCTGCCCGAAAGTTCTTAAGTCCAAGTGTTCTGGCTTGGTTTGATGAGCAGATTTCAGATCAGGGACTTTGTGCCTACCTTAAGGGAAATAAACTTTATATCAGCAAATATACCAATGAATATATGTTTCCGGTGCCGTACACCAAGAAGAAGCTGAGTGAGTGGTCGGTGGAAAAAGCGGCTCTCTATCTAAAAGACTTAAGTCAGGAAGCAAAGGCTATGGCATCGGTTTTTTCTAAATAGAAATGTAAACAATGGGAACAAAAGAGGTGAGTTATGGATGTTCGAAGTGAAGAGGGAACCATAATGCTGGAATGGGGGATAGGAATGATATTTTCTATCTTTATTCTTATGTTTTTTTTGGCCTTATCCGTTCATTTGTATCAGCGAAACATGTTTACAGCAGCCTGCAATGCGGCGGTAGTGAGAGTGGCAGAGAATTATAAATACGAAGGCTTGGAATACAAAGAGGAGATAACGGTACAAGATATTGAAAATATAGGCTTGTATCGCTATCTTAGTCTGAAACAAATGAATCTTCTCATACACGGAAATGAGAAAGCAAGTAGTTTTTTAGGATTTAGACTTACGAAGTACAGTGGCGGAAATGGTGGCGGTAAGGAAACGGTAAGGGTAAAGAGAGTTCCGGATGATCTTGGACGATGCCATTATGTACTGGAAGCGGAAAAAAGCTTTGATTTTCTTTTTGCACCCTTGTTGGAGAAAGTTGGCTTAAAAGAATCCAACAAAGTAAAAGTAGTGGCAGTTGCCTCAACCCTGGATGTGCTTCATTACGTCAATACGGTCCATTTTAGCCAGTATTTTAATAATAAAATAAGTGATCTCTCCAAGATAGCAGGATTGGTAGATTCCTTTATCAGCCTTGGAAAGGATTTGTTCGGTTTGATTACTTCTTTGGGAGAGGATTCATGATGGGAAAAGAGGCAAAAGAGAAAATGAATAGCTTTAAAGAGTCACTTCTTAGAGAAAGAGCTTCCGTTACCCTAGAGGCGGCGATTATCTTGCCCATATTTTGTTTTTTGTTTATGGCATTGAATGGTGTGTTCTTTGTGTTTTCGGCGCAGAATCAAGTCATGCATGCTCTAGTACAAACGGCTAATAGCCTGAGCTTGGATCCTTACTGGAATGAAAAAACGGGTGTAGAAAATCCTAATGTAAGTAATATGCTGCAAAATTTTGAGCGATCTATAACTCAAGATAAAAGTTTTTCTTCTACAGAAAGCTGGCACAAGAATGAAACAGTGTCTTCCGGCGTATTGGAGGATAGGTTTTATTCCTATTTTACCGGGGATGGAAATAAACTCAGTGCTTATACTAAATTAAAAAAATTGGGCGTAGTAGGGAACATGGAGCTTAGTGGGACAGTCAATAACGGCGACTTAACCCTTGTTGCCAAGTACAAGATGAAGTTTTGGTTCAATCTTTTTAAAACAGAACCATTGGACTTATCCCAGAAGGTGAAGGTCCATTTGTGGGGATTGGAAGACTATTAAAGGGGAAAACATGGCTTTAAAAATAGGTATCAGTGTATTGTATCTGCTTCTCTCTGTGGTGGCCATCAAGGCAAGTCATATTTTACTGAAATGGCATCAAAAACAGCAAGAGGACAGGGGGATAAATAAAAAGGAAACCCATCCGATTTTCAATAAAAAGGTAAAAAATATATTCTATGGATTGTTTATTCTATTTTCCGCTGTATTGGGCTATTTCACGGCACAAAACGCAGTAGATACTTTTGCTGTCTTTCGTTTAACTTTGCTGTACTTTATTTTGGCAGTAGCGGCCATTGTAGACGGGGAAAAATATATCATTCCGAATATCTTAGTACTGATTTTTCTGGTGGCAGGGGTAGTGATAGGCCTCATTGAAATTTTGCATTATCACCTTGGGTGGAAAGAATTCCTTTTCCAGTCCTTAGGCTCCCTGTTTATTATGTTGCTCTTTCTTCTATTGATGGTATTCCTATCAAAGGGGGGACTGGGAATGGGAGATGTGAAATTATATGCTGCCATTGCCTTTTATTCCGGTATCAGTGCAGCCTGTATCATTCTTCTTTTCTCCTTTATTCTTTGTGCGATTACGTTCATCCCCTTTCTGCTTCTAAAGAAAATAAAGATTAAAGATGCCTTTCCTATGGGTGGCTTTATCTTTGCGGGCTATGGCATTAGCTTGATTTTGTCCTTGATATAGTACGGTGCTCTTGAAGGGAGCAGGAGGAAAGTTCCCCCAAAGAAAAAAGACCGATAAACCATCGCTATGCGGGTTTATCGGTCTTTTTGATGGGCTTTCCTAAAAAGGCTCTTTTTCTTTTAGCTTTGGAATACCTTCGTAAAATCCAAAAGAAAATCCAGCTGCTTCCGAAGCTCCTTATATTCCTTCTCAATGGACAGGCCGTCTACTTCTTCAGGAGTCTGAGGTGTGGGGAAGATGAAGTTATCAGTATATAAGGAGATATACAGCTTATTTCCCTCCAGATAGACGCAAAGACCGTTTTGAGAAATGTGTTCGTCAAACCAGGTCAAGACTCTTGGGCTTAAGAACTTTCTTGCGGAAAGCTCATCGCTACAGTAGATGTTGAAGTTTTCGTTGTGCTGAATATCTTCCACATCAATTTTTTTGCTCTCCGGGCAGGGGCTCCGGGATAGGCATCCTGTACTTCTCGTTTCAGAACTAAAGTTTTTTTTGGTAGGAACTACTCGAAGCTGTCCGTTAAAGTTTACGGGGAGCTGCATGGAAAATACCTGTCCGACAAAGTCTGTCACCTGAACGTTTTTTGCATATTCCTTTCCGTCTCTGGTCTCAATTCTGGTTTCCGTGTGGGAAGAATAGAGATTACACATGCGAGTATCCTGCTCATCTCCTAAAGACAGGAAGAAGAAAGGCTCATATTTTTCTGATTTGGGCGTTACCTTTTTCATGGCCTGTAGAGGCAGGCTTCCTCTTTGTCCAAGATTTGCTTTTGGGAAGATTTTCTGAAGAATGGGCTTTAGGAATTCCTCCGCATACAAATCATCGTTATTCTTGCCGCCTTCTGCAAAGTAGGCGTTTCTTTGCTCTTTTTTCGGACGATAGACAAAAAAATACAGGATCCCTACAAGCAAAATTCCGAGTAGCTTAAACACAATAATCAGTAAACCGGCTACGATGGCCGCAACGATAAGATAATTTTTCCATTTGATATTTTCCTGCATCTCCCCACGAATCTTTGTGAGTCGTGCCTGTACATCAGGATCATTGGCCAGCTGTCGTACCCGCTCCTGCTCCTCCTGCCGGTTTGTTTCTAGGTAATTTTCTTGAAAATCTGCCATGCAATCCTCCTTCATAGCTTAAAATTCATCAGCAAACAAGAAAAAAATACAACAGAACTATTTTTACAACAGAGGGAGGAGACAAACAACAGAAAAACGGGATAAGAATACGAAAAATCAGAATCAGATACAACAGAATCAGATACAATAGAATAAAAAACACAGAAATAAGTAGAGTAAGAAAACGAATAGGAAAATAAAAAAAAGTTTGATTGATAAATACCCTAAACTTGAAAAAAATAAAAAGTTTAAGGTATTCTTATTATCAAGTTTTGCAAGGAGGTGTAAGAGGTGGGCGAGAATAGAAAAATTAAAGGAACGTGATATTTACTTGAATAAATTGATTGCTTTTTCAAGACACGGAGCCGGTGAAGGTTATCACGGGAATCAGAAGGTGTGGTAAGTCCAGTCTTTTAAAGCTGATGCAGGAACATCTCTTGCATTCGGGAGTAAAACAAGAGCAGATTATAGCAATCAATTTTGAATCCTTAGAATTTCAAGAAATGAGTTATAAGGATTTATATGCTTATGTGAAAAAAAAGATTTCGAAGAATCAAAGAACTTATTTGTTTTTTGATGAATTACAAAGAATTCATCAATGGGAAAATGCGATTAATTCCTTTCGAGTAGATTTTAACTGCGATATTTATATTACAGGATCGAATTCCTATCTTTTGTCTTCGGAGTATTCCACCTACTTGGCCGGAAGATATATAGAAGTGAAAATGTATCCGTTGTCCTTTAAGGAATTCATAGACTTTCATGGTTATATTTTGAAAGACTATCAGACCCCTATTGGGGAAACAAAAAAACGTGCCTGGAAGGAAAATGGAGAAATCGCAGAAACAAGAGATTTACTTGATGCTTATATGCGCTATGGTGGAATGCCCGGAATTGCAGATTTTGGCTTGGAGCAAGATAGAGTGATGACTGTGCTGGACGGCATCTATTCAACGGTGGTGCTTCGAGATATTTTAGAACGGGAAAAAAGAAGAGGACAGCGGCAGATTACGGATGCGGAGCTTCTTAGAAAAATCATACTATTTTTAGCTGATAATATCGGCAACACGACATCCTTAAATTCCGTGAGCAATACTCTGGTATCGGAAAATTTGCTGGAAAATCGTGAGAGGCAGGGGAGGCCGGCAACCCAAACTATAGCAACTTATGTAAGCGCTTTAAAAGAATCCTTTATGTTCTACGAAGTCAAGCGATTTGATATTAAGGGGAAGGAGTATTTGAGAACTCTGGGGAAATATTACATCGTGGATATCGGATTAAGAAATTATCTCTTAGGTTTTCGGGATAGAGATAGGGGACATAGCTTGGAAAATATAGTATATTTTGAATTATTGCGTCGAGGCTATGATGTTGCTATTGGGAAAATAGCTAGTTTGGAGCTTGATTTCGTTGCTACAAAGGCCAATGAAAGCTTTATGTACAAGTTACGGAGAGCATGCTGGAGGAGACGGTAAGAAACAGAGAATTGAAGCCTTTACAGCAAATTCCCAAATAATTATACAAAAAAATGGTGATTACTTTAGACAAAGCATTGGATGAGGAATATGAGGGAATTCATGTTGTAAGCTTAATTGATTGGCTACTGAACTAGAAAAAGGGCCTACAAAAAATCAAGATATCCATAGTCTTCATGCTGTATAGGAGACAGTTTTGATTTTTTGCAAGCCTCTTTTTTCTTCTGTTTCTTCCGCTTTCTTTGTGTTTTGTTCTTCTGCTTTTTTGCGTTTTGTTCTTCTGCTTTTTTGTATTTTATGCAGAATGAGATTCTTTTACAAAGTCGGTAAAGTTTTGTTTAATGCAAAACCATTCCCACAAAGATGCCCAGATAATTTCCAATCACATAACCCAGGGTTCCGATCAAAAGTCCCGGAATAATCAGCTCTGTCCAGCCCTTGGAAACCGCCATAGCCGCCGCTGTGGTGGGTCCGCCGATATTGGCATTGGAGGCAATGATGATTTCCTCGATGGAGAACTTAAAGATTTTTCCGAAGATCAGGGAAACAATCATATTTACCGCCACCATAATCAGAGCCAGAACCAAAAGCAGAGGGGATTCTTTAATAATCAAAAGAATGGAGGCAGGGGCACCGATTACCGCAAAGAAGAGGTAAATCAGGAAGGTACCGATTTCCTGAGAGCCTTTCACGGAAGACATTTGCTTCGGGAAGAATGAGGCAATCATCATGGTAATGGTGGTAATTAGCAGGTATTTGTTTCCGAAGAAACCGCCCATAAACTGACTGAAGGCGTCTTTTCCGGAGAAGAAACCGCTGATGACTCCGGAGAGCTTAGTGGAAACAGTTACGATGGTAAAGGCAATGCCTACCGCAAAGGCAATGTCCTTTAGGGAAATGCTTTTTGCCCCCCAAAACTTCGCAGCCATGGTTTTGTTTTTATCCCGGTCCTCTTCGGACTGTGCCAAGAGGGCATCCTCATAGGGCTGCTTATACAGCTTTTTGATGATGGCCATGGAAGGCAGGGAAATGAGAACGAAAACATAAAGCGCCATCAAAAGATTATCCGCAACGATGGCAGCGGATACGGTTTTTCCCGGGACAGCATATTGTTCGGACATGGCTACGAAGTTTACCGCGCCGCCGGTATAGGTTCCTACGAACATAGGAATAATATCGTTTAGCTTGGGGATAGCATTTTTCAAGCTAAAGTAGGCCACAAATCCGCCCAAGAGAGTTCCGGCACTACTCAGAAGATAGATGGCCAGCATTCTGCCGGATTCCTTTAAAATCTTCTTTACGTTGGCATTGAAGAGGAGCAGGGGTACCGCCAGGGGAACTACATAGCTCCATACCGCATCATATACCGGTGATTCTGTAGGGATGATGTTCAGGTTTGCCAGCACCAAAGTGAAGACTGTGGCTAAGATACAGCCGGTAATCTTGTTGGCCCAGACATATTTTTGTTCCAGGTATATAGAGATGGCCACGCTAAGGGACAGAATAGTCCATAGCGCCCAAGTATCTTCCGCGGAAATCAATGTTGTCATAAATATACCTCTTTCTATAATGGGGAGTTTCCTCTTATCGTGGGGCAGTGCCTCTAAGCGTCGGAGCGGGAATAGGAGTTTTTCATCACGCTACTGGCTTCAAACAATACCTTGTCCAAAAGCTCGGCGGTTTCCTGCTTGGCACAACGGGCAATCTTTTCATTGCATTCTTCCAGCATTGCTCGAATTTCTTCCTGACTTCTCTTTTTCTTTGCAATTTCCTTCTTGCACTCCAGAATCAGCTGATAGCACTTGGCCTGTACAGAGTTCTGATAACGCTCCACATGGAAACGGCTGATGGCGTAGGAAGCATTTGCCAAAGCGCCGATGAGCCGGTTGTTCCAATAAAAGCTGTCGGTGCTGACCTCCTTCTTGGTGGTGCTGAAGTAAGCGGGAATCTTGCCAACGGAGGAGAAGAGGGGAATCAGGGCATTAAAGACATTGCTTCCGAAGGCAAGCCAGGTAATGCACTCCAAGTCCTTAATCTTTTCTTCTTTATTCTGATGGAGAGACAGGAAGCAGGTGCGCTCGATGCCGATGGGACGGAACTGTCCCACATGACTGGCATCACCGTATTTTCCGTAGCAGTCATATTTGGTGCCTTGGAAATGAGAGGAGAGCACGTATTTTACATCCATGGGACTAATCTTCTTCTCCGGCACCATGCTCCAGGGGATGTCATCGGAATCCGGGGTGAAGTCTGCATTTTCCCCTTCATAACGGAAGCAGTGGGGATTCAAGGTCTTCAGCATATACCAGGTTCTGGGAGTGTTATATACATGGTCCGCATCGGAGTGGCTGCCGAAGGCATCTCTTGGATTGAACTCTTCCTCATAGGAAAGATTCAAATGATGCTCTGCGATAAATTCCTTTAAATCCTTGGAGCAGATGTGGGATTCCTGCTTTCCGAAGGCATCCTTTAAATCAAAGGAGTCGATGCCCTGCTGGTTGGCCATCATCACATAGGAATCATCCGGAATTCTTTTGGCGATAAAATGGTGTCCGCCAATGGTTTCCAGCCACCAAATCTCTTTGGTATCGGAGAAGGCTATTCCGTTCATCTCATAGGTGCCGTACTTTTCCAAAAGCTCTCCGAGACGAAGCACCCCTTCTCTTGCGGAATGGATATAGGGCAGCAGCAAGCTTACCATATCTTCTTCCCCGATGCCTCCGGGAATTTCTGTTCTGCCTTCCTTGTGAAGCACTACCAAGGGATCCGCCGCCAGCACCAGCTCGTTACTGGTAATGGTTTCCGTAGCGGAAACGGAGACATTGGCACTGTTGGTACCGGCGCCTGCCCAGATACCGTTATCGTTCAAGGCGTTGGGGAAGCAAATGTAATCCAGTGCCTTGTCCGGAAGAGGAATCTCCACATGAGACAGCACGGAACGGTATTTCTTGGGAGGATTCTTTCCGGAAACGGAAATCATTTCTTCAGAGTATACTCTCCGGAACCGGAATCCATATTACGGGCGATCATAGTGGAACCGTCGTAGCTGGCATCCTTACCAACTAAAATTGTTGTACAAGACATAGCAAATTCTCCTTTCAAATTTTTCTTTCTATTATATAATGCACAAATTCAGAAAGCAAACGATGGTTTTCCGCTTCTAAGGATGCTGTATCGGATTCGGCCTGTGCCTGTATTTAGTTCCTTTGTCTGTCGGGAGATCGCCTTTTTCTTGCCACCGAAAGTCGATTCATGGTATAAACAAAGGGTTGGAGAAGGATTGGAAAAGGACAGTATAAAGGAGGCACTATGGAAGAGCAGGGATATGAGAACAATAACGGCACTGTGGGCGGAGAGCAGCAGAGCATAGAAAAACAGTACAGCAGAGATACTTTGGAAAGAAAGCCGGGCCCATGGGATATTTCCGAGGAAGACCTGCCTGAGGAGCTTAAGGTGGTACCGGCTCTTCACTTCTTCCTCTATCAGGTGGTTTTTGCAATTCCTCTGGTAGGACTTATTGTGGTAATTATCATGAGTCTCGGAGCTACGAAGAATAAGAATATTCGAAACTTTGCCAGAGCCCAACTGATCGCCATTGTGGTGGGAATTGTTCTGACGATGTTGTTCGGAGCGGCAATCCTCAGCTTTTTCCTGGCATTTGTGGGTCCCTATTTGGATCACACGCCCATGGTATAAAGAGGAATTCAATCTTATAAAATTAGCCATAGCTTTCGGAATCGGGAGCTATGGCTTTTTTTAGAGAAGGATTATTGGTGAAGAGGGGAGATGGTCTTTGCTCAATATTTGAAGTAAATTTAGAATTTTATAATAATCACAGAAATTGACACAATGTCAGAATTTGTTATAATATATTTACTGACAAAGAGTCAGAAATTGAAGGAGTCAGAAATTAAGCTAGATAGGACGAGAAAGAAAGGAGAGAATATGGGAACAGCATTTGCAATTTTATATACGATGATTTTAAAGGGAAGAAAAGAAAGAGAAGAGGCATCTACAGAACTATAAGGAGTGAGTATGGAGAAGAGTGCAGACTGCCCCTGTCGTAGGGAAAGACGTCGGGAAGAGATTATGAAGGCCTGTAGAACGTTATATGAGAAGAAGGGCTTTCACGGCATCAGCTTGAAGGATATCAGTGCTATGACTTCCCTTTCCAGACCCTCGATTTACAATTATTTTAAAACCAAAGAAGAAATATTTCTGGGAATTTTGGCAGAGGAGTATGGACTCTGGGAGAAAAGTCTTAAGGCTTTATCAGAGAAGATTAAGGAAAAAGGGCCGGAGAGACTTAGGGATTTTGCTCGATTTTTAGGAGAAAGCATGGAGGAAAGAGTTGTACTTTTAAAAATTTCCGCAATGAATCTCTATGAAATTGAAGATCAAAGCAGTATAGAAGCATTAATTATGTTAAAAAAAGCTTACATAAATTGCCGACTTGCTTTTCTTCAGCTTCTGGCTATAAATTTTCCCCAAATGACGGAAAGGCAAAGAGAAGAGATTTATCTCAGTTTCTTCCCCTTTATTTATGGGGTTTATCCCTATGTTTATCCGACAGAAAAGCAGAAATCCGCGTTGGAGCAGGTTGGTTTTCGGACTCCTAAAAGAACGATTACAGGCCTCTGCATTAACTTTTTTGAAACGATGGCAAATACGTTTTCGAAAAAAGAGTAGAGAAGGGAGTGTAGATGAAGAAAAAAGTTGTGGCTTATTTTTCTGCCAGTGGTGTTACAAGGCATGTTTCAGAGGAACTGGCGAAAGAAATTGGAGCGGATCTTTATGAAATACAGCCGGAAGAGTTGTATAGTCAGGAGGACTTAGACTGGCGTAATAAAGACAGTAGAAGTTCGCTGGAGATGAGGGACAAAAGTTCCCGCCCTGCTTTAAAAGCAAAAGATTTTTCTTTTGAGGAGTATCAGGAAATTCATATTGGATTTCCGATTTGGTGGGGAGTTGCACCGCATATTGTAAACAGTTTTCTGGAAGCCTATGATTTTTCCGGAAAAGAAATATATCCTTTTGCTACTTCCGGCGGAAGCGGATTTGGAAAGAGTAAAGAAGAACTTTTGCCTTCTGCCAAGGGTGCGGTATGGCATGAGGGAAGACTGGCATTTAAGGGCGGCTGGTAAACGTATGGAGAAAAACAGGTTCGGGAAACAACGACCCTGTTTTTTGTTTTAAAAAAGCCTTTACATCTAGGCTTATCTTGCTTTTCTTCCTATAACTCGATACAATAAATTGTATTGTTTTGGAAGAAAGGAAGCTCTATGGCCAAGGAAATGTGGAAGCCCGGAAATATGCTTTATCCGGTGCCTCCTGTGCTGGTGACTTGTCAAAATAAAAAAGGGGAAAGCAACATGCTTACGGTGGCCTGGGCAGGAACGGTCTGCTCCACACCGGCTATGCTCTCCATTTCCGTTCGGAAGGAGCGCTATTCCCATGCTATGCTGATGGAAACCGGAGAGTTTGTGGTGAATCTTCCCACGGAGGATTTGGTATGGGAAACGGATGAGGCCGGTGTACGTTCCGGAAGGGATATCAATAAATGGGAGAAACTGCATTTGCATCAGGAAGAGGGGAAAATGCTTTCCGTTCCCATGATTTCAGAGTGCCCGGTAAATATGGAATGTAAAGTAAAGCAGGTATTGGAGCTGGGAAGTCACGACCTGTTTTTGGCGGAAATCCTGGCGGTTCATGTAGACTCTTCCTTATTGGATGAAAAGAAGCGCCTGCAACTGGAAAAGGCAAAGCTTTTGGCCTATTCTCACGGACAATATTTCGGTCTGGGAAAAGTATTGGGAAGCTTCGGATTTTCCGTGCGAAAAGAAGCAAAGAAAAAAACAGCAGGAACAGAAAGGAAAAAGCATGGCAGCAGAAGAAAATAAAGACATGGAAGAGGAGCTGGTAGGGCTTTCCGAAGACTTAGCCAGATGGAATGCCAGAAGGTCCAAGGAGGAGCAGTACCATCTTATAGAAGAAGAATCCGAGAAGCTTAGGGCTAAAAATCAAGAAGAATTTTTTGAGGATAGAAGAGGACAGAACAAGGAAGGAATCACCGAGGCTGGACAGAAGTATGCTTCTTTAGAGCAGGACGGAGATGGCTTGAAAAATGGAAAATGGACTACGGAAGAGCTTCATCGTTACCGCCGTGCAGGGGATAAAATTCCGGAATATACCGCGGGATATCTACCCAGTGAAGAGAAGTTTATCCGTTTTACGATGGCCTATTATAAGAAGAAAATCTGGAGCTTGGTTTTTATCTTTTGGCTTGCTCTAGGCCTTTTGGCATTTGCCCAGTATTGGATGGGAAATAGCTTTTTTGCCATTTGTATGGTAATTCTTATAGCTCTTGTTCCGTTTTTGCTGTTTTATCTTTATAAGGGACAACTTCAGAATCTGTATCGGTCTTCCAATAAAAAGCTGAATTTACCGGTAAGCATCGCCTTCTATAAAAACTATTTTTTGATGAAGACGGAACGCAGCAGTATGGTTGTGTACTACGATGAGCTGAAAAACATCGTGGATATGGAGACGTTGTATCTTTTGGACATCGGCGGCAATGCGCTGATTCCCGTAGACAAGGACAGCTGTAGCGAGTCCTGCAGGGACTTCCTGGAGGCAGTACGGAAGAACCTTCTTTTAGGAAGAAGATAATGTCAAAGGAAAAATGAAAATAAAGAGCTGAATAAAGACTATTATTTTAGCTTTTCAATACAAAATAACTTCGAAACAGGGGCACGCTCCCGCTAACCTCGCCTCGCAGGGGTTCTAAGCTTTTATAAAACAAAAGCCAAGAACCCGCGGGCTCAGATTGCCCCTTATTCCGAAGTTATTTTGCTGAAAAGCCTTCTGATGTCTTTACTGATTCAGCTCTTTTTATTTCCTTTTTTCTTTTATTAGCCCTTCTTCCGGAAGGAGCCGTAGTTGTGTCCTGCCTGCAGGTCTACGCCCTTTGCCTTCGCCAGCTCGGATACGGTTACCAGCTGGAAGCCTCTTTCCTGTAAGGCGGGAATCAGTACCTCTGCCGCATCGGCACTTTGGGAATAGATGGAATGCATCAGGATGACATCTCCGTCCTTTACGTGCTGTAATACGGTGTTAATGGTACTTTTGGAGTTTCTGGTTTTCCAATCCAGGGTATCAATGCTCCAAAGAATGGAAGGCTGTCCCTGGCTTTGTAAAGCGGCCTTAACGCTGGCGGAGGTAGCTCCGTAGGGAGGGCGAACCAGAGAAACGGATTGACCGGAAAGTTTTCTTAAAATTTCGTTGGTCTTTGCCAGGGACTGGCTTGCTCCTGCCTGAGAAAGCTTTGGAAGATTCTCATGCTTATAGCTGTGGTTACCAACTTCATGTCCTGCCTCTGCCACACGCTTCACTACGGAAGGATATTTTTCTGCCTGGGTTCCTACGAAGAAGAAGGTACCTTTTCCGCCATACTTTTGGAAGGCTGCCAGAATACGGTCTTCATATTTTCCGGGACCGTCATCAAAGGTCAGGGCAACCATGGGCTTGGAAGCGTCCACATTGCTCTTGGAGACCTTATGGCTCTGCTCCGGCTGTTCCTCTCTGGGGCTTTCCCCCTTTGCTACCACGGTGACTAAAATACCGTCAATGTGCATTCCTACACCGATTTTTCCGCTGTCTTCTCCGTTTTTCGCCCAATCCTGCCAGGTGCCCAGTACAGCGGTTTTGTAGTACACATCATACTGATCCTTTAAACTGCCGTTTAGGAAAACGCGGATTCCCTCTAAAGGCATGCTTTGCCCTTCTCCGGCGACCTGTCCATTCTCATAGGTTTTACTCCAGCCGCTACCGGAAATGTTGACCTGATACTGAATGGTACCGGTGCTTCCCTCGGGCTGATGTTTTAAAAGGATTTTAACTGCGGTGGGATAATTTCCTGCTTTCATCTGCCTTTGACTATCGTTACTGTAGCTTTGGAAGCCGGTATCCGCTCCGTATAAACTATAGTAGGACTTCAAATGATGCTCCTCCGCAAAGCTTTTTCTTACTCCGAATAAAGGGAGAAGGGCAAAAAAGCAAAGAAAGAGGAAAGAAAGAAGAGCTCCTTTCATAAAAGAAGGCGCTTGATTCGTCTTATTTCGATTCAACATTTTCATCATAACACTCCTTATAGATTTATAAGCTCCTATCACTCCTTCTATTTCTGAAAGCTTAGAACGATGGAAGGCTTTAGAGGCTTAGCTTTGTCACTCAACTTGTTTCCGGGCTATTGTAAATTCTTAAAAATATTAGGATAATTAAGGATTTGCAACACCTTAAAATGATAGCACATTAGGAAAGACAGAAAAGGGAAGATTTGGTTACAAAATAAAGAAGAATGGAAAGAATTCCTATAGAGTTTTATTGAGCACCTGTGAGCGCTTTGGCTTTTACTAGGGTTGGCCCTAGTCATGTGAAGAACTGTAAAAATCAAAAATTGAAGCGAATGATGCAGTTTGTGTCTATAATAGGGGACAATCTGAGCCCGTCGAAACTTACCGAAAGCCGGTGAAGTGAAGGACTGTGAAAATCTATAAATGAAGCGATAGATGCAGTATGGGTCTTGTAATAGGGGGCAATCTAAGCCCGTCGAAACTAATCGAAAGCCGGTGAAGTGAAGGACTGTGAAAATCAATAAATGAAGCGAATGATGCAGTATGGGTCTGTAATAGGGGGCAATCTGAGCCCGTCAGTACTTACTGAAAGCGAGCTAAAGCGAAGCTTGAAGTTAGTACTGCTACGAAGGCGAAGTTAGCGGGAGCGTGCCCCGATTACAGACCCATACTGCATCATCGCGAAACCTCTGAATGTTTACAGTCCTTCACTACGAGGCGAGGTTAGCAGGAGTGTGCTCCGATTACAAGCCCCATACTACATCATCGCGAAACTTCTGAATTTTTACAGTTCTTCACGCTAAAAGGCGAGCTCTGTGAGAGCCCGCCTTAGCTTTAGACCTGCAACTGCATGAAAACATAACTTTTTCTGCAGTCCTTTTTTAATTTTTAAATGTTAAATCAGAAGGTAAGAATAATCGTTGTAAACGGTATCTACCAATTCAGCCAGACGATAGAAGAGTTTTGTATTCTTATCGCCTACCTTGTAGTTCATCTTCTCGCCGCCTACGCGTACAATGGCATTTCCATCATTGTCAACGAATGCAAATCCGTCGTTGGTGGAGTCTTCCATTTCCTCGGCTCTGTGGAAGAGGGTGAACTTCTCCTTGTAAGGAGCGGAGTTGTATGGGCAGAAGGTCTCACAGTTACCACACTCGTTACACATATAATCCACGTGGATAATCTGGTGCATCTCTACGCCGGGAACCTTGATGGCGAAGTTTGCACGGTTAGACATACGTCGCAGCAGTTCTCACAGATGTGGTCGCAGGCAAGACAACGCTTGTCAGGATTTAATCCCTTCTCCGGCTCTACAAGATTGCCCTTCTTTCCGTAAATCTTCTCGTCAGTTGTCTGAGAAGGACGGTCGGTTCCGATGGTCTTGTTTAAGATTGCTTCGCAAGCAAGTTTCGCATCGGCAATAGCCTTTACGATTACGGAAGCGCCGAAAGCACCGTCTCCTGCAGCGTAAACGCCGGCTACGGAAGTCTCATTGCTTTCCTTCTTTAATACAGGAAGTCCCTTGTCGGTAACGGCAATGCCGTTCTTCTCATAGAAAGCACCGTCTACCTTCTCACCGATGGAAGCGATTACGGTATCGCAGGGAATCTCAACCACTTCGTCGCTTTCCTTAACGGAACGTCTTCCGGAAGCATCCACATCGGAGAGTACCATGCGATGGCAAAGTAACTTGCCGTTCTCATGGGTAAATGGAGCAAGAAGTTCCTGGAAGTTTACGCCCTCTTCGATAGCCTCTTCCAATTCTTCCTGATCCGCAGGCATGTAGCGCTTTGTTCTTCTGTAAACCAGGTAAACATTTTCTACTCCTGCATTTCTCTTCGCTGCTCTTGCAACGTCCATAGCAGTGTTTCCTGCACCAACTACAACAACGTTCTTTCCTAAATCCAACTTGCCGTCCTGTGCCTTGAAGTCAGCAAGGAAGTGAAGGGCATTGTAAGCCTCTCCCTTTTCCAGTACAAGGGGAGCTTCCTTGTGGGCACCGATAGCAACGACTACAGCGTCAAAGTTATTTCCTTACGGAAAGCGTCAATATCGTTCACTTCCTGTCCAAGGTGGAACTGAGCGCCGTACTGCTTAGCCAGGTTTACGTCCTTCTGAATTTCTTCAGCAGGGATACGGAATCCGGGGATAACGTTCGCTACTACACCGCCGGCTACAGCGTCCTTATCGTAAACATGAACTTCTACGCCTGCTCTTGCCAGGAAGAAAGCGGCAGAGATACCTGCAGGACCTGCTCCGATAACACCAACCTTCTTCTGTACAGCACCTTCCTGCTTTAATCCGGGAAGAACTGCATCATATCCGCCTCTTGCGGCGATTAACTTGTTGGTACGAATCTGTACGTCTGTCTCATAGTGATTTCTGGTACAAGCAGACTGACAGGTATGAGTACAGATGTTTCCGGTCATGAAGGGAAGCGGGTTCTTGTCTAAGATAACCTCTAAAGCTTCCTGGAACTTGCCTTCATTTACCAGGCGGCCGTAGCTGGTGATATCCTGGTGGATCGGGCAACGGTCACGACAAGGCATGGTATAGCAATCTACCAAAGGAACCTTCTTGTCGGACTTTCTGTTGGGAAGTGGTTTAACAGGCTTTACCAAGTGCTTATCGCTCTTAGCGTCTGCAATCATCTTCTCCACTAAGGAAAGCTCAACCTTTTCCCAAGGCTTTGCCAGGTTCTTCTCTAAAAGCTCAGCAATCTGGATGAAACGAAGGTATCCGCCGGTCTTTAAGAGGGTGGTTGCCATGGTTACAGGCCAAATGCCGGCTTCCACGATACGCTCAATGTTGAAGTAATCCGCACCGCCGGAGAAGGAGATACGAAGACTTCCGTTAAAGTCTCTGGTCAACATCTTCGCTACGGACATGGAAAGAGCGAAGAGGGACTTTCCGGACATATACATTTCCTGAGAAGGAAGCTCGTTGTTCTTCACATCTACAGGGAAGGTGTTGGTAATCTTTACACCGAAAGCCAAGTTCAAACTCTTAGCCAATTCCTGCAAACGCTTTAACATAGGTACTGCATCGCTGTACTGTAAGTCATCCTTAAAGTGGAAGTCTGTGAAGGCGATGTAGTCGTAGCCCATCTCATCTAAGATTGCACGAGCGGTTTCATATCCTAAAAGAGTAGGGTTACACTTTACGAAGGTGTGCAAATGCTTTTCCTGGATCAGGTAAGAAGCAATCGCCTCAATCTCGGAAGGAGGACAGCCGTGAAGGGTGGAAACGGTAACGCTGTTGATGATTTCGGACTGAATAGCCTCTACATCTTCCTTGGTCAACTTCCGGAAACGGTCAAGGTTAGCCAAAAGCCATGCTTTACACTCCTTAAAGATTTCGGTGTCCTTAGCGTCCTTCATCTCATTGATGAAACGGTCTACCTTAGGAAGCTTGATTCCTTCCAGATCATATCCTACGGAAATGTTGAACTGGAAAGCGTCCGGATCACCTAAATCGTACTCCTTCGCCATAACCTTACAAGCGAACCAGCCCTTTACATACTCTGCAAAAGCCTGTGGTACTTCCAACTCTGTGGACCACTCACAGTTGTAACACTCGTCCTCTGCTGTGATACAGGGCTTTGCTACACAAGCTGCCAGCTCTCTACCGTCCATCTTCTGTACGGTCTTTAACTCGAAGAAACGAGCTCCGCCGTAGTAAGAAGCTACGATGTTCTGAGCAAGCTGGGTGTTAGGTCCTGCAGCGGGTCCAATCTGTCCTTCTAATTTTCTGCCAAAAAGAGTGTTTGGCTGAAGGTTTTTTGCCTGGTAGCATTTCTGCATACCAAAAACAGCTCCCTGTTGATGCTCTACCAAAATACGGTTCATCAATCTGTCAAAGGGAATCGGGGTCATAATATCACTCATGGAAATCTCCTTTTCGGGTAAACAGCCCTCCTGCTTAAGATCCTGCGTCTTCTCCTGATTTACAGGAGGGCTTTTCCCTGATGGGGTATTCTTGCCTGACCAAGAATGGCCCATTAATGTTGCGAACAAAGTTTCCAGAACGAAAAGGGTTCTCAGCTACCCTTTTCTTCTATAGAAATACTTTGCTTTTTGTGAAATTCCGTTTTAACCGTTAATTTTCTTCTCTAAACGAGCTGCACCCTCGCGAATCTTGGCAAGGCATCTCTCTTCGTCGATTCCCTGAAGCTCTCTGTTCTTCATCAGAACCTTACCATTTCCGACAGTGGTTACTACGGAACGACCGTTCATACCGAAGAGCATGTGGCCGTTTAAGTTGCCAGCGTTCATCGGTGTTGGCGGGATATAGTCGGTGATGATGATATCCGCAGCTGCACCCTTCTCTAATACGCCCAGCTTCTTTTTCAAAATAACGGTTAGCGATACGAGCATTGCCCTGGAAAAAGCATTTCCGGAACCTCTGCCCAAGCGGCACCCGGGTCTACCAAATGATGCTTTATGGAGAATATTCGCCACCTTCCAGGATTCTATCATATCATGGGTGTATCCGTCTGTACCTAATCCTGTAAGAATCCCTTTATGTACAATTTCCATGGTGGGAGGACATCCGCAGGCATTACCCATATTGGATTCCGGGTTGTGTACTACCATGGTATTGGTATCGCGAATCAAATCCATCTCGTGAGGATTTACATAGATGCAGTGTGCCAGTAAGGTCTTCTCCCCTAATACGTCCCAGTCATAGAGTCTGTCTACGATTCTCTTGCCGTGCTCCTTTAAACAACGGTGAAGGTCCAGGATATCCTCCGCTACGTGGATGTGGTATCCGATCTCCTTCGGCTTCTCTTTACGGCAAAGCTCCATGGTTTCATCGGAGATGGTAAAGCTTGCATGCATACCCATCATGCCCTTGATGAAGTCATCCTTCAGGGAAAGAGCGTGCTTTGCGAAGTCAACATTTTCCTTGATAGCGGCATGTGCCTTTTCTTTACCGTCACGATCGGAAATCTCATAGCAAAGAACAGAACGTACGCCGAAGTCTCTGGCAGCCTCTTCGATGGCGAAAAGGGAACCGGAAATCTCTCCGAAGGAAGCATGGTGATCGAAGATGGTAGTTACTCCGTTCTTGATACACTCTAAATAGGTAGCTTCTGCGGAAAGCTTGGTTAAGTCGTTGTCCAGATTCCGGTCAATAGTCCACCAAAGTCCGTCCAGAATCTCTAAGAATCCGTTGGGGTTATAGCCCTTGATGGATAAGCCTCTTGCCAAAGCAGAGTAGATGTGCTCGTGGGTATTGATAAAAGCCGGGTGAATCACACCACCCTTTGCGTCAATAAATTCCGCATCTGCGTATTTTTTCTTTAATGTCTCAAAATCCCCGACTTCTACAATAGTATTGTCTTCCCAAACTACTGCGCCATTCTCGAAAAAAAGCTGTTCTTTTCGTCTCTGGTGAAAAAGACGTCCGTTTCCGATTAAAAACATAGCTCAATCCTCCTTTTCTTTCTAAGAGCCCTTGGCTCAGTGCGAAAAATTGTATACAGTTTTCCCTAAAAAAATTGCTGTAAAGCCTTGAAAATTCTAGGGAAAAACAGATTTGATAGGATTTTATCATTCCCTGAAAGTAAATGCAATGGAGAACATAAAAAAATTTTTTTGGAAGCTAAAAAAATTTTTTTGAAAAAAACTCATTGCAAAGTAAAAACCGTGCTAAGATAGGGGTACATAAAAAAATTTTTTTAGGTAGTGCTTTTTCGATAGATTTTGAAAGCATAAAAATCCGGTGGAAAGGAGGGAAAATGGCAGAGGATAGCAGCTTGGAAATGCTGGTGAGTACGGCTCACGGTATTGCCAGACAGTTCGGAAAAGGATTGCGAGGTTTGTATCCATGACCTTTCCGTAAAGGATTTGGAACATACCATCATTTTCATCATCAACGGACATGTGAGCGGAAGAAAAAAATTGGGGACGGCGCTTCAAAAGTAGTGCTGGAAACCCTGGAAGCGATAGAAAAGGGAGACATCATTGTGGACCATCTGGGCTATCGCACCACTACCCAGGACGGAAGAATCCTAAAGTCCTCTACGGTTTTCCTGAAGGACAGCACCGGAAAATACCGCTGGGTTCTGGGCATCAACTATGATGTAACCGCACTGATGAATGTGGATGCGGCATTGCAATCCATCACCACGGTGGAGAGCCATGACAGTAACGGAGACGGACAGATTCCTTTGAACGTGAATGACCTTTTGGATAACCTGATTAATCAAAGCGTGAAGCGGATTGGAAAGCCGCCGGCTCTGATGAATAAGGAAGAAAAAATCCAAGCCATCCAGTTCCTAAGGGATGCGGGAGCCTTCCTGATTACCAAGTCCGGAGATAAGGTTTCCAATTTCTACGGCATCAGCAAATTTACTTTATACAGCTATATTGACCAGAGCAAAAAGTAACAGTATAGTGGCGAAAAAAAGGAGGAATAGCCATGCAGGATTTAAAATGGAAAATTAACGAAATGCCAAAGACAGAGGATAAGAATCTTCCTCTTATGTCTATGGAAGAAGTGAAGAAGGCAAGAACCTTCCACGAGAGCTTCCCTCAGTACGCTGAGACCCCTCTTTGCAAGCTTCCCAATATGGCAAAGTACCTTGGACTGGGCAACATCTACGTAAAGGATGAGTCCTATCGTTTCGGCTTAAATGCCTTCAAGGTATTAGGCGGCTCCTACGCTATCGCTCGTTACATTGCCGAGGAAACAGGAAAGGACATTTCCGAGCTTCCCTACAATGTTTTAACTTCCGAGAAGTTAAAGGAAGAGTTCGGAACAGCAACCTTCTTCTCCGCTACTGACGGAAACCACGGAAGAGGAGTAGCTTGGGCGGCTAATAAGTTAAGACAGAACTGTGTAATCATCATGCCGAAGGGCTCTACAGAGACCCGTTTGAATCACATCAAGGCTGAGAATGCCAAGGCATGGATTTCCGATGTAAACTATGACGAGTGTGTAAGACAGGCTGCAGCCCTTGCCGAGAAGGAAGAGCACGGAATCGTAGTACAGGATACTGCTTGGGAAGGCTATGAGAAGATTCCTGCATGGATTATGGAAGGCTACGGTACCATGGCGGATGAGGCGGCTGACCAGCTGGGAGAAAGACCCACACACGTATTCGTACAGGCCGGCGTAGGTTCCTTGGCAGGTGCAGTTGTAGGATACTTTGCTAACCGTTATAAGGAGAATCCTCCTATCATGGTTGTGGTTGAGGCTTCCGTTGCAGATTGCCTTTACAAGGGCGCTGTGGCAAATGACGGAAACATCCGTATTGTGGACGGCGACATGATTACCATCATGGCAGGTCTTGCTTGCGGAGAGCCGAACATCACTTCTTGGGATATCTTGAAGAACCATGCAAAGGCATTTATCTCTGCAGAGGATATCGTTGCTGCAAGAGGAATGAGAATGCTGAACGCTCCGTTAAAGGGAGACGATCAGGTCTTCTCCGGAGAGTCCGGTGCAGCAGGCTTCGGTGCATTGGCTGCCATCATGTTACAGGATGACTTCAAGGATTTAAGAGAGAAGTTACAGCTTAACGAGAACAGTAAGGTGCTTTGCTTCAACACTGAGGGAGATACAGACCCTGAGCGTTGGAAGAACATCATCTGGGAAGCAAAAGAGAAGTAAGGATAAACTTCATTTTCAAAGAAACAAATTGTGCAACACCCTGGATAACAGGCTTATATATAACTAAGGAGGATATTAGTATGGGACAGTTAAATAAGGAAGTTTTGGAAGAGATTAAGAAGAGAGCAGAAGGCTATAAGGCTGACATGAGCGCTTTCTTAAGAGCAATCGTAAAGAACCCCGGAGAGTCCGCTGACGAGGCAAAGCACGTTGAGACCATCAAGAACGAGATGGAGAAGGTTGGCTTTGATGAGGTTAAGGTTGACCCACAGGGTAACGTAATGGGATTCATGGGATCCGGAAAGACTCTGATCTGCTTCGACGGACATATCGATACCGTAGGAATCGGAAACAGATCAAACTGGACATTTGATCCATACGATGGATACGAGGATGACACCAAGATCGGTGGAAGAGGTGTTTCCGACCAGCTCGGCGGAACCGTTTCTGCAGTATACGCTGCTAAGATCATGAAGGACATGGGACTTCTGAACGATAAGTACCGCGTTATGGTAGTAGGAACTGTACAGGAAGAGGACTGTGACGGTCTTTGCTGGCAGTACATCATCAACGAAGATAAGATTCGTCCTGAGTTCGTTGTATCTTCCGAGCCTACAGACGGTGGATTATACAGAGGACAGAGAGGACGTATGGAGATCCGCATTGACGTGAAGGGTGTTTCCTGCCACGGTTCCGCTCCTGAAAGAGGAGACAATGCAATCTACAAGATGGCTGACATCCTTTCCGATGTTCGTGCATTAAACAACAACGGAGATGCAGAGTCTACTTCTATCCGCGGATTGGTTAAGATGTTAAATCCGAAGTACAATGAGCAGTGGAAAGAGGCTCGTTTCTTAGGAAGAGGAACTGTTACCGCTTCCGAGATCTTCTTCACTTCTCCTTCTCGTTGTGCAGTAGCTGATAGCTGCGCTGTATCTTTAGACAGAAGAATGACTGCTGGAGAGACTTGGGAGTCTTGCCTTGAGGAAATCAGACAGCTTCCTGCAGTAAAGAAGTACGGTGAGGATGTAGTAGTTTCTATGTACAACTATGATCGTCCTTCCTTCACAGGATGTGTATACCCAATCGAGTGCTACTTCCCAACATGGGTACTTCCTGAGGATCACAAGTTATGTAAGGCTTCCGTTGCTGCTTACAAGGATCTTTTCGGTGAGAAGAGAATCGGTGAAGTAGATACAGTGGCTGAGAGAGAGCCAAGACCTCTTCTTGACAAGTGGACTTTCTCCACAAACGGTGTTTCCATCATGGGAAGAAACGGAATCCCTGTAATCGGATTCGGACCCGGAGCTGAGGCTCAGGCTCACGCACCTAACGAGATCACATGGAAGAAGGACCTTGTAACCTGTGCAGCATTCTACGCAGCACTTCCACAGTACTACTGTGACTAAGCTTTAGAGTCTAAAGTGTAAATCAGGTACTATACTTTTCGGTCATTCCGGAGTAGAGGGTACAAAATAAGAATAAAGATTAAGCCATGGGGCTTTATCGGATAAACACATTTTTAAAGGAGATTAAAATGGATAAGAAGCAGCAGTTTGAAGAGTTAGTAAAGGAAATTAAGGGACTTAAGACTGACAAGATGTACTTAAACGATTTCTTCCTTACATGGGAAAAGTCTGATGATGAGTTAAAGGCAGTATGGGATGTAGCAGATGCCCTCAGAAACTTAAGAGAGAGAAACATCTCTACTAAGGTTTTTGATTCCGGTTTAGGAATTTCTTTATTCCGTGATAATTCCACAAGAACTCGTTTCTCCTTCGCTTCCGCTTGTAACCTTCTTGGATTAGAGGTTCAGGACTTGGATGAAGGAAAGTCTCAGGTTGCTCACGGTGAGACCGTTCGTGAGACCGCTAACATGATTTCTTTCATGGCTGATGTTATCGGTATCCGTGATGATATGTACATCGGTAAGGGAAATGCTTACATGCACGAAGTTGCTGATTCTGTTGAGGCAGGACACAAGGACGGTGTTTTAGAGCAGAGACCTACACTGGTTAACTTACAGTGTGATATCGACCACCCGACACAGTGTATGGCTGACGCTTTACACGTAATCCACGAGATGGGCGGAATCGAGAACTTAAAGGGTAAGAAGCTGGCTATGACTTGGGCATACTCTCCTTCTTACGGAAAGCCACTTTCCGTACCTCAGGGTGTAATCGGTCTTTTCACCAGACTTGGTATGGAAGTAGTTCTTGCTCATCCGGAAGGATATGATGTAATGAAGGACGTTGTAGACGTAGCTGAGAAGAATGCTAAGGAGTCCGGCGGATCTTTCAAGGTTACCAACGATATGAAGGAAGCATTCAAGGATGCTGATATCGTATATCCAAAGTCTTGGGCTCCATTCGCAGCTATGGAGAAGAGAACCAACCTTTACGGTGAGGGTGACACAGAGGGCATCAAGGCTCTTGAGAAGGAGCTTCTTGCACAGAACGCTCAGCACAAGGATTGGGCTTGTACAGAAGAGATGATGAAGCTGACCAAGGACGGAAAGGCTCTCTACATGCACTGCTTACCTGCTGATATCACCGGCGTATCCTGCAAGGAAGGTGAGGTTGACGCAACTGTATTCGATCGTTACAGAGACCCACTTTACAAGGAGGCTTCCTACAAGCCATACGTTATCGCTGCTATGATCCTTCTTGAGAAGTTCAAGGATCCTGCAAAGGTATTAGAGGAGTTACAGAAGCGCGGACAGGATAGAATCTTCGAAGCATAAATGCAGACAAGATAAAATCTGAAGCATAATTCATGCAGACAGATAGAACCTTTGAAGCAAAACGAGATATCGCACACTACGCGTGTGATACTCGTTAAGAATAAAAGCTTAGAGGGAGAATGATATAGCGTCCCGATTTATTCGGGGCGCTATTCTTCCCTTAAAAAGGGTTTGAAAAGCCTATTGTTCCTGTTTCAGGAGTATAAATTTTTATTGGAGAATAATTATGGGAAAGAAAATTGTTATCGCCCTAGGGGGAAATGCCCTGGGAAATAATTTGCCGGAGCAGATGGTAGCCGTAAAGACAACCGCAAAGGCTATCGTTGACCTGGTAGAAGACGGAAATGAAGTAGTAGTTGTTCATGGAAACGGTCCTCAGGTTGGTGTTATCAACAATGCTATGGGAGAGTTTGCTTCCGAGCATAAAGAAGAGCCGACTCCTCTTTCTGTATGTGTAGCTATGAGCCAGGCGTACATCGGTTATGATATCCAGAATGCCTTGAGAGAGGAATTCCTGAACAGAGGAGGAAAGGTACCTCCAGTAGTAACCGTAGTAACTCAGGTTCGTGTAGATAAGGATGACCCTGCTTTCCAGAATCCTACCAAGCCAATCGGTCGTTTCATGACTAAGGAAGAGGCTGAGGCTGAGGCACAGAAGAGAGGCTGGAACATTAAGGAAGATGCAGACGCGGATACCGTCGTGTAGTTGCTTCTCCAAAGCCAAAGGAGATTGTAGAGCTTTCCGCTATTAAGGCTATGTCCGATGCAGGCGAGCTGGTAATCTGCTGCGGTGGTGGCGGAGTTCCCGTGGTTTCTGAAGGAAAGCACCTTGCCGGAGCCGCTGCGGTTATCGATAAGGACTTCGCTGCAGCACTTTTGGCTGAGAGCCTGGAAGCAGATATGCTGATTATCTTAACCGCTGTAGAGAAGGTTGCTATCCGTTACGGTAAGCCGGATCAGGAGTGGTTGACAGACCTTTCCGTAGAAGAGGCTCAGAAGTACGCAGACCAGGGCGAGTTCGCTCCCGGATCTATGCTTCCAAAGGTACAGGCTGCTATCCAGTTCGCTTCCGCTAAGAAGGGAAATGAAGCTATGATTACCCTTTTGGAGAAGGCAAGAGAAGCATTACAGGGTAAGACCGGAACCAAGATTACCAAGAAGTAAGAAGTAGCTTTTCTTCGAAAGTCTACATTTACTGACAGTTAGGGAACTGTAAAGAATCAATAATTTTTTTTCTAAGCAATATAGGCCTGAAACGGGGGAAGCTCTCGCTAGCTTCGCCTAGCACCGACGGGCTCAGACTACCCCGCATTCAGACCTATATTGCCGAAAAAATTTTATTTAATTTGATTTTTTACAGCTCCTTTTTTAGTTATAAAAATTTTTAGAACTATGAATGTAGAAATAAACAATGGTCGATAATAATCTGTGGTAGAATTTTTCTTCTGAAAAGAGAGTTAGATTAAGGTTTTAGAGTAAGGGTTAAGGGAGAGAAGATGAGTCAGAATGCATTTTTAATGGAAGAAGCCAACCGTTGTTTGTTATGTAAAAATCCACGATGCTCCAAGCATTGTCCTGTAAATACCTCTATTCCGGAGGTTATTGAGCTGTATAAGCAGGGTGAACTGAAGAAGGCGGGAGATATTCTTTTCGAGAATAACCCTCTTTCCGCCGTTTGTGCTTTGGTTTGTGAGCATGAGAAGCAGTGCGAGGGAAATTGTATTCGTGGAGTGAAAGGCATTCCCATTCCCTTCTATAAGATGGAGGAGGAAATCTCTTTAAAATATCTGGAAGAACTGCATTTTGAAAAGGGTGCAGAGGATAAGGACCGTATCGCGGTAATCGGTGGCGGTCCTGCCGGTATTACTATTGCCCTTTTGATGCAAAGAAGGGGATATAAGGTAACGATTTTCGAGTCCCGAAACAGAATCGGCGGCGTACTTCGTTACGGTATTCCGGAGTATCGTCTTCCGAAATATATCATTGACCTTTTGGAAAAGCATTTGCTGGATCTTGGGGTAAAGATTCGTCCCAACATCCTGATTGGACCGGTGCTTTCTCTGGATAAGCTTTTTGAGGACGGTTATGCCGCGGCCTTCATCGGTACCGGCGTATGGAACCCGAGAACCCTGGGCATCAAGGGAGAAAGCTTTGGAAATGTGCATTTTGCCATTGACTACTTAAAGTCTCCGGAGACATATCATTTAGGAGAAAATGTTGCTATCATCGGTGCGGGAAATGTAGCCATGGATGCTGCCAGAACCGCAAAAAGAAGCGGCTCCAGAGCTACCATCATTTACCGTAAGGGCATGGAAAATATGACCGCCAGCAAGAAGGAAATCGCCGAGGCGGAGGAGGATGGTGTAGAATTTCTGCTTCATCACTCTCCGGTGGAAATTACGGACGAGGGCATTATCCTGAAGAAGCAGGAAGAGGGACAGCCGGAGGAAGAAGTATTCTTTAAGGCGGACAGCATAATTGTAGCCATTAGCCAGAACCCCAGAGCCAATATTGTTTCCAACACTACAGATTTGGATACAAATAACTTAGGCTTATTGCTTACGGATGAGAAGGGGCATACGACGAAGGAAGGAACTTTTGCTTCCGGAGACGTGGTAACCGGTGCCAAAACTGTAGTGGAAGCGGTGCATCAGGCGAAGATTGTGGCGGAGGAAATGGAAGCCTACTGTGAGGCGAAGAAGAATTTGAAGAAAATGACAAAAACCGCCGAGGAAAGTGCTTCTTAATTTAAGGGTAAAATCAGAAAAGGACTGTAAAATTCTTTATTACAGTTCTTTTTTGTGGGCATTTTTGGAGGTATTCCGGGGGTGATAGGGGGAACAATTGTCTTCAGCCCTTTCTGATGCTGTAAAATCTCAGACTTAAGGAAAAAGCAATCAAACTCTTTAATTTATAAATAGCATTATTAAAAAAACTACAATAGTCTTAAGAGAAATTTAGCTTAGTTTTTTTATGATATATTATTAAAATCGCACAATATTCATTTGAGGGAGAGAATGAATTTTAGACAGAGGGACAGCAAGTTGACTTTGAAAGGAACTAAGAAGAAATGGTTAGACGCGGTTTGAAGACGACAGTCATTGCCACAGTAATGGCGATGATGCTTGCACCGAGCTTTTCTGCATTTGCCCAGACAGGTAAGAGCAATACTTTGGGAAGCTGGCAGGTAGAAAACAATGCATGGGTATTCCGGAATGCAGAAGGACAGTCTGTAAAGGGCTGGGTAGTATATAACCAGGAGTGGTACTATCTGAATCCGGAAAACGGACAGTTAAAGACCGGTTGGTTACAGCTGGATGGAAAATGGTATTTCCTCAGCACGGAATCCGGTGCACAGCAGGGAAGATTATTAACCGGATGGCAGTGGATTGACGGCTATTGCTACTATCTGATGCCTACCGATGACAGCAATTACGGTGTTCTCGTGGTAAATGGCAGAACTCCGGACGGCTATTATGTAAATCAGAGCGGACAGTGGCTTCACGGCGAAAATGGAGATGCTGTCTATGAGGCAGGCAAGGGACTTCCCTCCGCAGCTTCTTCCCAGCAGGTAGCGGGAGCAAGCCGTGCCCTTCCTGGACAGGTTCTTGGAGCAAGTAGAGCCATTGCAGCACCCGGAGGCGGAAGCTTCGGAGGTGGTGGAGGCGGCGGATTCACCGGAGGCGGAGCAACTGCTTCTACTACAGGAGGAGCAGGAACTGCTACGACCGGAACTGCTACGACTGGAACCTCTACAGCCGGAGCCGCTACAACCGGAACCACTACAGAAACGGCAACCGGAGGAAGTGCCGCAGGAACTGCAGGTACAGAAACACCCGGAACACAGCCAGAAACTCCTGTAACCCCTACTCAACCTGAGAACAATTTAAAGAACTGGCCGGGAACACATACCTTATCTTATGATGCAGCTAAAAACTGCTTTGTTTTATCTTTTGATGAAGGAAATCAGATCAATGAGCTTCAAGAGTTACTGCTTAGCATTAATAAGGTTACGGTAAATCAGACTGAATATGCAGTGGGAGATGCTAAAACGGATTTAAGTAAAGAAGCAAATACATATTGCCATGACCTTAGAGGAAAAGAAAAGGTGAGAGGATATCTAAATGCTCTTAACTTTAACAAAAAGTCCTTCCATGAGGGAGAGAACACTATTGAAATTCAGGCAGACGGTTATAATCCTGTAATCATTCATATTAATGCGACAAAGGAAGAGCTTCAGGATGAAAAGCTAACTCTTAAGAAGCCGGAGAAGCTTACTACCCCTAAAGACTTCGACAGAACGGAGGCAGGAGAGTATAACGTAAAACTTTTTCGCATTTAATAACCTTAGTGAAGGTCAAAAAGAATATCTCAGTGCCCTTAATGAGGTAGTTATTGATGATGTACACTATCAGAAAAATTGAGGAAAAAGTATTTTTGATGATTTTTGTAAGACTAGGAAAACCACGTTTCTTTATCGTATCTGAGGGTACAAGTATCACTTTGAACTTAAATTATTATCCCAAAGAAGCAGGAGCTCATAATCTTACATTGAGAGCAGATGGCTATGAGGATCTTCTTATTAAGTACACACAGGCTCAGGCAAAGTCTGCACCTGTAATGAATAAGCTAGAGAAGAAAGAGGCTCAGGGATATTACGAGCTTTCCTTCCAGGGAGACAGAAAGGCTGTTCAGAATTACCTAAAGAGCATCAAGACTCTGACCGTTGCAGGAAGAACATACGGACAAATGGCACCTTTCAGTGTTGATTTGTTGAAGATGGGAGAGAAGTTCAGCTTCGGAGACTCAAAAGGGAAGCAAGAATTAGCAGACTTACTTTTATTCTCCATTCCTACAGACAATGGGGATAAAGAGCAGGAAATTCGCATTGAAGCGGAAGGATATGAAGTCGCGACTATTCCTCTTTCCTAAGGACCTTTAGGCGAAAAGTAGAACGTTTGTAAAAATATAAAAAAGAAGCGGTGAAAGAAAACCGGTACAGAAACCGGGACAATCTTTCGCCGCTTTTTTATTTCCAATCATTTAATTTCAACCATCACCGGTTTAGGAGCAGCAGGAAAACACTTTAGTTTATTAAAGCAATAAATCGTATTTATATTCCGAGGCAAATGCATAATATTTTTCTATACTTCTTATTCTTTTCTTTGCTTGGGACGAAAAACTTAGGAGTCAGCAGATGAACAGCTGTGTTTTAGCACTTAAGGAGAAGAGAAATGAAAAAAAGGAGTGGAACAAAAAGAAAAAAAGAGCCGAAACCGAAGAAGGGAGGCTTGTTCCAAAAGCTTACGTTTAAGCAGCAAAATGTCGATTTTGATCGGCCTTTGCTCGGCGATTGCGCTGATTGGGACAGGCTTTATTCTAATTAATATTAGTAAAAGCAGTATGGAAAAGACCGTTGACAGCAATATGGTGGATAAAACCCATATGGCCATCAATGATATTGAAAATATTCTTTACCAGAATCAGGTGGTTGCGGAAACCATCCGAGAGGGAATTATGTCGGCTTATGAAACCCAGGAAGAGGTAGGAGCTGTGCCCACCAATATCTGGAATATTGTGGATGGAAATGGAAATGCCGTTGCCACCAAGGTGATGGAACCGACTACCTTCCAGTCCCGGGTAAGAAATGTTGCCATTCCGGCCAACCTTTATAACGCGGAGTCTGCCATGTTGGACTCGCTTTACGCGGCGGTAAACAGTGATGACAGCGTTTACGGTGTAGGAGTCTATTTTGATAAAGGCGCCTTTATTCCCGGCGTGGATGACTATTCCCTCTATCTTAGCAAGGAAAATGCCAAGACTCGTACTGTGCAGACCTACTCCGCAGGTTATCAGGAAGAAGAGGATTTCAAGCATATAAAAGAGACACAAAAGCTTAGCGTTAGCAACATTTATCAGGATGCCTATACAAAGGACTGGGTCTTTTCTATTATGGTTCCTATCGTGATTAAAGAGGAATTTAAGGGCTATGTTCTTGTGGATATGAAAATGGATGTTTTCGAACTTCTGCAGCAATCGGACGAGCGTTTTCCATCCTTGGCAGTTGAGTTGACAGATCATGATGGCAATGTTGCTTATTCTATGGATGCGGACACCATTGCAAAACCCGTGAAGGATACTTTGCCGGAGGAGGCATACAATACTCTGGAAAGCATGAAGGCAGAGGGAAAATCTTTTAATGTGGTTACCGACAGCTTGGATAAGGGGCAGGTAAAGCGTTTCTTGCCCCGGTAGAAGTAGGAGATGGAGATTGGTGGGTGAGTGTCAGCCTTTCTGAAGCAGAGTACAATGCCACGCTGATGACTTTGGTAAAGACTGCTATGTTGACCAATTTATTGGGAGTGTTGGTTTTAATCGCTCTTACCCATTTCCTGATTCGGACCTCTTTAGCGCCTTTAAAGAAAATTTCTTCTTCCGGCGTGGAAGTGGCCAAGGGAAATTTCGATGTAGATATTCAGTACAATAAGAAAGACGAAATTGGAGAACTGGCAGAGAGCATGAGAGAAATCATGCAGAGAATCCGGACTATTATTTCCGACTTGCAAAATAAGCTCAGCGAGCTGTCCAAGGGAAATTTCCGAGTGGATATGGAAGATCAGGAGTATTATGCCGGTGCTTATGCACCTCTCCTACAGTCTCTTAGGGATATTCGGGGAGACCTGTCCAATACTATGAAGGAAATCAGAAATTCCGCAGAGCAGGTACAGGAAGGCGCGGATCAGGTCAGCAATGCCGCCCAGTCTCTTTCTGAAGGGTCTACGGAACAGGCTTCTTCCATCGAAGAGCTCTCCGCTACCATGGATGATATTTCCCACAAGATTGACAGCACGGTAAAAATTACCGAAGAGGTGGCAAAGTTAAGCAATGATGCGGAGAAGGCTGTAAATGTCAGCACCAATAAGATGGATGAGATGTCCAGAGCCATGCAGGATATTACAGAGAAATCCCAGGAAATCAATAAGATTATCAAGACCATTGACGATATTGCTTTCCAAACCAATATCCTGTCCCTAAATGCCGCTATCGAAGCAGCCCGTGCCGGAGCGGCAGGAAAGGGATTTGCGGTTGTGGCGGATGAGGTAGGAAACCTGGCTCAAAAGTCTGCCAAGGCAGCCCAGAATACCAGCAGTTTAATCGAAGAGGCTATTGATGCCATCGGTAAGGGAGCAAAGCTTTCCGAAGAAACTGCCCAGTCTTTGGTGGTTGTTTCTGAACAGAGTAAGAAATCAACAGTATGATTACAAACATTTCCCTGGCATCGGATGAACAGGCCAAGGGCGTAAAGCAGGTAAGTGTGGGAATCGACCAGATTTCTTCCGTGGTACAGAATAACTCCGCAACAGCGGAAGAAAGTGCCGCAGCTTCCGAAGAGCTTACAGGACAGGCTCATACCTTAAATGAGCTTATGGAAAGGTTCAAGTTGAAGGAAGACTAAAGGATAATCTGATGAAAAGATAAGTTGATGAATAGATAAGCCAACAGGATTAAAGGATAGTTTAAGCAATGTCTTAAATAGATGCTTAAAATAGCTCATTTCATTTAAAGACAAAATGTATAAATATTTACAGAATATTGAAGAAAAAGCGTGCAAGTGCTATAATCCTCATTAAGAATTTATTTTTGCCTGCCTGCATTTTTCCTTAAAAATTCTTTCTTTCCCCGAAGAAAGAGTAGCATAAGGAGGAAAGGCGGGGATAAGGGTTAAACCTTAAGGAGAGGAGTGTTTATGGACAGCACAGTAAAAAGAAAGGGAGGGCTAGGGTTCTGGATTTGTAACTTTGCCTTCACCCTGGAGCGCTTTAGCTTTTACTCTGTAAAGTGGCTCATCGTACAATTTTTAATCGCCACCGCGGCCAACGGCGGTTTAGGAGTAGCGAAGGAAAATGGTGCTACTTACCAATCTTTCTTCGTAGCATTTACCTATTTAGCGCCTTTATTCGGTTCCTATATATCCGACCATTTTGTGGGTGCCAAGTATCTGGTTCCTATCGGTATGGCTTTGATCAGTATAGGATACTTCTTCGGCTTTAGATCTTCCAATTTGACTGATGTGGCTATCATGATTGCATTAGCTTCTATCGGAACCGGACTCTTTAAGCCCCAGACCAACTCCATCACCGGAAAGTTATTCTCCGATCCTAAGGATTTGGATATGGCCTTCTCTACCCAGTATTCCATGGTGAACTTAGGTTCCTTCATCGGAACCACCAGTGTGGGACTGATTGCAGGAGCAAGAGGCTATAGAATCTGTTTCCTGGTTTGCTCCATCGTTATGTTGGTAAATGCTGTTATGTTCTTCTTAGGTTGGGGACCCTTGGGAGAAGCAGGAGCAAAGCCCTTTAAGGATAGTGCAGAAGCAGCTGCATCCAAAGAGACCATTAAGACAGCTGAGCCAAGCAGACCTCTCACAAAGATTGAGAAGCAAAGAGTTCTGGCTATTATCGCCGTTTCCCTCTTCTCCTCCGTTTTCTGGATTTTCTGGTATTTAGCATATCTACCTGTCTACGATCACTGGGGAGCAATGAATGATGCTAAGGAATTCATTAACATGAACTGGAAGCTTTTCGGATTCACGATTCCGACATCCTTCTTTGACTCTGAGAATGGACTTCTTTGTATTCTGTTAGGACCTGTTTTAGGACTCCTTTGGGCTAGAGATGCAAAGCGTCCCGGCGGTGGACTCAGTATCTTTAAGCATACTGCATTAGGTATGGGAATTTTAGGACTTGCTTTCGTGGTTTCCGCATTTGCAGAGATTACCAGAGCCGGAAGACCTGCAAGCTTACTTTGGGTTGTAGTATTCGGATTCTGCCTGTCTCTTGGTGAGATGACCTTCTCTCCATTAGGAAATTCCTTTATTTCCAAGTTTGCACCCGGAAAGCTCCTCTCCGCAATGATGGCGGTATGGACCTTTGCCATCTTTATCGCAGGACTTTCCTACGGAACCTTGTATAACATTATTTCCAAGATGCCATTTGCGGCAGCAAGCTTCGGTATCGCAATTCTCTTGATTGTTCTTGCAGCAGTTCTGTGGATTATGGATAGAAAGCTGAACAGCTTGATTACCAATGATCAGACAGAGGCAGCATAGAAAAAAAGAATAAGCGTATAAGAAGTATTTAAGAAGGGGGAGGGCTGAAAGCCCTCCCCCTTTCCTTATAAAAAAGACAGTAAAAAAGAAGGGACTGTAGAAAATCAAGATGAGAAAGAATTTTCGGCAATACAGGTCTGCATGCGGGGTAGTCTGAGCCCGTCAGCACTTACTGAAAGCGAGTAAAGCGAAGCTTGAAGTTAGTGCTACTACGTGGCGAAGCTAGCGAGAGCGTGCCCCGTTTCAGACCTATATTGCGTAGAAAATTTTATTGATTTTTGTGTACCGACCCCTTCTTTTAAACCTTAGTCGTTTTGATTCAACCACTCCATCAATACCTTCTTGTAAAGCTCCTCTTCATCGACAAAGCACATATGCCGAGAATAACGGAAAAGCTCCCACTTGGCATTGGGGATAGCATCAAACATTAATTTTGCGATATAAGGAGAGCAAAGGTCTTCTCCACCGTTACAGATTAGGGTTGGCTTGGAAAAATCCTTCAGCTGATCCATGTAATTATAGTCCCGAAGAGAACCGGTGGGGGTAAATTCATTTGGACCCCATCCTGCCACATAGGCTTCGGTTCCTGCCTTCTTCTTTCTGGTTAAGCACTCCGCCGCATCGGGACCGAAGGGGCCGGCACAGTGACGTGTCATAAATTCTGTAATGGCTACGTCATAGTCCGGATCACTGTAGTTTCCGGTCTTTTCCGCCTTGGCAATGGCTTCCTGCATCTCCTTGGGAAGATAGCCGACTCTTCTTTTCTGCTCACTTTCCCAAATGGCATTGTAGGGAAGGGTACTGGAAAGAATATAGCTGGCAACTCCCTCCGGCTTACATTCGCATTCGTAGATGATAGCCAACATTCCGCCCCAGGACTGTCCTAAGATATGTACTTCATCCAATCCCAAATGCTTTCTCAGTGCGATTAATTCGTTTAACCAGGTCTCCTTGGTCCAAAGCTCCGGATGTCCGTCCAGGTAGGAATTTCCACAGCCCAGCTGGTCATACATAATCAGCTGACGTCCATCCTTTTCTGCAAGGTCATCCAAAACCTCGAAATAGTTGTGGGTGGAACCGGGTCCACCATGGAGCAGAAGAAGAGGCTTTTTATTGCCCTTATTCTCTCCAACAATACGATAATACGTTTCGTAGCCTAAATACGGCATGCGTCCTTCTTGAATATTCGCCATAATGTCCTCCGTTTCCACCCGCTGAGCCGCTGGTTTTCTGTAATGATACTTTTTTTAGTATACCATAATTCCCAAGGGATGTTAATTATTTAACGGTAAATGCTATGAAGTAAATGCTTGAAGTAAATACTGTGAAGTAAAAATCACTTCATATTAAAAATCCCCCAAGAGAGAATGACAGTCCTTTGGGGGATTTTACAAATTTTCTAATGAGAAAATATCGAAGTCGATAAAGGAAAAGCTACGAAAGTTCTCCTGGAAAATCTACGAATTCGATAAAGAGAAAACTATATTATTCTCCCTTAACGATGCTTCCGTCTTCCTTTACAATCAGAAGATCCTTGGTGTAGTGGTTCAATACATGGCATCCGTCCTCAGTGATGATTACCAGATCTTCTACACGCACACCGATATTTTCCTCAGGAATATAGATACCGGGCTCTACAGAGAAGCACTGTCCAACCTCGATAATCTCTTCATTAACGGAGGAAACGTCTCCTACCTCATGATCCTCGATACCTGCGGAATGTCCGGTTCTATGGGTGAAGTACTTACCATAGCCCTTCTCCTCGATATAGTTTCGGCAAGCCAAATCCACATCGCACATTCTGTTTCCGGGCTTTGCCATGGCGATTCCCCGAAGGTTCGCATCTCGTACAATCTGATAAATCTCCTTATGTCTTTCACTGACTTCTCCAATGAAGACGGTTCTGGTCATGTCGGAGATATAGTCATTTAAGACACCGCCGATATCCAGGATAACGCAATCTCCCTTCTTTCCCTTGGTGTCGTCGGTAACGTGGTGAGGATCTGCGGCACCGTGTCCGTAAGCGGTAATGGGATCAAAGGAAACGCCGGAACAGCCGTGCTTCTTGTACAGGTCTCTGGTTACGGCATTTAACTCCTTCTCGGTTAATCCCTTGACTACGTAAGGAATCAATTCCTCCATAACCTTATCATTTACCAGGGAGGACTGAATCATCAGCTCCTGCTCGTGCTTGTCCTTAATCTGACGAACCTTGTCTACGATTACGGAACCGTTGACGAAGGAGGAGCCTGCCTTCAACTCCTGAAGACGAAGGAGGAAGCGGGAGGGCCAGGTCTTGTCGATACCCATGGGCTTATCCTTATCAATTACCCGGGAAAGAATCTCTACACCGTCTTCCGTATCATCAAAATAGGTAATCTCAACGCCAAGGTCTCTCTCCTGAGGAAGCATACGGTTTACGAACAGATGCTTGTCACCCTTTGTGTTGATATACAATGCCAACATTCTTTCGCCGGGATGAATCCACTTTCCGGTTAAATAGAAATGGCGGGTGGGTCGGTAATAATCATCTGAGAAAGATTCCGCTCCTCCATCTTCTTTAAAATCCGCTCTAACTTGCCTTGATCCATGTTGTTTCTCCTTTCTATAGAGGGAGAAGGGAGCTTCCTGCTTCCTTGCTCCAAAGAATAATGTGTTTGGCATAACTACCTAGATTATAGCAAAAATTAACGAAAATGGCATATTTGATGCAAAATTTTTGCAGAAATTGTAAAAAATATAAAAGCCTGATATAGATGAAATTTATAACTAAACATTTGAAATAAGAATTAGCATAGGAAGACTTCTTATGCTATAGTACAGAAGTCCTAGTTAATTAGTAGGTTTATAGGAAATGCAAGTTAAAACAGGATGAAATGTGTATAGAAAAAGGAAGAAGTAGCAAATCCGAAAGTAGTAAGCGGAATGTATAGGAGAAGAAGGAGAGAAGGATGAGTAACGTAAAGAAGAAAAAGATAGCCTTAGGCTTACAATTATTGATAGCATTGTTTTTAGGAGGGGCGGCAGGATATTTCCTTCCCCAATTTGCAAGCTTTTTACCAGTTTCTGGGACAGGCTTTTATCCGGCTTATCAGTATGCTGATTATTCCTCTGGTGCTTCCCCTTGTGGTGGTGGCTGTGGCAGAGGTGCTGGGCAAGAATCATTTTCAGAAGCTCCTGGGAAAGACCTTCCTGTATTTCTTCGCCGTAACTACAGGAATTACCGCCCTCTTCGTCTTTGCTTCCTATTACTTAGGCTTTGGACAGGGGGTAAATATCGGCCAGGAAGGTGCCAGCTTGGAGGGAATCGCCACCGGCGTGAAGATTGATGAGTTTTTCTTAAACTTCATTCCTTCCAATCTTTTCAAGGTACTTACAGACGGCGCATTACTTCCGATTCTGATTTTCGCCATTTTCTTAGGCTATGGCGTAGGACAGCTGGAGCAGGAGAAGAAGGACGCCTTCCTTTCCGGCACAAAGATTTGGATTGCCGCCATTTACAAGATTTTAGATGCGGTGATTTTACTTTCTCCGGTGGGAGTATTCGGCTTTATTGCCAAGGACGTGGCAACAACCGGAGTGGACAAGCTGATAGGACTTGGACAGTTTGTAGTAGGAATGTACCTTGGCTACGGCGTTTTGGCACTTGTAATCTTCCCTGTTATTGCTATTCTATATAAGGTAAACTATGTAAAGCTTTTCAAGAGTATCGGAGATTTGGTGACACTGGCCTTTGTGTCCGGCGGATCCAGCGTGGTTTTACCCCCGCTTTTGAAGCGTTTAAAGAAGGAAGGCTATGACGAGGCGGTTACGGATTTCGTGGTACCCCTCGGCTACTCCTTTAATCTTGAGGGAGCGGCAGTGTATTTTGCCTTGGCGACTGTCTTTTTGGCAAATGCTTACGGCATTACTTTCACTCCCCAGGCCTTACTGTTTACGGTTCTTCTTTTAAGTTTAATCGGAAAGACCGCGGCAACCATCCCTTCCGGAGCCATTGTGGTTTTACTGGCAGCAGCTCCCCAGCTGGGACTTCCTGTGGAAGGTGTAGCCTTGATATTGTCCGTAGACTTCTTTGCAAATGCAGGAAGAACCGCTCTGAATGTGGTAGGGCAGGCTTTAGCAGTGGCTGTATTGGATAGTAAAAAAGCGAATGCGGAAAAAGTAGAAAAGACAGCAAAGGTGGAAAATGCGACAGGCAAGGAACTTGTTGCCAATGCAGGCTAAGGAATCCTATAGAAGGAATATTCATTTGGCAATGCGAGCCAAGATATCCTCATAAAAGGAATATTCAGTGACCATGCATGAATCCTCTGATGAAAATTATTTATGAATAGAAAATTTTGGAAAGGAAAGAATATGGCAGAGAAAAAAGGTATATGTAATCCATGAAAATCTGGAATGGACCCAGCATTTGGTAAAAGTGGCTGGAAGAAAAAAAGATTCCCTATGAGCTATGGGATTTATCCAAGGGAATCCTGAATTTGCAGGAGGCGCCCCCTGAGGGCGTGTTCTACAACCGTATGTCTGCCTCCTCCCATACCAGAGGCCACCGCTATGCACCGGAATATACGGAGCAGGTGCTTTCCTGGCTCACAAGACACGGCCGTAAGGTGGTAAACGGTTTAGGTGCCATCAATCTGGAAATCAGTAAGGTAAAGCAGTATCTTGCCTTAGAGGAAAATGGCATTCCCCATCCCAAAACCGTGGCGGTTTTAGGACAGGATCAGATTCTGGAAGGAGCAAGACAGCTAAACATTTACCCCCTGATTACCAAGCATAATCGTGCAGGAAAGGGCTTGGGGGTACAGCTTTTCCAAAATGAAGGAGAGCTGGAGGCCTATGTCAACAGCCCGGCCTTTGAGCCATCCGTAGACGGCATCACCCTCTTGCAGGAGTACATTAAGCCGGCAGACGGCAGAATCCGCCGTTCCGAGTTTATCGGACAGAAGTTCCTATACACCGTATCCATTGACTCCTCCGACGGCTTCCAGCTCTGCCCGGCAGACGGTTGCCAGATTGGAAAGAAGAAAGAAGAGCTGGAAAGCTCCGAAAAATTCCAAATCACAGAGCCCTTGGAGAAGGAAAGAGAGCAGGCCTACACAAAATTTTTACAGAACAGCGGCATTGACGTTGCGGCGATTGAATGGGTGCAGTCGGCAAGCGGAGAGATCTATGTTTATGACGTAAATACCAACACCAACTATAACCCCACCGCAGAGAAGAATGCCAATATCTACGCCCATGAGCATTTGGCAGAGTATTTGGGCAAGCTTTTAAAAGAGCAGGGGTAAATAGATTTTCCGGAAATAAAGAATACGGATCGGAAGTTTTTGTAAAGAGAATATAAGCAGCTTTATAAAGTGAAGGAAGGGGATGTTCATTCTCCTTCCTTTTTGTTATAAATAAAGGCATAGGATAGAAGGATTATTTTTTGAATATGATCAAAAAGAAAGGATAAAATATGAATACATTTATTTGCTATGACCGTTGCAGCACCTGCAAAAAGGCGGAGGATTTTTTAAAGGTTCACAATGTTTCTTTTGAAAAGCGCCCGATTAAGGAGCAAAATCCAAGCGCAAAGGAAATCCATGAGATGAGGGAGCGTTCCGGCCTTCCCTTAAAGCGTTTCTTTAACACCAGCGGACAGCTGTATAAGTCTATGGAATTAAAGGACAAACTCCCCAATATGTCCGAGGAAGAGCAGGAGGCATTACTGGCAACAGACGGTATGCTGGTAAAGAGACCTATATTCCTTTATGGAGAGAAGGTTTTGGTGGGATTTAAAGAAAAAGAATGGTTAGAGGCCTTAGGAATTTAGGAAATAATAGATAAGAAGAATTAGGATAGAAAAAAGATACAAGAAAATACAAAAATAGAAAAAATCAAAGCAACAAGAAAAACCAAAAGCTTGCATAATTTTATAAGATCATAAGAAGAGAGGATCGGAAGATGGTACTGGCACGATTACGGATGAAGTTGGAGACAGAAGAAAGGCTATCTATGGGGATGTCCTCTCTTTTTCATGGGCTTTTAATGGAGCTTATCGACGAGGATTTGGCGGGAAGGCTACATAGTGGAGGCTTACAGCCCTATACTCAACATTTGGAACTTTCAAAAGAGGGAAATTATTGGGTGGTCACCGCCTTTACAGAAGAAATCGTGGAGGGCATTATCAAGAAATCTTTGCTTTCTTTACAGGAATTCACTCTGAAAAAGCAAGGAATTCATGGAAGAATCGTGGAAAAAAATTATGAGGAATTTCCCTTTCAACAGCTGACCTCCGCCTTTTATACAGAAAAAGCGAATCCATACATTTCCCTGCAATTTTTAAGCCCGACCTGTTTTAAGCAAAATGGCAACTATATCCATTATCCTGATTTACGGCTTTTGTTTAAAAATCTCATGCATAAGTATGATGAGGCAGGCTTTGGGGAAGAGGGCGAGGATGAGGAAACTTTGAATGCCCTGGTGGAGGATGCTTTGGTAAGTCAGTATCATTTACGCAGTACGGTCTTTTATTTGGAAGGGCATAAGCTTCCTGCATTTACAGGAACACTGACTTTGAAAATGAAGGGGACACAGGCTTTATGTAATTTTGCCAGATTTTTATTTCGCTTCGGAGAATATTCCGGAGTAGGCATTAAGACTGCTTTAGGAATGGGGGCCTTAAAGCTTCTGGAGGAAAATGACTATAAAAAGGAAAAATTCTAGAGCAAAATCCTAGAGAAAAATCATAAAGAAAAATCATAATATCAATACCAATAGAGAGGAATGAGTATGGAAAAGCGACAAGTCCAACTAATTTACGGAAGTCTCTTGCATGACATCGGAAAAGCAGTGCAACGAGCCGGGGGAGAGGGAGAAACCCTTAGTAAAATCGGAGGAGATTTTATAGCTTCTCTTGACGGCAATTCTAACCCGGAAGGATATGGAAGAACTAAGGACGATGCCATTCACTGGGCGGAAGAAACAGAAATCCTGAATTGCATACGCTATCATCATGGAACCGCATTGAAGAGAGCAAAGGATTTAGCCCCGGATTCTTTAGCCTATCTAAGCTATATCGCAGATAATATGGCCTCCGCAGCAGACAGAAGAGATAAGGAAAAAGAAGGAGAAGAGCAATTCTGTTTTGATAGCTCTGTTCCTTTGGCGTCCGTATTTAAGGTCTTTAATGGTGTGAGTAAAGATAATGAGGAAGAAGGAAAATGGCATTTTGTTCGACAAATTTTAAATCCGGAGAATCCTATTGCCTATCCGGAAAACAGAGCAGCTTGTCAAAGAGAAAATGATGAAATTTTCTATACAGAAGTCACAAGAAATCTTCGAGACAACTTAAGAGGTATGGAAATTAGGGAAGAATACATTTCCTCTCTTTTGTCCTTACTGGAAGCAAATTTATCCTTTATTCCTTCTTCTACGGCGGTGCAGGAGCAGGAGGATATTTCTCTTTATGACCATTTAAAGCTTACAGCGGCATTTTCTGAGTGTTTATTCCAATACTTGGAAGAAAAGAATATTTCCGATTATAAATCTTATGTATTTGAACAGGTAGAGGAGGCTTGGGATACCCCTTCCTTTCTTTTGTATTCCATGGATGTGTCCGGAATTCAGTCCTTTATTTACACCATCAGTAGTAAAGGCGCTTTAAAGGGCTTAAGAGCCAGAAGCTTTTATTTGGAAATTATGATGGAGCATGTGATGGATGAGCTTTTGGAACGGCTTAGCCTATCCAGAGCATCTTTACTGTATCAGGGGGGAGGGCATGCCTACCTCCTCCTTCCCAATACGGAAAAAATAAAGACAAGCTTAAAGTCCTTTAAGGCGGAACTCAACAAGTGGTTTTTGAAAAAATTTGATATTTCCCTTTTCATGGCAGACGGCTATGCGGAATGTTCTGCCAATGTCCTCTGTAATAAGGATGCCGGTAATACAGAGTCCTATGCAGCACTTTATCGTAGGGTTTCAGAGGAAATTAGTAAACAAAAGCGAGCCAGATATACAGCAAAAGATATTTTAAGCTTAAATCAAGGGAAGACCTCCGGTGGAAGGGAATGTAGTATCTGCCATCGTATGGAAAATGTGGAGACCCTTCCCAATCATAGAGGAGAGGCTTGCCCCATTTGTCGAGCCTTAGAGAGCTTTGCAAAAGCCCTTTTTCAGGAGAAGAAGAACAGTTTTATCATCTTGGATCAGGAAAAATTGGAAAATGCTAAAGCTATTAAAAGCTTAAAAAAAGAGCAGTATTTGCCCCTCCCTTCCAACAGACTTCTTCTGGTAGAGGAAGAAAAAGAACTCATCAAATGGATGAAAGAAGAAGCCTATGTTCGTTCCTATATCAAAAATGAGTATAAGACGGGAAATAAGCTTAGCACCAAGCTTTGGATAGCGGACTATGCGGAGTCGGAGGAATTGGATGAAGAGACTAAGACGGTAACCTTCCAAAGCCTTGCCAAGAGTGCCAAGGGGATAGAAAGACTATCGGTACTGAGAGCGGATGTGGATGATTTGGGAGCAAGCTTTGTGAGCGGATTCCGAAATCCGGAGCTGGGAGGGCGATTTAATACACTATCCAGAACCTCCACCCTGTCCAGACAATTATCTCTTTTCTTTAAGCTTTATCTCAAAAAAGTAATTCAAGGGGATAAAGGAAGGGAATATTCAGGATCAGAGAAAGAACTCTACCATTTTTATAAGAAAGTTGAAGAATTTGAAAAAGATTCTAATGGTAGAGAGGAAGAGAAAAAAAGAAAAACAGACAGTCGAAATCCATTTTTTAATGAAGGCTCTCGGAAAGAGGATAAAGAGAATAAGCCGGTGCAGAAACAAGAGAAAAGAAGCATTGCAGTGGTATATTCCGGGGGAGATGATGTCTTTCTGGTGGGAGCATGGAATGATGTTATTGACGTGGCTTTGGAATTACAGGAAGCCTTCAGAAGATTTACCGGAGGAAAATTACATTTTTCCGCCGGCATAGGATTTTATTCTCCAAGCTTTCCTATTCACAGGATGGCAGTGGAAACCGGAGAATTGGAAGACAGTGCAAAGCGAGTAGAATGGCAGAATCCGGATACAAAAATCTTAGAGAAAAAGAACGGAATCTGTCTTTTTGAAGAGAAAGAAAGCTATTCCTTTACGCAATTTAGAACCACGGTACTGGGAGAGAAGTATCAGAAGATTGAGCGTTTTTTCCGAAGCACTAACGATTATGGAAAGGTATTTTTGTATCGACTCTTGGAAATGCTTAGAGAGGCCAGAGACAGGAACGGGAAAGGCTTTAACCGAGCTAAATTAGCCTACTACCTTTCCCGAATGGAGCCAAAAGATAAGGGAGAATATATGCAAAGCTTGTATAAAGACTTTGCGAATGCTATCTATACTTGGGCTCCCCGAGAAAAGGATAGAAATGAACTGATTCTTGCGATTTATCTTTATGTGTATTTGATTAGAGAACGAGAGCAATAAAGCTAAAAATAAAAGATGCTGATGAGGTGGCTAATAGGCTAAAAAAGACGCCAAAAAAGGAATTAAATAAACATAAGCAGATGAAAAAGGAGAACAAATATGGATCTTTCAAGTATCAGAGGGGAAATAAAGGATATTGATTGGAAGGCGCTAGATAATAAAAAACAAAGCGCGGAGAGCAATAGACCTAAAGAATATCAAAGGGGAGGGAACAACATGGAGTATAAAAGTACCGGTGGATATGGCGGGGGAGGATATAAGAAGCCTTCCAACTTTGCAGGAAATCGAGGCGGAAACTTTAACAGGAGTGCTTCTTTTTCTAAGGAAGAGGAGAAAGAAGCAGTATTCTGGATTACGGAGGAAAATTACTTAGACCACGCTGAAAAAGTAATTAAAGAATTACAGGCTGAAAATGCCATGATTACCACCTCCCAAATCAGGAATATTTTGACCAATATATCAGATATTTTTAATGTAGTACAAAGAGCGAAACACTCCGGAGATTTACCTTCGGAAGTAAGGAGCAAAATCAGAGAGCTTACTATGCATTGCTATTATGCGGCAGGAAGAGAAGAGAAAGTTAAAAAATTCTTTCTTCGATCCTCTTTGTTTATGAATTTAAAGAGTATTTTAGAAGCTTCTTCAGAGACAAATAAAGAAATGCCGGAGATCCTACGGAATGTAGGAGAAAAAGAGCGATTCCTACTGCTTCATAAATATATGGAATCCTTGGTTGCCTTTCAGCGTTTTTACGGAGGAAAAGACAGTTAAAAGCTTCTTTCCCACTAGAGTGTGAAGATACAGACGGCAGATTTACATATCGATGGACTGATAAAATCAGGATAATACATCCCGTTATGGGGATAAAGGAGAATACTATGTACGGAAAGATTTTAATTGAAGGAAAGCTGGAAGTGGTTACAGGGCTTCATATTGGAGGTTCCTCCAGTTTTGCGGCTATTGGAGCGTTGGACTCTCCGGTAGTAAGAAACAGTAGAGACAATCAACCCATGATTCCCGGAAGCAGCCTAAAGGGAAAGATGAGGAGCCTTTTGGCAAGACAAAGAAATCAAAAAATAAGCGGAAATATGGATGAAGATGAAGAGGGAATCTTAAGGCTTTTCGGTTCTGCTAAAAATGGAAATGTTCGTGTAGGCAGATTGATATTTTCCGATTTGTTCTTGGCGGAGCAGGATAGTCTGGAAAGTCCGGTAGAGGTAAAATTTGAAAATAGTATTAATAGACTTACCGCTGTGGCAAATCCAAGACAATTAGAAAGAGTAATTCCCGGAACGCAGTTTAACTTGAAATTACTTTATGAATTAAAAGATACAACGGATAGAGAGAAGGAGAAACACGCGGAATATTATCAAAGGACAGAGGAAGAATGGATTCTGAAAGACTTCCAAAGTCTTATTGACGGCATGAAGCTTTTAGAATTGGACTATCTTGGAGGAAGCGGAACCAGAGGATATGGCCAAGTGCGGTTTTGCAACTTAAGTGCCGGCTTGGTTTACGGAGACGAGGCTTTGGAAAAATATGCGGATCAATTAAACAATCAATTAATAGCATTGGAGGAGGAAAATGAATCATAGCATTATACGATTTAGCTTTTCCACTCCGGTGCACTTTGGGAAAAGTAAGTTGGAAGATGGGGATATGTGCTTTTCTGCCGACACCCTGTTTTCCGCCCTATTTCTGGAATCAATGAAAAAAGGGAAAGAAAAGCTTCTTTTAGAGTATGTTCAAGAAGAAAAGCTACTATTTACCGATGCCTTCCCTTTTTCTGTGAAGCAAGAAGGAAGCAAAGGAAAGAAGGAGTATTGCTACTTTCTCCCCAAACCTATGTGCCCGGTGGAAAAGGGAGAGGAAGAGGGGAGAGAGAAGGAACATTCTATTCTTAAGAAAGCCTACAAAAAGTTAAAGTACCTTTCCATGGACTCGATTTCCGACTATTTAGAAGGTAAGCTAGACCCTTTGGAAGAGCTTGAGAAACAAAGCTTCGGTTCTTTTTCAGTCAGGAAATGGTTCGTATCTTGGAGGATGAGGATAACCTGCCTTATCGAGTGGAGCAATTCCAATTTGCTGAGGATGCGGGACTTTACTGTATTTTTTCTACAGAAGATAAGGACGTAGAAGATTTCCTTATAGATTTACTGGAATCTCTTTCCTATGTCGGAATCGGAGGAAAAAGAGCATCCGGAAAGGGAAAGTTCAGCATTACAGCAGGAATCCTTGGAGAGGAAATAGCAGAAAAAATCAAATTAGCCGGAGAAGTTAAAGAAGATGATTTATCTTCCGCCAGAGTCGATTCTCCGATAAAAAAGACAAAAGAAAGTAGTTATTTGCTTCTATCTTCTGCTATGGCCAAAGCGGAGGAAGACCTGGAGAGTATCTTGGAAGATGCGTCTTATCTACTCCAAAAACGCTCGGGCTTTATCTATTCCGAAAGCTATGCAAAAGAACAAAGAAGAAAAAAAGACTTTTTTAGCTTTCAAGCCGGTTCCTGTTTTAAGAAGTCTTTCTCAGGGGATATCTTTGATGTATCGGATGGGGGAAATCATCCGGTTTACCGTTACGGAAAAAGCGGTCTTTATGGAGATATAATTATGAATCCTAAGATAGAAGAAAATAAAATGACTCCCTATTTAAAACGCTACAGAATGAAAATTACGGCAATTGGGCCGATTCATGTGGGAGATGGGAAGCAATTAAAGAAAACGGAATATCTTTATGACAAACAAAGGAATAGAGTGTTTGTTTTGGACTCTATGAAAATGTATGCCTATTTGGAAAAGGAGAAGCTACTGGACCGTTTTCAAGACTATGTTCTTGGCATGGGGAAAAATGCTAATTTATTTCCTTTTCTTCAAAATCAAAATATTCCCAAAGAAAGCTGGGAAAGTTGGAAAAGCTATGATTATGGCATTTCCGTACGAGAGAATACAAGCTTAAATGAAATCCATTCTTTTGTAAAAGATGCAAATGGAAGGCCTTATGTTCCCGGTTCCAGTATTAAAGGAATGATTCGCACGGCACTTTTAGCCTATCTTCTTGGAAAGACGGTAGAGGAGAAAGGTGAAAAGGGGTTGTTTTCCTATCGAAATATAGATGAAGAGAAAATACAATCTATACGCAGTACTGTGAAGCAGGGGAGAATCGATGGGGGAAAGAGAGGCTTGCGTAACGAAGCGGGAGAACTGGAAACTTTAGCCTTTCATCAGCTGGAGTTGAAGGATGGAAATAGAATGGAGTATCAAAAGAATGCGGTATGTTCTATCTTTAGAGGACTTTTGGTACGAGATAGTCAGCCTTTATCTTTAATGGATTTGGATCTGGCTCAAAAGGTGGATTTATTTTCAGGAAATACGAGAAGAAGGGATTCTCGAGTTTCTCGAGATGGTCAGGAAAAAACAAATGCTATTTCGACCTTTAAGGAGGTATTGCGCCCGGGAACGGAGATTTATTTTGATTTAATCTTAGATTCGAAGGTGTTCCCCTATTCCTTGAATACGATTTTATCCGCGCTGGATTATTTTAATGAGCAATGTTATTATTACCACTACAAGCATTTTCAACGCCCTACTTTTGAAAAGGGAATTGTATGGCTTGGCGGTGGTGCAGGTTACTGTAGCAAAACAGTGAGCTATCCTCTTTTACAAGAGGAAGGCTTGGGTTTGGTAAGTGAAATACTGGCGAAAAATTTTAAAGACCATCATCATGATAGGGATAAAGAGCTGGGGGTTTCGCCCAGAACAACACCAATCTTCCTTCAGTCAAATCATACTTATGATCAAGGGATGGGCAAGATAGAACTAGCAGAATCGTAGTTTTACACCGCAGGGAATAAAATCAGGAGGCAGAGCACTTAAAAAGCTTCGGAACTCCTGATTTTACCGGAGAAAACCTTTTGCACCGCAAAGTGCAGGTTTTCTCTATGCCCGGCAAGGTTTCCATAGGATAGGATAGAAATAAAAAAGATCCCCAAAGGGGACGGAAACTCAGAATTCGCTAGGCTCAGCGGGTAGTGGTGAATAGAAATAAAAAAGCTCCCCATAGGGGACGGAAACAGACTTCCGAAGATTGGTAGCAAGAGTAAAACTAAGCATAAAAATAAAAAAGCTCCCCATAGGGGACGGAAAAAAGTCTTCTTCATAATAATACCTCTTTCTGATAGAAATAAAAAAAGAACCCCAAAGGGGACGGAAACGAAGTATTGAAGTTCATTGCAGCAGCCCACTCATTAATAGAAATAAAAAAGCTCCCCATAGGGACGGAAACCAAGTAACTTTTTGCTGCTTAGTTTCTTCGAGCTTAATAGAAATAAAAAAGATCCCCAAAGGGGACGGAAACACATAATCTAAAACCATAGCGTCACGAGTAAACTCGATAGAAATAAAAAAGCTCCCCATAGGGGACGGAAACAATTTATGTACATTGTATACATATGCAGAGCAGTTTTATAAAATAAAAAAGATCCCCATAGGGGACGAAGTTTCTTTTCTTGTGATTTACTTAATTTATAAGAAAAGAGAGTTCTGAATTGTGACGTTAGAAGGAAGCAGGACGAGCATAAGTAACGTCTGTATTTCTGCAAGAAAATTTAAAAAGGAGAGCAAAAATGAGCTACGTGTACAGCTGTGAGCAGGGTGCCGTAGTAGGGGTTGAGGGAAATTGTTTGCAAGTAAAGTACAAGGATGGTATGGTCAAGACCTTGCCCATAGAGCCATTGGAATCCATAGAGCTTTTTGGGCGCATTCAGGTGTCTACTGCCTGCATGACGGAATGTTTAAAGAGAGGAATTACCTTAGGCTTTTTTCTACCACGGGAGCCTATTATGGAAGATTATCTTCTACCAATCATGTCCATGTGGAAAGACAAAGAGTACAAGCTTCTATGTCTCCGGAATTCTGTCTAGGATTAAGTAAAAGATTGATCTCAGGAAAAATATCCAATCAAATGGTGATGGTAAGAAGTTATAAGCGTTACAAGGAGATGAGCTTGGAGGAAGAGGATAGCGTCCGCATTTATTGGATGACAGGCTATGGAGAAGTGATTCTCTTTGGGCAAAAATCAAAAAAACTGGAAAAATGAAGAGGTAGTAATTCTATGAGCAAAAATACTGTTTTTCTCCTGTAGGGGGGACTGATCCCTTTATCTAATGATAACTATCAGGATGGTGCGATCTTACACATTGTAAGAAATTATCGTCCGGAGCGAATCGTACTCTTTCTTTCTCAGGAAATATTACGATTCCATAAAGAAGATAATCGCTATATAAAGTCTTTGTATTTGCTTTACAGGGAGTTTTTTTGAAGCAGGAAAAATCCGGAACAGCTGGAAAAAGCTTACAGAGAATGCTTTAAAGCCTCAACAGCAATTCCCACTAGAGAATGCAAGTTTAGAGCTTTATCAGATTGGAAATATGAAGGTGGAGACTATCGAACGAGAGGATTTATCGGAAGTCCAAGACTTTAATACATTTTTACAGGGAATTTCGAGGTGGATTCACTATAGTATGAAGGATCTGGGAGAGGAAGATACATTGCTTTTTAAATGTTTCTTCCGGAACCCCTGCCATGAAGGGCTGTCTTCTCAGCATGCAACTTTTACAGGATATACATTGTAAGGTGATTCAGGTCTCTACTCCTGTACGAAGAATGAATGAGCATCGCCATAGTGGCTTTGTTTTGGAGGATGCGTGGGAGAACAATATTGATAATTTAGAAGGCTTTACCAATCGTTGTACAGAGGTTTTGGTTCCGGATTTTGCCTATATGATACAGGAAAAATCAAATCAAAAAGACTTATCCAAGAGTATGATTATAAGGGAGCCCTTGCCTTGGCCAAGTCTTTACCGGCGGAGCGGACGGAAGAGTATTTATCCTTTTTAAAAAATGGCATTACAAAGAAGCCTTTTGGACATGGATTCTGTAGAAAGTTTCATAAAAGCATAACAAGGGAAAAATTCCAATTTCCTGTAAAGAAAGCCGGGGGCAAAGAAGCGGAGAAGTCTTGCTTAGTATTTGAGTATTGCCTGCAAATGCAGTTAAAGCTTGCCAGAGGGGATTTTGATGGCTTTATTCGTTCCCTTACTCCTGTGATTTGGGATTTATTTTTTCAGATTATTGAGAAGGATTTAGGACTTCCAATTTCTAAATACATTGAGAATGTCAATAGTGATACAAAAGTAAGATATTGGAAATTGGATAGCTTACAACAGCAAACTGACGAGAAAGAAAAAAAGATCTATACGGCGCTTTCAACAAAGATGAATTCTCAAGATCAAAATAGGAGAATGACGGTTTATTCCCCACATTTCTTGGCGTTAATCCAGGCGTATCATCCTCTGGACTTGGTGAAAAATACAGCAGGAGATCTTAGAACTGTGGAAGAAAACCTGCGCAATATGGTTGCCCACCAGATGATTCCGGTAACGGAAAAGATTATTTTAGAAAAAACAGGCTTTACGCCAAAAATCATTATGGAGAAAGTGAAATTGCTTTATTCCACAGCTTATCAAGACTGCGGAGAAGAAAAATGGGCATCCTATGATAGGATGAATGAGAGCATATTACAATTACTTTCGAAGATGACTTAAATATTTTTTCTCCTGTGCGGGCTAAAAAAGGGGGCTTACAGCCCCCTAATTATCTCACAGCATTTTTTCACGTCCTCTTCCCTTGTAGACCAGCTGGTACAAAATCGAATCACGCTGGAGTTTTCATCGTAGCGTTCCATGTAGGCGTACTGCGCCTGCATTTTTAATTGCTCCATTTTTTCATGGGAAATGACAAAGAAGACCTGATTGGTGGGATAGTCTCCGAAGAGGGGGAGCCCCGCATCCTTTAAGGCTGCCTTGATTTCCCGGGCGTAGGCATTTGCCTTTTCGCCGATATGGAGGTAAAGCTCATCCTTAAAGAGCTCATCAAATTGCAGGCCCAGAAGCCAACCCTTGGCAAGGAGGGCGCCATGCTGTTTGATGGAGGTGAAAAAATGAGGAAGTCTACCGGCATCCGGAATCACCACCGCTTCTCCGAACATGGCACCGCACTTGGTGCCTCCGATATAGAAGACATCGCAGAGCTTAGCCAGATCCGGAAGGTTAATATCATTTTCCGGGGCAGCAAGGGCATAGGCCAGCCGGGTACCGTCTACAAAAAGCAGCAGCTGATGCTTTTTACAAAGCTCGGAAATGGCAGTAAGCTCTGCCTTGCTGTACAGACTACCGTATTCCGTGGGCTGAGACAGGTAAACCATGCCGGGCTGTACGGTGTGGGATTTGTTTTCGTCCAAGGCAAAGTCGGAAAGAAAGGCTTCCAGCGCTTTCGGAGAGAGCTTTCCGTCTTTTCCCTTTAGGGGGAGCACCTTGTGTCTAGTCAGCTCAATGGCTCCTGCTTCGTGCACTGCGATATGTCCGCTGTCCGCACAAAGTATACCTTGGTAGGAAGGGAGGAAGGAGTCAATCACCGTAGCATTGGTCTGGGTTCCGCCCACCAGAAATTCCACCTGAGCGCCGGGGCATTGACAGGCCTTACGGATTTTTTCTTTGGCAGCTTCGCAAATGCTGTCGCTTCCGTAGCCGGGATAGGGCTTTCTATATTCTTCCGTCAGGCGCTTTAAGATATTTTCGTGGCAAGCCTCTTGGTAATCGGACTGGAATTGCAGGATATCGGTATTCATTTTGCCTCCTTTTCTTCGGAAAATCTTTTTTCGATTTTTTTATTTTAAATAAGGAAGAAGAAAAACGCAAACTGGGAACATCAGAAAATAAAAAATTAAATCAAACGCTTATCTTGTCAAAAACCTTGCCGATTATAATAAAGACGGATTCTTCCAGGGATTTCGGATTTAGAGACGAAGGAGAGTCTTCCGTCGAGGAATGTTACGCATTTTCCGGCTTTGCGGTTTAAGACAAAGCATTTTCCTCTTGTAAAGACAAGAGCTTTGCGAAACATTGGCCTCGACCTTTTTAGAAGTATAGAGTATTTAAGGGAGTAGTTAAAAAACGCTTACGTTGGCTAAAGGCTTTGCAGCATATTGCAGGGCCCGGATTACCCCTTAGGGATAGAGAAAAGTCGGTCAGGGAGGTCCTTCTTTTTTCCGGAATGGAGGCAAAATGAAGAAACAAGGAATAGACAGAGTACTGTTCCCCTTGGCTACTGCCATTCTGCTTGGTTTGTTCAGCGGACAGGCTTTCGCGGAGGGACAGGGTACTGCGGCTTCTGAAGGAAGATGGCAACAGGATGGAAACAACTGGAAGTACGTGGACGGAAACGGTCAGGAGAAGACCGGCTGGGTAGAAAGCAAGGGACAGTGGTACTTTGTGGATCCCCAGAGCAAGAATTTAAAAAGCGGATGGATGGAGAAGGACGGAAAATGGTTCTTCCTGGACACCAAGGCGGATTCTTTAGGAAAGATGGCAACCGGATGGCAGTGGGTTGACGGCTACTGCTATTACTTTGCCGGAGATTCCGGAAGAATGTATCAGAATGAAAAGACACCGGACGGCTTCTTTGTACAGGAGGGCGGAAAGTGTGCCAATGAGAAGGGCGAGCCATTATTCGACCTTTCCAAGGGTGTGCAAAGCACGAAAGAGAAGGAAGCGGTAGCGGAGCAGGCCAGAAAGAAGGCAAGAGCCTGGAGGAAATCGTAAGTCTTGTGGCACAGGTAAAGTCTGAACCTACAGGAACTTCCCAGTCTCAGGCCGCAGAGGCCGATGCAGGAGCGGTGAAGTTCTCCGGCGTGGTAAAGAGTGCAGGAGGCTCCGGCGGAGGCGGCGGCGGTTCCAGTTCCGGCGGTGGTGGCGGAAGCTTTTCCGGTGGCGGTTCCGGCGGCGGGGGAAGTTCTTCCGGAGGCGGAAGTTCCTCCGGTTCAAGCAGCAGTGCTTGGCAGACCGGCTATAACCCATCAACTAAGAATCCCTTTGCAACAAAGGAAGAGCTGTATAGCTTCCATTTACAAAATGAACTAGCTAGAAAACAAGGAATTGAGGAACGCTCTAGGGAACGTGCTAAGCAGGAACAGGAACGCCTGGATAGGCAGATAGCGGAACAAAAAGAGGCCGCCAGAAAGGCAAGAGAAGAAAAAGAGCGGAGAGACTGGGAAAATGCTGAGCTTTTAAGACAGCAGCAGGCTAAGAGAGAGGCGGCTTTCCGAGAGACAGAGGAGAAATTTAAAAACGGTTTAGAAGAGCCTGATCGCCTTCATGTGATTGATAAGAAGGGAGAAAGCAGATTCGCTTTATTTGCCAAGGGTGTCGATTTAAAGGCAGGAAGCTTCAGAAAAGATGAGAATCTGGTTATTGCAAAGAATACCTACGCTTTTGAAATCATTCCCCAAACCGCTTCTTCCGGCTTTTATGATACTGCGAATGTGGCGGAAAGAGTATACGGTGCAGGAGAAGAGAATTACATTTCCAGATTAAGCTACTATGCGGCAGAGCGAGATGCTTTACGGCATGCCCTTTTACAAAGAAGTAGTGACGTGGTGGCTCTCCGGGGAACAAGCCCTCAAAGCGGAAGTTTTAAGGCAAAAATCTTTGGAAAACTCCATAGTCTGGATGAACTTTATACCGAGGCCCTTGCTCCTACAAGGTCCAGTGCTTATGCCCTGTATCCAAAGACACAGGAAGCCGGTCAAAGCCAAAGAGCCAGCGCGTCCACCCTTTCTCGTTCAGAAGCAACAGCTTCCGCTTCCAACCTGGGAAGAGAGGAAGCAAGAAACAGTACCCTTCCCCAGAACTTAAGAAATGAAGCTCTCTTTGATGAGCGGGAAGTTAATCCTTCCGACTTTTCCGAGACGGTTTTGGAGTATTTGAAAAAAGGAGAGGTTCTGCTTTGGAGCATAGCGGCTTTAATAGAAGCGGAAATCAGATTGCCGTAGTTTACGGTGCAGAGTGGGATATCTACGGAGAATTAACCGCATTATATCTTACCGAGCCGGATGATAGTCTGCAGGCAATGAAACGCTATCCGGTAAAAAAGCTGAGCGGTAGTAACGAAGAAAAACTGGTATTCACACCGGAAAAGAATGACAAAGTACAGTCTAAGCTGAAGTACTTCTATACGGTAGAGCTGTATGAGAAAGAGCCGGAGAATTTATTCTTTGACGTAACAGACTAAAGCTTTGGAGCAATCATTTTTCAAAACAAGAGAAAGAAAACATATAAAAAAGAAACGCTGAAGTAGCGCTCAGAAGACTAGAGCACTTTTGCTTTTCGAAATATAGCCTGTAATAAGGGGCAATCTGAGCCCGCGGGTTCTTGGCTTTTGTACTGTAAAAGCTTAGAACCCCTGCGAGGCGAAGTTAGCGGGAGCGTGCCCCTGTTACAGGCTATATTGTTGAAAAGCGATAAATCACTACTTCAGCGTTTCTTTTATGTAAATTATTTCGCTTCTTCTACAGACTCGGTAAGCTTTGCCACCTCCATGTTCTTAGGCAAAATCGCACTTAAAATCAAAGCAACAACAAAAACTACCGCTACGACATTTTCCCCGAATACGGTCTGTACGATGGAGGGGAAGATGTGCCAGATGCTACTCTCCGTGCTGGAGGTAAATCCGATACCTACTGCCAAGGAAAGAGAAGCGATGACGATATTTCTCTGGCTGAAGCCGCAGGAAGCAATCATTTGCATTCCGGATACTACGATGCTGCCGAACATCATAATGGTGCATCCCCCCAAAACGCTCTGGGGAAGGGAAGCAAAGAAATGTCCTACAGGAGGCAGAAGTCCTGCCAAAAGCATAGCTGTCGCACCGGTTGCAATGGTGAAACGGTTTACCACCTTGGTCATAGCGATAAGGCCTACGTTCTGGGAGAAGGAGGTTACGGGAGCACAGCCGAAAAGTCCGGAAATGCTGGATCCGAATCCGTCACATGCCAGAGAACCGGAAATTTCCTTTTCGGTAATTTCTCTGTTTAGTCCGGAGGCTACCATGGCTGTGGTATCTCCGATGGTCTCTGCTGCGGAAACCAGGAAGATAATACAAACGGAAAGGATGGCTCCGATATTAAACTGCGGGGTAAAGGGGAAGAGTCTTGGTAAAGACACAAAGCCGTCAGAGAAAAATCAGGCTTAAATCCACCTTGCCCATAAATATGGAAAGAATATATCCAACAATCAAACCGGCCAATACGGAAAGCTGCTTCATATAGCCCTTTACGAAGATGCTCCAGCCGATGCAGGTAAGTAAAGTTACGGTGGCAATGATTAAGTTTTCTTTGGAACCGAAGTCATCTCCGTAGCCTCCGCCGAAGGAACGAGCACCTACGGTAAAAAGGGAGAAGCCGATGGCGGTTACTACGGTTGCGGCAACGATGGGAGTAATGATTCGCTTCCAATACTTTGCCAAAAGTCCTAAAACACCTTCAAAGCAACCGCCTACGATTACGGCACCGATGACGGTGGGGTAACCGAAGTTTGCGGCAATGGTGGATAGGATGGTCACAAAGGTAAAAGCTTACACCCATTACGATAGGGAAGCTTAGCGCCAATCTTCCAGACCGGATACAGCTGGATAAAGGTGGCGATACCTGCGGCAAACATCGCGTTTTGTAAGAGCATGGCAATTTCCTGCTGGGTAAGGGCGGGTTGTGCAGCTCCTGCGATAATAGTAATAGGGGCTAGGTTGGATACAAACATGGCTAAGACGTGCTGTAAGCCGAAGGGGATGGCCTTTCCGATGGGCACTCTTCCGTCCAGCTTGTAAATGTTCTCCATGCGTGCTACTGACTTTTCTTGACTCATTTTTCCTCCTTCGTTTGTTTGAAAAAGAAAAAAGATTCCTGAAATATCACCGGGGAATAGATATTTTCAATGGTTTGTGCCTAAGGAGCTTCCTGATTTGCTCCCAAGCAGCATTTTCCGATGTCGGACTGTAGAGCTTTCTTCCTTGAAAATGTAGCTATTCCTTTTTGTGATTTTTCATAGAAATCTTTCCTGTTTTTTCAAAAAAATAAAAAATCCTATAACAAGAATCTGGACTGTATTGTAACACCCTGTAAAGTGCTTGTCTATATTTTGACAATACGCCAAAAGTTAGACAAGTTCACGGAAATTTCTAAAAATAAAGGAAAAACCTTGGAAATATTAAAATGGCATTTTGACAAAAAATCCAGTAATATCAAGCTTGTAGGAAGATGCAAGGATAAGCCGTAATGGAAGGGATTTTTTTGCCAGTCAGTACAAAAATTTTTAGATTATCTAAAAAAATTTTTTTGTTAAATCTATGACAGAAGCACCAAAAAAGCTTGGCAAAAACTGTGAATAGACTCCAGAAATGGGTGATTTTATACTTAGACAAAGCCATTCCGGAGGAAGAAGGCCTTGTATTTTCGTAACCAATGGATGCATTTGCAAACAGTCAGGAGGGTTTCCATGCGTGCAGTAGGGAAAGATAAGATTCGTGTTGATGCCTATGGAAAAGTCACAGGCGAAGCAAAGTATACTGCGGACTTAGAGCCGAAGAATATTTTGCACGGTAAGGTTTACCATTCCACCATCGGAAATGGTTTGGTAAAGAGCATTGATACCAGTGAGGCGGAGAAGGTACCGGGAGTGGTAAAGATTCTCACCTGCTTCGATGTACCGGATATTCAATTTCCTACAGCCGGCCACCCCTGGTCTGTAGAGAAAGCCCACCAGGATATCTGTGACAGAAAGCTTCTGAATCAGAGAGTCCGGATTTACGGAGATGATATTGCCTGCGTTATCGCGGAGAATGAAGTTGCCTGTGACCAGGCTCTTCGTCTGTTGAAGGTGGAATACGAGGAATATCCTGTGATGACCACCGTGGAGGAGGCATTGGCGGAGGGAGCTCAGGCGCTTCACCCGGATCTTCGTAAGGACAATGTTATCGTTCATAGCCACATGACTATGGGAGAGAAGGATTATACCTTTGAGGAAGGTCTTAAGAAGGCCAAGGAAGAGTATGGAGAGGAAAATATCTTCACCTACGAGCAGGTGTATGATACCCCGGAAGATTTCTCACTGTCATATCGAGCTTCCTGTGTCCTTTGCCTATGTGGATGTGAACGATAAGATTACCATTGTCTGCTCCACCCAGATTCCCCATATCGTTCGCTTATATACCGCTATGGCGCTTGGGGTTCCTGCAGGAAGAGTTCGTATCATTAAGCCTATATTGGCGGCGGATTCGGAAACAAGCAGGACGTATTGTATGAGCCCTTAAATGCTTACATGTCCATGCAGGTGGGCGGAAGGCCGGTGCGATTGGAGATTTCCCGTGAGGAAACCATTTACGGCACCAGAACCAGACACCAGATCACCGGACATACCAAAGCGGTGGTGACAAAGGACGGACAGATTCTTAGCAGAAAGATGGAAGCCTTTGCCAATAACGGAGGATATGCTTCCCATGGCCACGCCATCTGTGCAAACTGCGGAAATGTCTTCAAAGAATTATATATTGATAAGATCGGTACAGAGGTAGACTGCTGGACCGTTTATACCAACGCTCCTACTGCGGGAGCTATGAGAGGATACGGTATTCCCCAGTCTGTATGGATTACCGAGTGCTTAACCGATGATTTAGCAAGAAAAATCGGAATGGATCCTCTGGAGATTCGTTTAAAGAACTGTATTCCTGCAGGATTTAAGGATCCGCACAATGGCATTACCTTCCATTCCTATGGATTAAAGGATTCCATGATAAAGGGTGCGGAACTTGCAAACTGGAAGGAGAAGAGAGCAGAGTACGATAAGCCTCAAAGCGGAGACAAGAGAAGAGGTATCGGTATGGCGATTTTCTGCTATAAGACCGGTGTTCATCCTATCGCTTTAGAGACTGCTGCGGCTCGTATGGTATTGAACCAGGACGGTTCCTGCCAGCTCTTTATGGGGGCTACGGAGATTGGACAGGGTGCGGATACTGTATTTACCCAGATGGCGGCAGAGGCCTCCGGTATTCGCTACGAGGAGATCTATATCGGTTCCACCCAGGATACCGATACCTCTCCCTTTGATACAGGAGCTTACGCTTCCCGCCAGACCTATGTTTCCGGTATGGCTTGTAAGAAGGTTGCAGAGGAGTTTAAGGATCGTATCTTAGACTATGCGGAATATATGTTAAACAATGCGGTACAGGATTTCTCCAAAACCGTATATGCCGAAGAGGTTACCGCTGCGGCAAAGAAGATTCGAGAGCTTCTTTCCCTTTCCGAAGAGACAGAGATTTCCAAGGATTCCTTAGATCTGGTGGATTCTCAGATTGTGGAAAAGAAGAGCGGAAACCCACTACTTCCCCTTGCTATTTTGGCAGACACCGCGTTCTATTCTTTGGATAAGTCCGTGCATATTGCGGCGGAATGTACCAACCACTGTAAGAGCAATACCTTCTCCTCCGGCGTATGTTATGCCGAGGTAGAGGTGGATATTCCCTTAGGCCTGGTGGAGATTTTACGAATCGTGGAAGTGCATGATTCCGGAAAAATCATTAACCACGACACTGCAAGGGACAGGTTCACGGCGGAATGGTCCAGAGCCTTGGCTTCGGTTTATCCGAGGATTTACTGGTAGATCCGAAGACCGCAAAGGTATTAAATGCCAACCTCTTAGACTTTAAGATTCCTACCGCTATGGACGTTCCGGATTTGGAAGTGGATTTCATAGAGCTGGAGGATCCTACCGGCCCTTACGGCAATAAGTCCCTGGGAGAGCCTCCTGTTATTGCGGCGGCTCCTGCGGTGAGAAATGCAATTTTACAGGCTACCGGTGTTGCCATGAATGTGGCGCCGATGACCAGCCAGAGACTCACAGATGCCTTCCGCGAGGCAGGATTAATTAAGACAATCTCTGTAGACTAAGGAGGAAAGCGATAGGGAGGGTTTCCTCCCTATGCCGGTTTCTTCTCAAGATTGTATAGAACATAGAGGACAGGGGCTTCTGTTTTAACCGGGATTCCCGTCCGTAAAACACAAGAGTGATATTTATCTTATGGTAAAGGAGAGGATAAAGACATGTTTGATTTACAGGGATTTCATGAAGCAAAGGATGTAGCGGATGCGGTGCAGGCCTTAACTGCCAATCCCAATGCGGAAATCATTTCCGGCGGAACCGATGTATTGATTCGTGTTCGTGAGGGAAAGGATGCGGGGAAAGCACTGGTATCCATTAAAAATATTGAAGAAATAAAAGGCGTAAAGCTTTTGGACAACGGAGACCTTTTCATTGGAGCAGGAACCTGCTTTACCCATTTGACCAATGACCCTCTGGTACAAAAGCATATCCCCATGCTGGGAGAGGCCGTGGACACCGTTGGAGGTCCCCAGATTCGAAATATGGGAACCATCGGCGGAAACATCTGTAACGGAGCAACCTCCGCAGACTCCGCAGCAGGCATGCAGGTTTTAAATGCCATTGTTTGCCTGACAGGCCCCAATGGGGAGAGAAGAGTTCCGATTTCCGAGTTTTTATACCGGCCCGGGAAAGACTGTCCGTGAGCAAAATGAAGTTTGTACCGGCTTCTTGATTAAGAAAGAAGATTACGAAGGCTTCAGCGGAAAAATACATTAAGTACGGAAAGAGAAAGGCAATGGAGATTGCCACTCTGGGTTGTGCGGTAATGGTAAAGCTGGACAAAGAGAAGAAGCATATTGAAGAAGTAAGACTGGGCTACGGTGTAGCGGCGCCTACTCCCATTCGTTGCCCGAAGGCGGAGGAAAGCCTGAAGGGTGCGGCTTGCACCGATACGGAAAGAATTGAGAACTATGTAAATATCGCCTTAACAGAGGTTCGTCCCAGAAGCTCTTGGAGAGCTTCCAAGGAGTTCCGTTTACAGGTGATTTCAGAGTTGGCAAAGCGTGCTTTAAAGGAAGCCATTGTTTTACAAGGAGGACAGATCAATGCTTAAAATTATTCATTTTAAGGTGAATGGAAGAGATGTGGAACTGGCTGTAGATGAGAGAGAGTCTCTCCTGGATGCCTTGAGAGTGCGTCTTGACTTAACTTCTGTAAAGAAGGGCTGTGAGGTAGGAGAGTGCGGAGCTTGTACCGTTTTGGTAAACGGAGAGGCAGTGGACAGCTGTATCTACCTGGCTATGTGGGCAGACGGAAAGTCCATTCTTACCGTAGAAGGTCTTAAGGGGCCAAACGGAGAGTTAAATCCGGTTCAGACCGCATTTATCGAAGAAGCAGCGGTGCAGTGCGGCTTCTGTACTCCCGGACTGATTCTTACCGCGGTGGAGATTGTGGGAACAGGAAAGGACTATACCAGAGACGAGTTAAGAAAGCTGATTTCCGGACATCTTTGCCGTTGCACCGGTTATGAAAATATTTTTAAATGCCGTAGAAAGAGTAGTGAAGGAAAATCTTCAGAAAGCAAACTAAAAAATATTTTGGTTTTTGCCTAAAAAATTGTTAGGCAAATCGCACAAAAGTTTTTACTCTCTTTTGGAAAAAAGGGAAGTCTTTGCGGTGAGGGTGGCAACTCTCACCGCTTTCGTTTATAATCATATTGTTAATTTGTAAACGACATAATTATTTTTTTAGATTATAAGGAGCGAGCTAAAAAAATAATAAGATATCCTGCAGGAATACGGATTGCGATAAGCAACCGAAAGCTTTTTCAAAAACAGTGAGAATGCTTAGCCGATAAAGGGAGGAGCAATTTCTTTTTTTCTTCATCGGCTTAGGAGAAAGAGTAAAAAGGGAAGAGGATACCTTCGTCGCTATATTGAGTTTAGGAATTAGGGAGATGCTTATGGAAGAGATGGATGTATTTCGTTTTTATTGTAAACGGAAAAGAGGTGGAAACAAAGGAAGATAAGCCTTTGCTTCGTTTTCTTCGTGACGATTTAAAGTGTAAGTCCGTAAAAGACGGCTGTAGTGAAGGAGCCTGCGGAACCTGTACCATTTTGATTGATGGAAAGGCTGTGCGTTCCTGTATTTTGTCTACCAAAAAGGCAGTGGGAAAAGAACATTGTTACCGTTGAAGGACTGAGCCTTCAGGAAAAAGGAGGCCTATGTCTATGCTTTTGGACGTGCCGGTTCCGTACAGTGTGGATTCTGTATTCCCGGTATGGTGATGAGCGCCAAGGCTTTAATCGATGTGAATCCGAATCCAACAGAAGAGGATATTAAGAAAGCCATCCGCTCCAACATTTGCAGATGTACAGGCTATAAGAAGATTATCGAAGGAATTGCGCTTGCTGCCAAGGTGCTTCGGGGAGAGGAAAAGATTCAGTCCGAGCTGGAATCCGGAGAAGACTACGAGGTTGGACAGTCTGCTTTCCGTGTGGATGTTCGAGAGAAGGTTTTGGGAACCGGAGAATATCCTGATGATGTGGAGATGGAAAACATGGTTTACGGAGGGGCTGTTCGTACAGAGTATCCAAGAGCCAAGATTTTAAAGATTAATACAGAGGCGGCGGAGAGTCTTCCCGGCGTTCTTGCTATCTTAAAGGCCGAAGATGTTCCCAACAACAAGGTGGGACACATTCAGCAGGACTGGGATGTAATGATTGCCGAAGGGGATACAACTCGTTGCATCGGAGACGCTCTTTGCCTGATCGTTGCTGAGACTCCTTCCATTTTGGAGGCGGCGAAGAAGCTTGTAAAGGTAGAGTACGAAGTGCTGGAGCCGGTAAGAAGCATTGCAGAGGCTAAGGCGGAAAATGCGCCTAAGCTTCATCCTAACGGAAATCTTTGTCAGCAAAGACACGTAACCCGTGGAGATGCCAAGGCGGCGATTGCTGCCGCTAAGTATGTGGTAACAGAGAGCTTCTCTACTCCATTTACAGAGCATGCCTTCATGGAGCCGGAGTGTGCCATTGCCTTCCCTTATAAGGACGGCGTGAAGGTTTATACCAGTGACCAGGGTGTATATGATACCAGAAAAGAAATTGCCATCATGATGGGCTGGGATCCTTCCAGAATCGTGGTAGAGAACAAGCTTGTAGGTGGCGGATTCGGCGGTAAGGAAGACGTTTCCGTACAGCATATTGCCGTGCTGATGGCTTTAAAGGTGGGAAGACCGGTAAAGGTAAAGTTCACCCGTCAGGAATCCATCAACTTCCACCCCAAGCGTCATGCTATGGAGGGTACTTTTACTCTGGCTTGTGATGAAAATGGTATTTTCCAGGGCTTGGATTGTGAAATCTACTTTGATACCGGAGCCTACGCATCCCTTGCGGACCGGTATTGGAGAGAGCTTGTACTCATTCCGTTGGACCTTACACCTATCAGAACACCAATATCTATGGATATGGTTATTACACCAATAACCCACCTGCAGGAGCTTTCCGCGGATTCGGTGTGTGCCAAAGTGAGTATGCATTGGAAATGTTGATTGATAAGCTGGCTGAGGAGGTGGGCATCAGCCCCTGGGAAATTCGTTTCCGTAATGCCATCGAGCCGGGAAAGGTTCTTCCCAACGGACAGATTGCGGACTCCTCTACAGCCCTTAAGGAAACCTTATTGGCCATAAAGGACATTTACGAAGCCAACAAGGGTAGAGCGGGTCTTGCCTGTGCCATGAAGAATGCCGGCGTAGGTGTAGGTCTTCCGGATAAGGGAAGAGCCAGAGCGGTTATTAAGAACGGCGTGGTAGAGTTGTATACTGCGGCTTCCGATATCGGACAGGGCTGCCGTACCGTATTTATGCAGATGATGCACGAAAGTACCGGTCTACCGGTGGAGAAGATTGATCTTTCCAAGGGATCCACAGAGATTCTCCGGACTCGGAACTACTTCCGGATCCCGTCAGACTCTGATTACCGGTGAGGCGGTAAAGGGAATTGCCTTAGAGATTAAGGGAGATTTGGACAAGGTAGGCGGAGACCTTTCCGCATTGGAAGGAAAAAGAATACTTCTTCGAATTCTTTGATCCCACAGATAAAGCTTGGCGCTGACCTCCCCAACCCCAAGTCTCACGTGGCCTATGCCTTTGCAACCAATCTGGTACTCTTGGATGAGCAGGGACAGGTAACGGATGTGTATGCTGCCCATGACTCCGGAAAGGTTGTAAACCCGGTTGCGATTCAAGGACAGATTGAAGGTGGAGTATTGATGGGAATGGGCTATGCCTTAACTGAGGACTTCCCCTTAAAGGATTGCGTACCCACTGCTAAGCTTGGAACCTTGGGACTGCTTCGTGCAAACCAGATTCCGAATATTCACGCCATCTATGTAGAAAGAGATACTCCTATCCCATTTGCATACGGCGCTAAGGGTATCGGAGAGATTGCCAGCATTCCTATTGCTCCGGCCATTGCCAATGCTTATTATGCCTTTGACCATGAGTTCAGAACCAAGCTTCCTATGGACAATACATTCTATAGAAAGAAGAAGGCTTAATCCGGTTTGGAAGAGTGATATACAGAAGGGACTATAAAATCAAAATAGTTTTCTAAGCAATATAGGTCTAAATTTGAGGCACGCTCTCGCTAGCTTCGCCTCGTAGCGGATACTAAGCGAAAAACTGCGTTTTGCTTGTTTTTCGCAAGTACCGACGGGCTCAGACTACCCCTTATTTAGACCTATATTGCCGAAAATCTATTTTTTTTGATTTTATAGTCCCTTCTTATAATTAAAGGAGAACCCGAGGTTAGGGAAAAAATTAGATTATAGGAAAAAGCTTCCGAATAACGGTGGAAATAAAATTAATTTTTTGTTAAAATAGGAGCATTATGAATCTTACCGCAATGCCAAAGGAGTAAAAATGGATAAGGAAGCATTGAAGAAAAAGAATATTTGCAGAAGGAGAAAAAGGCTAAGGGCGGTGTAAACCGCTTTCTGGAGGAAGAAAAGCAGGAGCTGTCGCATGAACCGGAACGGAAGGTAGAACAGCCACAAGCTATCCTTCAGAAGTCGGAAAAATCCGGTCTTTCCTTTAAAGCGCGAAAAGCCAGAAGGTGCAGATTTTTTAAGACAGCAAAGGAAAAAAACAGAGGCATTTATCGAAAAAGCCGCCGCTCATGCAGAGGAAAGAGGCGTAAGAGGGCTTCCGGAAAGAAAGTTTATTGCGTTAAAGAAGAGAAAGAAGGTGTTGCATGCCTTTGTCATTCCCTGCTATGGAGAATCCTCTTATCTGGAAGCATGCATTCAATCTCTTTTAAAGCAAAAAAATCAATCTCCTATTTATCTTTGCACCGCAACTCCCAATGCATTTTTAAAAGAGGATTTCAGGAATATCGTTTGCCCTTGTTTGTTCGAAACGGAGAGCCCTCTTTGGCAAGGGATTGGAATTTTGCTTTGGAGGTAGGCAGAAAAAGAGCAAAGCTGGTGACCATTGCCCATCAGGACGATTTGTATCATGAAGATTACACTAAGGCTGTGGAGCATGCCTATTCCCTCTATCCGGATGCCAGCTTGATTTTTTTACTGCGGTACAGGACATTGACGGTATGGGACAGAAGCTGCCGAATGTTGCCGAGAAAGTGAAAAAGAATCCCTACGACTTCCCTATCATTTTACCCATCATACGGAAAAGAGCCTCTGGAAAAAGCTTCCCCTGCTTTTTGGCAACAGCATCTCCTGCCCCAGCTGTACCTATGTGACAGCACATTGCAGAAGATTATTATTCAAAAATGAGTATCGTTTTATTACGGATTGGGATGCCTTCCTGCATTTGGCGGAAAAAGAGGGGCGTTTCCTCTATATTAAGAAAGCTTTGCTTTCCTATCGAAGACACGAAGAGGCGGAAACCAGAAAGCAAATGAAGAACAAAAACCGCCTAAAGGAAGAAAAGGAACAATTCAGGAAGCTTCACGGCAAGTTTTTGGGAGGTCTTTTGGCAAAGGTTTACAGCCTGTCCGGAAAATGGGCGTAGTTTCCTTTAGGCCAAGCTGAGGCTTCGTTTCATAGCTTGTCTTTGTAAGAGGAGGGACACCAGTACGCAGGACAGTAATTTATCCACCAAGTTTCCACTAACAGCCCCTAGATAAACTGAAGTAAAAAGCTCTTGACCGGATTGCTTTAAGGCCATAATCACCAAGTCTGTTCCGGATCCGGTCAGTCCTCCGAAGAGGAAGATACGAATGGGAGCTCCAACCATTGGGCATAAAATGGCTAAAAAGCAGTCCTGCAAGGATTGCCTTAGGAAGGCTGAAGCCCTTCTTTCCGGTTTTACTGATTAGGGCTACCACAACTGCAACCACTACATTGACCAAGGCAAAGGGGATTGCGCTGGGGCTGGCTGTAAAGCCCATCAAAAGGTTGGTGGCCACACCGGTAAGAACGCCATAGCCCATACCGTAGCATGCCGCAATGAAAAATGGTGCCGATGGTATCCATAAAAAAGAAGGGGTATCTTTAGCATGCTGACAAAAATCTCCAAAGACCACATTTACCACCACCGCCAGAGCACAAAAATAATAGAATCTTCGTATTCTTATTTAACTTGTTCATTGCAATTCTCCTTTATTAAATTCCTGCTGTATCACTTACCGTACAGCACACATTTTTTCGTTTTTTCATAGCAGATTTTTCTTACTGCAATACTTGAGCTTTTTTCATCTTTTTCACTTAAGCTTCAAGCTTTTTCTTCTATGAAGGCAGTAAAGCGAGCTTTATATTCTTCCCATTTACCGTCCTTCCTTCTTCATCGTAAAAAGACAGGTACTTCGAAACAGGCCTGTGTCCAGTTTCTTCTTTCCATTTCCTCTATATTTTTTTCCATAAGGATGCCTTTGGGGAAGGAAAGGGAACAGCTGGGGCTTTCCTGAATTCCTAAAACTCCAATATAACTATAGCCATTTTTTTCTGATACTCCTCCAACTGCCAAAAAAACAGGCTCTAAAAATCCTTCGGCAATGTTCGGCATAGCCTTCCGTCTTTTTCGTACTCAGCCTTATTCATTGAAGGACGATTGCTTCCCAGATACAAGAATTCCGGACAGGGAAGCTGAATGATGCCTCATCCCCCTCTTTAGAATTTCTTCGACCAGCGGAAAGGCGCCTTTTGCACGCTCCAAGCCATGCACTACAGCATTTTGATTCAAAACACAGTGACTGACTACAATGATTTTCTTTGATGGATAAATAGCTATATCCTCCTTATAAATATTTTTATTCTAAATGCTTTTTCCAATCTGTATGTTTTTAAAAAACCCTCTTCTTTAGCTTGAAAGAAAAAGGGATATAAAAAGAAAGATGAATTATAAAGCATATTAGAGATGAAATATCAGAGATGCAAAAACAGCATAGGTCTAAAACGAGGGCAATCTGAGCTCGCCGGTACTTAGTGAAAGCGAGTAATAAGTGTTTTTAACAAATAATTATTTTCCACATGATACTATCAAGATTAAATATATTTGTCCAATTTTAAAACATAATAGAACAGCTTGATTATTCAAAAAGACTATAATTATAAAGAAAACTATAAAATTCTTAAAAAAAGCAAAGGGAGAGGGCAGCTTCCGGTAAAAAGAGAAAAAAACAAAATATTATTAAAAAAAGCTTATATAAAAATTGCAAAAGTGCGCCGATAATATAATTACTTATCAGAATATTGTGAAGATAAGGACAAAGAACTGCCAAAGAAGGCAGCTCGTAGAGAGAGTAAGAAGGACTAAGCTTAGCGGTAAAGAAGAGAGTAATTTAGGAAGAAAAATCGCTTAGAAAGAAAGTCGATTAGAAAGAAAGTCACTAATGAAGTAAGTCAGTAAAGTAGGAGGAAAGGAAAGAGGAAAAGAAAGCATGAAGGGAAAAAAAGAGAATACAATTTATCGGTTTTTCTCTGCCTTTTGTTGGGGAATTCGTTGTTTGTTCCGAAGAGCTATGCCGCCGTTGCTCCGGTAAAAGTGGAGATTCCGGTGAGCTTGTATGCCGCGGGAGATTCATTCCCGGAGGAAGAATTTACGGTGGAGCTGGAACCGGTGATATCCGGTTCTGATTTGGTGCCGGATGAGAAAGAGATTCATCTCACTTTAGGGGCAGGAAAAACAAAGGAGGAGAAACGTTTTGCCCCCATTTCCTTTTCAGAGGAGGGAATCTATCAGTACGATATTCGTCAGAAAAAGGGCGATACGGAATATATGACCTATGACGATAGGGAGTATCTGGTTTCCGTAAAAGTGGAATTGCAAAACAAGGATAGTGCGGGAAATCCAAGACCTGCCTATCTCACTGCGGTATTGATTGTAACGGATCGAAATGATCCTCTAAAGCAGGATATGAAAAGAGGAGAAATTGCCTTCCATAACCGTTATGACAAGCCGAAGCCTCCGGAGCCGGAAACGCCCCCGGAGACAGTGCCGCCGAGCCAACTCCTCCGAATCCGAACACCCCGCCCGGACCGGGTAATCCTCCCGGGGAAAGCGGCAAGCCCCCCGCTCCCATTGTGAGCCATGATCCCGGCGTTTTAGGGGTAAAGAAGCTGGAAATTTTTAATCCGATAGTGGAGATTCCGAAGATTTGTACCAAGATTTATCGTACGGCCAGAAATGTGGCCACCGGAGATGAAAGCGGAATGTTTTTCTTCGGTGTGTCTTTCAGCCTTTCCCTCTTTGGCATCAGCCTATACTTTTATAAGAGAAGAGGAAAAGACTTATCCTCCGAATAAGCGGTAGGAAGAAAGGAAGGAGAGAAGCTTCCGAATAAACATTGGGAAGATAAGGAAAGAGAGCATCTTCTGAACAAATAGTCGGAAGAAAAGGAAGGGAGTTATCTTCCGAATAGCTCTCGTAAAGAGCTAAAAAATAGTCGAAATCGAAAGAATTTCTAAAGACCTTGACACCCTCTTAGGAGGGTGTTATTCTTTGAAAAGGTTTAGCACTCGAAATTGGAGATTGCTAACAAATGAGACAAAACGTAAAGGAATGAGGAAGAAGAGCAGAAGCTTTTTCCTTGTTTCAGAAGGGATATGTATATGAGCATGCAAGATGTTTTGGAACAAATCCGTTCCCTTTTAAAGAAGAAAAAAAGGGGACGGATTTCTGCCATTTCCCGAGAAATTCCTCAGGAAGCACGAAACTCTGTAGGACAAAAATTCGGCGGGCAAAGTATCGGAGTACAAAACACCGAAGGGCATAATGCCGTAGCGCCTGAGACGGTAGAGCAGAGCCATGCAAGGCAAGAACAGAACAAAGCGGATCAGAGCGCAGAATCAAATACAGCAGCCCGGAGCACAGGGCAGAATACAGAAACTCGAAGTGCAGGGCGGAACGCAGAATCGAATACAGCGGCACATAGCACAGGACAAAACGCAGTGGAGCAGAGTGCAGAGTCGCAAAACGGTATAGAACGAGCGAAAGACAATATGACAGAGTATAGAGGAGGAAATGATGATGGGTAATTCCGGTTTATAATATGATGGTTCTTCCCCATTCCTACATTTATTTTCAGGTACAAAGCTTTAAAAATATTGCAGGACAGGAAATCAGACAGGACGACCATGTGTTACTGGCTGTTTTAAAGGAAGACAGTTTTAATACAAAGGATTTAAGAAAGGAAGAGTTCCACTCCGTTGCGGTAGAGGGAAGTGTTACGGAAATCAGCGGAGACGGCTACGTGGTGGTTCGTACAGGACAGAGAGTTAAAATTCTGGAGTTGGCTCAAAAAGAAGGGGAGCCCCTGTTGTTGGAAACCGCTCCATTAAGTGATATTGAGGACTTGGATCGGGAGGATTCCGAGCGTAAGCTGAAGGAAATCAAGGCGGAATTAAAGACGCTGGTAGATCGTTTTAGAGCCGGAAGCATTATGCAGACCATGATTGACCAGTACGGTTCCATTCAAGAAGTGGCTTGCATTCTTTCTCCCTGGCTCAGCTTGAAAAATGAAGAGCGCTATCAGGTACTTAAGGAGGATAGACTTTCCGTTCGTACCAAGATGCTGGAGCAGATTCTTTATGAATATGTAGAGGTCACCAAGGCAACCTCCGATGCCAGAAACCAGCAGCAGGAGGACTACCAGAAGCTCTATAAGGAGCAGGCTTTACAAAAGCAAATCGACTATTTGCAAAAAGAGCTGGATGAGATGCATCCGGAGAAGGTTTCCGATTTAAGAAAGCTGGAGCTTAAGATTGAAGAATCCGGCATGAATGAGATTGCCAAGAAGGAAGCCTCAAAGATTTTAAATCGGTTGAAAAATGAAGGTACCAACGGTCAAGAGGCGGGTATGCTTTATGACTACATGGACTTTGTGACAGGACTTTCCTGGAAGAAGGAAGAGCAGAAGAGCATTGACTTGGATGAGGCGGAGAAGATTCTTTCCGAAGACCATTTCGGTTTAAAGAAGGTAAAGGAAAGAATGATTCAGCAGATTGCCGTGATGAACTTAAAGAAGCAGCAGTCCGGTTCCATCCTCCTCTTTGTGGGTGCTCCCGGAACCGGAAAAACCAGTATCGGAAAGAGCATTGCGAAAGCTCTTGGTAGAAAATATGTCCGGGTGAGCCTGGGCGGTGTTCGAGATGAGGCGGATATTCGCGGCCACAGAAGAACCTATCTGGGTGCTATGCCCGGAAGAATCATGGACGGTATCCATAAGGCGGGAGTTTCCAACCCGGTAATGGTATTGGATGAGGTGGACAAGCTTTCCTCCTCCTACAACGGAGACCCTGCAGCAGCATTGTTGGAGGTTCTGGATCCGGAGCAGAATAATACCTTTACGGATCACTATATGAATGTACCCTACGACCTTTCCGATGTACTCTTCATTTGTACCGCAAACACCACAGACAGTATTCCCGCACCTCTCCTAAACCGTATGGAGGTGATTCAGTACCAGGGCTATACCCCAAGGGAGAAGTTTGAAATCGGTAAACGGCACCTGATGAAGAAGGCTCTGAAAAATGTAGGCCTTCAGCCGGAAAATGTAGAGCTCAGCGATGAGGCTTTGGAAAGCATTATCTCCGACTACACCAGAGAAGGCGGCGTGAGAGGCTTGAAAAAGCGTCTGGATACCCTGTGCAGAATTGCCGCTGTGCATTTGGTAAGAGGAAAGGGCGAGAAGATTACCGTAGGAAAAGAGGATCTTCAGGAATATCTGGATATGAATCCTCTCCATCATAGAGCTGTGGAAGAAAAGGGCAGAGCCGGTGTGGTCACAGGTCTTGCTTGGACCGCAGTGGGAGGAGAAATTCTCTTTATCGAAACCCTTGCTACCAAGGGAGAAGGCAAGCTCACCATTACCGGACAGCTGGGCAATGTAATGAAGGAATCTGCCCAGATTGCCATCAGTCTGGTAAAGTCCATGTTCCCGGAGAAGGCAAGCTTCTTTAAGGAAAAATGACCTGCATATCCACGTTCCTGACGGAGCAACTCCGAAGGACGGTCCTTCCGCAGGTGTAACCCTTACCGTAGCATTATCCTCCCTGGTAACAGGACAGGCGGTTTGCCCGCAGATTGCCATGACAGGAGAAGTATCTCTGGAAGGAAAGGTAAATCCTATCGGAGGACTTCCCGAAAAGCTGATGGCAGCAGAACGGGCAGGAGTAAAAACCGTTTTGATTCCTAAGGCAAATGTGGATGACCTTCGAGATGTGCCGGAAGAAGTAAAGGATAAGCTGGAGATTCGTCCCGTGGAAAATGTGGATGAAGCTTTGGGGAATCTGCGGTATCGAAAAAGGGTGAGAAAGTTTCCACAGAAAAACGCATCCGAATAAAAATGAGACTGTAAAATCAAATTGAGGCTGTAAATAATCAAAAATTATTTTCTAAGCAATATAGGTCTGAAATTGGGGCACGCTCTCGCTAGCCTCGCCACGTATCGGATACTAAGCGAAAAACTGCGATTCTCTTGTTTTTCGCAAGTACCGACGGGCTCAGACTACCCCTCATTCAGACCTATATTGCCGAAAAATTCTTTACTATTTTGATTTTCACGGCCTCATTTTTTGTTTTAGGAGGGACAACGAATAAAGACAAAAATAGATAATAAAAATATCATTTTTGAAAAATAAAAATTATTCATATTTACAAATCTGTTGTTTGGAGATATAGTCCTTAGTGTTAGAAAAAAACTAATTTTGTCCCCTGAAAGGAGTTGCATATGTCTACAACAACAGTACAGAAGCATACGAAATCCGGTTTTTACTACCTTGGGCATAGCAATCACGGCGGTTTTGATTGCGCTTTCTACACTTCTTACGATGTTTACCAAGATTCCCGTGCCGGGAATACGTGGATATTTCAATGTAGGGAGATGCGGTGATTATGTTGGCGGCTCTTCTACTGGGAAGAAAAGAGGGAACGCTGGTGGGGGCTATCGGTCCAGCCTTAGCGGATTTTGCTTTTTGGGCTATGCGGTATTTGTTCCGATTACCTTTTTGGTAAAGGGAATTGAAGGCTTTTTGGTAGCTACCGTTTATGGCAAAAAGAAAAGCTTTTCCTCCGCTCTTTTTGGCGACGATTATCGGCGGAGTGATTATCGTTGCAGGATACTTTGTAGCGGAGAGCTTCGTCTTTGATTTTTGGCGTTGCCTCTGCGGGAATCTTGACCAATACCATTCAGGGCGGTGATGAGTGTGCTGATTTCCATGCTTCTCTATACCGCTCTTCGGAAGATTCCTTTTATTGCGAACCTTTCCAAGCAGGTGCAAGAGTAAAGAAATTTCTTGAATTTTTCAAGTTTCTTAGTATAATAGGCAAGGAAACTATTTTTTACTGTTTTCTGCCGAGATTTAAGAAATCTACTTGAATTCTTTGGCAAAGAAGTTTTGCACGTAAGTGCCCTGAACTTAGGAAAAGAGCTTAGGGCGACCGGAAAAAAGGAGGAACTGCATATGGTTTTAGTACCCATTATCCTTATCGTAATTGTTCTTGTTTGGTTTATCGGACAGAGTAATATGCTGAATCGTTACTTGGTTATTATCGAAGAATCCAAGAAGACCGTGGATATTACCTTGGTGAAGCGCTACGACACCATTTCGGAAATGTTAAAGGTGGCTAAGGCCTATGCCAAGCATGAGGAGAAGGTATTTACCGAGCTGGTAGCTTTGCGTCAGGGAGGAAGTATTCAGGATACAAACCGTGCGATTGCCAACCAAAATGATGTATTGGCACAGATTCGTATGGTAGGAGAGAATTATCCGGAGCTTTTGTCTTCCAAGCAATTCTTAAACCTGCAGTCCGAGATTGCCAGTGAAAATGAAGATTTGGCAGCAGCAAAGCGGATTGTAAACAGTAATGTACGTGTATTCAATCAGGCTGTTGTTAGTTTTCCCACAAGTCTGGCGGCAGGAATCAAGGGACTTAGAAAAGTAGATTTTCTGGAAGAAGATTTACAGGGTAAGAGAGATTTGAAGGATTTGGATTACAATATGGATTAAGGAAAGAAAAGCATTTGCTCATAAAGGGGGAAATGGCTTAAAAGTCCGAAATATGGCAGGTGGAAAAGTCTGGGATATAGGGATTTTTCTGCCTGCTTTTCTAATAGAAAGGATGTCTATGTTAGGAACTTTGGAAGAAGATTTAAAAAGAAAAATTGAGGACATGGAGGACAGTGCGGAGTTTCAAATGAAGCTTCAAGCCCTCCGGAAGAGAATGTTGGATATCAAAAGGTGGTCTACAGCAAAATACCTTGCTCTGTTTCTCCTGCTTTTACTATTTCGTTTTGCCGCAACGAAAAGCATGCTTACTTGGATACTTTTGATTGGTGGCGGTCTTTTGGTTTATTACAATATGAATCATAAGATGCCGGGAATGTTTTTCGGTAAGCAAGAAAGCCTTCAGGATGTTTATGCCAAGGAGGTTCTGGAACCGCTGCTACAGAACTTTTATCCGGACCTAACGGTGGAAAAGAAGGGAATTGCCCCGGAGGATGTAGTAAGATTCACCCCAAAGTCTCAAAAATACCTGCAAGATACCTTTCTGTTCTTTCATGATGATAGAGGACTCCTTATGGGAAATCTGGAGTCCTATCATACAACAGGCGGAAAGCATTCCACCACGGTGTATGATTTTACAGGACAACTGTATTGTATGAAGAGCCCGGTGACAGTGCAGGGAGAAGTTCGCATTGTCCCTACGGATAGAGCTTTTCTTTTAAAAAATGAAGTCCAGTACAGATATCCCGGCTGCGGAAAAGGGGAGATGAAGCTGGATACGGAAGACATTCAGCACAATGAGCATTTTGACATCTATGCCACGGATGAGTTTGGAACAAGACGCTTTTTAACTCCGGAAGTGCTCAGGGTATTTTCCGAGAAATTTGCAGGACAGGAGCTTTCAATCTATATCAAAGGAGATTTGCTCTATATCGCCATTTATAGTGGCCACAAAATGTTTAGAGCCCCTTATACAGAAGCAGATATTAACAATCTCTCCTTCACGGAGGAATATAAGAAGCTTTTCGGGCTCCTTAGAGTATATCGAAGACATTTTGCAAGGCTTTTTGAAGAAAAAAATAGAGGGATGGAAAAAAATGTAGTCCAGCGTGATTCTATCTCATACAGTACAGGTCTAAAAAGAGGGTAATCTGAGCCCGTCAGTACTTAGTGAAAGCAGAACAGAGTGAAGCTTGAACTTAGTACTGCTACGAAGGCGAAGTTAGCGGGAGCGTGCTCGAATTTTTAGACCGTTACGGCATGAAATATATTACCTTTTATTCCATCCCTCTATTACTTTTCCATCCCTCTATTTTTATCGTAAGAGACCTTGTAAATGTCTTTTACTCCTCTAAGCGCTCCGGAGCGTAATATAACACCTGCGTGCCGCCATTTTTCAAAGGAAAAGGGCACATGAATCAGGTTCTTCATAGCTTCCAGTACCTTTCCCTGCTTTTTCCTTCTCCACATAGAAGAGGAGGAAACCGCCGCCGCCGGCACCAAGGGAGTTTGCCGCCAAGGGCTCCCTGCCTCGCGACCTTTTTCGTACAGGGCATCAATGCTGTCGGTACTGATGGTTTTTGCGGTTTTTCGCTTTAATTCCCAGGTCTTATGCAGAAGACGACCGAAGTCATTTAAATCCTTGTGTTTATCCTGCAACACATCCTCTGCCTCCACCAGCAAAGCCTTCATCTCGGACAAGAGACTTAGCTTGTCCTGGGGGGAGGATTTTTTATTTTCCTTTTGTACCTCGGAGGAAAAGCGGGTGAAGCCGGTGAAGAAGAGCATCAGATTCTCTTCCAGAGCCTTCTTTCTTTCCGGGAAAATGAGGATGGGGCTTACGGTATAGCCGTTTTGGGAAAATTCGATATGGTTTAAGCCCCCAAAGGCTGCGGCAATCTGGTCCTGCCAGCCGCCGGATTCCTGACAAAGCACTCTTTCCAGATAAATGGCTTCATCCGCCAGGGTTTTCTTCCCTACATACTTTCCTTTTAAGGCGTGGAAGGCATGGAGCATGCCCACCGCGAAGGAGGAGCTGGTGCCAAGGCCGGAACGGGCGGGAAGATCCGCCTCATAATTTAAACGAATCTTCTGCATATCCAACATTTTCATAGCCTCCCGAATAGCAGGGTGCTGGATTTCTTCGAGAGAAGAGACTCTTTCCGTCTTGGAGTAGGAAAGCTCGGTGCTATAGTCGAAAAATGGTGGCAAATGCCGGACATTCACATAGCAGTATTTGTCAAAGGTGGTGGAGAGCACCGCTCCGCCATGCTCTTTGAAATATTCTTCCATATCGGTGCCGCCACCGAAAAAGGACATTCTAAAGGGGGTTTTGGTAATAATCATGTTTGCTCCTTATTGGAATTTGATTTTTCACTTTTACAGTATAGCATTTAATCGGAAATATCCAAATCCCGGGTAATCAGGAACTGGTAGTTTGGGAAATTTCTCTTCCAATTCTTTTCCGAATATTGGCAATGAGGCCGTCACTGTCTTTTTCCTCAAAGTCTACCACGATATCCATGTGAATTCGTTTTTTCTCTTCTTCCACATAGAAGCCGTGCATTTGCAAAACATGCTCCTTGGACAGAACCAGGTCATGAATCTCTTGCTGAAGCTTGAGGAGCTCCTTATTTTCCGTGTTGCGGGAGTAAATGCTGATTCCCGCCATAACCACGTGGAACTTTTTTTGTATATTTTCCGCTCGATTTTTTTCGCATGAGAGCATCCAGTTCCGCGGCGTGCATGGTATCCGCCACCTCGATATGGGCGGAAGCCAGGTAGGTATCCGGACCATAGTTGTGGAGGAAGAGGTCATAGGTGCCGAAAACCCCGGGAATGGCATTGATGGTTTCCTTAATCTCTTTGGTGAACTTGCTGTCCGCTCTGGCCCCAAGAATCTGGGAAAGGGTTTCCTGTAAAAAGCTCCCAACCGGCCTTCAGGATAAAGACGGAAATCACCACGCCTACATAAGCCTCTAAAGAAATCTTGGTAAAACGGAAAAAGAGGGCGGACAGAAATACGGATAAGGATAAAATGGCATCATTTCCCGCATCTTCCCCTGCTGGCAATGAGATTTTTGAGAATTTACCTTTTTCACCCTTCTTTTTACAAAACGGCTTAAGAAAAATTTCACCAAAACCGCTACGAAAATAATCACTAAGGAAATCACACTGTAGCTGGGCTCCTCCGGGTGGAGGATTTTCTTTCCCGATTCGATTAAAGATGTGAAACCGGCGTAAAGCACTAAGAGGCTGATGATGCTTTGCGGTAAGATATTCAATTCGCCCGTGTCCCAGAGGATGTTCCCGGTCCGGTGCCTTATTGGCCAGGCGGGTTCCCACAATGGTAATTACGGAGGATAGAGCATCCGTTAAATTATTGACCGCATCCAAGGTGATAGAAATGGAGTTGGAAAAAACTCCAACTCCTGCTTTAAAGCCGGCCAAAAACAGGTTGGCCAGAATTCCGATAATACTGGTTTGTACAATGACTTTTTCTCTATTCTCTTGCATAGAATTTCCCTTACTCTCTATTTCCAAAAAGATATTTTTTTCGGAAGCTTTACCTCCGGCTTGTCAAAAAGCTTGTCTTTGATGGCAAGGTTCTTCGCTTCCTCATCATAAATCGCCATAGGCTTCTGTCTGTCTTTGATGGCGAGGATGATAGGAACCAGAAAAATGGCCACCACGCCTCCTGCAAAGCCGTTGTTATAAAGGTTTTGTCCCATTATATAGAATTCCAACATTTAAGGCAACGGAAGAATGGAGAAAACCGGCCACCATTCCCCAGAAAAATGCCGAATTCCCCGCAATGGGAGCCAGGGTGGTCACAAGAATCAGGGTAAGGGTGGAGCTGGGGTCCCTGCACGGACCAAACCTTCAGGAATCCTGCAAGAATTACGCCGAAGATTACCGGTAAAAATATTTCTAAGATAGCTTTCCGGTGGCGCTAAAAGCCCACCAGACAGAAGATGGAACCGATGGTAGGACCGTTAAAGTCTCCGCCTAAAATGTAGAGAATCAAAGTCATGGCAAGACCGTTTACCCCCATATTGAAGATGGTAGGATAGTCCCATATTTCTTTAAAAAGTCCGGATTGCCCTGGCCGCTTTCCTTCAGGATATCCCGATAGCCCAGAATCGTTTCCTTTCTTCCGAAGAAAAAGGGCAAGGAACATCAAGGCGAGAAAGAGCGCCAGCAGGCTGTAGAAGCCGAAGAGTCTGTGGTCGGTATCCCAAAACCAGTTTGGGACTCGATTTTTCACTCCGAAGGATTTTCATCAGGGAAATGATGATGGTGGCGATAATACCGCAGGCGAAGCCGGCATTGTACAGGGAATAACCCATGTGAGCGTGCTTTGGTATGCAAAGAAATGGGAATCAAGACATAGCCGATAATAAGTCCTACCGCAAGAGCCAGCAGAAGCTGTAAAAGATTCGGCAGGTTGGGAATCAGAAGAATCTGGGTGATAATCGGAGAGAGGGTGGTACCGCAAAGTCCGATATGAAGATATTTTCGGAAGGGAACCCGGTGAATTTTTGCATAAAGAGCGTAGCCCAGAATAATAGCCCAGATATTTAAAAGATTCTTTCCGAAAAGAGAAAAAGCCGAACATCAGGCAGGGAGGCCATGATACAGCTTCCGTCAAAGTTGGATTTGGCGATACAGAGTAAGCCAAGGGAAATGATGGTGAGGCATCCCGCATTGAAAAATGCCGCTCCCACGCCGCCTACCACAAAATAGTCCGTAATCAAGATATCCGGTTGTACAATGATTTCCCGCACACCTTCAAAAATGCTCAAGGGATTTTGCTGGGTAAGGCTGATGAGCATAAAGTAAATAGGAACGATGGACATTAAAGATAACGCTCCCAGTTCGGGAGAAAAATGATGTAAAAGTAACTTGCCGTTTTCGTTGTTTTTTTCATGAAAAAATTCTGCTCCTTCACTGCCGGGGAGGGGGATTTTCCTAGCCGATTCCTCCAAATTAAACTCTTAAAATTTTACAGGAAAAAAAGAAAAAAATAAGCAATTATAAGATTATAAGCAATTCCTTTATGAATAATAAATTTTATAGAGGCATTCTATAGGAACATTGTGAACATGAATCTATCAGGATCTTTGGGAAGAAAGACTTGCCTTTCTTTAGACTTTGTGCTATCTTGGTACGGCTAAGGGTACGCCTCAGACAGGTCGCTATTCCTATAGGAAAAGCACTTGTATTATGAAAACTAAGTAATCCCCAAGAGGGATAGACGAACCGCATGGTTGGCAATCATGCAGAAAGAGGGAGAAAAATGAGAGAAGGTATTCATCCAACTTATCACCAGGCAACCGTAACATGTAACTGTGGAAACACATTTTGTAACAGGATCCACAAAAGCCGGAAATCCACGTGGAAATCTGTTCCAAGTGCCATCCGTTCTACACAGGAAACCAGAAGCTGGCATCCGCTAAGGGTAGAATCGATAAGTTCAATAAGAAGTTTGGAATGCAGCAGCAGTAAGAAGCAGGGCCTCGGCCCTGTTTTTTTGTTCCTATAAATATGAAAAAAGCGTGATACTTTCTTGGGAACGATTGTTCAAAGCCCTGTACTTTAGTATAATTCTTCCTATTCCGGAAAGATAATTCGTTTATGTCCCGTTGAAACTTCTGTGTGTTTTGAAAATGCTTGGAGCTAGGAGATTATTTTCAAAATAGAAAAGAAAGAATAGAAATCTTTTTGTATAGCCGGATAGTAAGAGCTTTGGAAAGGAAGAATTTTGGAAAAACAGGTATATAGCGGTATCGGCGGTCAGGCAGTGATCGAAGGCATTATGATGAAGAATAAAGAGGACTATTCCGTTGCGGTAAGGAAGCCGGACGGCAGTATTGACGTGATACAGGGAGAGTATCTGTCATTAACGGACAAATACCCTTTCTTCCGTCTTCCTTTTTTGCGGGGGATTTTATCCTTTTATGATTCTATGGCATTGGGGATGAAGTGCCTTAGCCATAGTGCCAGCTTTTATGAGGATGATGAGGGAAGCGAGCCGGGAAAGCTGGAGCAGTTTTTGGACAAGCTTTTCGGAGAGAAGGTGGAGCAGGTGCTTTCCGCCTTAGTGATGGTCTTTTCCTTTGCTATGGCTCTGTTTATCTTTGTGGCTTTGACCCACCATTTTACTGAGCTTTGTGAAGAAATTTCTTCCTATTGAATCGGCTCTGGCCTTCTTGGAGGGCTTACTTCGTATTTTGATTTTTGTTTTGTATATCAAGCTGATTTCCCGGGCTAAGGATATTCGCAGGACCTTTGAATACCATGGGGCGGAGCACAAATGCATTAACTGTGTGGAGCATGGACTGGACTTAACCGTGGACAATGTAATGGCTTCCTCCAAGGAGCATAAGCGTTGCGGTACCAGCTTTATCGTCTATGTGATGATGATTTCCATCTTCCTCTTTATGTTTTTGCATTTTGACAGCCTCTATTTAAAGATACTGTCTCGTCTTCTTTTGATTCCGGTGATTGCGGGCATCAGCTATGAGGTGCTTCGTCTGGTGGGAATGGTGGACAACCCTCTTACCCGCTTGCTCTTTATTCCCGGTATGTGGATGCGGGCTTAACCACCAAGGAGCCGGAGCGGGACGAAGTGGAGGTGGCCATTGCGGCGGTGGAGCGGGTCTTTGACTGGAGAGCCTTTCAGAAGAAGGACTTTCCGGAGAAGGTGTTTTTCAGAGCAGATGTCTTCGAAGAATGCGGATTCAGAGCAGACGGTTTCGGAGGAAAGGGAAGCGTGATGGAAGATTGGATGGCTTCCAGGGAAGCACAGGGCTTTCCGGAAACTTAGGGATGCGAGCCTGCAAAAATAGAAATAAGGGGAAGCAGCTCCTTGTGGAAGCAGGGGTGGAAGAAGAGGAGGCGGCACTGGAAGTCCGCCTCCTTTTACAGGAGAGCTTTTTCTTTGAATACCGCCGGCTATCTCCTTAGAAAGCAGGAGCCCTTATGCAAGGCAGGTATTGAACAAACGGAAATTTTGCAAAAGCTTCATTCCTTTTATGAAAAACTTTGAAAAGCGGAGAAAACGGATTCCTTTGGCGCAAATTCTGGGAAGGCAGAGCTTCTACGGTCTGGATGTCAATGAAGATGTACTGATTCCCCGGGCAGATACGGAGTGCTTAGTGGACTTGGTCTTGGAAGACTATGCGGAATTGGCAAAGCAGGGCGAAAAAACTTATGCGGAAAAGCGAATTTTGGATCTATGCACGGGCAGCGGCTGTATTTCGGGATTTCGGTGGCAAAGCATTTGTCTATCAGGAACTGCTTTGGTGGATCTTTCGGAAAAGGCTTTAGCGGTTGCCAAGAAAAATGCGGAAAAGCATTTAGGGGGAAATGTTAGGCTTTTGCAAAGCGACTTATTGACGGAAGTACAGGAAAAACGCTTTTCTCTCCTGCTCTCCAACCCTCCCTATATCGTCAGCAAGGTGATTCCCGGCTTGGAACGGGAGGTTTCGGAGTATGAGCCTAAGATGGCCTTGGACGGGGAGAGGACGGACTGATCTTTTATCGCCGGATTGCCAAAGAGGCAAAAGGCGGTTTTGCTTCCGGGAGCAAGGCTTTACCTGGAAATCGGCTACGACCAAGGAGAGAGCGTAAAAGACATTTTCCAAAAAGAAGGATATGAAGCGGTGGAAGTTTTTCCGGATCTTTCCGGAAATCCCAGAGTGCTTCGAGGATTTTTCCCGGAAAATAATTCGTTTTTCTACTGAAGAAAGAGTGATTTTTTTATTTTTAAAAAACTTAGGATTTCTTTAGGGGGCATTATCGGGAGAAACAGTAGTTCTTTCTTGACACGATATGCCCAATCTATTAGTATAAGGATTGCGATTTAATCTATGGATTCTTAAAGGAATCTTAAAATTGGTTTCTGGCAAAGTCTCATAGGCTTGCAAGAGAAAGAGAGGGTAAGATGAGCTACTTAGAGATTGAGAAGGTCATTGGAAGAGAGATTATTGACTCCAGAGGAAATCCAACCGTTGAGGCGGAGGTTATGCTGTCTGACGGAACTATCGGAAGAGGAACTGCTCCTTCCGGTGCATCCACAGGAGAATTCGAAGCATTAGAGTTAAGAGACGGAGATAAGTCTCGTTTCGGCGGAAAGGGTGTTGCTAAGGCTGTTGAGAACATCAACACCATCATCAACGACGTTTTACTGGGAATGGATCCTATGGACATTTATGCTGTAGATCAGGCTATGATCGAGGCTGACGGAACCAAGGACAAGTCCAAGCTGGGTGCTAACGCAATCCTTGCTGTTTCTATCGCAACCTGCAAGGCTGCAGCAAACGCTTTTAGACATTCCTCTTTACCGTTTCTTAGGCGGAGCAAACGGAAACCGTCTTCCCTGTTCCTATGATGAACATCTTAAACGGTGGAGCACACGCCACCAACTCCGTAGATACACAGGAGTTCATGATTATGCCTGCAGGCGCTCCTTCCTTCCGTGAGGGACTTCGTTGGTGTACCGAGGTATTCCATGCTTTTACAGAAGATCTTAAAGGATGAGGGAAATACCACTGCAGTAGGAGATGAGGGTGGTTTCGCACCAAACTTAGCTTCCGATGAAGATACCATTGAGCACATCTTAAAGGCTATCAAGGCAGCAGGCTATGAGCCCGGTAAGGATTTCGTTCTGGCTATGGATGCAGCTTCCTCCGAGTGGAAGAGCGAAAAGGGTAAGGGCTTCTACCATCAGCCAAAGTCCGGTAAGGATTTTCACCTCTGATGAGCTGATTGCTCACTGGAAGTCCTTAGTGGAGAAGTATCCCTATCTACTCCATCGAAGACGGTCTGGACGAGGGAAGACTGGGAAGGTTGGGAGAAGATGACCAAGGAGCTTGGAGACAAGGTTCAGCTCGTTGGTGATGACCTTTTCGTAACCAATACCGAGACTTTCCAAGGGAATTAAGTTGATGCGGAAACTCTATCCTGATTAAGTTAAACCAGATTGGTTCCGTATCCGAGACCTTAGAGGCTATCAAGATGGCTCACAAGGCAGGATACACCGCTATTTCTTCTCACCGTTCCGGAGAGACAGAGGATACCACACATCGCTGACCTTGCAGTAGCATTGAATACCCGCCAGATCAAGACCCGGTGCTCCTTCCCGTTCCGAGAGAGTGGCAAAGTACAACCAGCTTCTTCGTATCGAAGAGGAGCTTGGGCAGCAGCATGCTATCCCGGATTCGGCGCATTCAACAGAAAGTAATTTTATACCATAAACTCAGTCTTCCGTGCTTTGCACGGAAGACTTTTTAATAGTCTTTCTCGTTTTTAAACTTACACTATTTTTGTCTTTAAAAATCCCTTTATACCCACAATCCCCTCCCGCCGATACCATTTATAGAATTATTATAAATGTTCTTTCTTTTTGTGGCATGGAAGTATTAGAAAGAAACTTACCAAGGAGGGAAAATGAAATCTTTACGGAATACGCTTATCTTATCCATCTTGCTACCAATACTGGTAGTTTTTATTTTGCTGGGTTTTGTGTTCATGCAGTTTATGGAAAAAAGAGCACAAAAGAGGGAGATGATGGCTATGGAATCCTCAGCAGTGCAGATGGGAAGCGCTGTGGATACTATTTTATCTGAAATTGAAACCAGAATAGGCGTTATCGAATTGGCGGTAACAGATATTCCCGACCAGGATAGAATTCAGGCAAAGGATTTGGATTACTTTAAGTCCTTTGAGGGCAATATGAATAATCTTTTGGTGGACGGGCACCAAGGATATTCCCGGCCTGGTAGCTTTATGTTCGTTACGATCCGGCATTAACCTACGGTACTTCCGGAACCTTTTATACCGATACGGACGGAGACGGAAAGCTGGAGGCGGTTACCCTCTACAGATTTGGCGGCTTTATGAGCCTAGTGATACGGAGCATGTAGGCTGGTTCTACACCCCTTGGCCAACAAAAAGCCACTTGATGGAGCCTCACTTTTAATGCCAACATTTCCAAGACTATCATTTCCTATGTGGTTCCCTTCTATCTGAAAAATGGAGACAACTACGGTGTAACCGGTGTGGACTTCGACTTTGCCTACTTGGATGATTTGTTAAAGAAAAATCAGAAGTATGAGGGAGACAGCAGCTTAATCAATGCGGAGGGTAAAATCCTCTACCATGCCCAGTATCAAAACGGTGAGAATTTCCAGGAGATTGAAGACGGTAAGCATGCCGATAAGCTTTCAAGGAAATGCAGGAAAAAGACCACGGTTTTGTCCATGAAGGAAGCGGGAAGTCCTCCATTTTAATGGGCTTTACCACTCTGGAAAACGGATGGAAGATCGTGACGGTGCCAAGCTATCATGAAATCTACGGAAGCTTGGAGAGCTTTAAACTGACCTTTACGGTTTTCTCTGTCTTCTTTGCAGCCTTTATGTTGGTTTTGGCTGTCTTGGTAGGAAATCGTATCGCCCACCCCATTGTGAAGCTTTCAAGTCTGTGGAAAGGATGTCTCAGGGTGCTTTGGATGAAAAATCACCGTAAAAAGATCAGACAGAGATTGGCGCTTTTGGCTCATTCCTTAGAGAGCCTGGGTGACAGCTGAAGAATTATAAGCTTTACATCGGGGAAATTTCTCAGGTATTGAATCAGATGAGTGAGGGAGAACTTTCCATTTCCTTACAGCATGAGTATAACGGAGAATTTGCTTGCATCAAGGCGGCTTTAAATGCCTTGTCCGGAAAGCTTACTGATTTGATTGGAAATATTCAGACTTCCTCTGAAAGAGTTTCCGAGTTTGCAGGAAATGTGGCAAACAGTGCCCAGTCCTGCTCAGGGTTCCATTGAACAGGCAGGAAGCATTGAGCAGTTATCCGAGAGAATTCGTGCAATTTCCGACCATGTGGAAAAGAGTGCGGAAAAATACCAAGCTTTGCCAATGTGGAAGCTCAGAGCACCCAGGGCGAGGTGGAGAAGGCTGACCAGCAAATGCAGAAGATGCAGAGCATATGGAGGAAATTTCCGATAAGTCCGGAGAAATTTCAAGATTATCAAGACCATCGACGATATCGCCTTCCAAACCAATATTTTGGCTTTAAATGCAGCCATCGAGGCGGCAAGAGCAGGAAGCTACGGTAAGGGCTTTGCAGTAGTAGCGGATGAAGTAGGAAACCTGGCACAAAAATCCGCCGATGCGGCAAAAGGATACCACCACCCTGATTGAAGAAACCGTACGGGCTGTGGAAGAAGGCGCAAAGCTTGCAGAGCATACGGCAGTTTCCTGCAGCATGTGGTTAAGGGCTCCGCCAGGTTAATGATTTGGTAAAATGAAATTGCCAAGGCAACAGAGGAGCAGGCAAAGGCCGTATCCGATGTACTGAGAAGGCATTAGCAGCATTTCCGATGTGGTACAGAGAAATACCGCAACTGCAGAGGAAAAGCGGCGCTGCCAGCGAAGAGCTGAACCAGGAGGCTAAGGCTCTGGAGAAGCAGGTGGCGGAATTTAAAATATAAGATAAAGAGGATGTAAACCGAAAGATTTTCATCCCATAGAGTCTCAAACAGGGGCACGCTTCGCTAACTTCGCCTCGTAGGGCTACCAAGCGAAAAACTTCAGTTCCTTTGTTTTTTTCGCAAGTACCCACGGGCTCAGATTGCCCCTTGCTTCAGACCTCATATGGGATGAAAATCAGCTCCAATGGTGTTTTTACACCCTCTTTGTTATATTTAAAGAGAAGGCGTAAGGCTTGCGTGATTTTACGAAGGGAGTTTTTATGTTTTCCAAATGCTTTGTGACCGGGGGAGCGGTTTTTGGGGAGGACTCTTTTGAGAGTTTGCAAGAGCACTATCAAGAGATTTATGCTCTTGTGCAAGAAGGAGATCCGCTGAATTCTTATATCCCGGAGGGATTCATGTGATGAAGGGAGATCTACGGGAAGAGGAGAGTGTAGAAGCTTTTTGGCTACTGCGGATTCCGATTCCCTGGTCTTTTCATTGTGCCGGCATTATTTCCGTAGCGACAAAACCGGGAGAGCAGCTATATCAGGTGAATGGGAGGCACAAGGCGAATTCTTAGACATTGTCTTCGGAAAAATGTGAAAAAGACTGATTTATGTCAGCTCCGTCCATGCCATCCCCTGAAAAAGATGAAGGGAGAGTATATCACGGAGGAAGCCGCATTTTCCCGGAAACGGTACGAGGGGCTTATGCGAAAACAAAGGCAATGGCGACGGCTTCCGCAATAGAAGCCATGAAGGAAGGCTTAAGGGCAAATATCATTTTCCCCAGTGGAATCATCGGTCCCGGAGATTACGGTAGGGGGAGCTTTTAGCTCTATGTTGCTATCCTTCATGGAAGGAAAGCCTCTTGCCGTGGGAGGAGGCTATGACTTTGTGGATGTGCGAGATGTGGCGAAAGGCATTATCCTTGGTGGCGGAAAAAGGACGAATAGGAGAAGGCTATATTCTTTCCGGAGAGTATTTAAAAATGGAAGAGATTCTGTCCATGGTAAAGGAGAAGCTTTCTTCCGAAAATGCCTTTATTCCTGCCAAGATTTTTAGCGGAGAGTATTGCGCCTATGTACGAAGGCATTTGTGTAATCCGAAAAGCAGCCTCTTTTCTTTACGCCCTATGCCATTTTCCGTCCTGTATTCCAATGGATTTTTAGCAGAAAAAGGCGGAGGAGGAGCTGGGATATTCTCCTGAGAAGGGGAATGGAAAGTATTGGAGATACTCTTCAATGGTTAAATGGCAGAAAAATCCGAAGGTTTAATATCAATTCAAAAATAAATCAGGATAATATAAAATTTAGAATATATCCGGGCTTAATATAAATTCATAATAAATGTAAGCATAATATAAATTTAGAAACAAATTCATTGAGCTTTAAGAATCTCCATGCTAAGATTACAAAGTGGCATTAATGACTAGACAAAGGAGGATACTATGGGATGATGACTTTAGAAAGAAGCTTCGATGCAAGTCAGGACGTAATGCAAAAGGGTAAGGAAATGGCAGATACTGCTAAGTTCAATTCCCAGATTCATGATGAAGAAAAAGAAGATTTCAGCAGTTTACAGCAAAAATCGGTAAGAAGTATTTTTGAAGTTTTTGAGAATGCTCCTTCCGAGGAATTTAAGGCTTTTTATTGAAGAGATCTCATGCCGCACAGGCAAAAATTGCGGAGATTCAGGAAAAGCTGAATGCTTTAAAGAATGAAGGCAAGGATGCGGGTAGAGAATGTGGCAGCGGATGCGAAGCGAAGCTGTAAATCAGGCAGCGGACAAAGTTGAGAATGTAGCAGAAGGTGCTGTGGATGCAGCAAAGCAGGCTGCGGATCATGTGGAGAACGCGGCAGAACAGGCTGTAAACAAGGCAGAGGATGCTGTGACAACGCAGTAAACGGAAACTAATTGTTTGCGTGCTATAAAAGCATCTTAGTTAGGCATGGAGGAAAGAAGAGTATGAAAACAAAGTTAGGAGTATCTGTAGGCTTAGCGGCCGCCGGCGTTTATGTTCTGGCGGTGCTGGGAAACCACACTGCGATTTTACTTGCTGTGGGTTATATTTTTCTGATGGAAGAGGATGTTTGGTTGAAGAAATCCGCATTGAAGGCTTTTAGCAACGATGTTTTGCTTCAGCTTTTTGAGCTCTTTGGGCTTGGGATTCCGATGTCCCTTAAATGGGTAGGAACCGCCTCTGTCCGTTATCAATGTCAATGACGGCACACGTGCCATTACCGCTTTTTGGTCCTTGATTACCCAGGCGATTGACATTTTCAAAAACCTGTATATTCCTGGCTCTGGCTTTAAAGCACTGAATCAATCCACCATCACAGTTCCCGTCGTAGACGAGCTACTCAATAAGCATTTTGCAGAATAATCCGGAGGATTTGCATACAAGTCAAATCAAACAAAAGGAACTTTACAAAGAGCGGTGTTTGCCTAGGCACACTGCTCTTTTTGCATAATTCTTAACAAGTATTGTTCACGGATCGAGCGGCATTCCGTTTGTCTTGATATAATAAGGAAGAGAGCATCATCCGAAGTTCGATCAATAGCCTTGAAATAAGAGGGCAATCTGAGCCTGTAGGGTACTTGCGAAAAACAAAGGAACTGCAGTTTTTCGCTTAGCACCCTCACGAGGCGAGGTTAGCGGAGCGTGCCTCTGTTTCAAGGCCATTAGGTGAACGGAGAGCGGTTTACAGGACAAAATTTGTTGGAGCGCGCCTGGGAAAACCCCTGCTCTTTTCCCCTTCCTGACGACATTTTATTGACTAGTGAAAAATCTATGTTAGACTAGGAATGTTTATAGAATATAGAATAAGAACAGAATTTCCTGCAAAAAGGCATTTGAAAAAGTGCCGAAAAGAGAGTTCTTTTGTAGGATGAAGAAGATAAAAGAGATAAAGGAGAGTCTATGGAAAGCCTTATTATATTACCACCGCCATTGCTTCATGCCTCAGGAAAGCCCCATATCGAGAATACCATGAGATTATCCTGGCTGATGCCATTGCCCGCTTCAAGCGTTATGAGGGCTATGACGTATTTTTCATGACCGGAACCGATGAGCATGGTCAGAAAATCGAGGGAAGGCCAAGGATGCGGGAAAAGACCCCAAGGAATTCGTAGATGAGGTGGTGGGAGAACCATACCATCTGGGATTTGATGGACACCTCCTATGACAAGTTCATGCGTACCACAGAGGAATATCACGAAAAGCAAGTGCGAAGATGTTCCGAAAGATGTACGAGAACGGAGATATTTATAAGGGAAAAATACGAGGGTTGGTACTGTACTTCCTGTGAGTCCTTCTGGACCGACTCCCAGCTTGTGGACGGAAAATGTCCGGATTGCGGAAGAACGGTGGAGAAGGCCAGCGAGGATGCTTTACTTCTTTAAAAATGTCCAAGTGTGCGGACCGTCTGATGGAGCATATCGAAAGCCATCCTGAGTTTATTCAGCCGGTTTCCGGAAAAATGAGATGGTGAACAACTTCTAAAGCCGGGCTTACAGGATCTTTGCGTGTCCTGTTCCTCCTTTACCTGGGGAATTCCGGTGGATTTTGACGAGAAAATGTAGTTTACGTTTGGCTGGATGCCCTTAGCAACTATATCACCGGTATCGGTTACGATGTGGACGGAGAGCATCAGGAGCGTTATAGAAGTACTGGCCTGCGGACCTGCATTTGATTGGAAAGGAGCATGTCCGCTTCCATACCATTTACTGGCCCATCTTCTTAATGAGCTTAAATGTTCCCTGCCCGCAGGTTTTCGGACACCCCTGTTACTTACTGCCACTGCAAAGTCGGATGAGGGAACCAAGATGTCCAAGTCCAGAGGAAATGTAATCTATGCCGATGATTTGCAAGACTCTTCGGTGTGGATGCGGTGCGTTTCTTCGTTATGCATGAGATGCCCTTTGAAAATGACGGTGTCATCTCCTGGGAGTTGATGGTAGACGTTTTAATTCCCTAACTGGCCAACATTTAGGAAACCTGGTAAAGCGTACCATTTCCATGAGCACAAGTACTTTGACGGCATCGTGGAAGATAAGGGCTGACAGAGCCGGTGGATCAGGATCTGAAGAACACCGTTTTGGAGCAGGCAAAGCTTGCTGCATCCAAGATGGATGAGCTGAAGGTGGCGGACGCCTTAACCGCGATTTTTGAGATTTTCAGACGTTCCAACAAATATATTGATGAGACGGAGCCATGGGTTTTGGCTAAGGAGAGAGTAAGGCGGATCGTTTGAGAACCGTGCTTTACAACCTGACAGAATCCATTGTTATCGGCGCTTCTTTACTGAAGAGCTTTATGCCTTCCACAGGAGCGGAGATTTTAGAGCAGCTTCCACTACGGAAAGAGATTTTGCCTTTCCGACTTCGGTCTTACCTCCGGTAACAAGGTGGTGGCAGATCCCGAGCACTCTCTTTGAGAGAAAAGGATTGGAAAGAAGTAGAGAAGGAAGTGGAGAAGATTACCGAGGCTCAGATTGCCAAGGCACAGGCCGAGGAAAAAGAAGGAAGAAGCGAAGAAGGCGGCGAAAATAGCTGCTTGCCTCTGGTGAGAGGCCGGAACAGGTCTTGAGAAGGGCATTGACATTCCCTTTAAGGCAGAGATTGCTTATGAGGACTTTGACAAATGTGACTCCGTATCGGAAAGATTATCCATGCAGAGAAGTGAAGAAGTCTCAAAAAGCTGTTGCTTTTCAAGGTACAGGTAGGTTCGGAAGTAAGACAGATTCTTTTTCCGGCATTAAGTCCAGCTATAAGCCGGAAGATCTTTTTGGGTAAGAAGGTTATGGTGCTTTGCAACCTGGCCCCAGAGAGATTTGGCGGCTATCAGTCCGAAGGAATGCTCCTTTCTGCCATTGACGAAGAGGGCAAGCTTTCCCTGATGACTTCCCTGGCGGATATGACCTGCCGGAGCAAGAATTTCATAATATGACGAACTACCAGGCTATTTTTAAATACCAAGAAAAAAAGGGGAGGAGTTTCCGCGTTTATGCTGAAGCTCCTGCCCTTATTTTCCATGACTATAGACCATTTTGTCGCCATCGTAATTTTAAACGGAAAAACTCTACGGCTATTCTACCGAGTATTTTCAAATGGCCATTGCAACAGAGGAGGCAATGACTGCTCCAAATCTATAGAATCTTTCGCATTATCGGCAGACTGGCCTTCCGATTTATGCCTTTCTCCTGACGGAAGGCTTCCGCCATAGCCACGACCGAAAGAAATATTTTTTTCAGACTGCTTTTTGATGGGCATAGTCTCGGAAGTGCCCCTTGACCTGGCATTTTTTTCAATCAGGTCTATAATTTTACCGTTCAAAATATCGGCTTTACCCTGGCGCTGGGCGTGCTGTGTATGGAGGGAATGCACCGTTTTCGGAAGAACGTTTTCTACAAATGGGCTGCGGTGCTGTCCTGTGCCGCCATTGCGGAGCTGATTCGGGCAGACTACGGGGCACTGGGCATTTTCCTGATTGCCGCACTGTACAACTTTCGAAAAAGAAAAGGCATTGCGCCTGTCTTCAGGGGCTGCTCTGTCAGCGGCGCTGTCCCTATGGAAGCTACTGCTTTGCGGCAGTGAGCTTCCTCCGATTGCCTTTTACAATGGAGAAAAGGGACGAATTTCCCTCAGCCGTTTCTTCTACGTATATTACCCCCTGCATCTTGGCTTTTTCTATCTTTTGATTTACTTAGGGGCAAAGATTACCGCTTAGAGGGGCAGATTAATTTAGAAGAGCAGTCATCAGATTATCTGAAGGACGGTAGGGAAGAATAAGCGCCAAGAATAAGTACCAAGAATAAGTTAAAAAGAATATAGAGTCAGTAAGGAAAACAGAAATCAAAAAGGAGAAGAAGATGATTTTTGATACCCATTGCCATTACAATGATGCATGTTATGCGGAAGATAGAGAGGCATTGCTCGGCTCCCTTCCGGAGCAGGGCGTGGACCGGATTTGCGAAATCGGTTATAACCTGAAAGTCCCAAGGCGGCTATTCGTTTAGCGAGAGAGCCTTTTTATTCCGGGACTTCAAAAATATGCAGCGGTAGGTTTTCATCCGGAAAATGCGGATGAGCTTACGGAAGAATCGTTGCGGAGATTTATGCCCCGAGCCGGGAAAGGAAGTGGTGGCCATGGGAGAGATAGGCCTGGATTATTTTCGGATAGATAAGCGCTCCAGGGTGGAAAAAGAGCAGGAAGCAGAGGCCTTTTGCCAAAGGGGAAATCACGGAGATGCAAGAGTTCAATCCGGACCCGAGTGCAGAAGGACTGCTTTATCGCCATGATGGAGCTGGCCAGGAAAAGAAATCTTCCGGTGGTACTCCATTCCCTGAGATGCAGCTATGGACACCCTACCATTTGCTTAGAGACCATAAGTGGGCTATGTCAATGGGGGATTGTGCATTGCTTTTCCTATCCCTTGAAGTAGCCAAGCAATTTATTGATTTGGGTATGATGGGTGGAATCGGCGGTGTACTGACTTTTTCCAATGCCAAGAAGTTAAAGCAGGTGGCTACGGAGTTCCGCTAGACCACATTGTTTTGGAAACGGATTGCCCTTACATGAGTCCGGGTTCCTCTTCGAGGAAGCAGAAACCATTCCGGAAACCTTCGCTATGTGGTTTCTCGCCTGGCGGAATTAAAGGGAATTTCAGAGGAGAGGTTATCCGGAAAAACTACGGAAAAATGCCTTACAGGTGTATCGCATTAAGGATTAAGAAAAGAACAACGCAGTATAGCACTGCATCGTAAGGAATATGATAGCAAAAAATTTGCTATCGATATCTCGGCAAATAAAAACTTTAGAACTCCACCCAGGATAACCCACGGCACATGAAAGGTTTACCTTAGTGCTGCTATGTTCCCATCCTGACACGGTTCGGTATCTCCCATTGCGTGGGGCCCAAGCTTCCATTGCCCCGGCTCAATGAGTATAACGGATTTTTAGAAAATTGACAAGGAAAGGTTTGCAATATGCAGTTTTCGCAAATGATCTTTGTGGCGGGATTTCTCCCTGTTTTTGCTTTTTGTATTTTGGGAAGAAGGAACTTGCTTTGGAAAAATACGGTGTTTTTCCTCAGTATCTTGCTTCTTCTTGCTTTTTCAGGGACTCTTGGCAGTAGCCTTTCTTTGCGTCTTTACCCTTTTTGGCTTTTTATGGGTGAAAAGCTTTGGGACAGGCTGCAGAAGAAAAAGAAAAATATTTTTCTATCCTTAGCGGAATCCTCTGCCTCTAGCTTTTTAGCACAGTGCAGCTCACCTTTCCTACCGAAAATGGTGAAGGGCTGGATGCCCTTTGGCATCTCCTTTTACAGCTTCCGCTTTATAGCTTACCTTTTTACGATTGCTATCAGGAAAGGAGGCGGAACAGGAGATTTTTCCTTTCTCTTTTTGCCTTTGCCTTCCGGTGCTTTCTCAGGGACCGATTCTTCGTTATTCGGAAATGCGGGAAGAAATCAAAAATCGTGCATTTTTCCCCATGAAGCCTTTTCCACGGCCTGTTCCGATTTACCTTCGGCCTGTGGAAAAAGCTGGCTTTTGGCGGATGCGCTGGCTCCCTTTCGTAGAAGTTCTTAGCTTGGATAGTCTGAAAAACGCTTCTATGCTACAGTCTTCCATCCTTTTTCCTTTCTGGCAGTATTCCTCTCCGGTATTTCTTATATGCTGCAGATTTTTGGATTTTTCCGCCTATACGGATATGGCTATAGGAATTTGTGAAATCTGCGGCTTTTACCCTTCCGGAAAACTTTCAGGCACCCTATAGCGCCCGTTCCATTCGGAGACTTCTGGAGACGCTGGCATATTTCACTATCCATGTTTTTTTCCGGGACTATGTTTATATTCCGCTGGGAGAAATCGAGTTCCCTTCCTTCGCAGGTGAGAAATCTTCTTTTGATTTGGATTTTAACCGGAATTTGGCATGGTTCCACGGCGAATTTCATTCTTTGGGGACTGTATTTCTTTGTTTTTATCCTGCTGGAGCTTTGCTGTAAGAAGCTGTGGAAAAGAATGAAAAATCCGAAGAAGGAAATTTTTCCTTTGTCCTCGAGATATTTTACAACACGTTTATACCCTGGTGGTGTTGTATTTTTCCTGGATCCTTTTCCGTTTTTCCGATTTCCAAAGCCTGAAAAATATCCTTTGGCTTCATACCCTGCCGAAGAGCCTGGCTTTAGTGGACGGAAAAACCCTGCTGATTGTAAAGAGCAACATTTTTCTGCTGCTTGTAGCCATCCTCTTTTCCGGTAATCTTTTGAGTACTTTAGAGGAAGAATGGCAAAAGCTCCTGTTCCGGGGGAAATCCCGTTTGGCAAGGAAGAAAAGAGCGAGTCTGGGCTTTTACGGCATGGAGGATCTGGAGGAAGACTTTCGAAGCTGTAGTAGATACCCCGAAGTAGCGGCGATAGATGCCGGGGAAGCTGCTTTGAAAGGAGTTTCGGAAGCTACAGCAGATGAGTCGATTTTTGCTGCTTCTTCCGATAGGAAGGATTTATTCCCTGAAGAAAAATATCCTATGCTAAAGCTAGCTTGGACGGGGAAGGTGCTCCTCGCCCCGAGGGAAAGATCCGGGGAAACGGAAGTAAAAAGGAAGAAGCTATTTCACTTGCAGAAGAGGCAGAAGCAGAGGCTAAAAGTGGAAGTGGAGTAGACGCAGAAGAAAAATAGAATCAGGAGAAGTCTTGAGAGAAGAATGTTTGGAAGCAGAGCTTAGTCAAGAAAATCAGGAGGACCTGCTTCGCCATGAGAAAATTCTTTCGAAGAATCCAAAGAAGAACAAAGCTAAACATTTTCTTCTTAGACCATGCGGAACAGTTGTATTTCTGGGGAAAGCTTTTGGCGGCGATTGCCTTTTTGCTCTTGTCCTTCGCTCTTATGGCAGGGCAGAGCTATATGCCGTTTTTGTATAATCAATTTTAGTGAAGAATTTTCCAAATTTTTCAAAAGGAAAGAATGGCAAATGCGTAGAAGATAAGACTTATCGCAAAGGGAGTAGAGCTCTTCGTCTGATTCAAGGAGGAATAAAAGCTAGATAAGACTTATCGCACAGGGAGTATAGGGGAATGGATAGTCAGGGAAGAGAAGAGCAAATTACAGAAGAACAAATCACAGAAGAAAAGATTATGGAAGAAAAATTGACGGAAGATAAATCTATAGAAGTGGAAACGCCCAAAGCTAAGAGCACGGAAGAGACGAGTCCGGAAAAGTCCGGGAAGGATTTTCCCTATGCCAAGGTATTTTCGTTGGCCATGATGGGGCTCTTGTGTTGTCTTTTTGCGCTGGGGATACTTCTCCCTTAAGACCGCGATATTCCGATGCGGGAAAAAGAGAACTGAAGCAGTTTCCGCATTTTCCTTGCAGGACTTTTTGCTGGGAAGCTATTTCGGGATATCACATCATGGTATCAGGACAGCTATCCGGGAAAAGAGGGTGGATAAGCTTTTGGCTGAAAAACCAAGGCTTTCTACGGCTTGCAGGAGAGCAGATTTACGGAGCTGCCGAGCAGGTCAAAGAAGAAATTCCCACCGGAGAAGGCGCAATGGCGGAGACCTTCGCGTTGAAGAAGGATGGAGAAGGCCTGCAGGAGGACGGAACAGAGGAAAAAGCAGGAAGAGAGTGAAGGAAGTAAAGAGGTGGAAGCAAAGCAAAGGCTCTGATCAAAAGCAAGGTACAACGAAAGCAAAAAGAAGAAAACAGCAATTTTGAAACGGATAGTGGAGGGAAATCTGCAGATTAAAAAGGCAGGATAAGGCGGAAAAATGCCGGAGAACAGATTGGAAGTCTCTATCTGAACGGAGATTCTGCCTATGAGCTGTATTATTTCGTGAAAAAGCGTTCGATGCCCACGCTTCTTTATTAAATACGGTCAGGCCATGTTTCCCAAGGTGAAGCTTAGCGCCATGATTGTGCCCAATTCCTTTGGCGTGATCTTGGATCCGAAGGTGCAGGAAAAGCTGGCTTCCTCCGGGATGGATCAGGCCATTGCCTATAGCTACAGCCTGATGGATAAAAGAGTCAATACGGTAAATGTTTTTGATGCTCTTTCCGCACATAAAAAGGAATACATTTTATTTCCGAACGGATCATCACTGGACACAGCTTGGAGCGTATTACGGCTATCAGGAATATTGGTAGTATGGGCTACAGCACCAGGCCTTTGTCTGACTATCAAAAAGCTGGATTTCCCGGAATTTTTACGGAACCTTTTTACTTTTTATGAATCGTCCGGAAAGTTTAGCAAGGGGCATCCCGATCAGGTAACGGCTTATCAGGGAAGCATGAATTCCATGCAATATACCGACAGCAAGGGAAATCTTCAGGAAGGCAAGTTGATTAATGATGCCAGCCAAATGCTTCCCGGAAACAAATACAACTGTTTTATGCTGGGAGATCATGGCTATGTGGAAATCCATAATGAAGGGGCTCCTCGAAAGAAGAGCATTTTGGTCTTAAAGGATTCCTATGGAAATGCTTTTTGTGCCTCTTTTAGCACAGGATTACCAGGGACGTTTATGTGGTGGACTACACGGCATTATCAGGGAAATGCGGTCTTCGCTGATTCAGGAAAAAGGCATTGAAGAAATTTTATTCCTGAATAACATTATGGGAATCGGAGAAAGTCTCTCTCAGAAAATAGTTGGCGGTGTTTCAGTAGATATAGAGCTTGCCCGGAGATGGTTTCGAAGCCGGTGCCGGAGATATTTAGAAGCCGGTGCTGGAGGAAGTTTGAAGCCGGTGCTGGAGACCTTTTGAAGCCGGACCGGGAAATAGTTCTCATTGACACAAGTATTTATATCCCTTAAAAATAAGCTTGTTAAAAGGTTGAATATGGTAACAGAGAGATTTTTGCAAGGGATTTTTGGCGTGGCCAACCCTGCTTTGCTTCACATATTTGTACATTAACAAAAGAATAGTGAAGGAGGTACAGACATTGAACCCATTGGGAATCGCCATCATTGTGATTGTGGCGGCAGTGGTGGGGGCAATCATGTTCATCCTTGGACAGAATAAAGAAAAGAACCAATTATGCTCGGAAGGTAGGAACTGCTGAGGAGAAGTCCAGGGAGATTATTGATGATGCCATTCGCACTGCGGAGAACAAGAAGAGAAGCATTACTAGAAGTTAAAAGAAGAAGCGCTGAAGGCTAAGAATGAGCTGGATAAGGAGATTAAGGACCGTAGAAGAGAAATTTCCGACCTTGAGAAGAGAATTTTGAAAAGGGAAGAAAGCTCCGAGAAGAAAGCGGCCAGCTTAGAGAAGAAGGAATCGGATCTCCAGAGAAAAAGAGGAAGGATTACAGACCAGGGAGGGAAATTGAGCAGCTTCACAGCCAGAAGCTGATTGAGCTGGAAAGAGTTTCCGGCTTAACCAAGGATCAGGCCAGACTAGGAATTGTTGCATTCCGTAGAGGAAAGCATTAAGCACGATACCGCGTTATATATTTGGGGAATATGAGGCCAGAGTTAAGGAAGAGGCGGAGAAAACCGCCAGAGAATACATCGTAGAGGCTATTCAGCGTTGTGCGGCAGACCAGGTAACCGAGTCTACCGTTTTCTGTTGTGCAGCTTCCCCAACGATGAGATGAAGGGAAAAGAATCATCGGACGTGAGGGTAGAAATATCCGCACTTTAGAGCAGCTGACCGGAGTGGAGTTGATTATTGACGATACACCGGAGGCGGTGGTGCTGTCCGGCTCGATCCGATTCGTAGAGAAGTAGCCAGAATTGCACTGGAAAAGCTTTATTGTAGACGGCAGAATTCACCCCTGCCCGCATTGAAGAGGTGGTGGAGAAGAGCGTGGAAGTGCACGACAGCATTAAGGAAGAGGGAGAGTCTACTCTCTTGGAGCTGGGCGTTCACGGTGTACATCCGAGCTGGTTTTCCTTTTAGGAAGAATGAAGTTCGTACATCCTTTGACAGAACGCTTTACAACATTCTATAGAGGTTGCGCAGATTTCCGGCCTTTTGGCGCAGGAGCTGGCTTGGATGTTCGTATGGCTAAGCGTGCAGGTCTTCTCATGACATCGGAAAGGCCATTGACCATGAAGTAGAAGGAACCCATGTGGATCTTGGTATTGAGCTTTTGTCAGAAATACCATGAGCCTGAACCCGTTATCAATGCTGTGAGATCTCACCACGGCGGAACGGAGCCCACATCCTTGACTTCCTTTATTGTGGCCGCAGCGGATGCCATTTCCGCAGCAAGACCGGGAGCCAGAAGAAAGGCTTTTGAGACCTATACCAACCGTTTGAAGGAATTGGAAGAGATTGCCAACTCCTATCACGGAGTAGAGAAATCCTTTGCGGTACAGGCGGGGACGCGGAGGTTCGCATTATGGTAGTTCCGGAAGAAGTGAGTGATGACGATATGACCATTATGGCCAGAAACATTTCCCAGCAGATTCAGGAGCAGATATGCAGTATCCCGGCGTGATTAAGGTAAACATTATCAGAGAGTCAAGAGCAGTAGATTATGCGAAATAAGGCTTCGGCACAGGGGTTCAAAAGAGCTTTGTGCCGTTTCTTTCGATTCTCCGAAAGTGAAGCAATCCGCTATTTTCCTTAGGCGGATTTGTATAGAGAAGTAACGAGTTTAGAGAAATTTGTCTTATCCTAAGAAGTAAGGATTTTAAGAGAAATTTGTCTTATCCTAAGAAGTTCTTTCAATATTTTTTCTGATTCTCCACAGAATTTTTGTTAAAATTTCGGAGAGAAATAGAAGGGATAAGAAAGACATTTTTGCTAAGTTAACGGACATATTGTTGGAATATGAGGTTCAAGAATGGGAAGAGAGACAAGAGAAGGAGAAAGAGGACATAAGAGAAAGAAGAAATCCTCTGCCTTTCGCTTTATCCGGAGGCTGTTTCTGGGCAGTGTTTTGTTTCTGTTTGTGCTTTCTGTATTGGGCTATGTGATTTTATCCGTCCCGGAGGTGAATCGTCTTTGGGATTGTTTATGACAAGCTGGCAGGCAGCAATTTAAAGGATTTAACCAAGAGAGCGGATACGGTGGTGTTTGATACCGACGGACAACAGCTTGGTACCATCAATGCCGGGCATTTTGTGTACGATAAAATCGAAGACATTTCAAATCTGCAAAAATGCCTACATCGCCCAGGGAGGATAGGAATTTTTGAAGACTCACCACGGGGTAGACTAGTAAGGCCACCCTTCGTGCGGTTTTTCAGCTGGTTAAAAATCGGGGAAGAATCACCCAGGGCGGTTCTACCATTACCCAACAGGTGGTGAAGAATACCTATCTGAGCCAGGAGAAAACCTTTACCAGAAAGATTGTAGAAATCATGTTGGCTCAGGAGTTGGAGAAGATGTACAGCAAGGCCGACATTATGGAGATTTACTGTAATACCAACTCTACGGAAACAACTGCTACGGTGTGGAAGCGGCCAGCCAGTATTACTCGAAAAAGCCTGCAAAGGACTTAACGGTGGAAGAAGCGGCTATGTTGGCAGGAATTTCCAATGCCCCTTCCCGCTATGAACCGGTGCGCCACCCGGACTTGGCTTTAAAGAAGCGAAATCAGGTCTTAAAGTCTATGGAGACAGTGGGTTATATTACAGAGGCGGAATATGAAGAGGCCATTGGAAAGCCTTTACAGATTTCCCAAAAATGTGCAGAAGGGTACGGATGAGGACTATATGAACTCCTATGCTCTATGCGGCTACCATCCGGATGATGGAGGTTAATAAATTCCCTTTACCTATCATTTTTGAAACCCAGGCGGATAAGGAAGCCTATCAGGATCAGTACTGAGGAACAGTACAACTTTTTACAACTTTGGGGAGCTTCGTGCGGGAGGATACAAAATCTATACTCTCTGGATCCCAAGATCCAAAAACATTTTACAGGAAACGTTGGACAAGGGACTCGTCCAAGTTCCAGGAGGTGCAGGAAAACGGAAAGCTTTCCATGCAGGGTGCCGGCGTAATCATTGACAATAAAAACAGGGCTATGTGGTAGCTACCGTTGGAGGAAGAGGCACCGAGGACAAAATATAACCGTGCTTACTTTAAGCTATCGTCAGCCCGGTTCCGCCATTAAGCCTTTGCTGGATTATGCACCGGCTTTGATTTAGGCGAGTACAATGCGGCTTCCGTTATTGACGACCACAAATTTGAAGACGGACCCTCGAATTCGGTGACCACTACTACGGGGGCGGTTACCATGAGAGGCTGCCAACCGTTCCTTGAATACGGTGGCTTGGCAGATTTTGGACGGTATCGGTATTCAGAACGGTTTGGATTATTTGGAGAAAATGCATTTTTCCGGAATCAGCGTGAAGGATAACGATGCCTTGGCGGTTTCCATCGGCGGTTTCACCAACGGTCTTCGTGTGGTGGATATGGCAAAGGGCTATTCCACCCTGGCCAATGGAGGCGTATACAGTAATAAAACCTGTATTATCAAGATTGAATCCGATAAGGACGGCGTAGTTGCGGACGAGAAGACCATCCAGAATACTCAGGTTTTCCGCGAAGATACCGCCTTTATTATGACGGACATTTTGAAGGGAACCATGAATACGGAGTATGGTACCGGTCGCGGTTTACAGCTGAAAAACAAGATGCCGGCAGCAGGAAAAACCGGAACCAGTAACGGTTCCAAGGATACCTGGTTCTGCGGCTATACCAAATATTACAGCGCGGCAATCTGGGTAGGTCATGATATGCCTGTGGAAATGCCGGGGATTTACGGTGCTACCTATGCCGGAAAAATCTGGAAAAATACCATGGATATTCTTCATGAGGGGCTGGATCCGGAGGATTGGGAGGTGCCGGATACAGTAGTCAAAGAGGCGGATGAAAAGTCCGGTATTACAGACTATGTTTCCAAAACCGCAAAGCAAAGAGGATGAAGAGAATCGGAGGAAGAAGGCGGAAAAAGGAAACCAAGGCACAGATAGAGAAGGGATATCAAGACCTATGAGGCCATGAAGATTCAGAAGCTGGAGGATGTCTTTACCGCCAGAACCCTTTTCGAAAAATCCGGATTCCCTAAATGATGTTACGGATGAAAAATTCAAAAGGAATATCAGGAGCGACTTTACAAAGCAAAAAGAATTCCTGGTGATTGAGGATAAATGGAAAGACGAGATTGATGCTCTACATTGCGCAAGAAGGAAGAAGAATCCAGAGCACAGGAATCTATAGCGGAAAGTAAGGCAAAGGAAGTGGAGGAAAAGGCGCAGAAGAATGCCAAGCGGAGTCCTTCTTATCCGCCTTGACCGGCTTGCAGAGCTTAGAGTACCGAGACGGAGATACGGAGGCATTGATTAATGATGCATCGAGCGTTTGCAGGAGCTGAACGGCAGTGAAGACTATTACAGCTTGAGTCAGCAGCTGGATGCGGCACCGTCGTCTCGAAGCCCGCCCAAGAAGGAAGAAGAAACCCTGGAGAGTAAAAGCGAGAAGGCTCTCCTTCTATAGCGGTCCGGGACCTGAAATTACCTCGCGAGCGAGACAGCAACAACGGCCCGGGAGTAAGTCCACAGAGGGTTCTACGAAGGAACCGATTCAGGGAGTAAGCCCATAGAGGGTTCTACGAAGGAACCGATCCGGTAGGAGTTCTAGGAAGGAAAAATGGTTTATGGCAATGGGAAAATTCATCCGCTTGCAAACAGTATTTATGGGGAGGAGAAAAGCTGATCCGAATACGGGATATCCTCTCCCAAGACTCCTCCGGAAGCTTGGGTGCTTCCGCCCATCCGGATGGAGATAGTCGTATCAGCTTTTCTGACGAGTCGCGTTTTTCTGAAGGAGCGGCATCTTCTGAAGGGGCGAAGTCTTCTGAAGGAACGGAATCTTCAGAAGGAAGATTTTTCGAAGGAACGACATCTTCTGAAGGGGGATCTGAAGGAGATAGTTGTTCCCACGGAGAAAGCTTTGCCGATTACCCAATCCCATCCTGAAGCAGCGGGAAGTTTGGGTAAAGCCTTTCCTTTTTCCCAACGCTGATTAAACTGATTGATGCGAAGAAAGCCCCTGTCCATTCAAGTGCATCCCGTGACAGCTTTGCTTTATCCCGGGAAGGGCAATACGGCAAAACGGAGATGTGGATCGTCTTGGAACGGGAGGAAGGCGCTTTTCTTTATTTCGGCTTTCAAAAAGACTATGCGAAGAAGAAATCTGAAGAGCGATAGAGGAGGAAAACTTTCCTTCTCTTCTTTGTAAGGTGATGAGTAGAACCGGGGGATGTATTTTTCATCACAGCAGGAACCGTGCATGCCATCGGAGCCGGTATCCTGCTTGCGGAGGCACAGCAAAAACTCCAACCTGACCTACAGAGTTTACGATTACGGCAGAAAAAGACGTCAAGGAAATGCAGAGAACTGCATGTGGAGAAGGCTTTGGAGGTGATGGACCGAAAACAGCTTTCCTCTAGGGCAAGTAGCCTTTAAAAAGCAAGGAACAAAGGCGGCAGAAGAAAAGGCGGCAGGAAAAAGTACTGGCAGGAAAAAGACACGGCGGAGGAGAGCGCGGTTGAAGAAAAGGCGGCAGGAAAACGTCTACCTGGAACGAATCGGTTCCTGTGAATATTTTACAGTGGACAGACTTTTCTTAGAGGACAATGCTTTCTATAGCGGAAAACCGACAAAGAGAGTCCTTTCCCTCTTGGTTTTGGAGGAGAAGGGGTACTTACAGAAGAAACTAAGTGCTGTGAGGACATGCATCAGGAAAGTTCTACGGGAGAACAGGAAAAATGCTCTTTCAGGGGGAAAGGAACAACGATTTGTGAAAAAGGGAGAAGCTATTTCCTCGCAGAAGAGGGCAGTGGTCTTTGAGAGGACAGGAAAGTTTTTATTGACTTTCCTTAGCGAAAAAGGACTGCGTCCGGAAGGATTAAGCAGTTTAAAAAGCTAGTAGATACTGAAGGCAAAAGAAATATTGAAGGAAGAGCAGTTTTCAAGGGAAGGAAAGAAAGTATGAAAGCAATTTCTGTAAAGCAAATGAGTTTAGCAGCTATTATGACAGCTGTAAGCTGTATCTTATCGCCGATTTCCATTAATATAGGGCCTGTACCGATTTCTTTAGGCACCTTTGCGGTTTGTTTATCGGTAACGATTTTAGGAAGAAATTTGGGAATGCTTTCTTATCTTTTATATCTCTTGCTGGGCTTCATCGGCTTACCGGTTTTTTCGAATTATGGTGCCGGTGTGGAAAAGCTTCTGGGACCCACAGGAGGCTATCTAATCGGAATGATTTTCCTTGCCTTTTTTGGCGGCTATGCGGTGGATCGTTTTTCCAAAAGTTTTATAAAGCAGTATCTGGGCTTGGCCATTGGTATTGTTCTCTGTTATTTACTGGGAACTTTATGGTTGGGGAAGGTTTTGTCTATGGATTTTGGAAAGGCATTATCTGTAGGCGTGCTGCCCTTTATTCTTCCCGGATGCTGTTAAGGTCTTTTTGGCACTGGCTGGGAAGAAAAATCAGAAGCAGACTGTCCTTTTTGCAGGCAGAATAAAATTTTGGTATAGGGAGTAAGGATGGAAGGTCAATTTTCAAGAACCGAGCGATTGCTTGGGGCGAAGGCAGTGGAAAAGTTAAGTAAAGCCAAGGTGATTGTTTTCGGCATCGGAGGAGTGGGAGGCTATTGTGTAGAGTCCCTTGTGAGAAGCGGAGTCGGTCAAATCGATGTGGTGGATGATGATGTGGTTTGCTTAAGCAATTTGAACAGACAAATCATTGCCACAAGAGATACTAAGGAAAAGCCAAGGTGGAGATTGCGGAGGAAAGGATTCATTCCATTAATCCGGACTGTAAAGTCCGAGCTTTTCGCTGTTTTTATTTACCGGAAACCAAAGATCAGTTTGACTTTTCCGCCTATGACTATGTGGTGGATGCAGTGGATACGGTGGCAGCAAAGCTGTCCTTGATTGAAGCGGCCAAGGAAGCCGGTGTGCTGCGATTATCTCCGCCATGGAGCGGGCAATAAGTTGAATCCCTGCCAGATTCAAGTGTGCTAGATCTGTATGAAACCAGGATTTGTCCTCTGGCCAAGGTAATGAGAGAGAATGTAAAAAGAGGAATAGAAAGCCTGGAAGGTGGTGTATTCCGAAGAAATGCCCAGAAAGCCCATAGAGATGCGGAAGAAGCACTTCCCAAAGCTAAGGGGAAAGCGGTTCATCCCCGGCTCCGTTGCCTTTGTCCCTCCTGGTCGGTTTAATTATGGGAGGAGAAATCTATAAAGGATTTACTACAGTAATTCTCTGATTTGACGGGAAGTAGAGCATTATATTTTTAGTTGAAAACCGGAAAATCTTATGGCTTTTTGGACTTATGATTTATCCCTTTTAAAGACGAAAATCTTTAGATAGGATAAAGGGTGGAAGGATGTCACTGAGAAAACCCAAGGATAAGGAACTGGAAAGCTATATAGAGAGCCATATCGAAGAAGCCATTGAAAAAGAGTGGATTCAGGTGTATTTGCAGACCAATATTCGAGGATTATCAAAGCGTGTCTGCGGAGCGGAAGCTCTATCCCGTTGGATAGATCCGGTATATGGGATGATTTCTCCGGGAGTTTATCTCGTGCTGGAGAGAGAAAGATACATCTGCTGGACCGATAGTAATGGAAACAATATGTCAGGGAGCTTGGAGAAAGAAGAAGGCGAGGACAGTTTATCGTACCTATTTCGATGAACTTTTCCCGTCTGGATTTTGATGATACCCACACTTCTTCAAGAGATGGAAGAAATCATGGAGAAAAATTCCTTGCCGAGAAATTATGTTCACATTGAAATTACGGAAAGTGCTGTAATGGATAATGAGCCTATATGAAGGATACCGTCAGAGAATTACACAATCTGGGCTATAAGGTATGGATGGATGATTTCGGCTCAGGATATTCTTCTTTAAATCTCTTAAAAGAGTTTGAATTTGATACCTTCAAGATTGATATGCGTTTCCTCAGTGATATGGGGAAAAAGTCTCTTATTATCATTTCTTCCATTCTGTATATGGCGAAAAAGAAATCGGAATTCATACGGTAGCGGAAGGTGTGGAAACGGAAGAGCAATATCGTTTTTGAAGGTGGCAGGTTGCTGAAAGAATGCAGGGCTATTATTTTGCAAGACCTGAAAGCCATGAAGGAGTGGTTTGCTTCCGCAAAAGAAAGCTGCGAAATGGAGACGGAAGAAGATTGCTACCTGTACGATGAAATCGGCTTTGTCAATATTATCAGTCCGTGCCCTTTGATTTGGAACGCTCCGATTCTTCCCCAGCATTCACGGCTTTGAAACAGGTCAGCGGTGGCGGTTATGTCGGAGATTGATGGGGTATTAAAACACTTGAATTTTTACCAAGCCATATCGAAAGAATCTTTTGGAGCTGGGCTATGAGGAACACCATCAATTTCAGGATTTGTTAAATGACAGGGTCCATTCTTTTTACGGATAAAATGCAGGATATTATGGATTTAGTCAGGAAATCCGGAAGAATTGAAGCCATGGATTTTTGTCCGGGGGTATGCATTGTCAATTTCAGAGTAGATTGGTAGCCAGCAAAGGAAATAAAAAATATCTTCTTGCGCTTGGATATTCTGTCCAATATCAGAAGATTTCAAAAGAATAAGGAGTTTCAGGAGGCATTAAGCCCATTATATACCGTCTATGATATGCTTTTTGTTTTTGACTTAAAAAGGAGAATTTGTTAAATCCGGTTTATGTCAATACCAGAATCTATGAAGGGGTTCATGAGAGCAGCAATCTTGGGAGAAATCGAAAAGTTTGTGGGAAAACAAAGTCTATCCGAAGGACAAGGAAGCCTGCTGGCAGTTTTAAATCCGGACACCATGGCGGAAAGAGTGGAAAGTGCGGAGAAGGACTTTATTTTGGCGTATTTTAGAGACAGAATCGTAAGAACGAATATGTATGGAAGCGTTTCGTCTTAATTCGTTCTTATGAGCGCTCAAAAAGCAGGATAAGGGTGATTTTCAGTATTCATACCTTGAATATGGATAAGGTATCTATGATGCATAAAGAAGATCAACAAATCATTCAAGAAGAGGATTTGATCGCTAGAAATCTTTGTATGGGTGTAGAGTATTGATGTGTGTAAGTGTAGAGTGTTATGTTTAAGTTCGGAGTAGTACCAGTTTAGATATAGGGGAACAAAGTAGGGGAAAGTTTTAAGAAAGGATAAAGAATGAGTGACAGGGCAGATTCATGGTTAAATCTGGATTATGACACCATTACGTTACGACTTGAAGAATTAGCATCCGCATTTCATGCCGTCAGTATTGTTAACCCGCGGAACAAAAAGGTGGTAAGCTTTACCCAAACCGCGTAGAGGAACTACATTCGGTTTGTGATGCACGATGGAATCGAAGAGGAGATTGTAGATATTGTATAGTTGAGAAAGCCATGTCTATCAAGGGCAGGGCGGAGAAGTTTGAATTCATAGAGGATGATATCTATTTTGTGGTTGCCCAATATACGGAAATTGAAGGAGTGCCTTATGTTATTGAAATGGTGTCTTCCATGGAAGAATCTGCTTTAATGGGGGTTTCCGGAACCGGTGGGGTGATTGAAAAGATAGCTCATCTGGATATGGCCATCTATGCCGATAGTCTTACCAAGGCCTGGAACAGAAGATTTTACGATGAAAAGGTACAGGAAAAGCAGTATCAAGCCCTGGCCATGATTGACATTGATCACTTTAAGGACATCAATGACGGTTATGGTCACTCCGTGGGGGATTTGGCTTTGAAAACTTCTGCGGATTTGATTCAATCCTGTGTTCGAAGTTCGGATCAACTGATTCGATATGGGGGAGATGAATTTATTCTTTTGCTTTCCCAAAATCACAGAGGAGGCTTTCCGTAGAAAGCTTCATCGTATCCGAAAAAGTGGAGCAGCTGTGCTTCGAAGAATACCCGGATTTGCATATTACCTAAGCTATCGGGGCTACTATGCGAAATCTATGGTGAAAAAGCCTTATGCCTCTTGCGGATCATATGCTATATTCTGCAAAAAACAAAAGGAATACCGTGAAAATTGGCAAAACAGTGGTGCTGGGATAAAAATACTTATTTATCTTGATGTCGAAAAATATTGTTCAAAAAGTAAAAAGGAAAAAGTAGAGAAGGAGAAACAATGGAGAATTTGATGGACAAAAGGAAAATGCTGTTTTATTCCTGCCGTTACTTGTATTATTTGTTTATGACCGCATTGGAGATGTTGTCATCTTTATCATTCATAAAGCATTTGATGTATTTGCCGTAAGCGAGTCCTTTATCGATACCAGTGCCAGCTTTATCGATGCGACTACTGCTGTGGTTTTATCGGTGATATGCTATCTGTTTTTATCGTAAGGTCTTTCCAAGAAAACAGGCAGAAGTAAGTCTACCGCTTTGGCAAAATATCCTCTTTGCCATTGTCATTGGATTCGGTGTAGGGAGGATTGGCAACCATCTGGTTGAATTTTTGCAGATTTTGTGGAAAATAATATTTCCTTTTTAGGAAAAGAATCAGAAGCCTTTTTCCACCCTTTACGATGATTTGGATCAGGGGACCCTTTTTATCTGGACCTTCTTAGCCATCGTGGTTGTGGGGCCGCTGGTAGAGGAGATTTTATTCCGTGGTATTATCTTCAGCAGCTTTGAAGAAGTAACGGATATTCTTTGGTTCCCTGCTGTGCTTTCCGGTGTGATGTTCGGTGTATGGCACGGAAGCTTTATTCAGGCCGTTTATACCGCTATGACCGGTATAGCCCTTGGTTATTTCATGAAGAAAAGTAGATCCTTGTTTTTCACTGTACTGGCCCATGGCGTGAATAATTTAAGCGGAACCTTGCCGCCATTTTTAGATACAGCTTTAGTCAACGGATTTATCAATATTATGTCTTATCTTTGCATTATTCCGATGTTTTGCATTTTTGCTTATCTTCACTTCCGGGGGAAGAAAGAAGCAGAATTAGATAATCCAGAGCTGTATACAGAAGAAGAGCCAGCTCCAGCAGAATAACAAAGGGAAGATAACGGAATAGAAAACCGGAGCCCTTGAAATAGAATAGAGCTAAAGGAAGGAAGAGCATAAGGAAGATGCCCAGTAGCATTTTCTTTCTGCCTTCCTTTTTCCTTTTCTTTTGTTCATGGTCAGAAAGGGAAGAAACAGGGGATGAAGCTGGAGAAGAAACAGGAGAAGAAAGAGAGGGAGAATCCGGAGAAGAAGCAGAGGAAGAAGCAGGAGAGGCAATAATAGAAGGCAGATGAAGAGATGCTAGGAATCCCTTTTTCTTCGGAATGGTATTGCTGCATCCGTATAGGAATGCTCTTCTTGGAAATGATCGGAATCTACAGCGGATTGTGTAGTAAACACGGGCGTTTCCTGCTCCTGTTTTTGGAAGGAAGAGCTGGAGCATTGGCATAAATCCAATTCCGTATAATTGGTTTCGGATTCTTCAGAGGATGGAGAAGCTGTTGTTTTTCCGCCGAAGGGCTTAGGACTGACTTGGGACGATTCTTTTTCACCGGAAAAAGCGTGGGATGAGGTCCGGGGACTTTTTGCATGGTCTTGGAGGAGCTTATTGCCTTTTCTTCCGATTTTGGAACAAGCTGTTTCTGCTCTTGAATATGAAGGATTTGCAGGATACGGGATAATTGCAAGCCGCCGTGTTTTTGCTCTTGATACAGTAAAAAAGCCGCTAATACTACAGCTTCCTCTTCTTCATCAATATTTTCCAATACCTGCTCCAAAAGGGCGGACAAGCCTTCTTCCGGATATTCTTCTTTGAAGGGAATGAGAGGAAAGAGAAATTGCTGATTTTCCACATCATAAAAGATTTCTTCCCAGTCAATGGATAGGAGTGAAGGAGAGAGAAGATATTCCTCCATATTTCGTAGAGCATTCTGTAGGGAGAGGAATAGTGCACTAAGATGTGATAGCCGCATTTTTCTTTGAGAAAAATACAGGCAGGCCCTTTGATAGGGGGAAAAATCATATTGTAAGAAATTCTCCCCTCCCTCCTCCAACAGGCGAAAGGACAAGGTTCCCGGAATTTGACATTGCCGAAGAATCTTTTGCTCATGATTTTCCTCTTGAGGAACACTTTGAAGATACATAAAACTGTGTTGAAAATCATTTTTAAATTGAGGACTGTAGTTTGACATGGATATTCCTTTCTCTATCTGCGCTTTTATAAGAATAATGGAGGCTAGGGGCTTTACGGATTTCCCGTTTTTTCTGTCTCTTCTGTAATTTTCTTGGTATCTGAACCATCGTTCTTTTCTTCCGACCCGGAGCTTTCGCCTTTTTTTCGTATGAGTAAATCCTCAGCAACGGAAAAGAAGCGAGTATAGAGCTCCACCTTAAAATAGTCCTTGGGTTTTTCCAGACTATGGCTTTCTACTTCCTCGTGATAGGCTGCTTGTGCCTTTTCCCGTATACGTTCATGCAGTTGAATATTTTCTTGTAAAAGGATTAGGAGGCATAAAAAACAAATACCTAAGAGCACAGTGGTTTCAATGGTATGCATAGGGACTCCTTTCTAGAGCATGCATAATCAATTATTTTGGAGTACAGATTATCCATTCCTTTTCGTTTAGAAAAGGAAAGACCAAAGCAAATACAGTACACAGGGAAGAAAAACAGGGAAGGAAGGGAACCGGAAGTTTTTAGGATTTTTCTTCTTCAGCTTGCAGGAACAAAACAAAAACATGGATAGCATGGTGGAGAAAAAGAAGGCGGTAATAATCAAAAAGAAGAAATGATAGGCATTACAATAAAAAGAGGAAAGCAGAATAAATAAACTGTCACCGTAGCCGATGGCTTCTCTACTCCACTTGGAAAGGAGAAGAAGAAACAAAGCGAAAAGAGTGGGGAGAAGGATCAAAGGAAATTCCCTCGATGGATAGGGAAGAAAAAGAAAAGCATAATAAACCTTCCCAAAGAAAAATACTATGGATGACGAAGATTCCAAAAATAGCAAAAATCATAGCGGGTATGCTTCGCTTTTCGACAGTCAAAAAGAGGTGAAAGCAAAGAAAAGGAAAAAGAATTCCCTTTGCTGATGGTAAAAAGCTGTAAATTTTGCCATGATTTTTTTCCTCCCAAACAATCTATAATGTTTAGGCTGTGTTTGTTGATATCTTATTTACCGCATCTGGGACAGGGATGTCTGCCCTCCGCCAAAGCCTGTTTGAGCGGAATTTTATGAACACTAGAGCGCATGGCCGGACAGTCAGTAGATGCTGTGATATCTTCTTCCGGCTTCGGTGTAGTACACCACAGGACTGTTTGGATCCGGATGGCAGGCTTTTGCAGGGGCAGAATTTTCCTCCGTATTTTGCGTTTGTACCGTCGATTCTTCTGGCGCTGCAGCTTAGAAAAGTCATTGGAAATATAAGTGCAATCCGAGGACAGGTGATAGACCTTGGAAGGCCCGTCTATCACGTAGACCATTTCCTCCTCATTCTCTTCTTCTGCATTTTCTTCTTTTTCCCAACGGGCACCTTTGCTGCCAATCCAGGCTCTTCTATGGGCAACGATTTCTGTCCTCATATTCTTCTTTTGAAGAAGTCCGAAGGGTATGGGTTCGTCGTACTGTAAGTTCAGATAAATATCTTCTTCGGTAATATGGGGAGCGAAAGCTTTGAGATGTTTTTCCATTCCCTCCGTGGGAATAGTATTCGGCAGGAGAATGTCTTCCACTGCGGTTTCCGAAATTTCCAGAATCTGATCAATGTGCTCTATATCCGCGATATCCGTTTTTTCAATCCATAGTGTTCCAGATATTTGGCCATACATAGGATTCTGGCGTTCTTCTCCATTTCTCGGCTGATACGGATTTCCCGGTTCAAGATAAAAAGGGAGTCATCAGAATGATAATGGCAAAAAGAAAAAGACTTAAGGAAAAAGGCTGCTTCTATCGTTAGGAGGCAAGCAGATTTTTGAAAGAAAGAGGAGAAGAAAGCCTCTCTTTTATCCACTTTTTCCTACACCGTCTTTGCTTTCGAAAGGGAAGAAAATTGCTTTGGACTTTCATAACTCCTCCTCTTGCTATTTTTATAGGAAAACGACTCCATAGCTGGTTTAGAACCTTTGCCGCTTGTGTGATATTCGGCTTTTGGAATGTTTAATGGCTGAGATTTTTGTATTTATAGTCGGAATGAAGGGTGAATTGGTATCGCTCTTCCGGGCGAAGTCCAAGACTTTCCAAAAAGCCTTTATGGTAGAGACTGTGTTTAGACTTAATTCCGGCGTCTGTGGAAAGAAAATACAGGCAATGGTCTAATTGAAATTGACTTTCCTTTTCGGATACGGTGCTTTGGATATTCTTCTATGCAATACAGCATTCTGTCATTGACTTTGCTTTGGGACAAACAGCCGGAGGCAAAAAGAAAAGGCTCTGCAATAGTCTTGATAGGATAACCCGTGCGTTCCCTGATTTTCGTCGCCACCTTCTTCGTTTAGATTAAAAGTAAGCAGATGAGATAGAGAGAGCCGCCAGCTTTCTTCACTATGCATAAGAGGAACCCGTTTATCATCCAGAAGCTGTCTGACATCAATGAGGGATTAGGGCAAGGCCCAAATTCCGATGACGAAGAGGGTAAAGACCTCTATCACGATGGGGTTTAAAGTAACGGCGAGAAAGGCTGTGACAAAGGCTTTGGCTTCCTCCCCATCTCCGGACTTTTCATGATATAGATAAAGTTCATCGCTTCGGAAAGCTAGAAGAGACAGGACCCTGTGCCGAAAGGTTTGCATAGTCGCTCTTTTTCTGGTGGATAAGATACTCCACCTCCATGCCGTTTGCTCCGCTATAGGGAATGGACTTATCGTCATCCTTTTTATGATAGGAATGGAAGTACCGTAAAGAGTATTCTCCCAAAAGCCCCACCTGTAAGGGATTGGCCTTGGAGCTTGTAGAAAATCCGGGAGGGACGGCGTATTTTTCATCATCACTTGGACAGGGCACTCCCTCGGGAAGGAGATATTCCAAGAGCTTTTTCTTACCCAGGTTTCTAAGGTTTTCCAAGGCCTTTCTATTTTGCTTGTTGATTTTTGTGACCTGTCCGCTGTAGGCCGGAAGGGAAAAGCTGTTCCATTCTGCTTCTGCGGAATGATAAAAATCTTGAATTTCTTGGGATAAATCTTCTTCATCATCGTCCTCCTCTGTCTTCATTTTTCCTTCTGGCTTCTCGTTCTTCCTCCAACCATTCCTCAAAGTCTGTTACTTCTTGCTTCACCGTTTCTGCCTGTGCTTTTAAGCTGTCACACTTTGGCGGAAGAGCTTCAATGTTTTGCCTTATGCTGCCCTCCGCGTCCAAATATTGGTCATAGCTGCTTAATTCGGCCTCTATAGCGGCAATGCCGTCTTCTTCCAAATTCGGCTTTTTCTTCTTCAAAGTGTTGCCGTAACTCGGCTACTTTTTCCCCAAGGGAATCGGCAGTGGATTGATACCTTGAACAGTTTGCTGAATTCTTTCCAGTCCGGCAGTAAAGCCTGCACAGGAAGAATAAAAAGCTCCCGGGTTGTGGGCAGAAAGCGCTTTTGCGCCGTTCTTATGCTGTGTTGCACAAGCTTTGCACTCCATATCGATTGTCTCAATCAGTCCTTCCAAGGCTTCAATATCTCGATGACTTAGGGAATATTTTTGTAATTCTTCTATACTTTTGGATTCTTTTCTTTCTTTTGAAAAATCCTCCAGAGAAGCAAGAGCTTCCCATCTTCTTTTTCTCTCCTAAAAATTCTATGAGCATCCTTTTGCCAGAAGTGCGGCATGTATTCCAGCACTTCTTCTTCAAAAATAATGGTCTTCGCAAAGGATTCCTCGATTTGGAAAGAGAAAGTCTTCCTTCTCCACCTTGCATGGAAAGAGATCCTTGGCTTCTGTATAAAGGGAGGTGAAGCCCTCCAGCTCTTCTTGCAGCAGCTTATCATCTCGATATTCCAGAGCGTATATACGGTAGTTTTCCCAAAGAGGCCTATGAAATTCCGAAAAAAGGGATTCCATGGCACTGTTTAAGGCGGTTTGCATATAGAGCTTTTGGGAGATTGTTCTGGCGGATTCCGCAATGGTAAGCACCAGTGCAGCTACCAGAACAAAGATTAGGGAAAGAAATACCGTAATCGATGCGGAGAATTGTTTTTTCGCCATAAACTCTTCCTTTCCAAAAAGAGAAGTGTAAAGAAAACGCTTTAAATACCGTTACTTTGATCTTCAATTTTCTTCATAATCGCTTCCAAGACTTTAATAATTTTGGCTTTGAAGATAATGACTAAACCGATTAAGACTACCATAATGAGAACCAGCTCAATGGTGCCGATGGTCCCTCATCACCATGCAGCAAATCTCTTCGTTTTTTCCTGCATTGCTCTATTCTGGAAAAAAGCCAGGCGTCCACTGCATAATGGGCATCTTCTAATGCGTATTTGTACATCGTAACCTCCTTTTGTGTGCGGCATGATTGCCGAGTGAATGTATGGGCAAAGAGAATGCTTGCTGTTTTCCAAGAACTCTCTTCGTCTTTTTAGTGTAGGGATTGCATAGCGGATACAGAATCATCAGCATGATGACAAAGAGCTGTAGTATTAAAGGAAGCAGAAGCTTGGTTCCGGCCTCCTCTCCCAGACGCTTTGCCATATGTTTTCGTACGGAAAAAGCTTCCTCCATTTCCATATGGAGCTGACGGGAAAAGATCCTTGCTGCCATTTTTTTCCTGTTCTGTTCTATGAGACTGATGAGTTTACCGTAGGGCTTTAAAAGCAATTCTTTTCGAAAAATTCAGATAGGCCTCTCCTCCCCACATTGCTTGCCAGCTGGTTTAAGAGAGTATTTAACTCCTCGTATAAGGGTGGGATTCCTGATGACAATTTTTCACCAGATAGTTGTAGTGCTTGGCAATTTCTGAAAAGCTGTTTCGTATCGCCAGTCCTGCTCCAAGATAAACTACTAACTTGGAAACCAATTCTGCATAATCCAGAGTCAGAGAGGACAGTCTGGCTTTTTGACGAGTTTTCTGTTGCTCTAAAGCTTGCAAAGGGAGAAGAAAGCAAGCAAAAAGTCCCAGAACCGGAATCAAAAGATAGCGAAAATTCTTTTTTTCGGAAAAATGAATGTGATGGCCCATAATTTTCCTTAGGCAAAAAGCAGTTTATCCCTGGAGCGGGTATGCTCATTACTGTACTGTAATGTATTTTGAAGGGCCATTTCCAAGGCCTCGGTTTCACTTAGCTTTAAGGGCAAAATACGAAGGGCATAGGAATAGGTGGGAGAGTTGTAGGTGATTTCATTATTTTCATTAAAGAAACTGCTGATTTCATCTCCTTCCACCTCCTCTTCAGGATGAATATTGGCGCTGAGAACTACTTCCAATGTTCCTGTAAGAATCTGGTTTTTCCAGATATTCATGATGGACTTGCCCTGAGTCTTCTAAAAATATCTCTATACTTTGTGTAGCTTTTATCGTTATCTTGAAGGGGAGTTTCCTTCTGATTCGTCCATAAGCTTTCCGGACGAAAAACTCCAGGTGGCTTTGATATTTTCCGGGCTAAAGATTTTTTTGAGCTGTATGTTTCCGGAGATGCCGTCAAAGCTGTCTTCCTCGCTGAGAATCAAGCTTTCCATTTTTTCTTGCAGCTTCGCAAAAGCTTTATCCGCTTCTTCCTTGCTATAGAGTCTTGGAGATACCGTGACATAGATTTCTTCCTTTTTCTTTCCTGAAATTCCCGTAACATTGAGGGGAATTTTTCTCTACCCTCCTATAGGGCTCTCTTTGAATTTGATTTCCGGGAGAAGGAATTGCTGTTCCGTTCCCTGCATGAAGAGGAGGGCAGCAAGAAGAAAGGAAACAATCAGAATAAGGATTTGCTTTTTCAGGAGTTCTGTTTTAGATCCCGGAATACGAAACCACAATTTTTTGAGTTCTTGCTTTATAGTGTAAGGGTTCATAGATAGTCCTTTTTGGGTGACGCCCGGAGAGGGAGACATGATAGAAACACCGATGCGAAAGAAATAACAGACACGAAGAAATGCCGGAGACGGGGAAAATGCCGAGATGGCAGAAATGTCAGTGGAAATAGATGCCCTTGATAAGCCTTACACGGGGATGGCAATAATCTTTTGGGAGAGGTAAATGGCCAGAAGATATATACAGAGACAAAAGCTCATTACCCTCTTCCCATAATGGTGGAATAAAGAATCCGGAAAAATTCCGGAGAGCTGGCATTTAGATAAAATATCATAAAGAAAGGCACACCGTTCATAATCTTTTTGCTCGAATCGTCTGGAAGCATTGAGGGTGATGATTTCTTCGGTAATGGTCAGTTTATCCCGAATAATTGTGCTGCTCTGCTGAATAATCTGAATCAGATCTCCTCCGGAGCGCTTTGCCACCAAGAAGATTTCCGAGAAATTATGGATATCATCAACGCCGGAACGAAGAGCAAATTGGGAAAAGCGATTCTTCCAGAGGGCGATTCATGGAAAGGGGAGCGTTTGATTTGCTTTTAGCTCCTCCACCATATAACATTTCTTTCCCAGAAGATTTTCCAGATCCGGGATGCAGGCGAATAAAGCATTTTCAAAAGAATATCCGGCACTCAGATAGGGCACTGAGGATGGAAAGCATTTCTTTAAATTGAGAAACCAATACCTCCTGACGCTTCTTTCTTAATTTATCTCTTTGGAGAAAAGGATAGAAAAAGCTAAAAGGGAAGCAGAAGTAAAAAGAAGAGAATATGCTGATAAAAGGCATAAGAAAAAGAGAAGAAGGAGCAATAGAAACTTGACCCATAGGAAGAGATATTCCGGGAGATAAATGATGTACTCTCATAATCGACTACGGAGTTTGTCTTCGTTATGGAGATCCGACAGCTTTTTCAAGAATTTTGCCATTGTATTGATATAATTTTTTTGAGTTTAACTTCTCCATTTTCAATCCCCATAACTTCCGATATTTCCAAAACCCGCCGTTTGTGATCTTTGGTTCTTCCAAAGGTGCACCATGATTTCAATGGCGGAGGCAATCATGTTTCTAATGGATGGGAGAGGGAGGTCTGCGCCTTGCAACACCATGGTTTCCATACGCTTTAACATATCCGTAGAGGAATTGGCGTGACCGGTGGAAATGCTTCCGTCGTGACCGGTGTTCATGGCATTTAACATATCCAGACATTCCTTTCCTCTAACCTCTCCAACGATAATACGGTTCGGAGCTCATTCTAAGGGAGGCTTTAATTAAATCGGAGATACTGACGGCTCCTTCTCCCTCTGCATTAGCATTTCTGGTTTCCAAAGAAACCAGGTTTTCCACTGATTGAATCTGTAGCTCCGCGCTATCTTCAATGGTAATAATTCGCTCCTCCTTAGGGATGTACTGAGAAAGTGCGTTTAAGAAAGTGGTCTTTCCACTGTTGGTGCCGCGGAAATGAAAATGTTATAAGAGGAACGAACCAGAGACTGTAGAAAATGACTTGCTTCCTCCGTGAGACTTTCCAGTTGAATTAACTTTTTCATGGTGATAGGCTCCGAAATTTTCGTATTGTGACCGTAGGTCCCTTTTAGTGCAATGGGGGAAGCACCACATGAACACGGGAGCCGTCTTCTAAGCGGGCATCTACAATGGGACTTTTGGTATTTACCGCACGATTGATTCGAAACAATCTGTTGAATCAAATCCGCAAGCTGTTCTTCACTTTGAAAGGAGCCCCTGCCAGCGCTCCATTCGCCCCTTTCTTTCCACAAAAGATTTCTTTTTGGACCGTTTATCATGATTTCACTGACCGTACCGTCATCCAATAGCTCGGAAAGTAGATCCAGCCTTCGGAAGCTGTCAAAAAACCGCGCTTCTTAAGTAGAGTTTTTCCCTGCAAAGCCAGATCCTTTCGGCTTAAAAGGGCGGAGTCGATTTCTGATACAAATGGCTGTCACTGACTTGTTTTTCTTCCAACCAGCAAAAAGCTCTTTTTGATTTCTTGTTTTACCTGATCCAGGGCCAGCACTTTAAGCTCCTTTCCGATTCGCATAGCGATTCTTGTATCGCTTCGTATTTATTATCATTTCTAATTTTATTTTTTTATTTCGATCTCTATTTTTTTATCTCGATCTCTATTTTTCGATCTCTATTTTTTATTTCTATTTCTATCTCTATCGCTATCTTCCAAAATGCTTATAAAGCCATTTTTTTCGATATTGCTCCGCTTCTACCTGCTCCTCTTCATAGACCTGTCGTAATAAAAAGCTCCCGGCAGTATTGTTCCAAGGCGGGGAAGGAGGCGCTTTCTTCTGTCAGAGTGGGGAGATTGCATTGAATGAATTTTTCCGCTACGCCTTCTCCTGCATTTTTCTCCAAGTATTGTTGAAGAACGGAAAGCTTAGCCTTGCTTTTTCGGTCTTCCAAAACCGGAAGAAAGACTTTTCTGGCTAAAGTAAAACATTCCAGATAACGACTCATACTGCTGTCGGTATCTACAACCAAGGCATCGGCCCCGCTTCTTCCGCAATTTTTTTCCAAGAAAGAGAAAGGTCTCTTTGAGAGACACTGCTGATATCCTCCGGACTTCGAACCGGATGGATGGTGACATAGTTATCCTTGGCATAGGAAAGGGCTCGCAAAATCATCGGAGTCAGATGATTTTCCTTAAAGTGATACAGGGCTTCCGTTAAACATTCCTTCTCCTTTTTCCTGCTCCCTTGGAGAAAAAGGCGGACTCTTCCAGACTGAGATAGAGTGTCTTTCTATTCTTTCCCAATTCTTTTGGCTAAGGCTTGGGGAAAATGTGGTTTTTCCCAAACGACCAAGGGGCTGTAAACCAGAAATACATCCGCACGATGCTGGCCTCCTTCCGCTAAAAGCTCCAACTCTCCGTACTGCACCAGAATTTCCCGCATAATTTGGTCTCCGGACTGGTATTTGTAGATACAATTCTCCTTCCGCTGCTTTGTAAGTAGATTTTCTTCGGAAAGATAAAGGGTTTTGTGGGACTTGGGAGAAAAATGGAGGTTTTTCGCATTCTTTTCGGAGAGAAGCAAAAGATCCACTTCCTTTTTCTTGGAGAAACTTTCCAGGCTTTCTTTGTTAAGAATCGGATAGATTTGGAAGGGGAGCTTGGTGTTTTGCCGAAGATAAAGGCTAAGGCGCTTGCAATACAGGGCATCTTCATCGTAGATGGCAAGAATTTTTTCCATGACGAATATCCTTTCTGTGGGAATTAAGAATTTATCCTTTCAGCAGCATAATCGGGGTATAGCCGAGAAAGAGAGAAAAAGCATAGGGAATGTCTTCTATGTGACAAAGGAAAAATAAAAGTAAAGAGAAAAGGGATGCCAGGAGGAGAAGAGGAAGACTTTCTTCCAAGGGTAAAAGGGGGATAAGAAGGGAGCATAGTTTCCAGTCTGCTCCTCCGGCGGCGGTGAAATAAAAGAGGGGATAGCTTGCTAAGAGACTTAGAATCCAGTAGATAAGGGTAATAAGGGATTTTTTCAGATCTGCGGCTTCAAAGGGGAAAGCAAGAAGGAAGAAAAAGAATGAGGGAAAAAGTATAAAATAGACTTTGGGGATTTTCCGTTCTTGTAAATCCTTGATGGCTGCATAGAGTAGAAAAAGATAAAGAAAATGATGTTTGAGATAAGCATATCCACCTCCTGAAAAGGATTATAGCGGTAGCCTTAGGAATCTCCTATACTCCACATTCGGATAATATCCACTTACGGATAATATCCGAATGTGGAGTATATAGGGGAAAGTGTAAGGATATGCTGTTCTCTTTTTGCTCAAGGGAAGAAAAAGTCATAATGAGAGAAAAAGACAGTCTTTGTGGAAAACAAAATAAGTTTTGATGGAAAAATTTAGTGATTATTTTGCGCTGAAAACAGCTATCATATAAGTTTAGACATAAAGTCCAAGGGGGGCTTTTAACGAGGATTTCAACAGGAATTTCAACAGAAATTTATAAAAGAAGCTTTTCAACGATATTTTACAAAGAAGCTTTAAAGAGATTAGGAGGATGACCGTTATGCTACAGATTCGAAAAGCAAAGCCGGAAGATTTACAGCAGATTATGCCTTTATACGAAAAGGCCAGAGAATTTATGGCGAAAAACGGGAATCCCACCCAGTGGGGAAAGAATAACCCTCCGGAGGATTTGATTCGAAAGGATATCAAAGAGGGCTATCTCTATGTAGGAGAGGCGGAGGAGATTGAGCTGGTCTTTCATTTTCATGTGGGAGAAGAGCCCAATTATAAAGAAATCTATAAAGGAGCTTGGCATAGGAATGAAGCCTATGGCGTCATTCATCGGGTGGTATCCTCCGGAAAAATCCCCGGTCTTGCCCAGTTATGCTTTCAGTTTTGCAAGGAACAGCATCCCCTACCTTAGGATTGATACCCATGAGAATAATCAGGGCATGCAAAGGGCCATTCAGCGTTTCGGGTTTCAATATTGCGGAGAGGTTATCGTAGGAGATGGAACCAAACGTTTAGCCTACGACTATTTTGCCTAAAGGCCGTCTAAAGCTTCTAAAGCAATTCTCGAAGTTAATCCCGTTGTGGAACCTAGTTTGAGAATTAACTCTTCAAATCTTCCAAACTTTTTTGAATTTTTACTGCCCCCGTATTGACAAGCAGAGGAACATTCTGTATTATCGTACTGTTGCAAAAAACAATGCGACGTTTTTCAGGAAACTTGAAACGCCGGCGTGGCGGAATAGGTAGACGCACAGGACTTAAAATCCTGCGGGACAAAAATCCCATACCGGTTCGACCCCGGTCGCCGGCATTGTGAAGGAATGGCGAGACTGTCTCGCCGTTTTTACAAAAAAATCAGGAGATATACCCAAGTGGTTGAAGGGTCCGCACTCGAAATGCGGTAGGTTTCAGAAACCGGCGCGAGAGTTCGAATCTCTCTATCTCCGGGATAGGCCGGGAAAAGGAAAGCGTAGAGAGCATTTTTCTTTCTCGGCTTTTTATACGAAAAAGATAGCTTTTACAGGATAAAAAGGGCATAAAATATCATAGTGCTTCGGAGAAATCAGAGGATGTTTCTGAAATTTGAGGGAGCAAAGAGTAGGAGACAAGAGGATGCAGGAATTCATTTTGGTAGCGGAAAAAGTTATTTATCGGCTTTTTAGCTTTGATTTTTCGTCACTAACATCTCAGGAAAAGGCAATCTGGCACCCAGTACAGCATCCGATGCGGTGCAAAAACTATGTATTAGGGTGGTATTATCGGCGGTGTCATTTATAACGACAACATCAAGATCTGGGAATATCTGGCGGTACTGGCGATTTGGTGCGGTCTGGTTTTGCTTCTTCGCTATGTGAAGATGCACAATGTGAAAATGAAGCAGGTCCTGGACGGTATTGCCCTTCCCTGTAGTGGATGAGGGGCTATTCTCTATGACAACTGTAGAAAAACTGGGGCTTTCCGCCCATGATCTCTCCTTTAAATTACGAACCAATCTGGGTATATTCCGTAACGGAGGTGAAGAGGGCTGTTTGTGAGCAGAACGGACAGTTAATTATTGTAAAATACGGAGAGGAGAATCCGAAATTCCCCCTGATTACCGATGGTCACCTTCAGAAAAACATTCTGGCCATTATTGGAAAAGACAAGGCGTGGCTTCAAGAGGAATTGAAAAAGCAGGGCTATCATGGCGTAGGAGAGGTGTATTTGGGGGAATATAATAAAGGAGAGCTTAAGTTATTTCCGTATAAATCATAGAGAATGCTAAAAATTGAAAAAAGCTTCTTTTCCATAACGCAGGCTGGTTTAGTCTGCGGGGAGAACAATTCAGTTCAGTCGGAGGAAAGTGAAGCTTTTTGTGAAGAAAAATGTTATAGTAAACTAACTTTGTTACAGAAGTCATCTTTATTTTTTCTTGTTGAAAAAATGGATTTCAAGCCTAAAACCGGAGGGCGGTTTTGCTGTTCGTTTGAAAGGAGCAGTTTATGGAATGGAAAATAGAGAAGCATCAGATTCGTTATGAAGAGGACGGAAAAGTCCTGGCGGAAATTACCTTTCCTTATTATAAGGCAGAGGAAAAGGTCTATGAATTTGACCATACCTTTGTAGATCCCTCTCTTGAGGACAGGGGAATTGCAGGGACCTTGGTGGAAAAGGCTATTGCAGAGGTCAGGGCACAGGATGGAAAAATCCTTCCCACCTGTCCTTATGTAAAGGAATGGTTTGCCCGTCACAAAGAGGAAGAGGGGATTTTGTATCGTGAGCACTAAAAAGATATTGCCTCATACTTCTTTTTCTTTTGTACGCCTTCGCAAGTCTTATCTGGTCCTTAGCGCCTGTCTTGTCCTTGGTGTCTGCCTTATTCTTAGCGCCTGTGGAAAAAAGAATCGCTACCAGGACCAGTTTATGGATGTCTTTGATACGGTTTCTCTGGTTATCGGCTACGAGGGCAAGGAAGGGGATTTTCAGAAAAACTTCAAGGCAGTGCATAAGCGCCTGCAGGAGCTCCATCAGCTCTTCGATGTGTATGACGATTATCCCGGGGTACAGAACTTAAAATATGTAAATGAAAATGCCGGCACTGCTCCGGTGAAGGTGGATCCGGAGATTATGGCCTTACTGAAGTTCGGAAAGGAAATCTATGAAAAGACAGACGGAGAGGTAAATATCGCCTACGGGGCTGTCCTTCGCATCTGGCATGACTATTTGGGAGGCGGGCATTGCCAATCCGGAAAATGCAAGTCTTCCGGAGGAAAGTTCTCTTTTGGAGGCGTCCAAGCATTGTAATATTGAAGATTTGATATTGGATGAAGCAAACTCCACCGTGTACTTTCAAGATCCGGAACTCAGGCTGGATGTAGGCGGTATTGCCAAGGGCTGGTCAGTGGAAAGGGCAGCAGAGCTTTTGGAACAAGCCGGCGCCAAGCATTATTTACTGAATATCGGTGAAACCTCCGGGCCATCGGAAAAAGGGGAGATGGAAAAAACGCTGGGTTTGCCCGTGGAAAATCCCTTTTATGTGGATGGACAGGATACGGAGCAGTTTGCGGTGGCAGGAGAAATTGAAGATATTTCTTTGGTAACCAGCGGAGATTATGAGCGTTTTTATGTGGTAAACGGTAAGCGCTATGCTCACATCGTGGACCCGAGAACAAGGATGCCTGCCGACCGCCATCGTTCCGTAAGTATCTTGACGAAGGACTCCGGCCTTGCAGATGGACTTTCTACAGCTCTTTTTATTCTGGATGTGGAAGAAGGAAAGGCGCTTCTGAAGAAGTTTCAGGATGGCGGAACGGATGTGGAAGCCATGTGGATCGAGCCGGATGGAACACAGGACTATACGGAGAATTTTTTGACGAAAATATCGGCAGAGGCGAATTCCTGATTACAGCCGATAGCAGAGCAAAAACAATTTTCCGATACTGGGCAAATGTAAATTTTCGATACCGGGCAAATGTAAATTTTTCGTAATCCGAGAGAAAGAAGTCTTTACAAGGCTTCTTTTTTTCTATTATACTTTATGCGACACGCACGGTGGCGTGGAATTGAATCCGGAAACAAGGATTCTTGATGATACGTTGATTTGCTTATGTTTTTGATTTTGTGCAAAAAAAGCGGGATAAATCTTGCTTTCCGGCCGGGGATATGGTATTTTAGTACGGCTGTGGCATGATAGCGTTGAAGGAAAAGATTACTTTAGAAATGAAAGCAGTAATGTATAAGTTTCTACAGAGAGCTTTCTGGAGCGAATGTCAAGTTTTGAAACTGACGGCAGGTCACTGTACTACAATCTAAGCACCAAGCAGCGGGTGCGGCGTGTGTATTTTTATAAGATACGCGCGGAAACGTGTACAGTCACCAACTTATCGTCAATAACCCGATAGGAGGCGACTTTTTTTTTATGGCAAGTCAAGTAATGAGAATCACCCTCAAGGCTTACGAGCACGGCCTTGTGGACGAATCCGCCGCAAAAATCGTAGAGAACTGCAAGAAGACAGGCTCTCAGGTTTCCGGCCCAGTACCTCTTCCTACTAAGAAGGAAGTTGTAACAATTCTTCGTGCAGTGCACAAGTACAAGGATTCTCGCGAGCAGTTCGAGCAGAGAACCCACAAGAGATTGATTGATGTCATCAATCCTAACCAGAAGACCATGGACAGCTTACAGAGATTGGAGATGCCCGCAGGTGTTTTCGTAGACATCAAGATGAAAAACAAATAATTCTAGTATGAACCGATTACGGTTCCGCTGTAGAAAGGAGAACAGATGAAGAAAGCTATTTTGGCAACAAAAGTAGGAATGACACAGATTTGGGATGAAAATGGTGTGTTGATTCCAGTAACTGTACTGCAGGCCGGTCCTTGCGTGGTTACCCAGGTAAAGACCCTTGAGAACGACGGTTACAAGGCAGTTCAGGTGGGATTTTTAGAGAAGAGAGAGAAGCTGGTGAACAAGCCTCTTAAGGGACAGTTCGACAAGGCCGGCGTTTCTTACAAGAGATTCTTAAGAGAATTCCGTTTTGAGAATGCAGAAGAGTATAAGGTTAAGATGAGATTAAGGCAGATATCTTTGCTGAAGGAGATAAGGTAGACGTAAGCGCTACTTCCAAGGGTAAGGGATTTGCATCTGCTATTAAGAAATATGGACAGCACAGAGGACCAATGACCCACGGTTCTAAGTTCCATCGTCATCAGGGATCTAACGGTACATCTGCAACACCATCCAGAGTACTTCCCGGTAAGGGAATGCCCTCTCACATGGGTGCGGTAAAGGTTACTACTCAGAACCTTACTGTAGTGAAGGTTGATGCAGAACAGGGATTAATCCTGGTTAAGGGTGCGGTTCCGGGACCAAAGAAGGCTCTTGTAACCATCAAAGAAGCTGTTAAGTCCTAAGACGAGAAGGAAGGAGGAACATACTAATGGCTAACGTATCTGTATTTAATATGCAGGGTAAGGAAGTTGGCAAGATGGATCTGAATGATGCGATTTTCGCAGCACCGGTTCACGAGCACTTATTACACCTCGCAGTAGTTGCACAGCTTGCTAACAAGCGTCAGGGAACACAGAAAGCCCTTACTCGTGCAGAGGTTTCCGGAGGCGGAAGAAAGCCTTGGAGACAAAGGGAACAGGTCATGCAAGACAAGGTTCCATTCGTGCCCCGCAGTGGAAGGGCGGCGGAGTAGTATTTGCCCCGACTCCAAGAGATTACACCACAGGCATGAACAAGAAGGAAAAGAGAGCAGCGTTAAAGTCTGCACTGTCTAACGCAGTAGCAGAGAACAAGCTTATTGTATTGGACGAGATTCGCTTCGACGAGATCAAGACCAAGAACTTCCAGAGCATGTTGGACGCTTTCAAGGTAAACAAGGCTTTCGTTCTTCTGGATCAGAATGATCAGAATACTGTGCTTTCTGCAAGAAATATTCAGAATGTAAAGACAGCTCAGGTTAACGAGTTAAACGTTTACGATGTTTTGAAGTACGGCACTGTATTAGCTACAAAGGCGGCTCTTTTAAAACTTGAGGAGGTATACGCATAATGGCTAACTTACAATATTTCGATGTGATTCTTCGCCCTGTTGTGACTGAGAAGTCCATGGCAGACATGAGCGAGAAAAAGTACACCTTCCTGGTAAATCCTGAAGCTAACAAGATTCAGATCAGAGAAGCTGTAGAGAAGATGTTCGAAGGAACAAAGGTAAAGGCTGTTAACACCATGAACCTTGACGGAAAGAAGAAGAGAAGAGGAATGGTATTCGGAAAGACAGCTAAGACTAAGAAGGCAATCGTTACATTGACTGCTGAGTCTAAAGAAATCGAGATTTTCAGCGCACTGTAAATTGCTAAGAACTGCGTGAAAAAATTTCTCAATTATACGCAGAAAGAAGGAGAAAAAGGAAAATGGGTATTAAGACATATAAAGCTTATACACCGTCCAGAAGAAATATGACCGGTTCCGACTTCGCGGAAGTTACCAAGAAGACACCGGAAAAATCTCTTTTGGCAAAGAATAAGAAGACTGCCGGTAGAAATAACCAGGGTAAGATCACTGTTCGTCATCACGGTGGCGGAAACAAGCAGAAATACAGAATCATCGACTTTAAGAGAAACACTAAGGACGGCGTTGTGGCAACTGTTGTAGGTATCGAGTACGATCCAAACCGTTCTGCAAACATCGCACTTCTCTCTTATGCAGACGGATCCAAGGCATATATCCTTGCACCTAACGGTTTAACTGACGGAATGAAGGTTATGTCCGGAGCAGAGGCAGAGGCAAGAGTAGGAAACTGCTTACCATTGTCCGCTATTCCTGTAGGTTCCGAGATTCATGCTATCGAGTTAAAGCCCGGTAAGGGAGCACAGCTGGTTCGTTCTGCAGGAAATGCAGCACAGCTTATGGCAAGAGAAGGAAAGTACGCAACCTTAAGACTTCCTTCCGGAGAAATGAGAATGGTTCCCATCGAGTGCCGTGCAACCATCGGTGTAGTAGGTAACGGAGACCACAACCTCATCAATCTCGGTAAGGCAGGAAGAAAGCGTCACATGGGTATCCGCCCGACAGTTCGCGGATCTGTAATGAACCCTAACGACCACCCACACGGAGGTGGAGAAGGTAGAGCTCCTATCGGACGGAGTGGACCTTGCACACCTTGGGGTAAGCCTGCACTTGGTTTGAAGACCAGAAACAAGAAGAAGCTTTCCAATAAGCTATCGTAAGAAGACGTGATGGTAGAGCCATCAAATAATTGAGGAGGAGAAAGAAAAATGGCACGTTCTATTAAAAAAGGACCATTTGCAGATCAGAGTCTTTTAAAGGCTGTGGATGCACTGAATGCACAGAATCAAAAGACAGTAGTGAAAACTTGGTCTCGTCGTTCCACAATCTTCCCGTCATTTGTTGGACACACCATTGCGGTTCATGACGGAAGAAAGCATGTTCCTGTATACGTTACAGAGGATATGGTAGGACACAAGCTGGGAGAATTCGTTGCAACAAGAACTTACCGCGGACATCACGGTAACGGCGACGAAAGAAGAGGATAATCTGCATAAAGAAAGGAGGACATGAAAAATGTCAAAAGGTCATAGATCTCAGATTAAAAGAGAGAGAAATGCAAATAAAGATAAAAGACCTTCCGCTAAGCTTTCTTATGCTAGAGTGTCTGTACAGAAAGCTTGCTTTGTTTTAGATGCTATTCGTGGCAAGGGCTTGGAAGAGGCATTGGGAATCGTAACCTATAACCCAAGATATGCTTCCACATTGGTTAAGAAACTTCTTGCGTCCGCAGCTGCTAATGCAGAAAACAATAACAATATGAATAGAGAGAATCTTTATGTTGCAGAGTGCTTCGCAAATGCAGCTCCAACATTAAAGAGAATCCACCCAAGAGCACAGGGCAGAGCTTACAGAATCTTCAAGAGAAGCTCACACATCACTGTTATTCTGGACGAAAGAAAGTAAGGAGGCAAGGAATGGGACAGAAAGTCAATCCGCACGGTATGAGAGTCGGTATCATTAAGGACTGGGATTCTAAGTGGTACGCAGACAAGAAAAACTTTGCAGATAATCTTATCGAAGATCACAAGATCAGAGAATTTTTAAAGAAGAAGCTGTATTCCGCAAATGTCTCTAAGATTGAAATCGAGAGAGCGGCTGAGGATAAGGTTCGCATTATCGTATTTACTGCTAAGCCAGGATACGTTATCGGTAAGGGCGGAGCGGAAATCGAGAAGTTAAAGAAGGATGTTCAGAAGATTACCAACAAGAACATCTTCATCGATATCAAGGAAATCAAGAGACCGGATAGAGATGCACAGCTTGTTGCAGAAAGTATCGCGTTGTCCTTAGAGAACCGTGTATCTTTCCGTAGAGCTTTGAAGCAGGCTATGTCCAGAACCATGAAGGCAGGAGCTTTGGGAATTAAGGCTTCCGTTGGTGGACGTTTAGCGGAGCGGATATCGCAAGACGTGAGTTCTATAGCGAGGGAACAATTCCTCTTCAGACTCTTCGTGCAGATATCGATTATGGATTTGCTGAGGCCGATACTACCTATGGAAAAATTAGGAGTAAAGGTATGGATTTACAAGGGCGAGGTACTTCCTGCCAAGAAAAAAATAAGGAAGGGAGCGAGAAATAATTATGTTAATGCCTAAGAGAACGAAATTCCGTAAGCAGATAGCGCGGAAGAATGACCGGTAAGGCTACTAGAGGCAATACCGTTAGCCATGGAGAATTCGGAATTATTTCCACTGAACCTTGTTGGATCAGATCCAATCAGATCGAGGCAGCCAGAGTTGCCCTTACAAGATACATTAAGCGTGGCGGTAAGGTTTGGATCGACATTTTTCCAGACAAGCCTGTATCTGCAAAGCCCTTGGGAGTACGTATGGGATCCGGAAAGGGTGCTACAGAGTACTGGGTTGCAGTAGTTAAGCCGGGACGCGTGTTATTTGAGATTGCCGGTGTACCGGAGGAAATTGCAAGAGAGGCGTTACGTCTTGCTTCTCACAAGCTTCCTTGTAACTGCAAAAATCGTCGCAAAGGCAGATCTGGAAGGCGGTGATAACTAATGAAAAAGAAAACATATTTAGAAGAGCTGAAGGCAAAGTCAGCTGAGCAGCTGAATGAAGAGCTGGTTTCCGCAAAGAAAGAACTTTTCAATCTGCGATTCCAGAATGCAACCAATCAGTTGGATAATACAGCCCGCATTACCGAGGTTCGGAAAAAACATCGCTCGGATTCAGACTGTTATCACTGAGAAAGCGAAAGCGTGAGAAGGGAGAACAGAATAATGGAAAGAAATCTGAGAAAAACCCGTACCGGTAAGGTGGTTAGTGCAAAGATGGACAAGACCATCGTTATCGCTATTGAAGATCACGTGAAGCACCCTCTTATTGGAAAGATCGTAAAGCGTACCGTTAAGATTTACGCTCACGATGAGAACAATGAGGCTGGTGAGGGAGATACAGTTAAGGTAATGGCAACCAGACCTTTGTCTAAGACCAAGAGATGGAGACTTACTTCCATCATTGAGAAGGCGAAGTAATATAGGAGCAAGGAAGGAGCATATATGATTCAGCAGGAAACAAGACTTAGAGTTGCTGATAACACAGGTGCAAGAGAGCTTCTTTGCATCCGTGTTATGGGAGGCTCTACCAGAAGATATGCCGCCATTGGTGACACCATTGTAGCTTCCGTAAAGGACGCTATTCCCGGCGGACAGGTTAAGAAGGGTGACGTTGTAAAGGCCGTTGTGGTTCGTACAGTGGATGAGACCAGAAGAAAAAGATGGTAGCTATATCCGTTTCGATGAGAACGCAGCAGTTATCCTCAAGGAGGATAACACCCCAAAGGGCACCCTGTATCTTTGGACCGGTAGCAAGAGAGTTAAGAGATCATGGTTACATGAAGATCGTATCCCTCGCACCGGAAGTATTATAAGGAGGGAGCCAGATGCGTAGAATTAAGAAAGACGATATGGTAAAGATCATTACCGGTAAGGACAATGGTAAGCAGGGTAAGGTTTTATCCTTCGATCCAAAAGACCAACAAGGTAGTGGTAGAAGGTTGCAACATGGTAACCAAGCACCAGAAGCCAAGTCAGGCTAACCCACAGGGCGGTATTGTTCGTAAGGAAGCAGCTTTGGATGCCTCCAATGTAATGCTTGTTGTTGATGGACAGGCTACTCGCGTAGGATTCAAGCTTGAGAATGGCAAGAAGGTTCGTGTGGCTAAGAAGACCGGTAAGGTTATTGACTAAGAGAAAGGAGGAATAAAGGATGGCTAGATTAAAGGAAATTTACAATAGCGAAATCAAAGAAGCTATGCAGAAGAAGTTTAACTATAAGAATGTTAACGAAATTCCAAAGCTTGAAAAAATCGTCATCAACATGGGTGTTGGTGAAGCAAAAAGAAAATTCAAGGTTCTCGACAGTGCAGTACGTGATTTAGAAATCATTACCGGACAGCATGCCGTAACAACAAAGGCAAGAAAGTCCGTTGCGAACTTCAAGATCAGAGAGGGACAGGCAATTGGATGTAAGGTTACTCTTCGCGGAGAGAAGATGTACGAGTTCGCTGATCGTTTGATCAACTTGGCTCTTCCTCGAGTAAGAGACTTCCGTGGTGTAAACCCCAATGCCTTCGATGGTAGAGGAAACTATGCCCTTGGAATCAAAGAGCAGATCATTTTCCCTGAAATCGAGTTCGACAAGGTAGATAAGGTTAGAGGAATGGACATCATCTTCGTTACAACTGCAAAGACTGACGAAGAGTCCAGAGAGCTTCTTACCCTGTTCAATATGCCTTTTTGCGAAATAATCGGAGGAAAAAATGGCTAAATTATCAATGAAATTAAAGCAGCAAAGACCTGCAAAGTTCTCCACAAGAGAATACACAAGATGTAAGATTTGTGGACGTCCCCATTCTGTACTTCGTAAGTACGGAATCTGCCGTGTATGCTTCCGTGAGTTAGCATATAAGGGAGAGATTCCAGGGGTGAGAAAAAGCTATCTTGGTAAAATGATTGTAAAACGAATATCGATTGCATCAGCATTCGATATTTCGTTTGCAAAGAGGATAGTGCATAGGGCGCATCCTCATAGATAAAAAGAAAGGATATCCGTAAAAATGAGTATGAGTGATCCAATCGCAGATATGCTTACAAGAATTCGTAATGCAAATACTGCAAAACATGACAGCGTATGTATCCCAGCATCTAAGATGAAGCAGTCTATTGCTGAGATTCTTCTGAAGGAAGGTTACATTTCCAGCTGCGAGTTAGTTGAAAATGGAAAGTTCCAGGACATTAAGATCGGACTGAAGTACGGTTCCAACAAGAATGAGAAGATCATTTCCGGAATTCGTAGAATTTCCAAGCCGGGTCTTCGTGTATACGCCGGCAAAGAAAATATGCCTAGAGTACTTGGTGGACTAGGTACAGCAATCATTTCCACAAACCAGGGTGTAATCACCGACAAGGAAGCAAGACAAAAGGGTGTAGGCGGAGAAGTCCTTGCCTTTGTATGGTAATCTGTCGGAATATATTTTCTGAAAACAGTATTTTACTGAGAATTTAAGAGAGGAGTATACTATGTCACGTATCGGAAAGTTACCGGTCGCGATCCCGGCAGGCGTTACTGTTGAGATTAAGGACAATGTAGTAAAGGTAAAGGGACCAAAGGGAACCTTAGAGAGAACCTTTGCAAAAGAAATCACAATTAAGGAAGAGGATGGCCACTTAGTGGTTACTCGTCCAAATGACAATAAGAAAGAGAAGTCTCTTCACGGATTATCCAGAGCTTTACTGTTCAACATGGTTGAAGGTGTAAGCAACGGTTACGAGAAGAAGCTGGAAATCAATGGTGTAGGATACAGAGCGGCAAAGCAGGGCAAGACCTTGACTTTGACTTTAGGATATTCTCACCCTGTAACCATGGAAGATCCGGAAGGCTTGGAGACCGTATTAGAGGGAGCCAACACCGTATTTGTCAGAGGAATCGACAAAGAGAAGGTTGGCCAGTATGCTGCGGAAATCCGCTCTAAGAGAGCACCGGAGCCTTATAAGGGTAAGGGAATTAAGTACTCTACCGAGGTCATTCGTCGTAAAGTCGGTAAGACTGGTAAGAAATAATAGGAGGAAAGTAGAATGGTTAGCAAGAAAAAAATAAAGCCGAGCTTCGTCAAAAAGCACGCAAGAATCAGAAACCGTTTATCTGGTACTCCTGAGAGACCACGTCTTGCGGTTTTTCGTTCCAATAAGCACATGTATGCACAGCTTATTGATGACGCTGCAGGGAACACCCTGTGTGCAGCTTCTACCTTAGATAAGAATGCGAATTTGCAGTTTACCGACAATGTTGAGGCAGCTCAGTATGTAGGTAAGGCCATCGCTGAGAAGGCTTTGGCAAAGGGAGTCAAGGAAGTGGTATTCGACAGAGGCGGCTTCCTGTATCATGGTAGGTTCAGGCCCTTGCAGATGCTGCAAGAGAAGCCGGACTAGTATTCTAATCGAGAGGAGAAATCACTAAGATGAAGCGCGAAAAAATTGACGCAAATCAGTTAGAGTTAAATGACAGTGTAGTAGCCATCAAGCGTGTTGCTAAGACTGTTAAAGGTGGACGTACCATGAGATTCTCCGCTCTTGTAGTAGTTGGAGATGGAAATGGTCACGTTGGCTGCGGTACCGGTAAGGCAACTGAGGTACCTGAGGCGATTCGTAAGGCAAGAGAGGCTGCAGTAAGAAACATGGTTACTGTACCTGTAAATGAGGATAAGTCTGTACCACACGATTACCTTGGAAAGTTCGGAGCTTCCACAGTTCTTCTGAAGAAAGCTCCTGAAGGAACAGGTATCATCGCCGGCGGACCTGCACGTATGGTGTGTGAGCTGGCAGGAATCAGAAACATCCGTACAAAGTCTTTAGGATCTAACAACAAGACAAATGTAGTTTATGCAACTTTACAGGGACTTACTTCTATGAAGACTCCTGAGCAGTTCGCTGCACTCCGTGGCAAAACTGTAGCAGAAATTACAGGTTAAGAGGGAGGGTAGAAATGGCAGATAAATTAAAAATTACTTTAGTGAAGTCTCCTATCGGTGCCATCCCTAAGCAGAAGGCAACCGTTCAGGCTCTTGGACTTAAGAAGATTCGTCAGTCTGTAGAGCTTCCGAACAATGGCACCACTAAGGGAATGATTCAGAGAGTCAATCACTTGGTAAAAGTGGAAGAGATTTAAGGAGGCGACTATGGAGTTATCAAAGTTATCACCTGCAGAGGGCTCTAAGCACTCCCAGAATTTCCGTCGTGGCAGAGGTCACGGTTCAGGAAATGGTAAGACAGCAGGTAAGGGACACAAGGGTCAGAAGGCTCGTTCCGGAGCACCAAGAATCGGTTTCGAGGGTGGACAGATGCCCTTATTCCGTCGTATTCCTAAGAGAGGATTTACAGATCCCAACTCAAAGGTAATTACAGGAATCAACGTTTCCGTATTGGAGGATCGTTACAATGCAGGAGATGAGGTTACTTTAGAAAATTTACTGGAGAAGAGAATCATCCGTAAGGTAAATGACGGTGTTAAGATTCTTGGAAACGGTGAATTAACAAAGAAGCTTACTGTGAAGGTAAATGCTTTCTCCGAGAGCGCAAAGGAGAAGATTGAGGCTGTGGGCGGAACCTGTGAGGTGATCTAAATGCTTCAAACAATACGAAATGCATTTAAGGTAAAAGATTTAAGAGATCGTCTTATTTATGTTTTCCTTATGCTCGTAGTAATTCGTTTTGGATCAAATCTTCCTATCCCGGGTGTAAATCCGGGATATTTTGGAGATTTATTTAAGAGTATGGCCGGAAATGATGCCTTCGGTTGGTTTAACACCATGACCGGAGGATCCTTCGAGCAGCTCAGTATTTTTGCATTATCCATTACCCCCTATATCACTTCCTCCATTATTATTCAGCTTTTAACCGTGGCGATTCCCGCCCTGGAAGAAATGCAGAAGGATGGAGAAGAGGGAAGAAAGAAGCTGACAGAATACACCAGATACGTAACCATCGGTTTAGCTCTTTTAGAGTCTACAGCCATGGCGGTAGGATTTGGCGGTTCCGGTCTTCTGATTGGATATGCAGAGGGTTCAGTCTTTCGTAAGATTGCCGGCGTAGTGATTTGCGTAGTAGCAATGACAGCCGGATCTGCACTTCTGATGTGGATTGGTGAAAGAATCACGGACAAGGGAGTGGGAAATGGTATTTCCCTGGTTCTTTTGTTCAATATCTTATCCTCCGTTCCACAGGATTTTCTCACACTCTATGAGAGATTCATTATGGGAAACAACACTGCGAAGATGGTTGTAGCAGCCATTATCATTGCTGCGGCAATTTCTGTATGGTGGCGTTTACCGTAGTTCTACAGGATGCAGAAAGAAGAATCCCGGTGCAGTATAGTAGAAGAGTACAGGGAAGAGGACTTGTTGGCGGACAGCAGTCTCAGATTCCGTTAAAGGTAAATACGGCAAGCGTTATGCCGGTAATCTTTGCTTCCTCCTTGATGACCATGCCGGTGGTTATCGGACAGATTATAAGGGTGGATCAAAGCTCTATTGTAGGACAGATCATCATGGGATTAAACTCCGGTTCCTGGGCAAACCCCAATGCTCCGATTTATTCCTTAGGTTTAGTTCTCTACATTGCCTTACTGTATTTCTTTGCTTACTTCTATACTTCTATTTCCTTTAATCCCTTGGAAGTAGCAAACAATATGAAGAAGCAGGGTGGTTTTATTCCCGGAATCAGACCGGGAAAGCCGACCAGTGATTATCTGGAAGGTATTCTTCGATATATCATCTTTATCGGAGCCACCGGACTGGCTATTATTGCATTAGTTCCCATTATCATTTCAGGCGTATTTAACGTCAGCAGAATTTCCTTCTCCGGAACTTCCTTAATCATCATCGTAGGTGTTGTTTTGGAAACCTTGAAGGCCATCGATTCTCAAATGGTAATTAGAAACTACAAAGGATTTTTAGACAACTAATCTATAGCCTCCTTAGTTTACTAAGGAGGCTCATAGTGAGTTTATCCCATCATGAAAGAGGCCCATATTGAAGATTATCATGTTAGGAGCGCCTGGTGCGGGAAAAGGAAGCCAGGCAAGTCGTATTTCTAAGGTTTACGGTTTACCCCATATTTCCACCGGAGATATTTTCCGGGCTAATCTTAAAGGGGAAACAGAGCTTGGTTTAAAAGCAAAGACATATATGGATCATGGGGAGCTGGTTCCCGATGAAATCACCATTGCGATGCTTCTGAACCGTTTGGAAGAAAAGGATTGTGAGAAGGGCTATATCCTGGACGGATTTCCCAGAACCATTCCTCAGGCTGAAGCTTTAGAGAATGCACTGGCTCCCAAAGGAGAAAAGATTGATCTTGCATTGGACGTTGAAGTACCGGATGATGTGATTATTCACAGAATGGCCGGCCGCAGAACCTGTCCCCATTGTGGCGCGATTTTCCATTTGGAAACTTTAAAGCCGAAAAAAGAGGGAATTTGCGACAACTGCGGTGAGCATCTTGTGCAGAGAAAAGATGATGAAGAGAATACGGTGAAAAATCGTTTGAAGGTTTATCATCAGAGTACCGAACCATTGATTTCCTTCTATAAGAAAGAGGGAATCCTGGAAGAGATTGACGGAACAAAAGATTTAGAAACGGTATTTGCAAGGGTAAAGGAAATCTTGAGCCAAGTGGAAAGGAAAAAATCCATGATTGAGATTAAGTCCAAAAGAGAAATTGAACTGATGGGGGAAGCAGGCAAGGTTCTTGCAGAAGTACATGAGAAAGTAGGAGAGGCGGTAGCCCCGGGAAAGAGCACCTACGAACTGGATAAGTACGCAGAGGAGCTCATCCGAAAAAGCAAAATGTACTCCAAGCTTTCTTCATCTCTATGACTTTCCGGCAGCTTTGTTGCGTATCCGTGAATGAGGAGTTGATTCACGGAATACCGGAGAAGACAAGGATTTTAAAAGAGGGAGACATCGTTTCCTTCGATATCGGAGTAAATTACAAGGGCTATCACAGCGATGCTGCAAGAACTTGGGCGGTGGGAGAAATCGCTCCCAATGCCAAAAAGACTGGTGGAAACTTGTAAAGAATCCTTTTTCCGGGGAATCGAAAATGCGGTTCCCGGAAATCATTTAAATGATATTTGCGGAAGTATCGGAGATTATGTAGAAGCCCATGGCTACGGCGTAGTTACCCAGTATGTGGGACACGGCATCGGCCATCAGGTACACATGGATCCGGAAGTCCCCAACTATCGCATGAAGAAGAAAGGCCCGAGCTACAGGCGGGGATGACCCTGGCAATAGAGCCCATGATTACGGAAGGTAATCCGGAGGTCAGGGTTTTATCCAATGATTGGACGGTGGTTCCCTGGACGGTAAGCTTACGGCTCATTATGAAAAATACAATTTTAATCACAGACAACGGACCGGAAATCCTAAGTCTATCGAAAGGATGAATTGAGTATGTCGAAATCAGATGTAATCGAAATTACAGGTAAGGTAATCGAGAAGTTACCAAATGCCATGTTTCAGGTGGAACTGGAAAAACGGGCATCAGGTATTGGCTCATATTTCCGGAAAAATTAAGAATGAACTACATTCGTATTTTACCGGGAGATAAGGTGACTATTGAGCTTTCTCCCTATGACTTATCAAAGGGAAGAATTATCTGGAGAGATAAGTAGGGTTTCGCTTTACATTTCAAGACTGTTTTGCTAGAATGATACGGCAACTCTGTTCAAATTCGTAAAGGAAAGGGGAATTTTACTTATGAAAGTAAGATCATCAGTAAAACCTATCTGCGAAAAATGCAAAGTAATCAAGCGAAAGGGCTCCATCAGAATTATCTGTGAAAACCCTAAGCATAAGCAGAGACAAGGTTAATTAACAGGAGGAAATCAAAGATGGCTCGTATTGCAGGTGTAGATTTACCTAGAGAGAAGCGAATCGAAATCGGTTTGACTTACATCTACGGAATCGGAAGACCCTCAGCAGACAAGATCCTTGCAGAAACCGGCGTAAATCCGGACACAAGAGTGAAGGATTTAACTGACGATGAGGTAAAGACTCTGGCGAACTATATTGCAGAGCACCAGATGGTAGAAGGTGACCTTCGTAGAGAGATCGCTTTAAACATCAAGCGTTTGCAGGAAATTGGTTGCTACAGAGGAATCCGTCACAGAAAGGGACTTCCCGTAAGAGGTCAGAAGACTAAGACCAATGCAAGAACCCGTAAGGGACCAAGAAAGACCGTTGCTAACAAGAAGAAGTAAGGTCTGAACAGTAACTAATGGATCTTCATGTTTTAAATACAGGAAGAAGAGAAAAAGGAAAGTAGGTTAGTTTAACTATGGCTAAGTCAACTGGTAAGAGAGTGACAAAAAAGCGCGTAAAGAAAAACGTTGAACGCGGACAGGCACATATCCAATCATCTTTCAATAACACTATCGTTACTTTGACAGATGCTCAGGGTAATGCTTTATCATGGGCAAGTGCCGGCGGTCTGGGATTTAGAGGTTCAAGAAAATCTACTCCATATGCAGCGCAGATGGCTGCTGAGACTGCTGTAAAGGCAGCTTTGGTACACGGCTTAAAGTATGTGGATGTAATGGTTAAAGGACCGGGATCCGGAAGAGAAGCAGCAATCCGTGCTTTAGCAGCAAACGGATTGGAAGTAACCTCCATCAAGGACGTTACACCGGTTCCACACAACGGATGCCGCCCACCAAAGCGCAGAAGAGTATAATGCTCTGTGCCCGGGGAATTATAGAATTTCCTTTAGCGGCATAAGCTTATACAGAACAGTATGACCATGTGGTCAGCCTGAAGAAGCCTTATCGGTGTAAAGGGCGTATCAATTTTTTAGGGATGTTGGCTTGTTGAGTCGACAAAACTTGATATTTAGGAGGATAAAATGGCAGTAGATAAAGTTCCTGTGCTTAAAAGATGCAGGTCACTTGGACTGGACCCCGTATTTAGGAGTGGATAAGAAATCCAACAGACAGCTTCGTAACCCAAGAAGAAAGATGAGTGAGTACGGTCTTCAGCTTAGAGAGAAGCAGAAGGCAAAGTTCATCTATGGCGTATTAGAGAAGCCTTTCCGTAACTACTATGCTAAGGCAGAGAAGTTAGCAGGACAGACCGGTGAGAACCTTATGATTCTTTTAGAGTCTCGTCTGGACAACGTTATTTTCCGTATGGGAATGGCTAGAACCAGAAGAGAAGCTAGACAGGTTGTAGGACACCGTCACGTAACCGTTAACGGAAAGATTGTAAACATTCCTTCTTATCTTGTATCTGCAGGAGATGTGATTCAGATTAAAGAATCCATGAGAACTGCACAGAGATATAAGGATATTGTGGAAGTAACCAACGGCAGAATGGTACCGGCATGGTTAGAGATGGATGCTGAGAAGCTTAGCGCAACCATTAAGTCTCTTCCGCACAGAGAAGACATTGACGTTCCTGTAAACGAAATGTTAATCGTCGAGTTGTATTCTAAGTAATGATAGCCTAAAAAAGGAGGCAGCATGTTTGATTTTACAAAACCAAACATTGAAATTCTTGAAATTTCAGAGGATAAGCGTTTTGGTCGTTTCGTATGTGAACCACTGGAACGAGGCTACGGCTCAACCCTAGGAAATTCTCTTCGGAGGATGATGCTTTCCTCTCTGCCCGGGGCTGCGATTTCTGCAATTAAGATCGACAATCTGTCCGGAGACAAGGTTTCCGGAATTCAGGAAGTTTCCCTGAGCTCTTAACCAAGCTTAAGAGTATTGCGGTAATTTTGCCGGAGGAAGTAGAAAGTCTGGAAGTTTCCGTTGAATTATCCGGAAAGTCCGAGATTCTGGCTGAAGATTTTATTGGAGAGTCGGAACTTAAGCTGAGTAATCCTGCAGAACATATTGCTACTGTAGAGGCGGGAGCCAAGGGCTCCATTTCCCTCTTTATCAGTAGAGGACAGGGTTACTCCGGAGAAAAGGCAGAAGGAAGAGTAGAAGCACCAAAGGAATATCAGGACATTGATGCTTTATATACTCCGGTGGAAAGAGTGAACATGTCCATCGAGAATACCCGTGTAGGTAATATGACGGACTATGATCGATTGACTTTGGATGTATATACCAACGGAAGTATGTCTCCGGAAGATGCGATTTCCCAAGGCGGCACAAATGCTTTTTCAGCACCTGGATTTGTTTGTAGCGCTTTCTGAGGAAGTGGCTGCAACAGAGCTTATGGTGGATAAGCCCGAAGACGAAAAGGGCAAAGTGATGGAAATGAATATCGATGAACTGGAATTAAGTGTCCGTTCCTATAACTGTTTGAAGAGAGCAGGAATTAATACGGTGTCCGAGTTAACCTCCAAGACACCAGAGGACATGATGAAGGTTCGTAACCTGGGAAGAAAGTCTCTTGAGGAAGTTTTGGCGAAGTTAAGAGATTTGAATCTGGGATTATCATTTCCGGAAGAATAGATAACAGTAAGGCCAACCGGTAAGACTAAAGCACGGATAAGGAGAAAACATGGCAAATTATAGAAAGTTAGGAAGAGCTTCAAACCAGAGAAAGGCAATGCTTCGTGCATTAACCACTTCTTTATTGGAGCATGGAAAGATTTTTACTACTGAGGCTAGAGCGAAGGAAGTTCGTAAGCAGGTAGAGAAGCTTATTGCTTTGGCAGTAAGAGAGAAAGACAACTATGAAATGGTTGTCGTTAATGCAAAGGTTGCAAAGAAGGATGCGGATGGAAAGCGTGTTAAAGAAGTCAAAGACGGTAAGAAAGTTACCGTTTATGAGGAAGTAGAGAAGTCCATCCAGAAGGATAAGCCTTCTCGTTTGCAGGCTCGTCGCCAGATTCTTGCAGCGACCTATGTTCCCACAGTTAGACCTGCAGAAGCAGCCGGAAGAAAGAAGAACACCAAGAAGTTAGACTTGGCGAAGAAGCTTTTTGAAGAGATTGCACCAAAGTACGAGAACCGTCATGGTGGATATACAAGAATCGTAAAGGTAGGTCTTCGTAAGGGAGATGCTGCTATGGAAGTTCTTTTAGAGCTTGTATAATATTTTACAAAACGAATAGAACAAAGTTGCTTAAAAAGAGGAAGCCCGGCTTCCTCTTTTTTATGTCTAAAGCGTAAAAAAACTGGCGTATTTGTATAAGGACTCAGGAAAAATTACTGAGTAATATTTCTAAAAACAAAATAAAAAGATAAAGAGCTTATAGAAAAAAATGGAATATCAAAATGTAAAAAAATGATATTACTGCTATAAATAAAATTGGCAAAAATAAGAAAAAATAAATAGGAATATCTCTTATTCTATAAATATAATTGACGTAGCATGAAAAAATACAGGTAAGCTATGGGTTAAAATATTGTGAGAAACAAAGAATTTTCTTATTTTTAAATCTTGAACTGGTTTAGTGAGAAAGAATGAGCTTCAGGAGATCACAATACTTTTTCATTATAGGACGGAACAGCCAGCAAGGAAAAAGACTAAGAATCAAGAAAAAAGACTAAAAATCAAGAAAAGTCGAAACTATGGAGGAAAAAGCATGGGAATGTTTAGGACGCCCTATGGAAAAGGCGGCGTTCTTTCCAAAGAGGCAGATGAAGCCAGAAAGAAGCTGTATAAAGATATACGGCCTTTGGAACTGCAAAGAAAAGAAAAACGGCTTCTGATTGCCTGCTATTTCTTTCAACTTCCTTTTCTCTTGATTCCGGGATTTTTCTCGAAGGTCGCATTATCTCACAAGTTATTCCTTACCTTGCCCTATGGTATGTGCATCATTCAAGTGCTTTTAGCCTCTGTTCGTTTCCTGGGTTATCTTAGGAAGAAAGGCACGGTGGACGGTTGGACCTATCAAAAAAGCTTTATCCCTTTGGAGGGAAATGTAGTTCTTTCCTTCCTTTTTGCGGGAATCCTTCTTCTATTCCAAGGGATTTATCTCCTAAGAGGGGGAAGAGATGGAGGGCTTTTAGGCGAAGTTATGGTTTTAGCTTTGGTTTTGGGATTTTTCATTTCTTCCATTCTGTTTTGGCGAAAGTTAAAACAGAGCTTTTCTTCTTGGAAAATGGAGGAAAGAACAAGCTATAATGAATGAAAATGCAGTTTGAAAGGAAGCCAAGAAATTACTAAAAGGAGGAAGTAGAATGAAGAAAAGAAAAGCGATTATGGCATCACTGCTTGCATCAGTGATGGCGCTTTCCGCATTGGCAGGATGTTCTCCCAAGAAGGCGGAGGATGGAACAAAGGCTCAGGGCGAAAGCGGTCAAGAAGCTGCCGGCAATACCGACGGTTCCTTGGTTTTTGCTCAGGATGAGTTTAGTGCGAAGTTTTCTATGTTCTTTGCGGAGACTGTACAGGATCAGGATGTAGCAAATTTAACTGCGACTACTCTCTTAAACTCAGATCGTAGCGGTGCCATTATTTACAAGGGGATTGAAGGGGAGACCAAGGAGTATAACGGTAAGGAATACACCTATAAGGGAATTTCCGACCTGGCAGTTACCGAGAATGCAGACGGAACTGTATATTATGACTTTACTTTAAGAGACGACGTAAAATTCTCCGACGGTAAGCCTTTAACTGCTGATGATGTGATTTTCTCCATGTATGTATATTCAGATCCGACCTATGACGGATTGGCTTCTATTTACTCTTTACCGATTCAGGGTATGGAAGAGTATAGAAAGGGTATGGAACCCCTCTTTAAGCTGATTCTGGCTGCAGGAGAGGACAATAAGGACTTCTCCAAGTGGACAGAGGAGCAGCAGACAAAGTTCTGGGCAGATTACAAGAAGGCTGCCGAGGCCTTTGTGAAGGAAATTGAGGATACCTTGATTGCCAATGGAAGCAATAAGGAAGGGGATTCCGTAGCGGCATTTGCGGCAAACTATGGCTATGAAGGCTTGAAGGAAGATGCAACAGCTATGGATTTCTTCAATGCCATGGTAGCAAAGTATAACGGCAGTGTAAAAGATATGAGCTCTGCAGAGAGTGCAGGAACTCCCTTTACCGAGTTAATGGAAAGCTACAAGGATTACGCAGTCGGTGTGGAAACCGGTAATTCCGCTCCCAATATCAGCGGTATTCAGAAGACCGGAGATTATTCTGTACGTATTATAACAACCAAGGTGGATGCTCAGACGATTTATCAGCTTACCTTTGCCGTTTCTCCTTTACATTATTATGGAGATCCTGCCCAGTATGACTATGCGAACAATAAGTTCGGTTTCCCTAAGGGCGATTTAAGCAGTGTACGTGCAAAGACCACCCAGCCTTTAGGTGCAGGTCCCTACGTTTTTGAGAAATATGAAAACGGTGTGGTTTCTATGAAAGCAAACGAGAACTACTATCTCGGCGCACCGAAGACCAAGAGTTTGAAGGTGAACTATGTTGCACAGGCTGACCGTGTGAACGCTGTATTAACCGGAACGACGGACGTAACTAATCCACAGTACACTACAGAAATTGCAGATGCCATTAAGAAGGCAAACAGCAATGGAGAAATCTCCGGAGATAAGATTTACACCTCTGCCGTAGATGCCTAGGTTATGGCTATATCGGTATCAATACCCACAATGTTTCTGTAAACAATGAGCCAGGAAGTGAAGCTTCCAAGAATCTTCGTCGTGCCTTTGCCACCATTTTCTCTGTATATAGAGACCTTGCGGTAAGCAGCTACTATGGAGATAGAGCAAGTGTAATCAATTATCCGATTACCAATACTTCCTGGGCAGCACCTCAGCCTACCGATGACGGCTATCAGATTGCTTTCTCCAAGGATGCAAGGGAGAGCCCATTTATACATCAGGAATGTCCGATGAGGATAAATATGCAGCAGCAAAGAAGGCGGCTTTAGGCTTCTTAGAGGCGGCAGGCTACACCGTGGCAGACGGAAAGATTACTGCAGCTCCTGCCGGGGCAAAGATGGAATATGAGGTAATGATTCCCGGTTCCGGAACCGGAGACCACCCCTCCTTTATGATTTTGACAGAGGCACAGAAGGCCTTTGCGGAAATCGGTATGAAGCTTACCATTAACGATATTTCCAACAGCTCCGATATGTGGAACAAGATTCAGGCTAAGCAGGCAGAGATGTGGTGTGCGGCTTGGCAGGCAACACCGGATCCGGATATGTTCCAGGTATATTACTCCGATATTGCAAATGGCGGAGCAGCTCCCGGCGGTTCCAACTATATGTACCAGATTGAGGATGCAGACTTAGATGCCATGATTCTTCAGGCGAGAGAGTCAACGGATCAGGAATACCGTAAGACCATGTATAAGGCTTGTCTTGACAAGATTATCGACTGGTCCTGCGAGGTACCAATCTACCAGAGAAAGGAAGTAACCATCTTCTCTGCACAGCGTGTTCAGGTGGATACCATTACTCCGGATATGAGTCCGTTCTACAAGTGGTATACTGAGATTGAGAATCTTCAATTAACAAAGTAAAAGTAAACGGATTGTTCCGTCTACATTTTTCGGGTAATAGCCGCATTTCCTGAAACTTTAGGAATGCGGCTATTCTTGATATGGAAGAGTAGGTTTTTCAGTGAAAAAGTATATTATCAAACGATTATTATGGTCCGTAGTGATTCTGTTTATCGTGGCTTTCTTGCTTTATATTTTAATGCGATCTCTACCAACCTCCTATTTGGAGCAGATCGCCAGACAGAAGTCTCAACAGCCCGGCTCCAAAGCTTTGAAGAGTGGATGCAGCAGTTGGAGGCTACTTACGGCATGGACAAGGGAATCGTTCCCGGATTCTTTGCCTGGTTGGGCAAGGCTCTTCGAGGAGACTTCGGAGACAGCTGGAAGTATACCGTGCCGGTTACCCAGAAATTTAAAGAGGTAGTGGGTATTTCCTTTATCATGAGCTTTGTGGTTATGATTTTGGAATTTGCGATTTCCGTGCCCTTGGGCATTATTGCGGCAACCAAGCAGTATTCCTGGCAGGATAATGTGATTTCCATCGTGGCTTTGGCAGGAATTTCCCTTCCTACCTTCTTCACAGCTTCTCTTTTGAAGCTGGTATTTTCCGTGAAATTACAATGGTTCGACTTAGGCGGACTGGTGGGAAGAAATTACGATATTCTTTCTCCAAGCGGAAAGAAGATGGATATTGCTTTACACCTGGTTTTACCGATTCTTACCCTGCTGATTGCCAGCATCGGAGCGTATATGCGATATATTCGTACCAATATGCTGGAGGTATTAAATTCGGATTATATCCGTACCGCAAGAGCCAAGGGCCTTTCCGAGGGACGGGTAATCTATCATCATGCCTTCAGAAATACTTTGATTACGCTGGTAACCATCTGGGGTACCTCTCTTCCGGGATTATTTTCCGGAGCCATGATTACGGAGCAGCTCTTTTCCATTCCGGGAATCGGCTACACTTCTTATCAGGCTATGATTTCAGGAGACATTCCCTTCTCCATGTTTTACTTAGTGTTTATTGCCGTTTTGACCTTGATTGGAAACCTGCTAACGGATATTTTATATGCCGTGGTAGATCCTCGAGTTCGCATTGATTAGGAAAGGAGGGGAAAAGATGTCTGATTTAGAAAATTCTGTAGATAAAACTACACAAGAAACTGTGCAGAATACGGAAGAGTATAGCGATGCTAATGCATCGAAGAATGCTGAATATTCTTTAAGTGATGACCGTCGTGTCAAAACCCTCTCCCCCGGAGCAATGGTGGCAAAGCGTTTTTTCCGAAACCGTATTGCGGTTTTGGGTATGGTGGTTTTGATTTTCATGTTTCTCTTCTCTTTCTTAGGAGGAGCCTTAATGCCCTACGGAGAGTCTCAGCTTTTCTACCGTAAGGACAGCCAAAGCCAGAAGTATGCCGGTGTTAAGGTAAACACGGAGCTTCGTTATCAGCAGGCGGAAAAAGGATAGCTTCCCTGCCCTTGCCCAGGCCCAGTTCGTATTGGCCAAGGGAAAGAAGCTGACAGAGTTTGCCGCAGGAGGCGTAGACTACAGCTATGAAGAGGCGGGAAAAGACTTCTATATCATTACGAAGAAGGGAAGCTCTGACCCGGTAGCCTTTGCGGCAGTGGATACGGTGACTTCCGTTTCCGGAGCAGGACAGATTCCTTTTGCGGAGCAGCTAAGCATTTTAAAGGCCTTGGCAAACGGAGAAAAGGAATTTACGGAGGGGGGCAGCAGCTATACCCTTTCCGAGGATGGAACCGTAACAAAGGACGGAACAGCCTATGCCTATGCCAGCCGTTATGTGGTCAATGCCATTATGAGCGATGTGACCTTCTCCCAGAAGTTTAAGGAAGAGCTTCTGGAGCAGATTCAGGCGGGAGCTACCAGCTTTAGCTTTACCGACAATGACGGAGTAGAGGCAAACTATACCATGGAATATGATGCCACCTCCAAAACCTATAATATTCTGCAAAGCAGAGAGCAGATGGTCTATGACTCTTATTCTCCACCCAGCAAGGCCCATCCTCTGGGAACCGATAAGAACGGTATGGATATGTTGACCAGACTGATGTACGGCGGAAGAGTTTCTCTTTATATCGGCTTCGTAGTTGTGATTATCGAAACCGTTTTGGGAATGCTTCTGGGCGGTATTTCCGGATACTTCGGAGGCTGGATTGATTCCTTAATCATGCGAATTGTAGATATTTTCTACTGTATTCCCACCATTCCAATCTACATCATCATCGGTGCGGCTATGGATGCAATGAGGGTGGATCCCCAGATTCGTATGTTTTACCTGATGATTATTCTGGGATTTTTCGGTTGGCCTTCCATCACCAGATTGGTGCGTGGACAGATTCTTACTTTAAGAGAGCAGGAATTTATGACTGCGGCGGAGGCTACAGGCATTAAGCCCGTAAACCGAATCTTCCGACACCTTTTACCAAACGTTATTCCTCAGCTCATTGTTACCTGTACCATGAGTTTGGGAGGCGTAATTTTGACAGAGGCGGTATTGTCCTTCCTGGGACTTGGTGTAAAGTTCCCCTTTGCTTCCTGGGGAAATATCATTAACGATGTTAACAATACCTATGTCTTAAGTAACTATCTCTTCATTTGGATTCCTGCCGGTGTCTGCCTGTTGCTTACCGTGTTGGCCTTTAACCTGGTGGGAGACGGCTTGCGAGATGCCTTTGACCCGAAGATGAAGCGATAAAAGGTTTCGGTAAAAAATCATGCTTTCCGGCATTTGCCTTGGAAAGCTGTAGGAAGATAAGTTGAGGATAGAAAATGGCAAGAGAAGACGGTTATCTTTCCGGAAAAGAATCCCGGAGGATATCGAAAGAAAATAGAAAAATTACCGCTGCCTTAGAGAAAAAGCGGAAGCGGAAAAATGTCCCGGAGTCGGAGTATTTGACGGAGATGAAGAATCCGGAGAATACGGTGGAGTTTGAGAATCTTCGGACCTATTTCTACACCGATGCCGGAACGGTAAAGAGTGTGGATTCCGTGAGCTTTTCCGTTCCTATGGGAAAAACCGTGGGGGTAGTGGGAGAGTCCGGTTGCGGAAAATCCGTAACCAGCCTTTCTCTGATGCAGCTTTTACAGCGGCCTCAGGGACAGATTGTGGACGGAGCCATTCGCTTAAATACTGGAGATAAGGTTTACGACATTACCAAGACCCCTGAGACAGTGATGCAGCACCTTCGGGGAAACTTTATGTCCATGATTTTCCAGGAGCCTATGACCTCCTTAAATCCGGTTTTCCAAAAATCGGAGACCAGGTGGATGAGGTGCTTTTGTTCCATAAGAGCGGTTATGAAACGAAAGAGGCGGCGAAGAAGCGTACCATTGAGCTTTTGGAAATGGTGGGCATTGCCAACAGTGAGGGCGTTTACAATATGTATCCCCACGAGCTTTCCGGCGGTATGCGTCAGCGTATCGTAATCGCCATGGCTCTGGCCTGCTCCCCCAAGCTGATTATTGCGGATGAGCCTACAACAGCCTTGGACGTAACCATTCAGGCCCAGATTCTGGATTTGTTACGAGGCTTAAAGGACAAGATTAACTCCTCCATTATGCTGATTACCCATGACCTTGGAGTAATTGCGGAAATGGCGGACTATGTAGTGGTTATGTATTCCGGTCGTGTGGTAGAGGCGGGAACGGCAAAGGAAATCTTTTCCAATCCTTCTCACCCCTATACCATCGGTCTGATGGCTTCCAAGCCTGTGGTAGGAAAGCATGTTGATAAGCTCTATTCCATTCCCGGAAAGGTGCCAAACCCCATTAACATGCCGAATTATTGCTACTTCCGAGATCGTTGTGACAAGCGGAAGGGCTGCTGTGACGGGGCTTATCCCGGAGAAATCAGCCTCTCCGAGACCCACAGAGTAAGCTGCTACCTGTATGATGAGGAAGCGAGGAAATAATGGAAAATAGCATTTTAAAGGAGACAGAAGCTAAGACTGTCCGGGAAAATGAAGATAATATTTTAGAGGTTCGCGGCCTGAAGAAATACTTCCCCATTCGAGGAGGCTTCTTTAATACGGTGGTGGGGCAGGTAAAGGCCATTGACGGCGTTTCCTTTTCCATCAAAAGAGGAAGCACCATGGGCTTGGTGGGAGAGTCCGGTTGCGGAAAGACCACCACAGGAAGAACCATCCTGCGTTTAAGCGGAGAGAAGACAGCGGGAGATGTGCTGTTTAACGGAAAAGAGGTTTACGATATTCCTAAATCCGAGTTAAACGAACTGCGTACTAAGATGCAGATTATCTTTCAGGATCCCTTCTCCTCCCTTTCACCCAGACTTCCGGTAGGAGAAATCATCGGAGAAGCGGTAAAGGAGCATCATCTGGTTCCCAAGGAGGAATACGAGGATTATATTGACCGCATTATGGATAACTGCGGTTTGCAACCCTTCCATAAGGGACGTTATCCCCACGAGTTCTCCGGAGGACAAAGACAGAGAATCTGTATTGCCAGAGCCTTGGCGTTGAATCCGGAGTTTGTGGTATGTGATGAGCCGGTATCCGCCTTGGATGTGTCCATTCAGGCACAGATTATCAACCTCTTGAAGGATTTACAGGAAAAGTATAAGCTGACCTATCTTTTTATTTCCCATGACTTATCCGTGGTAGAGCATATCGCGGATACGGTGGGGGTAATGTATCTGGGAAATCTGGTGGAGTTCGGAAATACGGAGGATATCTTTGCCAATCCTCTCCACCCCTATACCAAGGCTTTGTTCTCCGCGATTCCCATTCCGGATCCGGAGGCTAAGATGAATCGTATTATTCTGGAAGGAAGTATTCCTTCCCCGGCGAACCCTCCTGAGGGCTGTAAGTTCCATACCCGTTGCAGTCAGTGCATGGAGATCTGTAAGAGCAAGGTGCCGGAAGAAAAGGATATGGGCAATGGGCATAAGGTTTGCTGTCATTTGTATGATGATGGAGCTGTAAAGAATTAATAAGGTTTTCATGGACAATAGGTCTGAAAGTGGGGCATGATCTCGCTGGCTTTGCCTACAAAAGGAGTTGTGAAGAATTAAAAGGTTTTAATAGGTTTTCATGTAATATAGGTCTGAAAATGGGGCACGCTCCCGCTAGCTTCGCCTCGTAGCGGATACTAAGCGAAAAACTTCAGTTCCTTCGTTTTTCGCAAGTACCGACGGGCTCAGACTACCCCCTTTCAGACCTATAATACCGAAAACCTGTCTAAGATAATTCTTCGCAGCTCTTTTTTGTTGGCGGTCATTGAGTAGGAGATAAGTAATATTAGGCTCTGATTGCCCTCTTTTCAGCCCTATATTGTTGAAAACCGCTTGGATAAGATTCTTCACAGCTCCTTTTTGTCCTTTATTGTTGAAAAGCTGTTTGTAATGAAAGTGCAGTAGTGATGGTGTTTGTATGCCTCCTACTGTACTTTTTTGTTGAGAAAAATAACGGAAGATGTGTGTTTACTCTCACGTTGGTGTATAAGCTACTGTATGCGATAGTGAAAATCTTTTATCCATAGGGGAAAGCTTTCTGAAATGGAATCGTGATAGAATAGTGGTCAGAATCCCGAGTTTGACAGTTGCGAAAGAGTCAAGAGCCCATAAACGGCGTAATTACACCATTTATGAGCTCTTGTTTTCTTTTTGAATTCTAGCAATATTTCTACTTTCTCGTTGCGGTTAAAATCTTTTTTATTTCTCTTTGAGATACAATCTCGTAATCCGTTCTAAACTAAATGTGTCGTGATTCGATCTTTTCTACTGAGATATACCGGTCTGGCTTGAAATTCACTCTTCATAATCCGGAAACATTCTTCAATCCAAGGCCTGATGAGATTTTGGAACGATTTAACTGTCAAACTACCGAGCTGAATAATGGGAACGTGTCTACTTATATTGACTGCTACAGGTTGGAAATCCGGGAATCTAGGTTGACAAACAATCAAAAAAAATTATAATAAAAACTGACTGAAGTCAGTCAATATATATACGAGGTAGAATTTATATGGCAAAAACTAAAGAAGAAAGACGCAATGAAATCATTGAGACAGCTGGAAAGCTGTTTGAGGAGAAGGGATATGAGCAGACACAAGTACAGGATATTGTCAATGAAATTGGAGTAGCAAAGGGACTTTTCTATTATTACTTCAAGTCAAAAGATGAAGTAATGGAGGAGTTGGCGGATAGATATGCAGACGCGATAATAGATGCTGTCAATAAGTTGATAGATAAGGATATAAGCACCTTTGACAAAATCAATCGTATTTTTCAAATTTTTATTGATTCGGCAGAAAAAAAGTTTGGCATATTTATGGGAATCCTAAATGTGAAAAACGGTAAAACACACGAGAGGATTTTTTTCAATGTTGGGAAAAAAATGGTTCCTCTTGTAACAGAACTTATACTTTCTGGAAATGATAATGGAGAATGCAACTGCAGCGATCCAAAGTTTATCACTGAGTTTTTGGTTTCAGGATTGTTTAATATCATGAATCAAATTTCTCCAGATGAGAAGATCGATTATTTGAAGGAAAAACTACCAACAATCAAGACAATGATTCTTAAACTATACAATTTTGCTGAACAGAAGGAGAGCAAATGAGTAGAAATTACGTATACACAGAATTAACAAATGCCATTGAACAGGCGATGCTAGTAGGCGGTCTTGAGTCAGAAAGTACGCAAATATCTCATTTCATTGCTGAGCATGGTGAACGTTTCCATTTTGATCCCGAAAATACACAATGGCAACATGCTCTAATTTATGTTAAGTGGTAGATTGTATTCTTTATATAGCGAGGTGAATATATTGAAAGCAGTTACATTTGAGAATGTATCAAAGACATATAATGTTGGTGACAGCGAAGTAACGGCACTTGATCATGTTAGCTTCAGCATTGAAGACGAAAGTGTCACTGTGATTTTAGGACCGAGCGGATCTGGAAAGAGTACGATGCTCAATCTTATAGGTGGCATGGATAGAGCCTCATCTGGGTGCATACGGGTGTCAAATACCGATATTTCAAAGCTCAATGAATTTGAACTAACCGAATACAGAAGGAAAAAGATAGGATTTGTTTCCAGTTTTACAATCTGATACCATCACTTAATGCGCTAGAGAATGTCAGTATTGTGGCTAAGATGACGTCACATTCGTTTGACGCAAAGGAAATGATCCGTAGTGTCGGGCTGGAGGATAGATGTCAGCATTTTTCCTGATGAACTTTCAGGCGGAGAAATGCAGCGCTTGTCTATAGCGCGTGCCATATGTAAAAAAATCCTGACATTCTTCTCTGTGATGAGCCAACAGGGGCTCTGGACAGCGCTACAGGAAGGAGTGTACTTCAACTTCTTACGGATATGGCCAGGAAATATAACAAAACCGTAATCATAGTGACGCATAATGCTTCTATTGCGCTATGCGCTAATGAAGTGATACACCTAAAGGACGGTAGGATCGAATTTTCTGAGAAAAAAATGAAAAAAACCTTTGAAGATTGACGAGGTAAACTGGTAATGGGTACACTGTTTCGTAAAAATGCTTCGTGACATCTGGCGACTGAAATCTCAGTTCCTGTCGATATTTATCATGTGCGCTCTTGGAATGCTGATATACTCAGGTATCGAGGGAGTATGGAACGGTATGGAGCAGGAAGAGACTGCCTATTTTAAGGATTCAAATCTGGCAGATATCTGGATCAGTGGTCTCGGATTTGACAATGATGATATTGGACAGATCAAAGAGCTTGATGGGATAAACGAAACCCAGCTTTCTGCTGTAGAAAGCGCATATCTGGATAGCGATTCCAATGTCAATATCTGTCTTATATCCAACAAAGACAATAAAAATATCAAAGCCTTTATGTATTAACGGAAATGAATATAAGCCAGCAGAAGACGGCATCTGGCTGGATAAAGATTATGCAGACAATAAGCAAATCCATGTTGGTGACCAGATTCAGATATACTACGGTGAAAAAAGTCAAAAGTTAGAAGTTAAGGGATTGGTCTACAGCCCTGAGTATATCTGCTATACAGGTTCATCTACATCCATGGTACCAGATCATTCGAAATATACCTATGGATTCATATCAGCAGATACTCTTTCTCAGATAGTCCCTAATGCAGCCTATAATCAGATAAAAAAATTACTACAGATAATATAACTGACGTGGATTCACTGCGCTCAGATCTGAAAACTATTCTCAATGATAAATATATGATGTGTTATGACAGAACGGAATACACACCTGTATCTTCATACATAAATAAGATCGGGCAGATAAAAAAGATGTCTGTCATGTTTTCACTCGTATTTTTTCTTCTGACACTCCTTACCATTTACACAACTATGACAAGAATTGTCAGGAAGCAGCGTACACAGATCGGAATATTAAAGGCGCTTGGTTTTCATCCTCTTCAGATCCAGCTACATTATGCTGTTTACGGACTTGTCATCAGCATTCCAGCAGCATTACTGGGCTACGAGCTTGCACCGTATACAGTAACCCCTGTCCTTCTTTCTCTGCAGAAAAAAAGTTTTTACAGCATGCCTGAATGGCTGGGGGCGTAATTCGTATTATTCAGTAATCCTTATTGTACTGCTTATCACTATCTGTACATTATCTGCCTGGATCTCATGCAGATCTATCGTAGTTGAGACACCGACTGATTTGCTTCGTGATTCTGGCAGGCAGAGTCAGAAAAAGGTCTTTGCTGAACATTTTAAAGTTCTGTGGAATAGACTGAGCTTTGACTGGAGATGGATCATCCGAGATGCAGGACAGAACAAAATTCGTACAGCAATAGGAATTGTAGGCGTTTTAGGGAGCATGATGCTTCTGATGGCAAGCTTCGGATTAAGAGACACTATCAACATCGTAAACAGTGAGATTTATGGCAGGCAATACACTTATTATGAAAAGTTAAATCTCAGTATGTCTCCAACAGAGGATGAAGTCAAAAAAATAGAATCTCTTCTGTCAGGCGACTGTCAGTGGGTAAGCGAACAGTCATGTGAGGCAAAAAGCTCAATGTCTGTTCATTCTGAAAGACTGTTTATTATTGGTCAGGGTTATTTTTTCACGACATATGATACTGATGGAAATGTGCTGGGACTACCTGTTGATGGAATAATTCTATCCAGTTCTTCAGCCCGAGATCTGAATGTGAAAGAAAACGGATTTATCAGCGTACTTATAGCGGGAAAGAGAAATTATCTGAAGGTCTCCCAGATAGCAGATATAAACAGCCCTCAGGGAATATTTATGTCGCAGTCATACTGGGAATCGCTTGGCAATACATTTACAGCCAGCGCATTATTGGCAGATGACAACATGAATCTGGACGATGTGAAGCAGATGTCTGTTATCAAAGATTCAGCCAAATTGAAGAAACAATACAGTGAGTCCGAGGAATTGCTGGACAGCGTTCAGGGAGTAATCATACTTCTGATTGCAGCAGCCATTCTTCTAAGTGTTGTGATCCAGTATAATCTCGGATTATTGAACTTTACAGAAAAATACAGAGAATATGCTACACTTCGTGTTCTCGGTAGCTACAATACAGATATAAAGAGTCTTATCTTTAAAAGTAGCCTGATCCCCATGGTGACAGGGTGGATAATTGGCTCGATTGCCGGATGGTATTTTCTTGGACTATATGTCAGAACAGTCTCAACAACCACGATTTCATATTCACCTCATTTACGATTGATATCATATATAATTGTTTCATTAATCGTCGTAGGCTGCTCTCTTTTAATCCAGCTTATGGTGTGCAGGTTAACAGCACATATAGATATGGTCGAATCGTTGAAGTCGGTCGAATAAAATGTTGTCTTAAGAAAAAATAACCGCCGTCTGCGGATATTTAAAATCCGGTGCAAGATTACCGCACCGGGTTAACTGCATAAATCTTTTGTCTCCTGGTTCCCTGCGTTTGGGCAGAATAAATTTTTAGATGGACTTTAGCCAGTATCAGAGCTGACATTTGAAAAATGTTAGCTCTGATACCCCCCCCCGCTATGCGGGTGGGAAACACTTGTTATACAAAAATCACCTTTCCTAATACAATAAAGTTGTTCAAGCTATATTGCTGAAAACCGGTGTGTAATAAAATGCAGTAGTTATGGTGTTTGTATGCCTACTACTGTATTTTTTTTTGAGAAAAATAGTGGAAGATGGGTGTTCACTCTCACGTTGGTGTATAAGCACTGTATGCGATAGTGAAAATCTTTTATCCATAGAGGAAAGCTTTCTGAAATGGAATCGTGATAAAATGGTGGATAGAATTAGGACAAATGGCACGATATTACAGCGGGAAAGGATGGGTTATGGGAAAGATGGTGAAGCTTGGGGTAATCGGTCTTGGGCAAAGAGGGGCGGACTTGGTAAAAAATGTGTATTGTGAGCATCCGGATGTGGATTTTATTGCACTTTGTGATGTTTATACGGATCGGCAGCAGGAGGTGGCGAATGCCCTTGTGGAGATGGGAAGAGAAAGACCGCAGACCTTTTCCGACTATAGAGAAATGCTTTTGATTAAAGAGCTGGATGCCGTCTTGATTTGTGCTTCCTGGGATACCCATAGTGAAATAGCCATGGCGGCCATGCGGGCAGGAAAGGCGGTGGCCTCCGAGGTGGGAGGAGCGTATACCCTGTCGGAGTGTTGGAAGCTGGTGGATTGCTACGAGGAAACAAAGACTCCCATTATGTTTATGGAAAACTGCGTCTATGGCAGGGATGAAATGATGGTTTACCGCATGGCGGAGGAGGGGGTTCTGGGAGAGATTGTGCACTGCGAAGGGGGCTATAAGCATGATTTGCGGGAAGAGATCTCCTTTGGAAAGGAAAACCGCCATTACCGCTTGGAAAACTATATTCATCGCAATACGGAAAATTATCCCACCCACGAGCTTGGACCGATTGCCAAGGTACTTCATATCAACCGGGGAAACCGTATGCTAAGTCTATGCTCCATGGCTTCCAAGGCCGCAGGCCTTAGAGAGTATATCAAGGAAAAGAAGCCGGAGGACAAGGCATTACAAAATACGACATTTCAGCAGGGAGATGTGGTCAATACCATCATCAAATGCAGTAACGGGGAAAGCATTTTACTGACCTTGGATACCACCCTGCCCAGAGCCTATTCCCGGGGCTTCACCGTACAGGGCACGAAGGGAATGTATATGGAGGACAATGCTTCTATTTTCCTGGATGGGGATGAGGGAGCAAAGGATCATTTTGAATGGAAGAAGCAGTGGGGGAATGTGGAGCGTTTCCGGGAAAAATATGAGCATCCCCTGTGGAAGGACTATTTGAAGGCGGGGGTGAAGAAGGGACATGGGGGCATGGATTATCTGATTTTCTCCGACTTTATCCGTTGCCTGCAGGAAGGCCAGCCCATGCCTATAGATGTGTATGATATGGCCAGCTGGATGAGCATTACTGCCCTGGCGGAGGAGTCCATTGCCCTTGGAGGACAGCCGGTGGCCATTCCCGACTTTACCAACGGGAAGTGGATTAAGAGGAATTAAAAGAACCAGTCGGATGTTCCGGAATCGTAAGAGAAAAGCACTTGTTTTCCCCTGTGCACCCGCCTTATACTAAGAGGAAATGTGAACAGGAGGTTTTGTATGATTAGATTTTTTCAAAATACAGGAAAGCGCCTGGGGCTGTCTTTAGCCTTTATGGCCACAATGCTTTTTTCTTTAAGCATGCCTGCTTTTGCGAAGGATAGCATCAGCAACATCAATATGATTCGAATTAAGGTAGAGGAAAGACTTCGGAATCTGGATCCGGGAGACAGTCTTGGAAATATCAGCGAAGGTGATTTTTCCACAGGGGACAGCGACAAATACCACGTGGATGCGGTTCAGTGGGTAGACAGCGGAAATGCAGGAGACATTACCGTGGGAAGCACTCCCAAGGTACAGCTTTATCTTGTGGCGGACAGCCGGGATAAGAGCAATGGAGATACTCTCTATTACCAGTTCTTCGGTGCCTATAACAGCAACAATGTTCGTGTGACCAACGGAACTCTGATTAGTGCCAAGAGAATCAGTTCCACAGAGCTTGAGCTTCTGATTCAGTTAAGAGCGGTTCAGGGACAGTATTCCATGGCGGATAATTTGCAGTGGGACAGTAATTCTCTGGGAAGAGCTCGTTGGACTGCTCCGGAAAACGGTTCCGGCGTCTATGAGGTAAGCCTGTTCAAAGAAGGTAGAAGACTGGCAAAGATTACCACAGATGCGTTAAGCCTGAATTTTTTTATCCTTGGATGACAGAGGAGGGAAGCTATACATTTTCCGTAAAGACCATTCCTTATACCGAGGAGCAGAAGAAGGCGGGAAAGTCCTCTGAGGAAGCGGAGTCTGAGGTTTTGGATATCCAGCAAAGCACCCGCTCCAACGGAGAAGGAAAAATACAGTGAAAATCAGGTACATGGACAGAGCGGACAGAATAATTCCGGCACTGCCAACATTCCGAGTACTATCGGTTTTAGTCAAAGCAACGGAAAGTGGTATTTCCGTTTCCCCAACGGCCAGCCTGCCATCAACACCTGGGTGGAGTGGAATGGACATTGGTATCATTTCAACGGACAGGCGGAGATGGAAACCGGATGGTTTAAGAACAGCTATGGAGATTGGTATTATTTGGACCCTGTAAACGGAGATATGAAGACCGGCTGGAGATTCATTGACCAGAAGTGGTATTATCTTCGTCCGGAAAAGGATGGTCGCTGTGGAGCCATGCTTTCTAACGGCATCATGCAGATCGGCAAGGAGCAATATTACTTTGACAATTCCGGTGCCATGAGAACAGGCTGGATTTCCTTACAGGAAAATGGAAACACGGTTTACTACTATTTCAGAGATGACGGGGCAATGGCGAAGAACACTACTATTTCCGGCTTCCGTCTAAATGAAAGAGGGCAGTGGGTAAAGTAAGTCAAAAAAATATAGTATAATGTGCTAAGAGATTTTCTAAAGCATATCTGTTTGGGCCTTCCGGGATAGAAATATCTTGGAAGGCCTAAAAATTATATAGAAAAGTATTGCCTTTTTTGGGGGGATAAAGCTAAAAATAGGGAAGCAATAGTGAACGTATAGTCATAGTATATGATTGGAGGTGGATATGAGCGACTTAAATGCTAAGGAGTATAAAAAATTTGAGGAAATAAAGCATATTCGAGGTGACGGATCTGAATACTGGAGCGCTCGTGAGTTCGCAGTTGCACTAGATTACACCAAATGGGAGAATTTTTTAAAGGTAATTGGGAGAGCAATGATTGCTTGTGAAAACAGTGGGCACAGCGTTGTTGGCGATTTTCCTGAGGTCAGGAAAATCGTGGAGGCAGGGGCAACTTCAAAACCCAAGAAAGATTATGAATTATCTCGATACGCCTGTTACCTTATTGTTCAGAATGGTGATCCTAGGAAGGAAGTGGTTGCACTTGGTCAGACCTATTTTGCTATTCAGACATACAGGCAAGAGGTCGCAGATCACTTTAACAAGCTTGATGAGGACAGGAGGAGGCTGGTTGTCAGGGGCGATATTAAACAGTGGAATCAACTTTTAGCAGAAGCGGCGAATGATGCCGGGGTTATTACGAATGAGGAATTTGCAATATTTCAAAATGCAGGATATATGGGACTGTATGGAGGACTTGATGTGGAGGATATTCACGCAAGGAAAGAGCTTGAGGTTGGCCAGAAAATTCTTGATTATATGGGTAGTACAGAGCTGATTGCTAATCTGTTCCGTATATCTCAGACTGAGGAGAAGCTCCGCAAGGATAAGGTGCAGGGGGCAGAGTCGGCCACTAGTGTTCATTATAATGTAGGCAAGGAAGTAAGGACAGCAATCAAGAAGATAGGTGGTACAATGCCGGAGGATTTACCAAAGCCGGAGAAAAGTATACAGCAGATTGAGAAAGAACAAATAGAAAGGCTTAAGGTCAAAGCAAAAAAAGGGAAGATCATGTTAGACGAATAGATAAAGGCAGATGCGGGAGCTATACTCTTGGCGGGAGGAGACATTTATATGCCCGAATGATTCATCAAACAGCAAGCGTTAAGAATTTTTTATTCTAATGATGCTATGTGTAGGAAATGAAATTGTGTCACCACTGGTGACACAATTGAGTTGGACGAATCAGCTACTGATTATGTCAGGATGTAAATCCAATGATGGTATCGCGATATCAGTTGCAACTACCGGATAGGAAAGGAGGTAGTAAATGCTGGAAATCAAGGACTTGAAGAAAAGATTTAAGGCAAAAGAAGTTTTGAAAAATCTGAATTTTTCCATCAATGAAGGAGAAATCGTCTGTTTGCTGGGGAATAATGGAGCCGGAAAGACTACCTTAATTAACTGTATTCTGCGAATGATGCAGGCAGATTCGGGCTCTATACTCTTGGACGGACGAGACATTTTTACGTATAAAAACAAGGAGTATTTTTCCAAGGTAAATGCTTTGCTGGAATCCAGTGTGAATGTTTATGATTATCTTACCGGATGGCAAAATATTGAGTACTTTTCCGGACTTCTGAACATCGATTCCGGGAACGAGAAAATCAAAACGTATATTTCCCTATTTGAATTGGAAGAAGCAATCCATGAAGCTGTAGGGACTTATTCACGAGGAATGCGACAAAAGCTGGCCTTATTGATTGCCCTAATGTCTTCTCCAAAGCTCTTACTCCTAGATGAGCCTACTTTGGGGCTGGATATACAGAGTAAGTTATCCGTTATTCAGATTTTTGAATACCATTATAAAAACAGAGAAAATTGCAGTATTACTTACCTCTCATCAAATGGATGTGGTACAAAAGCTTCAAAGCAGAATACTGATTTTAAAGGATGGAGTCGTACATGAATTCGATAAAACGGATTACGAAGACAAGGATTTATATATTGTTTCCTATATAAAAGACAATAAACTGGAAAGTGATGCGGTTCGGGGAAGCTTTCAGGATATATATCAAAGCTATTATAAAAAATATGAAATTCTGGAAATAAGAAAAAAAGGAAAGTGACTTGGAAGAAATATTGCTGGAGGTTTTCCATGAAACTGATTAAAGCGGAATGCAAAAAAAGTCTGATAGAGGCAGCCAGCTATTATCCGGATTATATTGTGGGCATATTAACAGATATTTTGTTACTTGTAATAGTCATGAATACTGAGGGGAAACAAGAGGAAAAGCTCTTTGCTTATGTTTTGTGGATTTTGGTAAATGGTGTTTTATCGGAAGCGTCTTTATGTATATCCACGGAAAAGCAGATGGGAACTTTGCAAAACCTGATGATTAAACCCTATTCCATTATGCAAATCATTAGCGTGAAAACCTTGGTTTGGTTTTTGCTAAATAGTGTTAAAGCTTGTATTTGCATAGGAATAGCCTCTTTGTTTATAAAACTTACCTTTCGATTTGAATACTTTTATATTGTTGTGCCGGTGTGCTTTGGCTGTATGGGGATATCCTATATACTGTCTGCCTTGACCCTCATTTTTACGAAAATGGCCTCTTTTGTCAGCATTGTGGGCTACCTGTTTTTATTTCTTTCCGGCAGTATTCTCTCTTTACCGGAATATCTGAACTATACCAATCCGCTATCGGCAGGTTCCCATTTTTACGCCCGAATGATTCATCACACAGCAAGCGTTAAGGATTTTTTTATTCTAATGATGCTATGTGCAGCATATTTCTTTATAGGAAAAAGCATTTTTGCCTTTGTTTTTCAAAGGAGTAAACAATTCAAATGGACTTATTAAGACTATAATGAAGCATGAGCTGACGCTTAGCACGGCATTTCATTGCCTTTTCACACGCTAAGGGATATACTGACTAGGATTTATTGTGTATTTCTTTAGGAGAAAATTTTTGAATAATATAGAAATAAAAGATTGTACTTACGAATACGTACGAAGGGATGAAAATGATGAGGTAGTGGAGAAGCTTTCCGCTATTTCTCATTTGAATTTCACAATCGAAGAGGGAAGCTTTGTCTGTGTGCTGGGCCATAACGGTTCCGGAAAATCCACACTGGCAAAGCTTTTTAATGCTTTACAGATTCCTACGGAGGGCTGCGTGATTATTTCCGGTATGGACAGCCGGGAGGAGGCCAATGTTTTCCCTATCCGGGAAAAGGTGGGCATGGTTTTTCAAAATCCCGACAACCAGATTATTGCCTCTGTGGTGGAGGAGGATGTGGGCTTCGGACCGGAAAATATCGGTGTTCCTACGGAGGAAATCTGGAAGAGGGTGGCAGATGCTCTGGAAGCCGTCAATATGGAGGCCTACCGCCTAAAATCTCCTAATCATTTATCCGGCGGACAGAAGCAAAGGGTAGCTATTGCGGGAACCCTGGCTATGGAGCCGAAAACCATTGTGCTGGATGAGCCCACCGCCATGCTGGATCCCAGCGGTAGAGCGGAGGTTATTCGGTCTATTCGGGAGTTGAACCAAAAGAAGGGCATCACCATTATTTTGATTACCCACTATATGGAAGAGACCGTGGATGCGGATCGCATTATTCTTATGGATCAGGGAAAGCTGGTGCTGGACGGTACACCGAAGGAAATCTTTTCCAAGGTGGAAGAGCTGAAGTCTTTACGGATGGATGTGCCTTTGATTACGGACCTGGCCCATGAGCTACGCCTTTCCGGTATGCCGATTTCAGAGGGGATTTTAAAGGAAGAGGAGCTGGTGGAGGAATTGCTTTCCATCTTTGGAGAAGATTCCTTTATGGAAGAGAAAGAGAAAGGGCAGAAAGAGAAAGGGCAGAAAGAGGAAGAGCCGGAAGGCGAATCCGATACGGTTGCAAGCGCCGTAACAGAAAACTCTATAGCAAAGGGTTTTGAGGAAGTAGCAGATCAAACAGCTGCTACCGTTTCGGAAGAAGCGGAAATTGAAAAGGAAAATAAAACGGAAAAAGAAACAGAAAATGATTTTATCCTGAAAGTGGAAAATCTTTCCTGCATTTATCAGAAGGGCACTGCCATGGAAAGCTATGCCCTAAAGGACATTAATCTGTCGATTAAAAGGGGAAGCTTTTCTGCCCTGATTGGCCACACCGGTTCCGGAAAATCCACCCTTTTACAGCATTTTAACGGTCTCATAAAGCCGGAAGAAGGAGAGATTTCCGTTCATTTTCGGAAGAATCCTGCCCTGATTCTACAGGACAAGGGCTTTTTGTTCTGGAAGGGTAAGAAGAGAAAAGTGGAAAAGGAAGGAGTACTTTCCTTCAAGGAAGAGGGCTTTGATTTTCAAGGACTTCGTTTCAAGGTAGGCCTGGTCTTCCAGTATCCGGAGTACCAGCTTTTTGAGGAAACGGTTTTTGAGGATGTGCTTTTCGGGCCGAAGAACCAGGGCTTATCCTTGGAGGATGCCAAGAAAGAGGCGGAAGAGGCTTTAAGAAGCATGGGCGTGGAGGAAGCGCTATGGCAGAAGTCTCCCTTTGAGCTTTCCGGCGGACAGAAGAGAAGGGTGGCTATTGCGGGTGTGCTGGCTATGGATCCGGAGCTTTTGATTTTGGACGAGCCCACCGCAGGGCTGGATCCCGCAGGAAGGGAAGAGCTGTTTCAGGTGATTGCTCATTTGCAGGAGCGCTATGCCATGACCATCCTCTTGGTTTCTCATTCCATGGATGATGTGGCTCGCTATGCGGAGGAGGTTTTTGTCTTAAATCAGGGAGAATGTATCCGACAGGGTAGCCCTGAGGAGGTATTTTCCCATAAAAAGGAAATGGAGGTGCTGGGTTTGGGACTTCCCCAGATTCGTGCCTTTTTGTATAGCTTGGAGGAAAAGGGCTTGTCCTTCCCTAAGAAGAATACGGTAGAGGAAGCGAAGGAAATGATTCTTTCCGCTTATAAGAAGAGAAAGGGAGTGGAAAATGCTTAGAGAAATTACCTTAGGGCAGTATTACCCGGTAGACTCCCTTCTTCATAGACTGGACCCCAGAGTGAAGCTGGCGGGTACCTTTCTGTTTTTGATTGCCTTATTTATTGTCAATAGCTGGACTGCCTATATTTTTCTGGCTCTGGTTTTGCTTTTATTGATTAAGCTTTCCAATGTTCCCTTCTCCTTTATGGTTCGGGGCTTGAAAAGTGTTTTGTTCCTCCTTTTACTGTCGGTGAGCTTTAACCTGTTTTTAACACCGGGAAAAGAGATTTTCCGCTTTTATATGTTTAAAATCAGCCAAGAGGGATTGCATATTGCGTCTATGATGGCGGTGCGATTGATTCTCTTGGTGCTTAGCAGTTCCTTAATGACTCTTTGCACCACCCCCAATGAGCTGACAGACGGGATGGAGAAGGGGCTTTCCATCCTGAAAGCTACATTTACCTATTCATGAGATTGCCATGATGATGTCCATTGCGCTACGTTTTATTCCGATTCTGGTGGAGGAAACGGATAAGATTATGAAGGCTCAGATGGCTAGGGGAGCAGACTTTGAAAGCGGAGGAATCGTTCACAAGGCAAAGGCTATGGTGCCGATTTTGGTCCCCCTCTTTGTTTCCGCCTTCCGAAGAGCCTATGACTTGGCTTTGGCTATGGAATCCCGTTGCTATCAGGGGGGAGAGGGGAGAACGAAAATGAAGCCGCTTCACTATGAACGAAGAGACTATCTTTCTTACCTCTTTCTGCTTATGGTGTTGGCGCTTTCCATTGGAAGCCGATTTATCTCTCTGCCATAAAATCAGAAAAATAGAGAGTATACCGGACAGGATTGCAAAGGCGGTATTGCCGGATAAAATCACAAGGAGAGTACGGCAAAGAGAGAATGCTTTTTTGGCATGGCAGATATTTTTCGGGAAGGTAAAGAAGATTTGTCTTCTGCGCGCTGATTGAACAACAGAAAGGAAGCGGATGGAACAGCGGATTGTATTAAAACTGGCCTATGAGGGCACGGCCTACCATGGCTTCCAAAAGCAGGAGGGACTTTCCACCATTGCCGGTACGGTAGAAGAGCAGCTCCGTAGTCTTTTTCCTTGGAAAATGGAGAACTTTATCGGAGCCAGTCGGACGGATCAGGGGGTGCATGCTCTTTGTAATCTCCTTTCCTTTGATACGGAGGGGAAGGTTTCAGGAGAACAGATTTTACGGGCCTTAAACAGCTATTTGCCGGAGGATATTCGGGTGATGGAAGCCCACTCCGTGCAGCAGGGGTTTCATCCCCGTTTTACCCCTCATAGGAAGGCTTATCGTTACAGCATTTGCCGGAGCAAGGTGGAAAATCCCCTTCGCAGAAGGACGGCGTATCACTATACCTTTCCTCTGGATTGCGGAAAAATTGCCGAGGGGATGGAGCTTTTAAAGGGAGAGCATGACTTTCGAAGCTTTGCCAATCCTAAGGCTCAAAGCCTTCTACAGGGTGGGAGCTCTGTGCGGGAGATTTATCATTTTTCCCTGGAAGAGGAGGGGGATTACCTTCATTTTTTTCTATAGAGGGAAATGGATTTTTGTACCACATGATTCGGATTCTAGCCGGGACTCTTTTGGAGCTGGGAAGAGGAAGGGTAAGCCTTTCCCAATTAGAAGAAATTTTGGAAAAGAAGGATCGTACTCTGGCAGGTCCCACCGCTCCGGCAAAGGGGCTTTGCTTAATGAATTTAGACTATGGAGATTTTCAATCTTTTCTTTTATAGTATAGAAGAGTTTTTGAAAGTCCATGGAATTACTTTTTAGAAAACATTGCATTGTTGTTATAAAGCTATGATACGGTTTTTATATAGGCTATGGAACTGTCTTCATAGAAAGTATAGAATAGAGCTTTAGAGTGGCTTGAGGGGATGAAGAGGAAAGAAGGGAGTAAGGCATGGAGGAAGAGCAGATTTCCTTTTTTGATTTTCAAGGAAGATATGGAAGAGAAGAGTATCGTTCTCTTCGGAAAAATGGGATGTATTATCCGGAAAGCTTGGAACAGGGCTGTATGGGCTTTCGGAAAAGCCTAATGGAAAAGGATATTTCTCCCTATGGATTGCATTTTTTTGACTGTGCTTCCATGCACTTTTTGACAAAGTTTTTCTTGGAAAGGCTTCGGGAGGATTTTATTCTCCTCCTCTTCGACCATCAGGCGGATGTGAAGAAGCCGGAGGTTCGGGGGCTTTGCCACCATTCCTGGCTTCGGGAGGTCATGGTAAGACTGCCCCACTGTAAGGGAATTTTGCTCTTAGGGGCTACCGAAGAGGAAAAAGCCACCATCAACGATGCTTTGATGACCTTGGGGGATGAGTATGTTCCCATGCAGGGAGGCAGGGAAAGCCTGGAGTCCAGAAGGGAGGTGGCCGCAAGGCACCCGGGGGTTCGGGATCCTTTGATGCATACCAGCCTTTATTGTTTTTCGGACCGGGATTTTCAGATTGGAAGAGCGAAGACGCATATTCCGTCTCTACTCCGTTTGGTACAGCTGCCCCTATACTGTTCCATGGATAAGGACATTTTCGGGAAGGGCTTTACGGAGCAGGAATACCGTATCGCCATGGACTGCGTTTTGGCTTCGGGACAGAAGATTTTGGGGATGAATATCTTCGAGGGAGAGGGGGAAGCTGCTCCGGGAGAAGCGTTTAACCTATCTCTGATTCAGGAATATAAGGAAAATGCCTTAGGGCTATTCCAAAAGACAGAGCTATAAAAGCATGAAGATGCTGAAGATAGAGTTATAAAGCAGTAAGGACTACAGTAAACCGGTTGGGATTGCTTGTAAAGAAGATCCGGTTTACAAAGTGAAGTAAGGTTAAAAATGTAAACAAGAGCAGGAGGAAGCAGGAGATGAAGATTCGTGTAGCAGACTACATTGCCCAAAGTGTTATTCCATGGGACTTAGCAGAAATTTCTCTGTGGTTGGAGGCGGGGCAATGCACCTGAATGATGCCTTAGGACACCATAAGGGAATCAAGACCTTATACCAGCACCATGAGCAGGCTTGTGCCATGGCGGCAGAAAGCTATGCCAGAATCCACAATGTACCGGGGATTGTATGTGTGACATCCGGTCCCGGCGGCACCAATGCCATTACCGGTGTGGTAGGAGCGTATTTGGATTCTATCCCCATGCTGGTTTTATCCGGTCAGGTGCGTCACGACAATACCGCCCGTTGGTCCGGAAGAGCCCTGAGAGCCATGGGAGACCAGGAATTTGATATTCTACAATCCGTATCCTGCATGTGTAAATACAGCGAGATGCTGATTGACCCTTATCGGGTACGCTATGCCATTGAAAAGGCAATTTACCTTAGCCAAACAGGTCGTCCCGGCCCATGCTGGTTGGATGTTCCTGTGGATGTGCAGGGCTTTATGGTGGAGGAAGAGGATTTGCTGGGCTTCTCTCCGGAGAGCTATGAAGCAGGGGGAGATGGCTGGGAAACAGGCAGCGTAAAGAATAGCCATCCGGAAACCGCCACCGCCCTTAGAAGGTATTTTGCCAAGGAAGAGGAAAAGGAAGCTCTTTTAAAGGCCTTATCTTCTGAGAAGAATCCTCACATTTTGGAGGAAGATAGCAAGGAGCAGAAGGAAAAGACCGGGATTCAGAACTGGCAGGACTTCCTTCCTCTGGCAAAGGAAGTTTTAGAGAAGATTCGGAGCAGTGAGCATCCTATCTTCTATACCGGAAACGGTATTCGTATTGCGGGAGCGGAGGGCCTGTTCTTAGAATGTGCGGAAAAGCTGGGAATTCCCGTAGTTTTAGGCTGGAATGCTCCGGACATTTTCCCCACCAAGCATCCTTTAAATGCCGGTCGCCCCGGAGGAAGAGGAGACCGTCCTGGAAATCTGGCGGTGCAAAATGCCGATGTGGTTTTAAGCATCGGCTCCCGTTTAAATATTCGTCAGGTGGGCTACAGCTTCTGGGAGTGGGCGCCCAAAGCCTATGTGATGCAAAACGACATTGATTTGGAAGAGATTGCAAAGCCCTCCGTACACTGTGACCTTCCCCTTCACGGAGATGCCAAGGCTCTCTTAGAGGCCTTACTGCATTTGCTGAATCAGGAAGAAAAGCTTCCGCTTTTTGCCGGCGGAAAGGGCATTTCCCGAGAAAAAGCAAAGGGCTTTGTGCGGGAAGATGCGGCAGGAAAGATTTTGGCGGAAAAGCAGGATGCCAACTTAACTTGGCTTGATACCATCCGCTTTTATCAGGCAAACTACCCCACCGTGCTTCCGGAGTATCTTGAGCAGCGGAAAGGGGAACTCACCAATGTTTACGCTCTTGTGGAAAAGCTTTCCGGGAGAGCTTCAGAAGACCAGATTACCGTGGTGGGGAACGGTTCTCCCTGTGTTGCCGGCGGACAGAGCTATATCATTAAAAAGGGAACCCGTTTTATTAGCCAGGACGGTGTGGCTTCCATGGGTTACGGATTGCCGGCGGCTATCGGTGCCTACTACGGAGTAGTGGATTTTACCGAGGATGAGAAAGCGTCTTTCGGAGAATCCCTATTGGAAGGGCAAGGGAGAAATTTATCCTCCTTATCAGAGCAAGGATATTCTCTTGATGACCGGAGACGGCTCTATCCAGATGAATTTGCAGGAATTGCAAACCATTATCCATCATCAGATGCCCATTAAGATTTTCGTGGTAAACAATGGAGGCTACCATTCCATCCGTCAAACCCAGAACAGCTTCTTCGGAAAGCCCTTGGTGGGAATCGGTGTGGACTCCGGCGTGGAGGGCTGTGACCTGTCCTTCCCGAACCTTGAGAAGCTGGCCCATGCCTACGGCTACCCCTATGTTTCCATTAAGGAAAATGCAGAGCTTGAGCAGGGGATTGAAAAGACCTTAGGACAGAACGGCCCCGTTATTTGTGAAGTATTTGTAAGCATGGAGCAGCAGTTCCTGCCCAAGTCCAGTGCCAAGAGAGATGCGGAGGGGAACCTCTTCAGCCCGCCTCTTGAGGATATGGCGCCCTTCCTTCCGGAGGAGGAGATGGAAATGTTGATGCTCTATCCCAGAAAGAAATAGGGGAAATATAAGCAATAAGGGAGTTTTGTGAAGATATTAATCAGTGGGGTAAGCAGTTTTCTGGGGATTTATACTGCGAAGGAACTGCTTGCCCAAGGTCACGAGCTGTATGGCATAGTTCGAAAAGAGAGTAAAAACAGAGAGAAGCTGGAGTCCCTTAGGGGGCTTCAGCTCATTTCCGTTGATATGAAGGCGTTTTCCTCTTTTGCGGAGAAAGAGGAACTTGCTTCGGCAGAAGCTATCAGGAAACAAGAAGACAGTTTCTCTCGGGAAGCTGCATTCTTGCAGGGAGGCGTTGCTTTAGCGTCTCTACTCCCGAAAGACTTGGATGCTATTGTCCACTTTGCTTGGGACGGGGTAGGCTCCAAGGGAAGAGAAAATCCGGAGATTCAGGAGCAAAACCTTTTGATGAGTAAGGGCTTTTACCAATGGGGGCTTCAAAGCGGCGTAAAGTATTTTCTCTTTGCCGGCTCTCAGGCGGAATACGGCAGAGGTACGCGGGAAAATCCGGAGCCGGTAAGTGCCTACGGGAAGGCAAAGCTTAGCTTTTCCCGCTACGGACTTTCCGGAGGAAAAGGGGAAGAAGGGTATAGCTTTCAGGAGCAGGAGCCCCAAATGGACTTTTTGGACCTTCGTATCTTTTCGGTTTACGGTATAGGAGACCATGAAAGCACCCTGGTACAGACCTTGGTGCAGGCGGTTTTGGCAGGACAGCCCATGGATTTAAGCCCTTGCAGCCAAATGTGGAATTTTATGGAGGCAAGAGATTTGGCAAGAGCCATAGCCTTCCTGCTGGAGGGAGACTTCGGAAGCGGTACTTATGACCTTTGCGGGAAGGAAAGTCGCCCTCTAAAAGACTATGTGTTGGAAATTGAGGCACTGGGAAAGGCCTTTTTAGAGAAGAAAGAGGGCAAGAAAGCATGGGCTACAAGTCTTCTTCGTTTCGGAGAAAGAGCCTCCAATGCAGAGGGGCCTGTGGATTTAAAGCCTTCCGTAAAAGATTTATACGATAGGGGATTCCAAGAGAAAATCTCCTTTTCGCAGGGGATAGAGGAGCTGTATCAGTATTTTTATCAGAAAAAAGAGGGGGAAGCATGGCAGAGAAAAGATGTTTAGCCTGTGGAGAAAAATTGGAGGAATTGGCTGTTTTTCATAATATGCCTAAGTCCGCCCAGGAGTTTCCCACAAAGGAGGAGCTGGCTAGGGAAAAGGGGATGGACCTTTCCCTTTGCCAATGCAGATCCTGCGGTCTTGTGCAATTTGATACGGAAGCCGTTCCCTATTACAAGGATGTGATTCGGGCCGGGGGTGGCAGCAGTACCATGAAGGCTCTAAGGGAGGATGAGTACGGAAAGCTCCTCTCTTTTTTGGAAAAAAAGGAAGAAAGCGTCCTTTGATTTTAGAGCTGGGCGCCGGTGCGGGCGAATTTCTGGCCATGTGGTCCGGTGTGGAGAGCGATTCGGACACAAGTTTCGACACAAGTTCTGATGCAAGCTCCGTTACAAGTTCGGATACAGCTTCTGTCACAAGTTTAAGCATAGCCGCAAACAGAAGCCAAAAACTTGAACCCTATGTGCTGGGAATTGAGCATAAAAAGGAGCTGGTGGAGAAGGGGCAGGCAGCAGGCCTTGCCCTGTATCAGGGCTTTCCCGAATCGGGCTTTAGCTTAGAGGGTATGGAAGGAAAGCATTTGCAAAGCGGAAAAACCCGTCCGGTAGAGGGACAGTTAGATGCCATGGTGCAGTTTAATTTCTTAGAGCATCAGCCCAATCCCGGGGAAATGCTTTCCTTTGCCTATGCGCATCTGAAAATGGGAGGATATTTCCTACTGACCGTTCCCAGCTTCCAGTATATCTTAGACCACCGCTCCTATTATGAGCTGCTTCGGGACCATATTGCCAACTATAGCGAGGAAAGCCTGCTTTGTTTAGTGCAGGATCAGGGATTTTCCTTGGTGGAAAGCAGGGTCATCAATCGGGATACCATTGAATTTTTGCTGGAGAAGAGTGAAAAAGAGAGCTGTACCGCCTTCCGTTCACTTGGACAGAAGGTAGACATCGGACCGATTTTGGAAAATGAAAAAGCCATTCAAGAGGATATCAAAAAGCATTTGGAAGGCCTTAGGCAGAAGGGGGAGAGAATGGCGGTGTGGGGCGCCAGTCACCAGGGCTTAACCCTCCTTTCTACCACGGCTTTACAGGAGGAAGTGGCCTATATCATTGACTCAGCTCCTTTTAAACAGGGAAAATACAGTCCCGCCTCCCACCTTCCCATTGTGGATAAGAGCCATTTTCAAAAGGAGCCGGTGGAGGAGATTCTGATTGTGGCACCGGGCTATACGGAGGAAATTGCCGGAATTATTCGAAGAGATTTACGGCCCTGCCCCAGGGTTTTGGCCTTAAGGGGAGAGAAGATAGAGGAGCTATAGACTGTTTTTTCAGGAAGATTTGCCCCCTGATAAACGGAAGCTATAGGATAAACGCCGACAAGAAACAACGAGCTGTAAGCAGTAGGAAAAGAAATAGTAAGTAATAGTAAGCAGTAGTAAGTAATAGAAAGGGAAATTTGGATGAAAGCCTTTGTACTGGAGGGGAGAGGAAAAGTCTCCTTTATCGAAAAGGAAAAGCCTAAGCTTTTAGAAGAGCATGGTGTATTGATTACACCTGTCTTGGTCAGCCCCTGCACGAGTGATGTGCATACCATTTGGCAGGGATCTCCGAAAAGGAAAGACCTGACGCTGGGCCATGAGTGCATTGGCAGAATCCTGAAAAAAGGGACAGAGGTAAAGGACTTTTCCGAGGGAGAGATTGTGGCGATTTCCGCTATTACCCCGGACTGGGGGAGCCCTGAGGTTTTGGAAAATGAAGCCCATGCGGGACATCCCTTCTCCGCCCATAGCCTGGGAAAGTCCATAGACGGAGCCTTTCAGGAGTGTTTTTACCTTCCCTATGCGGATCAAAACCTTGGGAAAATCCCTAAGGATATGGACTTGGAGGATGCCCTCCTATCTGTGGATGTTTTGCAAACCGGCTTTACCGCTGCGGAGGAAGGGGAGGTAAAGCCGGGAGATACGGTGTGCGTTCTGGGGATAGGGGCTATCGGCCTTGGGGCAATCTTTGCCGCAAAGTGCATGGGAGCCAAGAAGATTTTCGGGGTGGGAAGCCGGGAGGATAGCAAAAGGATGGCGGAAAGCCTTTCTTCGGAAAGCTGTCCTGTGGAGGTACTGGACTATAAGACCTGCAAAGCTACCCTTCCAAGGGATAAGCACCCCTTGGCAAACTCCACTCATTCCCCTATAGTCAATGCTATCTGGGAGAAAACGGAAGGAAAGGGCGTGGACAAGGTTCTTATCTGCGGCGGAGACGAGTATGCTTTGGCGCAGGCCTTGGACATGGTAAAATACGGTACCGGCATTGTCAGCAATGTAGCCTACTTCGGTTCCGAAGAGGATGTGGAAGCCTTGGAAATGGCGGGACAGGATATGGAGCTTTTACTGGGAGAAAAGAAAAAGCGGAAGAAGGCCATAGACGGGCTATTGCTGCCAAAATTTTCCCTAGGAAAGGGGATGGCAGGGAAGACGCTACGCTTTTCCCTTTCCAAGGGGGGCAGAAAGCATTTGGAATGGGTACTGGGAAAGGTGCAGGAATCCGGCTTCCATCCCGGCATTTTCCTTACAAAGCGCTATCACGGCATGGACAAAATTCCGGATGCCCTCTATGATATGAAGGAAAGAAGAGCCATTAAGGTGGCTGTATATATGGAAATTTAGAAGATGCCCCTAAGCAGAACGGGCATTTTAGAAAGAGGTTTCTTTTGAAAAAAACCATTAGTATCGTTGTTCCCTGTTATAACGAAGAGGAAAATGTTGTCCCTTTGGCAAATGCGCTCAGGCTTTGCTTTAAGGAGCAACTTCCGGAGTATCAATACGAAATTCTTTTTTTATCGACAATGATTCCTCCGACAAAACGAGAGAGAAGATTCGGGAACTTTGCAAGCTGGATAAGGGGATTAAGGCGATTTTCAATGCCAAGAATTTCGGCCAGTTTAATTCCCCCTATTATGCCATGCTGCAAAGCACAGGAAATGCCACCATTTTAATGGCGGCGGACTTCCAGGACCCGGTGGAAATGATTCCGAAGTTCGTTCATGCCTGGGAGGAGGGCTACCGTATCGTAATCGGAGTAAAGACCGAAAGCAACGAGTCTAAAATCATGTACGCCCTTCGTAGTCTGTACTATAAGCTGATTCGGAAAATGTCTTCCGTGGATCAAATCAGCCAGTTTACCGGCTTTGGTCTTTACGATCAGGGCTTTATTTCCGTGATGAAATCTTTGGACGATCCCACCCCCTTCCTGCGGGGCATTGTGGCGGAGCTTGGATATAGAAGAAAGGACATTCCCTATACTCAGCCCAAGCGCCGGGCGGGCGTGACTCATAACAACTTCTATACCCTCTACGATGCCGCCATGCTGAGCTTTACCAGCTATACCAAGGTGGGACTTCGTATTGCAGTATTTTTCGGCGGTATCTGCGCAGGACTTTCCATGCTTTTTGGCTTACTGTATTTAATCATGAAGCTGATCTGGTGGGACCGTTTTCCCGCAGGGATGGCCCCCATGTTGATAGGAATGCTTTTCCTGGGATCTGTGCAAATCTTTTTTATCGGCCTTTTGGGAGAGTATATTCTTTCCATTAACCAAAGAGTCATGAAGAGACCGCTGGTAGTGGAGGAAGAGAGACTGAATTTTTCGGAACAGCCGGCACAGAATGAAAGTTCTTCGGAAGAGGTGTAAGAGAAAATGAGAGCAAAGATTGATATTGCCTTAGTAAGAGAAGGAAAACTGCATATTCAGGGCTGGGCCTTCGGAAGAGATCCGGAGACGCCTGTGAAACTGTCCGTTCAGGGAAGGCAGGGAGAAAAAAGAGAATTTTCCTATGAGGAAGTGGAGCGGGAAACCGTAAATGAGGCCTATTTTCCGAAGTACGAGGAGGAAAACGGGAAGAAAATTAAGAGAAAGCTGGGCTTTTCTTTGGATACTCCCTACGAGTTAGGGAAGGGCGAAAGGGTGGAACTTTTGATACAGGTAGATCATCAGCTTCGTCGTTTTGCCTTTGACGATAAAAAAATCGAGTCCTTTAACTCCCATGCCCACAAGAAGATGGAGAAGTTCCTGGCTCTTTCCAATGGGAAACCGTGGAGGCGGTGAAGGATACGCTGAAAAAGGGCGGTCTTTCCGCTCTTTGGCATAAAAGTGTGCGAAAGCTAAAGAGCATTGAAGAGGATTACGACTATAATGAGTGGTATAAAAAGGAAAAGACCGGAGCGGAAGAGCTTTCGAGACAAAGGGAGGAAGTTTGGGAGAATCCCCTGCTTTTTTCCATTGTGATTCCGGTGTATCGTCCCAAGGAGGCTTTTTTACGAAGACTCTTAGACAGCATTTTGTCCCAGACCTACCCCCATTTTGAAATTTGCCTTGCGGATGCTTCCGAGCTTTCCGAGGATTCCTTGGAAAATGGAGAAAAGTCCCCCATTGCAGTTTTAAAGGAGTATCAGGAGAAGGACAGCAGAGTGCGTTTTACCGCCCTTTCCAAGAATCTGGGCATTTCCGGCAATACCAATGCTGCCATTGCCATGGCAAAGGGGGATTTCATCATTTTCTCCGACCATGATGACGAGCTTACGGAGGATGCCTTATATACCATTGCCAAAAGCATTAAGGAGCATCCTAAGGCGGAACTTCTCTACAGTGATGAGGACAAGATTGACTTTGCTTCCGCCTATTACTTTGAGCCCCACTTTAAGCCGGATTACAGCCCGGAGCTTCTCCGTAGTGTAAATTATTTCTGCCATTTATTGATTGCCAAGCGTTCTTTGCTGGAGGCGGTAGCGAAGGAGGGAGAAGAGGGAGAGAAGATTTACGAGCAAAAGGAATATGACGGTGCCCAGGACTATGACCTGATTTTACGACTTTGTGAGGAAGCGGAAAGAAGGGAAAAGGCGGCAGGCCTCAGTGAAGAGGAGAAAAAGGCGCAGGAAGCGGCGCTCTTTACTTCTTCTACGATTATCCATATCAGGAAGGTGCTCTATCATTGGCGTTCTCACCAGCTTTCCACAGCCCAGAATCCGGAGGCAAAGCTCTATGCCTTTACTGCCGGAGAACGGGCGGTTTTTGACCATGCGAAGCGCCTGGGGCTTCCCATTGAAAAGGTGGAGCGGGGCATTACCTACGGCTATTATCATTGCCACTATGCCTTGGAGAAGAAGGAAGGGGAGCTTCCTCTTATTTCCGTGATTATCCCCAGTAAGGACCATAGCGAGGATTTGGATTTGGCGATTCGCTCCCTCTTTGCCGGAAGCTATCCTTATCTGGAAGTGATTGTGGTGGAGAACAATTCCGTAGAGGAAAAGACATTTTCCTACTATGAAAAGATTCAGGAGGAATTCCCGGCAAGGTACGGCGAGTTTCATACCAAGGCGGTACGGGTGGTGCGCTGGGAGAGAGAGTTCAACTACTCCGCCATCAACAACTTCGGGGTGGGCTTTTCCCACGGAGAATATCTCCTCTTTATGAACAATGATATTGAGTGCTTAAAGGTGGATTCCTTGGAGGAAATGCTTCAGTTTGTGCAGCAGGAGGAAGTGGGCATCTGCGGAGCAAGACTTCTCTACCCGGATAAAATGATTCAGCACGCCGGTGTGGTAATGGGCTTTGGCGGTATTGCCGGAGCCACCTTTATCGGTACCCACGAAACGGAAAACAGCTATATGCATAGGGCAGCCTGTATTCAAAACTATACAGCGGTAACTGCCGCCGTTTTAATGACCAAGAAATCCCTCTTTGATAAGGTGGGAGGCTTCCGAGAAGAACTTGCGGTAGCTTTTAATGATGTGGATTTTTGCTTGAAGATTCGTGCCCTTGGAAAGCGGGTGGTTTACACCCCTTATGCCCTGTTCACCCATTACGAGTCCAAGTCCAGAGGACTGGAGGATAATCCGGAGAAGGTAAAGCGTTTCAACGGAGAGATTGTCTGCCTCGCAAAGCATTGGCCGGAGATTTTGAGAAAGGGAGATCCCTACTATAACCCGGCGCTGACGCTTCGGAAGTCAAACTTTACGCTAAGAGACCTTTCCGTAGAGAAGGTGGGAGAGCCGTTTCCTTTGGAGATTTTGAAAGATATTGTGTAGATGAGGATACGATGCTTAGGCCATCCCCTCTTTCAAAAAGACGCTCTCGCTCGATTCCGACGTAGCGGATACTAAGCAGAAAACTTCGCTATGCTTGTTTTCTGCAAGTACCGACGTCTCCATACGCTTTTTATCAGAGAGGATGGCCTGAAGCATCTGTATACCGGCATTTTTCAAAATGATAGAAAGACTGGATACAATAAAAAAATATAGAAATCAAAAAAAAGATTGATACCATATGTGATGCCATGCATAATAGAGACAGGAGGCATAAGAAATGTCTAAATGGGATAAACTGATTGTGCGTATATGCAATTTATCGAAAGACCTCCGGTTTGATGAGTTACGAAAGGTATTGATTAGCTATGGATATGAAATGAATGTGCCGAGGAGCGGAAGCAGTCATTATACATTCAGAAAACAGGGATGTATGCCAATCACGATACCAAAGCACGAACCGATTAAGAAGGTATATGTAGAAATGGTGCGGCAGATTGTAGAAAGTGAGGCGAAAAATGGTGAAGACTCTGAATGATTATTTGGCAATATCTTATCGTATGGAAATTGTAGAAGATAAGGATGAAGGCGGATTCGTAGTTTCCTTTCCGGATTTACCCGGTTGTATTAGCTGTGGCGAGACAGTAGAAAGTGCAGTAGCGAATGCAATGGATGCAAAAAAAGAATGGCTTGTAGCAGCATTGGAAGAAGGTGTAAAGATTCATGAGCCGGATAGTCTGGAAGACTATTCCGGACAGTTTAAATTGAGGATTCCCCGGAGCTTGCATCGATCCTTAGCGGCGCATTCGCAGAGAGAGGGAATTAGCATGAACCAGTATTGTGTATATTTGCTTTCTAAAAATGATGTCTAGTGATATTAGATGAGTGAATAAAGTAAGATAGTTAGATAAACCATAGATGAAAAGCTCGTTTTCTCTTACAAAGAAAATTGTCCATCCTTTCTAATAATTTTTTAAGTCATTCTCAAGAAATTGGGAATGACTTTTATTTTTTTCTTAGATATAATGAGAGAAATAAATATACTCTAATGGTACAAAAAAACAACTAACAAATGGTCTTCAATCTTTTTGAGAAAGGACGGTGTTTATGGACGAAGACAGAATTTTACACAAAAATTTGACTTTGATTTTTTGTTATGTTCTGGCAGTTCCGGTGGCATTTTCGTGGACTATTGCTATGCTGACGGGGAAAAATCTTCTTCCTCTTTTTCTTCTGGCCTTGTTTATTCCTTATCTTTTCTACCTTCGTAGGGTACAGGGGGCTTTATATCCGCAGGAAGAACAGGAAGAAGCCGGAGGAAGAAATATTCGCAAGCAGGGAAAAGAGGGGCTTGTATTTATTGGCTTGATTTCCCTCTCTATGCTGATCGTGTTTCTAAGCTTAATCAATATGGATTTTGCCTTTTTTGGATTGATTTTAGTGAAAGTACTAAGCTTTATAGGGGGCGGCATCAGTCTCTATTGCTGTTCTCAACGCTATTTAGAGCGAGCTCCTATGACTAAGCCCCTTTTGGCTTTATTCTTCTTTGTATTTCTGGCTCATAGCTATGAGATATTGCTATGGATGTCCTTTAAGGCCAGTGTTCTGCTCTTAGAGTTAGGATTTTAGGATTGTCTTTTTATAAAGGTCGGTAGAAATAGTTTAACTATTTTCACCGGCCTTTTTCGGTGAATGGACTATGAAATCTTGGAAAAGTGTCAAAATCAGGCTAAAAATACCTTGGAAAAGTGTCAAAATCAGGCCAAAAACACCTTGGAAAAATGTCAAATAGGAGGAAAATGATGAAAACTGCAAAGGAGTATAATGTTCACCTCGACAGTAAGAAGCGAGTTACTTTGCGCGGTGCTTTATACCAATATTATAACGTTAAGGAATATGAAAATGGTTGTATTATGCTAGAGCCTCGTGAATTGACGGTTCCGGATACTATTTCTGCACATACTTTGAAAGATATGGATAAGGCTATCAGCAATTATAAACAAGGATACGTATCAGATTCTATAGATCTCTCGGATTTTGGATAGTGTGATAAAAACAAGCAAACATAAGTGAGAATTTTTTCTTTGGCCTTATAGCGTCACGACTTTAATAGATGGGGACTGTAAAAATCAAAATAACTAAGGAATTTTCAGACCTATATTGCTTAGAAAATCATTTTTATTTTTACATCCCCTATTTTTCTGTGCAAAAGGCTAAAGGAAAAACACAAAACTTATGGAATATTCCCATAGAAATGTTATGCTTATACCGATTGTATTAGAGTGTAATATATGAATTGGAGGAAAATATGAAATTTACCGAATTTCCCTATGAGAGAATTGATTTTGATAAACTGAAGGCTGATTTTTTGGAGCTTTGTGAGGGAGTAGATAAGGCCCAGTCCGGGGAGGAGCTTTTTGCCCTGCATCAAAAATACTATAAGCTGGTGGATGATGTGATGACGGAAAGTGTGATTGCAAGCATTCGAAACGACATTGACATGACCGATCCCTTCTACGAGAAGGAGAGAGCTTTTTATGATGCTAATATGCCCATTTTCCGGAATCTCTTAGTGGACTACCAAATGCGGGTTTACCATTCTCCCCACCGTGCCTATATGGAAGAAAAGCTGGGGCATGTTGCCTTTAAAAACATGGAGCTGGCACAGAAGGCAGTGGACATTTCCCTGATTCCCCTGATGCAAAAGGAAAATGAACTAACCACCGAATACAGTAAGCTTCTGGCTTCTGCAAAGATTCCCTGGGAGGGGGGAGAACCTGAATCTTTCCCTCATGACACCTTATCTTACGGCAGAGGATAGAGAGGTGCGTAAGAAGGCATGGAAGGCCTATACCAAGTTTTTTGAGGACAATGGGGAGAAGCTGGACTCTATCTATGATGCCTTGGTAAAAAATCGCACCGAGCAGGGGCAGATGATGGGCTATCCGGATTTCACGGAAATCGGCTATGCCAGAATGAATCGAAACTGCTACGGGGAGAGGGAGATTGCTTCTTTCCGTCAGCAGGTAAAACGGGATTTGGTGCCATTTGTCCAAAAGCTTCATGAGAGAAGAAGACAACGCCTTGGGTTGGATAAGCTCTATTACTATGACGAAGGGGTATTTTTCAAGGAGGGAAATCCTGCTCCCATCGGAACACCGGAGGAAATCCTGGCAGCAGGGCAGAAGATGTACGATGCGCTTTCTCCGGAAACCTCCAAGTTTATGCAGGATATGATGAAAATGGAGCTTTTCGATGTGCTGGGCAGAAAGAACAAGAGAACCGGCGGGTATATGGAAATGCTTCCCAACTACCACATGCCTTTTATCTTTGCCAACTTCAACGGAACAGCCGGAGACTGTGATGTGATTACCCACGAATGCGGACATGCCTTCCAGGGCTATATTACAGCGGATTTACCCATCCATGAGCATAATGAATTGACGATGGAAACGGCGGAAACCCACTCCATGTCCATGGAATTTTTTACCGAGCCTTGGATGGATTTATTCTTCGGGGATCGGGCAAAGGACTACCTTTCCATGCATTTTGAAGAGTTCCTGATGTTTATTCCCTACGGCACCATGGTGGATGAGTTCCAAAACATTGTCTATAAGAATCCGAAAATGACTCCGAAGGAGAGAAAACTGCTTTGGAGAACCTTGGAGCAGGAATATAAGCCCCATTTGGATTATGCGGACAATACCTTTATGGAAGAGGGGGGCTTCTGGCAGAAACAGCACCATATCTATGACCTGCCTTACTACTACATTGATTACTGCATTGCCGGTATCAATGCCTTACAGTACAAGGCTTGGATGGATAAGGATTTTCAGGGGGCATGGAAGAGTTATATGGAGTTCTCCAAGTACTCCGCATCCCTGTTCTTTACGGAACTGGAGGAAAAGGTTGGCCTGATGAATCCCTTTAAAGAGGGAACCATTAAGAAGATTGTAGAGGATTTGGAGAAGAATCTTTAAATCTAAGCGAGAAAAGATTTGTTCAAAAGATGCCGTAAAGCAGGCTATATCTCTCTTGTGATTTGATGAATAGCGATCAGATAAGGAAAGAAAATGAAGGATCAATCGAAAGAGGGGCGGAACCTTTCCACTTCTCCTTTAGAAAAATATTTTCAGCACTACAATAAAAAAAAAATCTCCTGCCCCTGCATATGCCGGGGCATCAAAGGAATGAGGAAATGGGTACAGCCCTTCCCTATGCCTACGATTACACGGAGGTGGAGGAGCTGGATAATCTCCATGCCCCGGAAGGCATTTTGCAGGAAGCCATGAATCGCACTGCCGCCTACTATGGCTGTTCAGATTGCTTCTATCTTGTAAATGGCAGTTCCTCCGGTTTGCAGGCAGGCATTTTCGCTCTACTGGAAGAGGGAGATGAGGTAGTGGTGGCAAGAAATTGCCACCGCTCTGTTTTTTATGCCCTTTCTCTCCGAAAGGCAAAGATTCATTTTCTTCTTCCGGAGTTTTGGGAGGATTTTTCCTGCTTTGGCTCGGTTTCTCTGAAGGAAGTGGAAAGGCTGATTTCTGCATTCCCTAAGACCAAGGCTTTGATTTTTACCAGCCCAAGCTATGAGGGGGTGGTCTCCGATGTGGAAGCGATTGCAAGGCTCTGCCATGAAAATGGTCTTTCCCTTCTGGTGGATGAAGCTCACGGAGCCCATTTTTCTCCGAAAAAGGGAGCTTCCTTTCCGGTGTCCGCCATTTCCTTAGGGGCGGACCTGGTGGTGCAAAGCCCCCACAAAACCCTTTGCTCCTTAACCCAGAGCGCCTGGATATTGGGAAACGGAGAAAGATACAGTAGAGAAAAGCTGTCTTTCTACCTTTCCGTATTTCAAACTACCTCTCCCTCCTATCCTTTGATGCTTTCTTTGGAAAAGGCTACAACACTTTTGGAAAGAGAAGGAGAAACTTTATTTTCCCATTGGAAGAAAGGGATGAAGGGCTTTCGGGAGAAGGCAAAGACACTTTCTTATTTTTCCTTTCTTTGGGAGAAGGAAGAAGCTTGCTTTGCTATGGATTGCAGTAAAATTTTCCTTAGAGCCCTAGGAATTCCCGAGCTCAGGCTGGGACGGGACTTGGCTAAGCTTCTTCGGGAGGATTACGGTATTGAATCGGAAATGCATAGCGGAGAAAATCTGCTTTTGATGACAGGTCCTTTTATTTCGGAAGAGGAACTGGATAGATTGTTTTTGGCCCTAAAGGATATAGAAAGAAGATTTGGGGAGGAGAAGGGAAAGCCACTCCGTTCTAAACTCCTATCCTCTGCCCTTTATCAATTTTCTGTAGCGGACAACACTTTGCAAATTTCAGAAGGCTTAAAAGAGGGGGAAGAACTTAATCTTCGTGACGGAGTAGGACGCATTTGCCTGGAATATCTTAGCCTGTACCCCCCGGGAATCCCTTTGCTTTTCCCGGGAGAGAAGCTTACAGCGGAAAAGATCCAGGCGATAGAAGACTTGGAAAAGGAAGGGATAGAGCTTCAGTATTCCCGGCATGGACAGGGGGAAAAAAAGGGAAGATTATTTTCCAAAAGAACAAGGGAAATGTGTAAAGAAAAGTATAGAGAAAAAGTTTAGAGAAAAAGTATAATGGAAGAACTTTGAAAGATTAGTGTGAGGTTTTTTAAAGAAGAACAAAAGAGTTATAGAAGCGTGACAAGAGAGTACGTAAGGGTATAAAAATAGGACAAGAGAGTATGACAGCAGGAAGGAAAAGTTATGAAACAGCGTAATCCCTTAAGTCAAAGCTTTTTTCAAGGCAATCGGAAAAATCTATTTATGGCGGTTTTGGGTACCACGGTTTTATCCGTGGGTATTCTTTCAGTGCCCCAATTGATGCAGATTTTGATTGATTTCCTATCCGGAAATCGCCGTTATAGTATGCATCAAATCGTTCTAATGGCCATAGCGGTTTTGCTGATGGTGAGCTTTTCCGGTCTTTGTACCTACTATTTTCGAACGAAGTTCAGCACTAAGGCGGTCTTACAGTATCGGAAAATGGCCTATCATTATCTTTCCCAAAAGAAGGTGACGGAGTTTTACGGACAGAATACAGCGGTGTATCTTTCCGCCCTGAATACGGATTTACAGAAAATCAAAGAGGATTTTTTAGACCAGATTCCCATACTTTCGCAAATCGTCATTTGCGGCATAGGGGCTGTATTGGTGATGATTCGCTATAATTTCTTTTTAGCCATGATGGCCTGTCTCATTTCCCTGATTCCCTTTTTTGCCGCCCTCTTTTCCGGAAGAAATATGGAGAAGATTGAGGAGAACTTATCCAAGGAAAATGCGGAATATCTGGCTTTTTTGAAGGATTTTGCCGTTGGCTTTACCATCATTAAGTCCTCTAAGGTGGAAGGAATCTTTTCTGCCCTTCACGATAAAATCTGCCAAAAGGTGGAGCGCCGCATGGAAGAGCGGGAAAAATGCGTGGAGAAAATCAATTACTTTGCCGCCATTTCCGGATATATCACCCAGTTTGCCATTTTGCTCCTGTGCGCTGTTGTGGCCTATAGAAGCAAAAGCATTTCCGTGGGAACCGTATTGGCCTTTTCCCGACTGATTAACTATATCATTGATCCGGTGACAGAGCTTCCGGGAATGCTCAGCAAGGCAAGAACCGCCTACGCCCTTTCCGAACAATTTTGGGAGAAGATAGGAAAAGGAGAGCAGGAGCAGAAGGAACAGCAGGAACAGCAGGAACAGCAGGAGCAGAAGGAACAGCAGGAACAGCAGGAACAGCAGGAATGGCAGGAGCAGAAGGAACAGCAGGAACAGCAGGAGCAGAAGGAACAGCAGGAATGGCAGGAGCAGAGCGGTGAAATTGTTAAGGACGATTATCATAAGCATAACGATACAGACTCCCATGAGAAAGCTCTTCCCATCCCGGCTTTACAGGGAGATATTTGTTTCTCTCATATTTCCTTTTCCTATACTCCGGAAAAGCAGGTTTTGAAGGACTTTACGCTGCGGGTAAAAGAGGGAGAAAAGCTGATTCTTCTGGGAGCTTCCGGTTCAGGAAAGTCCTCTATTCTAAAGCTTCTAATGGGAATAGAGAGAAGCCAAGGGGGAGAGATTTCCATTGGCAACAGGGCTCTTTCTACCCTTCCCGAGGAAAGCCTCTTTCGTTCGATTTCCTATATTCAACAGGAGGTCTTTATCTTTGACGGCAGTATCTATGAGAACATCACGCTCTTTCAAAAATACAGTGAAGAGGAGATTAAGCAGGCCATTGAAAAGTCCGGTTTAAAGACTCTGATTTCGGAGAAAGGCTTGGACTATGCTTGCGGGGAAAATGGATCGGCTCTTTCCGGTGGAGAACGGCAAAGGATCAATATTGCCAGAAGCCTTCTTCGAAAAACTCCTATTCTTCTTGCAGACGAGATTACTGCAGCTTTGGATAAGGAAAATAGCTATCTGGTATTGGATTCCCTTTTATCCTTGGAGAATATCACGGAGATTTTGGTACTCCATGACTTGGATGCCAGAATTTTAAGTCGTGTAGATCGGATATGCGTGTTAAAAGAAGGAGAAATTTTGGAAGAAGGAGTATTCTCTGAGCTTATGGAAAAGAAGGGATACTTTTACTCTCTCTTTACGATGGAGCAGTAAGGAGGCATCTTATGGTTCCGGTTTCGTTGACAATGTAGCTGAATTTTTCTCAACCAACTATCCTGAATTAAAAGCTTTTAACCGCAGAGGTTTATACAGAATGAAGTAATTCTATGAGCTATATAAGGACGATGAAAAAGTGTCAACACTGTTGACACAATTGAGCTGGTCTAATCATTTGAAGATAATGTCCATGATAAGAGTCTGTTATAAAGGAAGCCTAAAGAGCATACAGAAATTGCTGAAGAAGCAAATGAATAAAAGCATATTATGGTTATGATAAGTAACATAGATTTTTCATGAAGTGTGAGAGAAATGCAAAAAGTGACTCATAAAATGTGAGATAAATGCAAAAAGTGGCTCATGAAATGTGATGAAAGGCGTTGAAGTGGCTATTTTTTTGTGATACCATCCCTTTATGGAGGGGTGAAAAATGTATTTTAAAAGAAAAATAGATGATTTTTTGCAGGAATGGAAGGCGGATGTTAAGCATAAGCCTTTAATTATTAAAGGTGCCAGACAAATAGGAAAGACGGAATCCATTTTGCATTTTGCAAAACAGAACTATAAAAATATCGTTTATATCAATTTTGCTCTGGAAAAAAAGTTCATGCAGATTTTAGCAGATGGGTATGATGTGGAAAGTGTGACCAGAAATATCACATTGGCAGACCCGTCTATTCAGTTTATTCCGAAGGAAAGCATTATTCTTTTTGATGAAATACAGGAAAATCCTGATGTGGCTACCAGCTTGAAATCTTTTCATCGAGATGGAAATTACGATGTGATTTGTAGCGGCTCCATGCTGGGCATAAATTATAAAAGAATTCACAGTAATAGCGTTGGCTCTAAAACGGACTATGAAATGTTTTCCATGGACTTTGAAGAATTCCTATGGGCAAAGGGTTATAGGGAGGAGCATGTTAACAGTATCCTTAGCCACATGCTGGAGAACAAGCCATTTAACGAGAATGAGCTCTCCATTTTTAAAGAGCTCTTTCTGACATACTCAGTCCTTGGGGGAATGCCGGATGTAATAAAGCAGTATTTGGAGACAGGGACATTTTCCGGTACTCTGGATTTGCAGAATCAGATTCGATTGGACTATGAAGAGGATGTCAGAAAGTATGCAGAGGGCTTGGACCAGACAAAGATTATCAGTGTATATCGAAGTATTCCTGCTCAGCTAGCTAAGGAAAATAAGAAGTTTCAATTTAATAAAGTGGCGAAGAATGCCAGATCTCGGGAATATAGCGGCTGCATCGATTGGCTAAAGGACGCAGGCATCATTATGGAATGTAACTGCCTCCAATTCCCCGAGCTTCCTTTAAAGGGAAATGTCGAAGAAAACAAATACAAACTGTATTATATGGATACCGGTCTGTTGATTTCTTCCTTGGATGAGGAGGCGCAGGAGGATCTTAGAGTCAATAAGAACCTGGGGGTATATAAGGGGGCTTTGTATGAAAACTTTGTTGCAGAGGCTTTTGTGAAGCAAGGCTTAGGACTCTATTACTATAAGAAGGAAAATGCCAGTCTAGAGGAAGATTTTTTTGTGCGTACGCAAAATGCTTTGGTTCCGGTAGAGGTGAAGGCTAACAGTAACCAATCAAAGGCGCTTTCCACATTGATTAGCAATAAGCGATATCAGGATATTTCCTTTGGGATAAAACTCGGAGATGTGAATGTGGGATATGCCAATCGGATTTATACCTTCCCCTATTTTTGTGCCTTTAAATTGAAGGAGTATTTGAAGAAAAAGGATTTTGGGGAAGTGGAAAGATATAGACAATAATTACTTTTCAAACATTCTATCGAAGAACTTTACGTTTGGTTAGGAGGCTAATCGCATGGCTACAATAACAGATATAAAAAGTCGTATATGTCAAATGGCACCGGCTCCTTTTCAAGAGTTTTGTGATACTTTGCTTCATAAGAAGGGCTACGGAATAGTTCATGGGTATGGAATGAAAGCCGGAACCGGGAAAACCACTATAGGAAATCCGGATACATACTTTAGGAAAGAAAGTGGAAAGTATGTTTTTTTGTGGCGTACACAATTCAAGTAGAGAATATTTATTCTAAATTAAAAGATGATATAGATAAGTGTCTAAATTGCCAAAAAGGCAGGATTAGAAATCATAGAAATTGAGGAAATTATCTGTTGTCACACATCCTCGAATTTAAGTGCAGGAGATGATAAAAAAGTTACATGATTACTGTGCATCTAAGGGAGTTTCTCTGATGATTTGGGGTGTTGATGAGCTTGCTAATCAAGTGTGCAACCACTATCGTTCTATGGCTAAGGACTTTTTTGGGTTATCTATTGATACTAATCAGATTTTGTCAGTTGAAGAGTTTATAAAATTGTACGATACCAATGGGATATCAGCACCAATTAATACAATTTTTCAATATAGAGAAGATGAAAAAATGAGTATTATGGAATCTCTAAAGACAGAATCCGTAGTAATCATTACAGGAAAAGCTGGAGTTGGAAAGACAAGATTAGCTCTAGAGATAGCTGGAGAATATGCAAGTATAGAAGGATTCACATTATTATGTGTCAAGAATAACCATAAAAGTTTATATGATGATTTGGTATCTAGACTCGAAAAACATGGAAATTATTTATTTTTTGTTGATGATGCAAATGAATTAGCTAATTTGGAAGATATTCTTGAGTATTTAACCAAGGAGCAGCATGATTATTTAGTAAAGATACTTATTACGGTAAGGGATTATGTTAAGGAAATCCTAATTGACCGAATAAAAAAAGTATGCGGTTCCGAAAGTGGTTAAAGTTTTTTTCCATTTTCAGATAACGAGATAAAGGAATTTTTAAAGGAAAATTTAGGAATAAAAAATGAATATTATATTAGACAAATTGTACGAATTGCAGAAGGAAATCCTAGACATGCGTATATGGCTGGGAAGATAGCGAAAGAAGAGAAGGATTTATCTGTTATATGTGATGTTTCAGAACTTTATGATAACTATTATGCAAGATATGTGCATAGTACTATAGGAGAAAATAAAAAATTATGTTTTTCAGCTGGAGTCCTAGCGATTGTTAATACGGTTATTTTAAATAATCTTACCAAACTTCATAAAATACTCGATTTTTATGGCATCAGTACAGAAGAATTTAGGGATATGATCATATCTTTATCTAAGCTAGAGGTTGTTGAACTTCAACTGAATCAGATTGCATCTTTCTCCGATCAATGTTTAGCAAATTATATGCTGTATTACGTATTTTTAGAAGAAAAGATGATTCCTTTTTCAAGTGCTGTAGAGATAGGGTACTTAAATTTTAGAAAGAGAATTCTTGAAACAATCAATACAGTTTTTAATTTATTTCAGTCAAAAGATACTACGGAGTATTGTAGACAAGAAATTCTGAAGGTTTGGAATAGACTAAGAGATGAGAAATCTCCCCTCTATAGGGATTTTGTTAGAGATTTTCATTATTTTAGACCAGAAGAAGGATTTTTATTGGCACAAAAGGAAATTGAAGGCATTAGTTATGAAGGCTTTAAAGCTAATGAAGTAGACTTTTCTCAGAATGTTTATGATCAAAATGAATCAATTTTGAGATTATTAGCGGGATACAATAATTCAGATGATTTGCAATGCGTCTTAGAGTTATTACTGAATTATGCTAGTAAGACAATTCAAACAATGATCTCAGCTTATAAGTGGTTGGAAAATAATTACGGGATTAGCATATTTACACTTAGATATGGTTTTTTTGTACAGGAGAAGATTATTTTATATTTGGCTGATGAAATTAAAAATAATAATTCGATTGCCATGGTTCTTGGATTCCAATGGGTTAAGTATTCTTTAAGGCTTTCATTCCAGTTTAGCGAAATGGATAGAAACAATATGCTTGAACTCCACACATTGCGAATCCGTAATTCTGAAGAACTTCGGATATATCGAGAAAAATGTTGGGCTGTATTATCTTTACTTGCCACTAAAGAAGAGTGGCAAGAGGAGATTCTCCTATTTCTTGATTTTTATTCAAAATCCCTAACAAGTGAGATAGATAGAGATATATTTGAAAGTGATAAAGAATCCATCGAGCAGTTATTAACAATACTAAAAAGAAAACAAATAGGCTTCCTTGTAGTAGTAAATAGGATTTTAAGCAATGGCAATAAAATAGGAATTATGTATAGTCGACATTGGAGAGAAGTTCTTTGTGGAAAAGAATGGGAATTATATCAGCTACTTAAAGAGAATTTGGAATTGGATTATGAAGAAGATGAAATCGCTAGAAATATGAGACTTTCTGAGTATGGAAAAAAACTGAAAAGTTCAGATATAAAAGGGTTTGTTCAAGCCGCAGATGGTATTTCGTCAGATAGAGTTCTTTGTACAGAGTCATTGAATATATCAAATAGTATAGAAGTGATTATTGAACAATTAGACAAGTTATGTTTAGACACGTTTCTTAAGGTATTTATTCAATGTGGAAAACACATATCCATATCGGCTAGTCGAATTCTAAGACATTTGAGTTTGATAATGGATTCTACTAAGCTATTAAATATCCTTAAAAGCCTCGGACTTTCCACAAAAAGAATGAATGGATGTTTAGCTTTTTGAAACCCTGCCTGAAATATTTATTGATTCAAAAAAATGTTAGAAGAGTTTTTTTGTGTTTTTTTAAGAGATGATTCAGATAAAAAAATAAGAACTTCGACATGGAAATCATTGAGGGTATTGGATAAGTTTTTAGTTATTGAAAAAAATATTTATCCTATTGCATCATCCATAATTCTAAACAAAAGAAAGTACAGTATTTTTATGGTGCGGATGTATCTTAAAGGACTTTTTAATGTACAAATATACTCTGCAAAGGAGCTTATCAGATTATATCAAGATGACATTAGCCTTTTACAAGAATTGTATTTTTTTATGCTGGAACACGACGATTCCCATGACTTTAGGGGAAATTACTTAACTGATTTTTTGTCACTGGATGCATCATGGATACAAAGATATACGGAGTTATTATGGTCACGGAAAAGTATTTATAGTGATTATGGATATGAAAGAAGTGCTTCTTTATGGAAATCCAAAGACTTTATGCAATATTTTGATTACATATTTTATCATTCTCCCAAAAGTGAAGAATATGGATGGGAAATAGAATATGTGTTTAAGGGGTTATTAGAATGTTCTGAAGCGGAGATTGTAAAAACTAATCAACAAGAATGGATTACACATATTATTATAGAGAATGCATCTACAGAACGGATTGATTGTATTTTTGATTTTATAAGTTATTTGGATGATGATACAAAATGGAGAGCTATCAAAAATATTTTTAGATTATAATTCCGATTGTGAATGGTTTAAGAAGCTGTCCCTTGAGCCTGGTTTTTGGAGTGGTATAGAGAGCTTTGTTCCAGCATATCGAAAGCAAATAGACTTCCTTGAATCACTTTATCCTCTTGTTGGAGGGATGAAATACTTAAAGCATAAACAGTATATAAGATCCAAGGTGGAACTTCTTGAGGAAAGGATAAAGGAAGAAGAGATACAAGCAATTTATAGACATTTGTATTAAGTAGATTGATTTTTTTAAAAAAAGCAAAAAAATCCTTTAGAATGACACGTTTGAAGACTTTAAC